>Ga0209172_10000009_pt1 | contig 684519 bp, 627 predicted proteins | sample LarsenN4metaG_FD_184113 | JGI IMG/M metagenome (GOLD analysis project Ga0209172, IMG submission 184113) | Hot spring sediment bacterial and archeal communities from British Columbia, Canada, to study Microbial Dark Matter (Phase II) - Larsen... ...
GAAGGCGACAGCTACCGCCGCCGGGTCGCCGAGGCCAAGCGCAAGCCGCCCCGGCCGGCGGCCGACAGCTGACCGGCCGGCGGCCGCCGGTCGCAATTTCCGCGCTTCCTCATGTCGCGCAACACCGCCCGCGACAGCTCCGGCATTCATCAGCCCAAACGCGGCGAGCGCCGCGCTGAGCGCGGCGAATACGTACGTGACATCGCCGCTCCACTGCAGGGCCAGCCAACCGCCGATGGCCGCAATGACGAGCCGCGTCATGTTCGCGATCAGTGGCCAGAGGAGCCGCCCGGCCCCCACCGAGGCGAAGTAAAGCGCCAGGCCGAGTCCGAAGAGTCCGTAGAACGGACCGACCAGGCGCAGATAGCGCGACCCGGCATCGAGCATCGCCGGGTCGGTGTCGAATAGCGAGAGCCACGCGTGCGGGAGAGCGGCGGCCCCAAGGCCGATGATCTCCGTGAGGCCGGCAGCGATCCCGGCGCCGATCCAGGCCGCGCGCAGTGCGCGGTCTCGCTGGCCTGCACCGATGTTCGTTCCGACCATGGCGACGAGTGGCCCCCCGAGCCCGAAGACGAGAGGGACCAGCAGGTACTCCAGGCGCGAACCGGTTCCGTAGCCCGCGATCGCAGCGGCACCGAAGCGGCCGACGAGTCCGGTCGCGATCGCGATCGTGAGATTCGTCTGGATAGTGATCAGGGCGGCGATCGCGCCCACTCGCAGAATGTCGCGGAAGAGCGGCCAGCGGAAGCGGGCGTCCGCGAACGAAAGGCGGACGATGCTGCCCCGTCCACGCAGATACGCGGCGAGGATGACGCTGCCGATGGCGTAGTAGACGATCACCGCGACGGCGCCGCCGGCGATGCCGAGGCGCGGGAATGGTCCCCAGCCGAAGATCAGGCACGGAGACAGCGGGATCAGCAGCGCGGCGCCGACCGAGGTGATCACGGCCGGTGTGATCATGTTGCCGGTGCCGCGGATCACGTTCGCGAGCGAGTTGAAGACCCAGATCAGGATCGCGCCCGAGAAGACCACGTTCGAGTAGGTCAGTGCCGCAGTGAGAGACGCCCCGCTCCCGCCCATCGCACGGTAGAGCCATCCGCCGCCGCCGAGCAGGGTGAGCATGAACAGGAGCCCGAAAGCGACGGCGACGGCGAGCGCATGGAGGACCAGCGCGTCAGCATCGGCCCGACGGCCGCCGCCGAGCGCGCGGGCGATCGCGGACGAGATCCCGCCGCCCATCGCGCCCGCCGACATCATCTGCATCAGCATCAGCACCGGAAACACCAGCGTGACGCCGGCCAGCGCATCGGTGCCGAGCTTTGCGATGAAATACGTCTCGATGAGCCCGACGGCGGCCTGGGCGAGCATCACGAGCACGTTGGGCGCCGCGAGTCGCAGCAGTGTCCCCACGATGGACCCTTCGAGGAGCAGGCGCGTCCGCGGATCGATCCGGCGCATTCTCGGCAGCGGAGCGTGGACGTCCCTCCGAGCTTCGGTCAGCATCACGTCGGGCTCGCGCACGTCAGCGTCCATGCGCCTGCTCCCCGTGGAGCGTCATGCACGTCGACGACGCCCGGGCCACGAGGCTCTCTAGGTCGTCGGTGATGTCACACTCGACGAAGCCCATGGTCTTCCCGCGCTTCACGAGGCGCCCGATGGCCCGGAGCTTGGCGGTCCACACGGGCTTCAGGAAATTGATCTTCAGCTCGATGGTCGCGAAGGTCTCGCCCTCCGCCAGCGTGCTTGCGTAGGCGATGCCCATGGCAGCATCGGCGATGTCGCAGAGCACGCCGCCGTGGAGTGTGCCCATCGGATTCGCGTGCTGCCGGCTCGCGGCCAGCTCGATCACCGCTTCGCCGGGCGAGACCCCGGTCAACGTGAATCCGATCAGCGTGGCGATCGGAGGAGGAGGACGCGTGCCGTCCACGAGTTGGCGGAGCTGGTCGAGCGGCGTCGGCATGGATCGCTCTCGGGCGAGCGGCCTACGCCGTGATTCCGCCGTCGACCGTGACGATCGTCCCCGTCGTCCACGCGGCGTCATCTGACGCGAGGTAAAGCACGGCCTGGGCGATGTCGTCCGGCCTGCCGAGCCGACCGAGGGGGTACTGAGCCTCGATAGTCCTCCGCACCGCCGCGTCCTTCAGCCGTGACTCGATCAACGGCGTCTCGGTGAGCGCGGGCGCGACGCAGTTGCAGCGGATGCCGTCCTTCGCGTAATGCACCGCGATCGTCTTCGTGAGCATCGCCACGCCGGCCTTCGCCACGGCGTACGGATGGACCGGGAAGGCGAGTGCAGCCTTCAGCCCGAGGACTGAACCGATGTTGACAATCGAGCCGCCGCCCTGGCGTAGCATGTGAGGGATGACTGCCCGTGAGAAGCGGAACACGCCCTTGAGAAAGACGTCGATGACGCCGTCCCAGATCTCGTCCGACGTCTCGTGCAACGGGCCGGGGTGCAACACGCTTCCCGCGTTGTTGACCAGCGCGTCGATGCGCCCGAACGTCGCCAGCGTAGCCTGCACGGCGCGCTGTACGTCGGCCTCGTCGGTGACACTGCCCGGCACGGCGAGCGCGTGGCCGCCGGCCGCGGCGATCTCGTCGGCGACCACATCGAGCGGTTCTTTTCGGCGGCCCGTGATCGTTACCTTCGCTCCTTCACGCGCGAACGTTCGGGCGATCGCGGCGCCGATGCCGGATCCGGCGCCCGTCACGATGGCTACTTTGTCCGTGAGTCGCATGAACGCCTCCTCGTTCAGGCTCGAATCGCTGAGCGCGCGTGGGGTTCTTGCGTCGTCGATGCGGATGGCTGGTGCACCGACAGGCACGCCACGATCGTCTGGTGGACCGGCGTCGGGATGCCGTGCTTGATTCCTCGACGAACGACGGCGCCGCTCAGCGCGTCGACCTCGAGACGGCGGCCCTCTTTGAGGTCGCGGGCCATCGAAGATCGCCATGGTGCCGGGAGCGTTGCGGCCTGGGCGAGGACCGCATCGACAGCGGCCGGTTGAAGGGGTGCGCCTTCGGCCTGCGCGACCGCGACGATTTCCGCGCATGCCGCGTGGAGCAGGCTGCGACCCGCCGCGCTCGCGAGGAGCGGGCCGATACCCGAGCGTGCGAGCGCCGTCACGCCACCGATGCCCGTGATGAAGAGGAACTTGTCCCACAACACGCGCCGGATGTCGGGTGTGACCTCGTGAGGGATGCCGCTCTGTCGGAATGCGTCAGCGATCCGCTGGACACGTTCGGTCAGGGTCCCGCTGAGCTCGCCGAAAACCATCTTGCCCTCGCCGCCCGTGCGAAGAATCACGCCGGGACCCACGAGCTGGAGCGCGACATAGACAGCGCCGGCGAGGATAGCTTCAGACCCGGCGACCGACGCAATCGCGTCGACGTTGTCGAGACCGTTCTGGAACGTGATCACCGCCGTGTCCCGGGCGATCAGCGGCGTCAGTGCCTGCGCCGCCGTCGGGGTGTCGTACGACTTCACGGAGAAGAGGACGAGATCGACCATGCCAATGCTGGCAGTGTCGGCGCTCGCCGTGACGGGGATCGTGGACTCGCCTTCGGACGTTCGCACGGTGAGGCCACGTCGTTGCATGGCCTCGAGGTGCGCGCCGCGCGCGATGAATGCGACGTCGTGCCCGGATCTCTTCAGGAGAGCGCCGTAATAGCCGCCGATACCGCCTGACCCGAGCACGGCGACGCGCATGCTAGGTGGCTCGCGCGTTCACGATGCCCTGCAGCACGGTCTTGGGCGCCGCACCGACCGCCCGGTCGACGAGCGTACCCTCCGTGAAGAACAGGATCGTCGGGATCGACCGGATCCCGTAGCGAGCCGCGAGGGCAGGGTTCTCGTCGACGTTGACCTTCATCAGCGTCGCGCGGCCGCCCGACTCCTCCACCAACTCCTCGAGAACCGGCGCGATGGCCCGGCACGGGCCGCACCACGGGGCCCAGAAGTCGAGCATCACGAGGCCGTGGGTCGCCGCCAGTGTCTCCTCGAAGGTCTGCTCGACCAGATGGGTCGTCTCGGCGATTCCGTGTTCCCGGCCTGGACTCATGATCGGAGTCCCCCTCTTCACTGAGATGCCGGTCCGCCCCCGTGGGATTCGTCGTGCAAATGCGACTAAGATGTATATACATGTGTTAAGATGTACCTGCATATGATAACCTTGCCGGACGCGCTCGAGGCTGGTAGCATGGCGTCCATGATCGAACGAGCGGCCTGGCACGATGCGCGGCGGCTATCGCCTTGTGTCTGCAATACGCTCCGCATGGTCACCCGCGCGGTGACGCAGCTCTACGACGACGCCCTGCGGCCGAGCGGGCTCCGCGCGACTCAGTTCAGCATTCTGGCGACCATCGCAGGCAAGGACCAGGCGAATCTCAAACAGCTCGAGGATGCGCTGGCGATCGATCAGACGACGCTCACGCGCAGTCTCAACCTCTTGGAACGCGATCGTCTCATCGAGCGCGCGGCGCACCCCGACGGGAGGGTCAAGCCGATGCGGCTGACCCCCAAAGGCCGGCGAACCCTCGACGTCGCACGGCCGCTCTGGGCCCGAGCGCAAGACAAGGTCCTGCGCGAGCTCGGGGCGAAGGCATGGGACGATGCGCAACGCCGGCTGACCCGTGTGTTTCACGTCGTCGTCAGCAAGCGACGGCACGGCAGCCGACGACGTCGTGTGTCATCCATGACGTAGCTCGAGAACGATGGGAAAGGCCGCGTCGGAACCTATTCCGTTTGCCGGCTCACAACTCGGCGCAACACGTCATGTCTGTGCCTTCTTTCGCAACGCCGACGAGGAATACCGGGTGCTGCTGCCTTTTATCCAGGATGGTTTCGAAAGCGGCGACCGGGCTTTCCACATCGTCGATCCTAAGCTGCGGAACGAACACCTCCGTCGATTGGCGTCGGCCGGCATCGATGTGGCCGTCGCAGAACGGAACGGGCAGCTCAGGCTGCCTGATTGGAACGATACTTATTTTCGGCATGGTCACTTCGATCAGCATGCGATGCTCGCCCTTATCGAGGCGGAGCTGAAGGAGGGCGTCGCCCAAGATGAGCACGGCCGGAGAGGGCGAGCGGCTATGAGACCTCTCGGCTCTGCATGGCGGTCCCTGGCCACGGTGCTGGTTGTCGTGGGTGTGCTCGCCGGTTGCACGGTGGGACCGAATTACAAGCGGCCCGAGGTCATCGTGCCGGCGGACTGGCGAAACAGCCCGGAGCGAGGCGACTCGCTCGGCGATCTCGGCTGGTGGGAGCTCTTCAAGGATCCGGCCCTCTATGAGCTGATCGCCACCGCGGTGGTCGCCAACCGAGACCTCCAGGTCGCGGTGGCCCGGGTGCTCGAGTCACGCGCCCAGCTGGGGGTCGCGCGCGCCGCCCAGTTCCCCCAGGTCAATGCCGGCGCCAGCTACCAGTACACGCGCCCGTTCTCGGAGAACAGTCCCGTCTTGAACGGCTCGCCGGGCCGCCCATTTACGGGGGACGACTTCCAGACTAGCCTCGACCTCACCTTCGAGCTGGACCTGTGGGGGCGGCTGCGGCGGGCCACCGAGGCGGCGCGCGCAGAGCTGCTGGCCAGCGAGGAGAACCGACGCGTCGTCCTCATGACGCTCGTGTCCGATGTGGCTCGGACGTACTTCGATCTGCTCGAACTGGACCGGGAGCTGGAGATCGCGCGGCGCACGCTCCAGACCCGCGAGGAGTCCCTGCAGCTCCAGCGCCGCCGTTTGGAGCAGGGGCTCTCCACCCAGCTGGACGTCGATCGGGCTGACGCCGAAGCGGCCGTGGCCGCGGCCACCGTGCCCGATCTGGAGCGTCGTATTGTCCAGAACGAAAACGGCCTGAGCGTCCTCTTGGGCCGCAATCCCGGCCCCATCGCTCGCGGGACCCCACTCGACGGACAACGGCTGCCGCCGGAGGTGCCCGCGGGATTGCCCTCGGCCCTGCTCGAGCGCCGGCCCGACATCCGCCAGGCCGAACAGACGCTCGTCGCCGCCAATGCCAGAATCGGTGTGGCCAAGGCGGAATACTTCCCAAAGATCACGCTCACCGGGGTGTTGGGCGTCGAGAGCGTGGCGCTGTCCGACCTCTTCACCGGGGGGTCTCGGTTTTGGTCGATCGGTCCCGCCATGACCGTTCCCCTCTTTACGGCGGGACGGACCAGAAACACGGTCAAGGGCTTCGAGGCGCGCCAGCAGCAGGCGGCCACACGGTATCTGCAGACGATCCAGCAAGCGTTCCGCGAGGTCGAGGACGCCCTCGTCTTCCACCGCAAGGTTTGGGAGGTCCGCACGGAGCGCGAGCGCCGCGTGGCGGCGAACCGCCGAGCGCTCTCGCTGGTCACGCTTCGCTACGAGCGTGGGCTCTCCAGCCAATTCGAGGTTCTTGACATCCAGCGCGAGCTCTTCAGCGCGGAGCTGGAGCTCGCCTCGGCCACGCGAGATCAGCTCACCGCCGTGGTCCAGCTGTACCGGGCGCTCGGGGGCGGATGGCAAGGTCAGCCCGCACCCAGCATCGACGGTATCAAATGAGACTCTAAGGCAAAGGTGCGCGCCTTGCCCTGGAACACCCCGGACGCAAGTTTCGATTGGAGGGTCAGATGAAGACGTGTATCCCCCTCGCAGCGCTGTTGGTCGCCCTGTCGCTGGACGCGGCGAGCGGCTGGGCCCAGACGCCTGGCAAGCCGCCCGAGCAGCTCGGCCGGGTCTCGTTCGCCAATTCGTGCGCGCCGGCCGCGCAACCGGCCTTCGAACGTGCCGTCGCCCTGCTGCACTCCTTCTGGTGGCGGGAAGCCGAGAGCGCGTTTCGGGACGTGCTCGTGCGCGACCCGAATTGCGCCATCGCCACCTGGGGGATCGCGACCACCCTCATCGGCAACACCTTTGCCACCGGGCCGAGTCCGGCGCAGGCGCAGCAGGCGGTGGAGGCGCTCGAACGTGGGCGCGCCATCGTCGCCAGGAGCGAGCGTGAGCGCCTGTTCATCGAGGCGGTGGCGCAATACTACGAGCGCTTCGCCGAGCGCGCGCATGGCGCACGCATGAAGTCGCTCGCGGATGCCTTCGAGAAGCTGGCCAGGCGCTTCCCGGAGGACGACGAAGCGCAGATCTTCTCGGCGATCTATCTGACGGCCACGCAGTCGCCGACCGACAAGACGTTTGCCTCGACCCTGCGGGCCGCGTCGATCCTCGAAGCCCAGTTCAAGAAGCACCCGGACCATCCGGGGGTGGCCCACTATCTCATTCACGCCTATGACTACCCCCCGATCGCGGAGAAGGGGCTGACTGCGGCCAGGCGCTACGCGGAGATCGCACCCTCGGCGCCGCACGCCCTGCACATGCCCTCGCACATCTTCACCCGCGTCGGCGCATGGCAGGAGGTCGTCGACAGCAATGTGCGCTCGGCCAGCGTCGCCAAGGCGGAAAAGGCGTTCGCCGATCAGCTCCATGCCATGGATTACCTGGTCTATGGCTACCTGCAGCTCGCGCGCGACACAGATGCGCAACAGGTGGTCCGAGACGCGCCCGGCGTGCGGGGGACCGACACGATCCGGGGCACGCCCTACGCCTTGGCCGCGATTCCGGCCCGCTATGTCCTGGAGCGCGGCGCATGGAGAGAGGCCGCGCAGCTCCAGCCGCAGGCCACGCGCTTCCCGTTCACCGCCGCCTTGACGCACTTCGCACGTGCCGTGGGTGCGGCGCGCACCGGAGACGCGGCCGCCGCCGAGCGCGACGCTCACGAGCTTGCGCGCATCGTCGATGCGCTCAGAGCTGCGAAGGATAGCTACTGGGCGACCGAGGTAGAAGTACAGCGCCTGGGTGCTGCCGCGTGGATCGCCTTTGCAGGCGGCAACCGCCAGACCGCTCTCGATCTCATGCGCGCTGCCGCCGATCTCGAAGACCAGAGCGAGAAGGCCGCGGTCAGCCCAGGTCGCCTCGTGCCAGCGCGCGAGCTGCTCGCCGACATGCTGCTCGAGAGCGGCCAGCCCGCCACCGCGCTGACGGAATACGAACGCTCGCAGGCGCGCGACCCCAACCGATTCAGAAGCCTCTACGGAGCCGGAGAGGCGGCGGCGCGTTTCGGCAACGGCAGCAAGGCACGGTACTACTTCGCGCGGCTGGTGGAATTGGCGGGCGCCGGCGACCCCCGCCCAGAGACGGAAAAGGCGCGCCGATATCTCGCAGGGCACTGAATCGTTGTGAGCACCAATCGACCGGAACCCCGGAGCTATGCGATGCGGAATCGAATGGCGATCGCGGTGGTCATCGCCGTCGTCGTCTCATGTTCCTCGTTCGGCGAAGGGCGTGCCGCTTTTCTACCGGGCGACTTCATCACGTTTACCCAGGCATCCTGGGGCGACCCATTCCAGCAGGGCGGGATCACGTTGTTGGCTCACGGGAAGCTGAGTCTCGAATCGATCGACTATGAAAGGACTATGAAGTCAAGCAACCAAGATGGGCCGAAACGGACCAGCGACGGGCTTGCATAAATCGGTGTCGTTGTTGGGTTGCGTTGGATTTTCTCTGGTGCTCCGGAAGGCAAGATTCCCCTCATAACCCAACGCGCCAGGCTTGTGGCGGACCGCGAGCCGGGACACGGGGCTCACGGACACTCGGCCGACCTGGATGCCGCCGGGCGACCTCGCCAGCGGCTCGGAGGCGGGAAGTCGCAGATCAGTTCGACCAGCCTCACAGATGAAGCTCAGGTTGTCGTCATGCGACTCATGGGACGAGGGCCGCCTCGATCTCGTGGACGGGGAGATCGGTCGCCCCCGCCAACTTGATCAGGTGCGCCTCGATGGGGACCCAAAACCGGTTGGCATCGAGCTCGAGCTCGCGGATCGGGTCGACCCGGTCGTGCGCCGCCCACATCACCTCCATGGCTCGGCGCAGTTCGCGTTCCACGTCAGGAAGGCCGTCACTTCTCACGATCATCCGATGCGCGAGGACTCTGAGAACACGCTGGACGTGCCGGCGGTTGACCTCGAGCATCAGCTCGATCGCCCGCACCTCCCGTCCGGCCCACTCCGGCATCGGGATCTCCCCGTTCCAGAGCGCCGACCAGCGGACAGACGGCACGCGCTTGAGATCGCCCGTAGCTTCATCGACAACGAAGTGCCAGACCGTGCATGCCATGGCCAGCCCTACCTAGCAGGTCTAATCCGACGCCAACCGTGCTCAACCGCCAAGGTCATCTCCCTGAACTCGATCCGGCCTGCACGTTTAAGGACCGGCCGGTTTCCTGTGCACGGGACACGCCCCCAGCCGCGCGACGGAGCACACGAGAGCGAACCTCGGGCGGCTCGCGGCCAGTTTTAGAGGACGAATGGGCCTGCATGTTTAAGGACTGGCGCCTTATCCGTGTACTAAACACGCTCCAACTACGTGAGAGCGCTGGCGAAAGCGCGGCAGCGCCCAAACACGGGTTCGAATCCCGTTGGGGCCACCATTTCGGTTTCGTTGATGTTCGATGGCTGCGTGTTCGAATCGCGTCGCCGACCGGACTCGAACACGAAGCGCGTTTTCTCTCCTCGTCAGCGGCTCAGGACGTCGAGCGCCTTCGCCTCGTAGAACTCCACCGCCTGCTTGAGCGCGGCCGGACGGGTCTGGCGTAGGAGCTGCGTCGTCTCGATCCGCGCATGGCCGAGCAGGCCGCGCACCTGCTCGAGATCGCCGTGCTGCTCGGAGACCTCCATCGCGACGCCGTGACGGAGATCGTGAGGCTTCAACATCGGATAGCCGATCAGCCGGCCGTAGGTCTTGCGGTCGCCACGCTGCGAGTCCGCAACCTCGACCGCCGCTGGGGCCTTCGCAACGTGCCCGTGAAGGGCGGCAAGACCCGTGACATTCCGCTGCCCGCTGCAGTCGAGCAGCACCTTGACCGCGACGTCACGCAGTACCTGCCGACCGAACTGGACGACATCAAGCCCGACACGCCCCTGTTCTGGTCCACCTTCGGACAGCGGCGCCGGGGCCTGGTACGCCGGCCGATGGAAGGCAAGAACGTCTGGCGGCTCTGCGCGCTACCTGATGAACGCGTAGCCGTGTCCTGTTGACCCGCGCTCGACACGGAATGATCGTCTTCGTCCCGCCCGGTGACCCGTCGGATCCGACACGCGCGCCGTCGTTCTACAACGACACGTACCAGTACCTCTCAGGACTGGGTGTCGCCGACGTCTGACCGGATCGACTGGGTACGGATGACCAGCCCCGCTCGGTGGACGAGAGGCATGGGCCTGACTGTCGGGGCGCCCGAGGGCCGCCGCCGTTCTCTGCATCCAGTCGACATGCGACGGTGACCGGATGACTCAGCTGAGCCGTTCGATCCCGGGCACGCCGTCAAACCCGCGATCGAAGCTCATGATGCGATGCACGCCCTCGCGTTCCATGACTGCGACGTGAAGGGCATCGCGGGCCGACAGCCGGCGATTCCCGAGGACGATCGCCTTGGCGCGATCGACAGCGCCGAGATCGATCGGGAACACCTCGTCGACAACACCGAGGACGGCATCGAACGCCGGCTGGATGGCATCGCGACGGTCGATCGCCACGTAGCGATGCAGAATTTCTTGGAGCACTTCCGTGTCTGTCACCAATCGCTCGCGATCCGAGACGGCGTGTTGGAGGACTCGCTCGGCATCGACTTTCCGAGCGTGCGCGCCGCCGACCAGGTACATCGGGATGTTGGAGTCGACGAAGATCACGCCCGGGTGCAGTCCTCGTAGCCCCGGGCGATCTCGGCCAGCATCTGCTCGATGTCAGCGGTGGGGAAGTCGTGTCGCGCCGCCGCGCGGATCGCGCCGAGCTTCTTTTGGACGTCACCCGATGGCTGCCGCCGCCGCGCCGCTCGGAGAGCTTGCCGCACCCACTCGGCGACGGTGAGCCGCTGTGCCCGTGCCAACCGCTGGATCTCCCGCAGTTCGCCGTCGTCCAAGAGCACTTGCAGTCGCTTTGTCATGACGAGAGTCTAGGAGACTCATGGCTATGAGTCAACCAAACCCCTAGGACGATTCTGTGGCCCGGGGCTGGGGAGGGACCAGGGCGGGGCCGCGAAGGGCCTGCCAATGCTGCCCGACGTGACGTCTTCTGGGCAGCCACGGCTGCAATACGCCTGAGACGTTCCGGCAGGCGTCCGCAGACGGACCAAAGGCCAGTACTCGCGCGTCCCGGTAGAATCGGATGCGGCCGAGCACATGCTCCGTCGCGGGCCGGGAGGATCGGAATGGCCACCACGGTGTTCACGGCCGTCATCGAGAAGGAGCGGGACCTGTACGCCGCGCTGTGCCCTGAGCTCGATGTGGCCAGCCAAGGGGCAACGGTCGAGAGCCTTGGCGAACACGTGGCTGGACTCATTCACAAGTTCGAAACCCGTTGGGGCCGCCAATACCGTTCCGCATCGTCCCGCCGCCGTGCTCGTCACCGGTCGCTGGCGTTGGATCCGAGCTGCGGCTCAGGTGGAGCGGAACTCCAGGGGTAGCTTGCCGAGGCAGCGGTAACCGTCCCGCGTCACCACGATCTGCTCGGAGATGTGCAATCCGGTCCGCGTGCGCTCGTCGTAGGCAGCCGGCTCGAAGAGCATGACCATGCCTTCTTGCAGCGTGGTGCCCTGTGGCAGCCCGGCACCGAGTCCAACTCCGTGCGGGCTGTACGGCATCTCTGCGATCGTGACGCCCATCCCTTTGAAGAGCGGCATGGCGTTGGCGGCGAGTCCGGCGTCGAGGACCGGCCGGCGGACGGCGTCGGCCAGGGCGACCGTGTCCAGGCCGGGCTTGAGGATGGCCTCGCCGGCGCGGAGCGCGGCCAGCGCCACGTCGAACAAGCGCCGGTATTCCGGTGTGGGCGGCTGGCCGACCGACACCGGGGCGTGCATCTGCGCGTAGTAGCCGATGTACTTGCCGGTGATCTCGTTGATGATCACGTCGCCCGCCGCGAGCGCTCGCTCGGGGAAGATGCGACCGGCGACGCGCGGGGTCCGCGGCGCCGCGCTGAGCAGGAGCTGGATGCCGAGGTCCGAGCCGGCGCTCACCATCGCGCCCAGCATGCGGCCGACGACCTCCTTCACCCGCACGCCGGGCCGCGCATGCTGGGCCATGACCTCGACCGCCTGCTCGGTGATGGCCATCGCGGTCTCGATGGCCTGGATCTCCTCGGCGCTCTTCACCGCCATCTCCTGCCACAGGTCCTCGTCGAAGTCGATGAACCTTGCCTCGGGGAGCTCCCGGCGCAAGGCCTCGTAGTTGCCCTGCGGCCAGCGTCCTTCGCCGCGCCAGAGCCGGCTGCCGAGGCGCCCGACCAGGCCGATGGTGGACCGTGCGCGTCCAAGCTCGCGCACCCGGTCGGCGGTCGTTTGGGCAAACGAAGGCGTGAACGGCCGGATGTCGGTGCACCAGTCCTGGATCTCGCGCCAGTTCGCCACGTGGTCCGGGCCCCAGATGACGAAGACCGGATCGGCTTCGAGGTCGAACACGACGTACCCGTCCTCGCCATTGCCGCCGATGTGGGTCAGATAGCGGCCCTCGGCGGAGCCGGCGTCCCACTTCGAGGAGTCCGACCGGACGATGACGCACTCGACACCGCGCTGCCGCATGCGGGCGCGAACGGCCTTCCAGCGACGATCGCGCTCCTGACGCGAGAGACGAGGGAACTCCACGGCAGCCGTCATCGCGGAAATGCCTCCTTTCCAGGTGATGGCCACGACCCTCAGCGGCGGTCGCGTTGCCAGGGGACCAGCAGCCGCTCCAGCTCGTCGATGAGCAAGGACAGGACGTAGCCGAGGAAGGACACGACGACCAGACCGACGAACAGACGTTCGATGGCGAACACCTGCCACGACTCGAAAATGAGGACGCCGATCCCGCTGCGGGCGCCGACGAACTCGGAGGTGACCAGGACGATCAAGGCGACGCCCATGGCGAGCTTCACGCCGGTGAAGATGGCCGGCAGCGCGCCCCGGAGCACGACGTTCACGTACAGGTCGCGCCGGGAGGCGTTGAAGTTTCGGGCGACGTCGAAGTAGATCCGGTCGATCTGAACGACGCCGGCCATGGTGTTGACGAGGACCAGGAAGAAGACGGCGATGGCGATGATGACGTACTTGCTCATCTCGCCCAGGCCGAAGATCAACATGACGAGCGGGAGGATGGCCACCTTGGGGACCGGGTAGAGCGCGAAGACGATGGGACTGGCGAAGGCGCGCGCCAAGCGCGAGAGGCCAAGGGCCAAGCCCAGGCCGAGGGCGGGGAGGGCGCCCATCACGTACCCGGCGCCGATGCGCGACAGGCTCACCGTCACGTGACCGACCAACTCACCGCTGGCGATGATGGCGGCGAAGGTTCCGACGATCGAGGTCGGTGCGGGGAAGAACCGGGCATCGAGCAGACCGGCGAGGACGAGCAGTTCCCAGGCGACCAGCACGACGATCGGCGAGAACACCGAGACCAGCAGCTCGCGACGGCGCGGCGTGAGGACCCGCGCGCCGGGCTCGGCCTCCTGCCGGGCGCGCCAGACGATGCGCGGGACGGTCCGCTCGGCGGTACTCATTCCTGCCTCCCTCTGGCACCGGCGTGCTCGCGAGCGCGCAGCACCTCGCTGCGCAGCGCGCTCCAGATCTCGTAGGCGATCTCGCCGAACCGCGTGTCGCGGCGCAGTTCGGGGATGTTGCGCGGTCGCTTGAAGTCCACCGGCACGACCTGCTTGACGCGTCCGGGATGGGCCGTCATGACCAGGACGCGGTCCCCGAGGGCCACCGCCTCGTCGATGCTGTGAGTGATGAAGACGACTGTCTTGCGCGACTCATCCCAGATGCGCAGCAGCTCCTGTTGCAGGAGGAGCTTGTTCTGCTCGTCGAGCGCCGCGAATGGCTCATCCATCAGGAGGATCTCGGGGTCGGTGGCGAAGGCGCGCGCGATCGAGACCCGCTGCTTCATTCCACCCGAGAGCTGGTGCGGATACGCGCGCGCGAACGGCGTGAGGCCGACCTGGTCGAGGTAGTACCTGATGATGTCGCGCCGCACGGACGCCGCCATGGGTTGGCTCCGCAGCCCGAAGCTGATGTTGTCCTCCACCGTCATCCAGGGGAAGACCGACTGCTCCTGGAACACCATCGCCGTACGCGGCCGGCCGCTCTGCTGGTAGTGGATGGCGACCTCGCCTGCGGTCTTGGTCTCGAGACCCGCGAGGATGCGCAGGATCGTGGTCTTGCCGCACCCGGAGGGGCCGACGATACAGAAGAACTCGCCCTCCCGGACCTCGAAGCTCACGCGATCCACCGCCGTGACCGCCCCGGTCGGCAGCGTGAATCGCTTGACGAGTTCCTCGACCACGATCTGGACGTCGTCGCGCACTCTCGGGCTCCAGAGGGCCCGAAATTGATCTTTCTCGGGCTGAAAGTCAAGGGACTCGGAAGGGGGTTGACATTCACATGGCGAATGTTCATTTTCTTGCCCACCGTGGCCAGGTCACCCCGGCGGTCGAGGTCGTGAAGGGCGAGTCCAAGTCCGGACAGGCGCGCCACCGGGCCGCTGCGGACGGTTCCGGGACGATCCGCTCGCTCCGGCGCGGCCTGCAGGTGCTCGACGCGCTCGCCGAGCACGGCGGGCGGTTGCCGCTCACCGAGATCGCGCGGCACCTCGGCCTGCACTTCAGCACCACCCACCACATGGTCAAGACGCTGCAGGGCGCGGGCTACCTGATCCAGGACGACGACAGCCGGGAGTATCGGCTGGGCGGCCGCGTCCTCCGGCTCGCTGCCGTGGCCTGCAACGAGGACGAGCTCGCACGGCTCGGCGAGCCGGTCGTGCGCGAACTGTCGCTGAAGACCGGCCTCACGGTGCAGCTGGCCGTGCTGGACTGCCACAACGTGGTCGTGATCCGGCAGATCGACGCCGACGGACCGTGGCGCCTGGCCGAGCGCGTCGGCGCGCCCCGGCCGGCGTACTGCACGGCCCTGGGGAAGGTGCTGCTGGCCTGCCAGAGCCCGGAAAGCCTCCAGGCCTACCTGGGTCGCGTCGAGCTTCGTCCGCTGACGCCGCGTTCGATCACCACCGCGGCCGGCCTCGAGGCGGAGGTCGCGAAGGTCGGCGAGCAAGGCGTCGCAGTGGACGACGAGGAGTTCTCGGTCGGCATCCGGTGCCTCGCCGCGCCGGTCTTCAACTTCACTGGAAGCGTGCGGGCCGCGCTCGGCGTCTCGGGCCCGGCATGGAGCCTCACCGTCGAGCGGCTCGCGGAGGTGCGGCCGGTGGTCCGAGAGTTCGCCGATCGGCTCTCGCGCAGTCTGGGATGGCAGCCGCGACAGAGGAAGCGGGCGGCGGCCAGCGCCCGACCGGCGGGACGAGCCAGGCGCGCGACAAGCGTCTGGAGGAGGCGTCCGTCGTGACGCTGGAATTCCTGACGATCGCCGGCGCGCCTCCGCCGCCGCCCACGGCGCCCTACAGCCACGCGGTGCGGGCGGGGGACTACCTGTTCGTGACCGGTCAGCTGCCGACCGATCCGCGCACGGGCGACCGCCTCGTGGGCGATGGGATCGTCGAGCAGACCCACCAGGTCATGCGCAATCTCCAGACCGTGCTGGCCGGGGCCGGTACGAGCCTGGCCCGCGTGGTGTTCGCCCGCGTGTACCTGGTCAACTTCGGAGATTACCCTCGCATGAACGCCGTCTATTCGAGCTACTTCGAGTCTGGCCGACTGCCCGCGCGCACCTGCGTCGGAGTCACGGGTCTGGCCCTCGGCGCGCTGGTGGAGATCGACCTGATCGTGCGGCCGTAGATTGGAGCACGCTCCGGATCGCGACATGCACATCGAGAAGACGTGTCTCGTGAAGGCGCCCGTCGATGCCGTCTGGCAGACGCTGCTCGACCTCGATCGCCTGGCCACATGCGTGCCGGGTGTCGAGCGCGTGGAGGTGCTCGAGCCGACCCGCTTCGTCGTGCACGTCGCCGTGAAGGTCGGGATCGTGAGCGCGCGGTTCGCGCTCAAGGTGACGCTGGTCGAGACGCGTCCGCCGCACTACCTGAGAAGTGAGACGGTGGGCGAGGAGACCGGCATGGCCTCGAGCCTGCGGCAGTCGACGGAGCTCACGCTCGAACCCGTCGGCCCGGCCGAAACGCGGCTGGCGGTCCGGACTGACGTCGACGTCTTCGGGCGGCTCGGGACGTTCGGGCACGGGGTCATCAAGGCAAAGGCGGACCGCATGTGGCAAGAGTTCGCCGCCAACCTGGCCGCAAAGGTGGCCGCGTGAGCGCGCCGCGGGCGGCCACACCCTCGCGGCCCCGGCTCACCGTCGTGGGACGCTCGCTGCCGATGATCGGGGCCGAGGACAAGGTGGCCGGCCGCGCCCTCTACGTCAGCGATCTGCGACTTCCCCACATGCTCCACGCCAAGGTTCTTCGAAGCCCGTGTCCCCACGCGCGCATCGTGCACGTGGACACCGAGCGGGCTCGCCGTCTCGCTGGCGTGAAAGCCGTGCTCACGGGCGCCGACACGCCCCGGCCGATCGGGGCGATTCCCGCTCACCGGGACGAGCACATCCTGGCGGTCGACAAGGTTCGTCACGCCGGCGAGGAAGTCGCCGCCGTGGCGGCGGTCGACGAGGACACCGCTCTCGATGCGCTCGAGCTCATACGCGTGGAGTACGAGGAGCTTCCGGCCGTCTTCGATCCCGAGGAGGCCTTGCAACCGGGCGCCCCCCTTGTCCACGACGGTGGGAATCTCGTCCGGGAGATCCGGATCGATCGCGGAGACGTGGACGCGGGGTTCGCCGAGGCGGTCGCCGTCCACGAGGCGACCTACCAGACGCAGCCCCAGTACCACGCGCCGATGGAACCCACGGGGGCGCTGGCCACCGCCGACGCCTCGGGCCGGCTCACGGTGTGGGCGCCGGTGCAGTCCATTCACCGGAACCAGCTCCGCCTGGCCGACGCCCTGGGCCTTCCCACCTCCAAGGTCCGAGTCATCCAGCCGCACATCGGCGGCTCGTTCGGCGGAAAGCTCGGCGAGGACTCGACGCACTACATCACCGCGCGCCTGGCGCTGGCCTGTGGGCGCCCCGTCCGGCTGCTCAACACCCGGAACGAAGACTTCCTCGGGGTTCGGGCGCGGACTGCCGCGCGCATCCGGCTCAGGATGGGCGTCGCCCGCGACGGCCGGATCACGGCCAAGGAAACCTGGATCCACGCCGACAATGGCGCTTATTGCGGTCTCTCGCCAGAGGTGCTCCTGGTGACGGCGGCCCGCCTCGACTCGCTGTACCGGCACCGCAACGTGCGGACGCTCGCGCGGCTCGTCTACACCAACAACCCACCCTCGGGCGCGTTCCGCGGCTTCGGCAACCCGGAGATGGCGTTCGCGCTCGAGTCGCATCTTGACGTGCTGGCCGAGATGCTCGACATGGATCCGATCGAGCTTCGTCTCCGGAACACCGTCCAGCCAGGCGAGACGACGGTCCACGGCTGGCACATCGGCAGTTGCGAGTTGCCCCGGTGCTTCGAGGAAACCGCCCGCCGGATCGCCTGGACCCCGCGCCCGGCCCGTCACCACGCCGCGGGCGCCCAGGTGGCCACTCGTACGGGCGTCCGGCGTCGCGGCGTCGGCATCGCGTGCGCCATGCACGTCTCGGGCGCTCGGCAGGCCGCCGACTGGGACGGATCCAACGTCGTCGTGAAGCTCACGCCGGACGGACGCGCGGTGATCATCTGCGGCGAGGGGGACATCGGCCAGGGCGGGCCGACCGCGTTGACACAGATCGCCGCCGAGACGCTCGGGATACCGCCCGAGCACATCACGGTGACCCCGGCCGATACCGAGACCACGCCGTTCTGCTTCGGCCCGATGGCCAGTCGCCTCACCCTGGTGGCCGGCAACGCCGTCATCCGGGCGGCCGAGGGTGCCCGGCGGCAGCTCCTCGCCATCGCCGGCCGGTTGCTGGAGGTGTCGCCCGACGATCTGACCATCGCAGACGGCGCCATCCAGGTGGTCGGCGCGCCGCATCGAAAGGTGACCATCGCGCAGGCCTGCAGCGCCCACATCTTCCGCCGTGACGGCGAGGATATTTTCGCGCGCGGCACCTACGACGCTCCCTCGGAGGTCGCGGATCGCAAGACGTTCCTCGGTAACGTGTCGGCCGCCTACTCCTTCGCCGTCCAAGCCGTGGAGGTGGAGGTCGACACGGAAACCGGCGCGATCCACGTCCTCCGCATCGTGGCCGCCGATGACGTCGGGACGCCGGTGAACCCGCGGGCCGTCGAGGGCCAGGTCCACGGGGCGATCGCACAGGGGGTCGGTTATGCGTTGTTCGAGGGCTTCGTGCTCGAGAACGGCCGGCTGCTGAACGGCAACCTCGCCGACTACACGGTACCGACGGCGTCGAGTATTCCCACGGTGGAGACGATCCTCGTGGACGGCTGGGAGCCCAATGGGCCGTACGGCGCCAAGGGGGGCAGTGAGGCGCCGATCTCGCCGACGGCCGCCGCGGTCGCCAACGCGATCTATGACGCTGTCGGCGTCCGGATCACCTCGCTGCCGATCACTCCCGAGAAGATCCTCCGTGCGTTGCGCGAGCGCCGCGAGGAACGGAGGTGAAGGACTTCACGTTCCACGAGCCCCGGACGGTGAAGGAGGCGAGCGCCCTCCTCGCCGAGCATGGCGGTGCCGCGCGGCCGCTGGCCGGCGGCACCGCGCTCGTCCTCCTCATGCGTCATCGCCTGGCCAGCCCGGCCCACGTGGTGTACCTGGGCGGCATCCCGGGGCTCGACCGGATCGTCGCGGAAGGTGAAGACCTCCGCATCGGCGCCCTGGCCACGCATGCCGCCATCGAAGCGCATCCGGACGTCCGGGCCCGCTACCCGGTGCTCGCCGAGATGGCGCGCGTGGTCGCCAACCCGCAGATCCGGAACGTGGCGACCATCGGGGGCAATCTATGCCACGGCGACCCGGCCTCGGATCCGCCGGCCTGCTTGCTCGCCCTGGGCGCGTGGGTGGGGGCGGTTCGTGATGGGGCGGAGCGGGAGATCCCGTTGGAGGATTTCTTCACCGACTACTACGAGAACTCGCTTGCGCCCGGCGAAATCGTGCGCGAGATCGTGGTGCCGGCCCTGCCGGCCGGCGCGCGCGCGGCTTACATGCGCTACGTGACCTCGGCCGCCGAGAGCCGCCCGCTGGTGGCCGTGGGAGTGCGGCTTACCCTCGGCGCCGACGGCGCCTGCAGCGAGGCGCGCCTCGCGCTCGGGGCCGTGTGCCCGGTTCCCCGACGGGTGCCTGCGGCAGAGGAGTTCCTCCGCGGCCGGCGGCTGACCCCGAAGGTCGTGGCCGAGGCGGCCTCGCTCGCGGTGGCGGATCTGGAGCCGGTCTCGGATTTCCGCGGCACGGCGGACTACCGCTGCGAGGTGGCCCGCGTGATCGTGCGCCGCGCGCTCGAGCGCGCCATGTCGCAAGAGACATGACGATGTCGCGTCATCGGCTTACCTTGCGCGTGAACGACGAGGATCGGGAAGTGCTGGTGGAGGCGCGCCGCCTGCTGCTCGACTTGCTGCGGGACGACCTCGGGCTGACCGGGACGAAGCGCGGGTGTGAGGAGGGCGTCTGCGGCGCCTGCACCGTGCTCGTGGACGGCCGCCACGTCCGCTCGTGTCTGATGCTGGCGCTCCAGGCGCGCGACCGAGCCGTCACGACGATCGAGGGGCTGGCGCCCGACGGGGTGCTCCATCCGATCCAGGACGCGTTCATCCAGGCCGGTGCCTTGCAGTGCGGCTACTGCACGCCCGGATTCATCATGACCACCAAGGCCTTGCTCGATGCCGGGGTGGTACCGACGGAGGCCGAGCTACGAGAGGCGCTCGCAGGAAACATCTGCCGCTGCACGGGCTACGTGCACATCGTGGAGGCCATTCTCGGCCTCGTGAAGGGACGGACGACATGATGACACGCCGGACGACAGTGCTCCTGCTCGCCGTGCTCGCCGTGTGGGCGGCGGCGCCCGCTGCCGATGCCGCGGAGAAGGTGAGTCTCGGCTATCTACGCGGGTCCTCGGGCGCGCCGATCGAAGTGATGAAGGCGCAAAAGTTCGGCGAAAAGCACGGTGTCGAGATCGACGCCAAGGGGTTCCTGGATGTCGCCGCGATGGACCGCGCGTTCGTCCTCGGCGAATACGACGTCCACGTGAACCTGGCGCTGAACCAGTGGGCGGGCTACCTCAACCAGGGTCACGACCTGGTCGGTATCCTGGGGGCGTTGCACCCGACGGGGTACCTCATCGTCCCGACGAAGTCCCCGTACGCCGAGCTGAAGGATCTCCTCGGCAAGCGGGTCGGCGTCTACGGCATCCACGGCACGAGCACCGCCATCTTCGGCGTCATCGCATACGAGCAGCTGGGCGGCGTCGACATCCGCAAGAGCATGCAGCTCTTCAACTCGACGCCGCCCGCCCTCACGACGCTGATCGGCAAGGGCGAGGTGGAGGCCGCGCTGTCGCTGGCGCCGTTCGTCCCCAAGATGGTGAAGTCCGGGCAGTACCGCGTGCTGCTCGACACCAACGAGGGGTGGAAGAAGCTCACCGGCCACGCGCTGCCGTTCGCCGTGCTCGCCGTCACCCGCAAGACCCTCGAGGCCAAGCCGAAGCTGATCCGCGCGGTGGTGGCGGCGTGGAAGGACTCGGTGGACTACATGCGCCAGCATCCGGACTCGCTCAACGCCTACCTGGCGACCGGGCGGATCACCGCGCCGGACGAGCAGAAGTTCGCGCAGGAGATGATGTTGCCGCACTACATGAACACGTGGGCGCCGCGGGACGTCGAGATGATCAAGGCGTACTGGGAAAAGGCGCTCAAGTCGGGGTTCCTCGAGGCGCCGGTGAAGAGCCAGACCTGGTACACGTTCGACTTCGCGAAGTGAGCCTGGCGATCGACGGGCGCGCGGGTGACAGGGACGGCGGGAGGCCGTGACTCCGAAGATCGTCGTGCGCGACCTGGTCAAGGCATTCCCGACCCACGGCGGCCGGTCACGGGTCGTGCTCGATCACGTGTCGTTCAGCCTGCCCGAGCGCACCTTCACGAGCGCCGTCGGTCCGTCCGGGTGCGGCAAGTCGACGCTCCTCAACATCGTGGCCGGCCTGCTGCCCGCCACCACCGGTACCGTCGAGCTCTCGGGGGAGCCCGTGGTCGTCGGAGAGCGCCGCGGGACCCGGATCGGGTATGTCTTCCAGCAGCCGCGGCTGCTGAACTGGCTGACCGTCGAGGAGAACATCGAATTCGTGCTCCAGGCCGCCGAGGTCCCTCGCTCGGAGTGGGCCGACCGCGTGGCCCGTGCGCTGCGTCTGATTCGCCTCGAGTCCTACCGCGGGGCGTATCCGTTGCGGCTATCCGGCGGCCAGCAGCAACGGGTGTCGATCGCGCGCGCGCTGGCCACCGATCCCGAGGTGGTGCTGATGGACGAGCCGTTCAGCCATCTCGACGAGATCACCGCCGGCCGGTTGCGCGAAGAATTGATGGAGATCTGGGAGCGCACCGGCCAGACGGTGCTGTTCATCACTCACAGCATCGCGGAGGCGGTGCTGCTGTCGGAGTCGATCATCGTGCTCGGGCCCAATGGGCGGGTGGTGGAGGAGTTGCCAGTCGACGTGCCCCGGCCCCGGGGCGGGCGCGACGAGGCCCTCTTCCAGGCCGAGCGGCGGGTGCGGCGGGTGACGTCGAAGTGGTGGGTCGAGCCGGAAGACAGGCCGCTGGCCTGAGGCGGCAGGGAGGCAGGCGATGGCGCTCGAAACGTCGGCAACGACGATCCGTCCGGTGGCCGGCAACCAGATCGTCCGCGTGCAGCACGAGGGGCTGGTGACGGCGGACGCGGAGAAGTGCAAGGAGTTCTACGTGCGAGTGCTGGGGCTCGAGGTGCTGCCGCGGCCGCCGCTCACGAGTCGCGGCTACTGGCTGGGAGCCCCGGGGGTCTATCCGCAGATTCACATCATCCAGTCCACCGATGACACGCCGCCCGGGCCCGACCACCCGATCAGCCCACGGAGCCGGCACACCTGCTTCGAGGTCGCCGACTTCGAGGCGCTCAAGGCCACGCTCGAGCGCGAGGGCATAGCGTACCGCGTGATCGATCAGCCGGGCGGCAACCGGCAGCTGCTCTGCAACGACCCCGATGGCAACACGCTCGAATTCCAGCGATGCACGCTCTAGCCTCTCGCGTCCGCGGAGCCTGGAGGCGCGACGGAACCGCTCATCCGGCGTGCGCGGTCGCTGGCGGTGTGATGGGGCGACCGGGTGGCGCGGCCGCCGTCATCGCCGTTGCCGTCGCCATCGCGGCAGTCGCTGCGCCATCGGCCCGGGCCCAGGCACCCGGCGGGGCGATCCCGAAGCTCGCCACCCCGACCACCGTGAAGATCGGGCTCACTGACCGGCCCATCACGCTGGCCGGTCTCTATGTCGCCATGGCCCGCGGCTACTTCACGGAGGCGGGGATCCAGAACGAGTTCGTCGCCGTCGGCGGCCTGAACGCACTCGTCGGACCGCTGGCCACCGGCGAAATCGACATCGCCACCGGGGGCGCCAGCGCCGGCCTGTTCAACGCCATCGAGCGCGGCGTTCGCCTCCGGATCGTGGCCGACCAGCACACGGCCTTCTCCGGGCGGTCGGCGATCGCGATGATGGTGCGCAAGGACCTCGCCGGCCAGATCAAGACGTTCGCCGACCTCAAGGGGCGGAGCATCGGTATCACGACCCGGAAGGCCACGCTGGAGCTATCGCTCAACCGGGCTCTCGGTCAGGCCGGCCTCGCCCCCGCGGACGTCAACCTCGTGGTCATGCCGTTTCCCCAGATCAATGCCGCGTTCGGCACCAAGACGCTCGACGCCGGCTACCAGGTGGAGCCGCTGGTGACAGCGGCCGTCGCCAAGGGCCTCGCCGTCCGCTGGCGCGGCCTCGACGAGATGTGGCCGAACCTCCAGAACGTCTTCCTGGTCGCCTCCGAGCAGTTCGCTGGACGCACGGGCGTGGCCCGCGCCTGGATGGTCGCCTACGTGCGCGGCGTACGTGACTACAACGACGCCATGTTCAAGAACAAGGACCGCGAAGCAGTGATCCGGATCCTCACCGAATACACGCTCGTGAAGGACCGGTCGATCTACGACCGCATGGTGATGCCGGGCATCCATCCGGACGGCGAGGTGAACGCCTCCAGCATCGGCGAGGTGCTTCGCGACCTCAAGGCGGCGGGGGACGTCAAGGGCGAGATCGACCTCGACCGGGTCGTGGACCTTTCCTTCGTGCGGTACGCCCAGGGCGTCCTCGGGGCATATCCCCGATGAGGCGGCGCGACGAGGGGAGCCGACGATGGCCGGCGTGAGCATCCGGCTGGCCTGCCAGGCGTACGACCGAACGAGCGCCATCGTGTCGGGCGCCTTGCGGCCGCCCGACGTGGACCTCCGCGTGACGGCGTGGACGAGCGTGCCCGGCATGTTCGCCGCGATGTTCCGGGGAGAGTACGACGCCTCGGAGATGTCGCTGGCCGAGCTCGCGTACTACACGTCGCGCGACCGCTGTGAATTCGTCGGCATCCCGGTCTTCCCCTCGCGCGTGTTCCGTCATGCCTTCGTGTTCGTGAACACGGCGTCGGGCATCAGGCGGCCGGAAGACCTCGACGGCAAGCGAATCGGGTTCCCCCGCTACGTGCAGACGGCCTGCATCTGGATCCGCGGCATGCTGATCGACGAGTACGAGGTGTCGCCGTCGCGCACTCGCTGGTTCGTCGCCCGCACCCACCACTGGGGTGGCGAAGGGGAAGACGAGCCCATCGCGACACGCGACGGCTCGCGATTCGAGCACCTGCCGCTCGACGGCAAGGACGAGAACGAGGCGGTCGAGCGCGCACTGGTCGAGGGCCGGATCGACGCCCTGGGGACGGCGCTGATCCCGAAATTCTTCGCCGCCGGCGACGCCCGAGCGTGCCGGCTCTTCGAGGATTACCGCGCGGTCGAGGCCGCCTACTACCGAAAGACCCGCATCTTTCCGATCATGCATGTGGTCGCGCTCCGGAAGGATGTCGCCGACCGCCATCCGGAACTGCCCGCGGCGCTCTTCGCGCTCTTCGCGCGTGCCCGTCGGCGGGCGCTGGACTGGGTGCGCATGGACCCGAGCCTCAGCCTCGTGTGGAAGAACACGTACCTGGACGAGGAGCGGGCGGTCTTTGGCGGCGACCCCTGGACCTATGGGCTCGAGGCCAACGCCCACGTGGTCGCGAAGTTTCTCTCGTACTGCGATGCGCTCGGGATCACCGCGCGGCCACTCGTGCCGCGCGACCTCTTCCACCCCGAGACCTGGGCGCTGACCGAGGAGGCCGTATAAGGCGATGGCGCTGGTGCCCGGCAAGCAGGCGTTCCTCGAGATCCTCAAGCAGGAAGGTGTTTCGGTCATGTTCGGCAATCCCGGCACCACGGAGCTGCCGCTGATGGACGGCCTTGCCCGGGCCCCGGAGCTCCGCTACGTGCTGGCCCTGCACGAGGGCGTCGCCGTCTCCATGGCTGATGGATACGCCCAGGCCTCCGGCGGCCTCGGCGCGGTGAACGTTCACGTGTCGCCGGGCCTCGGCAACGCCATGGGCATGCTCTACGACGCCATGAAGTCCAATGCCCCGCTGCTGTTGACGGCGGGGCAGCACGATCAGTCGTTCACGTCGACCGAGCCGATCCTCTGGTCGGACCTCCCTCCGGTGGCTCGGCCCTTCGTCAAGTGGTCCACGGAGGTGCGACGCCTGCCTGACCTGCCCCGGGTCGTCCACCGAGCGGCGAAGACCGCGCTCGCCCACCCGACGGGGCCCGTGTTCCTCTCCCTGCCCGTCGACGTGCTGAACGCGGAGATCGACCTCGACCTGACCGCCCCCTCGCGCGTGGCGCGCCGGATCCGCGGTGACGCCGGTGCCGTGGACGCGGCGGCTCGTATCCTGGCCCGGGCCGAGCGGCCGCTGCTGATCGTGGGCGATCAGGTCGCGTACGGGGACGCGGTGGCCGAGCTCGTGGAGCTGGCCGAGACGCTCGGCGCCGTCGTGATGACCGAGTGCTTCGCCGGCCGGTGCAATTTCCCCTTCCGCCACCCGCTCCACGGCGGTCCGCTGCCGCGCCTGGCCCCGGCCGTGCGCGGGGTGCTGATGCGCCACGACGTCATGCTGGCGGTCTGCGCGCCGATCTTCACGTTGTCGCTTCCCTCTGAGGTGGAAGCTGTGCCCCCCGACCTCACGATGCTCCACCTCGACGTCGACCCGTGGGAGATCGGCAAGAACTACCCCGTCGCCGTCGGCATCCACGGCGAGCCCAAGGCGACGCTGCCGGACCTCACCGAGGCCGTGAGGCGCCACGCCGGCGGCAGGCGTCATCCGGACGCCGCGCGCCGTGTGGCAACGGCGCGGGCGGCGCACGACCTGGCGCGGGGCGACCTCGCCGGCCGCGCCCGAGCCGACATGGCCCAGACGCCGATGACGCCGGCCACGTTGATGCACCAGGTGGCCGAGAGCCTGCCGGCTGAGGGCGTCCTCGTCGACGAATCGATCTCCTCCGGCGCGACGCTCCGCCACTTCCTCCGCTGCGAAGACGCCAGAAGTTTCTTCGGTCCCCGGGGCGGGGGCATCGGCTGGGGCATCCCGGCCGCTCTCGGCGTCAAGCTCGCGGTTCCCGACCGTCCCGTCGTGGCCCTCGTCGGTGACGGCAGCGCCATGTACTCGATCCAGGGACTGTGGACGGCCGTTCACGACAAGATCGACGTCGTGTTCGTCATCGTGAACAATGCCTCCTATCGAATTCTCAAGCAGCGCACGTACGCGTTGAAAGGCTTCTCGGCCGCGGATGACACCTATGTCGGGATGGATCTGGAGCGCCCGCTGATCGACTTCATCGGCGTGGCGCGCGGCCTCGGCGTGGCAGGAGAGCGCGTGGAAAGGGCTACGGACGTTCCCGCCGCGCTCGAGCGCGGGCTCGAGAGTGGCGGGTCCTATCTGATCGACGTCCGGGTGGACGGCGGGTTCCGGTGAGCGCGGAGAGCAAGCCATGGCGGATCGCGGCTACTTCCTGACGGCGCCCTTCGGCGCCCACCTCCACCGCGACATTCCCCCCGAGGACGCGAAGCTGACGCACGTCGGCCCCGGCACCTCCGGAGGAGAGTATCTCCGGCGCTTCTGGCAGCCGGTCGCGCTCTCCGACGAGCTGAAGGACCTCCCCAGAGCGATCCGAATCCTCGGCGAGGACCTCGTGATCTTCCGCGACGGCCGAGGCCGCGTCGGACTCCTGCAGCCGCATTGCAGCCACCGCGGCACTTCGCTCGAGTACGGGCTCGTCTCCGAGCGCGGGATCCGTTGCTGCTATCACGGCTGGCTCTTCGACGTGGACGGCAAGGTGCTCGAGACCCCCGGTGAGCCCGCGCACAGCACCTTGAAGGACCGTCTGTACCACGGCGCCTACCCGACCCACGAGTATAAGGGCGTGGTCTTCGCCTATATGGGCCCGCCGGATCGCCGGCCGGCGTTCCCGATCCTGGACACGTTCGTGTTGCCGGGTCATCGAACCATCCCCGGGCGGAAGAACGTCTGGCCATGCAACTGGGTTCAGATCAAGGAGAACGCCATGGACCCTGTGCATCTGGCGTTCCTGCACACGATCGTGAGCGGAGCACAGTTCACCGAGGAGTTCGGCTTGCTACCCGAGCTTGCGTGGCACGAAACGCCGAACGGCATGGTCTACACGGCGACGCGGCGCCTCGGCGACCACGTGTGGGTGCGGATGAACGACCTCATCATGCCGAACATCCACCAGTACCCGTCGAACTTCAACGACAAGTCCCGGCCCGGCACCTATCGACCCCTGATGACGATCTGGACGGTGCCGATCGACGACACCCACTCGCTTGTGATCGGCTACGTTCACGTGGACGAGAGCGCCCAAAGGGACTGGAAGCCTGCGGTGGAGACCGTGGGGCAGACCGGCGACCGCTCTGACGAGCAACGCCAGCGGCAGCCGGGCGACTTCGACGCGCAGACGAGCCAGCGCCCGATCGCCGTTCACGCGCTGGAGCATCTGGCCACGACGGACCGCGGCGTCATCATGTTCCGCAAGCTCCTGCGTGAGGGAATCGAGGCAGTGCGGGCGGGGCAGGACCCGCGCGGGCTCGTTCCGCACGATGGCGGCCCGATCCAGACTTATTCCCAGGACACCATCCTCAGGATTCCGCCGGAGGCGACGCCGGAAGGCGACCTCGCGCTGCTTCGCGAGACCGCGCGGAAAGTAGCGACCGGCTTCTTCCTGGAGCACCCGCCGGCGTGAGTAACGGGACGAGCGCGACGCTGCGCCCGGTCGATACCGTCCGCCTCACTTCGCTTGCCGGGGACTTCGCGAGTTGTACCGAGCGCAGCGCAGGGCCGGTACGCCGGCTCGGCAACATGTTCGAGGCCCGGCGGTCGAGCGCGATGCTCGGCGCGCATGGACTGTCGTTCTTGGTGGAGGTGCGTGTGGGCCGGCGCTGGTCGACCGCCTTGTTCGACGCCGGTCTTCGCGGCGACGTTCTCGAGGAGAACATCGCGTATCTGGGGGCCGACCTCGGGCGGGTGGAGGCCATCTTCCTCAGCCACGGCCACCCGGATCACTACGGCGGCTTACCGGCTGCGCTGGAGCTTGCGAGTCGCCAGCACCGGCCCATACCCGTGGTCATGCACCGCGCGGCTTTACGGGAGCGGATGTGGGTCTGGCCGGGACACCGTGGCGGTCGCTACCGCCTCGATCCCGCGATCCTGCGCTCCCGGCGCGCCGAGACGCGATTCGTCACCGGCCCCGAGCTGTCTCTGGGCGGCCGGGCGCTTTTCCTCACGGATATTCCGCGCCGGACGCCGTACGAGCGACGCCGGCCGGGCGGCCAGGTCCTCTATCGCGCTGGGCGGGCGTGGCACCTCGATACGACGCCGGACGACGGCGCGCTCGTGATGCATCTGCGAGGCCGAGGGCTGGTCATCCTGACCGGTTGCGGGCACGCCGGGCTGGTCAACACGGTCCGCGAAGCGGCACGCCTCACCGGCGTGCGACGCGTGCACTCCCTGGTGGGGGGCTTTCATCTGTGCGGTGCGCCCCGTCATCGGATCACGGCGACGATCCGCGACCTCGGTCAGTTCGCGCCCCGATGGGTCATCCCGTCGCACTGTAGCGGCCTCGAATTCGAGGCTGCGCTGCAACAGGCCTTCCCGCGAGGCTACGCGCTCGACATGGTGGGAACCGAGTACACATGGGCGGCGCCCGGCGCCGCCGTCTGAAGAGGAGGCAGTCATGGCAGAGCGGGGACCCTTCCTGACCCAGCCGTACAGCGCGTACCTCAATCGCGACGTTCCGAGCGAGGACGTGGAGCTGACCCACGTCGGACCGGGCACGCCGTGTGGTGAGTACCTGCGCCGCTTCTGGCACCCCGTTGCCTTCTCGGACGAGCTGAAGGACCTGCCAAAGGCGATCAAGATCATGGCCGAGGAGCTCGTGGTGTTTCGCGACGGCACTGGGCGGGTCGGACTGCTCCAGCCGCACTGCGCGCACCGCGGCACGTCGCTCGAGTATGGTCTGGTCTCGGAGCGTGGGATCCGGTGCTGCTACCACGGGTGGCTGTTCGACGTGGACGGCAGGATCCTCGAGACACCGGGCGAGCCGGCCGGCAGCACGCTCAAGAACCGCCTGTGCCAGGGGGCGTACCCGGTCCACGAGTACAAGGGGCTGGTCTTCGCCTATATGGGGCCGCCCAACAGGAAGCCGGCCTTCCCCGTGCTCGACACGTTCAACCTCCCGGGGTACCGATGCCTACCCGGACGCCGTCACGTCATCCCGTGCAACTGGCTGCAGATCAAGGACAACTGCATGGACCCGGCGCACAGCCAGTTTCTGCATACCATCGTCAGCGGTGCTCAGTTCACCGAGGAGTTCGGCGTCCTGCCCGAGACCGAATGGCATGAGACGAGCTGCGGGATGGTGTACGTCGCCACGCGCCGGATCGGTGATCTGGTCTGGGTGCGCATCGCTGACTTCATCCCGCCCAACATCCACCAGTTCCCGCCGACGTGGGAGACCGGTCGCGAGGAAAAGCTCTTCAGTCGCCCCTACATGACGATCTGGGCCGTCCCCGTCGATGACACCACCACGATCAACACGGGGTATCTGCACGTGCCCGACACGATGGAGCTCACGGAGGAGCGTCTGGTGAAACTCAAGGCGAGCGTCGGCCAGACCGGAGACCGTCCCTACGAGGAGCGCCAGCGCCGGCCTGGTGACTTCGACGCACAGGTCACGCAGCGCCCCATCGCCGTCCATGCCCTGGAGCACCTGGGCACGACCGACCGCGGCGTCATCATGATGCGCAAGCTGATCCGTGACGGCATCCGGACGACTCGGGAGGGAGGCGATCCTCGCGGCGTCGATCTCGGCGGTGGGCGTCCGATTCCCACGTATTCCCAGGACACGGTGCTTCGGCTGCCGCCCGCTGCTGCTCCGGAGGCCGAGCGGCAGCTCCTGCTCGAGACTGGACGGCGCGTGCTGGCTGGCCACTACGTGAAGAACCCGCCGCCGGGCCTGGTAGCGCCAGCCTACGCGCTGGTGAGCTGAGGCCATGGCGCGCGCGGTGGTCATGACGGACCGGGTTGCCCGCCCGCGGGTGCCGCTGTCCAACGCGGTCAAGGCCGGCGGTCTCGTGTTCGTCTCCGGGACGGTGGCTTTCACGCCGGAGGGTCAGGTGGCCCGCGATGACGTCCGGGCCCAGGTGCGCCAGACGCTGGAGAACATCAAGGCCGTGCTCGAGGCGGCGGGCTCGTCGCTCGACCGGGCGGTCAAGATCAACGTGATCCTCGCCCGGGCGGGAGACTTCGCGGCGATGAACGAGGTTTACCGGGAATACTTCCGGGACGGCAATTACCCGGCGCGCACGACCATCGAGGCGCGCCTCATGAATCCTGACCTGCTCGTCGAGATCGAGTGCGTGGCCGAGGCGTGACGTGGCCGACGATCTGATCACCGCCACCCGAGCTCAGGCCGGTGTCGTCGGCGCCATGCCGGCGCCGGTCCGGCGCGCGGTGTGGCGTGTGGTCGGGCCGAAGGTCGTTGCCGCCCTCAGCATCGTCGCCGTGTGGTGGGTGGGCTCGGTAGCGCTGCCGCCCGACATCGTGCCAACACCGGCGAGTGTGCTGGTCGCGATGGCGGCGCTCTTGGGATCGGGCGAGGCGCTCGTGCACCTTCAGGCAACACTCTGGCGAATTCTCCTCGGCTTCACGGTCTCGGCCGCACTCGGTATCGCCGTTGGCCTGCTGATGGGCCTCGGGCGTAAGATGTCGCAATTCCTCGAGGTCTGGATAACGTTCGTCATCACCATCCCCAGCCTGTGCTGGGCCATCATCGCGCTCGCCTGGTTTGGGCTCCGCAACACGGCGGCGGTGTTCACGATCGTCGCGATCACGTTCCCGCTGATCGCGGTGAACTTCTGGAGTGGCGTGCGACAAATCGACATGAGCCTGGTGGAGATGGCGCGCGCGTTCCGGGCCCGCCGGGGCCTGATCGTGCGCCGAGTCGTCGTGCCTCAACTCGTGCCGTATGCGATCGCCGCCACCCGGTACGGGCTCCCGATGGCATGGAAGATGGCCATCATCGCCGAGATGCTCGGCCTCTCCAACGGCGTCGGCTACATGCTCATGTACTGGTTCCACGTCCTGAACATGGTCCAGGTCTTCGCCTGGATGCTGCTGTTCACGTCCGTGATGCTCGTGGTCGAGTACGTCGTCATCAAGCCGCTGGAGCGAGCGAGCCTGCGATGGCGCGCCGAGGTCGTGTTCTGAGGTCGCGGGGGCGCCGGCGCCTTCCGCGGGAAAGGATATCGTCATGAGCGGCTCGCGAAGCGCCCGATCCCTCGTCGTCGTCGCCGTGGCCCTGTCGGTGGCGGGCTCGACCGTTGCCCCGCTGGCGGCGCAACCACGCCGGATCCCCCGGGTGGCTGCGCCGGCCACGGTGAAGATGGGATGGACGGTCGGCTCGATGTCCGTGGCCGGCGTCTACATCGCCATCGACAAGGGCTACTTCCGCGAAGCCAACATCACCACGGAGCTGGTGCCGGTGGGGGCGATGGGCGAGCTCGTCGGCCCGCTGTCCACCGGCCAGCTCGATCTCGGGACGGGCGGGCCCAGCGTGGGACTCTTCAACGCGGTCAGCCGGGGCGTGAACCTGAAGATCCTGGCGGACCAGAACACGGCCTTCCCGGGGCGATCGTTCTTCGCGCTGATGGTCCGCAAGGACCTGTTCGACTCCGGAGAGATCAAGAGCTTCGCCGACTTCAAAGGCCGCAAGCTCGGGATGTCGACGCGGCGCACGACCCTCGAGCTGGACCTCCAGAAGGGCCTCAAGACCGCCGGCCTCGACCTCGCGGACGTCAACATCGTCACGATGGGCTGGCCGCAGGTGAACGCGGCGTTTGCCGGCAAGGCGCTCGACATCGGCTTCCAGATCGAGCCGCTGGTCACGGTGGCGGTGAACCAGAAGCTGGCCGTCCGGTGGAAGGGGCTCGATGAGATCACGCCCAACCGCCAGAACTCCTTCCTGGTCGCGTCGGAGCACTTCGTGGCCAAGCAGGACCTGGCGCGGGCCTGGATGGCCGCCTACGTGCGGGGGCTGCGGGACTACAACGACGCCATCGTGAAGAACAAGGACCGTGAGGCGATCATCCAGATCCTCCAGAAGCACTCCTCCGTGAAGGATCGGGCGACCTACGACCGCATGACGATGCCCGGGATCCACCCCGACGGCGAGGTGAACGTGGCGAGCATCCGGGAGGCTCTCGACGCCTTCAAGGCCACCGGGGAGGTGAAGCCGGACGTCGACCTGGACCGGATGGTGGACCTCTCGTTCGTGAAGTACGCGCAGGAGGTGCTCGGCCGGTACGAACGGTAGGCGCCGGCATTCGCGGCGGCGCCGACGCCGGCCGGTCTCATTCCCGCCCGGACAGATGCTCACTATGCCGACCAAAGGGATATGCGACGCCTGTCCTCGCGGGAGCCGACTTTACCGAAGCAGTGCCGCGGTCGGCTATGGCGACTCCGCCTGCTCGAGAAGACGCCGTGGAGGCAACACCGTGGTGGGCCTGTTCTGCCCGGGCGCCCTCAAGGCAAGGTCGACGAGGTTGAGCCGCTCAAGGACGGCGCGGCCGCGTCGCCGCCTCTGGCCGAGGGCCAGCAGTTCGGTAGAATAAGAGGCGCGCGTGGCCGGCCGCTGCGGTTCGGCCTCGGCGGCCGGCCGTCACTGCGCCGGCGCTAGGGGCTCACGCGCAGGGCGGGATGGCGCAGGCGAAAGTACACCGCCATCGCGGCGGCCGCGAGCAGGTTGGCGACCAGGACGGCCGGCCACGTGAGCGCGTGCAGCACCGGCTCGGCCAGCACCATGGCCGCGACCGTGAAGCCCGCCTCGAACACGACGAAGAGCAGCAGGATGCCGAACCCGACGTTGGGGTTGCGCTCGGCCGTGCGCAGGAGCCGCGCGGCCACGCCCCCGATGGCCGCGAAGACCATGCCGTGCACCCACGTGAACATCAGCACCATCTCCAGCGAGGGCGCCAGGGTCTCCAGCGACGCCAGGCCGGCGCCGCGCCCGAACACGGCGGTCCCGAGCACGGTGGGGGTGAAGAACGGCCGCCCGTTGGCCAGGTCCACCACGAGGAACCAGATGGCCACGGTGGCGGCGCCGATGATGCCGGCGACGATGCCCTCCTGGTAGAGTCGCGCGGCGTCCGGGGCCGCCGTGGTGGGGGGGATGGTGGTCGTCGCGCCGGTTCGAGCGGTCATCACCCTGCTCCTTTCCGGGTGCACGGACCGACCCTGCGACGGATGGGCGCGAGGATACGCTCCGTTCCCGCGTCACGCAACGGCGGCCCGCGGTATCGCCGACGCCGGCACGGCTGCGGGCTGAACGTGAACGCCCGGATCGGCGGAGCGTCAATGGCGGGATCGGTCATGGCGAGGCCGCGACGACGAAGGTCAGGACTTCCGGCGCCTCGCCGCCTGTTCGCGGATCCGCCGTTCCTGCTCGCGGAGCTCCGGCGTGAACTCCGCGCCGAAGTCCTCCGCCTCGAACACGGGACGGATCTCGACCTCGGTCTCCTCGGTGTGCGGGTTCGGGCACCGCTTCAGCCACTCGACGGCCTCGTCCAGCGACCGGACCTGCCACAGCCAGAAGCCGGCGACGAGCTCCTTGCTCGGGGTGAACGGCCCGTCGATCACGGTGCGCTGCGCGCCGGAGAAGCGCACGCGCTTGCCCCGGGACGACGGATGAAGGCCTTCGCCCGCGAGGAGGACGCCGGCCCTGACCAGCTCCTCGTTGTACGCGCCCATTTCCGCGAGGAGCCGCTGGTCCGGCATCGCCCCCGCCTCGGATGCCGCCGTCGCCTTCACGATCACCATGACACGCATCGTGCTCGCCTCCTGTTCGAGCCGGCTTCGACCGGCTTCCATGGACACGTCGAACGGACAGGCGCCCGATCGACATGCCAGGTGGATTTTCGTGATCGGCGAGTGGGTCAGCGTCAGGTCGCGCTCGCGGACGCGCTCATGACCCGAGCCCGGCCAGTCGCGGGCGGTGGGCGCGGACCAGAGTTCAGGCTCCGAGGAGGGAGAGAACGGGGATGCTCAACGCGGCTGGCCGGTGCTCTGCCCGTGCGAGGGGCCCCGCCGCGCGAGCGGCGCGCACACGGCCAGCGTGGCCGCGGGCAGCCCGGCCAGGGTCAGCCACGGCAGCGTGAAGTCGCCGGACGCGGTGAGCGGCGCGCCCACGAGCGGAGCGCCGAGGATGACGCTCGGCGTGGCGACGAGGGAGATGAGCCCGAGGGCGGCGCCCGGTGCGTCGGGCGCCGCAACCGTCGCCAGCGCCACGACGGGCGCGTACGCGAGCGACGCCGCCACGCCGAGGAAGGCGCTGGCCCGGTCGAACAGCGCGTCCGTCCGGCCGGGCGCCGTTGGCATGGTCGGCTCCTCCTCGTGGTCTCGATCGGCGGTTCCTCTTCGTCGGCGGACGGTTGCGGCCTCGGCGGCCGAGCGGGCTGCCGGACACACGGGGCACTCCGGCGGGGCGTGCCCCGTGCGGTCAGGCGCCCGGGCGTGAGCGCCGTCCGGCGTCAGCCGCGCTCAGCCGCCGCGCTGGCTGCCACTGGGCGTCACGATCACGTCCGACTCGTCGGCATTCCACTGCACCTTCGCCCTGAACCCCGGCGCCTGTCGCAGGGCCCAGAGGCCGCCGGCGCCGGCGTCCGACGAGCTGCCGAAGACGACCTTGTCGTCCGTGACGAAGACGTCGTCGGCGTGCCCGGTGTGACGGGCGGAATCGCTCCTGGCCGGCGGCACGTACCAGGCGACGGCCTTGGGGTAGTGGACGTCGGAGAAGTCGATACCCCAGAAGCCGCCCTCTTCCCAGGCGCTGTGGACGACGTCGCCGAAGATGTAGCGCTCGACGTCGTGGATGCCCATGCGGTTGCCCAGGCGGTCCTTGGGACAGTTCGCGTGCATGTTGAGGGGAGTCCTGAACCCCGAGATCTCCCCGGGGCCGACTCTCGTTGCGCACGTCGATGAAGTGCATGTAGCGAACGGACACTGGCCGAGCTCGTCGCCGCCGACGATGGTCTCGACGCGGCGGCCGGGCGTCGGATCGACGAGGCCCCAGCTGTGCGTCTGGCCCGGCAACGGCGGCATGGGAATGGTGGCGGTGGCGGGAGGATTCGGCACCACGAGGTCGAAGGTGGGGCGGTACCGCTGGTCGGCCCAGTTCACCTCGCCGACCCTCACCGGATTTCCGAGGTCGGTGATGTCCAGGATGACGAGCCCCTTGTCGCGCACCGCCAGGTAACAGCGGTCATGCCACACGGTCATGTCGTGGACCATCACGGTCGGCGCCGGCAGGCCGAGCTGGGGGGCGGGCTCCGGGCCGGCCCCCGGGTTCTGCGGCGACCACCAGGTGCGCATGGCGATTTCCGCCGGGGTCTCTCCCATCCCCGGATACCACCACCTGCCGACGGTCACCGGGTGCTCGGGGTCGGTGATGTCGCAGATGTCGAGGATCTCGGCGATCGGATCGCCGTCCTCACTTGCATCCGCCCCAGCCCTGGATCGCCGTCCCCGTCGCGGGCGTCGGCTGGCCGTAGAAGGTGACTTCCAGGTAGAAGGGCGGGATGTAGAGCGGGCTCGGACGATCGGCGTAGAAGGTCAGCGTCTCGCGCCCGTGGTCGCGTCCGGCGCGCACGCGGGTGCGGTCCAGGACGGCCGGCGGCCGCGCCCGAGCGGGATCCCATCGCAGCAGGTCCAGCACGTCCTCCTTCCGCGCGCCCTTGCTCAGGACCCGTGCGAGCTCGATGCGCGCGGGCGGACGGCACAGGCTTGCGCTCCAGGCGTCGGCCTCGGCCAGCGTCTCGCGGATCGGCAGGCGCGCGCCCGAGACCGGATGCACGAAGCTCCAGTCCTCCACGCGGCCGGCGCCGTCCAGCCATACGCGCAGCGTCGCCGCCGGGATGACGCGGGGCCAGATCCGGCCCGCCGTGATCCGGATGGGATACCACCATGTCTCGGCGCCCCTGATCGGCTCGCCCGTGAACGGCGGCGGCCCGAGCGCGGCCAGCACGTCGTCACGGCTACTCGTCGGCCGGACGGCCGCCTCGTCGAGCGTGGTGGCGTCGAGCTCGGGAACCGGCACGACCGGGCGCAGGCACCCCAGGGCCAGGGCCGCGACCAGCAGCGCGGGCCCGCATGGCGGCTTACCGCGCACGGCCCGGCGTCACTTCCCCTCGAGGCTGATGTCGATTCCTCCCGCGCGACGACCCAGCGAGCTTCAGAGGACCGACGGAGCGAACCGGAATGAGGCGGATTATCGGCCAGGCGCCGGACGTGTTCAACCCGCCGGCCGGTCGTCCGGCCAGGACCGTCGTCACCGTGAACAGCGTCCACGTCGTCGGCCGCGCCGCCCCGAGGCCCACGATCACGAACAGGATCGGGATGTCCAGGAAGTGCGTGAACGTGGGGACGGCCTCGCGCCGCGCCGCGGCCAGCGCCGGCGTCACGGTGCCCTGGGCCAGCGCCTCCCGGCTGAGGCGGCGCAGGCGCACGAAGTGGAGCCGGGTCACGGTGTTGCCCTCCACGACCTCGAAGGCGAAGAGCCCCACCATGCCGGCGAGCCACGGCATGCCGAGGAAGGCCCAGCCCCCGTAGGTGGTGACGATCAGCCAGGTGCCGGAGCCGAGCAGGAGCAGGGCGCCGGGCACCATGGCACGCGCCTCCGCGAAGCGTCTCGTCCGCGAGTATCATCGCCGACAGACCGGAGGACACCGCGATGGGACGGATGCCGAGCGGCGGCGAGGTCATCGTCGAGTACCTGGTGCGCGAGAAGGTGCCGTACGTCTTCGGGCTGTGCGGGCACGGCAACGTCGGCCTGCTCGACGCGCTCTACGATCGCGCCGACGCCATCCGGACGATCTCGACCCGGCACGAGCAGACGGCCGGGCACATGGCCGACGCCTTCTTCCGCGTCGCCCACCGGCCGGTCGCCACGCTGACCTCGTGCGGGCCGGGCTCCGCCAACATCCCGATCGCCCTGGCCAACGCCTTCATGGACTCCTCGGCCTTCCTGGCGATCACGGCCAACGTGCCGACGTCGCAGTTCAACCGGGCGGCCTTCCAGGAGACCTACCGCCACTTCCAGGCGGACTTTCCCTCCGTCGTGCGCCCGTACGTCAAGCAGAGCTGGCAGCCCACGCGCGTGGACATGCTGCCCGTCGCCTTGCGCCAGGCCTTCGCCACCATGCTGAGCGGCCGTCCGGGCCCCGTGAATCTCGACGTCCCGTTCAACCTCTTCAAGGAGAGCGCGGCGGTCGAGGTGCCGGACCCGGGCGCCTGGCGCGAGGGCATCAGCGCGCGCAGCGGCGGCGACCCCGAGCTCGTGCGGCGCGTGGTCGATCTGCTCGCGCGCGCCCGCCGCCCGCTGATCTACGCGGGACACGGCGTGGCCCTGTCCGAGGCCTCCGCCGAGCTGGCCTCGCTGGCCAGGCGGCTGCGGGTTCCCGTCATCTTCGCGCCGAACGCGCTGGGCGCCCTGCCCGGCGACGACCCGCTGGCGCTCGGCTTCGTCGGCCGCAACGGGGTGTTCCACGCCAACGAGGCCGCGCGCACGTGCGACGTGCTCCTGGCCATCGGCGTCCGCTTCGACGACCGCTCGAGCAGCTCGTGGATTCCGGGGTACTCCTTCAACATCCCGCCCACCCGGCTCGTCCACGTGGACATCGACCCCGGCGAGATCGGCCGCAACTATCCGGTGCACGCCGGCATCGTCGCCGACGCCCGCACGGTCCTGCGCCAGATGCTGGGCCTGGTCGACGCCGCGGGCGTCGACCAGGCCGCGCGCGACGCCTGGCTGGCCGACGTCGCGAAGTGGCGGGCGCAGTGGGAGGACTTCGTGCGCCCGGGCGCGGTCAGCGACGCCGAGCCGATCCACCCCCAGCGGGTCGTCGCGGCGCTGCGCGCGGTGATGCCCGACGACGGCCTCGTCCTGCCCGACGTGGGCGTGCATCACAACTGGATGGTGCAGTTCTGGCAGGCGCGCCGCCCGAACACGATGCTGAGCACGTGGGGCTTCGGCGCCATGGGATTCGGCGTGTGCGGCGTGCTGGGGGCCAAGCTGGCGGCCCCGGCGACGCCGTGCGTGGCCGTGTGCGGCGACGGCGGCTTCATGATGCGCCCGGACGTCCTCTGCACGGCCGTGGAGTACGACATCCCGGCGGTGTGGCTCGTCTGGAACAACTTCGCCTACGGCGGCATCCGCGACATCCAGACCGGCCTGCTGGCCAAGCGCGAGATCGCCACCAGCTTCGTCCGCGAGCGCGACGGCCAGCTCTACAACCCCGACTTCGTCGCGCTGGCCCGGGCCTGCGGGGCCGACGGCCTCTGCGTCACGCGCCCGGCCGACCTGGCGCCCGCCCTCCAGCACGCCATCGGGGCCAACGCCCCGTTCGTCGTCGAGGTCCGGGTGGACCGCGACATCAAGCCGCCCGCGGTGGGCACGTGGGAACTGCCGCCGCTGCCGCATGGCGAGCCCGTCTTCGGCCGGCGCCGACGGCCGGAGGACACGCTCCCCGGCCCCGCCTGACCGCACGGGGCGCCGGCAGGCGTCGCGGACGAGCCGCATCGTCGCGCACCGCGGCGTCGACGCAGGAGTTACAACGCGCGCGGGCCTCGCGGCGAGGACGGCGAAGTTGCTGCTTGCAGCGCCCGGGTCCGGTGTCTATGCTCTGGCGCGCAGTCCGATGCTGGCAGCTGTCGTCGTCCCCGAGCCCGCCACGTGGATCGCCGCCCCGCGCGCGATGTCGCCTCGGGCGCCGTCGTGAACGGGCGCAACGCGACCGCGGTGCTCGAGGCGCTCCCGCTGGCCGTGCTCATGGCCGAGCCGAGCGGGCGCGTCACCTACGCCAACGCGGCCGCGCACGCGCTGTTCTCGCACGACGTCGAGCGGCTCACCCCGGCGGAGCGGGCCCGGCGCTGGGTCACCCGCCACGTGGACGGCTCGCCGATGGCGCCCGAGGACCTTCCCACCATGCGGGCGATCCGGGGCGAGCGCCTGCGGGACTTCGAGTACCGCATCACCCACGCCGACGGCACCGAGCGCCTCGTGCTCGTCAGCAGCGAGCCCATCGAGGGGCCGGACGGCCACGCCCTGGGCGCGGCGTGCGTGTTCGAGGACGTCACGGAGCGCCGGCGATCCGAGCGGCGGCTGGCCGACGCGCTGCGCGAGCAGACGAGCAGCGCGCTCGAGAAGGCCCGCCTGTCCGAGGCGCTGGCGGCGCGCGCCGACCGGCTGCGCCGCATCACCGAGCTGAACCGGCTCATCTCGGCGTCGCTCGACACCGGCCAGGTCCTGCGCGAGATCGGCCGGGCGGCGGCCGACCTGGCCGGTGCCGCCGTGGTCGGCTTCTGGATGCTCGACGCCGAGCGCGGGATCCTCGAGCTGAAGGGCGGGTGGGGCGACGAGCACCTCCGCGACATCCCGGCGACGTACGTGCGGCGCGACGCGAGCCTGGTGGGCTGGGTCGCGCGCTACCGGCAGCCGCTGAACGTCCCCGACGTCCTCGCCGATGCCCGGTTCGGGTTCCGCGACTGGGCGGCTCGCCACGGCCTGCGCGGATTCCTCGGCATCCCGATCCTGCTGCGCGACGCGCTGATCGGGGTGCTCGGCATGTGCGCCACCCGGCCGTTCGACCTCGAGGCCGACCAGGCCCTGTTCGAGAGCTTCGTGGCCCAGGCCGCCGTCGCCGTCAAGAACGCGACGCTCTATACCGAGGCCGAGGAGCGCCGGCGTCGCGCCGAGGCCGCCGAGTACCGGGCGCGCTACATCGCCGAGGCGACCGCCGTGCTGCGCGGCTCCCTCGATTACGCCGCGACCGCCCGGATGATCGCCCGGGTCGCCGTCCCCGAGCTCGGCGACCTCTGCGCCGTCGAGCTGGTCGACCCGACGGGCCGCACCCGGTGCTGGACGGCGAGCCGGTCCGGGCGACTGCCGGGCGCGCCGCCGCCGGACGCCGCCGAGGCGGGGTGGCTCGTGGAGCAGGAACGGGACGTGGCCGTCGGCCTCGCCGGGATGGTCGCCGACGGCATCGCGGGGCTGTACCACGAGGCGCCGGCCCCGCTCCTCGCCGCGGTCGCCGGCGAGGACGAGGCGGCGCGCCGGCTCGCGGCGCTGGCCGTGACCTCGGCGATGGTGGTGCCCATCCGGGGCCGCGATGGCCTGCTGGGCGCGATGGCTATCGCCATCGTGGGCTTCCGGCGGACCTGCGAGGACGCGAGCCTCCGGTTCGCCGAGACGCTGGCCGACCGGGCCGGCGAGGCGCTGGAGCACGCGCGCCTGTTCGAGCAGAGCGAGGCGCGGCGTCGCGAGGCCGAGCGCCTGGCCGAGTTCGGCCGGGCGCTGGCGGAGATCCGCGACGTGGGCGAGCTGTCGCGCCACATCGTCCGGAGCACTCGCGAGCTGCTCGGCGCCAGTCTCGCCCTGCTGTATCGGCTCGACCGAAACATCTCCGACCTCAAGGTCGTGGCCCACGCCGGCGACGCCGGCGACCTGGCCTCGCTGGGCGGCGGCATCACGCTGCCGAAGGGCGCGGGGGTCGCCGGCGCCGCCATCGACGCGCGGCGCACGATCGTGAGCGCGAACATCCTGGAGGATCCGGCGATCGTCTATCCTCCGGCCATCCGTGCCCTGCTCGAGCGGACGGCGCTCCGGTCCGCGGTGGGCGTGCCCCTCGCCGTCAAGGGCGGCGAGATCGTCGGCGCCGTCGTCGTGCTCGATCGGCCGGGCCGGCGCTTCGACGGCGACGCGATCCGCACGGTCCGCGCCTTCAGCGACCAGGCCGCGCTGGCGCTGGACAACGCACGGTTGTACCGGCGGGCCGAGCAGCGCCAGCGCGAGGCCGAGGAAGCGGCCCGGGCCAAGGAGGAGTTCGTCGCGGTCCTGTCCCACGAATTGCGCACGCCGCTGGGCGCGATGCTGGGCTGGGTCCGGATGCTGCGCACGCGGCGTCTCGGCGCCGACCGTGCCGCCCAGGGCCTGGAGACCCTCGAGCGCAACGTCCGCCTGCTCGGCCGGCTGATCGACGATCTGCTCGACGTCTCGAGGATCGTGACGGGCAAGATGCACCTCGAGAAGCGGCCGGTGGACCTGCACCCCGTGATCGAGGCCGCGGTCGAGAAGCTGCGGCCGGACGCCCAGGCCCATCGGGTCGGCCTCGACGTCGTGGCCGGCCCGGGGGCGGGCCTGGTGCTCGGCGATCCCGTCCGGCTGGAGCAGGTCCTGACCAACCTCGTGTCCAACGCGGTGAAGTTCACGCCGGCGGGAGGCCGGGTGTCGGTGCGGCTGGTCCGCGCGGACAACGAGATCCGGATCGTGGTCCACGACACGGGCGAGGGCATCGAGGCCGGGGTGCTGCCGTACGTCTTCGATCGCTTCCGCCAGGTCGACGCCACGAGGACCCGTCGCCAGGGCGGCCTCGGGCTCGGGCTGGCCATCGTCCGGAGCCTCACCCAGCTGCATGGCGGCACCGTGACGGCGGACAGCCGCGGTCCCGGCCAGGGCGCGACGTTCACGGTGGCGTTGCCGCTGCTCGCCGTCCGGGTCGGAGACTCGAGGCTCGCCGCGGAAGCCGGGCCGCCGCGCCGGCGGGTGCCCGCGCCGCCGGCGCCCCTCGACGGCCTGCGCGTGCTCGTCGTCGATGACCACCGCGACTCGCGGGAGATGATCGGGGCCGTCCTGACCGGGGTCGGAGCCGCCGTGCACCTGGCCGGGTCGGCCGACGAGGCGCTGCAGTGGCTCCAGCACTCGCCGGTCGACGTGCTGGTCAGCGACCTCGGCATGCCGGGCCTCGACGGCTTCGATCTCATCCGCGCCGTCCGGGCGCAGGAGGACGCCGGCGAGTCGGCGCAGCGTCTGGCGGCGATGGCGCTGTCCGCCTACGCCTCGGACGAGGATCGGGCCCGCGCCCTGGCCGCCGGGTTCCAGGACTACGCCGCGAAGCCCATCGATCCCGCCGACCTGGTCGCCCTCGTCGCCCGCACCGCGCGCCGCCCGGGCGGCGGTCCGGCCGACTGACGTCACCGGCGGCCCTCGCCCCGGGCGGCGCGCCGGCACGCGGGCCGGCCCTCGCCGCCGGCGCCGGACCGCCGCCCGTCTTGCCAGGTGGTGCACACTGATCTCGAATCCCGCTCTCCCGAGTACCTGGAGGTGGCATGCGGCTGCTCCTCGTCCATCCGAGCCCGCTGATGTACTCGGAAGTCTTCCTGCGCCTGGAGCCGCTGGGACTCGAACGCGTCGCGGCGGCGGCGCGGGCGGCCGGGCACGACGTCCGCATCCTGGACCTGCAGCTCTTCCACCACGCGCACTTCTTCCGCGCGCTGTCGGCGTTCAGGCCCGAGGCGGTCGGCTTCTCGCTCAACTACCTGGCCAACGTGCCCGAGGTCGTCGACCTGGCCCGCGCCGTCCGGCGCCGGCTCGACGCCTTCGTGTTCGTCGGAGGCCACAGCGCCTCGTTCATCGCCGCGGAGCTGCTGGAGCACGGGCAGGGGGCCATCGACTGCGTCGTGCGCGGGGAGGGCGAGGCCATCACCCCGCGCGTGCTGGAGGCGGCGCGCGACGGCGGCCTCGAGACGCTGCCCGGCGTGGTGACCGCGCGGGGCTCGGGCCCCGCCCCGACGCTGCTCGAGAGCCTGGACGACCACCGGCCGGCGCGCGACCTGACGCGCCGCCGTCACCGGTACTTCATCGGCGTCCTCGATCCGTGCGCCTCCATCGAGTTCACGCGCGGCTGCCCCTGGGACTGCGCGTTCTGCAGCGCCTGGACGTTCTACGGGCGGAGCTACCGCACGGTGTCCCCCGCGGTCGCCGCCGACGAGCTCGCCCGCGTCCCCGAGCGCCACGTCTTCCTGGTCGACGACGTGGCCTTCATCAAGCCGGAGCACGGCCTCGCCATCGCCGACGCCATCGAGCGCCGCGGCATCCGCAAGCAGTACTACGTGGAGACCCGCTGCGACGTGCTGCTGCGGAACCAGGAGGTCTTCGCCCGCTGGCGGCGGCTCGGGCTGCGGTACATGTTCCTCGGCCTGGAGGCCCTCGACGAGGAGGGCCTCCGCCGGCACCGCAAGCGCGTGCGTCCCGGCGAGAACTTCAGGGCGCTGGAGGTCGCCCGCGCCCTCGGGGTCACGGTGGCCATCAACATCATCGCCGACCCCGACTGGGACGAGGCCCGCTTCGCCGCGGTACGCGAATGGGCGCAGGCCGTCCCCGAGATCGTCCACCTCACCGTGAACACGCCGTACCCGGGGACCGAGACCTGGCACACGGAGGGCCGGCGCCTCACCACGCTCGACTACCGGCTGTTCGACGTCCAGCACGCCGTGCTGCCGACGCGCCTGCCGCTGGCGCGCTTCTACGCCGAGCTCGTCCGCACGCAGGCGGTCATCCACCGCAAGCACCTCGGCGTCGGCGCCTTCCGGCGCGCGCTGCCCACGATCGGCTCGCTGCTGGCCCGCGGTCAGACGAACTTCGTGAGGTCGCTCTGGCGCTTCAACGGCGTCTACAACGCGGCCCGGCAGCTCGCCGAGCACGACCGCGCCGTCCGGTACGCGATGCGCGCGCCGGCGGCGCGGCCGCGGCCCGGCGTCCGCGACCTCTACGTGCACCAGCCGGCCTCGCGCCCGGCGTGAGGATCGCCGGCGGGCGCTACCCTCGTCGCGTGGCCGCGCGGCGTGTCCGGGACGGCTGTCCCGGTCCGGAGGGGGAAGGTCCGGCGAGCAGCCCCCGGCGGGCGAGGTTGGCCATCAGGGCTCCGGTCCCGAAGGTCCAGGGCTCGGCCTGATCGCAGGCGACCACCTCGTTGACGAGCGTCCCCAGCGCGGGCGCCGTGATGCTGACCACGTCGCCGATTTGGTGCGTGAACCCGCTGCCCGGCGCGCCGCGATCGTCCACGGGCGCGAACATCGTGCCGACGAAGAGGAGCAGGCCGTCGGGATACTGATGGTGGCGGCCGATGGCCTGTGCGGCCAGATCGTCCAGGTCGCGGCTGATCTCCGCGATGCGCGTCGTGTGGGTCACGCGGAAGCCGTCGGGGCCGGCGACGACCGTCTCGAACTCGATGCGCCGCACGGCGTCGAGCGTGAACCGCTCGTCCAGCAGCCGGGCGAACGGGCCGACGGCGCAGGAGGCGTTGTTGTCCTTGGCGCGCCCCAGGAGCAGCGCGCTGCGGCCCTCGACGTCGCGGAGGTTGACGTCGTTGCCGAGCGTCACCGCCACGATGGCGCCGGCGCGGTTGACGATCAGCACGAGCTCGGGCTCGGGGTTGTTCCACACCGAGGCGGGGTGGATGCCCACGCGGGCGCCGAAGCCCACCGCGGCCATCGGCGGGCACTTCGTGAAGAGCTCGGCGTCCGGGCCGATGCCCACCTCCAGGTACTGCGACCACATGCCGCGGGCGACGAGGACGTCCTTCACGCGGGCGGCGTCGGCAGAGCCGGGACGCAGTCCCCGCAGGTCGGGCCCGATGATCGCCTGGATCTCGCGGCGCACGCCGTCGGCGAGGGCCGGATTGCCGCGGGCGCGCTCCTCGATGACGCGCTCCAGGAGACTGGCGACGAACGTCACGCCGCTGGCCTTGACCGCCTGCAGGTCGCACGGCGCCAGCAGCCACGGACGCATCGCGTCGCGCCGGCCCTCGACGCTGTTGGCGACGACCTCGTCGAGGGCGGCCAGTGGCGGCGCCGCCTCGATCGCGGCCCGGACCTCGGCGGGCGCGGCCACGTTCAGCAGGTGGCTCACGGTCGGATACGTGCCGGTGAGATCGACGACGTCGCCGCCGCGCACGCCGACGACCGAGGGCCCGCCCTCGGCGGGCACCCATGCGCGGCCGACCAGCAGGGCGCCGCCGCCGTCGCTCGGCAGGCAGTCGCGCGCGGACGGCGTCGGTCGTGGCGTCGCGGACATCGTTCGAGCGCTCCTTTCAGGCGGCCGCCGCCGGCGCGCGGGCGGCGCCCCGCGGCCCCGCCCGCATCGCGTCACACGCGCCGTGCCCCGGCGGCCCACACGCGCGGTCGTCACGTCGGGCTCGTGCGGCGCGGCGATAGCATACCGTACGGTCGGCTCAGGCCTTGCCTCGCAGCCACCGGTCCACGACGGCTCCGAGCCCGGGCTCGCTCGCCTCGCGGAAGCTGTACCGTGCGCGGATCACCGGCTTGTCGAGGCCGAGCAGCCGTCCGAGGTCGACCGGCGTGGCGGCCACGACGACGTCGGCGGGGGCCTGCCGGATGGTCTCGCGCAGGGCCTCCAGCTGCGCCGCGTTGTAGCCGACCGCGGGCAGGACGCGACCGATGTGCGGGTAGCGGGCGTAGACGTCGCGGAGGCCCGGGGCCGCCGCGGGACGCGGGTCGACGATGACGGCCGCCCCGGCGGCGCGGGCGGCGACGAAGCCGGCGCCGTGCGGCATCGATCCGTGCGTGATCGTGGGGCCGTCCTCGACGACCAGCACCCGGCGCCCGCGGACGGCGGCGGCATCGTCGAGGTCGATGGGCAGCGCGCCGCGCACGATGGGCGCCGTCGCGTTGACGGCGCGGGCCGTCTCCGTCGCCCGCGCCACCTGCCCGGCGCTGGCCGAGTCGACCTTGTTCACGACGACGACGTCGGCCGTCCGGAGGACGGCCTCGCCCGGGTAGTAGCCGCGCGCGTCGCCGGGCCGCAGCGCGTCGACGACCACGACGTGCAGGTCGGGGCGGACGAACGGGAAGTCGTTGTTGCCGCCGTCCCAGACGATCACGTCGGCCTCCGCCGAGGCCCGGGCGACGATCTCGGCGTAGTCCACGCCGGCGAAGACGACGTTGCCCGCGGCCAGGTGGGGCTCGTACTCCTCGCGCTCCTCGATGGTGCAGCCCGCGGCGTCGAGGTCCGCGGGGCGCGCGAACCGCTGGACGCGCTGGCGCGCGAGGTCGCTGTAGGGCATGGGATGGCGGATGACGGCCACGCGGCGGCCGGCCTGGCGCAGCCGCAGCCGGTGCGCACGGCCGAGACCGCCACGACGGGGCCGCCGGCCCTCAGCATCGTCCGGTCCGGGCCGGGCAGGGCGAAGTCGGCGCCGGCGGCCAGCGCCCGCGTGGCGAGGGCCATGACGTGGGCCTGGGTGACGTCGCTGTAGGCGAAGACGACGAGGTCGACCCGCTCGCGCCGGCAGAGCGCGTCGAGCTCGGCCTCGTCCACGATGGGGATGCCGCCCGGGTAGCGCGGCCCGGCCAGCGCCGGCGGGTAGCGGCGGCCGGCGATGCCGGGGATCTGCGCCGCGGTGAAGGCGACCACGACGCAGGCGGGATCGTCGCGGTACACGACGTTGAAGTCGTGGAAGTCGCGTCCGGCGGCGCCCAGGATGACGACGCGTCGCGGCGTCACGCTCACCCGGTCACAGGACACCGGCGAGGCGGCAGATCGGGGCGCGCCCCACCTCGCCGCCGGCGCCCGTCGCCAGGGCCACGGGCCTGCGCGCCATCGCCGGACCCCCGTCAGCGCGAGGGGTAGCGCAGCCGCGCGGCCACGCCTCCCGCGCGCGCGAGCCCGGCGTGCACGTCCAGGCTCGCCACGTCGCCGTCGGCGGCGAGGACGCGCTGCACCATCGCTTCCCCCAGGTCGATCGGGCCGGTCGGCGCACCGCACCAGCGGCAGGCCTCGCTCGCGGCGCGCTGCAGCGCATGGCAATGGCCGCACGCGCGACCGTCCTCCTCGTAGCCGCGCAGCAGGTAGAGACGGTCCACCGTGCCGCGGTTGACGGCCTCGGTCGTGTCGTCGACGCCGGCCGTGGCCCGGCCACCGCCTGCCGCGGCGATCAGCACGGCATCGACCGCCGCCGCCGCGTGCCCGGCCGTCCGGTGCCGGGTGGCCGCGAGCGCACGCTCGGCGAGCTCGCTGGCGGGCTCGTAGCGGGTGCCGGCCACGTCCGCGACGAGCCGCGGGGCGAGCCGGCGGGGCACGTGCTCGCGGAACACGGCGAGGTTGCGCGCCTCCCCGGCGAGGACGATGGCCCGCAGGCCGTACTGGTCGACGAGGTGGGCGAGCGCATCGGCGACGGCGTCGAAGTGTCGCCGGCGATGCTCGTGGATGTGGCGCTGGTAGCGCGACTGCAGGAGCAGCGCCCAGCCGCCGCGCCGATGCTGCCCGACCACGTCCGTGGCCTCCAGGGTGATCTCGTCGGCCGGTCCTTCCTCGGTGAGGGCGATGAGGCGCGCCCGCTCTCCGTCGACGAACAGCGCCGCGGCCCTGGGCGCCTCGCCGAGCGCCGTCACCAGCGGCCGCAGGCGGGGCATCGTGGTCGCGACGAAGCTGTCGGTGAAGGGCACGGCGAAGGTCAGGAGCTCGCGCAGGTCGTCCGACCCGCCGGCGAACATCGCGACCCCGGCGGCATCGGGCCGGAATTCCTGGGCGACGAGCCGCTCGCCCTGGCGGCCGATCCAGGCGAGCTCGTCGGCGAGCCCGGCTGCCATCGCGGCCGTCCTGCGGATCTCCGTCTTCAGGAAGACTCGCACGCGCTCGCGCTGGTGCTCGTCGGTCCACCGCGTGTCGAGGTAGACGCTGATCACGGGCCGGGGTCCGGGCCGGGTGCGGGCCAGCCGTTGCAGCGTCGCCGTGACGTCCGTCGTCGGGGCCACTTCCGGTGCGGTGCTCATCGATCTCCCCCAGGGGCTGGCGCGCGATCCTCACGCGACGGCATTGCACGACAGAGGGAGCAAGAGTCGGACCGACCCGGAAATGGCCGTCCCGTAAGGCCTCCGCCCGGGACGCATCGGCCTCGGCGGGGTTCGGGCGCCCCGGGGTGAGGCACCGCCGCGCCAGTGGGAGGAGTGGGGCCATGTCGGGGCCCCCGAAACCGCGCGCGCTCCCGAGGCGCGCCACGGCTCCGCCGGGGCGTGCCGAACGCTGGGGGGTGTGGGGGGCCATGTCGGGGCCCCCACCTTCTTAAACCCGACAGGCGCCGGGGTCGCACTTGACGAACAGTTCCCGCGCCATGGCGTCGTCCCCCACGCCCAGCGTGATGACCTGGCCGGCCTTCGTGCCGGACCGGTAGACCGTCACGCCCTTCAGCCCGAGCCGCCAGCCCTCGCGGAAGGCCTCGGCGACGGCATCCTGGTCGGCGTCCTCGGGCAGGTTGATCGTCTTGGAGACGGCGTTGTCGACGTGGCGCTGGAATGCCGCCTGGATGCGGAGGTGCCCGTGCACCGATACCTCCGTGGCCGTGACGAAGAGTCGCCGCGCCTCCTCGGGCAGACCGGGCGCCGTCCGGGCGGTGCCGGACGTCAGGATGGCCTCGATGAGCGGCCGCCGGTCCAGGCCGCGCTCCTCGAGGTCGCGGAGGAAGACGGGATTGACCTCGACGAGCGGCGCGCCGTCCAGGGTGTGCTCGCGCCGGTAAGCCAGCGCGAACATCGGCTCGATGCCGGCGGTGGTGCCGGCGATGATGCTCAGCGTGCCGGTCGGCGCGATCGAGAGGAGCGTGGCATTGCGGATCCGGTCGCCGGCGACGGCGTGGACGCTGCGGCTCCAGTTCGGGAAGGCGCCGCGCTCGCGGGCGAGCTGGCGCGAGGCTCCGCGCGCGACGTCGGCCACGAACGCGGCGATCTGGTCGGCCCAGGCGAGCGCGTCCTCCGAATCGTACGCGACACCGAGGCGCAGCAGGCACTCCGCGAACCCCATGACGCCGAGCCCGATCTTGCGGTTGCCGCGGGTGGCCGCGGCGATCTGCGGCAGTGGATCGCGGTTGACCTCGATGGCGTCGTCGAGGAAGCGGACGCCCACCTCGACGGCGTGGCGCAGACGGTCCCAGTGGATGCCGGTGGACCCGTGGGCGCCCGTCACCATGTTGGCCAGGTTCACCGAGCCGAGGATGCAGCTCTCCCAGGGCAGCAGCGGGACCTCGCCGCAGGGGTTCGTCGCCTCGATGTCTCCGAGCGACGGCGTCGGGTTGGCCCGGTTGATCGTGTCGAGGAAGACGACGCCGGGGTCGCCCGTCCGCCAGGCGCGGTCCACCATCCGGTCGAAGACGGCGCGGGCTCCGAGGCGGCGGGCGGGACGCCGCTGCACGGGGTGGACGAGATCGAACGCGCTCGCCGCGCTCACCGCCTCCATGAAGGCATCGGTGACGCCGACCGAGAGATTGAAATTGCAGAGGCTCGCGGGGTCCAGCTTGGCGTCGATGAACTCCAGGATGTCGGGGTGGTCGACGCGGAGCACGCCCATGTTTGCGCCTCGCCGCCGGCCGCCGAGCTTGATGTGCTGCGTGGCCGCGTCGAACACGCGCATGAAGGAGACGGGCCCCGACGCCTCGCCTCCGCTGGAGGCCAGCACGTCCCCCCGAGGCCGCAGCCGCGAGAAGGCGAAGCCCGTGCCTCCCCCGGTGCGCTGCAGGAGCGCCATGGACTTGAGCGCGTCGAAGATCGACTCCAGCGTGTCCTCGACGGGCAGCACGAAGCATGCGCCGAGCTGGCCCACCGGCGTGCCGGCGTTCATGAGGGCCGGTGAGTTCGGGAGGAAGTCCAGCGCCCGCAGCGCGCCGTGGAAGGCTTCCTGCCAGCGGTCGGCTTCGCGCGCGCCGCCCAGCAGCAGTTCGGCCTGGGCCACCGCGCGTGCGACGCGGTGAAACAGCGCCTCGGGCGTCTCCACCACGCGGCCGTCGGCGTCGCGGCGGAGGTAGCGCGCCTGCAGCACGCGGATGGCGGCGGGGCTCAGGTCGGTCATCCCGGGTGAGCAGCGCAAGACCGGTGCCAGGACCGGTGTTCGCCGCAGCGCGGAATTGCGCCATGGCGGCGCGACCTGGCGGACCTCTGGACACGGCGCCGGAACCGCGGGTGCGGCGCCCTCGCCTCGCCCGCGGGGAACCCACGCCTCATCCGGGCCGCCCGGGTCGTGCCGGCTGCGCGTCCAGACTCTCCGCGTCTCAGAGGTCACCGACACTTGCCGGCGCCCGTGGCGAGCAGTGCTCGTGGCACTGTCGATGCAGGGCGCCATCGAGGCGCGAGGGCTCACCCGGGGAGGTGCGGCGCTGGACTGGGCTCCGATCGTGAAGCACCCGGCTGCGGACGCGGTGCCGCCGAACCTGGACGACTACACCCGCGTCTCGGCGACGTTCACGTGGGCGGACGCACGCGCCGAGCTGGACGGCCTGCCTGGCGGCCGCGGCCTGAACATCGCGCACGAGGCCGTCGACCGCCACGCGGCCGGCCCCCGTGCGGGCCGGACGGCCATCCGGTGGCTCGCGAAGGACGGCCGGGTCCGGGATGTCACGTACCAGCGGCTCCGAGAGCTGACGGACCGGTTCGCCAGCGTGCTGGACGCGCTGGGCGTGCGGCGCGGCGACTGCGTCTACGCGCTCGCCGGGCGCATCCCCGAGCTCTACATCGCGGCCCTCGGCACGCTGAAGCACGGCAGCGTCTTCTGCCCGCTCTTCTCGGCCTTCGGGCCCGAGCCGATCCGTGCACGCATGACGATCGGACGGGCCCGCGTGCTGGTGACGACGCTGCCGCTCTACCAGCGCAAGGTGGCGCCGCTCCGCGCGAAGCTTCCGGACCTCGCGCACGTGCTGCTCGTCGGCGAGGAGGGCGCGCCGGCCCGCCTGGCCGGCACCCTCGACTTCCACGAGCGGCTCGACGTCGCGGCCAGCCGGTTCTCGATCGCCCCCACCGCGCCCGAGGACATGGCGCTGCTGCACTTCACGAGCGGGACCACCGGCACGCCCAAGGGGGCGGTGCACGTGCACGAGGCGGTCGTCGCGCACCACGTCACCGGCAAGTACGCGCTCGACCTGCACCCCGATGACGTCTTCTGGTGCACCGCCGATCCCGGCTGGGTCACGGGGACCTCGTACGGCATCATCGCCCCGCTCACCAACGGCGTCACCAGCATCGTGGACGAGGCGGAATTCGAGGCCGAGCGGTGGTACCGGACGCTGCAGGATCAGCGCGTGACCGTGTGGTACACGGCGCCCACGGCCATCCGCATGATGATGAAGACCGGCACCGACCTCGTGCACAAGTACGACACCAGCGCGCTCCGCTTCCTGGCCAGCGTCGGCGAGCCGCTGAACCCGGAGGCCGTCGTGTGGGGACAGGAGGCCTTCGGCCGGCCCTTTCACGACAACTGGTGGCAGACGGAGACCGGCGGGATCATGATCGCCAACTTCGCGGCGATGGACATCCGGCCGGGCTCGATGGGGCGCCCGCTGCCCGGCGTCGAGGCGGCGATCGTCCGCCGCATGGGGGAAGGGCGCGTCGAGGTGATCGGCGCGCCCGGCGTCCAGGGGGAACTGGCCCTGCGCCCGGGCTGGCCGTCGATGTTCCGCGACTACCTCGGCGAGCCGGAGCGCTACCGCAAGTGCTTCGCCGGCGGCTGGTACCTCACCGGCGACCTCGCCCGCCGCGACGCCGACGGCTACTTCTGGTTCGTCGGCCGCGCCGACGACGTGATCAAGACGTCGGGGCACCTGATCGGCCCGTTCGAGGTCGAGAGCGTGCTGATGGAGCACCCGGCCGTGGCCGAGGCCGGCGTCATCGGCAAGCCCGACCCGGTGGCGCTGGAGATCGTCAAGGCGTTCGTCTCGCTCAAGGCCGGCCGATCGCCGACGCCCGAGCTCCGGCGGGAGCTCCTCGCGCACGCGCGCTCGCGCCTCGGTGCCGTGGTGGCGCCCAAGGAGCTCGAGTTCCAGGCCTCGCTGCCGAGGACGCGAAGCGGCAAGATCATGCGCCGGCTGCTGCGCGCCCGTGAGCTGGGCCTGCCCGAGGGTGACGTCTCGACGCTGGAGGAGCCCGCATGACGGCCGACGCCGGCGCGGGGGCGTCCGTGGACACGCCGGTCGGGCGCGGGCACGCGCTCGCCCTGCTGCAGCAGATGGTGCTGATCCGGCGATTCGAGGAGAAGGCGGCGGAGCTCTACACCGTGGGCAAGATCCGCGGGTTCCTGCACCTCTACATCGGCGAGGAGGCGGTGGCGGTCGGCGTCATGCAGGCGCTCGGCCCGCAGGACAACGTCGTGGCCACCTACCGCGAGCACGGCCAGGCGCTGGCCCGCGGTCTGCCCGCGGGCGCGGTGATGGCCGAGATGTTCGGCAAGGCCAGCGGCTGCAGCCGCGGGCGGGGCGGCTCCATGCACCTCTTCGACGTGTCCCGCCGGTTCTGGGGCGGTCACGCGATCGTCGGCGGGGGGCTGCCCGTCGCGGTCGGCCTCGCCCTGGCCGACCGGATGCTCGGGCGCTCCGCCGTGACCGCCTGCTTCTTCGGCGACGGCGCCGCCGCCGAGGGCGTCTTCTACGAATCGCTGAACCTCGCGGCGCTCTGGCGCCTGCCCGTGCTGTTCCTGTGCGAGAACAATCTCTACGCGATGGGCACGGCGCTGGAGCGCCATCAGGCGCAGACGGACATCGTCCGCAAGGGCGCGGCCGCCGGCGTACCGGGCGAGGTGGTCGACGGCATGGACGTCGTCGCCGTCGAGGCCGCCGCCCGCCGGGCCGCGGCGGCGGTGCGGCGCGGCGAGGGGCCGTGGCTGCTCGAGGCCCGGACCTATCGCTTCCGGGCGCACTCGATGTACGACCCGGACCTCTACCGCAGCCGGGAGGAGATCGAGCGGTGGAAGACCCGCGACCCGATCGGGCTCTTCACGGCCGCCCTGCGCGCCGCGGGCGTTCTCGGCGAGGGCGACGTCGCGGCCATCGAGCGCGCGGTCGCCCGCGAGGTGGACGCCGCGGTGGCCGAGGCCGAGGCCGGCCCCTGGGAGCCCGTCGAGCGCCTGCTCGACGACGTCTACACCCCGCCGGGACGGCCATGACGAAGATGACCTACCGCGAGGCGGCGCGGAGCGCGCTGCGCGAGGCACTGCGGCGGGACCCGCGCGTCTTCCTGATGGGCGAGGACGTGGGCCGCTACGGCGGCGCCTTCGCGGTGAGCCGGGGGCTCCTCGAAGAGTTCGGGCCCGAGCGCGTGCGAGACACGCCGCTCAGCGAGAACGCGTTCCTGGGCGCCGGCATCGGCGCGGCGCTGGGCGGCATGCGGCCGATCGTCGAGGTGATGACGGTCAACTTCAGCCTGCTGGCGCTCGACCAGGTGGTCAACAACGCCGCCACGCTGCGTCACATGTCCGGCGGCCAGGTGTCCGTCCCCCTCGTCGTTCGCATGGCGACGGGCGGCGGCCGCCAGCTCGCGGCCCAGCACTCACACAGCCTCGAAGGATGGTATGCGCACATTCCGGGCATCAAGGTGGTGACGCCCGGCACCCCCGACGATGCTCGCGCGCTGCTGCTCGCGGCGCTCCGGGAGCCCGACCCGGTGTTCGTGTTCGAGCACGCCTACCTCTACCCGATGGAGGGCGAGGTGGACGAGACGGGGGGCCCGGGCGAGATCGGACGCGCGCTGGTGCGCCGGGCCGGCCGCGACGTCAGCCTGATCGCCTACGGCGGCTCGCTGCCGAAGACGCTCGAGGCCGCCGCCGGCCTCGCCGCCGAGGGCATCGAGGCCGAGGTGGTCGATCTCCGGACGCTGCGACCGCTGGACACCGCCACGCTCCTGGCCTCCGTGTCGCGCACGCACCGGGCGCTGATCGTCGACGAGGGCTGGCGGACCGGCAGCTTCGCCGCCGAGGTGAGCGCGCGGATCATGGAAGGCGGCTTCTACGATCTGGACGGCCCCGTGCAGCGCCACTGCAGCGCCGAGGTGCCGATGCCGTATGCCGGCCACCTCGAGGAGGCGGCGCTGCCGCAGGCGGCCGGGATCGTGGCGGCGGCGCGCGCCATGCTGGGGCGCGATGGCTGAGTTCCTCATGCCGATCCTCGGCGCCGACATGACGGCGGGCACGCTGCTCGCGTGGCGCAAGCGGCCGGGCGAGCGCGTCGTCCGCGGCGACACCATCGCCGAGGTCGAGACCGACAAGGGCCTGATCGACGTCGAGGTCTTCGTGAGCGGGACGATCGAGCGGGTCCTCGTCGAGCCGGGCGCCACGGTCCCGACCGGCACCGTCCTCGCCGTCATCCGGGAGGACGCTGCCGCCGTCGCCGCGCCCGGGCGCGAGGCACCGGTTGCCGTCGCGGCGCCGCCGCCCACGGCCGTCGCTCCGGCGGCCGGGCCGCCACCGCGCGCCATCACGCCGAGGCCCCTGGTCTGGCCACCGCCGACGATCGGCCCGCCGCCTGGCCCCACGATGCCGGGGGCCGGTGTCGCGCCGGCCGGAGCGCCGATGGTCGGCGAGCGCCTCAGGATCTCGCCGCTGGCACGCAAGGTCGCGGCCCAGTTCCGGATCGATCCCGCGACGCTGCGGGGCACCGGACCGGGCGGCACGGTGACGCGCGAGGACGTCGAGCGCGCGGCCGCCGCGCGCGCCGCGGCTCCGGCGCCCGTCCCGGCCCCCGCGCCCGCCGCGGCGGCCGGGCGCCCGCGCCTCGACGTCGCGCGCATGCGCCACACCATCGCCGTCGCGATGACGCGCGCCAAGCGCGAGATTCCCCACTACTACCTCGCGCACACGGTCGACATGCATCGCGCCCTCGCCTGGCTCGCCGACCAGAACGCGCGGCGCCCCGTCACCGATCGGCTCCTGCATGGCGTGCTGCTGCTCAAGGCGGTGGCGCTGGCGGTGCGCGAGGTGCCGGAGCTGAACGCCGTGTGGCGGGGCGATCGGGCGGAGCCGAGCACGGCCGTGCATGTCGGCGTCGCCATCTCGCTCCGAGGCGGCGGCCTGGTGGCCCCGGCCCTCCACGACGCCGACCGCCGCCCGGTCGGCGAGCTGATGCGCGCGTTCCGCGACCTGGTGCAGCGTGCGCGCACGGGTGGGCTGCGCAGCTCCGAGCTCTCCGATCCGACGATCACGGTGACCAGCCTGGGGGACCAGGGCGTCGAGACCGTGCTCGGCATCGTCTACCCCCCGCAGGTCGCCATCGTCGGCTTCGGCAAGGTCGTGGAGCGACCGTGGGTCGTCGACGGCGCCGTCGTCGCGCGTCCCGTCGTCACGGCGACGCTGTCCGCCGACCACCGGGTGAGCGACGGACATCGCGGCGGTCTGTTCCTCGCCGCCGTCGAGCGCCTCCTCCAGGCGCCGGAGCGCCTGTGACGCGCGACCAGGTGCGCGCCACGGTGCTGCGTGTGCTGGGCGACATCGCCCCGGAGGCCGATCTCGCCGCGCTCGATCCCCGCGTCGCGTTCCGCGAACAGCTGGACCTCGACTCGATGGACCTCCTGAACGTGGTCGTGGGACTGCACGGCGCCCTCGGCGTCGACATTCCGGAGGCCGACTACCCGCAGCTCGCCACGCTCGACGGCTGCGTCGAGTACCTCGCATCGCGAGCGGGCTCCGCACCCCATGCCTGAGCCCGAACCGGAGCCCGACCGTGATCGGCGCCCGTGCGCCGCGCGACGCCCGGCTCCGGGGTTCCTCGGCCGTACCCGGTGGCCGGTCACGCCGGGCAACCTGATCGGCGGCGCTGTCCTCGTGGGCGCCGTCCACCCGTTCGTCTCCCTCAGGGTCAGGAGCGCGTCATGAAACCACTGCCGCATCGTTACGAAGCGCGCATCGCGGGCGGGCCCGATGGCCACGCGACGCTGTCGAGTCCGGGGGTTCCCGACCTGCGCACGGCGGCCCCGCTGGACTTCGACGGACCGGGGGACGCCTGGAGTCCGGAGCAGCTGCTGCTGGCCGCCGTCGAGGCGTGTTTCCTGCTGACGTTCCGTGCGATCGCCCGGGCGTCGCGCCTCGACTTCACCTCGCTGTCCGTCGAGGCCGAGGGCACGGTCGATCGCGCCGACGGCGGCCTGCGGTTCACCGAGATCGTCCTCCGCCCGCGCATCGCGGTGCCGGCTGGCGTCGATCCCGTCCGTGTGCGGCACGCGCTCGAGAAGGCCGAGCGCACGTGTCTCGTCTCGCGGTCGCTCGCCACGCCCGTCAGGCTCGAGCCCGAGCTCGCGGGGTGAGACGGGGCGGCGCGCACCGGTCGCCGCCGCTCCGACTCTCGAGCGTGGCCAGGGCCGCCCTGCCGTCGCGCTCGACCTCGCGCGCGACGCCGGCGCCCGCTCGTGCTGCTACGCGTCATCGAGAGCCCCGTTGCCCGAGCCGGAAGCACGCGGTACCGCTCTCCGGGCGGCCCGGCCCAGCCTGATCGTTCGGGGCCCGAGCGGTCGCGGCGAGGCGCCGTGGTGGGGCACGCATGGCCCAGGCGTGGCCTCGGTGCCCGTGTCGCCGCGTCGGTCGTCCGCCAAAGGCGCGAAATCGAGGCATTGCTCGTGGCATCTCCGATGCACTACCGCCGGTCCGGTCTCTGACGACGAGGGCTGCCGTGATGAGCGTGACGAGCGATCGGATCCGGGGACGGCCGGTCGAGATCGAGGTCGGCGAGGCGCCGGGCATCGGCTGGATCGCGGTCGGCGTCGTGCGCGAGGGGCTCGGACCCGAGCGGGGCTTGCGCTTCCAGGTCATCGCGCCGACACGCGAGGAGGCCGTGCGGCGGCTGCAGGGCGAGATCGAGGCGCAGTTTGCATGACCTCGTACATCAGATGGTTCGGTGAGCTGCGGCTCGCCGACGTCCCGGTCGTCGGCGGCAAGACCGCGTCGCTCGGCGAGCTGTACACCAAGCTGCGCGCGGCGGGCGTCCGCGTGCCCGACGGGTTCGCCGTGACGGCCACCGCCTACGACGCGCTCATCGATACGGGCGACCTGCGCGACCGCATCAAGGCGCGCCTGGCGGGGGTGGACGGCCGGGACCTCGACGCGCTCGCCGAGGCCGGCGCCGCCATACGCGCCTGGATCCGGAGCGCCCCGCTGCCCGCCGAGGTCGAGGCGCAGATCGTGGAGGCGTACCGCACGCTCGCCGGCGGCCCCGAGCCCACGCCGGCCGTCGCCGTGCGCTCGAGCGCCACCGCCGAGGACCTCCCGGAGGCGAGCTTCGCGGGCCAGCAGGAGACCTATCTCGGCGTGCAGGGCGAAGCGGCCCTGGTGGCCGCCTGCCGGCGGTGCTTCGCCTCGCTCTTCACCGACCGGGCGATCTCCTACCGCATCGACCACGGCTTCGATCACCTCGCGGTGCGGCTGTCGATCGCCGTGCAGAGGATGGTCCGCGCCGATCTCGGCGCGGCCGGGGTGATGTTCACGCTCGATCCCGAGAGCGGGTTCCGGGACGTCGTGGTCATCGACGCCGCGTACGGCCTCGGCGAGGCGGTCGTGGGCGGCCGGCTCGACCCCGACGAGTTCTGGGTCTTCAAGCCCACGCTGCACCTCGGCGATCGCGCCATCCTCAAGCGCGCCGTCGGGCGCAAGGAGTGGAAGCTCGTCACCGGCGCCGGCGGCACGCGACGCGTCGACGTGGACGCGGCCGCGCGCACGCGCCTCAGCCTCGACGACGCCGACGTGGTCGAGCTGGCGCGGTTCGGCGTGGCCATCGAGGAGCACTACGGGCGGCCCATGGACGTCGAGTGGGCGAAGGACGGCGACGACGGTCGCCTGTACATCCTGCAGGCCCGGCCGGAGACCGTGCATCGCGCCCAGCGGCGCGCCGTCGTGGAGCTGTTCGCCCTGGCCCCCGGCGTGCGCGGCGAGCGGCTCGTGACGGGGCGCGCGGTCGGCCAGAAGATCGGCAGCGGGCGGGCGCGCCTGTTCCGGGACGCGCGCGCGCTGGAGACCTTCGAGGCCGGCGAGGTCCTCGTGGCGCCGGTCACCGACCCCGACTGGGAGCCCGTCATGAGACGCGCGGCGGCCATCGTCACCGATCGCGGCGGCCGGACGTGCCACGCGGCCATCGTGAGCCGCGAGCTGGGCGTGCCCTGCGTGGTCGGCACCGAGCGCGGGACCGAGCTGATCGCCGGCGGGCAGGCGGTGACGGTGTCCTGCGCGGAGGGCGAGACCGGCGTGGTCTACCGCGGGGCCATCCCCTTCGAGCGCCGTCCCGTGGACCTGACGACGCTGCCGAGGCCGTCGACGGCGGTGATGCTGAACGTCGGCAGCCCGGCCGAGGCCTTCCGCCTGGCCGCGCTGCCGAGCGCGGGCGTCGGCCTGGCGCGGATCGAGTTCATCATCACGAACACGGTCCGGGTGCACCCGCTCGCGCTGCTGCACCCCGAGCGCATCACCGACCCCGCCGAGCGCGCCCTCGTCGAGGAGACGATGCGCGGTGCGCGGGACGGCGGAGAGTACTTCGTGTCCCGGCTGGCCGAGGGCGTCGGGACGATCGCCGCCGCGTTCCATCCCAAGGACGTCATCGTGCGGCTCTCCGACTTCAAGTCGAGCGAGTATGCGGGCCTCGTGGGCGGGCGCGCCTTCGAGCCCGCCGAGGGCAATCCCATGCTCGGCTTCCGGGGCGCCTTCCGCTACTGCCACCCGCGCTACGAGGAGGCGTTCGCGCTCGAGTGCCGGGCCATGCGGCGCGTGCGGGAGGAGATGGGCCTCCTGAACGTCAAGCTCATGGTGCCCTTCTGCCGCACCCCCGAGGAGGGCCGGCGGGTGCTGGAGGCGATGGCGCGGCACGGCCTGCGGCGTGGCGTGAACGGCCTCGAGGTCTACGTCATGTGCGAGATTCCCTCGAACGTGATCCTCGCCCCCCAGTTCGCGGAGCTGTTCGACGGCTTCTCGATCGGGTCGAACGACCTCACGCAGCTCGTGCTCGGCGTGGACCGGGACTCCGAGCTGGTGGCGCCGGTGTTCGACGAGCGCCACCCGGCCGTGCTCGCCATGATCGGCGACGTGATCGCCGCCGCGCGGCACGCCGGGCGGAAGGTCGGCATCTGCGGCCAGGCGCCCAGCGACTACCCCGAGTTCACGCGATTCCTCGTGCAGCGGGGCATCACCAGCATCTCGCTCAACGCCGATGCGCTGGTGCGCGGCATCGAGACGGTGGCGGCGGCCGAGGCGGAGCTCCAGCGGGAAGCGGCCTGCCCGGCGGCCTCGTGAGCCGCTGGCCGTGTGGCAGGTCGGCGCGATCCCCGGCGCGACGAGCGTCACCGCCGGGGTCGGCCCGTTCGGGGGAGGACGAAGATCTGCCCGTCGGCCGCGAACTCGCCGAACGGCGGCTGCTTGCCCTGCGCGAGCGCTCGGAGGGTCGGCCGACCGATGTGCGCGAAGACGAGCCGCTTCACCCCGGCGCGGCGAGCGGCCTTCGCGACGGCCATCACGTCGAGGTGCCCGCCCACGCTGCCCCTGAAGTGGATCGGCCGGTCCCACGCGGCGGCCTCCGCGAACATCAGGTCCGCACGACCGGCCCATCGTGGAAACTCATAGAACTCGGGCGCCCAGACGGCCGTCCTGCCTTCTGCGCGGATGCGGTACCCGAACGCCGGATGGCTGGTATGCACGACCGGTCGTCGCTCGATGGCCAGCGGGCCCTTCTGGAAATCTCCGGCGTGGGGGACGACGCCTCGTGCGGCGGCAAGCCGGCGGATCGAGGAGACCAGCTCCGCTCGCTCGTCCGTGAGGAGCCAGGCGTTCAGCCTCTCCGGGGGTTCGGCGCCGGGTCCTCCGTCGATCATGACGTGGATACCCGCATGGCTCACGAGCAGGCCGGCGGGCGCATGGCGCGGGGAACGCTGGGCGCCGACGCCAAGCGTCACGAATCGCATGCGCGAACCCTCCTGCCGGTTGGCATCGCGCTCGATGATCGACCATCGTCGGGCGCGGGGGCCAGCCCCCACGATGAAAGAACGCCACGGCCACCGGGGTGAGGCTCGGGCGGCCGTGCCCCGCCCCGGGCGGCCGCGCCTCACCTCGCCACCCTTCACCGTGACGATTCGGCCGAAAAATCGCGGTCCGCAGTCTGGCATGGTGGTTGCCGATGGTCCTTGCGATGAAGACCAATCAGGGTCACGAGCTGCAGTGGCGGCAGCGGGCCGCCGCATGGGGAGTGCTGCCCGTCGCTCGCGTCCGCCTGCCCCTGCCGCCTCCGTCGGCGGCCGGCGGCCCGGTCGCCGCCGGGGCTCACGCTGACCCCACCGGTGTGGCGACCGATGAAGCGGTCATCGCGGGGGACCTGGATCTCACCAGGGCGCTTGGAAGAGGACCGTGGGTCCAAGAGGCCGAGACCGCCGAGGGCCCGGAGTCCCTGGCCGCGCCGCCGTACGCCGGCGTGCTGGAACGGCTCGAGGAGGAGGAGGCCGTCGAGGAGGAGGCTGTCGAGGCGGCCCCTCCACCCGTCGAGGACGCCGTCGCCCGATATCTCGGGGAGATCGGCAAGGCCAAGCTCCTGACTGCGGCCCAGGAAGTGGCCCTCGGGAAACGGATCGAGGCCGGTCAGGCTCAGCTACGTGAAACTCTGGCGGCGATTCCCGCGGCCGTCGTCATGCTGCTCGGCCTGGCAGAGCGGGTCAGGGCGAAGACGGTTCCGGTCGATCTGCTGCCCGACGTCGAGACCGCGTCGCCGGACACGCCCGTGCTGCGGACCGACACCGCGACGCGGGTGCGGCGAGCGCTCTCCGCGCTGACCAGCCGGGAGCGCGACATCCTCAAGCTGCGCTTCGGCATCGAGACCGATCACGAGCACACCCTCGAGGAAATCGGCGCGCGCCTGTCGCTGACGCGCGAGCGGATCCGCCAGATCGAGTCCGAGGCGCTCCGCAAGCTGGGCCGGGTGTGGGCGGGTCGAGATCTCAGAGCGCTGATCGAGGCGAGCTGAGACGCGATGGCGAAGACGGGCAGGAACGCGCGGAACCCGGATCGCCGGATGCGCTGGCTTCCCGTCGGAATCCTCCTCGGGCTCTCGCTGCTCTTCGCGGTGCTGGGCTTCCTCACCAGGGCGCGCCCCGAGGCGCCGGGTTCCCGGCACGCGATCGCGTACTCCGAGTTCCGGACGCTGGTGAACGACGGGAAGGTCGAGGACATCGTCATCCGCGACGGTGCCGTGGAGGGCACGCTCCGCGCCCCGGCGCCCATCGGTCCGAAGGGCGAGCCAGGGGTCGGCTTCAGCACCCGGATCCCGCCGTTCGGCGACGCCGAGCTGCTGGCGGCGCTCACCGGTCACGGCGTCCGGGTGCACGTCGCCGAGGCGGAGGCGGAGCGATGGTGGCGCACCCTCCGTCCGTGGCTGCCGGGCCTCGTCTTCCTGGGCGTGCTCTTCCTCTGGGCCGGCTGGATCTCGCGTCTCCGCGGTGGCGCCCTGGGGCCGGGCAGCGACCTCCGGCGATTCCTCGAGATGGCGACCCGCGAAGCCACCGTCCCCGGCGTGCGGTTCGTCGACATCGCGGGTCAGGAGAGCGCCAAGCGCGAGGTCCAGGAGCTCGTCGACTACCTGCGTGATCCGGCGCGCTTCGGAAAGGTCGGCGCCGAGGTGCCCCGTGGCGTCCTGCTCATGGGCCCGCCGGGGACGGGCAAGACCATGCTGGCCAAGGCGCTGGCCGGCGAGGCGGGGGTGCCCTTCTTCTCGATCACCGGCTCCGAGTTCATCGAGGTCTTCGTCGGCGTGGGGGCCGCGCGCGTGCGCAACCTCTTCCGCGCGGCCAAGAGCCGGGCGCCGAGCATCGTCTTCATCGACGAGCTCGACGCCGTCGGCCGCACTCGCGGCACCGGCCTCGGCGGCGGCCACGACGAGCGCGAGCAGACGCTCAACCAGATCCTCGCCGAGATGGACGGCTTCGAGGGCCACGAGGCGGTCATCGTCCTCGCCGCGACCAACCGCCCCGACGTGCTCGATCCGGCCCTGCTGCGGCCGGGCCGGTTCGACCGGCACGTGACGCTCGATCTGCCCGATCGCAAGGACCGGGCGGCGATCCTGCGCGTCCACGTCCGCAAGGTGCCGCTGGCCGGTGACGTCGACCTGGACACGCTGGCCGCCGTCACGCCGGGGTTCTCCGGCGCCGACCTGAAGAACCTGGTCAACGAGGCGGCCATCCTCGCGGCGCGCGCGGCGACGACCCGCGTCGAGATGGCGCACTTCCGCGAGGCCCGCGACAAGGTCATCCTGGGCGCCACCCGCGCGCTCGTCATCCCGCCCGACGAGAAGCACCGGCTCGCCGTCCACGAGTCCGGGCACGCCGTGGTGGCCCACCAGCTCCCGAGCGCCGATCGCCTCTACAAGGTCAGCATCATCCCGCGCGGGCGGACGCTCGGCGGCACCCAGCAGCTCGCCGAGCAGGAGCGCCACACGCTGCCCGAGGACTACCTGAAGGACCGGCTGGCCGTGATGCTGGGCGGGCGGGCGGCGGAGAAGGAGCTCCTCGGGACCATCAGCTCGGGCGCCGATGACGACATCCGGCAGGCGACGGCGCTGGCCCGGGCCATGGTCGCGCGCTGGGGAATGTCCAAGGAGATCGGCCCCGTCGATCTCCGGGAGAGCGAGGAGCATCCGTTCCTGGGCCGCGAGATCGCCCAGCCGCGACGGTTCTCGGAGGCGTCGGCCGAGGTCGTGGACCGGGCGGTCCGGGACCTCCTCCAGGAGGCCGAGGAGCGGGCGCTGCAGGTCATCCGCCGCTCCCGGGTCCGGCTGGAGCACCTGATCGAGGTCCTGGAGCGCGACGAGACGCTCGAGTTCGAGCAGCTCGAGGCGTGTCTCGGCCCGCGGCCGGCGCCCGAGCCGGCGGTGAGGTGAGCGATGCCGCGACGGACCGTGTATCACCTCGACCTCGACGACGAGACGATCCAGGGCGCGCGGCTGGCCCTGCTGCCCGGGGACCCGTTTCGATCGGTGCGCATCGCCGAGCGCATCGCCGCGCGCTACGGGGGCCGGGCGCCGGCCACGCCGCTGGCGCACCGGCGGGAGTACTGCACCTACCTCGTCGACGTCGCCGGCGAGAAGGTGCTCGTCACGTCGACGGGCATCGGCGGGCCGTCGACCTCGATCGCGATCGACGAGCTGGCCCAGCTCGGCGTGCAGACGTTCATCCGGGTCGGCACCACCGGCGCGATCCAGGACTCCATCGCCATCGGCGACGTGATCGTCACCACGGGATCCGTGCGGCTGGACGGCGCGTCGCTCCAGTACGCGCCGATCCAGTACCCGGCCGTCGCGCATCCCGACGTGCTGCTGGCCCTCATCCGCGCGGCCGCGAGCGTGGCGCCGTCGCTCGGGTGCCGCTATCACGTCGGCATCACCGCGTCGACCGACACCTTCTACCAGAGCCAGGAGCGCAGCGACGCCTTCCCGCGGTACGTCCCCCGGCACGTGCAGGGCACGACCGAGGAGTGGCGGCGGCTGCACGTGCTGAACTACGAGATGGAGTCCGCGACGCTCCTCACGGTCGCGAGCGCGTTCGGCCTGCGCGCCGGGTGCGTGACCGGCGTGATCAACACCCGGGCGACGGATCGGATCGGGGAGCCGATCACGGCGGACAGCCTCCGTGTCGGCGAGGAGCACGCCGTGCAGGTGGGCATCAGGGCGGCCGAGCTGCTGATCGCGGGAGAGTCTCTCCGGGCGGCCACGGGGGATCCGGCTCCGGCGGCACCGTGTCATGCGACGCCACCGGGGCCATAGCGCTGCGGCCGCGCCATCGCAAGACGATGGCGCTCCGGTTGCACGCGTCGGGCCGGGATCATCGCCACCGCCGCGCAGGAGGACTGTACCAATGGCGGCCGCCAGGCGCATCGGGCACCGGGCTCGCGACGGCGATCGGCGTTCGCAGACCGATCCCGAGGAGATCGCGTCGCCGCGGGAGCAGGGCGCCTTCGATCGGCTGGGTCTCGGCCCCCCGATCCTCGCGGCCCTCGAGAGTCTGGGGTACGAAGTCCCGACGTCGATCCAGGCCAACACCATCCCGGCGCTGCTGGCCGGACGCGACCTCATCGGACAGGCGCAGACGGGGACGGGCAAGACGGCGGCCTTCGCCCTCCCGATCCTCCAGCGTCTCGATCCCGGTCGGGACCGCGTCCAGGCACTCGTCCTCACGCCCACCCGGGAGCTGTGCCTCCAGGTCGCGGAGGCGATCCACGCGTACGCCCGGCACCTGGGGCGAGTGCGGGTGCTGCCGATCTACGGGGGCCAGTCAATCCAGGCGCAGCTCCGGCACCTGCGCGCCGGCGCCCACGTGGTCGTCGGGACTCCCGGTCGCGTCATGGACCACCTGCGGCGCAGGACGCTGAGCCTGGCGGCGCTGAAGACCGTCGTCCTCGACGAGGCGGACGAGATGCTCCGCATGGGCTTCATCGAGGACGTGGAGTGGATCCTGGCGCAGGCGCCCGGCGAGCGCCAGACGGTCCTGTTCTCGGCGACGATGCCGAAGGAGATCCGCCGCATCGCCGAGCGCCACCTGAAGGACCCGGTCGTGGTCGAGATCGCGCACAAGACCCTCACCGTGCCGACCGTCGACCAGCGCTTCGTGCACGTCTCCGAGCGCCAGAAGCTCGAGGTGCTCACCCACATCCTGGACGCCGAGCCGACCGGCGCGGTGCTCGTCTTCGTCCGCACCAAGGTCGCGGCCGCCGACCTTGGCGAGCGCCTGCAAGCGCGCGGCCACGCCGCCGAGGCGATGCACGGCGACATGACCCAGGCGCAGCGGGAGAGCGTGATCCGCCGGCTGCGCGGCGGACAGGTGGAGGTCGTCGTCGCGACGGACGTCGCCGCCCGCGGCCTCGACGTCGGCCGGATCGGCCACGTCGTCAACTACGACATCCCCTACGATCCCGAGACGTATCTGCACCGCATCGGCCGGACGGGCCGCGCGGGCCGCGCGGGGACGGCGGTGCTCTTCGTGACCCCGCGCGAGCAGCGCATGATGCGGGACATCGAGCGGTTCACCGGACAGCGGATCGAGGCGATGAAGATGCCGACGCGCGCCGATGTGGCGGCGCGACGGGCCGCGCTCTTCAAGGAGAGCATTCGCCGGACCCTGAAGGAGGAGGACGTCGAGCCGTACCTGACCCTGGTCGAAGAGCTGGCCGAGGAGGGTGAGTTCGAGATGGCCGAGATCGCCGCCGCCGCCGCGCGGCTGGCCCGCGGCGACAGACCGCTGGATGTCGCCGTGGAGCCGACCCCGGCCGTCACGGCCGCCGGGGAGGAGATGGTCCGCCTGTTCATCGACGCCGGTCGCCGGACCGGGGTGCGGCCGGCCGACATCGTGGGGGCGATCGCCGGCGAGACGGGCGTACCCGGCGCGGCGATCGGCGCCATCGACGTCCACGATCGCTTCACGTTCGTCGAGATCCCCGCGCGATACAAGGACCAGGTGCTGGAGCGCATGACGCGCGCCGCGATCCGTCACCGGCCCGTGCGCGTCACGCTCGCGCGGCCGAGCGCCGAGATGGCGTCGGCACCGCGCGGCCACGGTGCACGCCGGCGCACGCACGCGCTCCGCACATCGCCGACGGCGCGCGCCAGGCGCCGGTGATCGGAGGCGTTCGAACATGTACAAGCGGGTCGTGGTTCCCCTCGACGGCTCGGCGCTCGCCGAGTCCATCCTGCAATTCATTCTCCAGATCGCCGGTCCGCTCGACTTCGAAGTGACGCTGGTCCGCGTCGTGCCGGCCGACGAACCGGGTCCGGCGGTCGCGGAGGCCGGCGCGTATCTGGAACGGGTCGCCGCCCAGCTCGCGGGCCAGGGCGTCCGCCTGCGCACCGAGGTTCGGCGCGGCGATGCCGCAGAGCAGATCGTCACGGCGGCCCGGGAAGTGGCCGCCGATGTGATCGCGATGACGACGAGGGGGCGTGGCGGTCTGGGCCGCCTCGTGATGGGATCGGTCGCGACAGCCGTGTTGCAGCACGCGAACATCCCGATGCTCCTGTTTCGGTCCGCTGTGCGTCGGCCCGCATAGTGCTGGGGCGCCGGTGCAGTGGCCGGGCCCGGGGAACGCGTGGCTCGCCGCAGAACGGCGGGGCGCGTCGAGGAGGGGACCGTGACAGCAAGTGAGTTCATGACTCAGGATCCGATGACCGTGACCCCTCGCGCCAGCATCGCCGAAGCGTGGGACATGATGAGGGATCTCGACATCCGGCACCTCCCGGTGATCGAGGACGGCGTGCTCGTCGGCATGGTGAGTGACCGCGACCTGGCCCGCCTCGACGTGGCGCGCTTGCTCAGCAGCGAGGGGGCCGAAGCGCTCCGGCGGGAGCTGACGACGGCGATCGCCGATATCATGAGCTCGGACGTCGTCTGCGTCGAGCCCGAGACTGATCTGAGCGAGGTGGTCGACCTCCTGCTCGAGCAGAAGGTGGGCGCGATCCCGGTCGTTCAGCCCGACACCCGGGCGCTCGTCGGCATCATCAGCTACATCGACGTCTTGCGCGTGCTCCGGGATCTCCTCGAGGAGGAGTGAAGTCGAGAGCCAGAGGGCGGCGCAGGGGCGCGTTCGCAGGGGCGCGTGTTGCTGCTCACCGGGGCGCCCGGCGTCGGCAAGACGACCGCGATCCGGGCGGTGGCCGCGTCGCTCGCCAGCCGGCGCCTCGGTGGCTTCTTCACGGAGGAAGTGCGCGCAGGCGGCGCTCGACAGGGCTTCGAGCTCGTCACGTTCGACGGCCGCCGCGCCATGATGGCCCACGTCGATCACCCGGGGCCCGCGCGTGTCGGCAAGTACGGGGTCGATGTGGCGATCGTCGAGGCGCTGGCGGAATCGGCGCTCGCCGTCCGCGAGGACGTCGACGTCTACCTGGTGGGCGAGATCGGCAAGATGGAGTGTCTGTCGCCGGCGTTCGTCGACGCCATGGGCGCCCTCCTCGAATCCGGCGTGCCCGTCGTCGCGACCATCGGCCAGCGGGGCGGCGGATTCATCGTCGCGGTCAAGCGGCGGCCCGACGTCACGCTGTGGGTGCTGACCCGCGCCAATCGGGACGGCATGCCTACACGGGTGCGCTCCTGGATCGAGGCGCGGAGCGGGTCCCGGCGATCGTGAGGGCCACGGCAGGCGGACCCTGCCTCGCGCCCGGGCTCGCGCGAACTCGCGGACGAATACGCCGGCGTGAGATCACGGCTTTCCGGGATGTCAACGCACGCCCGGTCGGAGTCGACGGCTGCTGAACGACCACCGGCGAGCGAGGTATGCGGGCGGGGAGTGCGCGCGACGTGGCAGGGCGACCGGGCGGCGCTCCCATGGATCGTCCGCGACGAGATCATCACGACCCTGGGCCGAAGGGCTCACGGCCTCCGGCGTGGCACCGACCTCGCTCGAGCAGCCACGTGGCAGCGCGTCTCAAGGGCCGAGAGGCAGGCGATGTGAGGACCGTCGGCTTCTATGGGAACGTGACGCGAGACGACGGCGGCCACGACAGCCGGGGCTCGCCAAGCGGACGACCGCGGGGGCCTCCCAGCGCTGCGAACTCGGCTCACCACGAGGAAGGCGATCGGACCGAGGCGCCGTGGCCCAGTGGCGTGGCGCCCGCGACGACGCCAGGGCAAGCCACGCGAGGCGGTGCCGCCTCCCCGGTTGGGGCGGCCGCTCCCCATCTCGGCATCGATCGGCGCGCGCTCCGGCCCGCTCGTGATGCCGGCTGGAAAGATCTCGCACGGGCAACCGGGGAGGTCCCGCCAGGGCGGAACCGTTCCGCGACCGGGATCGGCGCGCGCCTGGCATTCCCGATGCACGATCCTCGGCACGATGTCACCGGAGATGCCGGACCTCAACCTGCTGGTCTCCGCATCCTGGAGAGCCCCGGGACGGGCGCGGCGCGAGATCGTCGGCCGGCTGATCGCGCTCGGCGACGAGGCGCCGTTCGTGACGCCGACGGATCGCAAGGGCATGATCGGCGTGCGCACGCGCCTCGATCCCCGCGAGGTGATCCGTGGGCTGCGGGCCCTGGCCAAGACGCGGCCGGACGTCTTCCGCTACACGTACAAGTGGGTCCCCGTCGACGCCTGGAGCGCCCCGGATCTGGACTCGCTCCGTGATGCGGTGACGCGGATGCGCGAGCGCATCGCACCCGGGGAGCGATGGCGCTTCGTGGTCGAGCGCCGGTCGGCATCCTGTCCGCCGATCCCGGAGCTCATCGGAGCGCTCGCCGCGTGCGTCGACGCGCCGGTCGACCTCGGTCACCCGGACAAGATCGTGCGCATCGAGCTGTTCGCGCAGCGGGCCGCCCTCGCCGTCGTCACGCCGGACGAGACGTTCTCCGTGCGTTCGACACCGCCGCGCGCAGGCCACAGCACGGCGGCCTCGACGGGGATGACCGCATGATCGCCCGGATCGCCGTCGCGCTCGTGGTGGCGGGTCTCGTCGCCGGGGTGACCGCCGGCCCGGTGACCGAGCAGCTGCGGCAGTCGATCGACCGCGTCACGGCGATCCTCGCCGACCCGGCGCTCGCTGGCGCCGCGATGACGGCGCCCCGCCGGGCAGCGCTGCGCCAGGTCATGGATGAGGCCATCGATTTCCCGGAGGCGGCCAGGCGCGCGCTCGGCATCCATTGGCGGGCGCGCACCGAGGCCGAGCGGGCCGAATTCGTCGTGCTGTTCAGGGACCTGGTGGAGTACGCCTACATCCTGCGCATCGAGCCGTATGCCGGGGAGACGGTCGTCTACGTCGGCGAGGCTGTCGAACACGATCAGGCCACCGTGCGGACGAAGCTCAGGCCGAGGCGGGGTGAGGACCTCGCGGTCGACTACCGGCTGCACCGGCAGGGCGACCGCTGGCTCGTCTACGACGTGTCGATCGGCGGCGTGAGCCTGGTGGCGAATTACCGCACGCAGTTCAACACGATCATCCAGACCTCCTCCTACGCCGAGCTGCTCTCCCGGATCCGGACCAGGCTGCGGGAGCTCGAGGCGCCGCCGCGGATGGCCGTGCGCTGACACGGCGGCCGTCCGTGGGCACTGGAGGGCGGCGCCCCAGCCGGCGGCGCGAGAGCGCCGGCGGGCGTCGGACAGGACGGTGGCGGCAGTGGCGGTCGGATCACGCGATGCAGATGTCCGTGACGTCGACGCCGACGACACGACTGCGCTGCGCCGACGGCGCAGAGGCGGCTGAGCCGACCCACTTGTGCCCGGTCCGGAACACCGCGCTCTTGCCGAAGCCTGGACGCGCCCTGGCGAGACTCAGCAGGGCGACGGCCACGTGAAGCGCGAGGTGTCGACGGAACCAGACGGTGAGGGTCTCGTCGACGCCGAGTTTCCTCAACCACCACCCCAGTCGGCGGCCAAGGTGATCGAGAAATATCTTCAGATCGCGGGGGCGGAATTCTCCCCGCCAGGCCGCCACGAATACCCCTTCCAGAGCGTCGGTGTACGCGCGGAGCACGCACCAGTGCTCGAGCGAGAGCCCGAGCCCGTGAGGGAGGAACTGTGGCCACCGGACCGCCTGCAGAGCGTGCGCTTCGTATTCGCTTCGCAACCGGGTGAAGAACAGGCTGGCCAGGCGCCGGCGGGCCGCGCCGCGCGGGGGCGGGACGAGCGTGCCGAGTAATGCCTGGTTGATGTGGACGAGCTCGTGCTCGATGATCGCGCGGAAGCGCTTGCTGCGCGGGCGCCGACGCCGGTGGGGCACGATCACGAGCGGCGGCAGCGCGCCCATGCCGGACAGCGTCGAGGTCATGGCGTCGGAGGCCGGCGCGGCCGCGTGATACCACGACGCCTCGACGTAGGCCACGAGATAGCGCCGGCCGAAGAGGAGCGAGCGCCACAGTTCGAGTGCGATGACTCGGCCGATGTGTCCGTCATGGGCCAGCCGGGGAGGCGCGGCGCGCGATTCCGCCACGTAGTCGCTGACCTGGCGGAGGTACGCGCGGTGCGTTGCTGCGTCTGGTGTCAGCCGGCGGCGAAGCGCGGCGAACTTCCTGCGCTCGCCGAGCGAGGGAGACGTGCCCCGCCGATCCACGCCGCCGCCCATGGTCGCCTCGTGTGGACGCCGCAACGACGGTGCCATGTGAGGAACGCCGGGATGTCGCTGCCTTCGCCGCGCTCCATGTCCTGGTCGTTGAGGCACCGGTGCCCCAGGGAGCCCGCCACCTTCTGCGCCGAGCGCTTGCGCCGCGACGCGGGAGGGTCTACGCAGTCAGGAGAGCCAGGCGGCGGCCTGGGGATCGTCCCGGGTGCCAGACGAGGAGGAGCACCATGATCGCCGAAAGGGTCAGGCAACTGCTCGAACAGACGGGGACCCCCTACGAGACGCGGCTCCACCAGGAGGCATTCACCGCCCAGGACGTGGCGGCGGCCAGCCGCATCTCCGGTCGACACGTCGCCAAGGTGCTGATCGCCAAGGAGCACGGCGGCCGGTTCCTGATGGCCGTCTTGCCGGCTCCGTGCCGGATCGATCTCGCGGCGCTTCGGGACGCGGCGGGCACCCGGCACCTGTCGCTCGCCGGGGAAGCAGAATTGTCAGCGCTGTTTCCGGACTGTGACGCGGGGGCGATGCCCCTTCGGCGCCCTGTACGATCTGCCGGTCTACGTCGACGCCTGCTTCCCGCGGGTCGGGGAGTTCTTCTTCCAGGCCGGGAACCATCGCGAGCTCGTTCGGATCCAGTACGAGGACTTCGAGCGTTTGGCGCACCCGGTCCCCGGGGAGTTCTGCCTCCATGCACGGAACAAGGCGGCGTGAGTGTGCTCCGGCGGCGACGTGGGGTGAGCGACCCAGCCTCGCCGGACCCGTATGGACGGCGCAGGGGACGTGCCCCCTGCGCCGTTCGGGCTTGTCGTGCGCGGCGAGTGCCTACGCCGCCGGGGCTTGGGGTCGATCCAGGCGGTGAAGCCCGTGCCGGGCGGCCGCGGCCAGGGTCCGGTCGTATTTCTCTGTGGTGATCGGGCGGTCGAGGGGCGGGTGGTCCCAGGCGCGATAGCAGGGATGGTACTGGCGCATGATGTTGACGCAGGTGTTGCGCGAGATCTCGCCAGCGATGAACCCCAGCACCTTGTCGGTGTTGGCGAGATCGCCGGGGAGCACGAGGTGCCGCACGAGCAGGCCGCGCCGTGCGATCCCGTCGGCGCCGATCACGAGGTCGCCGACCTGGCGGTGCATCTCCTTGACGGCGGCCTGGTTCGCCTCCCAGTAGCCGCGCACGTGGGAGTACCGGTGGGCCGTCTCGGAATCGCCGTACTTCATGTCGGGCATGTAGATGTCGATCACGCCGTCCAGGAGGGCCAGTGCCTCGAGGCTGTCGTAGCCGCCGGTGTTGTAGACCAGCGGAAGGCGCAGGCCGCGCTCGGCGCCGATGCGGACGGCGGCGAGGATCTGCGCCACGACGTGGCTCGGGGTCACGAGGTTGACGTTGTGGCAGCCCTCGCGCTGGAGCGCGAGCATCATCGTCGCGATCTCGGCGGGGTCCGTTTCGCGGCCGATCCCCTTCTGGCTGATCTCCCAGTTCTGACAGAACACGCATCGGAGATTGCACCAGCTGAAGAAGATCGTTCCCGAGCCGCGCGTCCCGCGGAGGGCATCCTCCTCGCCGTGATGGGCGCCGACGCTGTTGACGACGGCACGCTCACCTGTCCGGCACACGGCCCCCTTGGTCGACTGGAGGCGGTTGACGTGGCAGTAGCGGGCGCAGAGGTCACAGTCCTCCAGGTGCTTCCAGGCCCGCTCGACCCGGCGCGCGAGCTCGCCGTTCTTCAGGAGGGTCACGTACCCGGGAGCGAAGGTCGTCGCGTTCATGGTCTCTCTCCCCGCGGCTTGTACCTTCCCGCCGCCGGCGGCGGCGAGCGCCCCGAAGAGATCGGTGACCGCCGTCAGGGAGCGCACTGCTGCCCATCGCAGCGCGCGCAGCGCCGCGCCGGGTAGTGCTCGATCACCTCGCCCGGATCGCCGGATGCCACGATGCGACCGCCGCAGAGCTGCGAGGCCGTGTCCGCGATGCGCGCGACCTCGTCCTGGTGGGTGATCAGCAGCACCGTGCCCCCGCCGTCCTTGAAGGCCCGGATGACGTGCACGATCTCGTCGCGCGAGAGCAGGTCGATCCCCGCCGTCGGCTCGTCGAGGATGGCCAGGCGCGGCGCCTGGGCGAGAACCGCCGCGATCTCCAGGCGCTTGCGCTGCCCGCCGCTGAGCGCCCGGTCGGCCATGCGGTCCAGGTAATCCGCCGGGGGCGGCCCAACCATCTGGAGCGCAGCGGCGGCGTCGATGCGCGCGCTGCCGACCCGCACGTAGTCCCGTACGGTGATCCCCTCGAACCGCGCCGGCTCCTGACAGGCGAGGGTGATCCCGAGGCGGGCCCGCTCGTGGAGCGGCAGTCCGTTGATGAGGCGCCCCGCGAAGCGGATGTCGCCCTCGAGCGGCAGATAGCCCTCGCAGCCCATCACGACGAAGGCGACGGTGCTCTTGCCGGAGCCGTTGGTGCCGATGAGCGCGTGGATCTCGCGCTCGGCGACGGTGAGGTCGAGTCGGTCGAGGATGCGGCGCCCGTCGACCTCGAACGAGATGCCGCGCGGCGTGAGCAGCGGGCCAGCCATCGCGTCACACCGGTGCAAGGCCACTGCCACGCCTCCCGGAGGAACGCCATCCTGGTCCAGCACTGGCCGGGCTCCCTCCGAGGCCCGGGCGGGGACCGGAACGGTCCCTGACGTACCGGCGCGCGCACCGGAGGAGCCCCTGGTGATGAACCGGCGCCCCACATGGGGCACGGGCGCCCGGCCCGGACGCCGAGTCGCCGGGCCGATTCACGGGTCGGTCCCGCGCTTGCACGGTGTCCGCCCGGGAGCGCATGGCGAACCGAACCGTGAGCTCGAGCGCGAAACCGCCGGAGATCGGGCCTGCCGGGCACGCGCGGCCGACGGTCCTTCGCGACTACCGGCGTTCTGATCTTGCGCCGATGTGGGAACTCGATCGGGCGTGCTTTCCGCCCGGCATCGCGTACTCGAGGGCGGAGCTGCGAGCGTTTCTCTCCCGGAAGACGGCCGAGACGATCGTGGCCGAGCGCGAAGGGCGCATCGTCGCGTTCGTCCTCGGCTGCCGGCAGAGCCGGACCGAGGGGCACGTCGTCACGCTGGACGTCGCCGCGTCGGCCAGGCGGCAAGGCCTGGGCCGGCGACTGCTGGTCGAGCTCGAACGGCGGTTTCGCGCCGCAGGCGTGAGGCGGGTACGGCTCGAGACTGCCGTCACCAACGCGCCGGCGATCGGGTTCTACGAAGGCCTCGGCTATCGGAAGACGGCACGCCTTGCCGGTTACTACGGTCCCGGGTCGCACGCCTGGAGCATGGAGAAGACCCTGACGATCACGGGAGAATCCGGCCAGGCGCGATCTTCGAGCACTGCGGCGTATGCACGGCGAACGCCTTCCCGAGGCGGACCTCCTGCGCCCCAATGAGACGCCCCCCCTCTGCGGCGGCGGCGACGCCCAGGAAGTCCGTGATTCCGGGGACTTGCGCTCCGGCGCGAAGCTTGCTACGAGAATAGCCATTCACGATGCTCGGTCCCATCCTCGAAGCCGCGCGGATTCGGCTCGAGCCCCCACGGCTCGAGCATTTGCCGCGCTTCGTCGCGTGGTTCAGCGACCCCGAGGTCACCCGGTACTTGCTGCGGCGCTTTCCCCCATCGCTCAGGCAGGAGGAGCGATGGCTCGAGAGCGTGGCCGAGAGCGACATCGACGTCGTCTGGGCGGTGGTGCTGAAGGAGACCGGCGCCATCATCGGCGTGACGGCCCTGCACCGCATCGACTGGCGATACCGCCACGGCTGGGTCGAGATCTCGCTGGGCGAGCGATCGATCTGGGGCAAGGGGTACGGCACCGAGACGCTGCGCCGCTGCACCGCCTTCGCCTTCGAGGAGCTCGGGTTCGAGAAGGTCCTCGCGTCCGTCTACAGTGGCAACGAGGCGAGCGTGCGGATGCTCAAGACCATCGGCTACCAGCACTGCGGTCTGCTCCGTCGCAACGCGTTCTTCGATGGGCAGTGGCACGACGAGCGGCTCGCCGAGATCCTGCGCGCGGACTGGATGAATTCGCCCTGACCCGCGCTGCCCGCCCCTCGCCGGCCGCCACGTGCTGCCTGGGGCTCACCCCGCCTCGAGCAAGGCCGCGACGTCCTTTGGCACCCGCGCCTCGTAATCCGCCAGCTCGCCCTCGGACACCGATCGCCGGATGACGGCCCAGACGGCCAGCAGGGCGCGCCGGGCATCGGGCGCGTGGAGATCCAGGGCCGCCCCGACGTGCTGGATGAGCGCTTCGCGATCCATCACGAGCGAGCGGCGCGCGCTCGCCTGGACGTGTGACTTCAGGAAGCCCGGGAGCTGCGTGACCAGCTGCCGCTGAGTCTCGGAGTCCGGCGCGAGCTCGGCCAGGGCGCCGATCACGGCTTTCGCCCAGCGTTCGGCCTCCACTCGGTCGGTCAGACCCGCCGCCGCCTGCACCTGGCTGATGAACTCCTGCTTCTTCATGGTCGTCCTTTCGTGCCGGCCCCCCCCCCGACGGATCTCCGCCGGCGCCGTGGCCGGGGCGCTCGGTCCCATCGCTCAGGCCAGCTCGGCCCTCGCGCGTTCTGCCCACGCCGGCGAGGCGCCGAGACTCTGCAGCGTCGAGAGCACCCGCTGCGGCCGTCCCCAGTCGCTCCACCGCACCCCGCTCACGGCCAGCACGGCGAGGTTCGGCGCGCCCGAGGCGAGCACCGTCTCGGAGAACCCGGTCGGCGCCAGCCGGCGATAGAGCCGGTCGACGGCGCCGAGACCGTCCGGGCCGGCCGTCGTGGCCGTCAGCGCGCCGAAGGCGTCAGTGAGCGCCGGGAGGACGCGACGGCCGAGGGCCAGGAGCGCCGGCACGCCGGCGACGATGACGAAGCTGTTCCAGAGCGCGCCCCGCGGCAGCAACGCGCGGGCGGTCGCCAGATCGGGCTTCTCCTGGAAGCGTCCGATCCGCCAGAGATCTCCCACCAGGTGGCTGGCCGGCTCGATCCAGCCGTACTCGGTCTCGGCGCGGTCCGGGCGGATGCCGAGGAGCACGACGAGGTCCGGCCGCAGGGTCACCGCGTCGAAGGCGGCCTCGACGTGACGCATGAACGCCGCGTCGTCCGACACGTAGTGATCCGACGGCAGCAGGACGACCCGTGCCAGCGGCGCCGCGGCTGCCACTCGCGTCAGGGCGTACAGGATCGCGGGCGCGGTGCCCCGATTGGCAGGCTGGACGATGAGGTTGCCGCGCGGGGTCCCGGCCAGGAGCGGGGCGTAGAAGCGCTCGTGGGTTCGCGTGAGCGCCACCAGCGTCCGCCGACGCTCGACCGCCAGTGCGGCCCGCGCCAGTGTCTGCTCGAGCAGCGTGCTCTCGCCGAGCAGCGCGCAGAACTGCTTGGGCCGCTCGTCGCCGGCGACGAGGCGGGTCAGGGGCTGCAAGCGAGTGCCGTCGCCGCCCGCGAGGACGATCGCCCACCGGCCGACATCCCTCGCCGCCGAGGAGGGGGCGCTCATGAGGAGGCGATGCCGTTGCGGCGTCCGCGGCGAAGGATGAGGGGCCTGTCTCGTTGACATCGCTCGTACACCACAGCAACGGCGCTGCCAGTCTTGGAAACGAATCAAATCAGCAGGTTCGATGCATGTGACTGAGGAGTCCACGCGATGCTGGGGCGATCACGCCTCGCAGATCTCGCCCCGACGATCCCATGACCGAGACGTTCGTCGGAGCGGGTATTGCATGGGCGACCGCCCCCGGGCCGGTCAGGAGTGCACGAGCCCGATGGACGGAAAGAGACGAATCGAACCTCGGGGAGGGGACGACGTGTTCCTCCGGCGCCCGGAGCCCACGGAGGCGTAGCGCGACATGCCGGTCCTCGCTCGCCTCGCGGGCACCATGCGGGGCGCCGACCTCAGCGGGCTCCGGACGGGGCAGACGCCACGACGGGAGATCTACCGGACGAACAAGACCCGACTGTACCGGTACATCGGCGCCCCGAGGCACCGAACGCCTCTCCTGTTCGTTCCGAATCTCGGCATCAGCCGGCCCTGGGTCTTCGACCTCCTGCCCGGCCGCAGCTTCGTCGAGTACATGGTCCGCGAGGGGTTCGACTTCTATCTGCTGGACTGGGGCGTGTTCGGCCCCGAGGACGATGCGATGACCTTCGAGGACTGCGTCACCGGCACGCTCCCCCGCGCGTGGCGCAGGGTGCTCGAGGCGGCCGCGAGCCCGGGGCTCTCCATCATCGGCTACTGCATGGGCACGGCGCTGGCGGCGTCGCTCGCGGCCTCCCGACCCGAGTCGCCGCTCAGGGCCTTCGTGAACCTGGCCGGCCCCGTCGATTTCACGAAGGCCGGGCTGCTCGTCCGCTGGCTCGACCGGAGGTGGTTCGACGCCGACCGCCTCGTCGATGCGCTCGGCTCGATCCCGCCCAGCTGATCTGGCTCGGGGGATCGCTGCTGCGGCCGACGATGGGGCTCTCGGCCGCACTGGAGCTCTGGTCGAGCGTCGGCGATCGCGCACGCACCGACGAGATCCGGGCGTCGCTCAAGTGGGTGCGAGAGTTCGTCGGGATCCCGGGCGAGTTCTTTCGCCGGTGGGTCCGCGATTTCTACCAGGACAACCTGCTCTACCGCGACGCGCTCTGGGTGGGCGGCCGGCCGGCGCGGCTCGCCGCCATCACGTGTCCCGTTCTCGCGGTGGCGGCGACCGACGATCCCGTCGCCCCGCCGGAGAGCGTTCGGGCGCTGCTCGACGTGGTCGGCAGCGAGGATACGCAGTGGCTGCAGGTGCGCGGCTCTCACCTCTCGCTCGTCATCGGCCCGGACGCCTCGCAGCGCCTCTGGCCGGCGATCGCTGGCTGGCTGGCGGCGCGGTCGTGAACGAGGACGCACGGGGCATCAACGGCCGGGCGACGGGTGATCACGGAGCGCCGTCGTCCGCCGGGCGAGGCCCGGCCGGGCTCCCTCCGGTCTGCCACCGCAAGACCAGGCGTCCGTCTGCCGCCATCTCCACGCGTGACCCGTAGGCGGCCGAGATGCGGGCCACCGTGGCCCGGAGCCACTCCGCCTCGGCCGGCAACGCGTGGCGTAACCGCATCCTCTGGATGCGCATCGGCGTCATCCGGAGCCCGGCCAGCTCGCCGGTGCCGGTGGCCACGGTCGCGAAGTACATCAGCACGAGGTCGTCCCTGAACGGCTCGTGTCCGGTGATGCCCTCGTAGTCGTCGATGAAGTCGCCGCAGCCGTACAGCACGAGCCGGTTGCGGTAGACCTCGATGGGGCGCGGATGGTGCGAGGAGTGTCCGTGGACGAGGTCGACGCCGCCCTCGACGAGCCGGTGCGCGAAGCGAACATGGGCCAACGGCACCTCGTACCCCCAGTTGCCGCCCCAGTGGATGGACGCGACCACGACGTCGCCGGCGCGCTTGACGCGACGGACCCGCGCGACGATCTCGCCGGCGGTGGCGTCCGACAGGTCGTCCAGGAGCTCGACGCCGGGCCGCTCATCGGTCGCTGCCCAGTCGGACGGGATGCCACTCGTCTCGCTGCCCAGCGAGACGACGATCACGCGGCCGCCGCCCGGCCGGTCGACGATGGCGGCGCGTTGGGCCTCCGCGCGGGTGCGGCCGGCTCCCGCCGTCTTCACACCGGCCGCTGCCAGCGTGTCCAGGGTTTCCGCGAGCCCCGGGTAGCCGTAGTCGAGCACGTGGTTGTTGGCCAGCGTGCAGACGTCGATTCCGGCCGCCGTGAGACACGCCACGTTGGCCGGATGCATGCGGTAATTTATGCCCTTGCCCTTCCAGTACTCGTCGGTGCCGGTGACGCTGACCTCCAGGTTGGCGATGCGAGCGTCGGGCGCGACGCGCTCGAGCTCCTCGAGGGCGTCGCCCCAGATGTACGCGGGGGCGACCGGGCGCGGGATGGGCCCGCTGACGCGCTCGGCCAGGCCGACGTAGTCGCGGGCGTCCCGGACATACGGCTCGTGGATCGCCGGCGGGCTGGGGCGCGTCAGGATCTGGTCGATGCCCCGGCCGGTCATCACGTCGCCACACAGGAACAAGGTGAAGGTCCCGTCCATGCTGCCGCCCTCCCGTCCGGTGCGCTGGCCACCGCGGGACGATCTCGGTGCCGCGCCCCGGCTCCTGTGCGAGGGCCATGGCACCCGACCCGATGCCCCGATCCGTCACGATGCGATGCCAGGTGCATCGCCTGTCGAAACGCTCGGTGGGCCTTCGACAGCAAGACGCGCACCGAGCAAGAGAGGACGGCGTGTCGTGTCGGTCCCGGGAAGATGATGGGATGGCAGGTCTGCCCCACTTGTGGCCGCGTGGCCCCACGGCGGTATCGCCCCATCGGCGGGCAGGCGGGCGGTCGGTCCGCGGGCCGGTGCCGCCGCCGCAAGCCCGCGCCACTCTCGCGAACGGCATGAGCCGGTGCAAGCGCGGGTTTTCTGCGCCCTGTCGGCCCTTTCCACGCCGCGGAGGAACGGGGTGAACCGGTGTGCGGCGCCTCGGCCCGTGGCTGCCCAGGCCCGACTCCGACCACGCGAGGTCATGTCCCTCTGGCACCGCGCTTGCGATGCACGATCGAGGTCCGCAGGCGGAGGATCAATATGAACGTCAGGGACATCATGACCGCCAATCCGATCAGCATCGAGCCGGACTCCCCGCTGGGCACGGCGATCGCCGTCATGGTCGACCGCAAGATCAGGCACCTGCCCGTGGTGGACGAGCAGGGCGCCGTCGTGGGGATCGTCACCGACCGCGACCTTCGAAGCGCGGCGCTGGCGCCCGCGCTCGCGGAATACCTCTCGGAGGGGGCGCGGCGCCGCCTGCGCGGCATCACCGCCACGCTCGAGAACCTGCGCGTGAAGGACGCCATGACGTGCAACCCCATCACGACCAGCCCCGAGGTCTCGGTCAGGCAGGCGGCGGCCGTCATGCTCGAGCACCACATCGGCAGCTTGCCCGTGATCCGGGACGGAACGCTGATCGGCATCGTGACCGACCGTGACGCCGTCAAGGCCCTCGCGGCGCAGATGCCGGCGCTCCAGCGCGTGACGAAGTCGCTGTGGTGAACCGAGAGGGGGAGGAGAGGAATGAGCACCGCGACCTTTTACCAGACGGTGATGGCGACCTCCGGGAAGGAGAGCCGGGAGCTCGCCAAGCGGGCGACGGCCGCCGTGTTCCACGCGCTGCGGGACCGGCTCACGCCCGAAGAGGCGGACCAGGTCGTGGCGCAGCTGCCCATCGAGCTGAAGGACGTCTGGGAGCACGGCAAGCAGGAGGGCCGGCGGCCGGTGAAGCTGCATCGCGCCGAGTTCTTCGAGCGCGTCAAGCAGGACGCCGGGCTGTCGTCGGCCAAGGAGGCGCGCTGGATGACGCTGGCCGTGTTCGCCGCGCTCAAGGAGTCGGTGTCGCCGGGCGAGAGCGAGGACGTGTGGGCCCAGCTGCCCAAGGACCTGAAGGAGCTGTGGGCGGAGGCGCAGGCGGCATGAGGAGGATGTGGCCATGAGAAGGTTTCGCGATCGCGCGGAGGCGGGGCGGCTCCTGGCCGATGCCCTCGTGCCGCTGGTGAAGCCGCCGTGCGTGGTGGCCGCGATCCCGCGCGGCGGCGTCGCGGTCGCGCTGCCCGTCGTCGAGCGGCTCGCCGTCCCGCTCACCGTCGTCTACGCGCGGAAGCTCACGGCTCCGGTGGCTCCGGAGCTGGCCTTCGGCGCGCTCGACGAGGACGGACAGATGATCCTCGAGGACTCGATCGTCGGGATGCTCGGCCTGTCCGGGCGCGACGTGGAGAGCGCGCGGGCGCGCGTGGCCGCCGAGATCGCACGCCGGATGGCGCTCTACCGCGTGCCGCCGCTGGCGCGGTTCCTGCCCGGCGCCGGCGTCGTCCTCGTGGACGATGGTCTGGCCACGGGACTCACGATGCGCGCCGCGCTCACGTACGCGCGCCGCCACGGCGCCCGGGAGGTCACCGTGGCCGTGCCCTGTGCCTCCACGGGCGCGGCCGACCGATTCGGGCGAGAGGCCGATCACCTGGTGAGCCTGGTGACGGACGAGGACTTCATGGCCGTCGGCGCCTACTACGAGGACTTCTCGCCGGTCCCCGACGCCGCCGTGGTCGCCTTGCTGGAGCGAGCACAGCGCGTGCCCACTCCCGCGCCGTGACGGCGCGCCGAGCGCACGCGGCTCGCGCCCGGGCTCGAGGGTCTCGTGCCGTGGTCGGCGCGACTCGGAGTCTATCGCGCCGCGGGAGGAGGCGTCATGCAGAAGACGGTGAAACCGATCGCCGAGGGGTATCCCGTGAGAATCCCGGCCGGAACAGTCGCCTTGCAGGGCGACCTGGCCGTTCCCGATGGCAGCCGCGGGATCGTCGTGTTCGCGCACGGCAGCGGCAGCAGTCGCCTGAGCCCGCGTAACCGCCACGTCGCCGCGGCGTTGCGGGAGGCGCGTCTCGGCACGCTGCTCATGGATCTCCTCACGGTCGACGAGGAGGCTGTCGACGCGAGGACCGGCCACCTGCGGTTCGACATCGACCTGCTCGCCGGCCGGCTCGTGGCGGCCACCGACTGGCTGGTGTCCGAGCCCGCCACCGCCGCGCTCGCCATCGGCTACTTCGGAGCCAGCACGGGGGCCGGCGCGGCGCTCGTGGCGGCCGCCGAGCGGCCGGACGTCATCCGCGCGATCGTCTCGCGCGGCGGGCGGCCCGATCTGGCGGGGGCCGCGCTCGGCCGCGTCAAGGCGCCCACGCTCCTCATCGTCGGCGGCCACGACGAGCCCGTGATCGAGATGAACCGCGACGCGATGGCCCGGATGCGGGCTCCGGTGCAGCTCGAGATCGTCCCGGGCGCCACCCATCTCTTCGAGGAGCCGGGGACGCTGGAGACGGTGGCCCGGCTCGCGCGCGAGTGGTTCGCCCGGCACCTCGGGAGCCCTATGCCCGGTACCATCGCAGGGCTGCATCGAGGCGCGGCCACGCGAGCGTGAGGTCCGGCTTCACGGCCTCAGGCCGCCGGCCGGCCGCGGTCCCGGCGGCTGGCATCCAGGTCTTCCTTGCGAAACTCGCCGCGCGCGGAGCGGCCGCGAAGGATCGCGGGAGCGCCGCGCCTGGCCAGCCACCGGACGCCGAGCCCGACACCGCCGATCGCGAGCCCCAGCGACACCAGCATCGTGATCGTGCTCACCGATCCGCCGCCCCGGGATGCGGGGCCGCCCGACCGCCGCGGCGCTGCGTCGCCATGCTGCTCACCAGGAGCGCCGTGGTCCGCCTGCAGCGTCGGCCCCCACCAGCGGTACAGATCCGCCAGGCCGCGCTCACTGTCGAGCCTCCGCCACGCCGCGACCTCTGCGACCTCCCCTGGCGAGGCCCCGGCGAGGGGGGCAGGGTGATCGCCGCGCCGCCGGTGGATGGCGCTCATCATGCGCGCCTGCTCCAGGTTGAAGGGGCCGCGGTACTCCTGCAGCGGATGGCGAAGGCGATGGAACTCGAGCGAGGGCCGGTCGTCGGTGACGAGCGCTGCCGCCGACGTGGCCTCCCGGATCTCGTCGGGCCCCATCGCGTGCAGCCCGGCGACGTCGAGCGGCGTCGCGAGCCCCAGGCCCTCCAGCGCGCCGCGGAGCGCACCCGGCGCGAACGCCCGCGCGACGCGCGGGAGGTCGAGGCGGACGGGCACGTCACGGCGCGCCACGATGATGCCGGTGTCGCCGTGGAGCCACAGCGTCGTCTCGGGAAACACGGCCTGGACCGTCCTCAGGATCCCGAGCGACTCGTCGACGGTGAGCAGGTGCATCGGGAGCCACTGGACGACCAGGCCACCGGTCCTGAGACGCGCGCGCGCCAGCTCGTAGTACTCCCGCGAATAGAGATTCACCGTGCCCGCGTGGTGGGGAGGCATGGGCTCGGCGGTGATGACGTCGTAGCGCTCGGCCGTCGTCAGGAGGAAGTTGCGTCCGTCGTCGACGACGAGGCGGGCCCGTGGATCGCGCGCCACGCCGTGATTCGTGGCGGCGAAGTACGGCGCCATGCCGAAGACCGTCGGATCGATCTCCACCACGTCGATGCTCGCCCCGGGATGGAGCAGCCCCGCGCCGGCGGTCTCCCCCGTGCCGAAGCAGATGACGAGCAGGCGTCGCGGGTCGGGGTGCAGCAGCATCGGCAGGTGCGTCATCATCGGCATGTACGCCGCCTCGGCCTTGTTCGAGGCCGCCTCGAAGCCGTCGATGCGCAGCGTCCTGGCGCCGCCCGGATAGGTCACGACCGAGACCGACGCGGCGATCCCGTCGCGATGGCTCTCGACCCGCGGTGCGCCGTCGTCCCCGGCCGCGAGCCCCGGGTCGAACGGGTTCGGCGAGCGGAGGAGGGGCGACGCCACGATCCCCGCCACGATCGCCGCGGCGGCGGCCCCGGCGAGCAGTCGCCAGCGCCGGCCCGGCCGGACCTCGGCATGCAGGAGGAAGGCACCGCCGAGCGCCACCTGGACGGCGGCCAGCAGCAGGAGGGCCCGGGTGAGGCCCAGCCGCGGGATCAGCGCGAACCCGGCGAGCAGCGAGCCCAGGACGCAGCCGATGGTGTTGACGAGATAGGCGGCGCCCACGCGACGGCCCGCGCGACCGAGGTCGTCCACGAGCAGGCGCATGCTCATCGGGAGCACGACGCCCATGAGCGTGGCCGGCAGCAGGACAACGAGCGCCGCGGAGACCGCTGAGCCGGCGAGGAACACCTCGCCCGTCCAGCCGACGCGCTCCGACAGCGCCAGGATCAGGGCCTGGGACCGGGTGCTGACGGGGGCGAGCACCATCGCCGCGATGCCCGCGGCGACGCACGCGGCGGCCAGCGTCGTCAGCGGAGGCGCACGGTGCGCGAGCGCGACGACCAGCCGGCTGCCCAGCGCCAGTCCCGTGAGGAACGCGGCGAGGATCACGGTGAAGCTGTACACGGTGCTGCCGAGCGTGAAGATCAGGATCCGCGTCCACAGCACCTCGAAGGCCATGGTCAGCAGACCGGAGAGGAACACCGCGGCCCACACCAGCCGACGGACGGCGTCCGGCAAGGCCGGACCCGGCGGCACGGACATCGGCTCACCGGACACCCCGACGCCCCGGTGCTGTGATCGCCAGGCCACGGCGAGCGCGGCGATGCCGACGGAGACGTTGCCGGCCACGGCAACCATGCTCGTGGCCTGGACCCCGAGGCCGGGAATCAGCACGAACCCGGCGGCGAGGCTGCCGGCCCCGGCTCCCGCCAGGTTCGCGCCGTAGAGCAGGCCCAGATCGGCGCCCACCCCCTCGAGGCGGCGGGACACGTGCCGGACGAGCGCCGGCAGCGTGCCGCCCATGAGCACCGCGGGCAGGAGCAGCAGGACGAAGGCGAGGGCCACCCGGACGAGGAGGAGCAGGCCCGGCTCCCCCGCGAGAGGGCGGGCGACGCGAGCGTATGCCGGCGTCGAGGCCGCGATCAGGGCCGGCAGCACGAGCGCATAGCCTCCGATCCCCAGCTCGAGAGCGGCGTAGAGCCTGAGGGGCGCGCGGTGCCGATCCGCCGCCCCGCCGAACAGCCACGCGCCGAGGCCGAGGCCGGCCATGAAGACCGACAGCACGGTGCTGACGGCGGCCGTGGTCGTGCCAACGATGAGGAGCACCTGGCGAACCCAGACGACCTGGTACACGAGCGCGCACGCGCCGGACGTGAAGAAGAACAGCAAGGCCGCCGTCATGCCGATTTCCCGATGCGCCGGCGCGGCGTCAAACCAGCGTCGTCGCGCGCGTCCCGCCCGTACCTGCAGCGCCGGCGCCCGTGGGCGCGCCTGGTCTGGCTGGAGGAATGACGACCTCGCCGCGAGGGCTCCCCGGGCCGTCATCGACGCCGCCGGGCAGCGTGGAGAACGCCATGCCCGGCTGGAAGAGCTCGCAGGGGCAGTCCGGGACGCGGCAGCGTCCGCCGACGACGTGATCCTTCTCGTCGTGACCGCAGATGCAGTTCATGCTTCCTCCGCGTCCGGTGGATCGAGCACCGCTGCTGCCGCGTCGGCCTGGCGTCCCGGCCATCCTCAGACGGCCGCGACGCCCACCCGACTGCGGAGGTGGGCGGCCATCAGCGGCGCGACGGAGAGCACGGTGACCGGCTCGGCGCCGGGCGGTGGCGCGACCGTGTCGGTGCAGTAGATGGCGGAGACTCGCAGCGCGCGGAGCCGCTGCCATCCGGTTCCGGTGAACAAACCATGCGTCACCATGACCCGGATGTCGTGCACGCCGAGGTCGACCAGGCGCTCGCAGGCCGAGACGAGCGTGCCGCCCGTGTCCAGGATGTCGTCGACGAGGACGACGCGGGGCGCGACCGGGCCATGCAGCGCCGTGTGCGCCACGCCGTGCTCCGTCCGGGTCTTGGTGAAGTGCGCGAGAGGCCGGGGCACGCCTGCGGCCGCGCGGACGGCCTCGCCGCGCGCGATGGCGCCCTCGTCGGGCGCCACCACGCTGACGTCGTCGACGCCGCCGCGGCCGACCTCGACGGCGAACAGCGCCGCCGGCGACAGCGAGTGCAGGAGGATCGGGAACAGCCGCGCGGCCTGCGCGCTGTGGACGTCGACGGTGATCACCTCCTGGGCGCCCGAGGCCTGCAACAGCGCGCCGAGCCACGCGGTCCCGAGGCTCTTGCCCGGCTGGGCCCTGTCGTGGCGCGAGTACCCGAGGTACGGCAGCAGCACCGTGAGCGTTCCCGCGCCCTCCTTCACGAGCGTGTGCGCGAGAAGCAGCGTGGCGAGCAGGTCCTCGTCGGGCGGGGCGACCGAGCCCAGGAGCAGGCATTCCTGCCCGGCCACCGGCGTCTCGACGGTGGCGTGCAGTTCGCCGTTCGGGAAGCGGCCGATCACGGCGCGCCCCCGGCGCAGCTCGGCGAGGGGTGCCAGCGCCGCGGCCAGTCCTGTCATTCGGGGCAGGCCGAAGAGGATCATGACCGCGACACCGTCGCGGACGGGAGACCCCTTGCGGACGACGATGGCCTGGCCATGGGGCCTCTGGCGTGCAAGGGGATTGCCACGGTGCATCCGCTGCGGAGGGCTGGCCGTTCTGACCGGCGATGCAGAGACGGGGGCAAGACGGCCGGGGAGCCGACGCCCCAGTTGGGGTATCGCGTACCAGCAGCGTGCCCGGGAGCGGCCCATCGACCGTCGTGCTATCGGGACGCGCGGGGGGGTCCGTCGCGGCCCCGTGGCACTGCTCGTGCAGTGCTCGCCTCACGCCGCCCGTCACGCGCGAAGGAAGTTGCGTGTCGGATCGACGTCGGCGGGCGCGATGTGGCGCGACGCCGTGGTGAGGAGGAACGTCAACGATGAACCAGCGACTCGAAGCGTTCCTGGCCGCGCACCAGGCCAGGTACGAGGTGATCGCGCACGACGCCGCCTTGACCGCGCAGGAGCACGCGGCCGCCATGCACGTCCCCGGTCGAAGCGTCGCCAAGGTCTTCATCGTCACGCCATGACCTGCACGTGCGGAGCGTTCGCATCCGGGCCCGTCCTCCTCCGTCACGCCGCGCTCTTCACCGACCTGTACGAGTTGACGATGGCCGCCTCGTACCTGCGCGAGGACATGAATCGCGAGGCGACGTTCAGCCTGTTCGTGCGCACGCTGCCGCGGAACCGCTCGTTCCTGGTCGCGGCCGGGCTCGAGGACGTCCTGGCCCTGCTCGAGCAGTACGAGTTCTCGGAGGCCGCCCTCCGGTATCTCCGGTCGCTGGGCCGCTTCGAGGCGTCGTTCCTCGACTTCCTGGCCGATCTCCGGTTCACCGGCAGCGTGCGGGCCGTGCCCGAGGGCACCGTGGTCTTCGGCGACGAGCCGCTCCTCGAGGTGACGGCGCCGCTCATCGAGGCCCAGATCGTCGAGACGGCCGTGATGAACCTGTGCCACCTGCAGACGCTGCTGGCCAGCAAGGCGGCCCGCTGCGTCATCGCGGCCGGCGGCCGAACGGTGGTGGATTTCGGTCTGCGGCGCACCCACGGCCTGGACGCGGGCATGAAGGCCGCGCGCTGCGCCTACATCGCCGGCGCGGCGATGAGCAGCAACGTGCTCGCCGGCCTCGCCCACGGCATTCCGCCCACGGGGACGATGGCGCACTCCTACGTGGAGGCGTTCCCGCAGGAGATCGAGGCCTTTCGCGCCTTCGCGCGCGCCTTCCCGGGTGCGACCACGCTGCTCATCGACACCTACGACACCGTCACGGCCGCGAAGAAGGCCGTGATCGTCGCGCGGGAGATGCGCGCGCGGGGCGAGGCGCTCGCCGGCGTGCGGCTCGACAGCGGCGACCTGGTGGCCCTGAGCCGCCAGGTCCGCGCCATCCTGGACGAGGCCGGGTTCCCCGACGTGCGCATCTTCGCGAGCGGCGGCCTGGACGAGGACGAGCTGGCGCGGTGCCTCGCCGAGGGAGCACCCATCGACGCCTTCGGCGTGGGCACGCGCATGAACGTGTCCGCGGACGCGCCGTATTTCGACATGGCGTACAAGATCGTCCGGTACGCCGGTCGCGACGTGCTCAAGCTCAGCGCGGGCAAGAAGACGTGGGCCGGCGAGAAGCAGGTCTACCGGAGCCGCGGTGACGACGGCCGGTTCAGTGGCGACCGGATCGCGACCCGCGACGAGCCGGCGCCGGCGCAGGCCGAGCCCCTGCTGCACACCGTGATGCTCGGCGGCCGCCCCGTGGCCCCGCCGCCGGCGCTGGCCGAGATCCGCGACCGATGCGCGGCCCAGATCGCGGCCCTGCCGGACGACGTCCGGCGGCTGAAGGGCGCGCGGGCCTATCCCGTGTCCTGCAGCGATGCGCTGGTGGCCCGGCAATCCGATCTCGAGGCCCGGACCGCCGTGCTGGAGATCGGATCCTGGCGGTGACCGGGAGCTGGCGGGACCCGAGCCAGCGCCTCCGCCGTCGCCGACCGCACTTGTCGTCCGGCGTCCCGGACGACACGCAGCGCGGACGTGACGAACATCGCCGCGATGGCGAGTCCGGCGGCGATGTCCGGCATCCCGAGCCCGTCGCCGCCCCGCCCGTCGATGCGAGCAGGACCGCGGCGTCGGCCACCGGGTCGTTGCCCGAGCAGAGCCGCGCCGCTCGCATGTCGAAGTCGTCGCCGCGGCGGCGCGTCAGCAGCGCCAGGCAGGCGATGTTGGCCGCGCGCCGGCGACGCGATGCGACGTCGCAAGCGGCTGCACAGTGCGCCGCTGTGACACGACGGCACCCCGCTTGCTGCCACCGCACCGTCATGTCGCCACCCGGAATGCGGGTGGCTCGGGGTGAGGTGCAGCATGAAGGCACGGTGGGTGTTGAGTGTGGCTCTGGCTATCGTGTGCGCGAGTGCTCCGCCGGCCGTCGCCCAGGACGGGACGACGGACGGTTTGGGTGACGCGGAAGGCCTCGGTGCGCCGGCCGGGACGGGGTCGGAGGGCGTGGGTGCGCCGGGCGGCCCGGGCGGCGATGCGACGTCCGGCGAGTTCGGCGGCGACGCCGCGGCCAGCGGCGCGACGGGCGACGGCAGCGCGGGCGCCGCAGCGGCGACCGGCGGCGAGGCCGGCGGGCCCGCGGCCGCGGCGGCTGGCGGAGGCGGGGCCGGCGCGGCCGGCGTCGTGGTTCCGCCGGGAGGCGGAGGGCCTGCGCCCGACGGTGGCGTGGTCGTCGCGACGTCCGAGCCGCTGGTCCTCGTGGTGCTGGGGGCCGGCTTGCTGGCGCTGCGGCACATCACCCGCCGGCGGCAGCTTTGACGACCTCGTGACGCCGGTGGGCACCACCGTGGCGGCGTTCCGCCCGACCGTGATGGCTGGCCTGGTCCTGGTCGGCCTGATGATCGGATTCGCGCCGGCGACGGGCCAGGGTCGCGCCGGAACGGAGCTGCGCGGAGAGCTGGTCGAGATCACCGACAGCGAGCTCGTCGTCCGTGGCCCGGACGGCCGGCTGGAGTTCGTCAACACGGCCGCCATCCCGAGCGACGAGCTCGCCGTCCTCGAGCCCGGCGATCAGCTCGTGATCGCGATCAAGGACGAGACCACGCGCGGGCCGATCGGCCGATCCGCGCGCCGGGCAGCGCCGCGTCCACCCTAGCTGCTCGTCAGACAACGGTTCGGAGGCGCGCCCGGCTGCGCCGCGGCCTGCCGAATTCGGGAGGTGTGGGGGGCCATGTCGGGGCCCCCCACGTCCGGCTAGAGCCTGCGCGCGTCAAGAGGAGCGCCACGGCTACGCCGGGGCGCTCCGAACGTCGGGGGGTGTGGGGGGCCATGTCGGGGCCCCCCACGTCGGTTAACCGGTTATCCGAGCCGGGGACAGAGTCGCAGCGCGTTCTCCGAGAGGATCTTGCGCTTGGCGCGGTCCGAGAGCTCGGGGCGATTCACGACCTGATCGACGCTCTCCGGCCACGCGGTATCGCCGTGCGGCCAGTCGGTGGCGAATAGCCAGAGATCCTCGCCGAGCTCCTGCACGCAGAAGGGCAGCGAGCGCTCCCACGTGTCGATGGCATGGAAGTACCGTCCCTCGGCCAGCACCTCGCGGGGAAGGCGCTTGAGGTTCGGCACGTGGCCGGGGGACATGAGGTAGTGCGTGTCCAGCCGGTCGAGGGCCAGCGGCAGCCAGCCCCCGCCGGTCTCGATGATGCCCACCCGCAGCGTCGGGAACATCTCGAAGATCCCGCCGCCGACGAGGGCGCCGAGGGCGGCCATGCCGGCCCACGGGTTCGCGAAGCTGTGGAGCAGGAACCAGGCCCCGTCCAGATCGAACGTGCCCGGACCGTACGGCGGTCGCGCCGTGCCGCCGTGCGCGAGCAGCGGCAGGTCGAGCTCCTGGGCCACCTCGTAGAGCGGATACAGGTCGGGGTTGTCGAGCAGCGTTCCCCCGGGCGCCTGGGGCGAGATGTAGATGCCGACCAGGTTGGGGTCTCGGCTCGCCCAGTGGCGGACCTCGGCGACGCCGGACGCCACGTCCCGCATGTTGGCCACGACCGTCCACTTCAGGCGGCCGGGCGCCTGCGCGCAGAAGTCGGCGACCCAGCGGTGATAGGCGCGATAGAGCGCGTTCTCGAAGCCGACGTCGCGCAGCGCGCAGTAGCTCGACACGTGCGTCGGATACAGCACGCCGATGTCCACGCGGGCCCGATCCATGTCCTGCAGCCGCGCCTTCACGTCCCAGCTCACCTCGGGCCGGATCGGCGGGAGCGCGGCGACGCGCCCGGGCGGGAACGCCTTGCGGCCGCCCTCCATGCCCGAGCGCCGGGTGAGGCCGAACGTGTCCCGGCGGCCCAGGGGCCGGCCGGCCTCGATCGGCTCGATGACCGAGGTCCGGCTGCCGAAGAGCGAGTACGCGTTGCCGGCGTCGGCCTGCCGGGTCACCGCCTCGCAGAGCTGCTGATAGGCGTCCTGGTACGCCGGATCGAGATAGTCGCGATAGAAGCGGTCGGCCCGCTCGACGATGTGGGAGTCCAGATCGATCACCGGCGTGCCGTTCCAGCTCATCGCCATCCCTCCGTCGTGGCCGCGCCGAAGGCCGCGCCCCGCTCGCCGCCCGGTCCGCTCAGTCCCGGCGCCGCGCGGCGGCGGCGTCGGCGCGCGCGAAGTGCTCGTCCGTGAACCCGTAGAGCCGCGCGCCGCCGAGGAAGATCTGCGCGGCGATCTCGCGCGGCACGTTCTTCAGGAGGTTCTCGGACACGTGGGGGAAGTTCGAGTCGAAGTGCGGGTAGTCGGTGGAGATGCACATGCGGTCGGCACCGATGAGGCCGGCCGTGGCCTCGATCTCCGGCTCGCTGCCCTCCACGGCCGCCCAGCAGTTGCGCCGGAAGTACTCGCGCGGCGTGAGGCACAGGTACGGGGCGTGGGAGTCGCGGTACTGCGGGTAGTCCCACTCGATGCGCGACAGCAGCCCCGGCACCCAGGAGTTCTGGGCCTCCAGGAAGCCCACGCGCAGGCGGGGATGGAACTCGAACACGCCGCCGATGATCATGGCGATGAGCGCCTGCTGCATCTCGATCCAGTGGCTGGCCACGTGGCGGTAGAAGCGGTTCTCGCCGTAGAGGGTGTTCATGTGCGAGTACCAGGCGCCGGTGCCCTCGTGGAAGCCCCAGGTGACGTCCAGCTCCTCGTGCAGGGTGTAGAGCGGCTCCCAGTAGTTCGAGTGCCAGTAGTGGCCGTTCACGAGGTTGGGCCGGACGAAGGAGCCGACGGCGCCGAGCTCGCGGACGCAGCGCACGAGCTCCCGGCAGGCCAGGTGCACGTCGTGCACGGGCAGCATGGCCGCGAACTTCAGCTGGTCCGGGCTGTGGGCGCAGAACTCCGCGATCCAGTCGTTGTAGGCCTGGCACAGGCCCAGCGAGAGCCAGGGGTCGAGGTTGTCGCGGGCGATGAGGCTCAGCCCGGTGGTCGGGAAGAGCACGGCGACGTCGACGCCCTCCATGGCCATGCCCATCACCTGCGCCACCGCGTCGTAGCCGCGCTCGACGGCGAAGTCGAGCCGCCCGGTGTCGGCCAGCCGCGATCCCGACAGCGGCTGGGTGCTGTGCGTGGGCCCGGGCCGCGTGCGCTTGCGGTACTGCTGCAGCTCCGCGTCCTGGCTGGTGGGCAGGCCGTCGATGACGATGGTCCCGCGGCGCGGCCGGCCGTCCTTGCCGATCGGGACGATGACGCGCTCCCTGAACCTCCGGTCCAGGTAGCGCTCGAAGAGGTCGGGAGGCTCCATCACGTGCATGTCGCAGTCAACGAACCTGAGTCCGTCCTTCATCGCTTCTCTCCGTGGCGGTGGGCAGCCCCGCGTGCCGGTCGGTCCCGTCGAGCGCCCGCTCGGCGCTCGCCCAGGATGGTAGGGGCGTGATCCCGAGGCGTCAAGGCGGGGCAGTCGCCTCACGAAATTGGTCATCGCGGCTCATGGCCCCCGGCTGGAGCGCCTGCTACGGTATGCGTGGAGCTCGAGCTGTCGGGGAGCCGACGATGTAGTCCGGTCGGGTCCGCGAACAGTGCTCTGCAGTGGGGTCGCGATTGTCGGACGGCGAGCTCCCGGGCCGCGGGATCCCCGCGGCCCGCCGTCGGCGACCTCACCCGCGCCGCGCCGGGAACCATTGCGAAGCGCGGCCGTCGGAGGGGCCGGATGGGCAGGTCGTCGCCCATCCGGCCCGGTTCCCGAGGTGGGCTGGCCGCGGAGCGGTGTGGTCGCCCCGGGGCCGGTGCGTCAACCGGTGAGGCTGCGCACCGTGGGCGAGTCGAGGCGGCCGGTGGCGTTGAGGCCCCGGTCGCGCTGGTACGCCCGCAGCGCGCGCTCGGTAGCGGGGCCGAGCACGCCGTCGATGGGACCCGCGTAGTATCCGCGCTCCCGCAGCGCCCGTTGCGCGGTGCGGACGTCCACGGCCGCCACCGCGTTCGTCACCGACTCGCCCGCCTCGCTCATGAGGTGACGGACGGTCGGCGAATCGAGCCGGCCGGTCACGGTGAGACCCTGATCACGCTGATACGTCCGCAGCGCCGCCTCCGTGGCCGGGCCGAGCACGCCGTCTACCGGGCCCGCGTAGTAGCCGCGATCCTTCAGGCGTTGCTGGGCGGCGAACACGTCGCTGACCGGGGCCGGCGGGGGCGAGGACGTCCGCGGGCTGGCCGACGGCGAGGCGGCCCGTGCCGCGCTCGGGGTCAGCGACAGCGTCATGTTGCCGGCGTTGTCCTGGTGCACGCTGAGCCCGCTCCACGGCACCGAGATCGCGCGGTGCTGGCCCTCGGTCATCTGGATGTCGACGTGCTCGATGCGGCCCGTCGTCGGATTTACCATCACGCGCTGCACGGTGCCGACGTGCTTGCCGTTGCGCTCGACCTTGGCGCTCGTCAGGGCCCTGGCATCGATCGCGACGCCCTCGTTCGCCGCCACGGCGAGCGCGGGCGCGAGCATCACGAGGCTGGACAGAAGTACAAACAGTGTGCGAAGCATACCTTGCACCTCCGCCGGCACAGTGGTGCAACGGAGGTACCGTCGGCTGAGGGCGGGCAGCCCCCGACAGGGCCTACCAGAACGATACGTGCACGCCGAGCGTCGTCAGCACCGAGTCGAGGTTCGCGTCGTGCCGCTCGCCGCCGATCATCAGTTCGTGACCGCGCGCGAGCACGTACCGGACATCGACGGCGAGCCCGACGTGCTGGACGATCCGGTACTCGAGCCCGCCGCCCACCGCGCCGGCCACGCCGAAGTCCCGGCCCCGGATGCCCTTGATCGGGACGTCGAACCCGTGCGGCTTCCGGTCGTTGAACTCCACGTACGTCACGCCGACGCCACCGAGCACGAAGGGGCGCAGCCGGCCATCGAGCAGCGGCCACGTCAGTCGCACGCGCGGCGTCAAGACATAGAACGCGAACTCGCCCACCAGCCCCACGCCCGGCACGCGGACGTTGAACTCCGTGCCGTCGGCGGCCAGCTCGACCGCCACGCGGGGCGTGAGGTCGTGGCCGAGGACGGCGCCGTACAGCTGGCTCACGTCCGGCGCGATGGACGCGTGCTCGCCGCGCGCCTCCACGCCGGAGGCGATCTCGTCGCGGACGAGGGTGGCGCCGCCGAAGTGGAAGCCGAGATACAGGGGCCACGGGCGGGGGGCGGCGGCCGGGCGACCCGGCGCGCCGTCGCCGAGATAGGCGCGCATGACCGCGCCGACGACGAAGGAATCCAGGCTCGCCGTGCGCCGCTCGCCCTCGAAGCGGATGTCCTGGGCGGGCACGCCGACGAAGCGGGTCTCGACGCCGAGGGTGACGTCCTCGTTGAGGAAGTATTCCACGCCGCCCCCGATGGACCACGCCAGCCCGATGTCGTCGGCGTCGATGTCGCGGCCGATACCCCGGCGCTTGCGATCGTTGAACTCGGTGGTGGCCAGGCCGACGCCGGCCAGCGCGTACGGGACCAGCCGGTTCCCCAGCACGGGGTAGCGGAGCCGCAGCTGCGGGATGGCGGTGAACGCGCCCAGTTCGCCGATGCTGGCGCCGTTGCGCCGGCGGATCACGGCCTCGAAGTGGTCGCCCGCGAGATCAACGCCCAGGTGCCGCCCGATGTCGGCGCCGATCGAGAGGCCGAACGCGTCGAGCGGGCGCGAGACGTGCAGCTCCGGCGTGATGTCGGCGTCCACGAAGCCCTGCGCGCCCAGCCGGAAGCCGACGTAGGGCCGCACCTCGGCCAGGGCCGGGGCCGCCGTGCCGCCAAGGCCCGCGAGCACGAGGAGGGCGAACCCCACGCCCAGCGGATGCCGAGGGCCGGACCGGCGGCGCGCGACCGACGTCGTCTGGAGGCTCATGGGACCGCTCGGGCTCCATGGCGAAGGGGCGCGGCACGCCTCGGGCCCGAGGACTGGAGGCCAGGGCACATGCTCTCTATCCCGGAGGAGCGGCCCTTGTCAAAGTCCCCCGCGGGCCTGGCCGCCGCCGCGCGGTCCCCAGCAGCGGCCTGGCGTTGCTCGCTCCGCGCGGACGAGGCACACTGGCGTCGATCGTGCGACCGCCGTGACGACCGGCCCGCTGTGCCCGGAGAGGAGACGATCGTGAGCACGGTTCTACGAGGCCTCGTAGTCGGCTGGCTCTTGTTCGCGGCGCCGGCGGTGGCGCAACCGCAGCGCGATGCCCCGGAGCCCGGCCGCAGGGTGTTCTTCGCGCAGGGCTGCTACGGCTGCCACCGCCTGGGGCTGGCCGGCACCCCGATCGCGCACGACCTGTCGCACATCGGCGGCAAGTACACCGAAGCCGAGCTGCAGCAGTGGCTGCGTGATCCCAAGAGCCAGAGGCCGACGGCGCACATGCCCCGCCTCGCCCTCAGCGAGGAGGAGATCCGCGCCCTCGCCAGCTATCTCGCCACGCTGAAGTAGCGCCGCTCAGCTCACCTTCACGGGGTGCGGCACCGGGACGTTGTAGCCGTAGCCCTGCGCGTTCCACGGGATGGCGGCCGGCTGCGCGTTGCCGTGCTCGTCGAGGGCTCGCGTGAGGATCACGTGGTCGCCCGGGCGCGCGTCCCACTCGAAGTCCCACCGCGTCCACGCGCGCGCGATGTTCGGCTCGCGCAGCGCGGCCGGTTGCCAGGTGGCGCCGCCGTCGGTGCTGTACTCGACGCGGCTGATCCGGCCGGCCGGCGACCACGCGAGGCCGCGCACCCGCTGCCGGCCCGCGGGCAGCGTCGCACCCCACGGCAGCGCCACCGCGCTCTTGATCGTCTGCTGCCGGAGGACCACCCTGGTGGGGTAATCGGGGCCGTCGAGCACGTACGTCTTCGTCGTCGTCGGCACGTCGATGACCGTGTTGCGCACCTCGATGCGCCCGACCCACTTGATGTTGCTGATGCCGACCCAGCCCGGGACGATCGCGCGCACGGGGAAGCCGTGATCGGCCGGGACCGGCTCGCCGTTGAAGGCGTACGCCAGCAGCGTGTCTTCCTCGAAGGCCTTGGCGAGCGACATCGGCCGGTTCACCTTGACCGAGTCGAGGCCTTCCACCAGCACGTTGAGGATGTCGCGCGGAGTGTCGCGACGGACCCGCGCCAGGTCGAGCACGGCGCCGAGCGGCACGCCGGTCCATTCCGCCACCCCGATGCCGCCGAGGTGCCACTGCGTGCCCGAGGCCACCTTGCCCATCATCTCCTTGAAGAAGCCGCGGCCGTTGCCGGCGCACTCGACGTAGCAGATGACCGACCGCGAGGGCAGGCGCAGGAGATCTTCGAAGCTCAGGGTGAGCGGGCGCTCCACCGCGTTGCCCTCGACCCGCAGCCGCCAGGTCGCCACGTCGATGACCGGCGTCGTCGCGTGGCTGCGGATGAAGAAATGGCTGGCGGGGGTCAGGTAGCCGCGCAGCGTCTCCAGCCGTGTCTCCTGGTTGATCCCGTGGTCGATGAAGATCTCGCGCGGCACCGGCTTGACGTGGAACTTCTGCGCCGGCGCCTGCGCGAGGGCCTGGCCGCTGGCGGCCAGCGTCGCCGCCCCCGCGATGCCGGTTGCCACGAATTCGCGTCGGGTGAAGACGTCATGGCCATTCATGCGTGCCCTCCTTCTCGTGCCGCCGACCGGACGGTCGGCCAGCCCGGACGCGCAGGATTTTACGGGGGCGCTCGTCACCACCGCAACACGCGCAGCCGGGGAGCCCCGTCCGGCGTGGCGGGCCGCGCCTCTGCGCGCCACGCCGGCCGTCCTCACCGAGGTCGAGAGCCCCGGGCGGCGGGCGGCGCCTGGGGCGGCGCCGCCACGATGAGGCGTGTCCACCACGCGCCGGGATGGCGTCCGGGCGCGCAACGTCGTGATTTCCCGGAGTGCGAGGCTGGCATCGGCATTGCGACGACCGACATAGATACGGGCTCGAGACTCGGCGCTCCGCGGCACGGCCAGAGGAGGCTCCATGGTCGAGGCGATCCGTGATCAGTGGGTCATCGTCGCCGCCGTCGTCGTCCTCGTCGGCCTGGTCGTGTGGCTGTCGATGACGCGGGCGCGGCGTCCTCGCCGCGCGGGGGAGGAGGACCGGCGATGATCGTGAAGCACGGGCGCAAGTACGTCGTGGTGTCCGAGACGACCGGCCGGCGCTTCGGTACCTACGACACGCGGGCCGAGGCCGAGCAGCGGCTCCGGCAGATCGAGTTCTTCAAGCATCTGAGGGCCACGACGGGGGCGCGCCCGCGGCGGCGGGCGACCGCCTGACGGCGTCCGACCGGCAGCCGGCATGGCCGTGCATCGGCGCGACGTCTCGGCCGTGGCGGTCGTCCTCGCGCTCCTGTGGCTGGTCGCGCCGGCCATCGGCACGACCCCGGTGGACGCGGCCGGACGCCTGCGCGTGGCCGCGAGCATCTTCCCCCTCTACGACATCGTCCGCCACGTGGCTGGCTCCGCGGCCGAGGTCGTGCTCGTCCTCCCGCCTGGTGCCAGTCCCCACACCTTCGAGCCCACTCCCGCGACCGTCCGGGCCCTGGCCGGGGCCAGCGTCATCTTCGTGGTGGGACACGGCCTGGACGACTGGGCCGCTCGCCTGGCGCGGGGGGCCGGCGTGCCGGACCCGGTCCGGGTGGATCGCGGGATCCGGCTGCGCCGGGTGTACGCCGGCGGCGGCGCGGATCCCCACTACTGGCTCTCGGCGCCGAACGGCAAGCGCATCGCGACGACCGTGGCGGCGGAGCTCGAGCGGCGGGCGCCGGACCGGGGCGCCGAGATCCAGCGCGCGCTCGCCGCCTATCTCGCCCGGCTCGACACCGCGGACCGCGAGATCCGGCGGCTCCTGGCCGATCTGCCGAACCGGCGGATCGCGACCGTGCACGACGCGTTCGGCTACTTCGCCGACGCCTACGGCCTCGAGGTCGCGGCCGCGTTCGAGGCCTTTCCGGGCCGGGAGCCCGGCCCCCGCTTCGTCGTCGAGTTCCAGCGGAAGATCCGGGCGTCGGGTGTCGGCATGGTCTTCACGGAGCCCCAGCTCTCGGTGGCCGCGCTCCGGCCGATCGCCCGGGACCTCGGCGTGACGCTGGGCGTGCTCGATCCGCTGGGAGGGCTGCCCGGCCGGGAGGGATACGTGGAACTCCTGCTCTGGGACGCGCGCGCCGTGGCGGCGGCGGCGCGCGGCGTGACGCCCTAGGAGCCGGCGGCGTGCCCGCGCTCGAGCTGAAGGACGTCACCGTGTGGTTCGAGGGCCAGGACCGCTCCGCCGTGGACGAGGTCTCGTTCGCGCTGGAGGAGGGCCAGATCGCGATCCTCATCGGGCCCAACGGCTCGGGCAAGAGCACGGTGCTGAGGGCGATCCTCGGCCTGGTGCCGTTCCGCGGCGACATCCGCGTGTTCGGGATGCCCGCTGCGGCGGCGCGGCGGCAGATCGGCTACGTCCCGCAACGACTGGCGTTCGACCTGACGCTGCCGCTGACCGTGCGCGAGGCCGTGCGCATGCCGCTGCTGGGCGCGCGGGGTGCCGACGTCGAGGCCTCGGTCCGCCACTTCGTCGACGTGCTCGGGATCGCCGGCCTGCTCGACCGACCGCTGGGCACGCTGTCCGGCGGCCAGCTCAAGCGCGCGCTCATCGCGCGGGCCATGGTCGGCAATCCCCGCGTGCTGCTCCTCGACGAGCCCGAAGCCGGCATCGACGTCGGCGGAGAGCAGACGCTGTACGAGCTGCTGAGCCAGCTGGTGGCGCATCACCGGCTGACCGCCCTCGTCTGCTCGCACGAGCTCGATCTGGTCTTCCGCTATGCCGGCCAGGTGCTCTGTCTCAATCGCCGCCTGCAGTGCAGTGGCGCCCCCGCCGAGGTGCTCACCACGGAGGCCCTCGCCCGTCTCTACGGCCCGATCACGACCCTCTACCGGCACCGACCCGGAGGCGCGGCGTGATCGAGGCCCTGGCCTATCCGTTCATGCAGCGGGCGCTCCTCGCCGGCCTGCTCGTCGGGCTGGTCGCGAGCCTGCTCGGCGTCCTCGTCGTCCTCCGCCGCTCGGCCTTCTTCGGCGACGCCGTCGCGCACGCCTCGCTGGCCGGCGTCGCGGTCGGCGTCGTCGCCGGCCTGCCCCCGCTGCTTCCCGCGGCGGCGGTGGCCGTCGGCATCGGGCTCTCGCTGTACCGCCTCGAGCGGGTCGGTCGCCTGTCGCTCGACACGATCCTCGGCTTCATCCTTCCGTTCTTCATGGCCGTCGGCGTGCTCGTCCTCAGTCTCCGGCCCGGCTTCCAGCCGGAGCTGCTGTCCTACCTGTTCGGCAGCATCCTGACGGTGAGCTGGCAGGGGCTCGCCGCCATCGCGGTGGTGAGCGCCATCGTGGCCGTGGTCCTGGCGCGCCGCGGGCCCGCGCTCGTCTACGCCGCCTTCGATCCGGAAGGCGCCCATGCGGCCGGGCTCGAGGTCGCCACGCTCCTCACCCTCCACCACGTGCTGCTCGCGCTGGTCGTGATCGCCAGCATCAGCGTCGTCGGCGTGGTCCTGGTGAACGCCCTGCTCGTCATCCCCGCGGCGACCGCCAAGCTCCTCGCGCGCTCCCTCGGCCGGATGTTCGTGCTCGCGCCGCTGCTCGGCATGGGCAGCGTGCTCGCCGGCCTGGCGGCCTCGTACGGCCTCGACGCGCCCTCGGGGCCGGCCATCGTCGCGGTTTCCGGGATCGTGTTCCTGCTCGCATGGGGCCGCGCCGCCTGGCGGGCGCGCCCGGGACGCGGCTGGCCTTCGAGCGGCAGCACCGGCCCCAGCCTGCCGTGAGGCGCCGTCGCGCGCCCGGGCGCGCCTCGGGGTGTCCGAGCCCGCCGGTGCGGCAGCGGCGCCTCACGTCACGCGCGCTGCGGCCTCCATCCGGCCGATTTCGCGGCATTCTCGTCTGGCATCACGAGTGCACCTTCCGGGACCCGGAGGGGCGACGATGAGGGATCTGGGCCGGATCCTCTATGCCACGGACTTCTCCCCGGCTTCTCAGGTCGCGTTTCCCCATGCGCTGCGGCTGGCCAGGGTCACGGGCGCGGAGCTGACGATCCTCCACGTGCTGCCCTCCCCGGTCTCGGGCTTCATCGGCCCCGCCTACGTGCCCCCGGAGACCTGGGACGACCTGCATGCCGAGGTCCGTGGGCAGGCCGACCGGGCGATGGACCGCCTCATCGCGCAGGCGGTCGAGGCCGGCGTGCGGGCGAGCGCCGCCATCGTGGAAGGTGGAGACGTCCCGGGCGACGAGATCGTTCGCGTCGCCCGCGACGCCAAGGCCGACATGATCGTCGTGGGCACCCACGGCCGGACCGGCATCGCCAAGGCGCTGCTCGGCAGCGTGGCCAGTCGCGTGGTGGCGACGGCGACGTGCCCGGTGCTCACGGTGCGAGCGCCGGAGCCCGGCGAAGGGCGCCCATGAAGCTCGAGGCCCTCGTGCGCAACTGGTGGATGATGGCGATCCGTGGCGCGCTCGCGATCGCCTTCGGCCTCACGGTCCAGCTGTGGCCCGGCGTCACGCTGTCGCTCGTCGTCGTCCTCTTCGGTGTCTACGCCGTGCTCGACGGGGCCTGGGCCCTCGCGGCCGCCGGCCGCGCGTCGGTCCTCGATGCCTGGCCGGTGGCGCTGGAAGGCGGCGTGAGCATGGCGCTGGGCGGCCTCGCCCTGCTGTGGCCGTTCGTGCCGCGCGAGGCCATCTACGTCCTGGCGGGCTGGGGCATCCTGACCGGGGTCCTGGAAATCGTCGCCGCCACCGCCGTGCCGCGCTCGCGCGCCGAGCACTGGCTCCTGGCGACGGGCGGGGTGTCGTCGATGTTTCTCGCCGGCCTGATCCTGCTGCTGCCTCGCGCCGATCTGGACGTCGTCGTCCGCGTCATCTCCGTCTACGCCGTGGTCTTCGGGGTCGTCCTGCTCGTCGCGGCGTTCGGCTTCCGTCGAGGCGGCGTCGCGACGGCGCCCTCGGGGCGGCGCGCGCGGCGCGATCGTTCCCACGCCACCCGCGCGCCGACGCGATCCGGCTACTGATCGTCACCCCGACGCGGCGACACCCCCGGTCGCGCGCACCGCGGCTCCGTCGCCGTCGACCTCCTCGTGACCTCCCGGAGCCGGCCGCCGTCATGATGGCGTTCGCCGGCCTGCGCCAGGTCTCCGAGATCCTCGAGCGCGGCACGACCAAGGCCGCCGTCCGTCACCGCGAAGGGATCCAGGTCGACCCGCAGGTGGTGGCGCCGGAGTGCTTCGGCGCCGCGCTCGCCTACTCCACGGGGCCCAAGCAGCACAGCATCCGCATCCGCGAGATGGGCATGAAGCGGGGACTGCGGATCCCCGGATACGGCGTGTTCCGCGAGCGCGCGGGCCGCCGCGGCGCCGGCGCCTCGGAGGAGGAAGTCTACGCCGCGGTCGGACTGCCCCGGAACCCGCCCGAGCCGCGCGAAGACACCGGCCAGGTCGACGCGGCCCGCGCGCGGCGGCTGCCGGCGCTCGTCACGCTCGGCGACGTGCGCGGCGACCTGCCGGGGGCGAGATGCCCCGGCGGATCTGCGCGGCCCTCGCGAACCCGCACGTCCACGTGCTCGGCGAGCGCGAGGCCTACGACCTCGACCTCGACCAGGTCCTGCGCGCGGGCAGGCGCCACGGCAAGGCCGTGGAGGTCAACGGCTATCCCGACCGGCTCGACCTCTGTGACGTCCACGCCGGGCGGGCCCCCGATCTCGGCGTCCTGCTCGCGGTGGGGACGGACACTCACATGCTCGACGAGGAGGCCTTCCTGGCGCGGGTGCGCTGAGCGACGGCGGCGAGGCGGCAGGCCTGGCGGCGGGACGCCGCCGCGCCGGTCGGCCAGCTGCGGCGGCGGGTCAGGCGACGGCCGCTCGCGCCGGCGCGCGCGTGACGAAGCGGCGCTCGAGCGCGGCGAGCTTCTCCGTGATCCCCGTGTACTCGAGCTCGGCCATCGGCAGCATCGCCGCGCCCACGAAGCCCTGCCGGCGCATCTCCATCGCCTTGGCGGCGACCCGCTCACGGACGGCGTCCCAGAACGGATGCGCGAAGGCGTCGACGGGCTCGGTGAGGCGCCCATCGTGCATCGAGAAGGCGGCGCAGGTGACCAGGGGCGGACCGTCGAACCAGCTCGTGCCGGTCCCGAGCGGCACCGGCATGATGGGCACGTGGTGCGAGCCGCGCATGCCGCCGGCGACGAAGTGGCCGATCGCCCACGGCGCCAGCACCTCGCCCGTCGCCGGGAAGTTCATCTGCGTCCGCACCAGCATGACCGGGTCGTCCTTGCCCGTGTACTTGCCGGCGATGTTGTGCAGGCGCGAGGTGGCGACGGCGACGGCCTGCTCGCCCGTCGCCCGCGACCACACGGACTCGACCACGTACCGCTCGGGATCCCGCAGCAGGGCGGCGATGTCGTAGAGGTCCTCGGGCGCGTTCAGCTCGATCACGTGATCGGCCTCGGCGCGCATCACGTCCATGATCACGAAGCGGAAGCCCTGCGCCATCTTCGGGGCCAGCAGCAGCCCCGGCGTGTTCATGGGATCGGCGAAGGCCAGGTAGAGGGGCAGGTTGAAGGCGCCGGGGTCGGTCTTGTCGGCGGCGAAGAAGAGGAACGGCTCGCTCGCGCGCTCCTCGATGGCCATCTCGGCGACGGCCGGCCCCATGCCGCGCACGTTGCCCGCGAAGGACTCGCGCAGGAGGTCCTGTCCGGCGCCGTAGAGGCCCTGCTGCTTCGCGGCGGCCGTGCCGGCCACGAACGCCTCCCAGGCCAACGCGTGGATGCCGGCATCGCCCTCGCCCCGGCGGTGCGTCATCAGGATCGCGATGTCGTCGCCGGTGGAACCGACGTAGCTGTCGAGCAGGAGGGTGTCGCCGTGCGCGTGGACCCGCCGGCGGACGGTGGCGAGCAGCTCCGCCGATGGTGCGATGTGCCCGCCGATGGACCCGATGTCCGCCTTGATGACGCTGAGCGTGATCCTCATGGCCCGGTCCTCCGGGTTGCTCCTTCCGAGCAAGCCCCCTGCCAGGCGGCCTCACGCTGCGACGGGCGTCCCCCCGTCGCTGTGGCTGCCGGTGTCGTCCGTGGGATGGGGCTCGTCCGCCGCCATCGCCCGCCCGCATCTCGCGGCGGTCGTTTACTGCCAGTGGCTGCTCGCCCCCGAGCACCGCCATGGAAGTCCCGGTCACCCGCCGTCGGGGCAGATCGCGGCCGCTTCCACGGCCAAGCGGGGCTCGTCGGCCACGTCCGCGCGGCCGACCGGGTGGGGAGCCGGTGGGCCATTGGGCGGGCGCCGCCGCCCCGGCCCGCCGCCGCGCCCGCGGCCGGGCCCGTATTCTCGTGCCCGGTCGCGTGGCACCGTCATTGCTCGATACGCCGGCATGCGAATCAAGGACTGCATGACCCGGAACGTGAAGACCGTACACGCGAGCGTCTCCTGTCGGGCCGCCGTCGCCCTCATGTACCGCGACAGGATCCGGCACCTGCCCGTCGTCGACGGCGCCGGCAGCCTGATCGGCATCGTGACCGACCGCGACCTGCGCCACCGGCTCTTCTCTCCATCGGTCTTCGACAAGATCGGGACCGTCCCCGTCGAGGCGCTGCTCGAGTCGGTCCCGGTCAGAGACGTCATGTCGGCGCCCGTGGTCACGGCGGGACCGGAGGACGATCTCGAGACCGCGGCCGGCGCGATGCGCGAGGACAAGGTGGGCTCGCTGCCCATCGTGGAGAACGGCCGCGTGGTGGGCATCATCACCGAGACGGACCTCCTGCGCCGCATCGTCCAGGCCGACAGCTGCTGCGAGGACGTCGAGACGATCATCGTCTCGTACCCGTGACGGCCCCCGGCGAGGGGCCCGGACGGCGGCCGCGCCGGCGTGATGGCCGCGCGGCGCCGGGCGTGCATGGCAGGCGGCGGACGTGGCGCACGAGCGCCCCCGGCGAGGAGGCGTGATGCTGGTCGCCGACGTGATGAGCGTGAAGCTGATCACCGTGAGCCGGCGCACGCCGCTGGCGGACGCCGTCCGGCTGGTGAGCGAGCGCGGGATCCGCCACCTGCCGGTCGTCGAGGGCGATGTCGTGGTGGGGATCGTGTCCGATCGCGATCTCAAGCGCGCCATGGCCTCGCCGGCGACCAGCCCGTCGGCGCACGAGCTCGGCTTTCTGCTGGAGCGACTCACCGTCGACGAGATCATGACGCGCAGCGTGATCACCATCGGGCCCGGTTTTCCGATCGAGGAGGCCGCGCGGCTGATGGTGAAGGAGAAGATCAGCGCGCTGCCGGTCACCGAGGCCGGTCGCCTCGTCGGCATCGTCACCGAGACCGATGTGCTCGATCTCTTCGTCCGCGCGATGGGCGCCGGCGAGCCGTCCAGCCGGCTGGACGTCGTCGTGGGCGACCGGCACGCCGCGCTCGTCGACATCGCGGACACGGTGGAGCGGGCGGGCGCCACGGTCGCGAGCGTGATGACGCTCGTGAACCGGCGCGGGCTCAAGGAGGCCATCGTGCGGATCGCCACGATCCACCCGGCGCCTGCCATCACGGCGCTCCGCGCTCGCGGCTACGAGGTCCGCCACGCCGACCGCGAGGCCCGCGCCGCTGCACACCCGCCGACGCCCTGAGCCGGTGCCGGGCGAGTCGGCGCCGGACCATCCGCGCGGCGCGGTGGGGCAGGGCCGGAGCCGGAGGTGAGGAGCGGCCACCCTGCACGGCGCCGTAGGCGCGACACCGGGGGCACGGACCACCGGGGCGCCGCGGGCAGCGGCGGCCGCGCGATCGCGGGTCAGGCTGCGCGCTCGCCGGCGCCGCGGCTGATCTCGGCGCGGGCGCGGTCGCGCAGGCGGACGATGTCGCGCCAGTGGCCCTGCTCCGGCGCGATCGGCGCTGCGAAGCTGACGCTGACGGATCCGGGGCGCGGCAGCCAGGCGCCGGCGGGGAGGATCGCGCGCGTGCCGCGGATGGCCACGGGCACGACCGGGCAGCCGACGTCGGCGGCGGACTTGAACGCTCCGAGACGGAACGGCCGGACCTCCGGTGGCCGGAGGAACGTCCCCTCGGGGAAGAACAGGAGCGCCTGGCCCGCGCGCAGCGCGTCCGTCACCCGTTGCGCGTCCTCGACGCTACGCGCCGGATCCGCGCGCTCCACCGTGAGATGGCCCGTCTTGCGAACCACCCGACCGACCAGCGGCCAGCGCAGCACCTCGCGCTTGGCGACGAAGCGGAAGTCGCGAGGAATCGAGGCGAACAGCACGACGGCGTCCAGGTAGCTGGCGTGGTTCGCGGCGAGGACGAGCGAGCCGCCCGCCGGCAGCCGCTCGGCGCCCTCGACGCGCAGCCGGCAGCCCGCCAGCCACAGCGCCAGCCTGGACCACGCGCGAACGCTCCGATCCACCGCCCGCCCGGGGAGCAGCAGCACCAGCAGCCACAGCGGCGGCAGGGTGGTGACCAGGATCGTGCCGACGCGGAGGCCGAAGAGCAGCCGCCGCGCACCCTGCCACGCGCCGGCCGCCTGCGCCCGCAGCGCCGCGGTCACGAGGCGGACCCGCTGCATCCGCGGCGAGGCCCGCCGCCCGAGCTCGCCGCGCGCCCACGCCTCGCGCGTCGCCGAGCGCCGGATCTTGCCGCTGGAGGTCTTGAGCACGGAGCCGGGCGAGGCGAGGACGATCACGTCCGGAGGAAGCCCGAGCGCGTCGACGACCCGCTCGCGGATGACGGCGTCCAGCCGCCGGGCCGCCTCGCCGGCGGGAACCCGGGTCTCGGCCACGACGATCAGCCGCTCGGTCCCGCTGTCGGGGTCGCCGACGCCGAACGCCGCGACGCACCCCTTGCGCACACCGGCCACGTCGCCCACCAGCGCCTCGACCTCCTGGGGATGCAGGTTGCGCCCGGCCTTGATGATGAGGTCCTTCCGGCGCCCCGTGATGTACAGCTGGCCCTCGCTCCAGTAGCCGAGATCGCCGGAGTCCATCCAGCCGTCGCGGACGACGGCGGCGGTCGCCGCGGGGTTGCGGAAGTAGCCGCGTGTCACCGACGGCCCGCGGAACTCCACGCGCCCCTCGACCCGCTCGGGCACCGCGCGGCCCGTCGCGTCGACGATGCGCACCTCGTGATGCGGCAGCGGCACGCCGCACGAGACGACGGCCAGGGGTGCCCGCTCGGCGGCGCCGGCGGGCGCGGCGCGCCGGGTGCGCTCGAACGTGTCCCGGCTGATCCGGTCGATCCGGGCTCCGCGGCCGGGCGGGGAGATCGTGAGCCCGACCGCCGACTCCGCGAGCCCGTACACGGGGCACAGCGCCTCGGCGCGGAAGCCGTGGCTCGCGAACCGTCGCGTGAAGCGCTCGAGCGTCTCGGCGCTCACCGCCTCCGAGCCGTTCATGGCCAGGCGCCAGCAGTCGAGCTCGACGCCCGCCATCTCCTCGTCGGTGACCCGCCTGACGCAGAGGTCGAACGCGAAGTTGGGGGCCGCGGAGATGGTGGCCCGGTGAGCGGAGATCGCGCGCAGCCAGCGCGCGGGACGCGCCAGGAACGCCAGGGGCGACATGATCACCACGGGGACGCCGTGGTAGAGCGAGCCGAGCCAGGCGCCGATCAGCCCCATGTCGTGGTAGAGGGGCAGCCACGACACCATGACATCGTCGGGCCGGACGCCGAGCGCCGTGCCGAGCGCGCGGATGTTGGCGAGCAGGTTCGCGTGCGAGAGCAGGACGCCTTTCGGGTCGCCGGTGCTCCCCGAGGTGTACTGGATGAGAGCCGCGTCCCGAGGCTCCCGCGGCGGCAGCGCGGGAGTGTCCGAGGCGGCGAGATGGTCCGGCGTGACCACGCCGACGAGCGAGCGCACGCGGGCGCGCAGCAGCGCGGCCAGTCGCTCGGTCTCGCGGAACGTGACGAGCAGCCGCGCCTGGGCGTTGTCGAGGATCTTCACCTGTCGGGCGGCGTATTCCTCGAGGCGGTCGGCGCGAAACGGCGGATAGATCGGGACGGGAACGGCGCCGGCGGCGAGCACGCCGAAGAACGTCGGGAAGAACGCCGGCTCGGTGCGGAGCAGCAAGGCCACGGACGAGCCGGCGGCCACGCCGCGTTTCCGCAGGCCGGCGGCGATGGCCAGCGCCTCCGTCCACAGCGCCCGGTGGGTGATCGGGTGCTCGCTGCCGTCTTCGAGGCGCAGCAGCACGTGCACCTTCTCGGGGGCCCGCTCGACGTGCCAGCGGAGGACGTCCACCAGCGTGCCCGCGGTCAGCGGAGCGGGGACGCCGGCCGTCAGGACGGCCGCCGGCCCGACGGCGGCCGACTCACCGACGGCGGGCGGAGCTGCCGTCACGCCGGTCGCGTCGACGGCGGCCACCAGGTCGCGCACGCGCTCGGCCTCGCCCAGGACCGTGTCGTCGAAGCGGATGCCGAAGGCCTGCTCCAGGCGAAAGAGCAGCTCGACCCGCTCGAGACTGCCCAGACCGAGATCCCTGTCGAGCGCGTCGTCGAGCTCGACACGACCGCGCGGCAGCGGCGTGCCGAGCTCGACGACCAGGCGCTCGACGACCTCCAGGACGCGCGCCTCGATGCGGGGGGCGGCGGCCACGGCGACCATGGATACCTGTCAGCGCAAGACTGGTGCCACGATCCCGTCACCGCGCCGCCGCTGCTGCGAGCCGGCCCGCCGGGTCGGCCGGCCTGCCGCGGGGCGGACGATGCGGGGTGGGCCGTCCTTCGCCAGGCGCTCCGTCGGAGGGGCCGAGGACCGGGCGTGCGGCCTGCGTGGATCGCCGCGTGGCATTCCGGATGCAACCCCTGGTCGCCATGCACGGCGACGAGGGCGGGGGACGAGCGTGACACCGGGGCGCGTCTCGACGCGGCGGCCGTCGCCATGAGACCGTCTCGCGGAGCCGGCCGGCCGGGCGCCGGCGCGGTCGTGCACGCGACCGACTTCTCGCCGGCCTCGGGGCCGGCATTCCGCGCGGCGCTCTGGCTGGCGCGGGCGCGGCGGTCCCCCTTGGTGATCGTGCACGTCGTGGCGCCTCTGGTCCAGGTCCCGGACGTCGCGGTCGTCTCGCCGCCCACGTATGCGCGCTTCCTCGATGCGGCCGAGACCGGCGCGCGCCGGCGCCTGGACCGCCTCGTGGCCCGGGCGCGGGCGGCCGGGGTGCGCGCGTCCGGCGTGGTGACGCACGGCATCCCGCACGAGGACATCGTGCAGACGGCCCGCCGGGCGCGGGCGCACGTCCTCGTCATCGGCACGCACGGCCGGAGCGGGCTGCGCCGGGCGCTGATCGGCAGCGTGGCCGCGCGCGTGGTGGCCCACGCCCGGTGTCCCGTGCTCACGGTACGCGGCGCGTCCGGCGGCGACGGGGCCGCATGACGGCGGAGGACAGCATGAAGGTGAAGCGCATCCTGGTTCCGCTCGACGGGTCGCCGCTCGCGGAGACCGCGCTGCCGGCTGCCCTCGAGCTGGCCCGCACGTCCGGTGGCGCCGTGCTGCTGCTGCGCACGATCGAGGTGCCGGCGCCGTCGCCGGAGCCCGGCCCGGTGCGGCTGGAGGTCGCGCGCGAGGCCGAGCGCTATCTCGACGACGTCGCGCGGCGGCTTCGCGGCGAGGGCGCGCGGGACGTCGCGGTGGCGCTCTGGCAGGGCTCGGCGGGCCAGGCCATCGTGACGGCGGCGGATCGCCACGACGTCGACATGATCGTCATGACGACCCACGGGCGCACCGGATTGCAGCGGGATTGCTTCGGCAGCGTCGCGGAAGCCGTGCTGCGGGGCACCGGGCGCCCCGTCCTCGTGGTGCGCGCCGGCGGTGCCGGATGCGAGGCGCCGCCGGGCCACGCCGCACCGCTCGGCGCCGGCCGTAGCGCCGCCTGATCGCAGGTCGCGCTGGCGTCGCGACGCTGAGCCGGCCGGCTCAGCGCCGTGATGACAGCGCATCGGTCTCGAGTCATCTCGGCCGGGGGCGCCCCGGACCGGCGCCGGCGGAGGCCTGGGGTCACCGCGCCACAGATGGGGCGCGCGCGCCGTCCCGCCACCGCCACCTTCGCGTGCGGCGCAGCGCCGTATTCCGCGTCGATGCCCGCGATCGGCCGTCTTCGGGATCGGTGCGGCTCTTGCTACTCGCGTCGGCAAACTCATTCGACCAGGAGGGCACCATGCTGCGGCAGGTCTGTACGAAGCCCGTGGTCACCGTGTCGGCGGTCACACCGATCAGCGAGGCCGCACGGCTCATGCACGACAGGAACATCGGCGCCGTCGTCGTGGTGAACGGAAGCCGGCCCAGAGGCATCCTCACGGACCGGGACATCGCCATGGCGGTGGCGGCCGAGGGCTGGCGGCCCAGCACGCACGTCGGAGAAATCATGCACGCGAACCCGGCCGTGATCCGTGAAGACCAGGGCATCTTCGACGCCGTGAAGATGCTGGCGGAGCACGGCGTCCGCCGCCTGCCCGTGGTCGACGCGGCCGGCCAGCTGACGGGGATCGTGGCGCTCGACGACGTGCTGATGCTCCTGGGCGCCGAGATGGGCCAGGTGGCGGCGGCGCTCTCGCGCGAGCTCGGCCGGAGTGGCGAGGTCGTGGTGCACTGACCGGCGCCGCCTGGCCCGGTTGCTGCAACGCACGCGGGTGGCCGACGGCCGGAAAGGAGAGACGCGATGGCACTGGAGCGGTGGCGTCCGAGACTCGTGGGGTGGAGCCCGATGCGCGAGATCGCGCGGCTGGAGCGGGAGATGGAGGACATGTTCGGCCGGTTCCCGCAGTGGCCGTGGGGTGAGCGGGAGCGCGGATGGGCGCCGGCCGTGGACATGGTCGACGAGGAGGACGAGCTGCTCGTCCGCGCCGACCTGCCGGGCCTCGACGAGAAGGACATCGAGGTGACGGTGCAGGACGGGACCTTGGTCATCCGCGGCGAGCGCAAGGAGGAGAAAGAGGAGAAGAAGGAGGACTACTACTACAGCGAGCGCAGCTACGGGGCCTTCGCCCGGACCGTGACGCTGCCCGCGCTCGTGGACCCCGACAAGGTCAAGGCCACCTTCTCGAAGGGCGTGCTGGAGATCCACCTGCCCAAGATCAAGGAGGCGAAGGGCAAGAAGGTCGAGGTCAAGGCCGCCTGAGCGCTGCCGCGGAGGCGCCGCGTGAGGACGGCGAGGCCGTCCTCACGACGCCCCGGCGTCGACGGCGACGGCGTGCCCCGCCCGCGCGCCGTGCACCAGACAGGAGGCTGCAGCATGATGAGGCACGAGCGTATCGATCCCGGCGCCGAGGCAGGCTGGGCCGAGCCGTCGTCGGACCGCGTGGGCGACCGCATGAGCCGGCCCGCCCTGACGATCCGCGAGGACGCGGCCGCGCGTGAGGCGTGGTCGGTCATGCGGAGCCGGAAGATCCGCCATCTCCCCGTGCTGGACGGCGATGGACGGCTCGTCGGCATCGTCACCGACCGCGATCTGCGAGGGCTCGTCTTCGATGCGTCCCTGCGCGCGCGGCTCGCGTCCGCCCCGGCCGGCGAGGTCACCGTCGGGGCCGTCATGACCCGCGGCGTCGTCACCACGCGCGTGGAGACGCCGATCCTCGATGCTGCCCGGCTCATGCACGAGCGCAAGATCGGCGCGCTCCCGGTGCTCGAGGGCGAGCGGGTGGTGGGCATATTCACGGAGAGCGACGCGCTCGCGGCCCTGGTGGAGGTTCTCGGTGCCGCGGCCATCCCGCGGGCGCTGCGCTGGGCGATCGCCACGCGCAGACCCGCCTGAGGCAGGCGCGGGCAGCGAGCGGGAGCCTCGCCCCCTGTTCGGCACAACGGCGACGCGCCGTCCGGCTCAGGGCTCGCCGAGCTGGTCCTCGGACCGTCCGCAGCGATCGCACTGGGTCGTCAGGACGACATTGCCGTCCTCGTCCTCCTCCGTGCCGCCGGCCGCGTGGATGAGGCCGCCGCAGGAGCAGGGCTCGGGGTAATCCTCCCAGCACTCGGGGCATCCGGGATTGTCCACCTCGTGGGTGGCTTCCTCGCCGACCGTGAACAGTCGCATCCTGCCGCCTCCTGTCATCGAGCGATCGTGATCGGTCGTGATCGACCGTGCAAGAGGGCTGCCGCGCGTCGCGCGGCGGTGGCTCGTGGCGGGACGCCCGGCCTCCTCCTCGGCGCGACGGTGGCCGCCCTGGCTCACCCGCGAGAGTACCCGGGACGATTGGCGGACCACTTGCACACCTCGAGGGCCGTGCTGATCGCCTACTTCTCCATGGAGATCGCGCTCGACCCGGACGTGCCCACCTACAGCGGTGGGCTCGGGGTACTCGCCGGCGACACGTTGCGCGCGGCCGCGGACCTCGGCGTGCCGATGGTCGGCGTGACCCTGCTCCACCGGAAGGGCTACTTCTTCCAGCGCCTCGATGCCGCAGGCGGCCAGGTCGAGGAGGCCGTGGCCTGGTCTCCCGACGACTGGATGGAGCCGCTCGACGGCACCTGCACGGTCCAGGTCGAAGGGCGGGGGGTGGTGGTACGCGCCTGGCGGCGCACGCTGGCGGGCGCATCGGGCGGCACCGTGCCCGTGCTGCTGCTCGACACCGACGTGCCGGGCAACGACGCGTACGACCGGCGGCTCACCGATCAGCTCTACGGGGGCGACGACCGCTACCGCCTGGCCCAGGAGATCGTGCTCGGCGTGGGGGGCGTGCGCATGCTGCGGGCGCTCGGCTACGAGGGCGTCACCCGCTACCACATGAACGAGGGCCACGCGGTGCTCCTGGCGCTCGAGCTGATGGCCGAGGCGCTGGCGCACGCGCCCGGCCGGCCCGACGAGGCCGTGGCGCGGGTCAGGCGGCGGTGCATGTTCACCACCCACACCCCGGTCCCCGCCGCCCACGATCAGTTCTCGCTCGACCTCGCCACGGGGGTCCTGGGCGCGGACGGCGTCCGCACTCTCGCCGCGCTCGGGTGCTGCGACCGCGTGCTGAACACCACGCTCGTCGCGCTGCACCTGAGCGACTACGTGAACGGTGTGACGCGGCGCCACGGCGAGGTCTCGCGCTCGCTCTACCCGGGCTATCCGATCGGCTCGATCACGAACGGCGTGCACTCGGCGACGTGGACGGCGCCGGCCTTCGCGCGGCTCTACGACCGCCACGTTCCCGACTGGCGCCGCAACAGCTTCTCGCTCCGCTACGCGACGGGCATCCCGCTGCCGGAGTTCCTGACGGCGCACGACGAGGCGAAGCGACGGCTCGTGGACGAGGTCAACGGCCGCACGAACGCGGGGTTCGACCGCCACGTGCTGACCCTCGGCATCGCCCGGCGGGCGACCGCGTACAAGCGGGCGGGGCTGGTGCTGCGCGATCCCGCGCGCCTCCGGGCGCTCGCCGAGGGCGCCGGCGGCCTGCAGCTCGTGTTCGCCGGCAAGGCGCATCCGCGGGACGAGGGCGGCAAGGCCGTGATCCGCCAGGTGGTGCGGGCCGGCGCCGGGCTGGCGCCGGCGGTGAAGGTCGCCTACCTGCCGAACTACGACATGCGGCTGGCGGGCATCCTCACCGCGGGCGCCGACGTCTGGGTGAACACGCCCCAGCCGCCGTGGGAGGCCTCGGGCACGAGCGGCATGAAGGCCGCGCACAACGGCGTGCCGAGCCTCAGCGTCCTGGACGGCTGGTGGGCAGAGGGCTGCATCGACGGCGTGACGGGCTGGGGCATCGGCGGGCGCCCGGGAGCGCCCGACGACGACCGCGACGCCGACGAGCTGCTGGGGGTCCTCGGGGGCCGCGTGCTCCCCCTGTTCAAGGCCGAGCGCAGCGAGTGGGCGGCGCTGATGCGCTCGACGGTGGCGCTCAACGCGTCGTTCTTCAACGCGCAGCGCATGCTGCAGGAGTACGTCGTGCAGGCGTACGGCAACGCCGGAGGGTAGCGCCATGCAGAAACCGCTCGACGGACGCCGCGTGCTGCTGGTCGAGGACGCTCCGTACGTGCGCGATGCCCTGACCATGCTCCTGGAGCGCGAGGGCGCTGTCGTGGTGGCCGTGGCGACGGGCCAGGAGGCGCTCGCCCTGACGTCCAGCGCGCCGTTCGATCTCGTGCTGACCGATCTCGCGCTGCCGGACATGGGCGGGGACGCCGTCGTCAGCGGTGCCCGGGCCGCCTGGCCCCGGGTGCGGGCGCTGGTGCTGACCGCCTCCGGCGAGCCGCTGATGAGCCGGGCGCGCGCGGCCGGCGCCGAGGTCGTGCTGGAGAAGCCGGTGGAGTGGGGCGTCCTGCTCGACCGTCTCGCCCGGCGCGCCGCATGACGGCGTCCGCGCCACCGGTCTGGCCGGGGCGGCCCTATCCGCTGGGAGCGACCTGGGACGGGGCCGGCGTCAACTTCTCGGTCTTCAGCGAGCACGCGACGGCGGTGGAGCTGTGCCTGTTCGACGACGCGCAGCCGTCCGTCGAGACCGCCCGGCTGCCGCTGCGCGAGCGGACGCAACAGGTCTGGCACGCCTACCTGCCGGGCGCGGGGCCCGGGACCTTGTACGGCTATCGCGCGGACGGCGCCTGGCAGCCGCGCGCCGGCCGCCGCTTCAATCGCCAGAAGCTGCTGCTCGACCCGTACGCGAAGGCGATCACGGGGGCCGTGAGCTGGTGCGACGCCGTGTTCGGTCACCGGCGTGATGCGCCCGATCTGCCGCAGCCGCTCGACAGCGCGCCCGCCGTCCCGCGGTCGGTCGTGATCGATCCCTCGTTCCCGTGGGGCGAGGATCGCCGCCCGGGCATCCCGTGGAACGACACGGTGATCTACGAGCTGCACGTCAAGGGCTTCACGGCGCGCCTGCCCGGCCTGTCGCCCGCGCTGCGCGGGACGTATGCCGGCCTGACGTGCCCGGCGGCCCTCGATCACCTGCGCCAGCTCGGCGTGACCGCGGTCGAGCTGCTGCCCGTCCACACCGCGGTGACCGAGGAGCGCGTGGCCGCGCGGGGGCTCACCAACTCCTGGGGCTACAACTCGATCGGCTTCTTCGCCCCCGACGCGCGCTTCGCGGGGTCCGGAACGCGCGGCGAGCAGGTGCGCGAGTTCAAGGCGATGGTGAAGACCCTGCACCAGGCGGGCATCGAGGTGATCCTGGACGTGGTCTACAACCACACGGCGGAAGGCGACGCCCTCGGCCCCAGCCTCTGCTTCCGCGGCCTCGACAACGAGGCGTACTACCGGCTGGCCGCCGCCGACCGCGGCCGGTACGTGGACTACACGGGGTGCGGCAACACGCTGAACCTGACGCACCCGCGCACGCTGCAGCTCATCATGGACAGCCTCCGCTACTGGATCCTCGAGATGCACGTCGACGGCTTCCGGTTCGACCTCGCCGCCGCCCTCGCCCGCGAGCTGCACGACGTGGATCGGCTGTCGGCGTTCTTCGACACGGTGCACCAGGATCCGGTCATCTCCCAGGTCAAGCTGATCGCCGAGCCGTGGGACCTGGGCGAGGGCGGCTACCAGGTGGGCAACTTCCCGGTCGGCTGGGCGGAATGGAACGGCAAGTACCGCGACGCGGTGCGCCGGTTCTGGCGCGGCGAGCGCGTGCCGCTGGCGGAGCTCGGCGCCCGCCTGACGGGATCGAGCGATCTCTACCAGGACGACGGGCGCCACCCCTACGCGAGCGTGAACTTCGTCACCGCCCACGACGGCTTCACGCTGGCCGACCTCGTGGCCTACGAGCGCAGGCACAACGAGGCCAACGGGGCCGGCCTGGAGGGCGGCGCCGACGAGAACCTGTCCTGGAACTGCGGCGTCGAGGGACCCACCGACGATCCGGCGATCCTGGACCTCCGCGGGCGCCAGGTGCGCAACTTCCTGGCCACGCTTCTCGTCTCGCAGGGCGTGCCGATGCTCTGCGGCGGCGACGAGATCGCGCGGACGCAGGGCGGCAACAACAACGCCTTCTGCCAGGACAACGAGATTTCGTGGCTCGACTGGCGGCTCGACGGGCGCGCACAGCGCCTGCTGCGGTTCACGCGCTGGCTGATCGCCTTCCGCCGGGCGCATCCCGAGCTGCGCCGTCGCAAGTTCTTCCAGAACCGCCCGCTCTGCGAGGCGGGCGTGAAGGATCTCACCTGGCTCTGGCCCGGCGGCACCGAGCTCTCGGCCGAGGACTGGGCCGGTGCGAGCCCGGACGCCTTCGGCTTCCGGCTCTGCGGTCAGGCGATGGACGACGTGAACGAGCGGGGCGAGCCCATCACCGCCGACACCCTGCTCGTGCTCCTGAACGCGGGGGCCGACGCCGTCCGCTTCGTGCTCCCCCGGGCGGACCCCGGCAACGCCTGGGAGCTGTTGGTCGAGACGGCGGTGGACGGTCCGGTCCCGGCCCTCCTCGTCCTCGAGGTCGGTGCCGGCCGCGACCTGCCGCCGCGCTCGCTGGCCGTCCTGCGCGCCCGCCGGCTGCTCTGACGGCGCGCCGACGCCCCACGTGGGGTGCGCCCGGTGCGCCGCCGGCCGCCCGGCGTGGCATAACCCACCGGATTGCCTGGCGTACAGGGTGGCAGCGACGTTGCACCGAACGGGGGCCGGCGAGGAGACAACGTGGGACGGTACGAGGTGATCGAAGCCATGGCGGTGGCGGACTGCGCGTTCGACGTCGAGGGCGAGAGCCTCGACGACCTCTTCGAGACGGCGGCCCGGGCCGTCGCCGACCTGATGGTCGATCCCGCGACCGTGACGTCGAGCGCCGAGCGCGTCCTCGCGCTGGCCGCGCCCTCGCTCGATCTCCTGCTCTACGACTTCCTCTCCGAGCTCATCTTCCTGAAGGACAGCGAGCAGCTGGTGTTCCCGGAGACGCGCGCGCGGGTCACCGGCTCGAGCCCGGCCCGGCTCGAGGCCCGCCTGCGCGGCGCCGTCCTGGACCCGGCGCGCATGGCGCTGCGCGCCGACCCGAAGGCCGTCACGTTCCATCAGTTCGCGCTCGCCCCGCACGGCGACGGGTGGCGGGCGCGCGTGGTGATCGACATATGAGCATCAAGGCGATCCCCGTCGGCGACTGTATCTGGGAGATCCCGCCGAGCGAGAAGGCGGGAATGCTGGTGCCGGCCCGCCTCTACGCCTCGGAGCGCCTGCTCGCCGGCATGGACGCCGGCGTCTTCGAGCAGGTCACGAACGTCGCGTGCCTGCCGGGCATCGTCCGGGCCGCGCTCTGCATGCCGGACGGCCACTGGGGGTACGGGTTCCCCATCGGCGGCGTCGCGGCCTTCCGCACGGACACGGGGGTCATCTCGCCGGGCGGCATCGGCTTCGACATCAACTGCGGCATGCGCCTGCTGCGCACGGCGCTGCGCGAGGAGGAGGTGCGGCCGCGCCTGCGAGAGCTGGTCGAGATGCTCTTCGCCGCCGTCCCGGCCGGCGTGGGCTCGCGCGGGTTCGTGCCCCTCACCGACGACATGTTCCGCGACGTCATGGTGGAGGGCGCCGGCTGGTGCGTGCGCCACGGCTACGGCTGGCCGGAGGACCTGGCGGCGACCGAGGGCGGTGGCTGCCTGCCCGGGGCCGACCCGGCGCACGTCGGCGCGCGCGCCATCCAGCGCGGCCGCAACCAGCTCGGCACGCTGGGTTCCGGCAACCATTACCTGGAGATCCAGGTGGTGCCGCCCGACGGCATCCACGATCCGCACGTGGCCTGCACCTTCGGCATCGAGCACGCGAGGCAGGTCCTCGTCATGCTGCACTGCGGCTCCCGGGGGTTCGGCCACCAGGTGGGCACCGATTACCTGCGCCTCTTCGACCAGGTGATGCCGCGCTACGGCATCGCGGTGCGTGACCGCGAGCTCGCCTGCGCGCCGTTCCGCGCCCCGGAGGCGCAGGCCTACTTCGCCGCCATGAACGCCGCCGCCAACACGGCGTTCGCCAACCGGCAGGTCATCACCCACCGCGTGCGCGAGGTCCTGTCGCGCGTGTTCGGACGGGACGCCCGCGCGCTGGGCCTGCAGGTCGTCTACGACGTCTGCCACAACACCGCCAAGCTCGAACGCCACACGCTGGACGGCGAGCGCCTGGAGCTGGTCGTCCACCGCAAGGGCGCCACGCGCGCGTTCGGCCCCGGCGCGCCCGACGTGCCGGAGCCGTACCGCGACGTCGGGCAGCCCGTGATCATCGGCGGCTCCATGGAGACGGGCTCCGCGCTGCTGGTCGGCACCGACCACGCGATGGCGGAGACCTTCGGCTCCACGGCGCACGGCGCCGGCCGCACGATGTCGCGGGCGCAGGCCAAGCGCCGGGTGTGGGGCGAGACGCTCATCAAGGACCTCGAGGCCCGCGGGGTCGTCGTGCGCGCGGCGTCGAAGTCCGGGGTGGCCGAGGAGGCGGGGTTCGCCTACAAGGACCTGGACGAGGTCGTGGACGTCGTCCACCGGCTCGACGTCTCCCGCAAGGTCGTCACCCTCAAGCCGATGGGGAACATCAAGGGATGAGACACCCGAAGCGCTCCATCACACGCGACATCCGGACCCGCCGGCCGCTGCATCCCGGACGCGAGGCCGACGAGCTCGAGGCCCTCACCGGGCCCGACGGCCTGCGGGTCGCGCAGTTCATGACCCGGTCGCCGGTCACCGTCTACCCCGACGCCCTGGTCAAGGGCGCCGCGGACATCATGCGCACGCGGCGGCTCCGTCACCTGCCCGTCGTGGACCGGGAACGCCGGCTGGTGGGCATCGTGACGGACCGCGACCTCCGCCAGGTCATCTTCGACCCGGCGATCCAGGCGCGCCTCGGCCACGCCGCCGACGCGCTGAAAGCCCTCACGGTCCGGGACGTCATGACGTGGGGCGTGGTCACGGTGCGCCCCGAGACGGCCATCCGCGACGCGGCCTGGCTGATGCGCGAGCAGCGGCTCGGCGCGCTGCCGGTCGTCCAGGCCGGACGCCTGGTCGGCATCCTCACCGAGCGCGACGTGCTGCGGGCCTTCGAGCAGGCGCTCGGCGCCGACGCCCTCACGCGTCCCTACCGCTGGGCGCTCGCGTACCGGTGAGGGGACCCGCCGTGTCGATCGCCGCCGCCGCCCGACGCTTGAAGCCGGAGGAGGTCCGCGCGGTCTGCGAGCCGGCCACGCTGGCGTTCGCGTCGACGGAGACGCTGCCGCCGCTGGACGGCATGATCGGCCAGGCCCGCGCGCTCGGCGCCACCACGTTCGGCATCAGGATGAAGCACCGCGGCTACAACCTCTTCGCGCTCGGGCCGTCGGCGACGGGCAAGACGACGACGATGCGGCGCCTGCTCGACGAGGCCGCGGCCGGCGAGCCGGTGCCCTCCGACTGGTGCTACGTGCACAACTTCGCCGACGCCTCCCGGCCGCGCGCGCTCGAGCTGCCGGCCGGGCGCGGGCGCGCGCTGCGCGAGGCGCTGGCCCGCTTCGTCGAGGAGTGCAAGGTCCGGCTGCCCCGCGCCTTCGAGAGCGAGGAGTTCGAGCGCCGCCGCTCGGAGATCCTCGACGGGCTGGGGCGCCGGCAGTCGGAGGAGATCGAGGCGGTGGAGGGGGCGGCGCGCGCCGCCGGCTTCGCCGTGCTGCGGACGCCGGGCGGCATGGCGCTGGCGCCGGCGCCGGAGGGTCGTCCGCTCAGCCCGGAGCAGTTCGCGGCGTTGCCGGAGCCGGTGCGCGAGCGGCTGGCCGCGGCGGCGGAGCCGATCGAAACCCGCCTCGAGGCGGCCCTGCGCCAGCTGCGCCACCTCGAGCGCGAGGCGCGGGCCGCCCACGAGCGGCTCGTCCGCGACACCGCGGCCGCCGCGACCCGCGCGCTGGTCCAGGAGCTGCGCGACGACTTCGCGGGCATCGCCCCGGTGCACCGCTACCTGGACGAGGTGGAGGAGGACCTGGTCGCCCACGCCGAGGAGCTTCGCCGGGCGGAGGACCATCAGCCGGCGCTGCCGTTCCTGCCGCCGCCCGCGGCCTTCATGGACCGCTACCGCGTCAACGTGCTGGTCGACCGCAGCGGGGCACGCGGGGCGCCCGTGGTCTTCGAGCGGAACCCCACCCACGGCAACCTGCTGGGGCGCGTCGAGCACCGCCCGCACTTCGGCACCCTGGTCACGGATTTCACGCTCATCAAGGCCGGCGCCCTGCACCGCGCCAACGGCGGCTACCTCGTCCTGGAGGCGCGCGACGTCCTGAGAACGTTCATGGCGTGGGAATCGCTCAAGAAGGCGCTGAAGGGCCGGGCCATCCGGATCGAGGAGCCGCTCGAGGAGCTGCGGCTCGTCAGCGCCGTGAGCCTCGCTCCCGAGCCGATCCCGCTCGACGTGAAGGTCGTCCTGATCGGGCACCCGGTGCTGTACTACGCGCTCTACGAGCTGGACGAGGACTTCCGCGAGCTCTTCAAGGTGAAGGTCGACTTCGACGACTCGCTGCCGCGCACGCCGGAGTCCGAGGCGCTCTACGCGCGGTTCGTCGGCGCGGCGTGTCGCGACGAGGGGCTGCGCCACTTCTCCGCGGCGGGCCTCGCCCGGCTCGTCGAGCACGGCAGCCGGCTCGTCTCGCACCAGGAGCGGCTCAGCGCCCGCCTGGGCCTGCTCCTCGACGTGGTGCGGGAGGCGGCCTTCTGCGCCGAGCAGGCCGGCCATCCCCTCGTGGAGGCCCCGGACGTCGCGCGGGCGATCGAGCAGCGGATCGAGCGGGCGAACCTGCTCGAGGAGCGCGCGGGCCGCCTGATCGGCGAGGGCACGCTGCTGGTCGACACGGACGGCGCCGTCGTGGGCCAGGTCAACGGCATCTCGGTGCTCGTGACCGGCGACCACGCCTTCGGCCGGCCCTCGCGCATCACGGCCCGGACGTACTCCAGCGCGCCCGGCGTCGTGGACATCGAGCGCGAGGCCAAGCTCGGCGGGCGCCTGCACTCCAAGGGCGTCATGATCCTGACCGGCTTCCTCGCCGGCCGCTTCGCCGGCGAGCGGCCGCTGGCGCTGTCGGCGTCGATCGCGTTCGAGCAGCACTACGAGGAGATCGACGGCGACAGCGCCTCGTCGGCCGAGCTCTACGCGCTGCTGTCGAGCCTGGCCGGCGTGGCCGTCTCGCAGGCGGTCGCGGCGACGGGGTCCGTCAACCAGCAGGGCGAGATCCAGCCGGTCGGCGGCGTCAACGAGAAGGTCGAGGGCTTCTTCGACGTGTGCCGCGCCCGGGGCCTGACGGGGCGGCAGGGCGTGGTGATCCCCGCCGGCAACGTGCGCCACCTGATGCTGCGGCCCGACGTGGTGGAGGCCATCCGCGCCGAGCGGTTCCACGTGTGGGCCGTGTCGACGGTGGACGAGGGGATCGATCTCCTCACCGGGCGCCCGGCGGCGAGCGTGTTCGCGGCCGTCGAGGCGACGCTCGACCGCAACGCGGAGCGGCTGCGGCGGTTCCGGACCGAGGCGCCGGCCGGCACGGAGGACGCGACATGAACACCCACCACGCGACCGTCTTCGAGAACCGGCGCCAGGCCGGACGCGCCCTGGCCGAGCAGCTGGCGGGGCTGATCGATCCCGCCCGCTCCGTGGTCGCCGCGCTGCCGCGGGGTGGCGTCGCCGTGGCGCTCCCGATCGTCCAGCGCTTCGGCGTGCCGCTCGCCGTCGTCCACGCCCGCAAGCTCACCGTGCCGGTCGCGCCGGAGCTGGCCGTGGGCGCGCTCGACGAGGACGGCGGCGTCGTGCTCGAGCCGGAGACCGTCGCCGCGCTGGGCGCCACCCCCCGGGACCTCGAACGGGCGCGGGAGCGCGTCGCCCGGGAGATCGAGCGGCGGCAGCGGTGCTACGCGGCCCCGGCGCTCACCCACTTCCTGCCCGGGCGCGACGTGGTGCTGGTGGACGACGGGCTGGCCACCGGGCTCACGATGCGCGCGGCCGTCGCCTACGCCCGGCGCCACGGCGCGCGCGCCGTGACCGTCGCGGTGCCGTGCGCCTCGGCCCAGGCGGTCGAGCTCCTGCGCCGCGACGCGGCCCGGGTCGTGAGCCTCGTCGTCGACGAGGACTTCGGCGCCGTCGGGGCGTACTACCGCGACTTCGAGCCCCTCGGCGACGACGAGGTGGTGGCCATGCTCGATCGCGCGAGCCGCGCGGCGCGGCCGCGGACGGGCGCCCTGCGGCTGTCGTTCGAGAGCCGCGGGCGGCGGCTGGCCGGCGAGCTCCTGCTGCCCGAGGCGCCCGGGCCGCACCCGGTGGTCGTCCTGGCGCACGGCGGGGCCGGCGACAAGGCGGCCCCGTACGACCGCGCCATGGGCGAGGCCCTCGTCGCGGCCGGCCTGGCGGCGTTCCTCTTCGACTTCACCGGGCACGGCGACAGCGAGGGCGCGCCGGCCGAGTGCACGGGGCCGCGGCAGGCCGAGGACCTGCGCGCCGCGCTCGACGTGCTCGACGGCGTCGACGACGTCACCACGGCGCGGCTCGGCATCGCCGCCGAGGGCGCCGCCGCCGGCGCCGCGCTCCGGCTCGCCGCCGAGGACCGGCGCGTCCGCGCCCTCGCGCTCTCCGCGCCGGACACCGAAGGCGCCGAGACCGCGCTGCTCCCGGCGACCATTCCGGTGCTCGTCGTCGTCGAGGCGGGCGACGAGACCATGCGTGAGACGTGCGAGGCGCTCGTGCCGCGTCTGGGACGAGCCGCGCGGTGCGAGGTGGTGTCGCCGGCGCGCGCGGCGAGCGTCGTCGCGGACTGGCTCGGCGCGCAGCTGCGCTGAGGCGGCACGGGACGGCCGTGCTGACCCTCGACGGATCGCACGGCGAGGGCGGGGGCCAGATCGTCCGCACCGCGCTCGCGCTCGCGGTGGCCCTGGGGCGGCCGGTCGCCGTCGAGCGCATCCGGCTCCGCCGCCCGAAGCCGGGGCTGCAGCCGCAGCACCTCGCCGTCGTCCGCGCCCTGGCCGCCGTCTCCGACGCGGTCGTGGACGGCGACGCGCTCGGCTCCACCGCGGTGTCGCTGGCTCCACGGAGGATCCGGACCGGCGATCACCGGTTCGACATCGGCGCCGTCACGCCCAGCGCCGGATCGGTGGCCCTGCTCTTCCAGGCCCTGCTGCTGCCGCTGGCGCGCGGCGATGGACCGTCGCGGCTGACGCTGATCGGGGGCACTCACGTCCCCTGGAGCCCGACCGTCCACTACCTGTCCGCCGTGTTCCTGCCCGCGCTGCGCGCGCTCGGCGTCGCGGGCGACCTGACGCTGCGCCGGTGGGGCTGGTATCCAGCCGGCGGCGGCGAGGTGGAGGCGACGGTGGCGCCGAGTCCCCGGATCGGGCCCCTGGTCGCCCCGTCCGCGTCGCCGGGCGCCATCACGGGCTGCTCGGCCGTCTCGCGCCTGCCGCGGTCGATCGCCGAGCGCCAGCGCCGCCAGGCCGAGGCGCGCCTGGCGGCCGCGGGCCTCGGCGCCGCGATCGAGATCCACGAGGACGCGACCGCGCTCGGCCCTGGCACGATGCTGTTCCTGGGCATCCAGGGGCGGGCGGGCTTCGCGGCGCTCGGCCGACGGGGCGTGCCGGCCGAGCGCGTCGCCGACGAGGCGGTCGATGCGCTGCTGGCGTGGACGTCCAGCGAGGCCGCGCTGGACGTCCACCTCGCCGACCAGGCGCTGCCGTTCCTCGCGCTGGCCGACGGAGCGTCGTCCTTCACCTGTCCGGAGATCTCCACCCACCTGCGGACGGTCGCCTGGGTCGCCCAGCAGTTCCTGCCGGTCGAGATCACCCTGCGCGACGATCGCCCCGCCCTGGTTCGCATCCGACCACGGCCGGGGTCGGCGCCGGCGGAACTCGGGGAGGCCACGCCCCACCTGGGGCGCCGGGGCGCCGGAGACTGCCGTTCAAGCGGGTGAAATGTCGAGAGGAGTCCGGTGGCACTCGCGATGCACCGCGCTGCATCCCGGGACACCGGGACGATCGTCAGCCGCGGGCGCTCCCGTCCCGGGCGCGTCGGCCGCTCGCGGATCTGGCGCAGCCGGGGGCGGTGCTCGTGGCGGATGGCGGAGGGCAGGTGCGATGCGACGCAAGACGGTGCTCGCGGAGTTCCGACGCAGGCTGGCGGCAGCCCGGAACCGGTTGGCCAGGACGGTGGCGACGACCGACGTGGAACTGACGACCGTGGAACCGCATCAGCCAGGCAGCACGGCCGAGGACGTCCCGAGCGTGATCGCGTCGTCGGTGCTGTCCGATCTGGATGGACGGGCGCGACACGCGCTGGACGAGATCGACGCCGCGCAGGCGCGTCTCGGCGCCGGGACCTACGGCGTGTGCGAGCGGTGTGGCGGCGCCATCCCGCTCTCCCGACTCCGGGTGGTGCCCGCGGCGCGTCTCTGCGTGAGCTGTCGTCGTCGAGACGAGGCCTGAGGAGGATGGGCATGCCGTACAAGCAGATCCTGTTTCGCTCCGACGCCCGCGAGCGGATCCTGCGCGGCGCGACCGCGCTGGCCGATGCCGTCCGCGTGACGCTCGGGCCCAAGTCCAAGTGCGTGCTGATCCAGAAGCGCTTCGGGTCCCCGATCGTCTGCAACGACGGCGTGACGATCGCCAGGGAGATGGAGCTGCAGGACCCGGTCGAGAACCTGGGCGCGCAGGTGGTCCGCCAGGCGGCGGAGCGCACCGGGGACGCGGTGGGCGACGGCACGAGCACGTCGACGATCCTGGCCCACGCCATCTACGGCGAGGGCGTGCGCAACGTCGTCGCCGGCGCCAGCGCCGTCGACCTCAAGCGCGGTCTCGACCGGGGCACGCGCGCCGCGGTGGAGGCCCTGCGCGGGCTGTCGCGGCCGGTCAAGAGCCGCCTGGAGAAGGCGCAGGTGGCCACGATCTCCGCCCACAACGACCCGAGCATCGGCGAGCTGGTGGCCGACGCCATGGAGAAGGTCGGCGACGAGGGCGTGATCTCCGTCGAGGAGTCGAAGACGACGGAGACGCAGCTGGAGGTCGTGGAGGGCCTGCAGTTCGACCGCGGCTACGTGTCGCCGTACTTCGTCACCGACCCCGAGAAGATGGAGGCGGTCCTGGAGGACGCCCACATCCTGCTCACCGACCGCAAGATCGGCGTGATGAAGGACCTGCTGGCGCTGCTCGAGCAGGCCGCCCGGGCCGGCGCCGCCCTGCTGGTGGTGGCCGAGGACATCGAGGGCGAGGCGCTGGCCACGCTGGTCGTCAACAAGCTGCGCGGCACGCTGCGCTGCATCGCGGTCAAGGCGCCCGGCTTCGGCGACCGGCGCAAGGAGATGCTCGAGGACATCGCCGCGCTGACCGGCGGCCGCGTCATCACCGAGGAGATCGGCATTCGCTTCGAGCACGTCGACCTGAGCCATCTCGGGCGGGCCCAGCGGGTGGTCGTCGACCGCGAACACACGACGATCATCGGCGGCCTGGGCGACCGGGCGGTGATCGACGGCCGCAAGCAGCAGATCCGGCAGCAGATCGAGAAGGCCACGAGCGATTACGACCGCGAGAAGCTCCAGGAGCGGCTGGCCAAGCTCTCCGGCGGCGTGGCCGTGATCCGCGTCGGCGCGCCGTCCGAGGCCGAGATGAAGAGCCGCAAGGAAGCCCTCGACGACGCGATTGCCTCGACCCGGGCCGCCGTGGCCGAGGGGCTCGTGCCCGGCGGCGGCCTGGCGCTCCTCCGCGCCATCGACGCCCTGGAGAAGGAGGAGCAGGCGGCGGACGGCGACGAGCGCACCGGCGTGGCGATCCTGCGCCGGGCGCTGGAGGCCCCGGCGCGTCAGATCGCCGAGAACTCGTCCGTCGACGGCGGCGTCGTCGTCAACGAGATGCGCCGGAGCAGCGGCGCCCACGGCTTCGACGCCGCGCGCCGCGAGTACGTGGACCTGATCGAGGCCGGCATCGTGGACCCCACCAAGGTCGTGCGCGTCGCGCTGGAGAACGCCGTGTCGGCCGCGAGCCTGCTGCTGCTGACCGAGGCCACGATGACCGAGGTGCCGGAGAAGAAGGAAGAGGCCCCGGCGCCGCTGGCGTGAAGGAGGATGGCGCATGCGATCCATGAGCTCTCGAGTCGCTTCGGCGCTGCTGCTGCTGGCCGTGCTCGCGGCCGCGGCGACCTCGGCCGCGGACGTCCCCGGGACCGTCCGGCATTCCGGGACGCTGGTCACGATCGATCCTCGGGACGGCGTGATGGTCGTCGACGAGGTGGGACCCTGGCGGGTGGAGAAGGGCGCTACCGTGACGACCCGGCGGGTCATCGGCGTCACCCCGGACACGAAGTTCAACCTGTTCATGCGCGTCGACGTGCCGGGGGCCTTCGCCGGCGACTTCATCGAGGTGGAGCTCGATGCGGGGGATCTCACCCCCGGCGATTTCGTCACGGCGGAGTGCGTCCGCGAGCGGGGCCGGCTGGTGGCGCTGACCGTCACCGTGGCCGAGCTCAGCGGAGAGTGAGCGCGCCGTCGACGCCGCACGGCCACCGGGTGAACGGCCCCGGCGGCCGGAGAGCGGCAGCGCTGACCGGGCGGGCCGCCGCGCCGGGTGTGGCCCCGGGGGAGATCGGAGAGCGATGAAACGCGTGAGCGCGCTGTGGAGGGCGGCGGCCGTGCTCGTGCTGGCCGCCGTGCTGATCGGACTCGCCGCCGCGCCGGGCTCGGCGACGGTCCGCGGCCACGTCGTGATCGGCGTCGGCCCCGTGTGGTGGGGCGGGTATCCGTACCCGTGGTGGGGGCCCTATCCCTACTGGCGGCACCCGTACTGGCCGTACGCGCCGTACGCCTACTATCCGCCGCCGGTCATCGTGACGGAGCCGCCCGTCTACATCCAGCGGCCCGCGGCACCCGAGCCGGCCGCCGCGGGCTACTGGTATTACTGCGAGAGCGCGAAGGCGTACTATCCGACGGTCCCCGAGTGCCCGGAGCCGTGGATCAGGGTTCCTCCCCGCCCGCAGTAGCGCGTCGTGCCGTCCCGGCGGACGCCTGCCGCACCGGCGGGCGATCCGCTTCCGTATCATCCCAGGGCCTCGACAGCGCGGAGGCCCGGCGCCGGCTGGCCCGGTTCGGCCCCAACGTCCCGGCGTCGCACCGGCCCGCCGTCGCGCTCGGGGCGCTCCTCGGCTTCCTCGCGAATCCGCTCGTCGTCGTCCTGCTGCTCGCCTGCCTCCTGGCCGCGTTCCTCGGCGACCGCCTGAACGCGTTCCTCATCGCCGTCGTGGTGGCCCTCAGTGTCCTGCTCAACTTCGCGCAGTCGTACCGCGCGCAGCGCGCGGCCGAGCGGCTGCGGGAGGAGATCGCGCCGACGGCGACGGTGCGGCGCGACGGCGAATGGATCGAGATCGCGCGGGCCGGCATCGTCCCCGGCGACGTCATCCGGCTCGGCGCCGGCGACCGCGTGCCCGCCGACGCGCGGCTCCTCGAGGCGCGCGATCTGCACGTCCAGCAGGCCGCCCTGACCGGGGAGTCCCTGCCCGTGGAGAAGGCGCCGACCGGCGCCCGGGCGCCGGTCTGCCCGGGCCCCGAGGCCGCCGACCACGTGTTCCTGGGCACCTCCGTCGTGAGCGGCACGGCCGTCGCCCTCGTCGTGGCGACGGGCCGCGCCACGGCCTTCGGCGACATCGCCGCCCGCCTGGCGACCGGGCCGCCCGAGACGGAATTCGAGCGCGGCACGCGCCGCTTCGCCCTCCTCATCATGCGCACGGTCGTCTTCCTCGTGCTCTTCGTGCTCCTGGCCAGCGTCGCCCTGCACCGGCCGCTGCTCGAGTCCCTCCTCTTCGCGCTGGCCCTGGCCGTCGGCCTCACGCCGGAGTTCCTGCCCATGATCACGACGGTCACGCTGGCGCGCGGCGCCGTCCGCATGGCCCGCCGCCACGTCGTCGTCAAGCACCTGGCGGCGATCGAGGTCTTCGGCGGCATGGACGTCCTCTGCAGCGACAAGACCGGCACGCTGACCGCGGGCGAGATGACCCTCGACCGGTGTGTGGACGCCTTCGGGGACCCGTCGGAGCGGACCCGGCAGCTGGCCTACCTCAACAGCGTGCACGAGACGGGCATCCGAAGCCCGCTGGACGCGGCCATCCTCCGATCGGCCGGGCCGGCCTCGCCGGAGTCCCTGAAGCTCGACGAGATCCCGTTCGATTTCGAGCGCCGCCGGCTCTCCGTGGTGGTGGACGCCGGCGACGGGGCGCTCCTCGTCACGAAGGGGGCGCCCGAGGCCATCGTGCCGCTGTGCCGCGATCACGAGAGCGCGGGCGAGCGTCGGCGCCTGGACGACGAGGCCCGCCGGCGGTGTCGGGCGACGTTCGAGGCGCTGAGCGCCGCCGGGTACCGCGTGCTCGCGGTCGCCGAGCGGCGGCTGCCGCGCCAGCCCGTCTACCGCGCCGCCGACGAACGGGACCTGACGCTCGTGGGGTTCGTGACGTTCGTCGACCCGCCGATGCCCGGGGTGGCCGAGGCGCTGCAGGCCCTGCGGCGGGACGGCGTCGCGGTGAAGATCGTGACCGGAGACAACGAGCTCGTGGCCCGGCACGTCTGTGCCGAGGTGGGCCTCGACGGGCGCGCCGTCGTGCTGGGCCACGAGATCGACCGGATGACGGACGGCGCGCTGGCGGTGGTGGCGGAGCGGACGACCGTGTTCGCCCGCGTCTCGCCCGCGCAGAAGCAGCGCATCCTGCTGGCCCTCAAGAGCCGCGACCACGTGGTGGGCTTCCTCGGCGACGGCATCAACGACGCCCCGTCGCTGCACGCCGCCGACATCGGCATCTCGGTGGCGACGGCGGCCGACGTCGCCCGGGACGCCGCGGACATCGTCCTGCGCGAGCGGAACCTGGCCGTCCTGCACCAGGGGGTGATCGAGGGCCGCCGGGCGTTCGCCAACGTGATGAAGTACATCCTGATGGGGACCAGCTCGAGCTTCGGCAACACCTTCAGCATGGCGGCCGCCGTCCTGTTCCTGCCGTTCCTGCCCATGCGGCCCACGCAGATCCTCTTGAACAACTTCCTCTACGACCTCGCCCAGATCACGATCCCCGGCGACAACGTCGACAGCCGCTTCGTCGAGACCCCGCAACGCTGGAACGTCGGCGTGATCGCCCGCTTCATGCTCGTCATCGGCCCGATCTCCTCGCTCTACGACGGGCTCACGTTCGTGGCGCTGCTCGCCCTCTTCCACGCGCAGGAGCCGCTCTTCCAGACGGGATGGTTCGTCGAGTCGCTGGCCACCCAGACGCTGGTGCTCTTCGTGATCCGCACGGCGGGCCACCCGCTGGCGAGCCGTCCCAGCACGGCCCTGGCCGTCACGACGGGCGCCGTGGTCCTGGCCGGCCTCCTGCTGCCGTTCAGCCCGCTCGCCGGTCCGCTGGGCTTCGTGCCGCTCCCGGCCGGATTCTTCGCGTTCCTGGCCGTGGCAACGGTGAGCTACCTGGCGCTCGTGGAGGTCGTGAAGCGGCGCCTGATGACGCGGCTCCTCGCCGCCGGCTGAGCGGCGGCCAGGGCTCAGCGGGCCCGCACGACCATCACGGGACAGGGCGCCGTCGTGCCGAGCGGGCCGGCCGTGAGGAACCGTCGCCCCAGTCCGGCGCCGCCATCCCACGGCATGCCCGTGGCGTCACGCTCAACGGCCCGATTTCCCGAGGATCCGGTGTGTGGCACCCCTCTTGCGGATATCTGCCGGGATGATCGGAAGAGAGCGACCGGGGGAGCGCGTCGAGCTCCGGCCGGTGCCGTCCTCCGGCAACGGGCACGGGGCGCCGGGCGAGCCGCCGGCACGCGGACTCCGCGTCCGCCGCTGGCTCCCGCTCGGCGCCCTGGCCGTCGCGCTCCTGGCGCTCGCCGTGACGCTCGGACCTCGGCTCGTCGCGTGGCTCGGGGCGCCCGCGCCGACGGGCGTGCTGATCGCCAGCGGCCGGATCGAGGGCCGGATCACCACGCTCACGCCGAAGTCCGCCGCCCGCGTGGTGACCCTGCACACCGACGAGGGGCAGGCCGTCCGCGCCGGCGATCTGCTGGCCAGCCTGGACGACCGGGCCCAGCGCGAGCGCGTGAACGCCGCCCGGGAGTCCCTCGACGTGCTCGTGCAGCGGTTACGGGCCGCCGACATCGAGCTGGCCCTGACCGAGCGGCAGGTCTCGCTGCAGGTGGCCCAGGCCGAGGCCGCGCTGCGCGAGGTGGAGGCGCGCCTGCAACGCGCCCGCGCCGGCGCGTCGCAGGCGCGCCGGGACGCCGAGCGGGCCGTCGCGCTGGCGGCGAGGGACCTCATCGCCGCGCAGGAGGCCGAGCACGCGCGGCTGAAGGCCGACGTCGAGGTCCAGGCCGTCCGGGAGGCGGAGCACGCGCGGGCCCGCGCGGCCAAGGAGTTGGAGCAGGCGCGCCTGGGATCCGAGCGCGTCATCGTCATCCGCGCCGAGCGCGAGGCCCTCGAGCGGCAGCGGCGCCAGGCCCTGGCCCTGCTCGCCGAGCAGGCGAGCGTCGTGGAGGAGTTCGCGATCCGCAGCCCCATCACCGGCCGCGTCCTCACCCGTACCGTCGAGGTCGGCGAGCGCGTGGAGGCCGGCACGCCGCTGTTCACGCTCGTGGACCTCGACCGCCTGTACGTGAAGATCTACGTGCCCGAGCCGAGCATCGGCAAGGTCGCGCTCGGGCAGGAGGCGCGCGTGTACGTGGACGCGCACCCCGGCCGGGCGTTCCCGGCGCGGGTGAGCCGGGTGGCGCAGGAGGCGGAGTTCACGCCCAAGAACGTGGAGACCCGCGAGGAGCGTGTGAAGCTGGTCTTCGCGGTGGAGGTCGCGCTCGCGGAGAATCCCGGCGGCGTGCTCAAGCCCGGGATGCCGGCCGACGCCGTGATCCGGCTTGAGCCGGACGCCCCCTGGGTCGACCCCGCCGCCTCGCACGGGGTCGTGCGAGGCCGCGGGGCCGGCGAGCAGGGGCGCTAGCCCTCGGCGACGGACCGGGCGCGCCATGGAGCGCCACGACGGCGGAGCTGCCGCGGTGATCGACGTGCGCGGCCTCGCCAGGACGTACCGTCGCGGGCGCGTGCGGGCGGTCCGGGACGTCTCGTTCCGGGTCGCCCCCGGCGAGGTCTTCGGGCTCATCGGCCCCGATGGCGCCGGGAAGACGAGCGTGCTGCAGATCCTCGCCGGTGTCCTGCGCCCGGACGCCGGCGAGGCGCACGTGGCCGGCGTGGACGTCCGGCGCGACCCCGAGGCGGTGAAGTCCCGCATCGGGTACATGCCGCAGGGGCTCGGGCTCAGCCTCTACGACACGCTCACGGTCGAGGAGAACATCGCGTTCTTCCGCGACCTGCGCCGCGTGCCGGCCGACCGCTACCGCGACAACCGCGACCGCCTTCTCCGGATGACGCACCTCGGCGGGGTCCTGGACCGTCCGGCCCGCGCGCTGTCCGGCGGCATGCGGCAGAAGCTCGGCCTCGTGTGCGCGCTCATCGACCTGCCGCGGGTGCTCCTGCTCGACGAGCCGACGACCGGCGTCGACCCGATCTCGCGCCGCGAGTTCTGGACGATCATCCACACGCTCGTGGCCGGCGGCGGCGTCACCGTGCTGCTGACGACGTCCTACATGGACGAGGCCGAGCGCTGCCACACCGTCAGCCTGATGCACCAGGGAGCGCTGATCGCGCAGGGGCCCCCGGCGGCGCTGGTGGCCGCGCTGCCCGGGGGCGGTCCCGGCACGCTCGAGGACGTCTTCGTCCACCTGCTGACGGGGGGCCGCACGCGCGCGGTCGCGCCCGTCGCGATACCCCGGGCGCCGGTGGCCGGCCTCGCGGCTGCCCCCGCACCCGGCGCGGCGGTCGTCGCCGACCGTCTCACGGTCGCTTCGGGGCCGTCACCGCGGTGGACGCCGTGAGCCTCGCGGTCCACCCGGCGGAGATCGTGGGGCTGCTCGGCCCCAACGGCGCCGGCAAGACGACGCTGATCCGGATGCTGTGCGGGCTGCAGCCCCCGACGGCGGGCCGGGCGGTCGTGGCCGGCCACGACGTCGGCCGGCAGGCCCGCCAGGTGCGCGGGGTCATCGGCTACATGTCCCAGCGCTTCGCCCTCTATCGCGACCAGACGGTGCGCGAGAACCTCGCGCTGGCGGCCGGCCTGCACGGCGTCGGCGGCGCCCGCCGGCAGGGCCGCATCGCGGCGCTGCTGGCGACCCTGGGTCTCGAGGCCTTCGCCTCGCAGCTGCCGGCCGCGCTGCCGGTCGGGCTGCGCCAGCGGCTCGCCCTGGCCTGCGCGATCGTCCACGAGCCGCGCGTGCTCTTCCTCGACGAGCCCACCGCCGGCGTCGATCCGCTCGCGCGCCGGCAATTCTGGGACCTCGTCCACGGGCTGGCGCACGAGCGCGGGGTGGCCGTGCTCGTGTCCACGCACTACATGGACGAGGTGAGCCACTGCGACCGCCTGGGCTTCATGCACGAGGGACGCCTGGTCGGGCTGGGGCCGCCGGACGCCCTCAGGAAGGAAGCCGAGCAGCGGGGCGGCCCGATGGTCGCCGTCGAGGCGGCCGCCTTCGAGCGCGCGTTCGTGCTCCTGCGCGAGCACTTCCCCGGCGCCATGCTGTACGGGCGGCGGGTGCGCTGGCAGAGCGCCCGGCCCGGCGAGGACACCGAGCGAGCCCGGGCCGTGCTGGCGGCCGCCGGCATCGCCGCCGGCATCGCCACCCAGCCGCTGTCGATGGAGGACACCTTCGTCAGCGTGCTGCGCGAGGCGGGGCGCGGCGATGCTTGACCGCACCCTGGCCATCGCGCGCAAGGAGGCGCGCCAGCTCCTGCGGGATCCGGCCTACCTCGGGCTCGCCTTCGTCGTGCCGCTGCTGCTGCTGCTCGTGCTCGGGCAGCAGCTCTCGCTGGACGTCCGGGGCCTGCTGGTGGCCGTCGTGGATCGTGACCGCTCGCCGTGGAGCCGCGAGTACGTCGACGGCCTGGTCCACTCGGAGTACTTCCGGCTGGTCGGGATGCCCGAGGGCGAGGCCGAGGCGCAGGAGTGGATCCGCTCGGGACGGGCCCGGGTGGTGCTCGACATCCCGCCGGACTTCGGCCGCCGCCTGAGCGCGGGCGAGGCGGCCACCGTCGGGGTGACGGTCGACGGCTCCTTTCCGGCGCGGGGGCAGCTCGCGCTCGGCTACCTCGAGGCCATCGGCGCGCTCCACAACGAGCGGCTGGCCCGCGCCTTCGTCGCCGAGCACGGACGCCAGGGGGCGGCCACCTGGCCGGTGCAGGTGGAGGTGTCCGTCTGGTACAACCCGACGCTCGAGAGCAAGAACTTCATCGTGCCGGGCATGCTGGTGCTGGTCCTCATGATCTTTCCCCCGTTGCTGACCTCGCTGGTGATCGTCCGCGAGCGCGAGAGCGGCACCATCCTGAACCTCTACGCCTCGGCCGTGAGCCGCGGGGAGATCGTCGCGGGCAAGGCCCTGCCGTACGTGGCCGTGTCGTTCGTCGACTACGCGGCCATCTTCGCGGTGAGCATCGGGGTGTTCCACGTGCGCTTCGTGGGCAGCGTGTGGCTGCTGTCGGCCGGGGCCCTGCTCTACGCGGTCTGCACGGTGGGCCTCGGCCTGCTGATCTCCGCCTTCACGCGGACCCAGCTGGCCGCCGTCCTGGCGACGTTCCTCGTCGCCGTGGCCCCGGCGTTCGCGTTCTCGGGCATCTTCGCTCCGGTGGCCAGCCAGGACGCCGTCGGGCAGGTCGTGAGCCACCTGATCCCCGCCACCTACTTCATGGACGTCGTGCGCGGCAGCTTCCTGAAGGGGGGCGGCCTGGCCACCCACGGGCCCCGCCTGCTGGCGCTGGGCGCCTACGCGGTCGTGGTCTACGCCCTCGCCGGCCTCGCCGTGCGCAAGCGGGTGGCCTGATGGCGGCCCGGCTCGCCGCCATGGTCCGCAAGGAGTTCAGCCAGCTGCTCCGCGACGTCCCCATGCTGTTCATCCTGCTGTGGGCGTTCACCGGCGCCATCTACACGGGCGGGCACGGCATGTCGACCGAGCTGCAGCGCTACCCGATCGCGGTCCTCGACCTGTCGCGCAGCGCCGAGAGCCGCGAGCTGGTGTCGCGCTTCCGCGCCCCGCACTTCCGGGTCACGGTCCACGCGGCCAGCGACGCCGAGCTGGTGGAGGCCCTCGACGCCGGCCGCGCCAGCCTCGGCATCGTCATCCCGCCGGACTTCGCGCGACGTCTGCACCGGACCGGCGCGCGGTTCCAGGTCATCGTGGACGGCAGCCAGTCCATGCTGGCCACGATCGCCGGCGCCAACGTCGCGCGGATCGCGAGCGACTACGGCGTCGAGGTGCTCGAGCGGCGGGCGGGGCCCGGGCTCGCGCGGCGTCCGCCGCGCGTCGACGCCCGCGTCCGGGTCGAATACAACCCGAACCTCCGCGAGGAGTGGTTCTCGGGCCTGCTCGAGCTCCTGAACCAGGTGACGATGGTGGCCATGCTGCTCGCCGCGGCGGCGATGGTGCGCGAGCGCGAGCAGGGGACGGTCGAGGCGCTGCTGGTGAGCCCGCTCCGGCCCGCCGAGCTCTTCGCCGCCAAGGTCGTTCCGGTCGTCACGCTGGTGCCGCTGGCCGCGCTCGGCGCGCTGTTCGGCATCGTCGCCGGCGCCTTCGACATGCCGATCCGGGGCAGCGTGGTCCTGTTCTACGCCGTCTCGATCGTCTACGTCTTCGCCATGTCGAGCCTCGGCCTCGCCATCGCCGTGGTCTCGAGGAACCTCGGCCAGGCGGTCCTGCTCGTCCTCCTGATCCTCTATCCCATGGTCATGCTCTCCGGGGCCTTCACGCCCCCGGAGAGCATGAGCCCGCTGCTGCGGTACGGCGGGTGGCTGTCGCCGGTGCGGCACTACGTCGACTTCGGCTACCAGGTGCTCTTCAAGGGCAACGGGCTCGCCTACGTCTGGCCGCACGTGGGCGGCATCGTCGTGCTGGGCCTCGCCGCGTTCCTGATCTCGGTGCGGCGCTTCGCGCGCCTCGTGCGCTGAGGGCGACCGGCGGCCACCGACCCGGCGGGTGGGGACCGCCTGCCACGGCCGAGGCGGCGCAACCCCACTGCGCCGAGGGGTCACCCCGGCGCAAGCGACCGCCAGGATGGCGGATCCGTGCTGGCCCGGAGCTTGCGGTGACCGTCCCTCGGGAGGAGGACCCTGCCATGCCACCGCACTGCGACGCCCTCGCCCCCTACACGGGGCTCAAGCCGGCGGGGCTCGACGCGGGGCCGGTCCTGCCCATCGCCGAGCGCGCCGCCGAGACGGGCTCGGGCGCGGAGCTGACGGCGTTCCTCGCCGGCCTCCTGCGCGCCGAGAACGAGCGGCGGCTCGACCGTCTCGAGCACCTGCGTCACCGCGCCGACGAAACGGTCGAGGCCGCCCGGGCGTACGTCGGCGGGATGCTCGGCCTCGAGGTGTGGGCGAACGACCTCCATCAGCGGATGAAGGCCGAGGCGCACGCCGGCGAGCACGCCCACGGCCACGAGCCCCGCCCGGTCGCCCACGTGCCGGAGCAGTGACCATGCGCGCCGACATCCTCCTGGCCACGGACCTGTCGGGCTGCTCGGGCCCTGCCGCGCGCGTGGCCGCCGAGTACGCGCGGCGGCTCGGCGCCCGGCTGCACGTGCTGCACGTGCGGCCCAGCGAGACGAGCGCTCCCGAGACGGCGCTGCGGCGGCTGGTGGCCGAGCTGGGCGGCGGGCCCGTGCTGTCCGCGGTGGAGACGGGAATCCCCGTGGCCGACAAGATCGTCCGCTATGCCGAGGACCACGGCATCGGCCTGATCGTCGTGGGGACCCACCGCCGGACCGGCGTGAGCCGCGCGCTGCTCGGCAGCGTCGCCGAGCGCGTCGTCCGCACCGCCGCCTGTCCGGTGCTCGCCGTGCCCTGCGTGTGGCGCGGCGAGGCCCGCGAGCGGATGGCGTCATGAAGATCCTCGTGCCCACCGACTTCTCCGGGGCGGCGGTGACGGCCTGGACCACCGCGCGCGGGCTGGCCCGCCGCCTCGGCGCCGAGCTGCTCCTGGTGCACGTGTTCGCGCCGCCGCCGCTCTACTCCGAGGGCCCGTTCACGGGCGAGCGCGTCCGCCAGGTCTACGCTGCGGGCCGGGCGTGGGTCGACAAGACGCTCGAGGAATGGGCGGCGGCGGCGCGGGCCGACGGGCTGGCCGTGCGTGTCGAGGTGCGCGAGGGCTCGCCCCACCGGGAGATCCTGGCCCTGGCCGCCGAGGAGCGCGCCGACATGATCGTCCTCGGCACGCACGGCCGCGGCGGGCTGGAGCGCGCGCTGCTCGGCAGCGTCGCCGACCGGGTGATCCGGCTGGCGCCGTGTCCCGTCGTGTCGGTGCGCGGGCCGGCGGAGGCGTGAGCGTCCGTCGCCGGTGCGGACCTCGTCTCGCATTACCTGTTCGCCAGCCTCACGGCGCACGCCACCGCGCTCCTGCCCGTGATGCTGGCGGCGGTGGTCGTGATCCCGGAGGTGCCCGTGACGAGGGTGTCGCTCGCGCTGTCGTACGCGCTCGGGCCGATGGGCATCCTCACGCCGTACGCGACCGGTTCGGCGCCGCTGCACTACGGCAGCGGCTACATCGGCCATCGCGACTTCTGGCTGCTCGGGCTCGGCTTCGGCGCCCTCTATCTCGTGGTGCTGCTCGGCGCTGGAGCTGCCGTACCTGGCCCTGCTCCACGGCTGACGCCGGCCGGCGGTCCGAGCGTCTAGAATGTCGCCTGGCACGCCGGCACCCGGGGGAGTCGGGCGCCCGAAGGAGGATCGCGATGGCCCAGGACTTCGAGTACGTCTCGCGCGCGCGGTTGGACTATCACGAGGGGCGCCGACGCGCGTTCCTCGGCGACGTCGCCGAGCCGGTCGTGTACGGCGTGCAGGGAGCCCTGCGCGACTACTACGGCGCCGAGGAAGGCCCGCCGATCGCCTCGACGCTCGACCACATCGTCGCCGCGGTCGCCGGCTGAATGTACGGCACGCTGCGCGGCGCCCTGGCAGGGCGCAAGATCGCGTTCGACCGGGAGACGTTCACGGCGACCGTCGCCGGACGCATCACGGGCGCCGGCAAGACGATCCGCATCACGTCCATCCACGTCCACTACGACCTGGCCGTGCCCGCCGAGGCGGGCGAGGCGGCACGGCGGGCGCTGGCCGTTCACCCCGAGGGCTGTCCCGCCCACCAGAGCGTGCAGGGCGCGATCGCCGTGACCTGGGACGCGACCCTGCGCGTCGGGGACCGCACGGAGTCGGTGCGCAGCGAGGGCTGAGCGGACGTGACCGGGCCGCGGGCGGCCCGGTCCCGGGCGCGCGGATCGCCGGTCCAGCGGGCCGTCCGCGGCCGGCCCGCGCGCCCCGTACCGCTCACTGCATGCGCGCGGCCTCGCTGCGGTCGACGTGCCAGAGCACCACGTGGTACTGCATCCCGTCCGAGCCGGGGTGCGGGTAGATCGACACGTGGTCGATGCGCTGCTCGCCGGCGTCCATGCTGGTGAGCGCGTCCTGCCGCAGCTCGCTCGCGGGAACCACGTACACGGTGGCCACGCGCTTGCCGCCGGCGTCGTACGCCGCGAAGCGCTGCGTGCCGCCGGCCGCGCTCTCCGCCTCCATCCGGCTGAACCGCAGCGAGGTGATGGGCGGCGCCGCCGCGGCCACCTGCGGCTGGGCCTGGCCCGTCGCCGGCGTGGTCCGGGGCGAGGCCGCGGGCGCCGCCGCGGCGCGCGCCACGGTGAGGTTGTTCACGACGCGGCGGGCCTCCGGCACGCTGCGGGCGGCCGTGAAGATGTCGGTGGCCGTCTGCTGGTCCTGGACGACGCCGGTCAGGTACACGATGCCGTCGCGCGCGTCGACGTCGACCCGGGTCAGCGTGCCGACCTTGGTCGTGGCGATCGCCGTCTTCACCTTCGCCGCGATCTGCTTGTCCTCGATCCACTGCCCGGCGCTGCGGCCGGTCATCGACCGGCAGCCCGCCACGGTCACGAGGAGCGCGACCATGATGGCGAACGATCTCGTCACTCTCGACATCCGGGTATGCATGGGGTCACCTCCAACGGTCGATCGCGATCCGGGCTGCAAGGCGGAAGCCAGCGCCGTCACCGCTCGGCGACGTCGCGGTCGTCGGACGGCGCGCCGCGGGCGAGCCAGCCGGCGAAGTCGTCGGCGACGGTGGCCAGGCGCCATTCCTCGAGGATCTGAAGCGCCATCGCGCGGGCGCCGCCGGGCCAGGGGCTGGCCAGGCACTGCTCCAGCAGCCAGGCCTCGAACTGCTCGGGTGCGGGGTCCTCGTCCACGGCGCGCTGCAGCAGGTCGCGCTTGAGTCCCAGGCCGATGGCGTCGGGCGTCTGGTCGCGCTTGCGGCGCTGGCGCCGGCCCTCGGAGGCCTCGAGGGCCGCGAGCAGCCCGCGACACACGCCGGCGGGGCGCCGCGTCAGCGCCGCCACGGCAGGCGCGAGGGCGCGCGTCCGGCCACGACGCGCGCGACGATCGCATGTCCGCGGGTGTCCGGGCGGCGGTAGCCCTGCTGCAGCGCGGCCACGTCGAGCTCCACCGTCGCCGCGTCGAGCAGCAGGACGTCCTCGGGCGGTGCGGCGCGCAGCGTCGTGACCGTCTTCAGGTAGCCGCGGCAGTCCGCGCACGTCTCCACGCGCCGGGTGTCGAGGCTGTCCCCCGGCACCAGGGCCCCGAGCCTCACGTGGTCCGTGTCGCCGCAGAACGGGCAGCGCAGCCAGTCGAACGGCCAGTCGGCCCCGCACGGACCGCAGCGCAGCTGGCGGCTGCGCTCGAGGCCGCGGGCCTCGGCCAGGGTGGGCCACCGGCCGCACACGGGGCAGAGGCCACGTCGCCACGTCGCCATGGCCTGGCCCCCGGCCCACGCGCGACGGCAGGCGTGCAGCAGCGGCATGGCCGCCAGCGGGGCGAGGGCGTGCATCGCGGCGGGGTCGACGTCCAGGCCGCGCGCCAGCGCATCGAGCCGGCCGGCATCGCCGCCGAGGGCCGCCTCGAGGACGGCCAGGGCGCCGTCCGCCTCGATCCGGCGCGCGCGGCGCCCGGCGCCGCCCCGGACGACGTGCCGGACCCACCGCGTGGCGAGCCTCGGGTCGACGGTGAAGACGAGGCCGGCCACGCCCGGCGCCGCGTGGTCCGCGGCGCGCGGCGGCACCGCGGCGTCCCACGCCGGCGCGGTGGCTTCCCGGCGCGCGGCCTCCAGGAGGCTCAGCCACGGCGCCCACTCCGGATGCTCGCGTCCCAGGCGCTCGAGCGTGGGCGCCGCCGACGCGACGGCGGTCACCGCGCTCACCGGCCGCGCCGCTCGTCCGCGCGCTCGGGCGCCCGGTCGGCATGCCGGGCGGCCGAGACGTCCTGCAGGCCGTGGGGCTCGATCAGCCGCGGGGTGTCGTGATAGGGCCGCGCCCCTCCGTGCAGCTCCACGACCGGCCGGACGTTGCCCACGTCGGCGCCGGGTCCGCCGGCGCGCATGCGCGTCGCCTCGGGGCTGCTGCACGCGCCGAGCAGGACGATGGCGCCGGCGACGGCGATGCGGCGGGCGCCCATCGCTAGGCGCCCCACGTGATGCGCTCGGAGGAGAGCACGATCACGACGCGGAAGATGAAGCCGCCGACGAGGACGAGCAGCGCGGCCAGCGCCATCGACAGCCCCCCGCCGGTCACCCGCAGGCCGCCGCGCCACATGAGGAACAGCGGCGCCAGGATGCCGGCGATGACCACGCCGACCACGAGCAGGGCGCCCCAGGCGTCGAGCCAGGCCCGCGCCACCTCGCCCAGCGACACGACCAGGGCCACCAGGGCGACCAGCTCCAGCACCAGGAGCCAGGCGTCGAACCGCTCGAGGGCCAGCACGCCGAGGACCGTCCGCCGGCGCCGCAGACCCAGCAGGACGAGCAGGGCGGCCGACGTGGAGGCCGCCGAGATCAGGAAGTTGAGCCCGAGCAGCGGCGTGTCGGACCAGATCGGCCGGTTGGTGACGGCCAGCAGCACGCCGGTGTAGGAGGCGAAGAAGAACGCCAGCACGCCTCCCAGCACGCCGACGAGGCCGCCCACGATCGAGCGCGGACGCAGCGCGTCGAGCCAGCGCCAGCGCAGGCGCCCGGCGTCGCGCAGCGCGGCCAGGAACGACACGAACGAGACGGCCCCGAACGCCAGCAGGATCCACGAGCCGGCGGACATCGGCGAGTAGCTCTTGAACATCGGCTGCCAGGTGTTGGACTCGAGCAGCATGTGCCAGAAGCGCTCGGGCCGGCTCAGGTCGAGGATCAGGAGCAGCCCGCTGACCAGCACGGCCGGGAAGGCGATGACGTAGCCCAGGCGCGCGAGCGGGCGGTCCGCGGCGCGACCGAAGAAGTCGACGAGGACGGCGAGGAAGTAGCATCCCCCGGCCAGACCGCCGATGAAGAAGTAGAGGATGATGAGCCACTGCCAGTGCGGCGGATCGGTGAAGAACGTGCTGCTGGGCGCCACGCCGGTCATGCCGCCTCCTCCTCGCGCCGGCGCTCCAGCGCGGCGGCGGCCCGGCCGCCGCGGGTGCGGAAGCTCACCACGCCCATGAGCCCCACCAGCACCGCGCCCAGCGCCGACCATAGCGTGCCGGGCGTCAGGTTGCGCGACGGCATCTTCGGGTCCGGCGGCAGCCGGTACACCTCGGGCCGGTCGAGCAGCAGGAAGAACGCGTTGAGCCCGCCCAGCATCTGCTCGTCGGCGCCGTAGAGGTACGCGCGCTGCTCGCCCTGCTCGTGCAGCTGCTCCACGCGCGCGGCGGCGATCTTGCGCAGATCGGCGATGGTGCCGAAGCGGATGGAGTCGGTCGGGCAGGCCTTGGAGCACGCCGGCTCGAGCCCGGCCCGGAGGCGGTCGTAGCAGAGCGTGCACTTCTGCGCGGTGTTCGAGGCCGGGTTCATGCCGATGACGCCGAAGGGGCACGCGCCCAGGCAGTCGCGACAGCCGTTGCAGACGTCGGACTGGATGACGACGGTGTCGAACTCCGTGCGGATGATGGCCCCGGTGGGGCAGACCTCCAGGCAGCCGGCCTGCACGCAGTGCTTGCAGACGTCGCTCATCAGCAGCCAGCGGCCGTCCCGGCGGCTGTCGTCGAACTGCTCGATGAACTGCACGTGCCGCCAGTGGAAGCCGTCCAGCTGGCGGGTGTTGTCGTAGCTGTCGCCGCTCAGCGTGTTCCGCCCGCCGTTGGAGGCCGGCAGCTGGTTCCACTCCTTGCAGGCCACCTCGCAGGCCTTGCACCCGATGCAGACCGTCGTATCCGTGAAGAACCCCATCGCCTCGGCCATCGCCGTCACCGCCCTCCTAGGCTCGCTCGACGTTGCACACGAAGGCCTTGCCCTCGTGGATCGAGACGTTGGGATCGCCGACGAGCGAGGTGAGCTCGTTGACCACGTCGCCGGTGGAGACGCCCTCGTAGCCCCAGTGCCACGGCATGCCGACCTGGTGGACCACCTGGCCGCCGATCCGCAGGGGCTGCAGCCGCCGTGTCACCAGGGCCTTGGCCCGGATCTCGGCGCGCGGCGTGCTGATGCGGACCCAGTCGAGGTTGGCGATGCCCTTCTCCCTGGCCAGCTCGGGGCTCAGCTCGATGAACAGCTCCGGCTGCAGCTCGGTGAGCCAGGGGTTCCAGCGGCTCATCGCGCCGGCCAGGTAGTGCTCGGTGAGCCGGTAGGTGGTGATGGCGTAGGGGAAGCGCCGGTCGCCCGGCTGGGTCAGCCGGTTGTCCGGCCGGTCCCAGTACTTCAGCACCGGGCTCGACTGCTGCTTGTAGAGCAGGTTGCGCACCGGCGACTCGGCCGGCTCGTAGTGCGTGGGCAGCGGGCCGTCCACGAGCCCGCTCGGCACGTAGAGCCAGCCGACGCCGTCCTGCATCATGATGAACGGCTGGTCGCCGCCGTGGGCGTCGAGCCCGACGCCGTCGGGCCTGCCCTGCGCCGTCGGGGGCTTGGTGGGGGCGAAGTCGGGCACGTCGTAGCCGACCCACCGCTGCTGGCCCTGGTCCCACCAGATGTACTTCTTGCGCTCGCTCCAGGGACGGCCCTGCGGGTCGGCCGACGCGCGGTTGTACATGATGCGCCGGTTGGCCGGCCACGTGTAGCCCCAGCCGAGCTGCGCGCCGCCCGGCGTGCCGGGCGCGTCGGGCTGGCGGCTCTCCGAGAGGTTGCGGTCGGGCGCCGGGAAGACGCCGCAGTAGATCCACGAGGCGCACGTGGTCGAGCCGTCGTCCTTCAGGTCGCCGAAGCCGGCCAGGTGGCGGGAGGGGTCGGCGGTGTAGTAGCCGTTGATCTCCTTGAGGATCTTGTGGCCGTCCGGCTCGCCGGGCGGGCCCTCGGCCCCGGGCTTGTCGGGATCGAAGTCCCACGTGAGGTTCTTGAAGCCCTCGTCGCGGGGCTGCGTGCTCGACGCGTACATGGCCTTGAGCCGCCTGGCCAGCTGGTGCGTGAACCAGAGGTCGGAGCGGCAGTCGCCCGGCGCCTCGGCGGCCTTGTGGTGCCACTGCAGCATGCGGAAGGTGTTCGTGAAGCTGCCCTCGTACTCGGCGACCTGCGCCGAGGGGAAGAAGAACACCTCGGTCCGGATGTCGGCCGGCTTCACCTCGCCGCTCTTCACCTCGGGCGCGTTCTTCCAGAAGGTGGCGCTCTCGTGCAGCCAGTTGTCCTTGACCACCAGCCACTCGAGCTTCCGCAGGCCGGCGCGCTCCAGGCGCGCGTTGAGCGAGGTGGCGGGGTTCTGGCCGATGAGCAGCATGCCCTTGACCTTGCCCTCGTTCATGGCCACGAACATGGGCAGGTGCGAGTGGTCGCCGAGGATCTTGGGGTGCCAGGCGTAGCCGAAGTCGTTGTCCGGCGTCGCCGCCTTGCCGTACATGGACTTGAGGTACGACACCATGAACTTCGGCAGGTTGGCCCAGTAGCCGCGCGGCCGCGTCTCCGCCGCCAGGTAGTCGGCCAGGGTGTCGTGCTTCTTCAGCGCCGTGGGGTGCGACATGTAGCCGTGGATCGAGTGATAGAGCGTCGGGACGTCCGTCGAGCCCTGGATCGAGGCGTGACCGCGCAGGGCCATGACGCCCGCGCCGGGCCTCCCGACGTTGCCGAGCAGGAGCTGGAGCAGGGCGCAGCAGCCGATGATCTGCGGGCCGTTGGTGTGCTGCGTCCAGGCCACGGCGTAGGCGAAGGCCGTGGTGCGGTCGCGACCGGAGCTGGCCAGGATCGTCTCGGCCACCTTGACGAAGGTGTCGCGCGGGCAGCCCGTGACCTGCTCGACCATGTCGGGGGTGTAGCGGCTGAAGTGGCGCTTCAGGATCTGGAAGACGCAGCGCGGGTCCTGCAGCGTCTCGTCGCGCTCCGGCGCCGGCGTCAGCAGCGAGCGCACCAGCGCGTCGTACGGCGGGCCCTGCCGCGCGGCCTCCTGGGCCGCCGGCTGGCGGGCGCCGGCGCCCGGAGCCGGGGCCTGGCCCTCGCCGGCGCCGCCCGCCTCACCGGACCGCTCGGTCTGCGCCCGCCACCCCTGCGGCTGGATCTTCGTCCCCGCGTACTGCCACGACCGCGTGTCGTACTCGCCGACGAAGCCGTTGAACGGCCACTCGGGCAGGCCGCTCTGGTAGCGCATGAGCCCGGAGAAGACGCCGTCGAGGTCCTCGGTGTCCTTGAACTCCTCGCCGATCAGCGTGGCGGCGTTGGTGTAGGTGCGGAGCCACGTCTGGAAGAAGTCGTCCGTCCGCCAGCGCTCGTGGTTGATCACGTAGTTGACCAGGCCGCCCAGGAAGGCGATGTCGGAGCCGGCCCGGATGGGCGCGTAGATGTTGGACATCGCGCTGGTGCGGGTGAAGCGCGGGTCGACGTGGATGAGCGTGGCGCCGTTGACGCGGGCCTTCATCGGCCACCGGTAGGCCACGGGGTGGTTCTCCGCCATGTTCGAGCCCATGACGACCAGGCAGTCCGAGTCGGCGAGCGTGCGATACGGAATGGTGGCGGCGCCGCGACCGAACCGTGTCCCCAGCCCGGGGACGCTGGAGCTGTGTCATATGCGGGCCTGGTTCTCGATGGCCACGATGCCGAGGCCGCGCAGCAGCTTCTGCTGGATGTGGTTCCACTCGTTGTCGAGGGTGGCGCCGCCCAGCGAGAAGATCGCCGTCGTGGAGTTGACGACCTTGCCGTTGTCGAGCTTCTCGACGAACGTCTCGTCGCGCGTCCTCTTCACGAGCTCGGCCACGCGGTTCATGGCGCGCTCGAGGTCCCACACCTCCCACTCGGTGGCGCCGGGCGCGCGGTGCAGCACCTTCGTCGGCCGGTTGGGGTTGACGTGCAGCTGGTAGATGGCCGCCCCCTTGGGACAGAGCGTGCCCTCGCTGTAGGGGCTGCGCGGGTCGCCCTCGATGTTGACGATCCGGCCGTCGACGGTGTGCACCAGCGTGGCGCAGCCCACCGAGCAGTAGGGGCAGAGGCTCGGCGTCGTCTTGGCGTCCTTGATGCGCAGCTCCTGCGCGCGCGCGATCGTCGGCGCCAGGTTGGCTCCGAGCCCGGCCAGCCCGCCGAGGGCGGTGCCGCCGGCCACGCCGGCGCCGAGCCTGAAGAAGTCCCGTCGGGAGACGTCCATGTCCCTGTTCCTCCCTGTGTCACCTGGCGGAGCGTCGCGTGGCGCCGTCCGGCGACCCTGGCCGCGCCGTGGGCGCCGTCCCGGCGCGGCGAGCCCGCCACGCGCCGTGGACCCGGCCGTGGGCCGGCGCGTGGCGCCGATGGCCGCGGGCAGGGGCGTGCGCCGGTCGGACCATGGGCTGGAGGCGAGCAACCGCTGTGCCGGTGAGTGCGGACGGCGGCGTGCGGCGTTCACGCCCCGCGCGCGAGTCCAGCACGGCGCGCCGGGACGGCGGAGGCCTGCCGGCCTCGCGCGACGCCGGACGGATCGTCACGCTCGACGCCCGTCCGGATTTCCAGAAATTACGCCGCCGATCCCGGATGTTCCGGGCGCTCGTGGCCGGCCGCCTCAGCCGATGGGCACGAGCGCGAACTCGATGCGCGGATCCCCCGGCGCGCCGGGCGGCGGCGCCTCGCCGGCCTCGGGCAGCCGCAGCCGCTCGGCCTCGATGCCGGCCTCCTCCGTGAGCGCGCGCCGGGTGGCGAGCAGGCGCCGGCTCGCCAGCTCGCGCGCCGCCTCCTCGGCCACCGGCTCGGCGTCGCGCAGCGCGACGATCATGGCGTCGACCGTCTCCGGCGGCGTGCGATCCGGGAACCGCGTCTCGAAGAGCGTCCGGACGGCCGAGGCGAAGTCCGGCAGGCGCGCCTCGCGCTGCAGCCGCTGCACCCGCGAGGCGACGGCCTGGGCCTTGAGGGCCAGCATGTCCTCGTCGGTGACCACCGGTGTCAGCGTCAGCCCGACGAACGGCGAGGCGCGCATGAGGTCGCCGACGCGCTGCACCTGCTTGGCCGCGTCCGGGCCGACGACGGCGCTGCCGGGCGCGAAGACCACGGGATCCACGACCACGGCCTCGACCTCGCCCCGGCGCCCGGTGACGACGCGGCCGATGGCCTGCAAGGGGCCCATCACGAGGCGCGACACGACGTTGCGCAGCGCGGTGCGGATGGCGTCGCCGAAGCTGAACTGCGGCGAGCCGAGGTTGCCGGAGACCGGCAGCGAGAGCTCGATGTCGCCCCGGGGATTCTTGAGCAGCGACACGACGAGGCCCAGCGGCAGCCCCACCATCCGGTCGGGGTCGCGGCCCGCCGGCGCGACGTCGAGGCGCTCGACCACGATGTCGTTGCTGCCCGTCAGCTCCCGGCCCTCGATGCGGTAGCGCACCCGGGTCGTCAGCTCGCCCCGCCGCGCGATCCAGTCGAGGAACCGCCGCAGGTAGGGGTTCGTCCGCGGCACCGAGAAATCGCGCAGCTCGCCGGCGACGTCGAGCACGAAGGGCTCGCCGAACGGCCGCACCTCGCCGTCCAGGTCGAGCGCCGCGTCGGCGCCGACGATGCCCTGCACGGAGAGGCTCGCGACGGCGTCCGGGGCGGTGCCGAAGCCGCGCACCTCCACCGCCAGCCTGGTGATCTCCTCGGAGTAGAACGGCGTCGTGGTGCGGTCGATGAACCGCGCGTCGCCCTGGACCACGCGGATCTCGTCGATGGCCAGGCGCAGGGGCTCGCGGGCCTCCTCGGGGCGCGCCAGCGCGGAGACGGGCCCGTCGCCGGCGGGCGCGCCGTCGCGCGGCTCGCCGCGGGGCGCCAGCATCGCGCGCAGCGGGAAGGAGCCGTCCTTCTCGCGCTCGACGAGCAGGGAGGGCTCCGTGATCACGGCCTGCGCGATGTCGAGGCCGTGAGGCCAGCGGCCGCGGATGCCGCCCAGCTCGACGTGCGCGATCGTGGCGGTGGGCTGCGCCGGCGGCCCCAGCACCAGGTCGCGGGCGGCCAGCCGGCCGGTGGCCTCCACGCGCGCGGCCTCGTCGAGGTCGGCGGCCAGGCGGAACGTGGCGCGGACGCGGCCGTCGACGGGCGCCGCCACGCCGAGCAGCCCGGCGTACGGGCCGACGGCGGCGTCGGTCAGGGTCACCGTCAGGTCGGCGGCGCGGTCGGCCAGCTTGACGTCGCCGCGCGCCGTGAGCGTGCCGGACCCGGGCAGCCGCGCCTCCAGGGTCACCGCCGCCGGGTCGCGCCCCGGCCAGCTGACGTCCCGGGCGACGAGCGAGAGCCCGGGCAGGCTCAGCGTCCGCGCGCTGTCCCCGCCGACGACGAGCGTGGGGGCGCCGTCGAGCGCGATGCGCTCGGCCGTGGCCGCGCCGGCGTCGACGGCGAGGCCGCTCACGCCGAGCTCCAGCGCCGGCACGGTGACGAGCGGCTGCTCCTCGCCGCGCCGCGCCACGGCCGCGTCGCGCACGACGCCGGTGGCGTCGAGGCGGAGCGGCGCCCCGCGCGCCCAGCGCACGCGGACGTCCGAGCGGGCCACGCCACCGGCGGGCTGCACGGGCGCCCCCGGCGGCAGGTAGCCGGCCAGGCGCACCACGTCCACGTCGCGGAAGCGCGCCTGCAGGTCGGTGCGCAGCGTGCCCGGGGCCACGGTTCCCTCGACGACGGCGGCGCCGCCCGCGGCCAGGCGGGCGCGACCCTCGACGCGCGCCGGGGCCCCGGCCGGCCAGGCCAGGTCGCGCACGGTCAGCTCGAGCGCGGCGACGTCGAAGCGCTGCGGCGGCGACACGCGGGCGTCGACGATCACCGGCGCGCCGCTCACGGTCGCGCGCCCGACGGTGAGCGCGCCGCGGCGCAGCCGCAGGTCGGCGATCGCGGCGCGCAGCCGGCGGTGGCTGATGAACGGCTCGCGCTGGCCCTCGCGCGCGATGACGAGCCGCTCCATCGTGACGTCGCCGGACAGGCCGAGCCCGGTCGGCGTGGCGTAGCGGAGGTGGAGCGTGCCCGAGCCCACGCCCCCGGCCAGGCGGATCGGCGCGCCCGAGGCCAGGTACGGCCGTGCTCGGGCCAGGTCCAGATTCGCGATCCGGACCGTGAGGTCCGCGGCGACCGGGTACACGGTCAGGCCGCCCCGCGCTTCCAGCGTCCCGCCGGCGGGGTCGGCGATCGTCAGCGCGACCTGCCCGGGCGCGCGCGCCGGGAAGCTCAGGTGCTCGGCCACCAGGTGCACGCGCGCGAGATCGTGGCGCTGCGCCGGCGTCACGCTGGCGTCGAGCACCGAGGGCGCCCCGCGCGCCTCGATGCGCTCCGCCGTCACGGCGCCGTCGCGGTAGCGCACGCCGCGCGAGGCGATCGTCAGCGCCGGCGTGGTCACGAAGGGCTGCGCCTGGCCCCGCCGCATCATCACCAGGTCGCGGATCGTGGAGTCCGCCGCGGCCAGCAGTCCCGCGTCGGCGTCGTACTCGGCGCGGACCTCGGTGCTGAACCGCCCGCCCACGGGCCGCACCGCGGCGTCGGCCGGCGTGTACAGGGCGATCGGCGACAGGTCGAGTGCGCCGACCGTCACCGTGGCGCGGGCGCGAGCGGGCCGCACGGCGATGCGGTCGACGTCCACCACGACGGGCGCGCCGACCACGTCCAGTCGCAGCGTCGCGGTGCCGGCGCGGCGGCCCACGCCCACGCCGGCGACGTCGAGCGTGATGCCCGTCGCCTGCCACCGCCGCGGCGGTGACAGCGCGGCGTCGTCGAGCACGACCCGACCGCCGGCCAGGCGTCCGGCCTCGATCACGAACGCCAGCGGCTTGCCGGCCGGCCGCGCGCGGATGCGCTCGAGGACGTCCTCGACGCCGAGCGAGCCGTCCGGCAGCCTCGCCACCCGGACGGCGGGCTCGGCGACGTCCACGCGGTCGAGGTGAACGCGGCCGGCGAGCAGCGGCGCCAGCCGGAACCTCGCCTCGACGCGCGGCACCGCGAGCAGGGGCTCGGCCGCCCGGCCGGCGACGCGGATGTCCTCGACGACCAGGCGGCGGGTGAACAGGTTCAGGTCGACGTTGGCGACCGTCGTGCGCCGTCCGGTGAGCCCCTCGATCTGGCGGACGGTCGCCCAGCGGAAGACCACGGGCAGTGACACGACGACGGCGGCGGCGATCAGGAGGAACGCGATCCCGAGCGCCGCCCAGAGGCGGGGCCTGCGCATGGCGGGCGTTCGCGCTAGCCCGGGCGCCGCGGGCGCCGGGGCTCGCAGGTCAGCTCCTCACCGCCGTCTCGCCGCCACGCAGGGTGCCCTCGCACGGTGTGGTCGCCTCCGTCGCTCCCTGAGGGGCGGCAAGCCCGGTGCCAGCGACTGTCGGCCAGGCGGCGGCCGCGGGCGCGATCCGTGCGCGGGCCGGGTCCTGGCTTGACGTTCGGCCCATGGCCCGCCTACCGTCGCCGCATGGTCGTCCGGTCCGGCATGGCGCTCCTGGCGGCAGCGCTGCTCGGCGGCTGCGCCGCGACGGGCGCGGCCCCGGCGGGCGAGCGCGGGATCGTGGTCGAGGGCACCGGGCGCGTGGCCTCGCCGCCGGACACGGCGCTGGTGGAGGTGGGCCGCGAGGCGCGCGCCGCGCGCCTGGCCGATGCGACGGCCGACGTCGACCGCACGATGACCGGCGTCCTCGCGCGGGTGAAGGCGCTCGGCGTGCCGGACGCCGACGTCCGCACCGTGGCCTACGACGTCACGCCCATCCCGGAGCCGCGGGCCGCCGGCGACGCGGGAGCCGGCATCGCCGGCTATCGCGTGGCGAACGTGATGCAGGTCCGGCTGCCCGATGTCCGGGGCGTGGGACGGCTGGTCGACGCGGCGGTCGCCGCGGGCGCCAACGTCGTCCGCAACGTGCACTTCACGCTCGCCGACCCGTCGGCCGCCGAGGCCAGGGCGCGCGCGCTCGCGGTGCAGGACGCCGCCGCCCGGGCGCGCCAGGTCGCCGCGGCCGCCGGCGTGGGCCTCGGGCCGCTCCTCTCCGTGCGCGAGTCCGCGCCGGTGCGCCCGGTGGCGCGGATGACGCTGGCCACCACGGTCGGCCCGGTCGAGCCCGGCCTGCTGGAGGTGACGGTCCGCGTCGAGGCCCGCTACGCGATCGCTCCGTAGAGGAGCCGGGCTCAGTCCCGACCCGCGGCCCGCGGGTCCACGAGCAGGGTGAGTCCCCGCGCCTCGCGCACGACGACGCGCGCGCCGGCCGGCAGGCGCGCGGCCGGCGAGAGCAGGGTGGCCCGCCACAGCTCGCCCCCGACCCGGACGTAGCCCGACGGCCCGAGCGGCTCCACCACCTCGCCGAGGCTGCCGATGGGCACCGCGCGATACGGCGGCCGGTCGAACGCCGAGCGGATCACCGGGTACATCAGGAGGTCGCGGGCCACCACCAGCGCCGCGACCAGGGCCGCCGCCCAGGTCGGCAGTCCGAGCCCGACGGCGACGACCAGGGCCAGGCCGACCACGACCCACCCGAGCGCCTGCCACAGCAGGTAGCGGCCGAAGCCCTTCATGCGGCGCGATTCAGCGGCCGATCCCCAGCCCGAGGAGACCGCTCACGATCAGGTAGATGGCCACGAGGTAGTTGAGGAATCTCGGCAGGATGAGGATCAGGACGCCGATGATGATGGCCAGCACGGGGCTGACGAACGCCACGCCGATCATTGTGCCTCCCGTCGTGAGTGACTGGCGCGCGGCGAGCCGCGGCGCCGCGGTCGTCCCGGGACATGGCCGGTCGAGCCGTGAAGGACCCGGCTCTGCCGGTGGTCCAGGGCCACGGCGCCCCGCGGTGCACGCCCCGTGCCTGACGCCGCCGGCCCCACCGGCGGGCGGCGGGCACCGCGGTTGCACGGTCATGCTCGATCGCGTGCAGCGGGAGGTAAGAGGAATGGCCAGCCAGGCAGCGCGACTCATCCCCTTCGACGAGCTGACCGGGTACACGATCGGGGCCACGGACGGCAGCATCGGCAGCGTGGACGACGTGTACTTCGACGACCACAGCTGGACCGTGCGCTACCTCGTGGTGGACACGGGCGGCTGGCTGTCGGGGCGGAAGGTCCTCGTGGCGCCCGTCGCCATCGAGTCGGTCGACCGTGCCGGCGAGCGCGTCGTGACGCGCCTCACGCGCCGACAGGTGGAGGCGAGCCCCCCGATCGACACGGCCAGGCCCGTCTCGCGCCAGTACGAGACGCAGTTCTACGGCTATTACGGCTACAGCCCCTACTGGGGCGGGCCGTATCGCTGGGGGCTCTTGCCGTTCCCGGACGCCGTGCCGCTGTCCACGTCGCCGGCCGCGGCGCCGCCGCCGGTGTCCGACCGCGTGGCCGAGGAGATCGCCGCGCGCGAGCGCGAGGGGGCGGACCCGACCCTGCGCAGCGCCCGCGCCATCGAGGGGTACGGGATCCACGCCACCGACGGCGACCTGGGACACGTCGAGGACTACCTGATCGACGAGCGCGAGTGGGCCATCCGCTACGTCATCGTCGATCCACGCAACTGGTGGCCGGGAGAGCACGTGCTGGTCTCGCCCGAGTGGATCACGGCGATCGACTGGAACGAGTCCAGGCTGCACGTCGCGCTCTCCAGGCAGGCCGTCCGCGACGCGCCACCGTACCGGCCGGACGCGGTCCTCGACCGCGACTACGAGCAGGCGCTGCACCAGCACTACCGGCGCCCGGGCTACTGGGACCGGCGGCCCGAGGAATGGAGGCGCCGGCCGGCGGCGTAGCCCGCGGCCGCCGGCCCGACGTCCGCCAGCGACCGGCCAGGGCCCGGTCTCAGGGATGGCGGCGCGTCGGGGCCTGGAGCTTCTGGGCCAGCGCGCGCATGGGCTCGAGCGTCTGGCTCATGCTCGTCACGAACCGGCCGAGGCTGTCGACCATCTCGGTCTGCCGGCCGAGCGTCGTCTCGTGCTCCTCGCGGAGATTCGCGAGCTCGCCGCGCAGGCGCTCGTTGTCGTGGCGGAGGCGCTCGGCCTCGCGCTCGGCGTCCAGCAGGCGCCGCCGCAGCGATTCGTTCTCCTCGAACAGGCCGGGGATGATCCGGCCGAGCACGTGCTGCCCGTCCTGAATCCAGACGAGGACGCGGTCTCGCGCCTCGTTCGCGACGGTGGGATCCATCCTCTGGCCCTCCGTGAGGTGCGCGGGCGTCCGGCCGGTCCAGGCGGCGGTCAGGCTGCCCGCGGTGCGTTGCCCGACGGCGACGAGCACGACCGGGTGGATCGTCGGATCCTCCCAGTAGTCCGGACTGTGGCGCCGCTCGCCGCGCCGCCGCTCCACGACCGGCGCCCGGCTGGCGCGGCGGCGCTGCGCGTGGCGCCGGTCGAGCAGGACGTGCACCGTCGGATCGGTGCGAAATGCGGTGCGCATCTGGTGGAACCGCTCGATCTGCCCGCGCGCGACGATCATCAGGTAGCGGACCTCGGCCGGCGGCTGGTCCGCGGCCCGGCCGGGATCCGCGGGCGGCGCCGCCGGCCGCGGCGCGGCGATCGCCGGGGCGATCCCCGACGGCGCCGGCGGCCGCGCGCGCCGGACCAGGCGGTCGATGAGCCGGGCCAGCGAGTGCAGCATCCGGGTCCGCTCGCCGGCCCCTACACGCGCGGGGTCGCACGCCGCACCGACGATGCGGCGGCCGTCACCGGCGGCTGGACGCGGCCATGGCGACTCCTCCCCGGTCCGGCGTGACGGTCTCGGTGATGGGCGCCGCGCGAGGCGGGCAGCACGGACACTAGGGCAGGGCGGCACCGCTCGTCAAGCGCGTCCGGCCGCCACGCGGGGCCCGCCGTCACGTCAGCCCGCCGTCGGCGGCGAGCACCTGCCCGGTGACGTACGCGGCGCCGTCGGAGCACAGGAAGGCCACCAGCGGCGCGATCTCCTCCGGTCGCCCGGCCCGGCCCAGCGGGATGGCCGCCAGGAGCCCGGCCCGCACGCCGGCGTCGAGATCCGCCGTGAGCGCGGTGTCGACGAGGCCGGCGCAGACGCAGTTGACGGTGACGCCGGCCGGGCCGGCCTCGCGCGCCAGGGCCCGGCAGAGGCCGATCAGGCCGCTCTTGGCCGCGGCGTAGTTCGTCTGGCCGCGCCGTCCCACGAGCGCCGTCGGCGACACCACGTAGACGATGCGGCCCCAGCCGCGGGCCAGCATGCCGGGCAGCGCGCGGCGCGAGGCGAGGAAGCCGCCGGTCAGGTGCACGGCCAGCACGTCGTCGAGGTCCTGATCGGACATCGTGAGCAGCAGGCCGTCGCGCGTGAAGCCCGCGGCGTGCACGAGCACGTCGACGGATCCCACGCGCGCGAACAACGCATCCACGTCGGCCGGCGAGGCGGCGTCACACCGCGCCAGCGCCAGGGCCAGCCGCTCGTCGCGGGCCTGCCGGGCCGCGGCGCCGGCCCCCGACTCGTCGCGCGCATACGTGGCCACGACCTCGAAGCCGTCGCGGGCCAGCGCCCGGGCCATGGCCCAGCCCAGGCCGCGGCTGCCGCCGGTGACCAGGGCGCGGCGCGGCATCATGCCTCGACTATACTGGCGCCGATGCTCGACTCGCGATCCGAGGTCGTCGCCGTGCCCGGCGCGGCGATGGCGCACGAGACGCCGGCACGGTCCTCGCCGCGGTGGTACTGGCATCCGTACAACCGCGCCGCATTCTACCGGGTGGCCGAGGCGCTGGGCCGGCTGCCGCGGCCCGTGCGACTGGCCGCCGCCCGCCGGCTCGGCCGCCTGGCCGCGCGCGCGCTGCCCGCCGAGCGGGCCGCGGTTCGCAGCGCGCTCGAGACGTTCACGGCCGAGCGCGGGCCCCGCCTGGACGGTCTCACCGCGCGCGTGTTCGGCGACTTCGCCATGTGCTTCAGCGATCTGGTGTCGACCAATCGCCGGCCGGCGCCGCGCCTGCTGTCCTGCGTGGAGGACGTCATCGGCGCCGGGCGCCTGGCCGCCGTCACCGGCGGCGTCGTCTCCATCACCGCGCACGTCGGCAACTGGGAGCTGGCCGGCCGGCTGCTGGCCACGCGGACGGCGCGGACGACGCACGTGGTCGTGGCACCGGAGGAGGCCCCGGCCCTCGAGCGGTGGGTCCGCCGCGACGGCGACGGCATGCGGTTCGTGCCGCGCGCGCATCCGGGCGTCGGCGTGGAGCTGCTGGCCGCGCTGCGCCGCGGCGACGCCGTCGCCCTGCAGGGTGACCGCGCGCTCGGCACGCGCGGCGACGTCGTGCTGCCGTTCTTCGGCCGGCCCGCGCCGTTCCCGCTGGGGCCGTTCCTGCTCGCGCGCGCGGCCGGCGTCCCCGTGGTGCCGGCGTTCTGCCTGCTCGGCGCCCGCCAGCGCTACCGGGTGCGCATCGCGGACCCCATCGTCGTCAAGGGCGGCGACGCCGAGGCCGCCGCCGCCGCCTGGGTCGGGCTGCTCGAGAGCGTCGTGCGGGCGCATCCCACGCAGTGGTTCAACTTCTTCGACGTGTGGCGGCCGTTCGGCGGCGGCCCGGTGGCGCCGTGACCGCCGCCGGACCGCTCGACGTCGAGCGCGCGGCGGCGGCGGTGGCGCCGCTCCTGCCTCCGGCGCTCGTGCCGCTCTTCGATGCGCGGTTCACCCGCTCGCACGCGCTCTTCGACGAGTACGTCTACCGGCTCACCGTGAACGTGTTCGTCGAGGCCGGCCTCGCCGCCGCCGTGCGCGACTGGGCCGGCGCCGCCGAGGTGGTGGCCCGGGGCGGGCTCGACCCCCGCCACGGCGCGGTCCCCGTGGACTGGATGCTGCGCCACCTCGCGCGGCGCGGCGCGCTGGCGCGGCGGTCGGCCGACGGCGGGCCACGCTTCCGGGCCGAAGGCGTCCTGGATCCCCTGGAGACGGGCTCCCTGGTGGCCCAGCAGCGCGCCCACGACGCGGGCTGCCTGCCGTCCTACACGCTGGCCGAGACGGTGGCGCGCGACTACCCGGCGTTCCTGCGCGGCGAGCGATCGGGCGAGGAGATCCTGTTCTCGCCGGCGCGCCTGTCGCTGTGGACGGGCTACTTCTCGAACGACAACGCCCTCTACGCGGTGAACAACCGCGTCGGCGCCGCCGCGCTGGAGGCCTGGCTGCCGGCCGGACGCGGCAGCGTCCTCGAGATCGGCGGCGGGCTCGGCAGCGCGACGGCGGCCGCGCTGGAGCGGCTGGCCGAGGCCGGCCGGTCCGGCGCGCTGCAGGCCTACCGGTTCACGGAGCTGGTGCCCGCCTTCCTCCGCCGCGCGCAGCGCTCGCTCGAGCGCTTCGCCGGCGCCTGGCCGCTGACCTTCGCGCCCCTGGACATGAACCGCGCGTTCGGCGAGCAGGGCGTCGACCCGGCGAGCGCGACGATCGTGTACGCCGTCAACACCCTGCACGTCGCCCACGACCTGGCCTTCACGCTGGGCGAGATCCGGCGCGCGCTGGCCCCCGGCGGCCAGCTCATCGTCTCGGAGTGCATCCGGCCGACCCCGGAGGCCACGCTCTACCCGGAGTTCGTGTTCTCCCTGCTGGCGACGTTCCGGGCGCCGCGGCTGCACGCCGTCTACCGCCCCAACGGCGGCTTCCTCACCCCGGAACAGTGGACGGCGGCGCTCGAGGCGGCCGGCTTCGCCGACGTCCGGGTGCTGCCCGACATCGCCCGCATCCGGGGGACCGTGCCGAGCTTCTACGTCGCCGTCATCGGAGGCACCCGGGCCGCGTGAGGCGCGCCGCCGCCCTCCTGCTCCTGGCGCTGCTCGTCCTGGCCGGCGGCTGCGCCTCGGTGCCGACCCTCGAGGAGGCCACGCGCGCCGCCGCGCCGGCGCCGGCCATCCGCTTCGGCGTGGACACCTTCGCCTTCCCCAACGAGAGCCGCGCGAAGAACCGAGGCAAGCCCGACCTCTACGCCAACTGGTGCTTCGTGATGGCGCGCGCGGTCACGCAGTTCCACCGCTTCGCCCGCTTCGAGCCGGCGGCGCCGCGCCTGACGCCGGACGAGTACCGGCAGCGCGTCCGCGAGGTGACCTCGCGCCCGCCGTGGCACGCGCCGGCGCCGCCGGGCGAGCGCATCGTGATTCCCGGCTACGCGTCGCTGTACGAGCTCTCGCGGGCGCAGGAGGCCGCGGTGAAGGCCGGCCTCGGCTCGCGCTTCTGGACGTGGATCCACTGGACCAACTGGCGCGTGGCCTTCCCGATGCCGGCCCGCCAGCAGGAGCGCGTGGCGCGCGAGACGCTGGTGGAGCTGCAGGCCGGCCGGCTCGTGCAGTGGCTGGTGACCAACCTGCCGGAGCTCGAGCTGAACCACACGATCCTGGTCTACGACTACCGCGCCGCCGAGGGCGGGGCCGTCGACTTCATCGCCTACGACCCCAACGACCCGACCCAACCCGACATCGTGCGCTACGATCGCGAGCGCGGGTTCTGGGCCACCCGCATCTACGACAAGACCGTCGGCCCCATCCGCGCCTTCCGGATGTACTACAGCCCGCTGCTCTGACGGGAGCCCCTGTCGATGGGAGTCTTCCTGGCCTGCGGCGTGTGGTTCATCGACGGGAGCCGTGAGCGCGCACGGGAGGCTCGCGCCGAGGCCGAGCGTGTGCCCGACGTTCGCCGTCGGACCCGGACCGGACAACCACCTGATTGACGCAGACGGCTGAGGCCGATCCGGAGCGGTGCAGGCCGCTGCTGGAGTCGGCGCGACGGGCCGTCAGGCACGGCGGTGACCCGTGGGGCTGCCCCGTTGACACGGACGCCACCGCGAAGACGCGCGAAATCAACGGGTTGTCGCCTGGCACGGCGGGTGCGATGCCGCACGGGGCGATGGCCCGGCCGATCGGCTCGCTACTCTTCTTCTTGTCGCTCGCGGCGCTCGCTTCCGCGCCCGCCCGGGCCGACGAGCCCCCGCTCGGGTCGATCCGCATCGAGGCGCCCGAGGGCGACTTCCGCGCCGAGGAGTTCCGGCGCAACGTCATGGCCGGCCTCCGGGTGATGAAGGACAGGAGCCCGCACCTGGCGCGGCTGCTGCGCGCGGCGCAGCAGGCGCCGGCGCCCATCACGGTGCATCCGATGATCGACGAGACCGGCCCGCACCTGGCCGGCGACCGGTACCGCCCGCACGCCCGTGTCGCGGGCCGGCCGAGCGTGGCACGCGACGGGCGGGTCGGCTTCCCGGCGGCCATCTTCCTGACGCCGGGGATGGTGAACCCGCACTGGATCCAGTACAAGCGCGGGCTGCTCCCGCACGAGCTGCTCCACGGTGTGGACATCGCCCACGCCCGGATGCCGCGCGACCGCCGGCTCGTCGAGCGGCGCGCCATGTTCGTGGAGAACATCTGGCGCGATCTCCACGGCTGGCGGCTCGCCGAGCACTACACCGACCAGACGCTCGACCTCTTCGAGACCCAGGAGTACCAGCGGGCCAAGGCTCACGACGCCATCGCCCGCTGCATGGACGTGCTGCTGAGCGTCAGCTCATTCGCGTGCCCGTGACACCGTCACCGCGGCCAGCCGCTCGATGATCGTCATCACGACGCTGGTGTCCTGCTCGGCCAGTCCCGCCGCCATCGCCGCCTGCTGGTAGCGCTGCGCCACGTTGGCGAAGCTGATCGGCACGTGCAGCTCCTTGGCGATGGCGGTGAACGTGTCGAGGTCCTTGTTCATCAGCTGCACCTTGAACCCGGGCTCGAACTTGCGCGGCACGATGTTGGCCGGGATGCGCTCGAGCGCCTTGCTGCCGCCGCTGCTGGCCTTGACGACCTCGTAGATCGTCATCGGATCCAGGCCGGCCTTCACCCCGACGGCCAGGCCCTCCATCATGGTCAGCGCGTTCACGGAGGCCATCATGTTGTTGATGGCCTTGACCGTGTTGCCGGCGCCCACCGGCCCCACGCCGAAGATGTTGGGGCCGATGGCGCGCAGCACCGGGCGCACGCGCTCCAGCACCTGCGCGTCGCCGCCCACCATGATGGCCAGCGTGGCCGCGCGCGCGCCGCTGACGCCGCCGCTCACCGGGGCCTCCAGGAAGTGCACGCCGCGCTCGCGCGCCCGCGGCTCGATCGTGCGCGGCGTCGAGGGCAGCACGCTGCTGAGGTCGATCAGCACGCTGCCGGGCCGGGCGCGCTCGACCAGGCCGCCCGGGGAGAGATAGAGCGCCTCGACGTCCGGCGAGGCCGGCAGGCACGTCAGCACGATCTCCGAGCGCTCGACCACCTCGCTCGCCGAGGCCGCCTTCTGCGCGCCCGCCTCGACGAGGTTGGCCATCGCGGCGGGGTTCTTGTCGAAGACCGTCATCGGGAAGCCGGCCTTCAGCACGTTGCCCGCCATGGGATTGCCCATGTTCCCCACACCGATGAACCCGACGGAAGCCGCCATGGTCGTCCTCCTCCGCCGGGGATCATACGCGACTGGCGGCGCGCACGCTCGCCGGGCGCCGGCGGCGGCAGCGCCGCGACCCGGATGCCGCGGGCCGGCCCATCCCGCCCGACGTGCCTGTCCTGGTCGCGGTCCCGGAGGGGCGCCACGGCTGCGCCGGCGCGTGCCGGACGTCGGGGGCACCTCGGGGCCCCCCACGTCGGTTAGCCCGTTCGCCTCAGCCCGGGGCCTCCCGATCGCCGCCGGAATACCGATGTCCTGAGAGGGATGGCTACGCGAGGCTCGCGCTCCACGCGTCGCCGGCCGGGCGCGCTGGTCGTGGCCGGCCCGGATCCGGCCTTCCGTCGCCGCCTGCTGCAGAGCCTCGCCGGCGCCGGCTCGTTCCGGGGCGTCGAGGTCGAGGCGGGGCCGGACCTGGAGCGCACGGTCTCCGCGCTCGATCCCGCGGTGATCCTCCTCGACGTCGGCGCCAGGCCCGACGCCGCCGCCTTCGCCACGGTGGCCGGCCTCAGCGCGCTCGGCCGGACGATCGTGCTCGCCGGCGCCGCCGACGACGCCCTCGCCGTCGACGCCCTGCGGGCGGGCGCCTCGGGCTTCTGCGCCCGTGACACCGCGGCCGCGCTGGTGCGCAAGGCCGTGCAGCTGGTGGCCGCCGGCGAGATCTGGGTCGGACGCAGCGTCATGCTGAGGCTCATCGAGGAGCTCGCGGCCCGGCGCGCGCCCCAGGCGCTCGGGCTCGCCGGCGCCCGGCTCACGGCGCGCGAGCGCGAGATCGCCACCGAGGCCGCGCGCGGGGCCAGCAACAAGGAGATCGCCTACAGCCTGTCGATCTCCATCAAGACGGTCAAGACCCACCTGACGAGCGTCTTCAGGAAGTTCGGCGTGTCCACGCGGCGCCAGCTGGGCCTGGCGCTGGGCGAGGCCTCGCAGCCGGGGACGGAGGTCGGATAGCGGTGCGCCACGATCTGCCCGCGGTGGCCATCGCCGTCGTCGCCGCCACGCGACTGCGTGAGCGCTGCCACGCGATCCTCGGGCGCGCCGCGGGGGTGCGCATCCTGCGTCGGACCGGCGGCCGTCGGCCGCCGCGCGTCCCGCGGCCCGACGTGCTGCTGCTCGACGCCGTCGGCTCGCCGCCGCGCGCGCTCGGCGTGCTGCCGGCGCTCCGACGACTCCATCCCTCGACCGGGATCATCCTGATCATCGCCGAGCGGACGCCGATGCCGGTCATCCTCGAGGCGATCCGGCGCGGCGCCCGCGGATTCCTGGGCGAGCGGGACCTGGCGCGCTGGCTGCCGAAGGCCATACGCACCGTGGCCGCCCACCAGCCGTGGATTTCCCGGCGGCTGGCCACCGCGATCGTCGCCGAGCTGCGGGCGGCCGAGGCGCAGGACGACGCGCCGGCGCGGCGGCTGCGCCTGGTCCGGGGCGGGGGCGCCTCGGGCCGGCGGCCGGCGATCGGCGGCGCCAGCGAGCCCTGAGGCGGACAGCCACGGTGCCCTCGCCGCCCCCCGAGTCCGGCAGCCGGAAGGGCCCTGGCGTATGCTACGGCCCACACCGGAGGGGGCCATGTACGACCTGGTGCTGAAGGGCGGCCGAGTGCTGGATCCGTCGAGCGGGCTCGACGGCGTGCGCGACGTCGCGGTTCGGGACGGCACGATCGCGCGGATCGCGCCGGGCATCCCGGCCGCCGAGGCCGCGCGCGCCGTGGACGTCGACGGCAAGGTGGTCACGGCGGGCCTCATCGACCTGCACGCCCACGTGTTCGAGGGGTTCACGCGGACCGGGGTGCACCCCGACCTGGCCGGGGTCCTGTCGGGCGTCACCACGATCGTCGATGCCGGCAGCGCGGGCGCGGCGACGTTCGGCGGCTTTCCCCGGCACATCATCCCCGCCTGCCACACCGAGATCATCCCGTTCCTGCACATCTGCCAGACGGGGCTCGCCACCAACCCCGACATCATCGCCGAGAGCAGCATCGATCTCGACGACACGCTCCGGGTGGCGGCGCAGCACAAGGGGCTCATCCGCGGCATCAAGGCCCGCATGGTCACGCCGGCGCTCGACATCTTCGGCATGGAGATGCCGCGGCTGGCCCGGCGCGCCGCCCGCGAGAGCGGCCTCACGCTCATGGTCCACATCGGTGACACCGCGAAGCGCTACGACCCCGGCGTGATCCGCTCGCTGCTGCCGCTGCTGGAGCCGGGCGACATCCTCACGCACTACTTCACGGCCAACCCGGGCGGCGTGCTCGACGGCAACGGCAAGCTCGTGCCGGAGGCCCGCGAGGCGGCCGACCGCGGCGTGTGGCTCGACACCGCGCACGGGCGGATGAACTTCTCCTTCGACGTCGGGCGTCGGGTGATCGAGCAGGGGCTGCTGCCCCACTGCATCAGCACGGACCTCACGGTGCCGGGTCGGCTCAACACCGTGCACAGCATGACCGAGATGATGACGCGCTTCCTGGCGCTCGGGTTCACGCTGCCCCAGGTCGTCACGATGTGCACCGCGAACCCGGCGAAGGCCGTCGGCGCCGAGCATCGCCTGGGCCGCCTGGCGGTGGGCCGGCAGGCCGACGTCTCGGTGCTCGAGATCCGCGACGGGGACTGGATGGTCTACGACGTCCTCGGCGCCGGGCTCCGCGCCCGGCAGGCCGTCGTGCCGTTCCTGACCGTGAAGAAGGGCCGGGTGTTCACGCCGGACTGGGGGCCGCGCTCGTGGGGCTGGGAGCCCGACCGCGTGCTCCCCGCGGGCGCCGTCGCCGGCGGCTGCTGCTGAGGAGGAAGGCCATGGCGAGAGTGACGGGACTGGGCCACGTCGGGATCTACGTGCGCGACCTCGACCGGATGGTGGCGTTCTATCGCGACGTGATCGGCATGCGGGTCACCAAGCAGAACTGGCGCGCCGGCCTCGTGTTCCTCAGCGCCGATCCCGACGCCGTCGACCACGAGATCGCGCTGGTCCGCGGGCGCCCGGCCGACGACGACCCCCGGCTGATCCACCAGATCTCCATGCGCGTCGCCTCCCTGGACGACCTGCGCGAGTTCCACCGGCGGCTCGTCGCCGGCGGCCATCGCATCGACCGCGTCGTGAACCACGCCAGCGCGATCGGCTGCTACTTCTTCGACCCCGAGGGTAACCGCACCGAGGTGTTCTGGGTGACCGGCCGGCCCTGCTGGGTACCGACGGCGGCGCCCATCGACATCCACCGCTCCGACGAGGCCGTGCTGGCCGACGTGGACGCCCTCTGGCGCCAGCTGCGCCACGTGCCGGTGGGCGGGCGCATCGAGGCCGAGGACGCGGTGCCCTTGCAGGTCGGGCGATAGCGTCGCCTGCTTCGGTGACGCGCCCCACGGTGATCGACCGGGCGCCGATCAGGGTCGCGCGCCTGGCCGCGGCGCCGCGCTCGATCATCCAGTAGCGTCGCGGCCCCCGTCGGAGCGCCGGCGTGGACGCGCCGGCCGGGGCGGGGGATAATCCCGGCGCCGATGGAGCGCAGCACCGGCCGCAGCCTCACGGCGCACGCCGGCAGCCTGCCGCGGCCCGACGACCTGCTCGAGATGGCCCGGGCGCGGGCGGCCGCGCGCCGGCCGGACGCCGGAGGGCCCGCCGCGAGACGGAGAGGACAGGCATGCTCGAATCGATCCAGGCCCTGACGTTCGACGTGTTCGGCACGGTGGTCGACTGGCGCGGCAGCATCATCCGCGAGGGCGAGGCCCTGGCCCGGCGCCGGGGCATCACCGGCGTGAACTGGGCGGAGTTCGCCGACCGCTGGCGCGCGCTCTACCAGCCGGCCATGACCAAGGTGCGGATCAACCAGATCACGTGGACGAAGCTCGACGACCTGCACCGCATGAGCCTCGAGCAGCTCGTCGAGGAGATGGGCATCAAGGGGCTCGGCGAGGCGGACCTGGACGACCTGAACGGCGCCTGGCACCGGCTCGACCCCTGGCCCGACGCGGTGCCGGGACTCACCCGCCTCAAGAAGAAGTACGTCCTGGCCACGCTCTCCAACGGCAACGTCGCCCTGATCGTCGACATGGCCCGGCGCGCGGGGCTGCCGTGGGACGCCGTGCTCGGGGCCGAGGTGGCGCGCGCCTACAAGCCGCAGCCCCGGGCCTATCTCACGACGGCGGCGATGCTGAGCCTCAAGCCCTCGCAGTGCCTGATGGTGGCCGCCCACAACGGCGACCTCGGCCACGCCAGCGCGCTGGGGTTCCGCACGGCGTTCGTGCCGCGACCCACGGAGCACGGCCCCGGCCAGACGACCGATCTCGAGCCCGAGAGGCCGTGGGACGTCGTGGCCAGCGACTTCGTCGACCTCGCCGCGAAGCTGGGCTGCTGAGGCCCGGCGCGTGAGCGGGCCCGGCACGGGTGAGGCGCCGGTGAGCGCGGCGACGGTCACCGAGCGCCTGACCGTGCGCGGCATCGACCTGGAGGTCGTGCGGCGCGGCGCCGGGCCGCCGCTGCTGCTCCTGCACGGCTTCCGCCGCATCGATCCGCGGGCGCCCTTCCTCGACCGGCTCGGCCGCCAGGCCGAGGTCGTCGCGCCCTCGCACCCCGGCTTCGGCCACTCGCCGCGCCCGGACGACTTCGAGACCGTCTACGACCTGGTCCGTCTCTACCTCGACGTCGTCGAGGGCCTGCCGCGTCCGGTGACGCTCGTCGGCCTCTCCTTCGGCGGCTGGCTGGCCGCGGAGGTCGCCGTGGCGTGCAGCCACCGGCTCGCGCGGCTGGTGCTCGCCGACGCCGTGGGCATCAAGGTCAGCGACCGGGAGACGCCCGACATCCTGGACGTCTTCAACACGTCGCCGGGCGAGGTGCATCGCCGCAGCTGGCACGATCCCGACCGGTTCGCGCCGGACTACGACGCGATGTCGGACGACGAGCTGGTCGTCCTGCACCGCGACCGCGAGAGCCTCTGCCGCTACGCGTGGCGGCCCTACATGTACAATCCCCGGCTGCCCCGCTGGCTCGCGCGCATCGCCGTGCCCACGCTGGTCCTGTGGGGCGCCAGCGACGGCATCGTGAGCCCCGCCTACGGCCGCGCCTACGCCCGGCTCATCCCCGGGGCGCGGTTCGCATTGATCGAGCGCGCCGGACACCACCCGGAGCTGGAGCAGCCCGAGGCCTTCGCCGAGCGCGTCCTCGCCTTCCTGAAGGAGTGACGATGCAGGCCTGGTACCTGAACGAGAACCCGTACCCGTTCGTGCCGCAGCACGTCCTCGACGCCGCGGACTCCGTCCGCGGGAGCCTGCCCAACAGGTACTGCGACCCGAAGATCGCCGCGGACCTCTTCGAGGAGGCCCTCGACGAGTACCTGCTGTGCGACGAGCTCGGCATCAACGTGGTCTCCAACGAGCACCACGCCGGCATCAACTGCCTCTTCGGCGCGAGCCCGCTGATCCTCGGGGCGCTGGCCCGGCAGACCCGGCGCGCGCGCATCCTGAGCCTGGGCACGCTGATCACCGTGCGGGAGGACCCCGTGCGCGTGGCCGAGGAATACGCCACCGCCGACGTGATGACCCGCGGCCGCCTGGACATCGGCTTCGTCAAGTCCGGGGGCACCGAGATGGCCTCCGGCAACGCCAACCCCGTCGGCATCGTCGAGCGCTTCTGGGAAGCCATCGACCTGATCGTCAAGACGCTCACGCACCACGAGGGGCCGTTCAGCTGGGAGGGCAAGCACTTCACGCACCGCCACGTGAACATCTGGCCGCGGCCGTGGCAGCAGCCGCACCCGCCGCTGTGGGCGGCGACCGGCGATCCCGAGACCTCGGCGGAGCTCGGCCGGCGCGGGATGGTCAACGTGCTGGTGTTCCGCGGGCCCGAGGGCACCCGACGCGCGTGGGCGGCGTACCGCAAGGCGCGCGCCGAGGCCGGCCTGCCCGAGCCGGGGCCCGACCGCTTCGGCTACACGGCGTTCGTCTACACCGGCGACACCGACGAGGAGGGCGTGCGCGTCGGCAGCAAGCTGCTGTGGTTCCTCAACACCGGCCTCAAGTCGGCGCCGCAGTACTCGAAGTTCCTGCCCGGGCAGACGCCGCCCGAGCACGCCCCCGCGCTCTACCGGTCGGCGCCGGCGCCGGGGTCGACGCCGGCCGCGCCCGCCGCGGCCAGCCGCAACGCGGCCACGCTGGTCGGCATCGACGCCGAGCAGGCGATGGCCCGGGGCCTCATGTTCGCCGGCAATCCGGACACCGTGTACCGGCAGATCATGGAGTTCCAGGCGCAGGTCGGCCCCTTCGAGCACCTGGTCCTGGCCAGCCGCTCGGGCTTCATGACGCACGCCGAGGCCACCAAGGGGCTCACGCTCTTCGCGCGCGAGGTGCTGCCGCGGCTGCAGGCGCTTCAGCCGCCGGCCGGCACCGCGGAGGCCGGCAGCACGGTCGTGACGAAGCGGTAGCCGTTGCTCGCCACGTAGCGCGGGTCGGCCTTGCACAGGGCCATGAAGGCCCGGTGGCCGGCCTTCGTGCGGCCCACCAGGCAGCCGGCGCTGGCGCGACCGACGTCGGAGCGCGCCTGGTCGAATCCCCAGTGCTGGTTCACGCCGAACAGCCCCTCGAACACCTCGTCGCCGGCGCGCTCGAAGTCGGCGTTGAGGTCGCGGTGCACGCGGATGGGGGCCGTCTGCACCAGCGCCTCGTGCGCGCTCGGGCGCCCGGCCATGTGCGTGCCGACCGACCAGGCCTTGTACTGGCCGAAGGCGATGCGCGCGGCGCCCCGCGGGTCGAGCCTCTCGATCAGCGTGTAGTGCCGCCCGGGCTCGCTGGTGGCCTCCCAGGCCTCGACGATCTCGGGCGTGCCGGCCCGGTTCACCCGCAGCGCCAGCCGGAGGTCGTTGAACACGTTCGGGGCGTCGGTGTTCGGCGCGCCGTCCGGATCCATGCCCTCGACGTAGACGATGTTGACGGCGTCGGGATGCCGGCAGAGCCAGTGCCCGCCCGCCCGCACGGCGCGCGCGATCCGCCCGGCCAGCGAGTCCGGCGTGCGGACGGGGAAGAGGGCGTCGGCGTCCGCGGCGAGCAGCGTCCGGGCGGCCTCGGCGTCGAGGGCCGGCTTGCCCGGCGTGCCGGCCTTGCGGAGGAACTGCCCCAGGGCCCAGAGCGAGACCGGGCCGAAGGCGCCGTCGGCGGGCGGGTCGAGCAGGCCGAGGGCGCCGAGCCGCTCCTGGACGTCGAGGGTCAGGGCCCGGTCGGCGCCGATCAGGGCCAGGGGCACCGCGGTGCCGCCGGCGGCGACGTCCTTCAGCGTCACGCTCGTCCTCCGCGCGTCCGTCCCCGTCCGCCCGAGCGCAGGCTCGCTCGGCGAGCCGCGATGGCGATCTCGATCATGCCCGTCCTCCCCGCCGACCCCGGACGATCGTACACGACGCGAGCCCGGCGCGGTCACCGGTGCTAGACTCCGGTCGTCCCCCCTCCGACGGACCGGTCGTGAGCCCGCCGGGCAGCGCGGGCAAGGAGGACGCCGATGCTCTCCCGAGAGGACAACGCGCTCCTGACCCAGGTCGGACCCGGCACGCCGATGGGCACCACGATGCGCCGGTACTGGATCCCGGCGCTCCTCGCCCGCGAGGTCGCCGAGCCCGACGGACCGCCCGTCCGCGTGCGGCTCCTGGGAGAGGACCTGGTCGCCTTCCGCGACACGCGCGGCCGCGTCGGGCTCCTGGACGAGTACTGCCCGCACCGGCGGGCCTCGCTCTTCTTCGGGCGCAACGAGGCCGCGGGCCTGCGCTGCGTCTACCACGGGTGGAAGTTCGACGTGGACGGCCGGTGCCTGGAGATGATGAACGAGCCCGAGGAGTGCCAGTTCACGGCGAAGATCCGCGCCGTCTCCTATCCGACCGTGGAGCTGGGCGGGATCGTCTGGGCGTACCTGGGCCCGCTCGAGCACACGCCGGCACCGCCGTGCTTCGCCTGGACGCAGGCGCCCGAGAGCCATCGCCACGTGTCGAAGGTCGTCCAGGAGAGCAACTGGCTGCAAGGGCTGGAGGGCGGCATCGACACCTCGCACGCGCCGATCCTGCACCGGCTGCTGCGCGCGGACTCGCGCCGCCCGGGCTTCAAGCCGGCCAACCCCTTCGTGCGCGGCAAGGCGCCGCGGCTGGTCGTCGACCTCACCGACTACGGCTACCAGTACGCCGGGATCCGCGACCTGGACGAGGCCAGCGTGCACATCCGCACGTACCACTTCGTGCTGCCCTTCCACCAGATCCGGCCGTCGGAGAACGAGCGGGGGACGCGCCTGGTGGCCGGGCACTGCTGGGTGCCGATCGACGACGAGAACACCATGGTCTACAACTGGGAGTGGAGCCTCGGCGAGCCCTTCACCGACGAGGACCGGCTCGAGCGGCGCCTCGGCAACGGCCCGCTCGACGTCGACCAGACGACGTTCCGCGCGCGGCGCAGCCGCGCCAACGGCTACCTGCTCGACCGCGAGGTGCAGAAGACCGAGAGCTTCACGGGCATCGAGGGCATCAACACGCAGGACCGCGCCATCCAGGAGAGCATGGGCCGCGTCGTCGACCGGAGCCGCGAGCACCTGGGTCCCGCCGACAAGGCCGTCATCCAGGCGCGCCGGCTCCTGCTGCAGGCGGTGAAGGCGGTCGCCGAGGGCGCCACGCCGGCCGGCGTGGCGCCGACCTACTACACCCTGCGCGCCTCCGAGGGCGTGGTGCCGAGCGACGCCGACTGGCGCAGCCTGCTCACGCCGGAGATGGCCGGCACCGAGATCGTGCAGACGGTCTGAGCGGGCCCGCGCGGGTCAGGTCCGCGCGGGCAGGCGCGGGCCAGGCGCGTGTCCGGCGATGTCGGAGCCCCCATGTCGGTCAGACGACGTTCCGGGCGCGCAGGTCGCGGATGGCGTCCGGATCGTAACCGAGCTCGGCCAGGATCGCGTCGGTGTGCTCGCCGAGCATCGGCGCCCGGTGACGGAAGCGGCCCGGCGTCTCCGAGAGGTCGACGGGCGTCGGCGCCAGCGGCGCCGGCCGCGGCAGCCCGGGATAGTCCGTGTCGTGCAGGAGGCCGGCGGCGCGGACGTGGGGGTCGTCCAGCGCCTGCTGCGGCGAGTAGAGCGGCCCCGCGGGAATCTGCGCCTTCTCCAGCTCGGCCAAAGCCTCGGCCGTCGTGCGCTCCGCCGTCCACGCCGACATGCGCTCGGAAATGAGCTCGCCGTGGTCGCCGCGCGCCTGGTCGTCCTTGAACCTCGGATCGGTCAGCCAGTGCGCCTCCCCCATCAGCGTGGCCCACCGCCTGAACATCGGTCCGCCGATGGCGTAGGCGATGATCCACCCGTCGCGCGTGCGGAACAGGTCCGAGGGCGCCGAGGTCTGGCCGCGGTTCAGCGTGGCGATCCGGTTCGGCCTCGCCACCTGCTGCTCGACCAGCGTGGCGTTGTTGAAGGCGACGGCCGTGCGCAGCAGGGCGCCCTCGACCTTCTGGCCGCGGCCGGTCTTCTGCCGCTCCATCAGCGCCGCCAGCGTGCCGAAGGCCGCCAGCGACGCCGTCCCGAAGTCGACCCACGGCACCGCCGCGCGCAGCGGCTGCTCGGGCGTGCCCGTCAGGTACGCCGAGCCGCACATCGCCTGGCCGATGCCGTCGAAGCCGTGCTTGTGGCTCCACGGCCCGCCGGCGCCGAAGGCGGTGACGGTGGTCAGGATGATGTCGGGCTTGACGCGACGCAGGCTCTCCAGATCGAGGGCCAGGGAGCGCAGCACCTCGGGCGGCAGGTTGGCGACGACCACGTCGGCCGTCGACACGAGCCGGCGCACGATCTCGCGGCCGTCGGGGCAGGCGGGGTCGAGCGTCATGGCGCGCTTGTTGCGGTTCATGGCGAGGAACATGGCGCCCACGCCGTCGGCGCCCACGGGGGCGACCCACCGGTCCTCGCCACCGCCGCGTCGCTCGATGCGGACGACGTCGGCGCCCAGGTCGGCCAGCAGCGCCGCGCAGTAGGGGCCGGCGATGTAGCGGCCGAAGTCGAGCACGCGGATCCCCGCCAGCACGTCGCTCATCCCGCTCCGCCCTCGATCGCCGGCGCCGTCAGGGCAGCGGGTCCGCCACCGGGATGACCGCGGACGGCGCGGCGAGCGGAGTCACCGTGTCGCGCGGACCGAGGATCTGCACGCTCAGGCGGACTCGGCGCGCTGCTTCTCCAGCACGCGGGCGGTGGCGCGGCCGCGGTCGGGCGTGGGATCGCGCACGATGCCGTAGGCCGCGCGGCCCTCGTGGTCTTCGGGTAGGTACTCGGTGATCGGCAGGCCTTCCGGCGTCACGAAGAGCAGGCAGTGGCAGTACTTGTACTGCTGCATCTCGTCGCAGGCGCAGATCCAGCGGCGCTGCTTCGCCTCCGCGGCGGGGTCGGGATAGAAGTTGCAGGGACAGAGCGGGCGCCCGTAGAGGTCGACGTGACGGGCGAGCCCCATCACGACGGTCTCGGTGACGCCCTCGCCGGGATGGAACGACGTCCCCGACTTCTCGGCGTACTTGCGGGCGTAGTTCCACATCTTGTCGATGGCGGCCTGGGAGGGCCGCTCCGGTCCCGACGGCGTCTGGCTCATGTCCGGCTCCTCGGGTCTCAGCCCTGCTGCTCGGCGATCGCGGCCTCGATCTGGGTGGGATTGAAGCCGGTCAGCCGCCGGTCGCCGATCAGCAGCACCGGCAGCGACATGAGTCCCAGCTCGATCAGCTCCTGCCGCGCGGCGGGATCGCGCGAGACGTTCTTCTCGGTGAACGGCACGCCCTTTTGCGATAGAAACTCTACCGCGCGGTGGCAGGGCCCTCAGCCGACGTTCGTGTAGACGGTAATCGGCACCGCCATGCGTTCCTCCGTGCTTGCCGGTCCGCGCCCGACCCCGGCGGGTCCGGTCGATGACGCCGCGCGTCGGCCTCGTCGCGCGGTCGTGTCAGATCATACGGCATTTCCGGCTGCCCGGTGCCGGGCCGCGGCCGGCATGTCCCCGTGCGGCCGGGCCGCTACCGGGCGTGCCGGCGGCGCCGCGCCGGGCGCATCGGCGCCGGACGACGGGTCCTGGACGCGGCCGGTTGCGCGCCGGCCGCGGCCTCGCTCGTTCTTCGGATGCGGCGTGGCCGGCGCGCGATGCGCGGCGTCCATGCCGCGGTGCGAGGACGGCCACAGTGTTGTAGCCTTCTGGCCAATCGAGAGGAGGTCGCGCATGAGCCGCATCGATCCCGTCTGGGCCACCGTCGCCGAGCTGTCGCGGGCCTTCGGCGAGCGCACGCTGTCGCCGGTCGACGTCGTGGACGCGCTGCTCGAGCGCATCCGCAAGCGCGATCCGGCGCTCCACGCCTTCATCGCCGTCTACGAGGCCGAGGCGCGCCTGGCCGCCGAGGCCGCCGACAAGGCCATCCGGTCGGGGCACCGCGTGGGGCCACTGCACGGCGTGCCCATCGCGCTCAAGGACCTGGTGGACCTGCAGGGCCGCGTGACGACGGGCGGCTCGAAGGTGTGGAAGGACCGCGTGTCCCCCGTCACCGCGACGCTGGCCGAGCGCCTGATCGGCGCCGGCATGATCGTGCTCGGCAAGACGCACACCGTCGAGTTCGCGATGGGCTCGTTCGGCACCAACACGCACCTCGGCACGCCGCGCAACCCCTGGGACCCCGTCGTGCACCGCACGCCGGGGGGCTCATCGAGCGGCTCCGGCGTGGCCGTCGCCGCCGGGCTGGCGCCGGTCGCCATCGGCACCGACACCGGCGGCTCCGTGCGGCTGCCCGCGGCGTGGTGCGGCGTCGTCGGCCTCAAGGTCACCGCGGGCCGCATCAGCACCTACGGGGTGCTGCCGCTCAGCACCACCCTCGACACTCCCGGCCCGCTGGCGCGCTCGGTCGAGGACGCCGCGGTGATCTTCCGCGTGCTGAACGGCCCCGATCCCCGCGATCCCCAGACGCAGGCGTGGCCGCCGGCCGACCCGCTGCCGGCGCTGCGCGGCGGCGTCGGCGGCCTGCGCCTGGCCGTGCTGCCCGAGGCCGAGCGGGCCGGCGTGGCCGCCGAGGTGCTGGACGCCTACGACGCGTCGATCGACACGCTGGCGGCGCTCGGCGCGCGCATCGTGCGCCCGGCGCTGCCCCATCGCTTCGCCGACTACGCGGCGGCCACCGGGCGCATCATCGGCGCCGAGGGCTATCGCTTCGTCGGCCACCTGGTCGACGACCCGAGCTCGCCCGTCGATCCGCACGTGCGCCCGCGCATCCAGCTCGGCCGCGGCGTCTCCGCGCGCGATTACCTGGCGACGCTCGCCGAGCGCGAGCAGCGCTGCCGCGAGTTCGCCGCCGCGCTGGCCGACGCCGACGCGCTCCTCACGCCGACCACCCAGACCGCGGCGATCCCCATCGACCAGGTCGACCAGTCGGGGACCGCGGCCCACTTCACCCGCGCCGGCAACTACCTGGGCCTCTGCGGCCTCGCCGTGCCCAACGGCTTCACGCCGGGGGGCCTGCCGACCTCGCTCCAGATCCTCTGCCACCGGGGCGACGAGGCGACCGCGCTGCGCATCGGCTGGGCCTACGAGCAGGCGACCGACTGGAAGACCCGGCGGCCGCCGGAGGCGTAGCGCTGCGCGCTCCGTGGCCGCCGTCGCGGCATCGGAGGGAATCTCACGGGCATCTCCGGGCTCGGTCCCGAGCTGAGCGGCAAGCGACTCGAGTTGCTCAGGGAGCTCGTCCCGGGGCGGCGGCGCGTGGTGCTCCTGGTGAACCCGGGGAATGTGATGACCGTGCCGACGCTGCTGCTGCGAGCGGATCGGGTAGTCGAATGACCAGGACAGGCTGCCCACCATCCCGCGGCGGCGGACCTGGCGCTCGCGATGCCTGGTCGTCGATGGCCGCAAGCGTTTCACGAGGACGTGACGACGTCGCTTGCACGTCACGGCCGTGAGAGGGGAGGCATGGCGCATGCGCCGGATCGGCGTGCTCGTGCCCGCGGGCAACCCCACGGTCGAGCCCGAGCTCTACCGCATGGCCCCGCGCTCGGTGAGCCTGCACTTCGCGCGCCTCGAGAGCCTGGCCGGGGAGCCGGGCGGCGCCGACGGGATGGAGCGCCGCACGCTCGGCTACCTCGACGCCGTCCCCGCGGCGGCGCGCGCCCTGGCGGCCGTCAAGCCCGACGTGGTGGTGCTGGCGCACACCGCCGTCAGTTACCTCACGGGCTTCGCCGAGGAGCCCGCCCTGCTCGAGCGACTCGGCGCGCCGGCCGGTACCCGCGCGGTCACCGCGGCGCGCGCCATCGTCGCGGCGCTGGCGCACCTGGGCGTCCGGCGCATCGCGCTGGCCACACCCTATCCCGAGCCCATCGCCGTCGCCGGCCGCGCGTACTGGCGGGCGGCCGGGCTCGAGGTGGTGGCGCACGGCCGGCTCGGCGGCGTGGGGAACATCTACGAGGAGACCGAGGAGCGCGCGTACGCCCTCGGCCGGGATACCGATGTCCCGGCCGCCGAGGCGCTGCTGATCAGCGGCACCGGCCTGCCGACCGCCGGCGTCGTGGCCCGGCTGGAGGCCGACCTCGGCAAGCCGGTGGTCACGAGCCAGACGGCCGCGCTCTGGTCGGCGCTCCGCGCGGTGGGCATCGACGAGCCCGTCCGCGGTTACGGCCGGCTGCTCGGGTGATGCCTCCAGCGGGCCCGAGCCATGATCCACGGCACGTGCCCGGTGATCGAGGCCGAGGACCGCATCCGCCGGCACCAGGCGGGCGCCCGGCTCGCGGCGGCTTCGGCGGGACGCGACGGGGCGCGGACGCCGCCGTGGGTGGACCGCCGGAGCGGGTGGCGCGGCCGCGGGGGGTCGTCCTCCCGGGCGCCCGGCTAGGCCGGCGCCGCGAAGCGGCACACGACACCGCCGGACACCCGCACGAGATCGTCGCCGCGCATGGCGATCGAGACCGAGTGGCTGCCCGCGTTGAAGACGACCACCTCCGTCCGGCAGAGCGCCTCGTCCAGCAGCACCGGCAGCCCGAAGAGATTGCCGAATGGCGGGACGGCGCCCGGCGCGCATCCGGTGATCGCCAGCAGCTCCTCCCGCGTCGCGAAGCGCAGCCGCCGGGTTCCCAGGAGCCCGCGGAGCGCCGCGCTGTCGGCGCGCCGGTGCGCGGGCAGCACGCAGTGCACGAAGCGGTCGTCGGCGCGGACCACCAGCGCCTTGGCGCCCTGCTCGAGGGCGGTGCCGCGCACGCGCGCGGCCTCCTCGCTGGTGCGCGCGGGCGCGTGCTCCAGGACCTCGAAGGCGACGCCGGCGTCGCGCAGGAGGATGGTCACCCGCTCGGTCACCGCGGGCATCGTCGAGCCGCCCGCTCGCCGGTCGTGCCGATGGCGATGCCGGTCAGCACCAGCGCCATCGCGACGACCAGCGATGGCGCCAGCGGCTCGCCCAGCCACAGCGTGGCGACGGCGACGCTGACCACGGGCGTGGTGAGCAGGCCGAGCGCGGTGGTGACGGCGGGCAGGTTGCGGCTGGCGACGGCGGTGGCCCAGTACGCGATCGCGGTGCCGGGGACGCCGGCGTAGAACAGGAGCGCCGCCAGCCGGCCCGTCCAGTCGACCGCGGGCACGCCCTCGGCCAGGAGCGCGGCCGGCACGAGGATGGCCGTGGCCAGCAGCATCTCCCAGGGCACCAGGTCGAACGGCGTCGACCGCCAGCGGTGACCGCGGATGTGCAGGATGCTCGCCGCCCACAGGACGGCGGCGGCCAGGATGGCGGCGTTGCCGAGGATCGCGCCACCGCTCGTCCAGTCGAACGCGAGCGGATTGAACAGCACGAGGAGCCCGGTGAGGCCGACCGCCACGCCGAGGGCGCGCCGGGCCGTCAGGCGCTCGCGCAGGAACAGCACGGCGCCGGGCACGACCCACAGCGGCGTCGTGTAGGCGAGCACCACCGAGCGGCCCGCCGGCACGATGCGCAGGCCCCAGGCGGCCAGGACGGCGAAGCCGACCATGTGGAGCAACGCGATGCTGAGCAGCACCGGCAGGTCTCCGCGCGGCGGCCACCCGAGGCGGCCGACGGCGAGGGCGATGGCGAACAGGGCCACCGTGGCGATCGCCGAGCGCAGGGCCATCATCCAGAGCGGCGACAGTGACTCGAGGATGACCTTGTTCACCGGCCAGGTGAGGCCCCACGCGAGGACCACGATGGCGAGGAAGAGCAGGCCGTCCCGGCGCGCCGCGCGCTCGGCCGGCGTCACCGCGACGGCGTCAGGCGGCGCCGTCGCGCCAGTCGTCCGGGACCGGCACACCGGTCACGGGTCGCCTCCCGTCTCGGGGACGGCGCCGATCACGCCGGCGCCCTGCAGCGCCTGGATGCGCTCGGCCGGATAACCGAGGAGCCCGGCCAGCACGGCGCGCGTGTGCTCGCCGACCCGGTAGGGCGCGCCGGCGCGCGGGTGCACGGGCCGGCCGTCCAGGTGGAACGGGCTCGCCGTCACGCGCACGGTGCCGCGGGCCGCATGGGGCACGGTCGGGAAGAAGGCGCGCGCGGCGAGGTGCGGCGAGGCCACCACCTCGGCCGGCCGCAGCACCGGCGCGCACGGCAGGCGCGCCTCGGCCAGCGCGCGCAGCGCGTCGTCGCTCGTCGGGAACGTGGCGAGCCAGCCGTCCACGATGGCGCGCAGCTCGCCCCAGTTCCGGCGGCGCTTCTCGGCCGTGTCGAAGCGGGGATCGCGCTCGAGCTCCGGGCGGCCCATCAGCGCCACCAGGCGCGGCCAGAGGTGCTCGGCGCCGACGAACTGCATGGCCACGTGACGGTCGCCCACGCGCGCCACGATCATGCCCGGCCGCGGGCTGCCGTACTCCTCGCCGCCGTTCAGGACGGCCGCGTACGTGGTGCTGTCCGCGCTCACCAGCGCCTCGAGCATCGACACGTCGATGTACGCGCCCTGGCCGGTGCGGGCCCGGCGGAAGAGGGCTCCCATGATCGCCGCGGCGGCGTGGGTGCCGGCCAGCACGTCGGCGGATTGCAGGTTCGTCGACCGCGGCGCCGCCTCGTCGCCCTGTTCGAGGTGCATCATCCCGGAGACCGCGTTGACGATGTGGGCGAACGCCGGGCGAGCGCGCCAGGGCCCCGTCTGGCCGAAGCCCGAGATGGAGCAGTAGACCAGGTCGGGCTTGACCGCGCGCATGCGCTCGTAGTCGCAGCCCAGCCTGGCCACGACGCCGGGCATGAAGTTCTCGACCATCACGTCGGCCACGCGCGCGAGGTCGCGGATGATGTCCTGGCCCTCGGGCCGCGCCATGTCGACGGCCACGCTCTCCTTGCCGGCGTTCACGCGGACGAAGTACGTGCTCTGGTCTCGCCGCCCCGGCTCCAGCTGCAGGTAGTTGCGGCGCTGGTCATCGCCCTCGCCCGGCCGCTCGATCTTGATGACGCGGGCGCCGAGGTCGGCCAGCAGGCGCGTGCAGTGGGGACCGGCGAGGACGCGGGTGAGGTCGAGGACGACCACGCCGGTCAGGGGAAGATCGGTCACGGCCAGCGATTCTACCAGCCGGGCCGGCGACCGGCCGGCGCCCCTCGGTTCACGCTGCCCAGCACGTCCGGGGCCGACATCGCGCTCGGCGACTTCAAGGGCACGCTCACGATCCCTCCGCCGGTGCTCCTGCGCGCCGATCGGCTGATCGAGTGAGGGCTCAGAGGAACGCGAGCCACCGCTCCAGGAGATCTTCGCCGCGCACGGCGTAGAAGTACCCTGTCCCCAGCGCGGCGTGGGACAGGGCGAGCGGCCAGAGGCGGCGGGCGCGCAGGTAGTAGCCGCTCCAGAGCCAGCCGGCCGGCCCGGTCACGATCACGAGGTCCCAGGCCGGCGCGTGGACCGCGGCGAAGACGGCGCCGTCGATCGCGGCGACGAGGATGTCGGCCGCGTTCGGCAGCAGCACCCTGAGCCGGCCCAGCAGGTAGAACTGGAACAGCGCCTGCTGCAGCCATGCCCACGGCGTGAACAGGGCGGCGGTGGCCAGGGCCGCGGCGGCACGCAGGGGGTCCATGGCGCGGCCGAGCGCGAGGGCCGTGGCGACCATCAGCGCCAGCAGGGTCAGCGTCGCCGCGGCCAGCGCGCGATCCGCCCGCCGCCTCGCGATCGCCGGAGGAGGGGCCGCCCACGCGCTTCGTCGCGTCGCCCGCCATCCGGATGCGACGAGGGCGAGCCCGAGCGTGGCCAGGGCGACGTCGAGGAGCACCGGACGGTGCGGCGCCAGGACGAGCAGCGCCGGCGTGGCGACGGCGAGGAGGGCCAGCTCGAGCGCGGCGCGCCGGCGGCAGTCCATCCCTCTGGCGGCGGGCGCGTCGGCGCCCGCCGTGCCCTCTACGCCGGCGGCGTGGGTCCGCGCTTCAGGAACCGGCCCACGTCGGCCGGCGTGATGAGATCGGGGGCGGTCCAGCCGTCGAGGTCGTACTCGCCGAGGCACCGCTCGGCGAAGCGGCGGAACTCGGCGGCCCGGCCGCTCTCGTGGGCCATCCGCCAGGTCAGCGCCCGGATCGTCTCGGGGGCGCCGGCGTAGTTGCGCTCGTAGAGCTCGTGGCGCCCGCCGAACTCCGTGCCGAGCGCGTCCCACAGCAGCTTCATCAGCTTGGTGCGCTCCACCGCGCCGGTGCCGTCGGAGCCGCGCAGGTACTTGTCCAGGTAGGGGCGGAGCGCGGGCGACGTGAAGTCGACGGCGTGCGAGTTGAGGTAGATCAAACCGCTGCCGAGGACGCTCTCCGCGATCTCCTTCACGCGCGGGTAGCCGATGGTGGCGAAGAGCCGGTAGGCCTGGCCGTGCTCGGGGTTCGGCAGCACCGTGCCGCCGGCCCACGGCACCGGCGCCCGGGCCATGGCGTCGCTCAGCGCCCAGAACAGGTTGCGCCAGGCGATGACCTCGCCGATCCCGGCCTGCACGTGCGGCGTCTGCGTGGAGCCCACGGCATCCACGGCCTTGAGCATGAGGCCGGCGATGAAGTCGAGCTTCACGGCCAGGCGCGTGCAGCCGTGCAGCATGGCGCGCGGGAAGAAGCCGGAGTGGGCGAAGAACGTGTTCGACTTGCCCACGTCCTCGTAGACGAGGACGTTCTCCCACGGCACCAGCGCGTGGTCGAGCACCAGGATGGCGTCGTTCTCGTCCATGCGGCTGGACAGCGGGTAGTCGAAGGGGCTGCCCATGACCTCGGCGGCCATGGCGTAGGACGGCCGGCAGATCAGCTTGACGCCCGGCGTGTCCATGGTGGCGATGAAGACGGCCCCGAACTCCCTGGTCTTGATCGGCGTGGTCGTGGGGTGGGCGATGAAGTTGGCGTGGGTCAGCGCCGAGCCGGTGGCCACCACCTTGGCCCCGCTCACGATCAGGCCGGCGTCGGTCTCGCGCTCGACGTGCACGTACACGTCGGCCACCTCGTCGGGCGGCCGGTGGCGGTCGACGGGCGGCTGCACCAGCGCGTGGTTCAGGAACAGCACGCGCTCCTGGGCGCGCCGGTACCAGCGTCGGGCGTTGTCCTGGTACGGCGCGTAGAACTCGGCGTTGGCGCCGAGCGTGGCCAGGAACGCCGCCTTGTAGTCCGGCGAGCGCCCCATCCAGCCGTAGGTCAGGCGCGCCCACGCGGCGATGGCGTCGCGCGCGGCGACGAGGTCGTCGGCGGTCGCCGGCGCGCGGAAGTAGCGGTGGGTGTACCCGCCCGAGCCGGTGTCGGTGGGGCAGGTCAGGACCGGGCCGGCGGCCGGGTCGTGGAGCGCGTCGTAGAGCCGCGCCAGCATCCGCGCCGGGTTGCGGAAGGCCGGGTGCGCGGTGACGTCGGCCACCCGCTCGCCGTACAGCCACACCTCGCGGCCGTCGCGCAGGCTCTCGAGGAATTCCTTGCCGGTGAAGGGCAGCATCGCCTCAGATCTTCAGGAGGCGCTCCAGGTTCCTGTACAGGATGGCCTCCTTCTCCTCCTGGGTCAGGCGCTTCATGCCCAGGATCCAGGCCACCGGCCAGTCGAGGGCCATATCGTAGGGCCAGTCGGTGCCGAAGACCACCCGGTCGACGCCGACGCTGTCGATGAGGTAGCGCAGGGCGTCCTCGGTGTACACGATGCAGTCGTAGTAGAACTTCCGCAGATATGCGCTGGGCGGCTGCGTGATGTGCGCGCGCGCCTCCGAGCGCACCTGCCAGGCGTGGTCCATGCGGCCGATGCCGAAGCACGTGTAGCCGCCGCCGTGGCCCAGCACGATCTTGAGGTCGGGACACTCGTCCATGACGCCGCCGTGGACGAGCGTGGCGAAGGTGATGGCGCGGTCGGCCAGGTTGCCGATGGAGTTCGGCAGGTGGTAGCGCTTCGAGCGCGGCGAGACGGTGGTCTCGCCGCCCTGGTGGAAGAAGACCACGGCCCCCATCTGCTCGGCGGCCCGCCAGAATGGCCGGTACTCGGGCTCGTCCAGCGTGCGGCCGTTGACGTGGTCGTTGATCTCCACGCCCTTGAGGCCCAGCTGGGTCACGCAGCGCTCCATCTCCGCGATGCCGGCCTCGACGTCCTGCATGGGGACGGTGCCGAGGCCGGCGAAGCGCTGCGGCCAGCCGCGGACCATGTCGGCGATCTCGTCGTTGATGGCCCGCGAGGTGGCCACGGCCACCGGCGTGTCCAGGTGATAGTTGTAGAAGCCGACGTAGGGCGAGACCACGTGGACGTCGACGCCCAGCGAGTCCATGTCGGCGATGCGCTCCTCCGGCGTCCACTTCGCGCGCGGCGGCAGCGGCTGCTTCTGGCCGCGCACGACGGCCACGTCGGCGCCCCGGGCGTCCTTCTCGCGCCGGAGGGTGTGCCAGTCGCCGCCGTTCTCGGTGGCGCGCCAGAAGCACTGCGGGGTGAGGTGGGCGTGGATGTCGATGCTCCGCATGGGGCTCCTTTCCGGTCCGAGGCCTGCCCGGCGCGCCGGGGGCGGGCGCCAGCATACAACACGCTTGCGAGACGACGCCGGCCGCTGCACACTAGCCTCGCGCCATGACCCTGCGCGGCCCATGACGGACCTCGGCGCGGCGGCCAAGCTGCGGGCGGCCTTCGAGCTGAGCCCGACCATCCTCGCGGTCACCGACCTGGAACACGGCACCTTCGTCGAGGTCAACGACGCCTTCCTGCGCGCCACCGGCTACGCGCGCGAGGAGGTGATCGGCCGGCCGGTGCCGGCGCTCGGGCTCTGGGTCGATCCGGGCCAGCGCGAGCGCGGGCTGGCCGGACTGCGCGCCGGCCACCCCGTGCGCGGGCTCGAGGCGAGGTTCCGCACGAAGACGGGCGAGGAGATCGTCACGATCGCCAACGCCGACATCGTCGCCGTGGAGGGCCGGCAGTACGTCCTCACCGCGCTCATCGACATCACCGACCGGGTCCGGGCGGAGGCGGCGCTGCGGGAGAGCGAGCAGCGCTTCGCCCAGGCCTTCCACGCCAACCCCCTGCCCATGTCCATCGTCAGCCTGCGAGACGGGCGCCACCTCGACGTGAACGAGGCCGCCGTCCGGCACAGCGGCTACACGCGCGAGGAGATGCTGGGGCGCACCAAGCCCGACCTCGGGCTGTGGGTGGCCCCCGACGAGCGCCAGCGGCTGCTCGAGCGGCTGCGCGCCGAGGGGCGGGCGCGGGATTTCGAGGTGACGTTCCGCGCGAAGGGCGGCGAGCACCGCCGGCTGCTGGTCAACTCCGAGGTCATCACCTACGGCGGCGAGCCGGCCGTCCTGAGCGTCTCGCTCGACATCACCGAGCGCAGCGAGCTGGAGGCGCGCCGGGAGGCGCGACGCGCGGAGGCCGAGACGCTGGCGCGGGCCAAGGACGAGTTCCTGGCCATGCTCGGCCACGAGCTCCGCAACCCGCTCGGCACCATCACCAACGCGCTGGGCGCGCTGAACCGGCTGGTGGACGACGCCGCCGTGCGGCGGCTCGCCGACATCATCGGCCGCCAGACCGGGCACCTGGCGCGGCTCGTCGACGACCTGCTCGACGTGGCGCGGGTCACGTCGGGGAAGATCGAGCTGCGGCCCGAGCGGGTCGACCTCCGCGCGCTCGCCGCGCGCTGCCTCGACGCCCTGGTCGAGGCGCGCCGCACCGCCGAGCACGATGTGGCCGTGCAGGGCGAGGCCGTCGCGGTCCACGGCGACCCGGCGCGGCTCGAGCAGGTGATCAGCAACCTCGTCGACAACGCGCTGAAGTACACGCCGCCCGGCGGCCGCGTCCGCGTGACGGTCGGCCGGCGCGGACACGAGGCCGTGCTCAGCGTGCGCGACAGCGGCGCCGGGATCCGCCCCGACCTGCTGCCGCGCATCTTCGACCTCTTCGTCCAGGAGCCGCAGGCGCTCGACCGCGCGCGCGGCGGCCTCGGCCTGGGGCTCACCCTGGTCAAGCGGCTGGTGGAGCTGCACGGCGGCTCGGTGGCGGCGGCGAGCGACGGTCCCGGGCGCGGCAGCGAGTTCACGGTCCGGCTGCCGGTGGCGGCCGGCGCCGCCGCGGCGGCATCGCCACCCGCGGCCGCACCGCCTCCCGCGGCCGGACCGCCGGAGCCGGTGGACGGCCGCCGCCGGGTGCTCGTCGTCGAGGACAACGCCGACGCCCGCGAGAGCCTGCGCCTGCTCCTGGAAATGGCCGGCCACGAGGTCGAGACGTGCGAGGACGCGCCCGGGGGGCTGGCGCGCCTCGCCACCTTCCGACCCGACGTCGCGCTCATCGACGTCGGGCTGCCCGGCGTCGACGGCTACGCGCTGGCGCGGCTGGCGCGCGACACGCCCCACGGCCGGCGCGCGCGCCTGGTGGCGCTCACGGGCTACGGGCAGGCCGACGACCGGCGGCGCGCGCTCGCCGCCGGGTTCGACGTCCACGTGACCAAGCCCGTGGATCCCGCCCGCCTGGAGGCGCTGATCGCGGCGCTGCCCGCGCCGCCTCACCCCACGTGAGCGCTCGCCGCGCGTCCGGCGCCCGCCCGCCGGCCGCGTCCCGCTGACGCCGGCGACGCGCAGCGACGTTCAGGGGGCGGCGTCGACGTCGAGCCCGAGGGCGAGGCGGCCGCAATAGACCGCCTGGGTCTTGTCCTGGAACGGGTGGAACCGCGCGCCCTGCACGTCGCGGTAGAGCCGCTCGAGCCCGAGCGAGCGGTAGAAGGCCGCGCCGCCGACCAGCTCCACCGCCTTGTCCACCGTGCGCACGGCGGCGCGGGCGACGAGGGCGCGGCCCACGGCGATGCGGCCCGTGGTCTCCACCCCGGCGGGCGCGCCGGCACCGGCGGCCACCATGTCGGCCAGGGCCAGCCGCGCGGCGGCGAGCTCGGTCTCCATCTCGCCCGCCGTGTGCTGCACGAGGCGGTCGTCGCGGCGTGGCCCCGCCAGCTCGAGCGCCCGATCGCGCGCGGCCTCGGCGACGCCGACGTAGACCGAGTAGATCAGCGGCAGCGCCACGACGGCGATGAGGTGGAAGATCGGGCTCCAGCGCCCGGGGGGGCGCCGCGCCGACACGGCCGTCTCGGGGACGAAGACGCGATCGAGCACGACGTCGTGCGACCCGGTGCCCCGCATGCCGAGGGTTCGCCACGTCTCCACGACCGTCACGCCGGCGGCCGAGAGGGGCACCGGGAGGTGCAGCACGGTCGGCCCGTCGGTCGGGTCCTGCAGCACGGCCATGGTCATGAGCACGTCGCCGCAGGGAACGCCGCTCGCGAACTTCTTGCGCCCGCTGACGAGGAACCCGCCGTCGACCCGCTCGGCGACCCCCGAGCCGGCGAGCCAGTCGTTGCCCCCGGTGGAGACCACGACCAGCTGCTCGCTCGCCACCCGCCTGAGGAAGGGCTCCCCGGCCGTGGCGCCGTCGCGCCAGCGCCGGACGACGAGCGCCACCGGGTGCGTGTGCATGGCGAGGGCGAGGGCGGTGGCGCTGCAGCCGCGCGCGAGCACGCGCAGCAGCTCGCTCGTTTCGGCGTACGACGCGTCGCCGCCCCCGAGCGCCGCCGGCACGCAGGCCGAGAAGACCTCGTGGCGCTTGAGCGCCGCGTAGTTCTCGGCCACGAACGAGTCGTCGGCGTCGTGGGCGCTCGCCCGGCTCGCGAAGTCGGCGCTCAGCGTGCGGGCCAGCGCGATCCAGTCGGTGCCCGGCCGCGCGGGCGCGGCCGTGATCGATGTGGTCATGACGGAACCTCCGTGCCGGTGGGCGTCCGGCCGGCGAGCGGACCGTGGCTCGCGGGGCGGTCGCCTGGACGTGAGATGCTCATCGGGATGTCGGCCGCCGGCCCCGATGGCCGGCCGTCCGCCTCCTCACTCGGCGCCGTCGCGCCGGGCGGGCTCGGTCACGGTTCGCCCGACCGCCCGGCCCAGCGCGCGGCCGGCCTCGATGTCCGTGCGGAAGTGGGATGCCGGCCCGGAGGCCGACCAGCTCTCGTCGCCGGCCATCCGGGTGAGCTGCGCCACGTCGCGCGGGACGAGGCGGCCCAAGCTCGCCGTGTGCGTCGCATGGTGATGCCTCCCGTCCGATCTACCGGGCAAGCGTGATGCCCCCGGAGAGACCTTCAAAATCAGCGTGTTGAGTAACGGGGGAACCGCCGGCTCACCAAGATTGGTGGCGAAAATCCGCCGCCGAGGCTAGGATGACCCACCCTCGATGGACGGGACGACACGACGAGGCGAGGCGCCTCGGCCTGATCGGCGAGAGCCCGGGCATCGTCTCGGTGCGGAAGAGCATCGGACGGCTGCTCGACCGCGTCTCCGACACGAGCCGCCTGCCGCCCCTCCTCATCCAGGGCGAGACCGGGACGGGCAAGGGGTTGCTCGCCAGGGCCATCCATCGGGTGAGCGCCCGGCGGGACGGCCCGTTCGTGGACGTCAACTGCGCCGCCATCCCCGAGTCGCTGCTGGAGGCCGAGCTGTTCGGCTACGAGCGGGGCGCCTTCACCGATGCGCGGCAGGCCAAGGCCGGGCTCTTCCAGGCCGCGCACCGCGGCACCATCTTCCTCGACGAGCTGGGGCTGCTGCCGCCGGCGCTGCAGGGCAAGCTGCTGACCGTCATCGAGGACCGCACGGTGCGGCGGCTCGGCAGCACCCGGGGCGAGCCCGTCGACGTGTGGATCCTGGCGGCGACCAGCTCCGATCTCGAGGCGGCCATGCGGAGCGGCCGGTTCCACGACGCGCTCTATCACCGGCTCTCGGTGCTCAAGCTCTGGCTGCCGCCCCTCCGCGCGCGCGGCGCCGACGTCACGCTGCTGGCCGAGCACTTCCTGGCGCGCGCGTGCCGCGACCACGGCCTGGCCCCCAAGCGCCTGGACGCGAGCGCACGCGCGGCGCTGCACGCCTACGCCTGGCCCGGCAACGTCCGCGAGCTGGCGAACGTGATGGAGCGGGTGGCGCTGCTGGAGGAGGCCGCCGTCGTGACGGGTGCGATGCTGGACCTCGGCGGCGGGCGCGCCGGCCGCCCCGGGGAGCCCGAGGAGGCGCCTGGCCGGCTGCGGGACCGGGTCGCCGAGCTCGAGCGCGAGGAGATCGCCGAGGCGCTGCGCCTGGAGGGCGGGAACATCACGCACGCGGCCCGGCGACTCGGCATCCCGGCCAACACGCTGCGGTACCGCATCGACAAGCACGGCCTGTCGGCCCGCCCCATGCCGCGGGCCCGCGCCCGCGGGCCGGGCCGGCGGGTCATGGTGACCTCGGCCGCGCCGGCCACGGGCAGTCCCGGCGTCGTGCACTGGGAGCGGCGCCTGGTCGCCGTGCTCCACGCGGCGGTCGCCACGGACAGCGCGACGGCGCCGCTGCCCCGGACGGCGCGCGCCGTCCAGAGGCTGGTCGACAAGGTCGCGAGCCTCGGCGGGCGGGTGGAGGAGCTGGCTCCGGGCGCCGTCGTCGCGGCGTTCGGCGTCGAGGCGATCGAGGACGCGCCGCGGCGCGCGGCCCTGGCCGCCCGCGCCATCCAGTCCGAGCTCGCCCGCGACGACGTCGCGGCGGGCCCGGGGGTCAGGCTCGCCGTCCACGCCGAGTCGTTCCTGATCGGCCGGCTCGACCGGATCGGGCCCACGCTCGATCTCGACGCCAAGCGCCGGGCGTGGGCCGTCCTCGACGCGCTCGTGGCCGCGGCCGGCACCGGCGAGGTGCTGGTGAGCGCCGAGGCCGCGCGCCTGCTCGATCGCCGGTTCGAGCTGTCGCCCGCGGGGCTCGTCGAGGGCGCCGGACGCGCCTGGCGGCTCGGCGGCGGCGAGCGTGCCGGTCTCGGCCTCCACGGCCAGCTCACGCGGCTGGTGGGCCGGGCGGACCACCTCCGCACGCTTCGCCGGCTGGTGGCCTCGGCCCTGGCCGGGCGAGGCGCGGCGGTGACCATCGCCGGGGAGCCGGGGATCGGCAAGTCCCGCCTGCTGTTCGAGCTGCGACGCCACGCCGAGACCGAGGGCGTGCGCTACGTCGAGGGCCGGTGCGTCCCGCACGGGCTCGCCGTGCCGTTTCTCCCGGTCGCCGGCCTGGTGCGGCAGTTCTTCGGCGTCACCGACGCCGACACGCCCGACGCGCTGGTCGACAAGGTGCGCGCGGGCCTCGACGCGGCCGGGCTGGAGCCCCTAGCGCGCGTGCCGCTCGTGCTGGCGCTGCTCCGAGCGGAGGCGAGCGCGGCCGATGACCTGCACGCGGACGCCACGAGCCCGCGTGTCGAGGAGCTGGTCCGGCAGCTCCTCGTGGCGGCGGCCTGGCGGTGTCCGCTGGTCGTCGCCGTCGAGGACCTGCACTGGAGCGACCCGGATTCCGGCCGGCTGCTCGCCGCCCTGGCCGGCGCGCTGCAGGCGGCGCCGCTGCTGCTGGTGGGCACGTATCGCAGCGGCCATCGGCCGCCGTACTGGCCGGTGGCGCCCGGCGGCGTCGACATCGTGCTCGAGCCGCTCTCGCGCGACGACAGCCGCGCCGTGCTCCGGTCGGTGGTCGACGCCGACCGCCTCCCCGAGGCGATGGCCGAGCTGATCGTCGCGCGCGCCGAGGGTAACCCGTTCTTCCTCGAAGAGCTGGCCCGCGCCGCCGTCGAGGAGCCCACGCTGGATGTGGCCCGCGCCACCCCCATCACGGTCGAGGAGGTGCTGCGAGGGCGGATCGACCGGCTCTCCGACGAGGACCGGCGGGTCCTGCAGTGCGCGGCCGTCATCGGCAAGGACGTGCCGCTGACGCTCCTCGAGAGCCTCGCCGGCCTGAAGCCGGCGGCGCTCGGCGCCGCGCTCGGGCGGCTCGTCGCCGCCGAGCTGCTGCGCGAGGGCGCCAGCCCCTCGGAACCCGGCTACGCCTTCAAGCACGCGCTGACCCAGGAGGCCGCCTACGCCACGCTGGCGCCGCACGACCGTCGAGCCCTGCACCGGCGCGCGGTCGGCGCCATCGAGGCCGCCTATCCCGGCCGGCTCGTGGAGCACGCGGACCAGCTCGCGCACCACGTCGTCCGGGGCGAGGTCTGGGAGAAGGCGATGGACTACCTGCCCGGGATCGGCGCCGAGTGGCAGGGCGCGTCCGGGCCGACGGGCATCGGCGCCGAGCGCGGCCCGGGCTTCGCCGGCGGCTCCCGTCACTGGGTGGCCGGCGATCACGCGCGGGCGGTCGAGCGCGCCCAGACGCAGCTGCGCATCGCCCTCAGCTTCCGGAACTTCGAGGGCCAGCTGGTGTCGCACCTGCAGCTCGGGCAGGCGTACCACTCGCTCGGGGACGACGCGCAGGCCGTGGAGGTGCTCGGGCGGAACGCCGTCATGCTCGACGGGCCGCTCCGGCACCAGCCGTCCGACCTGCTCCCCGGACTGCCCGCGGTGCTGTCACTGGCATGGCTGGCGGTGGCGTGCGCGGACCTCGGGCGTTTCGACGACGCCGCCGCGGCGGCGGACGAGGCGGCCGCGGCGGCGGGTGCGGAGTACGACCGGGCGATCGCGGGCTGGGCGGGCGGGACGGTGGCCCTCCTGCGCGGCGATGCGGTGGCCGCGGCCGCGACGCTGGCGCGGGCCCGCGACCACGCGCGCGAGGGCGCGGCCGGAGAGCTGTGCGTCCTGATCGGCGCGCCGCTGGGACTGGCGCTGGCCCGGGCCGGCCAGACGGAGGAGGCCGCCGCCGTGCTCGCCGAGTGGAGCGCGCTCGTGCAACGCTCGTCGATCGTCGCCGACCAGTCGCGGCGGCTCGCCTGGCACGCCGAGGCGGAGCGCCTGGCCGGCCGCCTGGAGCAGGCCGAGATGCTGGCGCGCCGGGCGGTCGCGCTGGCGCGCGCCCATGCGGAGCGCGGCCACGAGGCGCACGCGCTGGCCGCGCTGCGCGCCATCACGGCCGCCCGCGGTCAGGCTCCTTCCTGAACCTCGAAGATCTCGTCGGCGACGTGGCCGTGCGCCTCGCGGTGGACGGCCACCGCGGCGTCCCGCGACGGGGCCTCGACGAGACAGAACACCTTGCCGGCGGCCTCGTCGAACCAGTAGCGGAGATAGCGCACGCCGTACTTGTGCTGCACGGCGAGGTCCCTCTCGTGGACGAGCCTCGCCACCTCGGCCGTCAGATCGGCGATCCGGTGGTGGACGTCCATGTAGAGCGGCATCGCGACTTCCTCGGCCCCGGCGCCGGCGTCGCGCGGCGCCGCTACGTCCGGTACGAGGGATCGGTGCGCTCGAGGCGCCGCAGCAGGCCCGGCCACACGAGCCGGCCCCGGCCGCCGCGCCGCCGCTGCTCGGCGGTGGCCTGGGCGTAGCCGGCGTCGAGCACCTCCTTGGGGACCGGGATCAGCTCGCCCCCGCCCGCCTGCGCGCGCACCTGGATGGCGCACGAGGTCTCGAGGTAGTACATGTTCACGAAGGCCTCGGCCACCGTCTCGCCCACCGTGAGCAGGCCGTGGTTGCGCAGGATCAGCGCGTTCGCGTCGCCGAGGTCGGCGACCAGCCGCGGCTTCTCGTCGTCGTTGAACGCGGGGCCCTCGAAGTCGTGGTAGCCCAGGCTCGCCAGCACGAACATCGAGTGCTGCGAGATGGGCAGCAGGCCGGCCCGCTGCGCCGACACCGCCACGCCGTTGAGCGTGTGCGTGTGCATCACGCAGCGCGCGTCGTGGCGGGCGGCGTGGATCGCGCTGTGGATCACGAACCCCGCGGCGTTCACCGGGAAGGGCGAGTCCTGCACCTTCTCGCCCCGCATGTCGATCTTCACCAGGCTCGACGCCGTGATCTCGTCGAAGAACACGCCGTAGGGGTTGATCAGGAACTGGTCCTCGGTGCCCGGCACCCGCGCGCTGAAGTGCGTGAAGACCAGGTCCTCCCAGCCGGAGAGCGCGGCCAGGCGATAGGCGGCGGCGAGATCGACGCGGATGGCCCATTCCTCGGGCGACACGGCGTGCTGCAGCGACGGGATGTCGAGCCTGGCGTCACTCATGCGTCCGTCCTTTCTCGCCGGGACGATCGGGCGCGGTCGCCGACGCGTCACCGGGGCGCGCCACGGCGGCGCCGGGGCGTGCCGGAGGCGGGGGGCTCGGCGGCCGTGTCGGGGCTCCCAGGGTCATGGAATTCCGTAGAGGGCGGCGACGTTGTCGTGCGTGATCTTGCGGCGCACCCGCTCGGGCAGGCCGCCCAGGTGCTTGTCGAGGAGCTGATGCGAGTGCGGCCACAGACAGTCCGGGTGCGGGTAGTCCGCGCCCCAGATGATGTTGTCCTCGCCGATCAGCGGGATGATGGGCTCCAGGTACTGGTCCTGCTGGTACGTCACGTACCCCTGGCGGCGGAAGTAGTCGCTGGGGCGCAGCGAGAAGCCCAGCGAGCGCGCGCGGTCCTCGTACTCGGTGTCGAGGCGGTCGAACACGTACGGCAGCCAGGTGACGCCCGACTCGCCGAGGACGAACTTGAAGTCCGGATACCGCTCGCAGGCGCCGGAGGCGATGAGCGAGACGAGGACTTCCATCGTGTCGAGCTGGAAGAGCGAGGAGCGCACCAGGCGCCACTGCGTCATGTACTGCTGCTCCATCTGCGGCGTGTCCGGGGCGCGCAGGCCCTTGAAGCCCGTGGAGTGGAACGAGATCGGGAACCGGCACTCGGCGGCGGCCTCCCACAGCGGGTACCACTCGTGCTGGTAGAGCGGCACGCCCATGCGCTTGAAGCCCAGGTCGCCGCCGCGCAGGCCCATCTTCGCGCAGCGCCGCACCTCGGCCGCGGCCACCTGGGGATCGTTGTTGGGGATGATGGCCAGCGGGAACACGCGGTCGGGATCGGCCCGCCGGGCGAAGTCCGCCACCCAGTCGTTGTAGACGGCGTTGGCCCAGGCCCGCCGCTCGCCGGTCTCGATCATGTCGTTGATCATCAGGCAGCCGTACACCACCTCGGCGTGCACGCCGTCGCGGTCGAGATCGGCCAGCCGCAGCTCGGGCGTGGTGGGCCGCGGGCGGGCGCCGGCACGGTAGTCCCACTCGAAGCCGAGCGACTTCATCTCGTCGATGCGCGCGAACATGCCCGGCGTGTACTTCAGGAAGCCGGGCCCCACGCCGTTCCACATGCCCTTGTCCTGCGCCTCCACGAACCAGTGCAGGCCGTCGTCCATCTCCTCCACGCGCGGCACCAGCAGCTTCCACTTCGCCGGGGCCTGGGACGACCAGAGGTCCGGCGGGCAGTAGGTGAGGTCGATGTGGTTGTCGCCGGAGATGAGCCGGTCCGTCATGGCGCGCTCCTTGGTCGGCGAGACCCGTGTGTGGCGGCGATTCTACCCCAGGCCGGCCGCGGGCGTGACAAGTGGGCGCGTGGGGGTGCGGCAACGGGCGTCCCCGCGAGGACCGCACGCGCGCGCCGATCGCCGGCGACGACGCGGGCCCTACTTCAGCGCGTAGGGGTTGATCGGCGTACCGACGGCCCGGGCCACGGGCAGGGGCGGGGCGACCAGGAGGAAGGCGTGGCGGCCGTCGGCGGCGCAGTCGGCGGCCAGTTCCTCCAGGAAGAAGATCTCGCCCAGCGTCAGCCCCATGTTGGCGATGGCCACGACGTGGAAGGGGTTGCGGAACGGCGGCAGCTCGGAGGGCCGCACCTCGACGGCGTAGTTGTCGCTGGCCACCGCGGCGACCTGCCGCGCGTGCAGCCACGGCGCCGTCTGCAGCGAGAGGCCGGGGAAGGGATCCAGGTCGAAGTGCCGCCAGTCGCCCCGGTCGAGGTAGCGCGACATGTGGCCGGTGCGCACGAGCAGGATGTCGCCGGGCTCCACCGTCACCCGGGCGGCGGCGGCGGTGGCCTCGAGGTCGTCCACCGTGATGGCGTAGCCCGGCTCGAGCGCCCGCACGCCCTTGAAGCGCGCGACGTCCAGGAGCACGCCCCGGCCGACGATCTTGTCGCGCGTCCTGTCGATGCTGTTCCTGGCCGCCCCGTGGCTCGTCACGAGGGTCGCGTCGTAGCCGTTGTACATCTTTCCCTCGTAGAAGATGTGGGCGAGGCTGTCCCACTGGGTGGCGCACTGCAGCGGCATCACGATCCAGTCGTCCGAGCCCCCGTAGCCCTGCATGGCCTCGACCTCGGCCGGCGTGCGCGGCTGGTCGCCGCCGTCGCGGAACATCGCGTGGATCGGGTTGAAGCGCTGCCGCGTGCCGCTCTGCGGGCCGTTGCGGTCCAGGGGGATGCCGAGCGCGAACACCTTGCCGGCGGTCACCAGCCGGCACGCGCGGGCGATGGCCTCCGGCCTGATGTGGTTGAGCGTGCCGATCTCGTCGTCCGGCCCCCACCGCCCCCAGTTCCGCACCTGCAGCGCCAGCTTCCGGAGCGTCTCTTGGCTCATGGCCGGCGATCTTATACCCTTCCCGTACGCTGGCGAGGAGGGTCCGTTGCGATTCGGCATCTTCTACGAGCTGCAGCTGCCGCGCCCCTGGGAGGAGCGGAGCGAGTACCAGGTGCTCCAGGACGCCCTCGAGCAGATCGAGCTGGCCGACCGGCTGGGGTTCGACTACGCCTGGGTGGTGGAGCACCACTTCCTGGAGGAGTACTCCCACTGCTCCGCGCCCGAGGTGTTCCTGGGCGCGGCCAGCCAGCGCACGCGGCGCATCCGGCTCGGGCACGGCATCGTGCAGCTGCCCACGAACCATCCGATCCGGGTGGCCGAGCGCGTGGCCACGCTCGACCTCCTCACCGGCGGCCGCGTCGAGCTGGGCCTGGGCGAGGGGCAGGGGCCGATCGAGCTGCATCCCTTCGGCCGGCGCGTGCGCGACAAGCGCGAGGTGTGGGAGGAGGCCGTGCAGGCGCTGGTGCCGGCCTTCACGCGGACGTCGTGGGAGTGGCACGGCCGGTTCTTCGACTTCCCGGCGCGCAACGTCGTGCCCAAGCCGCTGCAGAAGCCGCACCCGCCGCTCTGGGTGGCCTGCTCCAACATCCTGACCATCGCCAGCGCCGGTCGGTGGGGCATGGGCGCGCTCGGCTTCCAGTTCGTGTCCGCCGACGCCGCCCGCGCCTGGGTGCACCGTTACTACCACGAGTTCACCCGCAACCAGGCCCGGCTCGCCGACTACCCGGCGAACGCCAACATCGCCATGGTGAGCGGCTTCATGTGCGCCGGGACCGACGCCGAGGCCCTGGAGCAGGCCTCGGGCTGGACGTTCTTCGTCTTCTGCCTCTCGCACTACGGGCGCCACGGCATCCCCAACCCGGGCGCCGGCAACATGTGGGAGGCCTACCAGGCGTGGCGGCACACCGACAAGGCGCAGGAGACGCTGCGCAGCGGCCTCATCGGCTCGCCGGAGACCATCCGCCGTCGCCTGCGCGAGTTCGAGGCCACGGGCGTCGATCAGGTGATCCTGCTCGCCCAGGCCGGCCGCACCCCGCACCGGGACATCTGTCGCAGCCTCGAGCGCTTCGCGCGCGAGGTCATGCCCGAGTTCCACGCGCGCGAGCCGGAGCACCAGCGCTGGAAGGCCGACGTGCTGGCCGGCCGGCTCGCCCTCGAGCCGCTCGACGCCGAGCCCTACCGCGTGTACGCCCACCAGAACGAGGACATCGTGCGGCTCACGCCCGAGGAGCTGAAGGCCAAGATGGCCGCCAAGGAAGGCGGCCGCGTGTAGGAGGAGCCATGCCGGTCACCGAGCTGAACCACTACTTCGTCCGCGCCAACGATCTCGAGGCGACCAAGGACTTCTACTGCGACGTCCTCGGCTTCCAGGTGATGGACCGGCCGCCGTTCCCGTTCCCGGGCTACTGGCTCGGGGTCGGCGGCAAGATCCAGGTCCACATGGGCCCGCACGGCATCGAGAACGCGGACCTCTACTACCTGGGCACGCCGAAGGACGCCGTGCGCGACCACGCCGGCGTGGTGGACCACATCGCCTTCGTGGCCACCGAGCCGGGCGCCTTCATCCGCCGCTTCCGCGAGCGCGGCATCGAGTACCGGCCCCGCTCGCTGCCGGAGTTCGACCTCTACCAGATCTTCGTGAAGGACCCGAACGGGTTGACGATCGAGCTCAACTTCTTCGGGCTGAAGAACGTCACGGACTGGGGCGGCGAGGACTACGCGCAGATGCCCCGGGCCGGCACGCCGGCGACGGCCGGGACCCGCGGCTGACGGCCGATCAGGCTCCGGCGACCGCCGCGGCCACGCGCTCGCGGGCCGCGGCGTCGAGGACGGGGCCGGTGCCCGCGCCCATGTTGTCGACGAGGTGCTCGGGCTTGCTGGTGGCGGGGATCACGCACGTGACCGCCGGGTGCCCGAGGATCCACTTCAGGAAGAGCTGACCCCAGCTCGCGGCTCCGAGCTCGCCGGCCCACGCCGGCAGCCGGCGTCCGCGCACGCGCCGGAACAGCGCCCCCTCGGCGAAGGGCCGGTTCACGAGCACGGCCACGCCGCGGTCGCGGGCCAGCGGCAGCAGGCGCCGGTCCGCCTCGGGCTCGGCCAGCGAGTAGTTGACCTGGACGAAGTCGAGCGGCTCGCCGCGCATGACGCGCTCCAGCTCGTCGTGGGCGCTCGCCGCGTAGTGCGTCACGCCGACGTAGCGCACGCGGCCGGCCTCCTTCCACCGGCGCAGCGTGGTCAGGTGCGCGCGCCAGTCCAGCAGGTTGTGCACCTGCGCCAGGTCGAGCCGGGCCACCTGGAGATCGCGGAGCGAGCGCCCGAGCTGGGCCGCGCCGGCCTCCCGCCCGCTCGTCCACACCTTCGTCGCCACGAAGAGCGAGTCGCGCAGGCCCGTCGCCGTGGCCAGGTCGCCGATCACGCGCTCGGCCGCTCCGTACATCGGCGAGGTGTCGATCACCCGGCCGCCGAGCGCCACGAAGCGCCGGAGCACCTCGGCCAGCGGCGCCCGCTCGGAGGCCGAGGCGCCGACGTCGAACGTGCGCCAGGAGCCCAGGCCGACGGCGGGCAGCAGCTCGCCGGTGGCGGGAATGGGGCGGGCCAGCAGGGCTGCGGGAGCGGCGGCAGCGTCGCGTCCCATGGCCGCCCGGGTCAGGCCGAGCGCCAGCGCGCCCAGCACCGTCCTGCGCGACAGGCCCCCGCTCGTGGGCGGTGCGACCGCGTCCTCATGCTGCGCCTCCATGGTCCAGGGCATCGTACCGCGCCTGCTGGCGCGGCTCACGTCGACGGGGCGCCGGCCACCGGCGCGGCGCTTGCACGCGAGGGCGGTAAATGCTGCATGCCGGCCCGGGGACCGCGTGATGTCCTGGCTCTCGCCGGCCGGCCCCGGAGCCGCCGGGATCGCGACGCTCACCTGGTGGCTCTTCGCGCTGGGGGGCCTCGTCTACGCGGTCGTGCTCGCCGCGCTCCTCACGGCCGCGCGGCGCGGCGACCGGCGGCCGCCCGACGACGCGGCGGCGACCGCCCGCCGGGAGCGCGGCGCGCGCTGGCTCATCGCCGCCGGCGCCGTCGTCACCGTGCTGATCGTGTGCGTCATCCTCGGCCTGGGCCTGGCCGCGCTCGCCGCAGCCCCGCCGGCCGATCCCGCCCCGCTCACGATCGAGGTGATCGGCCATCAGTGGTGGTGGGCCGTCCGGTACCTCGACGGGCCCTCGGGCGACGTGACGGAGACGGCCAACGAGATCCACGTGCCGGTCGGGCGCACCGTCGAGGTGCGGCTGTCGTCGCGCGACGTCATCCACAGCTTCTGGGTGCCCGAGCTGCAGGGCAAGCTCGACCTCATCCCCGGCAAGACGAACCTCACCTGGCTCCGCGCCGAGCGGCCGGGCGTCTATCGCGGCCTCTGCGCCGAGTACTGCGGCCTGCAGCACGCCCGGATGGGGCTGCTCGTCGTGGCCGAACCCGCCGCGATCTTCGAGGCCTGGCTCGAGCGCGAGCGCGCCCCGGCCGTCCCGCCGCGCGACGAGGAGGCCGCGCGGGGCGAGCGGCTGTTCGTCGATCGCGGCTGCGCCTTCTGCCACGCCGTGCGCGGCTCGCCGGCCTTCTTCGGCCGCGAGGGGCCCGACCTCACGCACGTGGCCGGGCGCCGCACGCTGGCCGCGGCGACGCTCGCGAACGTCCCCGGGCATCTGGCCGGCTGGGTGGCGAACCCGCAGGCGCTCAAGCCGGGCACGCGCATGCCGCGCGTGCCGCTGGAGCCGCCGGAGCTCCACGCCGTCGTGCACTACCTGCGCGGGCTGCGGTGACCGCCCGATGGCCGTGACCGTCCGCGCCCGGCCGGAGCCCGCCGGCACGAGCCGCCGGGCCGCCTTCGCGGCCGCCTGGCACGACCCCACCGGCGTGCTCGGCGTCATCCGCCAGGTGCAGAACATCCCGATCGCGCAGCGGTACATGGTGACCGCGTTCGCCTTCTTCCTCGTCGGCGGCGCGCAGGCGCTGCTGCTGCGCCTGCAGCTGGCGACACCGGAGGGCGCGGTCCTCGACGACGCCACCTACAACCGGCTCTTCACGATGCACGGCACGACGATGATGTTCCTCTTCGTCATCCCGTTCATCGAGGCCGTGGCCAGCTACGTGCTGCCGCTCATGCTCGGCACGCGCGACCTGCCGTTCCCGCGCCTGACCGCGCTGAGCTACTGGACCTATCTCTTCGGCGGCCTGTTCCTCTACGCCAGCTTTCCGGCCGGCGCGGTGCCCGACGGCGGGTGGTTCGCCTACGTGCCGCTGACCAGCCGCGAGTTCTCGCCGGGGCTGGCGATGGACTTCTGGGACATCGGCCTGAGCGTCGCCGAGGTGGCCGCCATCGGCGCCGCCGCCGAGCTCGGCGTGGGCATCCTGCGCACGCGGGCGCCGGGCATGGCGCTGCACCGCCTGCCGCTGTTCGCGTGGGCCATGCTGATCACGGCCGTGATGCTCGTGCTGGCCTTCACGCCCCTGATCGTCGGCACGGCCATGCTCGAGCTCGACCGCAAGGGCTGGACGCGCTTCTTCGACCCCGGGGCCGGCGGCCGGCCGCTGCTGTGGCAGCACATCTTCTGGGTGTTCGGCCATCCCGAGGTCTACATCATGTTCCTGCCCGCCGTGGGCATGGTCTGCCACGTCGTGCAGACGTTCGCCCGGCGGCCCATCGTCGCCTATCCGGCCATGGTGCTGGCCATGCTGGCCATCGGGTTCCTGAGCTTCGGGCTGTGGGTGCACCACATGTTCGCCACGGGGCTCTCGCCGGCGGCCATGGGCTACTTCACCGCGGCCAGCCTGATGGTCGCGGTGCCGAGCGGCATCCTCGTCTTCGGCTGGATCGCCACCCTCTGGCTGGGACGCCCCAGCTGGCGCACGCCGCTGCTCTTCGCCGCCGGCTTCATCGCCATCTTCGTGCTCGGCGGGCTCACCGGCGTGATGCTGGCGGTGGTGCCGTTCAACCTGCAGGCGCACGACTCGCACTTCGTGGTGGGCCACTTCCACTACACGTTGATCGGCGGCGTCGTCTTCCCGTTCTTCGCCGGGCTCTACTACTGGGTGCCGAAGATCACGGGGCGCCTGCTGAGCGAGCGCCTGGGGTGGTGGAACTTCTGGACGATGTTCGTGTTCTTCAACGTCACGTTCTTCCCGATGCACGTCGCCGGCGTGCTCGGCATGCCGCGCCGGATCTCGACGTACCCGGCGGGGCTCGGGTGGGAGCCGGCGAACCTCGTCTCGAGCGTCGGCGCCTTCGGCTTCGCGGCCGGCGTGCTGCTGTTCGTGGTGAACCTCGGCTGGAGCCTGCGGCGCGGCGCCCCCGCGGGCGCGAACCCCTGGGGCGCCGACACGCTCGAGTGGTCGGAGTCCTCGCCGCCGCCCGAGGCGCAGTTCCCGCGGATCCCGCTGATCACGAGCCGCCATCCGCTCTGGCGCGACGGCGCGCGCGCCGACGGCGCCGGCGCTCCGGCGAGCCTCGCCGCGCTCGACGAGATGCCCGTTCGCTGGCGCGGCGGCGTGGTCGTCTCCGCCACGGAGGCCGAGCCCGTGGCCGTCGTCCACCTGCCGGGGCCGACGGTCGCGCCGTTCGCGATGGCCGTCGCCTTCGTCCTGCTGTTCACCGGCGCGCTCGTCGAGGCCGGCTGGCTCCTGGCCGCCGGCGGCGCCGGGACGGCGATCGCGCTGGTGATCTGGTTCCGCCCCCGGCCCTCCGAGCGGGCGGCGCTCGAGGACGCCGCCCGCGGCGTGCTGGCGCTGCCGCTGGCCACCGGCGGGCCGGCGTCCAACGGCTGGTGGGGCACGGTGGCGCTGGTGGTGACGCTGGCGACGGCGCTGGCGACCGTGCTCGCGAGCTACGTCTATCTCCTCGACGGGCGGCTCGGCGGCGTGCAGCCGGGCCCCTGGGAGCCGGCCGCCGTCGGCGCCGCGGCGGCGCTCGCGGGAAGCCTGGCGATGTGGTGGGTCGCGCGCCGCGCTCGCGGGCGGCGAGCGGGCCTGGCCGCGGCCGCGATCTGCACGGCCGTCTCGGTCGCCGCCTCGGCGTTCGGCCACTCGCGCGCCGAGGGCCTGGTCGCCAGCGCCAGCGCCTATGCCTCGAGCGTCGTCGCGCTGCTCGGCTGCTGGTGGATCGCGGCGGTCGTCGCCGGCGCGATGCTGGCCGCGGCGCTGCTGTGGGCGTGGCTGGCGCCCGCCGACGCGCGCGGCGAGGCCGTGGCCCTCAACGCCGGGCTGATGGTGCACTTCGTGGCGGCGACCGCCGTCGTCGTGTTCGCCACCGTGTACGTGACGCCGTGGCTGGCATGAGCCGGGCCGCGCGGGCCTCCTCGCTGCTGGCCCTGCTCGGCGCGCCGCTCGCGTGGACCGCCCACCTGCTCGCCAGTTACGCCGTCGTCGGCCTGGCGTGCGCCTCGGTGTGGCGCGCCGCGGGCGCCAGCCTGGCGATCGTCACGGCCGCCTGCGCGGCCGCCTCCCTGGGCGCCGGCTGGCTCGCCTACCGGCTGTGGCGCACGCCGGGCCCGGGAACCGCGAGCCTGCTGGGCGGCGTCGGGGTGTCCGGCGCGGCGCTGTTCACGGTGGCGATCGTGGCCGAGGGCATGGCACCGGTGTTCCTGCCCCTGTGCCCGCCCGGGGTCGCGCGCGCCGACGCCTGGCGCGCGGAGGCGCTGCTGCCGGTGGCGGGGGCGGCCCTCTACTGGGCCGGCGCGCGCCGGCTGCGCCGGCGGGCGCCGCGATCGCCCGTGGCGGCGTGGCGCGTCGCCGCGTTCGTGGGCGGCGCGGCGGCCGTGGCGCTCGCCACGCTCGCGCCCGTCACGGCGTGGGCCGAGCGGTCGGTCGCCGGCCACATGGTGCAGCACCTCGTCCTCGCCGTCGTGGCCGCCCCGGCCCTCGCGCTGGGCCGGCCGCTCCTCGTCCTCGCCGCCGCCGGCGCGCCGCTGCGCGGGCTGACACGAGGGCCGGGCCTCGCGCTCGGCTTCCTGCTGGCGCGCCCGCTGCTGGCGTGGCTCCTCCACGCCGCCGTCCTGTGGCTCTGGCATGCGCCGGCGCTCTACCGCGCCGCGCTCGAGCGCCCGGCCCTCCACCTCCTGGAGCACGCGACGCTGCTCGCGGCGGCCCTCGTGTTCTGGGGCGTCGTGGCGGAGCCGAGGAGTCGCGCGCGCCTGGGCCCCGGGGGCGCCGCGCTCTTCCTGTTCACCGCGGCCCTGCAGGCCGGCGGCCTCGGCGCGGCGCTGGCGCTCGCGGAGGCGCCATGGTATCCGCCGCTCGATCTCGACGACCAGCGGGTGGCCGGCGCGCTGATGTGGATCCCCGGCGGCGTCGCCTACCTGGCGGCGACGCTGGTCGTCGTCGGGCTGGCGCTGACGCGGCCGGGCGCGGCGCCGCGATGAGGACGGCGCTCGTCGCTCTCGTGATCGCGCTCGGGCTGGGCTGCAGCCCACCGCCGCCCTCCACCAGCGCCGTGAGCGGCGGCGACCCGTCGCGCGGCACCGCCGCCCTTCGCCGCCATGGCTGCGGCGGCTGCCACAGGATCCCCGGCCTGCCCGAGGCGCGCGGCGCCGTGGGGCCGTCGCTGGAAGGCCTCGCGGCCCGAAGCCACATCGCCGGACGGCTCGCGAACCGGCCGCTGAACCTGGTGCACTGGATCGTGGACCCCCGCGCCGTCGATCCCGGCACGGCGATGCCGGATCTCGGTGTGTCGGAGGCGGACGCCCGGGACATCGCGGCCTACCTGTACGCGCGCACGGCGACGTCGACGCCGGCCCCCCGCTGGCCGCCGACCGAGCCGCCGGCCGCCGAGCGCTGACGGACGTCGTTCACGACCGGCGACGGCGGTCCATGCGCGGTCAGGCGTGCGCGGGCCGTCGCGCCGCGTCGCGCCGTCGCCCGGCGGTCCCGCCCCCGGTGGTCTCCGGGCACGTGGGGCCGCGCTGCGCGTCGGTCCCGCCCCGGGCGCACGCGCTCACGGACGTCGTGGCGGCTGCGCCGTCTCGGCCTCGTCGTCCGGGACACCCGGCGGCGTGGCGCCGCGCCGCTCGAGCCGGGCCTGCCGGCGGCCGAGCCAGATCGCCAGCGCGAGCCACACGAGCGAGACGGGCACGGCCGCCCACGCGATGGCCGATCCCGTGGCGCCGCCGGCGCGCAGCGCCGCGTACGACCAGGCGCCCACCTGATCGCCGCCCCGGTAGACGAACGTGTCGATGAAGGCCTTGGCCTTGTACTTGTCCTCGCGGGGCAGGACCGTGAACAGCACCTCGCGCGTCGGGTTCGCCAGGCCGAAGTTGAGCGCGCGCCGCGCGACGCTGAAGACGGCGAGCACGGGCAGCACCGGGACGGCGCCGAGCGCGGCGAAGCCCGCCGCGCTGGCCGCGGGCAGGACGCCGAGCGTGGCCGCCACGCCGATCGCCCGCAGCAGCCGCGCGGTGAGCAGGATCTGGAAGCACACGGTGATCGACTGGACGGCCAGGTCGAGCCGGGCGAGGAAGGCGGTGCGGGCGGCGCGGTCCTGCATCTCGCGCCCCAGCAGGTCGGCCTGCTGGAAGTAGAGCCAGGTCGAGCCCACGGTGAACAGCAGCATGAACCCGCAGATGCCGAGCAGGTACGGCGAGCGGACGACGTGCGTCACGCTCGTCCACGCCGCGCCGCCCACCGGGCGCTCGGCCGCGGCCCGCGCGCCGGGCTCGACGCGGCCGGCCCCGGGCACGCGCCGCGCGCACTGCACGGCGGCCTCGAGCAGCGCCACCGCCCCGATCAGCAGCGCCAGGCGGCCGACCGGCTCGGCCAGCGCCGCGGCGATGGCCGAGCCGGTGATGGCGCCCGCGGTCCCGCCCACGCCGATGAAGGGGAACAGCCGCCGGCCCTGCTCGGGGCCGAACCGGTCGGCCATGAGCGACCAGAAGATGGCCGTGATGAAGAGGTTGAACACGCTGGAGGCCACGAAGAACGCCCGGCCGAGCCCCACGTCGTGCTCGGGCCACGCGTGGAAGAGCGTGTAGAAGCCGACGACCAGGGCCATGATCGCGCGATAGGCGACCGTGACCAGCCGTCGCGCCGGCAGCCGCGCGGCCAGCCAGGCGTAGAGCGGGTTGGCGGCCAGCGTGACGAGCATGGTGGCGGTGAAGAGCCACGCCAGGCCCGACACGCCGCCGGCGACGCCCATCTCGTCGCGGACCGGACGGAGGACGAACCAGCCGCCGAGAGCGAAGAAGAAGTAGCCGCAGGCGAGCAGCGTCGCCCGCGTCTCGTCGGGCCGCACGTCGACGATCCGGCGCAGGATCACGGGGCCGGAGCGGCGCGCCGGTCCGGGAGCCGGGCGCGACTCGGGGTGGACACCGTGCTAGACTCGCGCCACCCATGATCGAATTCAAGCCGCTGACCTTCGACGGCCTCACCGTGGGCGACGAGTTCGTGTCGGACACACATCTGGTGTTGCGGGAGGACGTGGCCACCTACGCCTTCGCCGTGGACGACCACCACCCGTGGTTCTTCGGCCCCTCGCCCTTCGGCGGCCCGGTGGCCCACCCCACGCTGATGGCCAACCAGGCCCTGCGCCTGCGCCACAGCCGTTACCTCGTGCACGCCGGGCTGCACGCGAAGATGGAGTTCCAGTTCCTGGAGCCCATCCGGCCGGGCATGCGGGTGCGCTCGCGCGGGCGCGTCATCGACAAGTACCGGCGCCGCGGCAAGCCGTACATGGTGACCGAGTACGTCACCGAGGACGAGCACGGCACGCCGCTCGTCCGCGGGCAGTTCACCCAGATGATCATCGAGGGCTGACCATGGCCGTCGCGACGCGCGCGATCACCGTCGGGCAGGCGCTGCCGAGCCTCGTGAAGACGATTCCCCAGCGCAAGATCGACGCCTACTCGGGCGTGCGCGCCCGGTCGATCCACACCGACGAGGCGTTCGCGCGCGAGAAGGGCTTCCGCGCCCCGCTCGCGCAGGGCATGATGTCGACCGCCTACGTGTCGGAGATGATGACGGCCCTGTGCGGCGCCGGCTTCGTCAAGGGCGGCACGATGTCGATGACCTTCGTCAAGCCGGTGTACGCGGGCGACCGCCTCACCGTGCACGGCGTCGTCCGGGAGGTGCGGCCCGAGGACGGGGCCACGCGCGTGGTCGTCGAGGTGTGGTGCGAGAACCAGGACGGCGACAAGACCGCCGTCGGCACCGCGAGCGGGCTGCTGCGGGGGGAGCCGGCATGATCACGAAGTTCTCCAGCCTCTACGCCGGTCACGTCGACCTGCCCGACCTGGGGCAGCACGCCACGCCGGCCAACGAGCGCCGCTTCGACAACGCGCGCCTGGCCAGCGTGTTCGCCAAGACCGAGGCGCTGGCCACGACCATGGACGAGCTGGGCTACCACGCCCTCTGGCTGGCCGAGCACCACTTCCAGCACGAGGGCTACGAGTGCATCCCGAACATCCTCATGACGGCGGTGCACCTGGCCCACCGCACGCGCCGGCTCCGGATCGGCTGCGGCTTCAACATCACGCCCATGTGGCACCCGCTGCGCCTGGCCGAGGACTTCGCCACCGCCGACATCCTCACCGGCGGGCGGGTCATCTTCGGCGTGGGCCGCGGCTACCACACCCGCGAGGTGGAGACGTTCGGGGCGCCGATGCTCGACGCCGACGCCAACCGCGAGCTGTTCGAGGAGCAGGTGGAGATCCTCTTCAAGGCCTTCGCGCAGGAGTCGTTCTCGCACCACGGCAAGCACTACACGCTGCCGCCGGCGGTGCCGTACCGGGGCTACGAGCTGCGGGAGCTCACGCTGGTGCCGCGCCCCGTCCACCGCCCGGTGGACTGCTGGCAGCCCATCGTGAGCGCCAGCCCGCGCGGGCTCGACTTCATGGTGCGGCACGGCATCAAGGGCGTCATCGGCGGCGGCGCCGCCACGATGGCCGAGGGCCCGATCCACGGCTACCGCGAGGCCGCGGCGCGCGCCGGCAAGGACCTGGCGCTCGGCCAGGACCTCTGCATCGGCATCTTCTTCCACCTGGCCGACAGCCGCGCCCGGGCCGTGCGCGAGATCACGCCCTTCTACGAGGAGCACGTGAAGATGTTCGCGCCGCTCGGCTTCGTGCCGGGGGCCACGCCGGCGCAGGTGCAGGCCGCCGCCCGGCGGGGCGGCTGGGACGCCGCCGGCGTGCCGACCGTCGAGCACTACATGAAGACCGGCGCCTGGTTCGCGGGGCCGCCCGAGGAGCTGGTCGCCTACCTGAAGGACCTCGAGTCGCGCTATCCGGGGCTGGAGTACGTCAACGTGAGCAACAGCATGGGCACGCCGCAGGCGGTCATGCAGGAGCAGCTACGCTGGTTCGCGAAGGAGGTCATGCCGCACTTCGCGCGCTGAGCGGACGGCGCGCCGCGCCTGGCGGGACCCAGGCGCGGCGGCGCCGGACGGCGGTGTCAGGCCTTGCGGACGTTCGTGGCCTGCAGGCCCTTGGGCCCGCGGGTGACCTCGAACTCGACGACGTCCCCCTCCGACAGGCTCTTGAACCCCGACCCGGCGATGGCGCTGAAGTGCACGAACACGTCCTCGCCGCCCTCCTGGGTGATGAACCCGAAGCCCTTCGCATCGTTGAACCACTTCACTCGTCCCTGAGCCATACCTCGATCCTTCCTTCTTCTACGGGCCTCCGGGCCCCTGTGGTTTCCCGCCTCGCGCGGGCCGTCCGCCACCCATGAGGGCGTGGACACAGAGACGCCGCGCGAGCTGGCTCGCGCGGCGTCTCCGGACCTGAACCAGGTCGGCGGTTAGTCTGGCACGGACCGTGCCCGCGGTCAAATCATTGCCGGGATCGCCCGCTATCCGAGCGGCACCAGCGCGTACAGGCGCGGCTGATCGCCCACGACCCGCGTGACGTGGCCGCGGCCCGTGAGGTCCTCGGCCAGGATGATATCGCCCGGCCCCACGCGCGCGACGGTGCCGTCGCCCACCTCGATCTCGGCGACGCCGGACAGCGAGATCGAGTACTGCCGCCGCGGCGCGCAGTGCCAGTCGAGGACGTACCCCGGCGGCGCGACACGGAACGCGATCCCGCTCGCCGCCTGCATCGGCGTGCCCTCGCCGTGCGCGCCCTCGCGGTCGGTGAACGGCTTCATCTCCAGCGGCACCTCCTCCAGGTGCGATTCGCCGTCGGCGCCGCTGTAGACCCGCCACATCTTCGGCATCGAACCCTCCGTGGGAGCCCCGCAGGGCCGAGTCACTCCACCCAAGCTCCCCGCGCTCCAGAGGAGCGCCACGGTTCCGCCGGGGCGCTCCGGACGCTGGGGGGGTGGGGGGGCATGTCGCCCCCCACGTCAACGATCCAGGGTGGTCACCCGGCGCATCTCGCGCTTGAACCTCGTGTCGTCGAACGGGGTCGCGCGGTGCATCGTGGCGCGGTTGTCCCAGATGACGAGGTCGCCGACGCGCCAGACGTGGCGGTAGACGAACTGCCGCTGCGTGGCGTGCTCGATCAGGTCGCGCAGGAGCAGGCGGCCTTCCGGCACGGGCCAGTCGACGATGCGCGAGGCGTGCGAGGCCACGTACAGCGAGCGGCGGCTGGAGCGGGGGATCGTGCGGACCAGCGGGTGGATCGCGCCCTTCAGCTTCTCGCGCTCCTCGTCGGAGAACTCGAAGCCGAGCGTCTGCCGCGAGTGCGCGATCGAGTGGTGCACGCGGAGCCCCTCGATCCGCGCCTTCATCTCATCGGGCAGCGCGTCGTAGGCCGCGCGCATGTCGGCGAACTCGGTGTCGGCGCCCTCGGCCGGAATGATCCGGGCCGACAGCATCGAGTACCGGCCGGCCGGGTCCTGGAACGAGGCATCGGTGTGCCAGAGCCGATTGCCCAGGCTGTACATGCGCCGCCGGTCGTCGGAGCGCATGATCTCGCCGTTCTCGTCGAGGTTCGAGATGTCGCCGAGGGCCTCGTTGCCGAGCCGGCTCGCGCGCAGCGCCGCCGCGCCCGTCCGGGTGTGCAACTCGCCGTCCAGCCGCCGGGCGAAGGCCAGCTGCTCCTCGTCGGTGAAGGGCTGATCGCGGAAGACCAGCACGGCGTGCTCGTCCATCCCGGCCCGGATGGCGGCCAGCGTCTCGGCGTCGTGGACGCGGCGGAGATCGACCGGGCCGACCTCGGCCGCGAAGAGCGGGTGCAGCCGGCGAAAGGTGAGCCCCATGCGCGGAGCCTACGGCCGGCCGGCGGCCCCGGTCAAGCGCGGGCCGCGCCGGACCGGCGGCGCCGGGCGGCTTGCCGGACCGCGCCCGGGCCGTACCTTCGGGCGGCCGGACGCGAGGCGGCGCCATGGCCGACTCGCTCGATGGCGCGGGCGAAGCCCGCGCTCGAACGCCGGAGCGCCGGTGCTAGCGCGTCGGGCCGGGAGGCGGTGGTGGCGGTGTGCCGGGTGGCGGCGGCGGGATGTCGGCCGGCAGCGGTGACGCGGGGGGGCAGCGGTAGACGTCGGCGTGGACCATCTCCAGGTCGCTCAGGCCGAAGGCCAGCACGGCCGTGTCGCCGCCCAGACGCACGATCTTCCGCCGCAGGTCCTTGATCGAGTCGTCGCGGACGGCGCCGAGCCGCGCGCAGCCGCGAGCGAGCGCGCCGTCGGTGGTCAGGCGCACGCGCCGCATCGCCAGCGTCTCGGCCTCGTCGGCGTGCGCGGCGGCCGCCGAGACGAGGAGCCCCAGGCCGATCCAGCCAGCGCGGCGAGTCATCGGAGGATCCTCTAGCATTCCTCGTCCGGCCGGGTCAACGGCCGGAGCGCATCCGTGTCCGGCCGGCGCCGACGGGGAAGGATCCGCGTCTGGCGGCGCCGACGCGATCTACGGATAATGGCGGCATGGCCGGCTCGCCGTCGCGATACGACGCCATCATCGTGGGCGCGGGGCACAACGGGCTCGTCGCCGCCGCGTACCTGGCCCGGGCCGGGCGTCGCGTCCTGGTGCTGGAGCGCCGGCACGTGGTCGGCGGCGCCTGCGTCACCGAGGAGGTCTTCCCCGGCTTCAAGGTGTCGACCGCCGCCTACGTCAACAGCCTCTTCCGCAAGGAGATCGTGCGCGACCTGCGCCTGGGCGATCACGGCTTCGAGGTGCTGCCGCGGGACCCCTCGTCGTTCACGCCGTTCCCCGACGGGCGCTCGCTGCTGATGGGCCCGGACGCCGACCTGACCCGGCGGGAGATCGCCAGGTTCAGCGTCCGCGACGCCGAGCGGTATCCGCAGTACGAGGCCATGCTCGAGCGCGTGGCCGACGTCATCGAGCCGACGCTCACCATGACGCCGCCCGACCTGCTGCGGCCGCGGCTGGGCGACCTCGGCAAGCTGCTGCGCCTGGGCCGCGGCTTCCGGCGCCTGGGCCCCGCGGCCGGCGAGGCGGTGGAGATCCTCACCGGCGCCGCGCGCACCGTCCTCGACCGGTGGTTCGAGTCCGAGCAGCTGAAGGCCACGCTGGCCACCGACGCCATCATCGGCGCGATGGCCAGCCCCTCGATGCCGGGGACCGCGTACGTGCTCTTCCACCACGTCATGGGCGAGACCGACGGCAAGCGCGGCGTGTGGGGCTACGTGCGCGGCGGCATGGGCGGCCTCACCCAGGCGCTGGCGGCGGCGGCGCGCGACCGCGGCGCCGAGATCCGCTGCGAGGCGGAGGTGGCGCGCATCCTCGTCGCCGGCGACCGCGTCACCGGCGTGGCGCTGGCCTCGGGCGACGAGTTCCGCGCGCCGGTCGTGGCCAGCAACGCGGACGCGCGCGTGACCTTCACGCGGCTGCTCGACCCGCGCGTGCTGCCGCCGGAGTTCGTGGCGGCGGTGAACCGGATCGGCTACGAGAGCGCCTCGCTCAAGATCAACGTGGCGCTCGCCGAGCTGCCGGACTTCCGGGCGCTGCCGGGCGCGCCGGGCCCCCAGCACCGCGGCACGATCCACATCTGCCCGGACCAGGACTACATCGAGCGCGCCTTCGACGACGCCAAGTACGGCCGACCGTCCTCGCGCCCCGTCCTCGAGTGCACGATTCCCTCCGTCGTCGATCCGACGGTGGCCCCGCCGGGCCAGCACCTCATGTCGATGTTCGTGCAGTACGCGCCGTACGCGCTGCGCGAGGGCACGTGGGACGACCTGCGCGAGGGCTTCGCCGACCGCTGCTTCGAGCTGCTGGACGAGTACGCGCCGAACTTCAAGCGCTCGGTGCTGGCGCGCCAGGTGCTGACGCCCCTCGACCTGGAGCGCGTGTTCAACCTGACCGGCGGCAACATTTTCCAGGGCGCCATGACGCCCAGCCAGCTCTTCTCGTTCCGGCCCGTCGCGGGCTGGGCCGGCTACCGCACGCCGATCCGCGGCCTCTACCTGTGCGGCGCCGCCGCCCATCCGGGCGGCGGCGTCATGGGCACGCCCGGCCTCAACGCCGCCCGCGAGATCCTCGGCCGCCGCCGCCTCCGCGCCTCCGCCTGATGTAACCCCCAGGCCCACCGCGCGGAGGCGTCCGGGGGCGGGGTCCCCGGCGAGACCCGTGTCTGCTGGGCATCGTGTCGGAATCGCGTGGAGGCGTGGCTCCCGGACAGGCGCCGGCACGACGTCAGGCAGCGTGGTCTCGCCGGGGATCCCGCCCCCGGACGCCGTGGATCAGGCCGAGCGCGTGCCGTCTCGGCGGTGGGCGTGAACGCGACGATGCTAGTCGGGCTCGGCCGAGGCCGCGGCCTGGTCGCGGAAGCGCTTCGGCACCCGGTCCAGGCGGTTGGTCCACGTCGTCACGCCGCGCTCGTCGGTCCAGTGATAGGCCGCGCCCCGATCGCGATTCGCCGCCTCGGAGGCCACGGCGGTCGGCGCCGGCTCCGGCGCGCCCGGCACGGCGACCGGCTCGGGCTGCGCCGGCGGCGCGGGCGGAGGTCTCGGAATCCAGACCCACGTGTACGGGGTGCTCACGCCGTCGCCGCGCAGCTCGTACCAGCCGGTCGGGAAGTCGACGACCGTGGGCATCGCCGGCATCGCCGGCGGCGCCGGCACGGCGACCGAGGTCACCGGGGAGGCGTAGGTCTCGACGACCACGGGACCGGTCACCGCGATGGCCGACGGGACGCCGAACGTCGAGAACGGCACGCCGCCGCCGTGCGAGGGCGCGGACCGGCCGTGGTGGTTGCGTCGCGCGGCCCCCGGCGGCCAGTGCTTCCAGGGATCGGCGGGCGGCGGGAACAGGCTGCTGCGCGACAGGAACGGCGCGCTGCGGTGCACGCTCCCCGAGCGCCCCAACGAGCGCCCGTGATGGCGGAACGACGTGCCGGTGGCGTGCCCCTGGGCCAGGGCCGCCACGGGCGTCAGAGCGCCGCTGGCGACGATCACGACGACGAGCAGCATCCACACGACCTTCACGCCGCGGCGTCCCTCCAGTGCCTCGTAGCCCCAGTCTCCACGATTCGCGTCTCCGGCTCAAGACGCCGGGCGATCCACGCTCGGCGCCGCTGCCCGGCCGGTGGTCGAGAGCCCGGTCTGACCGGGCCCGACGATTCCGACGGCCCCGCGCAACGTTCCCGGGTCCCCGGACATCCAAGGGGTAGCGGCGGCGGCGGGGCGCCCGGCGCCCCTGGCGGCCGGCGCCGCGGACGGGAGAGGAGAGACATGGTGTTCTGTCAGTTCTGCCACTGGACCAAGGTCGAGCCGGGGACGAACTGCCCGCGGTGCAATACCTACGCGCCGGCCGCGGCGCCGGCGAGCCGGCACGAGGCGCGCGGGCATCGCCGCGAGCGCGTGGCGCCGGTGGTGGGGCGCCGCCGCGCCGTCACGCGGCACGCCGGCCGGCCCGGAGAGCAGGTCGAAGCGGTGTAGCGCCCGTGGGACGCGCGCGGACCGGCGCGCGAGCGATCGTCCGGCGCGCTTGCCGCGGAGGACCGAGCGGCCCTCACCGGCGGGCGAGCCGGGCGATGGCCGCGATCGCGTCGGCGAAGTTCACCTGGCTGTCGTCCTCCGGCGCATAGCCGATCGCGCGCCTGGCGTTGGCGATCGACCAGAAGCGGTGGGTGTTGCCGCTGATCCCGTAGACGATCAGGAAGGGCACGCCGTGCTCGTCGGCGATGTCCTCGGTCTCCACCATCCGGATGGCCTGCTGCACCTGGTCGCGACGCGAGAGGTAGGCGCCCAGCGCCCGGTGCATGCCCTTCACGTCGCCCGGCTTCACGCGCTCGATGTCGTCGTCGCGCGGCCCGCCGATGCGCCACTGCACGATCTCGAGCCTGCGGCCGTCGACGCGCCCCGTGGCGAACACGAAGCCCAGTAGCTCGTACGCGGCCTTGGCCCACCCGTACCAGTTGTCCGACCGCGGCGGCATGTCGGGCGTGACCATCTCCATCGCGCCGGCCCAGACCAGCCGCTCGTAGTAGTCGGCGGCGTGGTTGGAGCTGGCCACCACCACGCGCCGCACGCCCTCCTCGAGCGCCGTCCGGTAGACGTTGTAGGCCAGCGCGACGTTCTGGTGCTCGGCCCAGAACTTGGCGTCGCTGTTGTCCTGCCACGTGGTGGCATCGAGGCCCGGCGCGCTCACGAAGCCGCAGTGGATGACGGCGTCGGCGCCGCGGAAGTGCCGGCGGTAGGCATCGCGGTCGGGACGCGTCAGATCCGCGATCACGACCTTGGGCACGGCCTTGCCGTCCCGCGTCGTGGGGCGGATGTCGATGGGCACCAGGTCCCAGCGCTCGTCCAGTTCGCGGAACATGCGCTGGGCGACATAACCGGCGGCTCCGGTGAGGACGACACGGCGCTTGCTCATGGTGACCTCTCTCGGAAGGAATCGAGTCGGGTGGCTCGCGCCCATGATCGGACAGCCGTCCCCTCCGGTCACGCCGCACAGCGTCGCTTCCCGTGGTCGGGCCGCCGACGCGGCGGGGACCGGACGTGCACTGGATCCCGGGCGCCGGCCAACGGTCGGCGCGCGCCCGATGTGTTCTCTCAGCCCGGGCTCCGATTCGGAAAGCCCGCTTCCCTCTTCCTTGGCTCATCAGCACCGGCCGCGCGGCTGAGTGTGGAGCGTCCCGCATCTGTCGCGATGGTGTCCACCAACGTATGAAATGTTCCACTCGTGACGGCATTCGCCGTGGGCCGCCCGGCTCGCCGGCACATCGATCGAAGCGTGCTCTCGGGGGCTCGCACGGAGTGTTCCGGGCGACGAACGGCTCCCGCAGCGCGAGAAGTGCAGGTGGAGAGTCGATCGTCGATCGTGGCGCCCCCCAGTCCTCGCCGAGACCAGGGTGTAGATCGCCGGCACACAAAGGAGATCGGCCATGCCCGCGTGCACGCCCGACGTCGCGATCGACCTCGACCGGCTGGGCGACGAGATCGCCGAGCCGTCGGTCCGCCACCGCCCGCCTGCTCGAACTCATCCGGGAATTCGACGCCCGCGAGGGCTGGGGCACCGGGTTCTCGTCCTGCGCCGCCTGGCTCTCCTGGCGCGTCGGCCTCGACCCCGGCGCCGCCCGCGAGCGCGTCCGCGTCGCCCGCGCCCTGGGTGGGCTGCCACGCATCGCCCAGGCGCTCGCGCGCGGCGAGGTCTCGTATTCGAAGGTGCGCGCGATCACCCGGGTCGCCACGCCCGAGGCCGAGGAGCGCCTGCTCGCGTTCGCCCGCACTGGCACCGCCGAGCACGTCGAGCGCCTGGTGCGCGCCTGGCGCCACGTGGACCGCATTGCCGAGGCCCGCGAGAGCGCTCGCCAGCACAGGAGCCGGGCCCTGCACGTGTATCATGACGAAGACGGCATGGTGACGGTCCGGGGCCGGCTGGAGCCCGAGGTCGGCGCGCTGTTCCCACCGACCATGGAGCAGCGGCAGGCCGACGCCCTCGCCCTGCTCGTCGAGACCGCGCTGCACCACGGTCTCGATCCCGGCGCCCCGGGCGAGCGCTACCAGGTCGTCGTCCACGTCGACGCGCCGGCGCTCGCCGATCCCGAGCAGCCCGGCCAGTCCGTCCTCGAAGACGGCGCCCACGTTCCCGCTGAAACGTCGCGGCGCCTGGCGTGCGACGCCAGCCGGGTGATCATGCAGCATGACGCTGACGGCCGCGTCGTCGAGGTCGGAGCCCGCACGCGGACGATCCCGCCGGCGTTGCGGCGCGCGCTGCGGCATCGCGACCGGGGTTGCCGCTTTCCCGGCTGCGGTGCGCGCTTCGGCCAGGGCCATCACGTCCAACACTGGGCCAACGGCGGGCCCACCACGCTCTCGAACCTCGCCTTGCTGTGTCGGCGGCACCATCGCGCGGTCCACGAGGACCATCCTCCCTCTACAAGGTCGTGGCGACTGTCCCTTGGTCGCGGTGGTGTGGCGGGGTTCCAACCGGAGACGAACACGCGGGCGCACAGGGCGGACTGGTGAGCGGCTGCAGGGAGGCGAACCCATGCTAGGAGATGTCGTCGAGCTGTCGGTGGTGGTGAAGGATCTGGACGAGGCTGTGGAGCGGTTCACGCGGCTGTTCGGGCTCCGCGAGCACCGGCGCGGGGAGTCCAAGGAGTTCGGGTTCAAGAACGCGATCCTGCCGACGGGGATCGGGCACATCGAGCTGCTGCAGCCGACCGATCCGGACAAGGCCGTGGGTCGCTTCCTGGCGCGGCACGGCGAGGGCGTCTACCTGGTCGGCTTCGAGTGCAGGGACGTGCCCGGCTCGGTGGCACGGCTGCGCGCGGCCGGCGCCCGCGTCGACAGCCCACGCCCGGACCTCGCGTGGGTGCACCCCAAGGAGGCCCACGGCCTGTTCGTGGAACTACGCCACCGCGAGCGTTACGACTGACACGCCGGTGTTGCCGCCGCGCGGGCGGAGGTTCGAGCGGCGGCTCTGCCGCCGCAACCGAATCCTGGGGGAGGTCTCGGAGGGGGCCGTCGAGGCCCCCTCCGAAGAAACTAAAGCCCGTAGAGCGCGCGGGCGTTGTCGCAGAGGATGCGCCGGCGGCTCGGGGCCGGCACGTCCTTGAAGCCCTGCTCGATGGCCTGGCGCGACTCGGGCCACGTGCTGTCGGCGTGCGGGTAGTCGCTCGCCCACATGACGCGGTCGTCGCCCAACCGGTCGAGGAGCCGCAGCCCGACCTCGTCGGTCTGGAACGTCGCCCACACCTGGCGGCGGAAGTAGGCGCTCGGCGCCATCCGGAGCGCCAGCCCACCCTGGCGCCGCCAGAACTCCTCGGCGTCGACGAACTTGTCGTAGGTGTCGTCCATGCGCTCGAGCATGTAGGGCAGCCAGCCGATGCCGGTCTCGGCGAGCACGATCTTGAGCCCGGGATGGCGCTCGAGGGCGCCGGAGAAGATCACGGCGGCCAGCGGCTCGTCCATCTGCAGCGTCGAGCACGACACGCGCACGCCCATGTTGCCCGGGTGGCCGGCCTTCGGTCCGCTGAACGCGACGGTCCGGAGCCCGCCGCCCAGGTGGAAGCCGATGGGGATGGCGCTGTCGGCGGCCGCCTGCCATAGCGGCTCCCAGGCCTCGTCCCAGAGCGGCACGTCCACGCGCGCCGCCAGGAACATCCCCGTCCGCAGCCCGAGCGCGCGGAGGTGGCGCACCTCCTCGGCGGCGGCCTTGGGGTCGTCGATGGGGATGAGGCCGGCGCCGACGAGGCGCTCCGGCGCGGTGGCGCAGAACTCGGCCAGCCACTCGTTGTAGGCGCGGTAGCAGACGCGGCGCAGCTCGGGATCCTTGATCAGGAGCGGCACGATGGGGCCGTACATCACCGTGGCGTCGACGCCGTCGCGATCCATGTCGGCCAGGCGCAGCGCCGTCGTCGTCGGCCGCAGCACGCCCGGCTCCAGCACGCCGCCGCGCTCGAGGGCGAGGCGGCGTCCGCCCATGGCGCCCGCGGCGCCCGTGCGGACGCCCCAGGCGTCCCAGCGCTCGCCGGCGCAGGTCCAGCACGGGCCGTCCGCCGTGTCGACGACCCGCGGCGCCTGCTCGAGGAAGGCCGCGGGCACGCGCGACTGCCAGACGTCCTTCGGCAGCCACTGCAGGTCGATGTGATCGTCGGCGGAGATCACGCGGTAGTCCATGACGGTCTCCTCGTTCAGGGGCGCATGCCGTGCGGCGAGGGGCCGGGCCGGCGCAGCGGGGCGGCCAGCTCGGCGAACTCGCACAGGAGCGGGCGCGTGTCGCGCGGATCGACGATCTCCTCGATCCAGAACGTCTCGGCCGACCGGAACGGCGAGCGCAGCTTCGTGAGCCGCTCCTCGATCTCGGCCATCCTCGCTTTCGGGTCCGGCGCGGCGTCCAGGTCGGCGCGGTAGGCGGCCTCGATGCCGCCCTCGAGCGGCAGCGAGCCCCAGCGCCCCGACGGCCACGCGTAGCGCAGGCCCAGGCCGGCGCGGCCGCCGTTGCGGTGGGCGGCGCCGGCGACGCCGAAGCAGCTGCGCACGATGATGGAGCACCACGGCACCGTCGTCTGCCAGATGGCCGACATCGCGCGCACGCCTTGCTTGATCGTCCCGGTGCGCTCGGCCTCGAGCCCGATGAGGAAGCCCGGGCAGTCGACCAGGTAGACGATGGGCAGGTGGAACGTCTGGGCGAGGTCGACGAAGCGCTCGACCTTCTGGCAGGTGTCGGCGGCCCACGCCCCGCCATAGAAGTAGGGGTCGCTGGCCATGAGCGCCACCGGCCAGCCGTCCAGCCGCGCCAGCCCCGTGACGATCGAGCGGCCGTAGAGGGGCGCGATCTCGAAGAACGAGCCGCGGTCGACCACGGCCTCGACGATCGCCCGCATCTTGTAGGGCTTGCGGATGTCGCGCGGGATCGCGTCGATCAGCGCGGGCTCGCGGCGCGCGGGGTCGTCGGGGCGCGGCCCGCGCGGCGGCAGGCCGTCGATCGAGGAGGGCAGGTAGGACAGGAAGCGCCGGGCGCGCGCGAACGCCTCCTCTTCCGTGTCCACCGCGTCGTCGACGGCGCCGGCCCTGAGCTGGATCTCCCAGCCGCCCAGCTCGTTCTTGGTCAGCTTCTGTCCCAGGCGCTCGACGACCGGCGGGCCGGCCACGAACAGCGCGGACTTCTCCTTGATCATCACCGAGTAGTGCGCGGCCGCCAGGTGCGCGGCGCCGAGACCGGCCACCGAGCCCAGGCCCAGCGCCACGCGCGGGATCGTCGCCATGTTGGCGACCACCCACTCCCAGCCGCTCACGCCGGGGACGTTGGCGCGGCCGGTCGTCTCGATGGTCTTGACGGAGCCGCCGCCGCCCGAGCCCTCGACGAGCCGGATGAGCGGCATCCGGTACTCGTGCGCCATCTGCTCGCAGAGCAGATGCTTGCCCTTGATCGTGGCGTCGGCCGAGCCGCCGCGGACGGTGAAGTCGTCGCCGCCCACCATGACGGGGCGGCCCTCGACCCGCGCCCGGCCGAACACGAAGTTCGACGGCGTGAAGCGCGCCAGCTCGTTGTCGGCGTCGTAGAGGGCCTGGCCGGCGATCTTGCCGATCTCGTGGAAGGAGTCCGGGTCGACCAGGCGGTCGATGCGCTCGCGGATGGTGTAGCGGCCACCGGCGTGCTGCCGGCGCACGCGCTCGGGGCCGCCCAGCTCCTCGGCCATCGCCTCGCGGCGCTTCAGCTCGTCGAGCTCGCGCTCCCAGGTCATGGGCCGTCCAGGGCGGTCATCGCCGGCGCGGCGCGATGCGGCGGCGCGTCGGCCGGGTGCCGTCGCCGAAGGTCGGCTGCCACGACGAGTGCTTGCCGGCGCCGCCCACCACGATGACGCCGATGTCCTCGGGCGCGCGCACGATGGGCACCATGGTGTCCGGCGCGTCGACGACGCGGTGCCGCTCCACCTGCTGGGCCTGGTACTCGCGACCGAGACGGGCGAACGGGAAGCGGGCGTGCTCGAACAGGAACTCCTTGACCTGCCGCTTGGTGAAGCCCTCGCGCGCGATCGTGGCCGCGTGCTCGGGGCCGAGCGCCAGCAGGGGCCAGCCGCGGCCCAGGAGGTTGTTGCTGCCGGCCTGGCCCATGGCGCCGGCCACGGTCAGCAGCACGCCCCGCGCCGTGTTGCTGTAGTGGTCCTGGATGTTGTGCGGCGCCTCGCAGCCGAAGGCCGTCACCACGCTGGCGTCGGCGGGGAAGCCGGCCTCGACGTGCAGCGGCTCCCACGGGCTCTCGGCCTCGTTCTCGGCGACGCAGTAGGCGATCTTCGCGGGGCTGCCCTGCGTGGACCGGTCGCCCGTGCCCGGCAGCCCGCCGCCGACGTTCATCAGCACGAGGCGCACGGCGCGGCCGATGGTGACGTTGGCCCGGACGCCCTGGCCGAAGGCGTTGTAGCCGGCGTTGAGGCCGATCTCCCGGACGATCGGCCCGTTCACGACCAGGAGCGGCGCGACGGGGTGGGTGGTGGCCTGGACGGAGTCCAGGTTGAAGTCGGGATCGGCGAGAGCCTCGATGCCGGCCAGGACGACCGGGAAGTACTCGGGACGGCAGCCGGCCATCACGGCGTTGACGGCGATGCGCTCCACGGTGGCCTCGCCCTGGCGGGGCGGCAGCACGCCGACGACCGCGCGCGGGTCGCGGTCGGTCTCGGCCAGGAAGGCCTGCACCGCGGCCTCGGTGGGCGGGACGATCGGCAGCCCGTCCGTCCAGCCGCGCTCCTGGTAGAGCGCGTCGATCTCCTCGTACGCGCCCGGGAACACGAACGTCGCCGCGGCCGGCCCGGACGCGCTCATGCCTTCAAGAGGGCCTTCAGCACGGACTCCAGGGCGAGGTCGGCCTTGCGCACGACCTCCTCCTCACGCAGCCCGCCGAGCGGGTGCGGGACCAGGGCCAGCGGCAGGGTGTCGAGCCCGCGGTTCCGGGCCTCCAGCCGCGCCAGCGCCTCGAACTCGAAGGTGCCCATGACGGCGGTGGGCACGCCGCGCTGCTCCAGCATGATGGCGCCGTGGACACTCCACGACGTGCAGGACCCTCAGTCGGCGCTGCCGACCAGCGCGAAGTCGCAGTGCGAGAGATCCTCGAGGATCTGCGGCGCCGGCGGGCCGGCCACCGGCTTGTCGCGCTTCACGACCTCGGCCACGCCGTAGCGCTGCTGCAAGATGCGCGCGACCGCGAGCATCAGCGTGCCCGCGTTGGCCTTGCCGTTGTCGAGGATGCCGGCGCGGGCGCCGGCCAGCGTGGTCAGGCGCGGCGCCAGCCGGGCCGCCACGGCGCGCGGCTCGGCGGTGGGGTCGTACAGGCGGATCCCGTTCGGGCTCATGGAGACTCCTTCGACTACGGTGTCTGGTGACGCGCAGCATAGCATCCCGCGGCCCCGCCGCGGGTGCGCGACGCCCGGCGCGGCGGCGGGGCGCCGGGGCCGGGGGCCGCGCTCGACGTGGCGCCGGGCCCTCCAGGCCCGGCGGCGCGATCGGGGCCGAGGCGGCTGTCCCGCGGGGCGCGCTCGGCGTGGCGCGACGCCCCACCAGGCCGCTGTCGGAGTTACTCTCCACGGGGGTGGGCAAGCACGCGTCGCTGGACGCCGGCCACGGCACGTTCAGGGGCGTCCGGCCGCCCGCGACGGCGCGGTCCCGGCCGCCAGCGATGCCGGAGAGGAGAGCGGATGGAGACCGAGAGCGTGCAGGCGGGGCTCGAGAGGTGGCGGCCGAGCCCCCGGTATCCGGACCCGGCGGTGCAGGTCATCGACCAGAGCTTCGCCCGCTACAAGCTCAACCTGGCGAAGGTCGAGCGCCTGGCGACCGGCTGCCGCTGGAGCGAGGGCCCCGTGTGGTTCGGCGACGGGCGCTTCCTGCTCTGGAGCGACGTCCCGAACAACCGCATCGTCAAGTGGGAAGAGGAGACCGGCGCCGTCAGCGTGTTCCGCAAGCCGTCGAACTTCGCCAACGGCAACACGCGCGACCGGCAGGGGCGCCTGGTGACGTGCGAGCACGGCGGCCGGCGCGTCTCGCGCACGAACTACGACGGCGTGGTCACCACCGTCGCCGACCGCCACGACGGCAAGCCGCTCAACTCGCCCAACGACGTGGTGTGCAAGTCCGACGGCTCCATCTGGTTCAGCGACCCGCCGTTCGGCATCCTGGGCTACTACGAGGGGTACGTGGCCACGCCGGAGCTGCCCACGCACGTCTACCGGGTGGACGGCCGGACCGGCGACCTGACGGTGGCGGCGGGCGATATCGACCGGCCCAACGGCCTCGCGTTCTCGCCCGACGAGTCGCGCCTCTACGTGGTCGAGTCCGCGATGCCCCGGCGGATCCACGTCTTCGACGTCGTGGGCGGCGCCCGGCTGGCCAACAAGCGCCTGTTCGTCGACCCGGGCACCGGGACGCCGGACGGCATCCGCTGCGACGTGGACGGCAACCTCTGGTGCGGCTGGGGCATGGGGCCCGGGCTCGACGGCGTGGCCATCTTCAACCCCGACGGCGTCCTGATCGGGCGCATCGACCTGCCCGAGCGCTGCGCCAACCTCTGCTTCGGCGGCACCCACCGCAACCGGCTCTTCATGGCGGCGAGCACGTCGATCTACTCGCTCTACGTCAACACGCAGGGCGCGGCGGGCGGCTGATGGCGGCGCGGCGCTCGGCCTCCCTGACCAGGTGGCGCCGCGACGCCGTGCGGCGCATGGTCGCGACACGCACGGCGACGCTCGCGTTCATCGCCCGGCTGCCCGAGCCGGCGATCCTCGAGCCCCGCACGATCGACCGGTGGTCGGTCAAGGACGTCCTGGGCCATCTGCTGGCCTGCGACGAGGAGACCGTCCGTCGCTTCCAGCTCATCGCCCGCGGGCGCGGCGACCGCATCCACTGGTTCGAGAGCATGGCCGACGCCGACCGCTTCAACGCCCGCACCGTCGCCCGGGCCCGTCGCCTCGGGCTCCGCGCGGTGCTTCGCCGGATGGCCCGCGTCCACGCCGACCTCGTCCGGCGGCTCCAGCGCCTGCCGGTCGAGGCGCTCCGGGACCCGTCGCACGCGTACACGGTGGTGGAGTGGCTCCCCGCGCCCGGATGGAGCCACGAGCGCGACCACGTGAGCGAGATCAGGGCCTGGTGGCGCACTCGACGGACGGCCCGCACCGAACGCCGGCCACGTCGGCGAGCGGCGGGACCGTCCAGTCGACGGCGGTCGTAAGGAGCGTGGTAGGCGACGCTCTTGCATCTGTGGCCGATCAGATCCGAATGCGCTCACGAGGATGGCGTTCCCGAAACGGCCATCAGCCGCGCGCAACGGCGCACCGAGCGCCGAGGGTCTATGGTGCCTAAGCATCGCGTCCTCGCTGATCCCGACCAGCGTCCTTCATCGGAGGCTGAGCCCGGGGGTGCAGGACGTCGATCGCCCAGCGGACGTCCAGGCGTTCGCCGAGCCAGGTCGGCATGTTGGTCCGTGGATGCAGCCAGAGCCCTTGGGCTTCGTGCCCCGCACGGAGTCCCGTGACCGGATCGCCGTGTACCGTTGCCGGCTGCGGCACGTCGGGTAAGACCCGGCCGTCGGGGCGGCGGAAGCGGAGGGTTCCATCGGGCAGCCGCTCGAGCCCGAAGCCGTCTTCGTGGACAGCACGATGATGTCGCCGGCACAGCAGGGCGAGGTTCGAGAGCGTGGTGGGGCCGCCGTCGGCCCAGTGGTGGATGTGGTGACCCTCACCGGCGCGCACGCCGCATCCCGGGAAGCGGCAGCCGCGGTCACGATGCTGCAGCGCCCGCCGCAATGCCGGCGGGATCGTCCGGGTGCGGGCGCCGACCTCGACGACCCGGCCTTCGGCGTCGTGGCGCATGACCACCCGGCTGGCGTCGCACGCCAGGCGGCGGGACGTTTCCGCGGAAACGTGCACGCCCGTTTCCTGGAGCACGGACTGGCCGGGCTGATCGGGATCGGCGAGTACCGGGGCGTCGATGTGGACAACGACCTGGTAGCGCTCGCCGGCGGCGCCGGGCTCCAGGCCGTGATGCAGGGCGGTCGCCGCGAGCAGGGCCAGCGCGTCGGCCTGCCGCTGCTCCATCGTCGGCGGCTCCAGCGGCGGCCTTTCTGCGGCGACGTCCTCGAAGGTGACGGCCTGGCGCTCGTGCCGGTACAGCGCCTCGCGGGCGGCGGCGAGCGCCTGGAGGAACAGTGCCCCGACCTCGGGCTCGAGCCGGCCGCGGATCGTGACCGTACCGTCTTCATCCTGATACACTCGCAGGGCTCGGCTCATGTGTCGTTGGGTGCTTTCCCGGGCCTCGGCGAGGCGGTCGACGCCGCCAGCCACGCACCACGCGCTCAACGTGCTCCGCGGTGCCGGACCGGGCGAGGGCGAGCAGGCGCTCCTCGGTCTCCGGCGTGGCCACGCGGGTCAGCGCCCGGACCTTGGAGTACGAGATCTCGCCTCGGGCCAGCGCCTCGGCTATGCGCGGTAGGCCGCCGAGGGCACGGGCCACGCGGACGCGCTCGCGCGCGGCGCCGGGGTCGAGGCCGACGCGCCAGGTGAGCCAGGCGGCACAGGAGGAGAAGCCGGTGGCCCAGCCCTCGCGGGCGTCGAACTCGCGGATCAGGTCGAGGAGGCGGGCGGTGGCGGCGTCGAGGTGAGCCGAGAGCTCGGCGATCTCGTCGCCCAGCCGGTCGAGATCTGAAGAGAGATCCGAGGTCCACGTCTGCATGGCGATCCTCCGCGTGTCGCGACGTTAACCCCACGTCTCCACGCGCGCTTGGAGGGCGCCAGGAGCGACGATCTCGCCGTGCGGACGAACTTTCGGGATCAGCGGCGCGTTGCGCCCTGGGGAAGCCGGCCGTGAAGCGCTGCGGCCGCGTTTCGCGCCAGCCAAGAACTTCTCGCGATGCTTCGCCGAAAGCCTGTCAAGCGGAATCTTGATGTCCGCGCAATCAGACAGCCGCTCTTAATCAGACAGTCCGCCTAGATTGTCCAGACTCGGAGTGGTGTCGACACGTTTGCCGTCCCAGAGTGGTGCATGGATTTAGCGAGTGGCCGCCACGGCCCCATGGAAGATGGTCACCGGCGTCCGACCGCGGATGCGGTAGCCATGGTGCGGCCGGTCGAAGTCGTAGAACTGCAGGACGCCGCGAAGGCTGCGATCGCTCCCGGCACGCCTGAGCGAACTCCGCTTTGAACTCACCGCCGCCGTCCGTCAGCACCCGTTGCACCGACCACCCGGCGCGCCGCACGGCTGGGACGATCACGTGACGCAGGAAGCCGGCCACGGCCGCGGCCGACAGCACGGGCAAGATCCGGCCGATGCCGTTCGAGCTCGCCGCGTCGCCGGCCGGCACCTGCCACACCTTGCCGACGCCCTTGAGCTTGCCGATGTAGAAGGTGTCCAGACACAGCAGTTCGCCCGGCCGCTCGGCGGCGACGTGGCGCGTCTGGCCATGCCGCAGGCGCCAGAGCACCTGACGCGTGCGCTCCGTCGGCAAGCCGAGCCCGCCCGCCTCCTTGTCTAGCCCCCAGCAGTGCAAGGCGCAGCTTGGGTCGACATGGCCCGCCCTCAGACGTTTGTGAAATGACTTCTAGCGCGACCGCGCCGCCGGCGGGGCCTTGATCGTCCACTGCGAGTCGTTCAGCTTGGGAACGTCTTCCGGCTGGATGACCACGGTGCGCGCGCTGCATCCGGTCACGGCGAGCGCCAGGATCAGGGCCAACACGCCGCGGCTCATCGCGCAGCCTCCGGCTGCCGCGCGAGCAGCGAGGGAGGCCGGCGGTCGAAGCCCAGCTGGGGATACGCTTTCATAAGGTCCAGGATGGCCTGCACCATCTTCGCAAGGAGATCGCGGGTGCCGGCCTCCAGCGAGTCGTTGAAGATGCCCTGGGGCCAGATGACCGAGGTGAGCTCGCCCTTGACGTAGAACGTCCGCTCGGCCTGCAGTCCCGTCCGCGACGTGGCCACCAGCTTCACGTGCAGGTCCGTCTCCACCGTCGTGCTCCAGAAGCCGACCACCGGCTCGGCGAAGATCTTGAGGAGGACGCCCTCGACCCTGAGCGCGCTGTCGCGGGCGCCGTCCGGGCCGGCGAGCACGCTGAACCCGGAAGCCTTCAGCTCGCCCGCCAGCATCGTGGCGAGCCACTGCGCCGGATCGTCCACGCAGTGCGCGGCGGCGGTCTCGTTGCCGTAGCCGCCCTTCTGCACGCCGCAGCGGTCCTTCATCCGCCGCGCATCCGTGAACGGTATCGTGACGATGACCTGCCGCTGATTGCCGCCCGGGATCGGCGTCTTCAGCCCTGTCGGCGGCGCCTTCAGCCGGACGTCCTGCAGGGCGCAGCCGGCAAGCACGGCGAGGAGCACCGCGAGCGGCACCCACCCCCGAGGTGTCACCATGGGAAGCCCTCCCCGGGGCAGGATCATAAGGCAACCCGGGCGCGGCGTGCAGCGACGGCTGGACGCCGGGGTCCCGGCCTTCCGGGACGGGCACGGCGCGGCTTCACGAGCGCCGACGAGCTCGGCGGCGGTCCTTCCCCCAGCGGGTGGTGTTCGCTGATCGTCCGCACGGATGTATCGCGGTGTCCCGGCCGGTGACGCGATCCACGGTGCCGCGCGCCGCCCCGGGCCCCTTGTATCGGGAATTGACGGCGGCGCGCGCGGGGTCGATGCTGGGCCACGAATCGCTCGGCGCTTCATGTCGAACCTGAACGCGACGAAGGAGCCGCGCATGGTGACCGTCAGAGACCTGGAAGCGTTCGCCGACGGCTGGAACCGGCATGACGTCGACGCGTTGATGACGTTCATGACCGACGACTGCGTGTTCGAGACCACCGCCGGCAAGGAAGTCTGCGGCACGCGCTACGAGGGCCGCGAGCAGGTGCGCGAGGCCTTCGCCCGCGTGTTCAAGATCTTCCCCGACGCCCACTTCGGCAACGCCCGCCACTTCGTGGCCGGCGACCGCGGCGTGTCGGAATGGATCTTCACGGGCACGACGGCCGACGGCAAGAAGCTCGCGGTGAAGGGCTGTGACATCTTCACGTTCCGGGACGGTAAGATCGCCGTGAAGGAATCGTTCTTCAAGAACCGCACCGGCTGAGGCGGCGGACCGGCCGCGCAGCGGCGTCAGACGCCGTAGAACGCGAAGAAGGCCCGGGCGGGCGCCTCGAGCCCGAGCACCTGAAGTGGGAAGCAGCCGCTCAGGTCGGCGGGTTCGGTGACGCGCGCGAGACGGGCGCGGAACTCGTCCGCCGCGGATCGCCGCAGACCGCCCTGCCGATCGAGGAACTGGCCCCAGAGAGGCATGTGCCGGAATCGACCGTGCCGCACGCGCGCCGTCGCCAGGTACGCGGCAGGGAAGAGCCGGCGGTAGGCCTCGACGTTGTACAGCCACGAGGCTCCGACGACCCGGACGGACGCGGGTGCGACGCGCTCGAGGTCGGCGAAGAGCGCCCGCAGCTCCGTCAGGCGGCGGTCGCGGCGGTCGTGGCCTAGCGCCGATCGTCCACTGCCCTCCGCATCGTGGAAGTGCAGGCGCACACGGTCGTCGCCCAGCCGCGCGTACGAGAAGCATCCGAACGTCGCGACGACGCCGGGCGGCGGTGGAGCGGGCGGGCACCCGAGGTAGAAGTGGTACGTCCACTTCCCGGAATCGTCCGCGTCGCGCAGGCCGGCCAGGTAGGCCTGCCACGTCGGATGGAGCGGGTCGAACTGGCGCCCGGCGCCGAAACGGACGTAGAGGTTCGTGGAGTCGAGCAGCGCCTGGGCCAGCGAGAGCCCCGAGACGGCGGACGCGGCCTTCGCGAACTCGACCTGCAGGTCGAAGAACGGCCTGGCGTAGCGGACGGCCAGAGGCGCCCATGTGCTCGTCGGGCTCGGCCTCACTGGATGACGTGGTCGGCCCGGAGGAGGATCGGCTGGGGGATCTCGAGGCCGAGCGCCCGCGCCGTCTTCATGTTGACGATGAGCTCGAACGTGCTGGGATGCTCGACCGGAAGGTCGCCGGGCCTGGCGCCTTTCAGGATCTTGTCGACGTACACCGCCGCGCGTCGGTACAGGTCCGTCAGGTCCGCGCCGTATGACATCAGGCCGCCGGCCTGGGCGAACTCGTGCGTGTGGTAGACGCTCGGCAGCCGGTTCGCGAGCGCGAAGTCCGCGATGCGCTTCCGCTGGGCGAAGTTCGACGTGTTCTGGGCCACGAACAGCGCATCCGGACGCTCGCGCACGATGCCGGCGAAGGCCCTCGGGTAGTCGGCGGGGTCGAGCTCTGCCGGAAGCAGGCTGATGCCCAGGTCACGCGCGGCGGCCTGCGCGCTCTGCCCGAACGGACCCTGCCAGTCCGGCTTCGTGCCGAGGTACGCCACACGGCGGATGGACGGGAAGGCCTCCTTGAGCAGTTGGACCCGCTTGGCCTCGATGTCCGGGCTGGCCGTGCGGGAGATCCCGGTGATGTTGCCGCCGGGGCGGGCGAAGCTCGACACGAGGCCCAGCGCGACGGGATCGCTGAACGACATCATGACGATCGGCACGGTGGAGGTCGCGGCTCTGGCGAGGACCGGCAGCTCGTCGCCGGGGACGACGATCACGTCGACCTTGCGGTCGAGCAGCTCCCTGACGAGCCCTCCGAGCCGCTCGAACCGGCCTTCCGCTGATCGGGGCATGTAGTCCAGGTTCTGCCCCTCGACGTAGCCCAGCTCCGCCAGCGTGCGCAGGAAGGCCCGGGGGAAGGGGTGTGCCGGCACCGGTCCTGCCATCTCGGCCACCGGCGCCGTCGTGAAGATGAGACCGACCCGGTGAGTGCTGCGCGCCGGCTGCGCCTCGCCCGCGGCGAGCGGCGTGACGATGAGGGCGAGCGCCAGCCAGCCGGCCAGCCAGGCGACGCGGCGGCGCGCGAGGGGTCGTCGTGGAGATCCGACCGAGGGCGTCACGCGTGTCGGGACGACTACGTCACCGCCGGGCTCCACCAGCGCGCGCCCTGGCCTCCTCGATGGCCCGCCAGACGCGCTCGGGTGTCACCGGCATATCGAGGTGGCGCACGCCCAGCGGCGCCAGGGCGTCGTTGACGGCGTTGAGCAGCGCCGGCAGCGCGCCGACCGTCCCGGCCTCACCGACGCCCTTGGCGCCGAGCGGGTTGATCTTCGTCGGCACCTCGTGCGAGTCCACCTCGAAGAACGGCACGTCCTCGGCGCGGGGCATGGCGTAGTCCATGAACGAGCCGGTCAGCAGCTGCCCGGACTCACGGTCGTAGACGACCTCCTCGAACAGCGCCTGGCCCAGGCCCTGGACCACGCCGCCGTGGATCTGGCCCTTGACCAGCATGGGGTTGACCATGCGGCCGACGTCGTCGACCACGGTGTGGCGGACGATGTCGACGCGTCCCGTCTCCTCGTCGATCTCGACCTCGCAGATCTGCGTGCCGTTGGGAAAGGTCATGGCCGGCGCCGCGAACGACGCGGTCTCGCTGAAGCCGGTCTCCATCCCCGCCGGCACCAGCCGCGGGTTGTACGCGGTGCGGGCGACGGCGGCGAGCGTGACGCCCCTGTCGGTGCCGGCCACGGTGAAGCGGCCGTCGCGGAACACGACGTCCTCGGGCGCGGCCTCCAGCATGTGGGCGGCCAGGCGCCGCCCGCGCTCGACGATCTTCTCGGTCGCGCGCACCACCGCCGAGCCGCCCACCGTCAGCGCGCCCGAGCCGCCGTTGCCGCGGCCGGAGCCCAGCAGGTCGCTGTCGCCCCAGAGCACCTGGATGCGCTCGGGCGGCACGCCGAGCCGGTCGGCCACGATCTGGGCGAAGGCCGTCTCGTTGCCCTGGCCCATCGACGTGGAGCCGGCGTAGAGCGTGACCGAGCCGTCGGCGTTGACGCACACCTCGGCCGTGTCCGGGTTGGGGCCGGAGTAGGGGCCGCCCGCGACCTCGATGGGGTTCGCGATCCCCAGCCCGCGCAGCCGCCCGCGCTGGCGGGCCTCGAGCCGCCGCTTCTCGAAGCCGGCCTGGTCGGCGAGCGACAGCGCCATGTCCAGGCCGCGGGCGAAGTCGCCGCAGTCGTACGTGAAGACGAGCCCGGTCTTGAACGGCATGGCCGAGGCCGGGATGAGGTTGCGCCGGCGCAGCTCGATGGGATCGACGCCGAGCTCGCGCGCGGCCGCGTCGATGACGCGCTCGATGGCGTACGTCGCCTCCGGCCGGCCCGCGCCGCGGTACGGCCCGGTCGGCACGGTGTGGGTGAAGACGCCGGTGGTCTGCACGTGGATGGCCGGCGTCGTGTACACGCCGGCGACGCCGCCGACGTTGTTGGTGCCGGGCCCGGCGCTGCGCTGCGTGAGATAGGCGCCGACGTTCAGCGTGATGGCCACGCGCAGGCCGACGAACTTCCCGTCCGCGTCCAGCGCCAGCTCGGCGGTCGAGACGTTGTCGCGCCCGTGCTCGTCGGACACGAAGCCCTCGCGGCGGTCGGACGTCCACTTCACCGGCCGGCCCAGGCGGCGCGCCGCCCAGAGCACGAGGACCATCTCGGGATAGACGCCGTTGCGCATGCCGAAGCTGCCGCCGACCTCGGCCGTGACCACGCGCATCTGGCTCTGCGGCACCTTCAGGACGTCGGCCAGCAGGCCGCGCACGCCGTGCGGCCCCTGGATGCCGGTGTGGAGCGTGTAGCGGCCGGTGCGGCGGTCCCACTCGCCCACGGCGCCCCGCGGCTCGAGCGGCGCCGCGGCCACGCGGGTGACGACGAACGGCAGGCGCGTGACGTGGGCGGCCGTGTCGAAGGCGCGGGCCACCGCGTCCCGGTTGCCGGCCTCCCACACGAAGGCGACGTTGTCCGGCGCCTCGTCCCACACGACGGGCGCGCCGGGCCGCAGCGCCTGGGCCGTGGCCGTGACCGCCGGCCGGGGCGCGTAGCGGACGACGACCCGCTCGGCGGCGTCGAGCGCCTGCGCGCGGGTCTCCGCCACCACGAGGGCCACGGGGTCGCCGACGTGACGCACGCGCCCGCGGGCGAGGGCCGGGCGCGGCGTCGGGAAGGCCGGCGACCCGTCGCGCCGCTTGCGGTTGCGGTCGCTCGGCAGCGTGCCCAGGCCGTCGGCGGCCACATCGTCGCCCGTCAGCACGGCGACCACGCCGGGTGCCGCCAGCGCGGCCGAGGTGTCGATGCCCACGACGTCGGCGTGGGCGTGCGGCGAGCGCACGACCACCGCGTGGGCCTGGCGCGCCAGGCTCACGTCGTCCGAGTAGCGCCCGAGGCCCTGCACGAGCCGCGGGTCCTCCACGCGCCGCACGGACTGGCCGACGGCGAACTTCTCGGCGACGACGGGCTCGCTCACCGGGCGGCTCCGGTGTGCTGGCGCACGAACGCCTGCACGCGCCGCCAGGCGTCGGCGGAGGCATCGGCGAACTCGTGCTGCTTGCGGTCGAAGAAGGAGTGCGGGGCGCCGGGGTACACGGTGACGTCGTGCTTGATGCCGGCCTTCCGGCAGGCGGCGTCGAACTCGTCCACGGCGGCCTGCGGGATGCCCTCGTCGGCGCCGCCGAAGATCGACAGCACGGGGCACTTGTAGCGGGGCACCGCGTCGATGGGCTTCGGCCGGTCCGGCCAGCGCTTGAGCCCGAGCGGCCAGCCGTAGAAGCCGATGACGCCCGCGTAGCCCAGGCCGCTCGCGGCCTGCAGGTACGACAGCGCGCCGCCGAAGCAGAACCCGACCGAGAAGAGCGAACGCACCGCGCCCCCCTCCTGCGACCGGAGATACCCGGCGGCCGCCGCGATGTCGGCCTGCAGCAGGTCGGGCCTGGTCTGGGGCACGTGGGCCATGAAGTCGAACGACTCGCCGCGGTCCTCCGTCTGCGCCGTCCGGGCGAAGAAGTCGATGGCCACGGCGTCCACGCCGACCTCGGCGAAGCGGTCGGCGAGCTCCTCGTAGTAGACGTGCAGCCCCCGCACGTCCGGGATGACGACCATGCCGGCGCCGGTGGGCTTGCCGGCGCGGGCGGCGTACGCCATGAAGCGCGTGCCGTCGGCCGAGGCCAGCCGGAACTCGCGGCCGCCGGCCGAGCCGCCGGCGATGGGGGCGATGGGCGGGCGGGAATCGTTATCGACGCACATACGGTCCTCCGTCGGCCGGCAGCGGCCAGCCGAGCCATTCGCACACGCCGCGGCCCATGACCGCTTCGAGGTCCTGGCCCTGGAGCCACGGCTGGTGCTCGGTGAAGAGCGCGATGCACTCGTAGTAGGTGCAGGGCATGCGCGTGAGGTCGGTGCCCCAGAAGGTCCTGCGCGGCCCGAAGGCATCCACCAGCGTGCGGATGTGCGGGTGCAGGTCGCGGAACGGGTAGGGCTCGGTGGAGAGCGACGGCATGCCCGAGGCCTTGACGGCCACGTTCGCGTGCTTGGCCAGCGCGCAGACGGCCGGCAGGTCCTCGAACACCTTCGGTCCCTTGCCACGCACGTTCAGCCCGCAGTGGTCGATGACGAGCTTGAGCCCGGGGTGCTTGCCCGCGATGCGGTCCAGCACGTCGAGCGAGCCGGGGACCAGGACCATGATCGGGATGCCGTGGCGCTCGGCCTCGGGCCAGAGCCAGTCCGCGGATCCGTCGGTGAGCAGGTGGCGGTTGTGCTCGTTGTGGAAGGTGAACCGCATGCCGAGCATGCCGGGCTGCTTCCGCCAGCCGGCCACCAGGCCGCGCGAGGCCGGGGCCTTGAGGTCCAGGCGCCCCATCACGGCGAAGCGGTCGGGATGGGTGCGCGCGGCGTCCAGCGCCAGGTCGTTGCGGTCGCCCTCCCACGAGGGCGGCACCAGCACCATGCGGCTCACCCTGGCGAGGTCCATCTGGAACAGCAGCGCTTCCTTCGGGATCGGGTAGGGCTTCTGAGCCTCGGCGGCGCGGCCGGCCGGCCACGGCCGGCTCGGCGAGTCCGCGCCCCAGATGTGCACTTGCGAATCGACGATGTGCATGCCGGTGGCTCCCTTCTCACTCGAACGTCAGCACGGTGCGCGCGACCTCGCCGGCCTTCATCGCCCGGAAGGCGTCGTTGATGTCGCCCAGGCGCCCGCGGCGGCTCACCATCTCGTCGAGCAGCAGCCGGCCCTGCCGGTAGAAGTCCAGGTAGAGCGGGATGTCCTGCCGGAACCGGTTCGAGCCCATGCGCGAGGTCTGCACGCGGCACTCCGGGCGGATGGCCATCCAGGGGAACTCGATCGTGGCGGTGGGCGGCAGGACGCCGACGATGGTCGCCGTGCCCCGGATGGCCAGGCTCTCGATGGCCTGGCGCACGAGCCTGGCGTCGCCCACGGCCTCGAAGGCGTGGTCGACGCCGGCGCCGCCCGTGAGTGAGCGCACGGCCTTGACGGGGTCGTCGCGCTTGCCGTTCACCACGTGCGTGGCGCCCACGCGCCGCGCCGTCTCCAGCTTCGAGTCGAACACGTCGATGCCGATGATCTGCCGGGCGCCGCCGATGCGCGCCCCCTGGACGATCGACAGGCCGACGCCGCCGCAGCCGAAGACGGCCACGGTCTGCCCGGCCTGCAGCCCCGAGGAGCGCAGCGCTGCCCCCACGCCGGTGAGCACGCCGCAGCCCACGAGGGCGGCGCGGTCGAGCGGCAGGTCGGGGTCGATCTTCACCAGGGAGTTCTCGTGCAGCAGCATGTGCTCGGCGTAGCTGCTCACGCCGAGGAACTGCCGGACCGGCTCGCCCTGCTGCGACAGCCGCGGCGGCGCCGAGTCGGGGCGGGTGACGATGCCTCCGGTGCAGAGGTTCGGGTGGCCCGACAGGCACTGCGCGCACGCCCCGCAGAAGCCGGACAGGCAGGCGACGACGTGGTCGCCGGGCTTCACCGTGGTGACGTCGGCGCCCACCGCCTCGACGACGCCCGCGCCCTCGTGGCCGAGGACGTAGGGCCGGTCGAGCGGGAACCGCCCCAGGCCGTCGACCACGTGCAGGTCGCTGTGACACACGCCGGTCGCCGCGGTGCGGACCAGCACCTCGCGCCCCCAGGGCTTGTCGACGGACACCCGCTCGATCGTCAGCGGCTCGTGCACCTTGCGGAAGACCGCGGCCGTCGTCTCCATCGCTGCCTCCTCCGTCCTCCACCGCCTGCGGACGCGCGCAGTATAGCCCCGGGCGCCAGCGCCCGGGACCGGCGGTGCTTGACACTCGACCGGCGGCACCATACGGTCGCCGTGCCGTGCTCGAGCGTCGTCCCCGAGCAGTGCTCGCGAGGATCGCGGTTGCTACTCCAGGCCGATCTCGTGATCGGCCGCTGAGGTGTCCGGGAAGGAGGAGACATGGCGATCAGGCTGGAGCGTGCTGACGGGGTGGCGACGATCGTGATCGACCGGCCGGAGGCTCGCAACGCGGTCGACGGCCCGGCCGCCCGCGCGCTGGTCGAGGCGTTCCGCGACTTCGAGCGCGACGACGAGCTGCGGGTGGCGGTGCTGTGGGGAGCCGGGGGGACCTTCTGCGCGGGCGCAGATCTGAAGTCGCTCGGAACCGATCGCGGACTCCGCGTCGAGAAGGACGGCGACGGGCCGATGGGGCCGACGCGCATGGCCTTCTCGAAGCCGACCATCGCCGCTGTGGAGGGCTACGCGGTGGCTGGCGGGCTGGAACTGACGCTGATGTGCGACCTGCGCGTCGCCTCCGAGAGCGCGGTCTTCGGCGTCTTCTGCCGGCGGTGGGGCGTGCCGCTGATCGACGGCGGCACCGTGCGCCTGCCGCGCCTGATCGGGCTTTCGAGGGCGCTCGACATGATCCTGACAGGACGCCCGGTAAATGCCCGCGAGGCATTGGATTTCGGCCTGGCCAACCGTGTGGTTCCCGAGGGCCGGGCGCGCGAGGAGGCCGAGGCGCTCGCCAGGACGATCGCGGACTTTCCGCCGCTCTGCGTGCGCAGCGACCGGCGCTCGGCATGGGAGGGCCTGGGCCAGCCGCTCGCCGCCGCGATGGCGAACGAGTTCGCGCTGGGCATCGCCACACGCGACTCCGGCGAGAGCCTGGAAGGGGCGCGGCGGTTCGCCGCCGGCGCCGGCCGTCACGGCAAGTTCTGAACGCGTGAAGCCTGTCGTCGAGCTGGCCGGCGCCCGCAAGCGCTACGGCAACGTGGAGGCCCTCGTCGGCGTCGACCTGACGATCGCGGCCGGCGAGGTGGTCGCGGTGCTCGGTCCGAACGGCGCGGGCAAGACCACCATGATGAGCCTGGTCCTCGGCGTGCGCCGGCCCACGGCCGGCCTGGTGCGGCTCTTCGGCCTGGCGCCGGCCGACCGCCGGGCGCGCAGCCGCTGCGGCGTGGTGCTGCAGGAGTCGGGCGTGCCGAGCCTGCTGACCGTCCGCGAGATCGTCGATCTCTTCCGCACGTACTATCCCGCGCCACTGGCCGCCGAGGAGGCCATCGCCCGGGCCGGGCTCGAGGACAAGGCGCGCGCCCGGGTGGGCGCGCTGTCCGGCGGCCAGCGGCAGCGGCTCTACTTCGCGCTCGCCGTGTGCGGCGACCCCGAGGCGCTCTTCCTCGACGAGCCGACGGTGGGGATGGATCCCGAAGCGCGCCAGCGATTCCTCGCGAGCCTCCGGGACTTCGCGGCGTCCGGCAAGACGATCGTGCTCACCACGCACTACCTGGAGGAGGCCGACCAGCTCGCCCGCCGGATCGTGGTCATCGACCACGGCCGCGTCGTGGCCGACGCGCCGCCGGCGGAGATCAAGGCCCGGGTGGCGGGCAAGCGCGTCGGCTTCAGGCTCGCCCGGCCGGCGCCGGCGAAGTGGCTCGACGGCCTGCCGGTGCGGAGCCACGAGATGGCCGGCGACCGGGTGACCCTCTTCACTGCCGAGCCTGAAGCGGTTCTCGGCGCGCTCTTCGAGCGTGGGGCCGCCATCACGGAGCTGGAGGTGGTGGGCGCCACGCTGGAGGAAGCCCTGCTGAGCCTCACCCGCCGACCGGACGGTGGACCGTGAACGCCGGAGACCGGCCCGTGATGGGCCGGCGGGACTCCACGGCGTGACCGCCGCCGACCGGCCGGCCGTGGCCGCGCTCGGGCGCATGCTGCTGGCCCAGACGCGCGCCGAGCTGCGCATGCGCTGGCGCGTGCCGGCCTTCAGCTTCACGAACCTCCTGCTGCCCGTCGTGTTCTACACGTTCTTCGGGCTGCCGTCGGCACACCTGGTGCGCCCCGACGGCGTCAGCGTGGGGGCCTTCCTGCTGGCCTCGTTCGGCGCCTACGCCGTGGGCAGCGTGATGGTCTACTCGTTCGGCATCGGCGTGGCCGTCGAGCGCGGCATGAAGGTCGATCTCTTGATGCGCGTCACGCCGCTGCCGCCCGCGGTGCTGCTGGCGGCCAAGGTGCTCACCGCGCTGGTCTTCGCGCTGGTCACGCTCGCCGTGCTCATCGCCTACGGCGTCACCGTGGGCGGAGTCAGCCAGCCGCCCGCGGTGTGGGCGACGATGATCGCGCGGCTGCTGGCCGGGGCGCTGCCCTTCATCGCCCTGGGCTTCGCCATCGGCTACGCGGCCGGCCCGAACTCGGCGCCGGCGTTCGCCAACCTGATCTACCTGCCGCTGGCCTTCGCCTCGGGCCTGTTCGTGCCGCCCCGCGCGCTGCCGGAGTTCGTCCAGCGCGTGGCCCCCTACCTGCCGACGTACCACTACGGCCAGCTCGCGTGGGGATCGCTCGGCGCCGGCAGCGAGCCCCTGGGCGCCAGCGTGGCGTGGCTCGCGGCCTACACCGTCGTCTTCTTCGCCCTGGCCCTGCGGGCCTACCGGCGCGAGGAGGTGCGCAAGTTCTCCTGAGCGCCGCTCAGACCGGGAAGAAGGCGAAGACCTTGTTCGAGTTGAAGATGTAGCTCTGGTGGAACTCGGTCTCCGCGGGCCGCCGGCCCAGCTCCGCCATGGCGCCGGCGAGGCACATCCAGTTGAGCATCTCCTGCTGGCCGCAGTCCTCGATCCGCGCCAGCGGCGTTCGCCGCCACGCCTCCCAGTCCCCGGCGCGCAGGCTCTCGTACATCGCGCGATCGGCGGCGATGTCGGGGTAGAGCAGGTGGTGCTTCGGCGTGAGGAAGGCGTGCGACCACGACGACGAGGCGATGAGGGCCACGCGCCACGGGCCGGCGGCCAGCACGCGCGCGGCGGCGCGGCCGAGGTCGAAGCAGCGCCACGGCGGCGGCGAGGGCGGATCGAGCCGCTCCTCGACGGACATGCCGGCCAGCGTGCCGAGGCCGCCGTGCTGCGAGATGACCCGCCGCCCGTAGCAGTTCACCTGGAACGGCACCACCGGATAGGGAAGGCCCTGGCGGTCGTAGTCCAGGAACAGCAGCGTGTTCATGAAGGCGTGGCCCAGCGGATGGTGCAGCGGCCGGTACGCGTAGGCGACGTCGAAGCCCGCCTCGAGCAGCCCGGTGGCCAGGGCCTTGGCGGCCGGGCGGTGGCCCTTGTACACGAACGTGGTGTCGCCGGGCTCGTCCCAGGCGTTGCGGGAGGTGAGCCAGCGGCCCTCGGAGAACGGCCGGTGCTCGAACGACTCGTACGCCATGACGCAGAACGGCGGGATGACGTCTTCCTTGAAGTTCTCGTACTGGTCGTCGCCCCAGATGACGACCAGGTCGGGAGCGAAGTCGTCCAGCATCCGCCGCGCCTTGCGGAAGCCGCCCACCAGCCCCTCGCGGTGCCGCCGGGCGGCGGCCAGGCCCTCGTCGGTCGACCATTCGGCGCGCATGCCTTCGGGCCAGGACTCGGGGCGCCGGTACTCGGGGGGCAGGTCCGGGTCCTGCAGCACGCGCCGGAGGATGCGGGGCATGTCCTCGTCCCGGCCAGCCAGCAGGGGAACGTGCGTCACGCCGAGGCCCAGAATCGCTCCCATGGCGGTCCTCCTCGATGACGTCGGTCGGCGTGCCGATGGTACACTCGCGGCCACCCGAGGGAAAGGAGCGCGCCCATGACCGCCTCCGCGCTGCCACCGCTGCTCTCGAGCGACGGCCACCTCGAGGTCAGGCCCGAGCGCTGGACGCCCCGCATGCCCGCGGCGTTGCGCGAGCGCGCGCCGCGCACGGTCAAGCTGCCCGACGGCGGCGACGCGATCCTCGTCGAGGGCCAGGCGCCGTACCCCGCGCCCTTCCTGGACCTGCGGGCCGGGCGCACCAACGAGACGTGGCAGCCGTTCGGGGCCACCGTGGACGACACGGCCGGCGTGGGGCCGCCGGAGCAGCGTCTGCGCGAGCAGGACATGGACGGCCTGCTGGGCGAGGTGCTGTTCCCCAACATGCAGGTCGGGCCGCGCCTCTGGCGCGCGATGACCGACGACGACCTCTACCGCGCCACCGTGCGCGCCTACAACGACTGGCTCGCCGAGGAGTACGTCGTCGTGGCGCCCGACCGCCTCCTGGGCCTCGGCGTGATCCCGTGGACGAACGTCGACGACGCCATCGCCGAGCTCGAGCGCTGCGCGCGCCTGGGCCTCAAGGGTGTCAACCTGGGCGTCTTCCCGAGCGGCAAGGCCTACCCGACCCCCGAGGACGACCGCTTCTGGGCGGCGGCCATCGACATGAAGATGCCGCTCACGGTCCACGTGGCCTTCGACCGCCTGGGGCCGCGCGCCTCGCAGCCGACGTTCGAGTACCCGGGCGCCGACCCCGCCGTGCTCGCCCGGCTGGGGCCCCGCAAGCTCGTGGAGTGGGTGGCGCTGCCGTTCCTCGGCACGGCGCCGGCGATGAGCCTGGCGCAGCTCGTCCTGTCCGGGGTCTTCGACCGGCTGCCCGATCTTCAGATCTTCTTCGCGGAGACGCGGCTGGGCTGGGTGCCGTTCTGGATGGAAGAGGCCGACTACTGGTACGAGCGCCACCGGCACTGGGCCGCGCGGCTGCTCGCCTTCAAGCCGCTCGCCCGCCGGCCGAGCGAGTACGTGCGCGGCCACATCCACTTCAGCGTGCAGCACGTCGAGCGCGTGGCCGTCGAGCTGCGCCACCACCTGGGCGTCGACCACATCATGTTCGCCACGGACTTCCCGCACATCGAGTGCGACTGGCCGAACACGCGCCCGTTCGCCGAGCGCCTCTTCGCCGGCGTGCCCGCGCCCGAGGCGTTCAGGATCGCGGCCGGCAACATGCTCGACTTCTTCCACCTCGCCGACACGCCGATGGGCCGCGCCGTGCTCGCGCGCGCCGGAGAGGCCGCCCGCGCCGGGATGTCCTGACGGCGCCGCCGGGGGGGGGCGGGCTACCCGCAGGCGTCCTTGCCGTCGAAGCGCTCGGGACGATCGGACCAGCCCTCACGGCCGTCTGGCGTGCGCACCTTCACCCACCAGGTGAACCGCAGCGGGGTCTCGAGCTCGCCCCAGCACTGCGCGGCGTTCTCGCACCGCGCGCCCGGCGTGCCGCCGTACGGGCTGAAGCCCAGGTGCTCCTCGCGCATCGCCCCGTCGCGCCAGACCGTGAAGTGGCCCTCGCCCAGGTAGCCGTAGACCCAGAGGCTGTCGCCCGCCGCCCAGCCGGCGTGCGGCCGCCTGACGACGAAGCGGACCGGCCGCGAGTGCACCTCGCCGGTGATGGCCTGGACCGTGGTGCCGGCTTTCAGGTGACCCACCACCGGCGCGGTCGCGTCGGGCCGCGCGTGGATCGGCGTCTCGGCCCGGACGGTCCACGTGCGGTAGACGCAGCATTCGAACGGACAGGCGCCGGGCTCGACGTGGAACGCCGGGGGCGGCGCACCGGCGGTCGCGACGCCGCCGAGCACGAGCGCGAACGCCATCAGCAGCAGGGATTGCGTCGCCGCCAGGCTCGTCTCCCGAGATGTGGCGTGCCCTCACAACGGTACCGGGCGGTATCCGCTGATAGAATCGCACCGCTCGTCGCTTCCGGCGCCCTCGATTTCGGCGACCGGTGCCGGGCGGGGCGTGCACTGATGACCGGAACCACGAGCGACAAGACGCCTGCCGCGCGTTCGGGGCGATCCAGCTCACGGACGACGATCCGCCTGGCGACGGTCGGCGATGCCGCCGCCATCGCGGCCATCTACAACGAGGGCATCGCCGACCGGATCGCCACGTTCGAGACCGAGCCGCGGCCCCCGGAGCAGGTCGCCGCGCAGCTGGCGGCCAGGGGCGAGACGCATCCGACGGTGGTCGTCGAGCGCGACGGCCGGATCGTGGCCTGGGCCGGCGCCGGCCCCTATCGAAGTCGCCCGGCGTACGCGGGGGTGGCCGAGCACTCGGTCTACGTCGCGCGCCACGCGCGGGGCACGGGCGCCGGCCGTGCGGCCCTCGAGGCGCTGTGCCGCGCCTGCGCCGAGCGCGGCTTCTGGAAGCTCGTGTCCCGCATCTTTCCCGAGAATACCGCGAGCCTGGCGCTGCACGAGCGGTGCGGGTTCCGGACCGTCGGTGTCTATCGCCGGCACGGCAGGCTCGACGGCCAGTGGCGCGACTGCGTGATCGTCGAGCGGCTGCTCGACGAGGACGCGCGGGAGGGCGCCCGATGAGGCTGTCGCGCGGCGTCGCCGCCATGTGCGCGGCGCAGGGATGCGCCCAGATCGGCGCCTTCGGCGTCGCGGCGCTCCTGCCGACGCTGATCTCGGCCTGGACCCTCACCAACACCGAGGCCGGCTGGATCAGCGGCATCTACTACGCCGCCTACACCCTGACGGTCCCGCTGCTCTCGTCGCTCACGGACCGGGTGGACGCCAGGCGCATCTACCTCGGCTCCGTGGCCCTGACCGCCGTCGCCTTCGCGGGGTTCGCCTGGCTCGCCAGCGGCTTCTGGTCGGCGCTGGCGTTCCGGGCGCTGATGGGCGCCGGCTGGGCCGGCAGCTACATGCCGGGGCTGAAGGCGCTGAGCGACCTGGCGGAGGGCCCGCAGCAGTCCCGGGCCGTCGCCGCGCACGCGGCGGCCGTCGGCGTGAGCGGCGCGCTCTCGTTCGCCATCGCCGGCGCCGTCGAGGCCCGGCTCGGATGGCAGTGGGCCCTCATGCCCGGCGCGCTCGGGCCGGCGCTGGCCTTCGCGCTCGTGCTGGTCGGCCTGCCGGCCCGGCCCGTCCGGGCGGCCTCGGGACCGCGCGGCGCGCTGCTCGACTTCCGTCCCGTCCTTCGCAACCGGTCGGCGCTCGCGTACTCCATCGCGTACTGCGTGCACACGTGGGAGATGTCCGCGCTGCGCGGCTGGGTGGTGGCGTTCCTGACGTTCGTGGCGGCCGGGCCCTCGGCGGGCTGGACGCCGCTGGCGCCCGCGACCGTGGCCAGCGTCATGGGCCTGCTCGGCGTGTGGGCCAGCGTCTGGGGCAACGAGTGGGCCATCCGGTTCGGCCGGCGCCGCTTCATCCTCGGCACGATGCTGGCGTCCGCCGCCCTGGCGGGCGTGATCGGCTTCGGCGCGGCGCTGCCGTACACCGGTGCGGTCGCCCTCGTGCTGCTGTACGCCATGCTGATCTGGTCCGACTCGTCCTCGCTGACGGCGGGGAGCGCCGGCAGCGCCGAGCCGGGCCGGCGGGGCGCCACGCTGGCCGTGCACTCCACCCTCGGCTACGCCGGCGGCTTCCTCGGTCCGCTGGCGCTCGGCGCGACGCTCGATCTCCTCGGCGGCGCCAGCGTGGTCGGCTGGGGCATGGCGTTCGGCCACGTGACGGTCGCCCTGCTCCTCGGAGCGCTGGGGTTCGCGTGGCTGCGGCCGGCCGACCTCGCCGGCGACCGGGCGGCGGTCGCGGCCACCGCCTCGCGCCGGCCCGTGAATCGGTCCTGATCGCCGACGATGGCGCGCGCCCTGCTCCAGACGTTCATCCCGCTCTTCGTGGCCGTCGACGTGATCGCGGTCGTCCTCATCTACCTCGGCATCGGCGGGCCGCTCGACGAGCGGACGCGGCGCCGGCTGGTCGTCGAGGCGACGCTGACGGCGGCCGCCGTCGGGAGCGTCTTCCTCTTCGTGGGCGACGCCATCCTGTCCTTCCTCGGGGTCACGGTGGGAGACTTCCAGATCGCGGGGGGCGTCCTGCTGCTGGTCCTGGCCGTGTACGATCTTCTCCGTCCGGACCTGCCGCTGCGTCAGCCCGGAGCCCGTCCCGGCATCGTGCCGCTCGGCATCCCGATGATCGTGGGACCCGCCGTCCTCACGACCTTGCTCACCCTCGCCCGGAGCCACGGCTACACCGTGACCCTGATCGCCTTCGCGCTGAATCTCATCATCGTGTGGGCGGCGCTGCGGTGGGCGTCGCTCATCGGGCGGGCGCTCGGAGAGGCCGGCGGCCGGGCCGTCACGAAGGTGTTCAGTCTCCTGCTGGCGGCGATCGCGGTGACCTTCGTCCGCCAGGGGGTCGTGGCCGCCCTCCACGGGGCCGGCGTGCGCGAGTGATCTCCGCGCCCAGGGGGGTCCGCGGGCATCGCCGTCCTCGGGCTCCGGCATGTCGAGGCAGAACGCGGGATCGAACCCGCGCCGCATGAGCCCGGTGAGCAGCGCCACGCCGACGGCGTGATGGCCGGGGAGGCCCACGCGCCGTCCCGTCGGCAGGTGGGCCCTCGAAGCGCTCGCCGACGTAGACCGCGAAGGCCGGGAAGTTGGTGAAGTCGAAGCACTCCAGCTGGTCGTCGCCGAAGACCACGATGACGTCGGGCGCCGCCGCGGCCAGCACGCCCTTCAGCACGGCGAGGCCGTGCTCGACGCGCGCCTTCTTCCGCCGGTTCTCGGCGAGGTCGTCCAGCGGCACGTCGGCGCGCAGCGTGCGCGAGGCGCGCACCTCGTTCCAGCGCTCCGCCGGCAGGTCGCAGGTGGGGCTGTGCGTGGTGGCGACCACGGCGGCGAGGACGGCCATCGCTACGTCCCGCTCCGCTCGGCCCAGATGCGCCGCATCTCCTCGGTGATCGCCGCCGGCTGGCCGGCGTGCCACAGCATCGGCGGCGGCCCCATCGCCGGCGCGTAGGCGGGGCCGGTGCCGCTCCGCCGTCGCGTGCGCGGCAGGGCCAGGCGGACGTTGCGCGCCGGATCGCGGATGACGCCCTTGGGATCGCCGCCGCGCGCCACCACGGCCGCCTCCTCGAGCATCCGCCGGCGCAGCAGGATGACGCCGCGGTCGCTCTCGCCGAGGTGCTCCTTCGTGCGGTCGGCCACCGGCCCCTGGCCGACCCAGGCCACGAAGTCCTGGTTCATGACGTGACTCGTGATCATGCGTCCCGTCGCCGGATCCGTCACCGGACCGTACCAGTACGGGATGCGCTCCTGCGCGAACGGCGCGCGGCCCGGCACCGGGTCGTTGAACCACGCCACGTGCAGCGTGTGCGTGTCGTCGACCGGCACCCGCCACTCGAACTTGCCCGTGTAGAGGCAGTTCGGCCAGAGGCACACGCGCCCGACGCTCCACAGCTCGTCGTCCTCGGTCGTGTCCTCGCGCACGCGGCGGTAGACGAAGCCCCACTCGAACTCGGTGAAGCCGATCTTGAGGTGCCGGGGCGCCCGGGCGCCGGGCTCGCCGCGCAGGGCCGCCGACCAGTTCGAGTGCAGCCACTCGAAGTGCACCGGGTCGATGGAGTTCTCCTGTCCCTGGAACCAGTTGCAGGGGATCTCGGCGAAGACGATCTGCCGGTAGCCGGGCTCGTGGTAGAGGTCCCAGTCGGGCACCAGCGGCGCCGGCGGCGGGCCGAGATAGGCCCACAGCAGCCCGGCCTTCTCCTCCACCGCGTAGGCGGTGACGCGGACCCTGTCCTTGAAGCGCGCCTCGGGGTGCGCGATCTCCTCGAAGGGCTGCTCCAGGCAGGCGCCGCAGGCGTCGAACAGCCAGCCGTGATAGTGGCAGCGCAGCCCGCGGTCCTCGACGGTGCCGTAGGAGAGGTCGGCGCGGCGGTGCGGGCAGTGCCGGTCGATCAGGCCGTACCGGCCCGTCGTGTCGCGGTAGAGCACCAGGTCCTCGCCCATGAGACGCACCGGGCGCGTCGGGTGCTCGTCGAGCTGGGCCGCGGCGGCGACGGGGTGCCAGTAACGCCGCATCAGCTCGCCCATCGGCGTGCCGCGGCCGACGCTGGTGAGGGTGGCGTTCTCCCCGGCGCTCAGCATCGGGGCGAATCTACCACCGCGTGCTGGTCCTGGTAACGGGTCCTACGAGCGCAGCCAAGGAGCCTCGGCACCCAGCGACGCGATGGTCATCCGCACGCGCACGCGGCTCATCGACGCCGCTCGAGGCCCGGCCGACTAGACGCCGCGCCAGTACCGGCGGCCGTCGAGGCGGACGATGCGACCGAACCCGGGCGCCTGGAAGTGGCCGGCGGCGACGAGGATCTGCTCGCGCTCGAGCCGCTCGATCAGCGCCCGCCGCGTGCGGCGCGTGAGATCGGGATCCATGTCGGCGCGCGAGACCCAGTCGGGCTCGTGGATCTGCACGGGGCTGTGGGCGGCGTCGCCCAGGACCAGGGCCTGCTGGCCCTGCGAGGTGATCAGGATGCTCATGTGGCCCGGCGTGTGGCCGGGCGTGGGCACCGCCGTGAGCGCCGGCGTGAGGCTGTGCTCGCCGTCCATCAGCTCGACCAGGCCCAGGTCGGCCAGCGGCCACACGCAGGTCGGCGCGTTCGGGAACCGCTGCGGCTGCACGTCGGGCTGGTGGCACACGTCCCAGTCCTTCGCGCTCATCCAGTAGCGGGCCCTGGGAAAGGTGGGCACCGAGCGGCCGCCCGCCGGCATCATGTTCCAGCCGACGTGGTCGCGGTGCAGGTGGGTCATCACCACCATGTCGACCTCGTCGGGCCGCACGCCGTTGGCCGCGAAGTCCTGGAGCAGCTGGCCCCACGGCACGTCCGGCGTGTCGGCGGGCCGCGGCCCGAGCCCGGTGTCGACCAGGACCGTCTTGCCGTCGGCGCGGATGAGGTAGGAGCCCAGGTTGAAGCGCACCCGGTGCTCCTCGGTCAGGTGCGATCCGTGCTGGCGCCAGTCCTCCGGGGGGATCGTGGGGAAGAAGTTGCAGAGGTCGAACTCCAGCATGCCGTCGGACAGGGCCATGATCTCGACGGCGCCGACGCGGATGACGTTGCTCGCCATGGCGGTCTCCGGGAGCCGGGATGGTGGCGGCGAGCATACACCAGTCCGCACCCGCGCCGGCGGCTCGCCGGACGCCGGCCCGATTGACGCCTCTCGCGCGCGGGTGGTACGGTCGTGCGCACCTCGTCGCGAGCGCATCCCGCTCGACGCGTGGCGCGAGGGCTCCTCATGGTGCTGACGCTGGCCGGCCTCCGCATACTCGACCTCGTGCCGTTCGAGGCCGCGGCCATCGAGCTGCGGCACGCGGCGGGGTGGGGCGCGCGCGTCGTGTTCGGGCCGCGAGGCTCGTGAGCCTCGTCAGCGACCTGCCCGAGCTGGTCGAGCGCGGCCTGCGCGGGCCGGCGCTGCCCCGGCGGCGCGCCCTCGCCGTCCGCGCGTCGGCGGTGCTCGGGCTCCTGGCCGCCTGGAGCGCCGCCTCCGGTCTGGTCATCGTCTTGAAGCTGTTCAATCCGATCTTCCTGCCCGGGCCCTGGGTCGTCGCCGGCGCCCTGCTCGATCTCGCGGCGAGGGGCGAGCTCGCGACGCACGTCCGGGCGACGCTGGAACGCGTCGCCGTGGGGTTCGCCACCGGCGCCGCGCTCGCCGTCGGCCTCGGCGTGCTGGCCGGCGTGGTGCGCCCCGTGCGCAACGTCGTGGAGCCCATCGTCGAGCTGCTGCGCCCCGTCCCGCCGCTGGCGGTCCTGCCGCTCTTCATCGTGTGGGTCGGCATCGGCGAGCCGTCGAAGATCGGCTTCATCACCTACGCCACGTTCTTTCCGATGTTCCTCACCACCGTGCACGCCGTCGGCCAGATCGACCCGGTGCTCCTGCGGGCGGCGCGGTCGCTCGGAGCGCGGCGCCTGGTGCTGTTCCGCCTGGTCGTGCTGCCCGCCGCGCTCCCCGACGTCCTCACCGGACTCCGGCTCGGCATCGCGCTGTCGTTCTTCGTCATCGTCATCTCCGAGTTCATCGGCGCCGAGCACGGCCTCGGCTTCCTGATCAACGACGGCCGGAACTTCTTCCTGGTGGCCCAGATGCTGGGCGCCGCGGTCGTGCTCGGGCTGCTGGGCTGGGCCGGCAACGGCCTGGTGCGCCTGGCCGAGCGCCGGCTGCTGCGCTGGCAGCACCCCTCATGAATCGGTCATCGCGCCGGACCCCTGGTCTCGACGAGCAGCGTCGCTCATGAGCGGACGCCGCGCCGTTCGGGCGCCGGCTTCGCCGGCGCAACCGCTTCGGGGGAAGGCCTCGGAGGGGGCGGTCGTGGCCCCCGCCGAGGCCAAGATCCAGATCGAGGGCGTGAGCAAGACGTTCGGAGGCGGCGCGGCGGCGCTGACCGGCATCGATCTCGCGGTCGCCGAGCGCGAGCTGGTCTGCCTCCTCGGCCCCTCGGGCTGCGGCAAGTCGACGCTGCTCAACATCGTCGCCGGGTTCCTGCCGCCGAGCACGGGCCGCGTGCTGGTCGACGGCCGTCCGGTCAGCGGGCCCGGCGCGGATCGGGGCGTGGTGTTCCAGGAGTACGCGCTCTTCCCCTGGCTGACCGTCGCCGAGAACGTCGACTTCGGCCTGCGCGTGCGCGGGGTGCCCGCCGCGGAGCGGCGCGCCACCGTCGCGCGCTACCTCGACCTGGTCGGCCTCGCCGCGCACGCCGGCAAGTTCCCGGTGCAGCTCTCGGGCGGCATGAAGCAGCGCGTGGCCATCGCCCGGGCGCTGGCCAACAACCCGTCCATCGTGCTGATGGACGAGCCCTTCGGCGCCCTCGACGCCCAGACGCGCGAGACGCTGCAGGACGAGCTGTCGCGGCTGCAGCGCGTCGAGCACAAGACGATCCTCTTCGTCACCCACTCGATCCGCGAGGCCGTCTACCTGGCCGACCGGGTGGTGGTGATGACGTCCGGGCCCGGCCGCATCCGGGAGATCTTCGCGATCCGGTTGCCGGAGAGTCGCGACCGCTTCGCCCCCGAGTTCACGCGGTACGAGAGCGAGATCACGCGGGTGGTGAAGGAAGAGGTGGCGAAGGTGCGCGAGTGAGGACGGCGGCGGCGCGGGCGGCGGTGGTGGCGGGCATCGTGCTCGCGTGGGCGGGGCTCGTGCAGGCCAACCGGGCGCGCGAGTTCGTGAACCCCGTGCTGCTGCCGTCGCCGGCCGAGGTCTGGGCCGTGGGCGTCGAGACGGCGCGCGACGGCACGCTGGCCGCGCACGTGCTGACGTCGCTCGGGCGCGTGGCGCAGGGCTTCGGGCTGGCCGCGGCGGCCGCGCTGGCGCTCGGCGTCCTGACCGCCGTGTCGGCGCCGGTCAGGCTGGCCGCCGAGCCCATCGTCGAGCTGCTGCGGCCCATCCCGCCGCTGGCCTTCCTGCCCATGTTCCTGGTATGGTTCGGCCTCGGCGAGGCCTCGAAGGTGGCCTTCATCGGCTACACCACGTTCTTCCCGATGTTCGTGGCCGTCGCCGCGAGCGTCCTGCGCGTCGACGTCGTCCTGCTCCGCGCGGCGGCGAGCCTGGGGGCCACGCGGGCCGATCTCATCCGCCGGGTCGTGCTGCCGGCGGCGCTGCCGGGCATCGTCGTCGCCCTGCGGCTGGGGGTGGGGCTGGCGCTGTTCGTCATCGTCGGCGCCGAGTTCATGGGCGCCGATGCCGGGCTCGGCCACCTGATCATGGAGGGACGCACCTTCTTCAATCCCGCGCAGATCGTGATGGGCGCCCTCGTGCTCGGGCTCCTCGGCGCCCTCGTCAACGCCCTGCTGCTGGCGCTCGAGCGCCGCCTGCTGCGCGGCCGCGCCGCCGCCTGAAGGATGATCGAATGTCGAACGTCGGGGGGTCGGGGCCATCTCGGGGCCCCATGAAAGGAGTCTCCGCCATGGGCGCATTCACGACCGCGGTCGCCGTGCTCCTCACGCTCGCCCTCGCCGTCCCCGCGCTCGCCGCCGGCAAGCCCGAGGTCTCCGAGGTCGAGGCCTGGCTCGTCCGCGACCCGCAGATGTCCTCGCAGTTCGCCGTCGCCGACCAGATGGGCTACTTCAAGGCCGAAGGCGTCAAGGTCACGCCGCGCTGGTACATCGCCGGCACCGACCTGCCGTCCATGTGGGGGGCCGGCAACATCCACCTCGGCACGGCGACGGCCACGATGGTGGTGCCCATCGCCGCCGCCGGCCAGGCCATCTACAACATCGCCCCCCAGAGCGACGTCGCCGGGACCCAGCAGATCATCCTGGGCAAGAAGGCGCAGGCCGTCGTCAAGACGCCGAAGGACTTCGAGAAGCTGAAGATCGGCATGCCCAAGGGCGCGTCGGTGACCATGGCCATCCAGGCGATGGCCCGCGCCACCGGCGTCGACTTCGACAAGCTGCAGTTCGTGAACCTCTCGCCGCCCGACGCCGTGACGGCGCTGGCCAAGGGGGACATCGACGCCATGGCCGCCTGGGCGCCGTGGGTGTTCAACGCCGTCAAGCAGGCCGGCGGCAAGTTCTACTTCAGCGGCAACAAGAGCGCGATCCCCGGCAAGGAGGGGCCCGTGGACTGGCTGCACGTCCACGCCGGCGTCGTGGCCAGCGGCAAGATGCTGAAGGAGCAGCCCAACACGCTCAAGGCCATCCTCCGCGCGCTCCGCAAGGCCACCGACACCCTCAACAAGGACCGCGAGGCGTCCGTGAAGATCGTCGCCCGGGAGATGAAGATGGACCCGGCGCTGGCGCGCGACATCATGGCCCTCAACGTCTACTCGATGACGCTCGACGAGACGGTGGTCAAGGGCATGGGCGAGTTCGTGGACTTCCTGCACTCGCTCGACCGCATCAAGCAGAAGTTCCCGCCGGAGAGCGTCTTCTACTCCCGGCTGCTGGAGGAGGTCGACCCGGCGCTGGTGAAGTGGAAGTCGAAGACCGAGGTCAAGTGATGGTCCGCGTCCACCTGCGGGTGCCCGGCACCGCGCCGATGGCGAGCCTCGTGCGCCTGGTCCAGGGCGTCGAGGCCGCGGGCTTCGACGGCGTGGGCATCCTCGACAGCCAGCTGCTGTGCCGGGACACGTTCGTGACGCTGGGGCAGCTGGCCACGAGCACGTCGCGCCTGACCCTCTTCCCCGCCGTCACCAACCCGTTCACGCGCCACGCCTCGGTGCTGGCCGGCGCCATCTCGACGGTCGAGGAGCTGGCGCCGGGGCGGGTGCGCTTCGTCATCGGCACCGGCTACACGTCGGCGAGCACGATCGGGCGGCGGGCGGCCACGCTGGCCGAGATGCGGGCGTGCATCGCGACGGTCAGGACGCTGCTGGCCGGCGAGGCCGCGGACTTCGAGGGCACGCCGGGGCGGCTGGCGTTCGCCTCCGGGCGGCGGATCCCGGTGCTGATGGCCGCGTCCGGGCCGAAGGCCATCGAGGTGGCCGGCGAGATCGCCGACGGGGCGCTGCTGCTCGTCGGCTTCAACCGTGGCATCGTGGAGACGGCCCTCGACCACCTGGAGCGCGGCGCCAAGCGGGCGGGGCGGCGGCTGGAGGACCTGGACGTCGTGTGGGCCGTCCGCACCGGGACGGCGGCGACCACGGCGGAGGCCCGGCGCCTGGCGCGGCCGACGGCGGTGCACTGGGGCATCCTGCGCTGGGGCGGCCACTGGCTGGGGCCGGCCGGGCTGCGCCTGCCGAAGCTCGAGATCCCCGACGCCGTGCACCGGATCTACCCCGACCTCTCGCACGCCCGCGACTGGGAGGCGGCCATCGCGGCGACGTCGTTCGTGCCCGACGAGGTCGTGGCCGAGCTCTGCGACGCCCTCGGCCTGGTCGGCACGCCCGAGGACGTCGCCGCGCGCATCCTCGAGATGACGAGGCTCGGCGTGCGCAACCTCTACCTGATGGCCATGCAGACGTTCGCGCCGCCGGACGCCGAGCTCGCGGCGTTCCGCGACGTGGTGTTTCCCCGGCTGCGGGCGGCCGGGCTCCGCCCGGCGTGACGGCCCGACCGCTCGGCGGCGATGGCCCGCGCCGCCCCGGCCCGCTCCAGGCGGGCGGGGACGGCGCCGCCGGCCCGGCCACGCTCATCGCGCTGGTGAGCTTCGACATCGACGGCACGCTGGAGATCGGCGAGCCGCCGGGCATCGTGACGATCGAGACGGTGCGCCGCGCCCGCCGCCGCGGCTGGGTCGTCGGCAGCTGCTCGGATCGGCCCGTCTCGTACCAGCAGCGGCTGTGGGAGCGCGTGGCCCTGGCGCCGGACTTCACCGTGCTCAAGCACCAGCTGGCCGGCGTGCGGGCGCGCTTTCAGGCCGACGTCTACTATCACATCGGCGACACCGAGGTGGACGATCACTTCGCCAGCAGCGCGGGCTTCCGGTTCCTGCGCGCCGACCCGGCCGCGCATGCCCGGTGGGGACCGGCGCTGTTCGGCGTCGAGGGAGGCCGGACATGAGCGGCCCGGTGCGCGCGCAGGTGCTGGTGAAGCCGCGGACGCTGGAGGCCCGGGACTTCGCGCGGCCGGCGATCGGCCCCGACGACGCGCTGCTCCGCCTCGAGGCCTGCGGCATCTGCGGCAGCGACTACGAGCAGTACGAGGGCGCCCAGCCTCCGCACGAGGACTACACGCCGTTCCCGGTGATCCCCGGCCACGAGCCGCTCGGCGTCATCGAGGAGATCGGCGCCCGGGCCCGCCAGCGCTGGGGCGTGGCCGAGGGCGACCGCGTGGCCGTGCGCTCCGGCTACGGCTGCGGCCGCTGCGAGGCCTGCGCCCGGTGGGAGCCGCGGGCCTGCCCACGGCGCGGCGGCACCTACGGCTATACCGACGTGGGCAAGCCGCCGCACCTCTGGGGCGGCTACGCCGAGCACATGTACCTGTCGCCGTATTCCGTGCTGAGGAAGATGAACGCGGCCATTCCCGCGGGCGTCGCCGTCATGTTCAACCCGCTGGCGGCGGGCCTGTCCTGGGCCGGCACCGTGCCCGGCACACGGCCCGGCGACCGCGTCGTCGTCCTGGGCGCCGGCCAGCGAGGCCTCTGCTGCGTCATCGCCGCGCGCGCCGCCGGGGCGCGCCAGGTGGTCGTCACCGGCCTCGCCCGCGACGCGCAGAAGCTCGCCCTGGCCCGCGAGCTCGGCGCCGACGCCGCCATCGACGTCGAGGCCGGCGACGTGGTCGAGCGCGTGCGCGAGGCCACCGGCGGCGGCGCCGAGGTCGTGGTCGACACCACGCCCTACGCCCCGCAGTCGCTGGGCCACGCCATCGCCATCGCCGTCCGCCGCGGCCGCATCGTGGTCGCCGGCCTCAAGGGCCAGCGCGCCGCGCGCGAGCTGGCCGTGGACGACGTCATCTACAAGGAGCTCACGATCCGGGGCGTGCTCAGCATGCCGGTGGACGACACGTTCCGGGCCATCGAGATCATCGAGTCCGGCCGCTACCCGTTCGAGCGCCTGCACACGCGGTCGCTGCCCCTCGAGCAGGCCGAGGACGCCATCCACATGCTGGCCGGCCGCGTCCCCGGCGTGAACCCGATCCATCTCGCGATCGTGCCCGGGGCGCCGCGCGTCGCCGTCCCCCGCTGACCTCGTCCGCGCCGGTGACGGCGCCGAGCAGGCGCCCGCGGGTGATGCCGTCCCGCGGGTCGAGCGCGCGGCCCTCCCTTCGTGGACCGGGCCGGGGCGGTGAATCCCCTCGGACAGGGGCCGCGCCGTCGCCGTGTCGGGCGCCCGGGCGCGTGACGTGACGGGCCCGGGCGAGGCGTGGCCGTGATGCTCGTGCTCAAGCTCGTGCTGGTGCCGTCGCTGATCGCGCTCGTCACCGTGGCCAACCGGCGCTGGGGGCCGCGCGTGGGCGGGCTCGTGGCCACGCTGCCGCTCGTGGCCGGCCCGGCGCTGTTCTTCCTGTCCGTCGAGCAGGGCGCCGAGTTCGCCGCCGCGGCGGCGCGCGGCACGCTGGCCGCCCTCGCCGCGGTCGCAAGTGCCGCGGTGGCCTATGCGTGGGCGGCGCAGCGAGCGCCCTGGTGGGCGAGCCTGCCGGTGGCCTGGGCCTCGTTCCTCGTGGTGACCCTGGCCGTCCAGGCCGCGCGCCCCGGGTTGATCGTCGCCTTCGTCCTCGCGGTCGCGAGCTTCGCGGTGAGCCGCGCGGTGCTGCCGCCCGCCCGCGGGCCACGGGCGGCCGCCGCGCCGCCAGCGTGGGACCTGCCGCTGCGCATGGTCGCCGCCGCCGCCCTCGTGCTCACCGTCACCGCGCTGGCCGAGCGCCTGGGACCACGGCTGACCGGCGCGCTGACGCCGTTTCCCGTCGTGCTCACGATCCTGCTCGCCTTCATGCACGCCGGGCAGGGCGCGGCGACCGCCGTGCGCTTCCTGCAGGCCTTCTTGCCGGGCATGTGGACCTTCGCCGTCTTCTGCCTCGTGCTCGCGCTGGTCCTGCCCCCGCTCGGCGTCGCCGCCGGCTTCACGCTGGCGCTCGCGACGCAGCTGGTCTTGCAGGGTGCGCTGTTCGCCTCGCCCCGGGTGGGGCGCCGGGCGCTCGATCACGCCCCGAGGTAGGCGCGCTGCACCCGCGCGTCGGCCAGCAGCGCCTCGCGGGGGCCCGCGAGCACGACGCGGCCCGTCTCCAGCACGTAGCCCCGGTCGCAGAGCTCGAGCGCCTCGACGACGCGCTGCTCGACCAGCAGCACGGTGACGCGCCGCTCGCGGCGGATGCGGTCGATGGCCTCGAAGATCTGCTCGACCACGCGGGGGCCGAGCCCCTGGGAGGGCTCGTCGAGCAGCAGCAGCTCGGGCTGGGCCATGAGCCCGCGGCCCAGCGCGAGCATCTGCTGCTCGCCGCCCGAGAGCGAGCCGGCCAGCTGCGAGCGCCGCTGGGCGAGGACCGGGAAGAGCGCGAACACCTCGTCGAGCGCCCGCGCACGGCCCGCGCGCGCGGCGCGCCGGTAGGAGCCGAGCTCGAGGTTCTCGAGCACGGTCAGCGTGGGGAAGACGCGGCGGCCCTCGGGCACGTGGGCGATGCCGAGCGCGGCGCGCTCGGCGGGGCGCAGGGCCGCCAGGTCACGGTCGCGGAAGGCGATGCGGCCGGCCTCGGCGCGGACCGTGCCGGAGACGGCCTTGAGCAGCGTCGTCTTGCCCGCCCCGTTGGGGCCCACGATCGTCACGAACTCGCCCTCGCCGACGTCGAGCGACACGTCGGCCAGCGCGTGGAGGCCGCCGTACGACACGGCCACCCCGCTCACCGTCAGCACGGCCGCGACCCTGCACGGGCGAGCCAGCGCTTGCCCAGGTAGGCCTCGACCACCGCCGGCTCCTGCGTCACCCGGCCGGGAGCGCCGTCGGCGATGCGCCGCCCCTGGTCGAGGACGACCAGCCGGTCGGCCAGGCGCAGCAGGGCCTGCAGCGTGTGCTCGATGATGACGACGGTGACGCCGCCGGCGCGCACCCCGCGGATCATCGCGATCATGACGTCGACGCCGTCGGCGGACAGGCCGGCGAGCGGCTCGTCCAGCAGCACCAGGCGCGGCGCCGTGGCCCGACAGCGCGCCAGCTCCATCAGGCGCAGCTCGAGCGTGGTGAGCTCGCCCGGCACGGCGTCGGCGCGGCCGGCCAGCCCGACGTGGGCCAGCGCCTCGCCGGCGCGGGCCTGCGCCCCGTCCACGCCGCGCTCGCGCACGAAGGCGCCGACCATGACGTTCTCGAGCACGGTCAGGTGCGGAAAGGTGCGCACCACCTGGAAGGTGCGGCCCACGCCGCGCCGGCAGAGCGCGCTCGGCTTGAGCCCGGTGACGACCTCGCCGAGGAAGCGCACCTCGCCGGCGTCGGGCGCCAGGAAGCCGTTCAGCACGTTGAAGAGCGTCGTCTTGCCGGCGCCGTTCGGCCCGATCACGCCCAGGATCTCGCGCTCGCGCACGGCGAAGCCCACCTCGGACAGCGCCTGCAGCCCCAGGAACGACTTCGACACGCCGCGGACCTCGAGCAGCACCGCCTCGCCCGGCGCGGTGGCCGCGCCGTCGGCGGACACGGCCGCGGCGGCGGCGCGCGGGGCGGCCGGGCGGTCGGCGCGGCGCCGCAGCACCTGGTGGACCCGCCAGTACAGCCCCTCGGGCGCGTAGAGCATGATGGCGACGAGCGCGGCGCCGTAGACGACGCCCTGGATGCCCGGCAGCCGGTCGCCGACGGTGCTGTCGAGCATCTCGCTGACCGGCACCATGACGGCGGCGCCGATGAGCGGGCCCCAGAGCGTGCCGGTGCCGCCCACCAGGCAGACGACGAGCGTCTGGGAGATGACGAGCAGGCCGAACACGGCCTCCGGCGTGACGATGAAGAGCACGGCGTGGATGTAGACGGCGCCGGCCACCGCCGCCGGCGCCGCGCTCAGCACGTAGGCCGCCATCTTGGCGCGGAAGGCGTCGACGCCCATGGCCTCGGCGGCCTGCTCGTTCTCCTTGACCGCCCGGAGCCGGTAGCCCAGGCGCGAGGTCTCGATGAGGCGCGAGAGGACCAGCGTCGCCGCCAGCACACCGAGCGCGAGCAGCGTGAAGTGCCGGGGCTCGGTGAACTGCATGAACCAGGCGGGATGCTCGCGCTTCATCGGGATGGCGACTTCCTGATAGCCCAGGTAGTCCATCACGATGCGGAAGATCAGCGGGTAGGCGAGGGTGGCCAGGCCGAAGTAGATGCCGGCCAGCCGGAAGGTCGGCACGCCGATGAGCACGGCGGCCAGCGCGGCCACGGCCACGGCGACGGCCATGCCGAGCCACGGCGTCAGCGCCGACTTCACCACGAGCAGCACGGTGACGTAGGCGCCGATGCCGAAGAAGGCCTGGTGGCCGAACGAGATCTGCCCCGCGTAGCCGCTGATGATGTTCCAGGCCAGCCCCATGGTCGCCCACAGGAAGACCAGCGTCAGCACCCGGTGGTCGTAACGCTCCTCGACCACCAGCGCGAGCGCCAGGCCGGCGGCGACGACGCCGCCGAGGGCGAGCCAGCCGCGACGGCCGGAGGCCACGGCTACCCCACCGGCGCGGCGACGGCCAGGCGCGCCGCCGGGGGCCGGCGCCTCACACCGCGCGCAGCCGGCGCCCGAACAGGCCCTGGGGCCGGAGGTAGAGGACCAGCAGGAAGGCCACGAAGACGCCGGTGTTCTGCAGCTGGAACGGCAGCACGAGGAGCGTGAGCGACTGGACGAGCCCGATGACGAGCCCGCCGACGAAGGCGCCGGGGATGCTGCCGAGGCCGCCCAGCACGACGGCCACGAACATCAGCACGATGAAGTTCACGGCGACGGTCGGCTCGATGGGGTAGTAGGTCGCCAGCAGCCCGCCGGCGGCGGCCACCAGCGCGATGCCGGCGCCGAAGGCCAGCCCGTGCATCGCCCGCACGTCGATGGCCTGGTAGGTCGCGGCCTCGGGGTCGTCGGCGGCCGCGCGCAGGGCGCGGCCCACGTCGGTGCGCGTGAGCAGCGCGTACACGGCGGCGGCGAGCACCAGCGCCATCACGAAGGCGTAGGAGCGGGCCTGGTTGAGGAGGATCGGCCCCAGCGTGAACGCCTCGGTGGCGTACGCGGTCCGGATGCCGCGCGGCGTGGGCGTGAGGATCATGGTGACGGCGTTGGTGATGACGAGCGAGAGCCCCAGCGTGAGGATGAGCTGGGCGTCCATCTGGCGCTGGGGATCGCCGCCGCCGGTGACCCGGGCCAGCAGTCCCCGGTGCACGAGCCAGCCGAGCGCGAAGAAGGGCGGGATGGTGAGCAGCGCCCCGAGCAGGGGGTCGACGGCGCCCGACACGGCGTACCAGTACGTCAGGTACATGCCGAGCATCATGAAGTCGCCCTGCGCGAAGTTGACGACGCGCATGACGCCGAAGATCAGGGCCAGCCCGATGCTCATCAGCGCGTAGACGCCGCCGACGAGCAGGCCGGTGGCCACGTACTGGACGACGTCGGTCAGGCCCACTCGCGCCGCGCTACTTTTGCCAGACCAGCGGCCGGGTGGCCACGGCCGCCGGCACCACGGTGAAGGGCTCGCCGTTCTGCCACTGCACGATGAGCGGGGCGGCGCCCACCCGGCGGCCGCGCTCGTCGAACTTGATCCGCCCCGGGTGGAAGGCGGCCGCCGCCGGCCCCGAGCCGAGGTCGATGCGCGCCAGCGCGTCGCGGATGGCCTTGGGGTCGGCGCTCCTGGCCTGCTCGATGGCCTCCTTGATGAGCCACACGTGGGCGTAGGTGCAGAGCGGGTCCTGCGTCATGAAGGGCTCGCCCGTCCGCTTGATGAACTTCTTGACCAGCTCCTCCTGCCCCTTGAGCGGGTGCGCGGCGACCACGGTCTGGATGCTGTCGAGCAGCTCCTTGCCGACGGTCTTGACGTATTCCGGCGTCACCAGCCAGGCCCCCACGCCCTGGATGGGGGTCTTGAGCCCGAACTCCTTGACCTTCTGCAGCACCTGGATCGAGTCGGGGAAGTTCGTGGCGCCGTAGAACACGATGTCGGGCTGGGCCGCGCGCAGCTTCTGCACGATGGCCGTCGCGTCGGCGAGCGGCGGCGTCCACACCTCGTCCACGACGAGCTCGATGCCCTTGGCCGCCAGCAGCTTCTCGCGCAGGGGCTTGTAGAAGAACACCGAGGCCGCGGTGTTGTCGCCCACGATGGCCGCCTTCTTGATGGGCCGGTTGTTGCGGCGGGCGACGTCGGTGACGAGCTCCAGCGCCTGCTCGGCCTGGAGCGAGGACACCGGCGAGGTCTGGAACGTGTACTTGAAGCCGCGCTCGGTGATGCTGTCGGCGTACGAGAGCGACAGCCACGGCACCTGCAGCCGCTCGGCCACCTCGGTGACGCCCAGGGTGAACGAGGACAGCCACGAGCCGATGCCCGCGCTGATCTTCTCGCGCGTCAGCACGCGCTGGGCGGCGCTGACGGCCTTCTCGACGCTGTCACCGGCGTCGGCCTCGCGCAGCACGATCTTCGCGCCGCCGAGCGCCTTGATGCCCCCCTGCGCGTTGATCTCGTCGATGGCCATCTCGGCGCCCATCTTCTTGAGCTGGCCCTGCCGCGCCCAGCGGCCGGACAGGGGCGCCACCAGCGCGATCCTGACGTCGTCGGCGGCGGGCGCCGGGGCGACGAGCACGACCGCGGGAGCGAGCAGGGCGAAGGCGAGGACGACGACGAGCGCGCGGGCGAGATGGCGCATCGGTGGCTCCTTTGCCGGGGGACGTGAGGGTCCGCCTCGAACGGTCGTGACTATAGCACCGGCGCCGGCCGCCGATGCTACCCTTCGCCCGAGGACCGCCCGGCGGTGCGGATCGTCGCGCACGTGGACATGGACGCGTTCTACGCCGCGGTCGAGGCGCGGCGGCGCCCCGAGCTCCGCGACCGGCCGCTGGTGGTCGGGGCCGACCCCAGGGGCGGGCAGGGCCGCGGCGTGGTGACGGCGGCCAGCTACGCGGCGCGGCGCTACGGCATCCGCTCGGCCATGCCGATCTCGCGCGCCTGGCGGCTGGCCGAGGCGGCGCGGCAGCGCGGCGAGCCCGGGACGGTGTTCGTGCGGGACGACCACGCGCTGTACCGCGAGGTCTCGGCCCGGCTCATGGCCCTGCTGGCCGCCGGAGCCGACGCCTTCGAGCAGGCCAGCGTCGACGAGGCCTACCTCGACCTCTCCTCGCGCGGCTCGTTCGAGGCCGCCGCCGAGCACGCGCGCCGCCTCAAGCGCGAGATCGCCGAGCGCGAGGGCCTGACGTGCTCCGTGGGCCTCGGTCCCAACAAGCTCGTGGCGAAGATCGCCTCGGACTTCAGGAAGCCCGACGGCCTGACCGTGGTGGAGCCGGACGCGGTGCAGGACTTCCTCGACCCGCTGCCCGTGCGCGTCATCCCCGGCGTCGGCCCCAAGACCGAGCGCGCGCTGCACGAGCGCGGCCTGCGCACCGTGCGCGATCTCCGGGGCGTGGAGGCCGGCCGCCTGGTGGAGTGGTTCGGACGCTGGGGCGCGTACGTCCACGCCCGCGCCGGCGGCGTCGACGACGAGCCCGTCTGCAACGAGTGGGAGCCGAAGTCGGTGGGCGAGCAGGAGACGTTCGAGGTCGACACGCTGGACGGGGCGTTCGTCACCGACCGCGTGCGGGCGCTGGCCGCCGAGGTCTTCGCGCGCCTGGCGCGCCGCGGGTTCCGCGGCTGCCGCACGGTGACGGTCACGGTCCGGTTCACGAACTTCCGGACGCACAACCGCTCGCACACGCTCCGCGAGCCGCTGGTGGACGCCGAGGCCTTCACCGCCGTTGCCGTCGGCCTGCTGCAGCCGTTCCTCGACGAGCGCGAGAACCCGCGGGGCCGCAAGATCCGGCTCGTGGGCGTCCGCGCCGAGAAGCTGGGCCGGTGACGGTCCCATGACCGGCCCGGACGAGCCTGGTCGCGCCGAATGACGGCGTCGCCGGCCGCGCCATGAGTCCGCTCGAGGCCCTCCGCGAGAACGACTGGCTGGTCCTGAACCTGTGGCTCGTCGCGGCGGTGTTCGTCCTGGCCCTGCTCTGGAGGCTCGTGGACTGGCTGACGACCGGCTGGATGAGGCATGTCCTGAGAAATCATCTGGACGCGAGGCGACGGATCGCCCGGAGAGACCGACGCGAGCCACGCGATCAGCGCGAGTGACCGGCGGCGCGAACGCCGCCGCGCCCGTCGCGGCCCGGCGTCAGCGACCGTCGAGGCGCGGCAGCAGGCGCAGGGCGTTGTCGCGCTCGATGGCGCGCAGGTCGGCGGGCGCGAACCCGTGGTCGGCCAGGCCCTTCACGTGCTCGGCGCCGGTGCGGTACGGAAAGTCCGTGCCGAACAGGATCTGCGAGGTCGGGACAAGCCGGGTCAGCGAGGCCAGGGCGTAGGGGTGCGAGGCCTGGGCGGTATCGTAGTAGAAGCGCCGGAGCTCGTGCTCCACGCCGTCCGGCACGCGGGCGGCCAGGGTCTTGTTGACGACGGGCAGGCGCGTGAAGCGCTCGGTGAGGAACGGCATCGTCCCGCCGCCGTGGGAGAAGATGATGCGCAGGTCGCGGCAGCGCGCGGCGGTCCCGCTGAACACGAGGCTGGCGATGGTCCGCGTGGTGTCCGTGCCCCACTCCACGATCGAGTCGGGCACGTCGGGGATCAGGTTGCCGCAGCAGTTCGGCGTCGTCGGATGCGTGTAGACGACGGCCCGCCGGCGGTTCAGCTCGTCCATGACCGGGGCGAAGGCCGGGTCGCCCAGCCACCTGTCGCCGTACGAGGTGAGCAGGCCGATGCCCTCGGCCTTCAGCGTGTCGAGCGCGTAGGCGATCGCGTCGAGGGTGGCGTCGACGTGCGGCATCGGCACGACGGCGAACATGCCGAAGCGGCCGCGGCTGTCGGCCACGAGGCGCGCCGTGTACTCGTTGCACTCCCGGGCCAGCGTGCGGGCGCCGGCGTCGTCCAGGAAGCGCAGCCCCGGGGTGGTGATCGACGTGATGGCGGTGGCGACGCCGGCGCGGTCCATGTCGGCGAGGGACTTCTCGGCGGTCCAGTCGCGCACGGGGCCCGGCACGTTGCGGGCGGTCACGGCCGCGGCGTACGGCGGCGGCGTATGGTGGTGGTGGACGTCGATCCGGTGCGGCGCTGTCGATGACATGCGGCCCTCCGATACGGCTCGCGGGGCGGGCGGGGTCGCGGCCGGCGGCGACGGCGCTCAGCGGGCCTCGAACTGCACGCGGCCGAACATCACCCAGGTGCGGGTGTTCGTGTCGTTGGAGTGGCTCTCCAGCCCCACCCACTTGATCGGCCGCGGGTCGTCCTCGAAGACGCGGCGGTAGTCCTCGGCCACGTCCCGCTGCTCGCGGTGCCACCGCCCGAGCCCGGGCGGGCCGGAGCGCACCACGATGAGGGCGCGCTGGAACATGTCGAGGCCGTCGGGGCCGGACGTGGCGCCGACGGGCGCGGTGGTGTCCCAGACGTAGAGCAGGGCCCGCATGCCCTCGAACACGAGCATGATGCGACCGGCCTGGTCGTTCCGCCGGTAGTCGCGGACGTCGCCGCCGTCGGGGAGCACGAGCGGCTTCCACTCCCAGGTGAGCCACGGGGTCTTCTTCACGTCGACCTTCACCTGCCGGCCCACCCGCATGGCCTCGCCCTCCGTCCGGAGCTGCAGGACGGGGCGGCCGTCGTCGTGGACGATCGCCGGCGGGTGCTTGAACGGCGCGGACTTGCCCGGGGGGTAGCGGCGCCAGATGGCGTTCAGGTCGAGAGGGCCCGCGGCGCCGGCCTCCCAGTCGTCGACGCGCACGGCGGACACGGGGCCGGCGCCCAGGGCCGCCACCGCGAGGAGCGTCAGGACGAGCCGCAGCCTCATGGCCCGACAGCATGGCCGCGCCGGCCGGCTCTCGTCAAGGCCGCCGTGCCGCCTGGAAGGCGGGCGCTCCGTGTATGATTCGGGCCCATGACGATCGAGGTGCCGGACGACTGGGGCCTGGACGGCAAGGTGGCGGTCGTCACCGGGGGCGGAGCCGCCGGCGACGGCATCGGCAACGGGCGGGCGGCGGCCATCCTGCTCGCCCGGGCCGGGGCCCGCGTGGTGGTCGTCGACCGCGACGTGGCGCTCGCGCGCCGCACCGTGGAGATGATCGAGTCGCAGAAGGGCGAGGCCATCGCCGTCGAGGCCGACCTCACCCGCGCCGCCGACTGCCGCGCCATGGTGGACGCCGCGCTGGGCCGCTTCGGCCGCATCGACCTGCTCGACAACAACGTCGGCATCGGCAGCCGCGGCAGCGTGCTGGAGGAGACCGAGGAGTCGTGGCGGCATCTCATGCAGGTGAACGTCGACACGATGTTCCTCACCTCGAAGCACGTGATCCCGGAGATGACGCGGGCCGGGGGCGGGGCGATCGTGAACGTCTCGTCGATCTCGGCGCTGCGGCCGCGCGGGCTCACGGCGTACTCGGTGTCGAAGGGCGCGGTCATCGCGCTCACCCGGGCGATGGCCGCCGACCACGGCCGCGACGGCATCCGCGTCAACTGCGTGGCGCCCGGGCCGGTGTACACGCCGATGGTCTACCAGCGCGGCATGAGCCCGGCGGCGCGGGAGCGGCGGCGCCAGGCCTCGCTCCTCGGCGTGGAGGGCACGGGCTGGGACATCGGCCACGCCGTGCGCTTCCTGCTCTCGGCGCACGCCCGCTACATCACGGGCCACGTCCTCGTCGTCGACGGCGGCACCACGCTGGCGGCCCCGGAGCGGGATTACCGCTGACACCGCCCTCGGGCGCGTCCGGCAAGAAGCCGGACGTCGACTGATCGGCCCGCCGGCCCACCGGCGGACTGCTCGACGAACGGCCCTGGCTGGCGGCGCCGCGACGCCGTCTCGACAGGTCGGCCGCCCGCGCCGCACGGGCGTCGCGATGAGCTCGTGCCCGGTCATACCTGCCGATTGCTGAAGGGCTGGCCGAGCGCCTTGCTGGCAAGCTGATAGCTCCTCCCGGCGGAACGCTCAGTGTCGCGATCGACGTCGCCGGCCGCGCCGCTCACCCGACATGGGCTGCTCGATTCCACGAGGGCGATCGCCTCGCCGTCTTCCGGGTAAGCCGCCCATCAATGATGTCTGAAATTTTTGACACTTGACAGGAGGGCGCGTGGGCGCGTCGCCGTGTCGCCACGGCGTTCGAAATGCGCGGCCAGCGTCACGCAGAAGCGTCCCGGATGATGAACCGACGGCGCATCGCAAGAAATCGAGGCTGGGCGTGGATCGTCGATCGTGGCGCCTTCCAGGCCGCGCGGAAAGCGGGGGTTACAGTCGCGGCACGCGGAAGGAGATCGCCCCATGCTGACTTGCTCTTCAAACTGCTGTGCAGACCTCGACCGTCTGGGCGACGAGATCGCCGAGCTGTCGGCGCACCTCGACGCCGCCACCGCCCGCCTCCTCGACCTCGTCCGTGAGTTCGACGCCCGGGAAGGCTGGGGTAACGGCTTCTCTTCCTGTGCCGCCTGGCTCACCTGGCGCGTCGGCCTCGACCCCGGCGCCGCCCGCGAGCGCGTCCGCGTCGCCCGTGCGCTCGGCGGCCTGCCGCGCATCGCCAAGGCCTTCGCGCGCGGCGAGGTCTCGTATTCGAAGGTCCGGGCGATCACTCGCGTCGCGACGCCTGAGACCGAGGAGCGCTTGCTCGCCCTCGCCCGCTGTGGCACCGCGGAGCACGTCGAGCGGGTGGTGCGTGGCTGGCGGCGGGCCGACCGCCTCGCCGAAGCCCGGGAGAGCGCCCGGCAGCACACGAGCCGCGCGCTGCATGTGTATCAGGCCGAAGACGGTATGGTGACGATCCGCGGCCGCCTCGAGCCCGAGGTCGGCGCGCTACTCCTCCAGGCGCTCGCGGCCGCCCGCGAGGCGCTCTACGCTGGCGGATCCTCACCAGCCCGGCCAGTCGATCCTCCAGGACACGGAAGCGCGCGTTTCCGCGGAAACGTCCCGCCGGTTGGCGTGCGACGCCAGCCGGGTCGTCATGCGGCGCCCTCAGGCGCGGCGGGCGGCGGGGCCGCGCAGCAGGCGCCCGGGCAGCGCGCCGGTGTGCTCGCCGTCGCGGAGCAGGACCTCGCCGTTCACGACGGTCGCCGCGATGCCGCGGGCGCGCTGGACGAGCCGCCGGGCGCCGGCGGGGAGGTCGTGCACGACCTCCGGCATCTCCGGCGCGATGGTGTCGGGGTCGAACACCACGAGGTCGGCGGCGAAGCCCTCGCGCACCAGGCCGCGGTCGGCGAAGCCCCACAGCGTGGCCGGCACCAGCGTGATCATGCGCACGGCCTGCTCCAGCGTGAACGCCTGCTTGTCGCGCACCCAGTGGCTGAGCAGGTGCGTCTGCAGCGACGAGTCCATGATCTGCGAGACGTGCGCGCCGGAGTCCGAGAAGGTCACGACGGCGCGCGGGTGCCGCATCATCTCCAGCACCGAGTCCTGCCGTTCGTTGGCGACGGGGTGGATGAAGAAGCGGTGCAGGTCCTTCTCCAGCGCGAGGTCGATCATGGCCTCGGCGGGATCGACGCCCCGCGCCCGCGCGAGGTCGGCGATGGTCGGGTGCGGGCCCTCCACCGCGTCGTAGAGGAAGATCCACTCGTAGGGGAACGGCCGCGCCTCGGTGCCGAGCGCGCGGCGCTCGGGCGTGTCGTGCGCGCCCTCGACCAGGCGGCGGCGCACCTCGGGGTCGCGCAGGCGGCGGCGCTGCTCGTCGAGCGGCAGCGCGCGGAACGGCTTCCACGCCGGCAGGTCGTCGAAGGGCAGCTGGGTCTCGAACGAGAGCACCACGTTGAGGCCGCGGCTGTGCACCTGCGCGAACATGCGCCCGCCGGCCGCGGCCGTCTCGTCGAGCAGGGCCAGGTAGTGCCGGAACACGCCAGGGGCGCTCAGCCGGTCGAAGATGCCCCACGTCACCGGCCGGCCGGTGTCGACGGCGAGGTCGCGCAGGCGGACGTGGTAGTCGCGGAAGGCCGCGGGGTCGGTCAGCTCGCGGCCGACGGCCTCGCCGGCCAGCTCGAAGATGCCGGCGTTCATCTCGCCCATCACGCCGACGAGCCGGCGCACCTCGTCCCAGGTCGCCAGCCGGCTCGCCACCGGGCGGCCGTCGGGCGTCTCGTGGATCGGCGACCGGGTGGTGGTGAACCCCATGGCGCCGGCGCGGATGGCGTCGCGCAGCTCGCGCTCCATCGCCCGGAGGTCGTCCTCGGTGGCGGCCTGCTCGAAGGCGCGGTCGCCCATGACGTGGGTCCGCAGGGCGCAGTGGCCCACGTAGCCCGTGTAGTTGATGCCCTTGGGCAGCGCCTCCAGCGTGTCGAGCCACTCGGGGAACGTGGTCCAGCTCCAGCGGATGCCGGCGGCCATGGCCGCCCCCGAGATGTCCTCGGCGCGCTCCAGGTTGCGCACCACCAGGTGCTTGTCGGCCTCGGCGCACGGCGCCAGCGAGAAGCCGCAGTTGCCCATGACCACGGTCGTGATGCCGTGCCAGCAGGAGCACGTCCCCAGCGGATCCCAGAAGACCTGCGCGTCCATGTGGGTGTGGCCGTCGATGAACCCCGGCGCCACCACGAGGCCGTCGGCGTCGACGACCTCGCGTGCGCCCTCGCGGAGGCGACCGACCGCGACGATGCGCCCGTGACGCACGGCGACGTCCGCACGGTAGCGGGGCAGGCCGGAGCCGTCGATCAGCATCCCGTTCTTGATCAGCAGGTCGTGGGGCATCGCCGTTCCTCCCAGCAGGACGGGGTCGCGCGTCCGGAGCGGCCCCTATCGTACTTCAGGCGCGCGCCGGACGCATGGCGTCCGCTTTCGTCGGATTGACCGCGGTGAGAACATGGCCCCGAAAGGACGCGGGCGATGCGCTACCGACGCTCGACCTACCGCTACACGACGGTGCTGCGCTCGAGTCACGGATGGCCCTCCGGCGACCTCTGGCAGAGCGAGCGCCTGCGCGTGCTCGTCCAGGCCCGGTGGCGTCCCGACGCCGACGTCTACGAGACGGGCGGCACCATCGTGGTCAGCGTCGACCTCGCCGCCGTCGACGAGGACGACTTCGAGGTCCAGCTCTTCGAGAACGCCCTGGTCATCGAGGGCCGCCGCCGGCTGCCCGCGTGCCAGGAGGACGCCGTCTACCACGCCGCCGGGATCCGCCAGGGCCCCTTCCAGATCGAGGTGCCGCTGCCCGCCCCGGTCGACGCCGAGGCGGTCGACGCCCGGTACGAGCGCGGGCTGCTGCGCATCGTCCTGCCCAAGCGGGCGGGACGAGGCTGATGGCCGTCGCGCCGGGTGGTCCGGGCGACCTGGTCGTCCCGGACGCGCTGCCCGTCCTGCCGCTCGAGGACGCCGTGGTCTTCCCGCTCACGGCCATGCCCCTGGCCGTCGGCAAGCCCCGCTCGCTGCGCCTCGTGGACGACGTCATGCGAGGCAACCGCCTCCTCGCCCTGGTCGCCCAGCGGGAGCCGGCGGGGGAGGACGAGGCCTCGCCGGAGAACGTGCACCGCGTCGGCACCGTGGGCATGATCCACCAGTTCGCGCGCGCCCCCGACGGCACCGTGCGGATCATGGTGCGGGGCCTGGAGCGCATCCGCCTGCTCGACTGGGTCGGCACGACGCCGTACCTCGTCGCCCGGGTGGAGGTCGCGCGCGACCAGACGGCCGAGGCCACCGAGGCCGAGGCGCTGCGGCACGCGGCCCTGGAGGTGTTCCGGCGCCTCGTCGCCGTCTCCGCCGACCTGCCCGACGAGGTCGCCACCGCGGCCGAGAACGTGACCGACCCTCGCCACGTCGTCTATCTGCTGGCCTCGGTCGTGCCGCTGGGGACGAAGGCCCGCCAGGAGCTGCTCGAGGCCGACCCCGTCGCCGCCAAGCTGCGGCGCCTGGTCGACCTGCTGCAGCGCGAGCTGGCCGTGCGCGAGCTCGGCCACAAGATCACCAGCCAGACCGAGGAGCGCCTCTCGAAGCGCCAGCGCGAGCACTACCTGCGCGAGCAGCTGCGCTCGATCCAGCAGGAGCTCGGCGAGGGCGAGGGCGGCGACGGCGGCGCCGCCGAGCTGCGCCGCCGGCTGGACGAGGCGGGCCTGCCCGACGAGGCCCGGCGCGAGGCCGAGCGAGAGCTGTCGCGCCTGGCCACCATCCCGCCGTCATCGCCCGAGCACGGCATGATCGTCACCTACCTCGAGTGGATGGCGAGCCTGCCGTGGAGCAAGGAGAGCGGCGCGCCGATCGACATCCACCGCGCGCGACAGGTCCTGGACGAGGACCACTACGACCTCGAGAAGATCAAGGACCGGATCCTCGAGTACCTGGCCGTGAAGAAGCTCCGGCAGGAGCGGGCGGGGCGGACGGCCGCGCCGCCGGCGGTGACCGGCGACTCGCCGGCCCGCGAGCCCATCCTGTGCTTCGTCGGGCCGCCCGGCGTGGGCAAGACCAGCCTGGGGCAGAGCATCGCCCGCGCGCTGGGGCGGCGCTTCGTGCGGATGTCGCTCGGCGGCGTGCGCGACGAGGCCGAGATCCGCGGCCACCGGCGCACGTACATCGGGGCGCTCCCCGGGCGCATCGTCCAGGGGCTGCGGCGCGCCGAGACGCGCGACCCCGTGTTCATGCTCGACGAGATCGACAAGATCGGCGCCGACTGGCGCGGCGATCCGTCCTCGGCGCTCCTGGAGGTGCTCGACCCCGCCCAGAACCACACCTTCGTCGACACGTACCTGGGCGTGCCGTTCGACCTCTCGCACGTGCTGTTCATCGCCACGGCCAACACGCTGGACACCATCCCCGGGCCGCTCCGCGACCGCATGGAGATCCTGGCCCTCTCCGGCTACACGGACGAGGAGAAGATCGGCATCGCCACGCAGTACCTGATCCCCAAGCAGCTCGCCGCCCACGGCCTGGCCGAGGGCGAGCTCGCGTTCGATCGCGACGCGATCCGTCAGATCGTGCGCGGGTACACGCGCGAGGCGGGCGTGCGCGAGCTCGAGCGGCAGATCGCCGCCGTGGCCCGCAAGGTGGCGCGCCGGCTGGCCGAGGGGCACCGCGAGCCGGTCCGCGTCGGCGCCGACACGCTGGGCGAGTCCCTGGGCCGGCCGCGCTTCTTCGACGACGTGGTGGAGCGCACGACGCGGCCGGGCGTGGCCACGGGGCTGGCGTGGACGCCGGCCGGCGGCGACGTGCTCTTCGTCGAGGCCACCATGATGCCGAGCGGCGAGGAGCGCCTGGTGCTCACGGGCATGCTGGGCGAGGTGATGCGCGAGAGCGCCCAGGCCGCGGTGTCCTACGTGTGGTCGAACGCCGAGGCCCTCGACGTCGACCCCAGGCTCTTCGAGGGCAAGGCCATCCACGTCCACGTGCCCGCCGGGGCGATCCCCAAGGACGGGCCCTCGGCCGGCGTCACCATCATGACCGCCGTCGCCTCGCTGGCCACGCGGCGCCCGGTGCGCAGCGACGTGGCCATGACCGGCGAGATCACGCTGCGCGGCAAGGTGCTGCCCGTGGGCGGCATCAAGGAGAAGGTCCTGGCCGCCCACCGCGCCGGCATCCGCTCGGTGATCCTGCCGCGGCGGAACGAGCGCGACCTCGACGACGTCCCCGAGGAGCTCCGGCGCGAGCTGCGCGTCGTCCTGGTCGACGACGCCGAGCAGGTCCTGCGGCAGGCGCTGACGCCGGCCCCGGTGGACGTGCGCCCCGCCGCCTAGCTAGCGGGTCGGGCCGCGCCGCCCCTGGCCTCGCCGTTCGACCTCGACGGCACGCTGGTGGAGCGCGCCGGCGCCTACCCCGTGTGCCAGGACCCGGCCGACCCCCTGCGCCACCTCGACGAGGTCGGCGTCCGCGGCCCGGAGTAGCGCGGCGGGGCCGGGCGTCGTCCTGGGATTACCAGGGCCAGTTCCGGCGCATCCGCTGATACGCCGGGCCGCTCCCCCGCGCGCGAGGCCCGGGCCGCTACCGCGCCCCCCTCAGGATGACGACGCCCTGGCCACCCCGCACCCGGGAGCCCTGCTTCGGCGCGAGATCCTTGACGGTCGTCGCGGTCTTCTTGCTCGTGGGCTTCCGGTTCGCCTCGGCCATGGGGTGTCCGCCCCAATCGGCCGCCTGCCGACTACCGGGCGCCTCTGGTGATGATGATGCCCTGGCCCCCTCGCACGCGGGAGCCCTGCTTGGCCGGGAGATCCTTGACGGTCGCGGTCTTCCTGCTCTTGGGCTTCCTCTTCGTATCGGCCATGGCTCGTCCTCCCCTCGTGGGCGCTGCTTCCTGCGGGCCGTGGCAAGCTCCATACCACGGAGCCAGCTTCCCGCAAGGCCGTGATCGGCCGCGTTTCATGCGGTCCGGAGCAGGAGGGCGAACGCCGTGACAGCCGCGTTTCGAGGCTTGCCGGTCTCATTTCAGGGCAGCCGGCGGACGGACCCGAGGCCGGCCCCCGGCCGACGCCGTGGTCGTCGAGGATCCGCGCCTCACCAGAGGCGGCGGCTGGCGCGGTCGGCGCCCTCCGCGAGGACGCGCAGCTTGGCCCAGACGACGCCGGGGGCGCAGTTCTCGGAGCCGGCGAAGGTGCCGAAGCCGCAGTCGGTCGAGGCGACGACGCGGGTGCGGTCGCCGACGGCCTCCACGGCCTGGACGATGCGGTCGGCCACGACCTCCGGGTGCTCGACGTAGTTCGTGGTCGTGTCGATGACGCCGGGCAGGAACAGCATGCCGTCCGGCAGCCGGTGGCGGGCGACGACCCTGTGCTCGTGCTGGTGGCGGGGGTTGCCCAGCGGCAGCGAGAGGGCGCCGACCTTCGCCTGCAGGACGATGGGCAGGATGGCCTCCAGGGGCACGTCGTGGACGTGCGGGCCGTCGTAGTTGCCCCAGCAGAGGTGCAGGCGGACGCGGTCGGCGGGGATGCCGGCGATCGCCCGGTTGATGGCCTCGACGTGCAGTTCGACCATCCGCTGGAACGCCGGCAGCGGCTCGCGCTGGAAGAACCGCGTGCGCTCCATGGCCAGGTCGGGGCAGTCGAGCTGCAGGACGAACCCGCGGGCGTGGACGAGCGCGTACTCCTTGCGCATCTCGCGCGCCAGGGCCATGACGTAGCGCTCGTGGGAGTCGTAGTGGGCGTTCAGGAGCACGGTGGCGATGGTGCCGGGGGACGCCGCCGTCATGAACGTCTCGACGAACGGCCGCGGAGCGGCGCCGATGGCGGCCGTGAACAGGTCGCACTCCCGCGCCGCCTCGCTGAGGTCGTCGTAGGCGATCTCGGCGATGGCCTGCGGGGCGTTGGCGATTCGCGCGGCGGCGCGCCGCCGGTCCTCCAGCATGGCCGCGTAGTCGGGGAACTCGATCACGTCGCGCGCCGGCGGCCGCTTGCTCTCGCCGCCGAACCCGCGCATGCGCCGGGCGACGTAGGTGGAGAACCCCGCGCGCGGCTGCTCGCCGTCGTTGCCGATGTCGATGCCGACCTCGAGCTGCCGCGCGACCACGGCCCGCACGGCCGCCTCGGCCTCCCGCTGCAGCGCGGCCTCGTCGACGGCCTCGCCCCGGTCCTGCGCGACCAGCAACTCGCGCAGCCGCGGCGGACGCGGCAGGCTCCCGACGTGCGTCGTGAGAATGCGCTCGGTGCTCGCTTGCATCGATGTCGTCCTCCCGCGGCTCCGCGCCGCCGGCGCAGGCGGCGGCCCCACGGTGCCGGGGAGCGCGCGGCGCCGCCCGGGCCTCGTGCGCATCCGGTGCCGCGGAGGAGCGGGCCGTCGAGGCCCCGTCGCGCGGGCCAGGCCCGCGCCCGAACGGCGCCTACTCGGACACTACGCGCGGCGCGGGGCGGCGGCCGGCGCGGCGCGGGCCGCCGCCTCGAGCAGCTCCAGCGCGGCGCGGGCGAAGGCCCACATGTTCTTCTCGCGGTCGCCGTGCTTCGTCTCCAGCGTGATCGCACGCTCCACGGGCCCGGCCACGGCCAGGCACGCGTGACCCGGCGCGTCGCCGTAGCGGTTGCCGGCCGGGCCGGCGGCGCCGGTCTCGGCCAGCCCCCACGTGGCGCCGAGCAGGTCGCGCACCGCGCGCGCCTGGACGCGCGCGTAGGCCTCGGTGCTCGACCGGATGCCGGCGACGGCGTCGTCCGGCACGCGCAGCAGGCCGCGGCGGGCCGCCTGGGTGTAGACGACGGCGCCGCCCAGGAAGTACGCGGACGCCCCGGGCACGGCGAGCAGCGCCGCGGAGACGAGGCCGCCGGCCGACGACTCGGCGACGGCCACCGTCTCCTTGCGCTCGACCAGCAGCGCCGCGAGCGGCGCCGCCAGCCCGGTCAGGTCGCTCACCGCTGGAGCGCGAACTTCTGGAACGTGTGCGTGCCGTCGGGGGCGTGGCCGCGGCTGACCGCGAAGGTCCACGTGACCTCGCTCACGTAGACGTCGCCCCGCGAGTCGACGGCCAGCCCGTGCGGCGCGGCCAGGCCCCCGGGCGCGACCATGTCGGGCTTGCCCCAGCGGGCGAGCACCCGGCCCTCCCGGTCGTAGACGCTGATGCGCCCGTGGCTCGGCGTCTCCATCTTGCCGCGGCGCCGCGAGACCTGGCCCAGGTACCACCAGAGCTCCGAGACGTAGGCGCGGCCCTGGGCGTCGAAGACCAGGTGGGTCGGACGCTGCGTGTCGGTCCACTCGGTGAGGTACTCGCCGTCGGGGCTGAAGATCTGGATGCGGTCGTTCTCGCGGTCGCAGACGAACACGCGGCCGTCGGCGTCCACGGCGATGCCGTGGGGCAGGTAGAACTGGCCGGGGCCGGTGCCGGGCTCGCCCCACGAGCGCTTGAGCTCGCCCGCCGGCGAGAACCGGTGGACGCGGCAGTTGCCGTAGCCGTCGGACACGTACAGGTCGCCCCGGGGACCGATGGCGATGTTGGTCGGGCGGTTGAAGGGCCCGGCCGGGCGCGTGATGCTCATGATGTCCTTGCCGTCGTAGCCGGTGTCGGACGGCGTGTTCGGGGTGCCGAGGGTCATGAGCAGCTTGCCCTCCGGCGTGAACCGCCGGACGGTGTGGTTGCCGTCGTCGGTGCACCACACGGTGCCGTCGGCGGCCACGGTGATGCCGTGCGTCCGGAGGGTGAACTCGCCCTCGCCCCACGAGCGCAGGAAGCGGCCCCCGCGGTCGTACACGATGACGGGATGCTCGCCGCGGCAGATCAGGAACACGCGGTCCTCGCCGTCCACGGCCACGCCCGCGACGTCGCGGTGGGCGTACCCGCGCGGCAGCTGCTCCCAGCCCTCGACGACCTCGTATCGGATGCTCATGTCGTCCTCCCGGGGGTCCTCGCGAAGTGCCCGCGATTCTAGCAGAGCTCCCGCCGCTGCCGTGTCGCCGCGATGCGGGTCCGGTCGGCCGGGGCTCGGCAGGCCCCCGCCCCGCCCGGGCGGGACGGCGCGTGACGGCGCCGGTACAATCGCTCGCGGGAGGACGGCGATGACGACGGAGGCCTGGTTCGAGGGATTGACGGCCGAGCTGCTGGCGCAGAGCCCGTTCCGGCGGTCGGCGTACTTCAAGCGGTTCGCCTCCGGCGCGCTCACGCGGGAGGCCGTGTGGGGCCACGTCGCGCAGCACTACCTGCTGATCGCCTGGTTCCCCCGGATCTTCAGCGGCATCCACACGCGCTGCGACGACCTGGAGGTCCGCAAGGACTGCGCCCGCCACCTGCTGGTGGAGGACCTCGGGTACTTCGGCGGCCGCGTCGGCGGCACGCCGGACCACGACGAGCTGTTCCGGCGGATCGGCGACGACCTGGGCTACCCGCGCGACGTGTACGATCGCATCGAGCCCGTCCCCGAGATGGCGGCCATCCTCGCCTTCTTCCGCCGGCTCGCCCACGAGACGCCGTGGAGCGCGGCGCTCTGCGCCACCGCGCTGCTGGAGGAGGAGGTCGTCGAGATCGCGCGGACGGTGGGCCGCGCGCTCGTGGAGCACTACGGCGTCCGGCCCGAGTGGGGCGGGATGAACTACGCCGTCCACGAGGCCATCGAGCAGGAGGAGGCCGGCCAGACGAAGCAGACGATCCTCGGCCACCTCCGGACGCCCGAGGACCGGCGCGCCGCCGAGGCCGCGATGCGGGAGATGCACCGGCTGCTCGAGGCCTACGCCGACGGCCTCGCCCGCCGCCATCCGGGGTAGCGGACGCCATGGCGACGGCGCCCCATCCCGTGCTCGAGCAGTACTACGGCCGCGAGGGCGACCGCCGCCGCTTCGTGACCGGGCTGTTCGACGGCAGCGCGCGGTGCTACGACGCCGTGTGCGCCCTCATCTCCCTGGGCTCGGGCAACTGGTATCGCGGCTGGGCCCTGCGGCGGGCCGGGCTGCGGCCGGGCATGCAGGTGCTCGACGTCGCGACGGGCACGGGCCTGGTGGCCCGCGCCGCCACGCGCATCGTGGGCTCCGCGCGCGGCGTGGTCGGCGTGGACCCGAGCGCCGGCATGCTCGGACAGGCTCGCCGCTCGTTCGCCGGCGCGCTGGCCCAGGGACGCGTGGAGGAGCTGCCGTTCGCCGAGGGGCGCTTCGACTTCCTCAGCATCGGCTACGCCCTGCGCCACGCCGCCGACCTCGAGGTGGCCTGCCGCGAGTGCTTCCGCGTCCTGGCGCCCGGGGGCCGGCTGCTGATCCTGGAGATCTCGCGGCCGTCGTCGCGCGCCGTGCGCTGGCTGATTCGCGCGTACTTCACCCGGGTGCTGCCGCTGGCCATGGCGCCCGGGGCGCGCCGGGCGCAGACGCGCACGCTGATGCGCTACTACTGGGACACCATCGAGACCTGCGTGCCGCCCGAGACGATCCTCGACGTGCTCCGGCGCGCCGGCTTCACGCGGGTCGAGCGGCGGGTGCTCGGCGGGCTGCTCAGCGAGTACGAGGCGACGCGGCCCCGGGCCTCAGCGTAGGACCCGCTCGCCGGTCGCGCCGTCGAAGAACACCAGGCGCTCGGGCCGGAAGGCGAAGCGCCGGCGCTCGCCGAGGGTCACCGGCGCCTCGGCGTCGACCTTGGCCACCACCGAGGCGGGGCCGCCGTAGTCGAGGAACACGAGCGTCTCGTCGCCCATCGGCTCGATCAGGCTCACCGTCGCCGGCCAGCCGTCGCCGTTGGCCGGAAGCCGGACGTGCTCCGGCCGGACGCCGAGGGTGACGTGCCCGGCGCGGGCGCCGGGCCGGCGGCCGAGGTCGAGCGCCAGGCCGGCGGCCGTGAAGCGCACGGCGCCGGCGGCGGCCTCGAGCTCGCCGTCGACGAAGTTCATGGCCGGCACGCCGAAGAAGCCGGCGACGAAGCGGTTGGCGGGGTCGCCGTAGACGGCCAGCGGCGGGCCCACCTGCTGCACCAGCCCGCCGTCCATCACCACGATGCGGTCGGCCATGGTCATGGCCTCGGCCTGGTCGTGGGTCACGTACACGAACGTCGCGCCGAGCGCGTCGTGCAGGCGCTTGAGCTCGGTGCGCATCTCCACGCGCAGCTTGGCGTCCAGGCTGGAGAGCGGCTCGTCCATGAGGAAGACGGAGGGCTTGGTGACGATCGTGCGGGCCAGGGCCACGCGCTGGGCCTCGCCGCCCGAGCACTGGGCCGGCTTCTTGTCGAGGAGCGGGGCGATCCGCATGGCCGCGGCGGCCTCGCCGACCCGCCGCCGCACCTCGGCCTCCGGCGTGCGCTTGACGCGCAGGCCGAAGGCGATGTTCTCGAAGACGGTCATGTGGGGGAACAGCGCCAGGTCCTGGAAGACCATGCCGAGGTCCCGCTCGCCCGGCTCGACGTCGTTCACCACGCGGTCGCCGATGACGATCTCGCCGCTGGTCGGCGTCTCGAGCCCCGAGATCATGTTCAGCGTGGTCGTCTTGCCGCACCCCGAGGGGCCCACGAACACGACGAACTCGCCGTCGCGGATCTCGAGGTTGACGCCGGCCACGGCGGTGACGCCGCCGAAGCGCTTCACCAGGTCGCGGAGGACGATGCGGCTCACCGGCGGATCATCCCGAAGCTGAAGCCCTTCACCAGGTGCTTCTGGATCAGGACCCCGAGCACGACCACGGGCACGGTGATGACGGTGCCGATGGCGGCCTGGGGGCCGTAGAGGCGGCCCTCCACGGCGCTCTGGAACTTGTTCAGCAGCACGGGCAGCGTGGTGACGCGGGGATGGGTGAGGGTCAGGGCCAGCAGGAACTCGCTCCAGTTCAGGATGAAGATGAAGAGGAACGTCACCACCATGCCCGAGGCCACCAGGGGCAGCACCACCCGGCCGAGGGTGGTCAGGCGGCCGGCGCCCATCAGGCGCGCCGCGTGCTCCAGCGTGTAGGGCACCTCGTCGATGAAGCTCAGCATCATCCAGATGACGAACGGCAGCGTGGTGGCCGTGTAGAGCAGGCCGAGGCCCAGGTACGTGTCGAACAGGCTCACCCGCGCGCCCAGCAGCGTCTCCGTGGTGTAGGGGATCATGATCGCGTAGTACATCAGGATCGGGATGGCGATCACGATGGGCGGCACCATGCGGATGGTGAGGATCAGGTAGCGGAAGTTCCGGCCCCCCACGCCGAAGCGCGAGATGGCGTAGGCCAGGAACGTGCCCAGGAGCAGCGAGGCCAGCGAGGCCGCCGTGCACACGATCAGCGAGTCGGCCATGGCGCCCCAGATGGCGAACACCTGGTCGGTGGCCGAGCGGGCCAGGCCGCGGTCCATCTCGTGGAACGTGAAGATCTGCCGGTAGCTCTGCAGCGTGGGCTCCCGGGGCAGCCAGTGCGGCGGCCACGCCACCCACTCCCACGACTCCTTGAAGGACGTGGCGATCATCCAGAAGATGGGGAACAGCACGAAGGCCGACCACGCGAGCAGCAGCGCGTGGCGCACGGCGGGGAAGAGCCGCCGGCCGAGCCCGGCGCGGGGGCGGCGCGCCTTCGACGGCGGCGGGCCGACCGGGCTCACGCCCGCGCCCGGAGCACCGCGCCGCGCTGGCGCACGAGCAGGTAGATGCCCCCGTAGATCAGCGCCGCGAACATGAGCAGCAGCAGCATCGAGGCGGCGGCGCCGAAGCTGAACTTGTTGAACTGCCACACCTGACGCCAGAGATAGAAGGCCACCGTCTGGGTCGAGTTGCCGGGGCCGCCGAACGTGAGCAGGACGGCCTGGTCGAAGATCTTCAGCGCCTCCATGCTGCGGATGACGACGGCGATCACGATGATGGGCCGGAGCAGGGGCAGCTGCACGCGCCGGAAGATCTGCCAGCGGCTGGCGCCCATGACGCGGGCGGCGTTGAGGAGCTGCGGGGGCAGCGCCGAGAAGCCCGACAGGAAGATCAGGAACGTGAGCGACGTCCACTGCCAGACGTCGGCGAGGATGATCGCCCACTGCGCGGCCACGGGGTGGGACAGCCAGCGGATGCGCGGCTCCACCCCGAGCAGCGAGGTCAGCGGGAAGAGCAGCTGGTTGAGCGGCCCCGAGTCGAGGTAGATCATCGAGAAGTTGTAGCCGACCACGACCGGCACGACCATCATCGGGACCAGGAAGACGGTGATGTAGAGCCGGCGCCCGCGGACGTGCCGGGCGACCAGCATGGCCAGGCCGAAGCCGATGAGCAGCTCCAGGGCCACGGCCACCCCGGCGAAGTAGAACGTCCGGGCGAGCGCCCACCAGAACTCGGCGTCGGCGAGCACGTCGACGTAGTTGCCGAGCCCCTCGAAGTACGCCTGCTCGAAGGGGCGGTTGGCCCGCCACTTGAGGAGGCTGATGTACACGGTCAGCGCGAAGGGCACGGCGAGCAGGAGCAGGAACATCGCCTCCACGAGCACGAACGGGACGAGCCGGAACACCCGCTCCTGCGCCAGCCACGTCGAGAGCGCCCCGCCCCGGCGAGCCGGGACGGGGCGCGCGGCGGCCCGCGCCTGGTCGGCGCCGACCTCGGCCATCAGAACTTGTCGAGGTAGATGCCGCTCTCGACGCCCTGGCGCCACGACTGCACCTGGCGACTGCGCCCGACGTCGTTGGTGACCTTGTTCCAGCCGGCCTCGATGCGCCGGGCCGCCTCCTCGGCGCCGACGTTGTTGTTCATCACGTCGGCCAGGTTCTTGTCGAGCACGTTGAAGTACTCGTAGTTGCCCTCGAGCATCAGCAGCGACGTGGCGTACTTGGAGTTCTCCATGGTGGTGGCCAGGAACTGCTCGCCGAAGCGCTTCCGGATGGCGGCGTTCTTGAGGTTGGACTCGCGGAACGGATCCCAGAAGCCCCTGGGATGGGCGATGGCCTCGTCGCCGACGGTGGGGCCGGTGAACCACTGGATGAACCAGTAGGCCAGCTCGGGGTGCTTGCCGTACTTGCTCACCATGTACCCGGTGCCGGCGGCCTGCGGCGAGCGGCGCACCAGCTTGCCGTCGACGCCTTTCGTCTGGGGCACGAGGCAGGCCAGCTGCTTGTCCTTGATGACGCTCTTCTCGTTGCTGTTGCCGAACCCCACGATCGAGGGGAAGGACATCACCGAGAAGGCCTGGCCGCTGGCCCAGAACGGGTAGATCTGCGGGGTGCCCCAGCCCTGGATGTCGGGCGGCATGTACTTGACGATCGAGGCGAACTGCTTGATGGCCTGGACCCCGTGCGGCGTGTTGATGCGCGGGTTCATGTCGCGGTCGAAGTAGAGGCCGCCGAAGTACGCCGGGAAGTGCCGGTAGGAGAAGTTGATCGAGCGGTAGCCCATGGCCCCGTACAGGCCCTTGTCGAGGGTCATGCCCCACCGGCTCTGGCCGGGCCTGGTGTGGAAGAAGGCGGCCATCTGCTCCCACTCCTCCATGGTGGCGGGGCAGCCGGGGTCCTTCTTGAACCGGGCCCTGTACTCGGCCTTCACCTGCGGGTGCTCGACCAGGTCCTTGCGCAGGACGAGGATCAGGTGATCGCCGTCGAGCACGAAGGTGTAGAGCTTGCCCTGGTAGTACTGCTGGTAGCGCAGGCCCGGCGCCACGCCGGAGAAGTCGGGCTTGCCGCGCTCGGCGTAGGCGTCGAGCGGCACGATGACGCCGGCGCCCACCGCGTCGGGCGCGGTGTAGGGGAAGTCGTTGAACATGTCGAACTGCCCGGTCTTGGCCACGGCCTCGGCCATGATCTTGGCCGGGATGTCCGTGTAGCCGAGCGGGACGATCTTGATCTTGATGCCCGTCAGCTTCTCCCACCGCTCGGAGAAGTCGGGAAAGGAGTTGTTGTAGAGCGACGAGAGCAGGATGGTCTGCTCGACGTTCTTCAGGCCGTGCTTCGCCAGGTACGCCTTGGCGCCGTTGACGGCGCGCTCCTCCACGGTGGCGCCGGGCACCGGCTGGGCCCACGCCCCCGCCCCGCTCCCGACCACGAGCAGCGCCGACAGCACGATCGTCACGATGCGCATCGCTCTCCTCCTCATCGATCGTCGCGGGCGAGGGCTTCCTTGAGGCGCCCCTCGTCCACGCGCAGGTTCACGCCGGAGCGCTCCTCCTGCAGCAGCATGGCGCTGCGCGAGTCGCGCTCCCCCCAGCCGCGGTTGAGGGCCTCGGTCAGCTCGGCCAGCGCCAGGTTGGCGATGCGCATCGGCACGCCGTGCTCGCGCGCCAGCGCCGTCGCCAGGGTCACGTCCTTGTGGGCCAGGCGCAGGGCGAACTTCGGGGGATCGAAGTCGCCGCGGAACAGCTGCTCGGCCAGGCGGTCGTAGAGCCGCGAGCGCCCGTTGGCGCCCTGGCGCACGGCCTGCCAGAGCGCGAGGGGCTCGACGCCGGCCTTCACGCCGAGCGAGAACACCTCGGCGATCGCGCACTGCACGGCGTAGCCGGCGCAGTTGTGGACGAGCTTGGCCACCGAGCCGGCGCCGATGGGGCCCACCCGGATGACCTGGTCGCCCATGGCGTCCAGCACGGGCTTGTGGCGCTGGAAGACGGCCTCGTCGCCGCCCACCCAGACGGCCAGCTTGCGGGTGCGGGCGCCGTGCGGGCCGCCGCTGACCGGCGCGTCGAGCACGTGGAGGCCCCGCTCGCCGAAGATCTGGTGCAGGCGGCGCATCAGCGTCGGCGAGTTCGTGCTCAGGTCGAAGTACGCCTGGCCGGCCTTCATGCCCGCCAGCAGGCCCTGCTCGCCCAGGGCCACCGTCTCGACCTCCGGCGGGCCGGGGAGCGAGGTGAGGACGACGTCGGACAGCTCGGCCACCTTGCGCGGCGTGTCCGCCCACACCGCGCCCGCGGCGATGTGGGGCCGGGCCGCCTCGGGGCGGACGTCGTTCACCACCAGGTCGAAGCCGCCCTTCTGGATGTTGGACGCCATGCTGGCGCCCATCGTTCCGACTCCGATGAACCCGACCTTCATGTGGACCTCCGCGTCGCCGTGGCCGGCGACCGTGTCACCGGCGCTGCTCGAACACGCCCCGGGCGATGCGCGCCGCCGTCATGGCCGTGGGCCAGCCCGAGTAGAACGCCAGGTGCGTGATGACCTCGCCGATCTCCTCGCGCGTCACCCCGTTGGCGAGCGCGCGCTCGATGTGACCCTTGAGCTGGTCGCCGCGGTACAGCGCGACCAGCGCCGCCACCGTGATCAGGCTGCGGTCGCGCTTGGAGAGCCCGGGCCGCTCCCACACGTCGCCGTACAGCACCGTCTCGCTGAGGTCGATGAGCTTCGGCACCACCGGGCGGACTTCCTCTCTCGCCGAGGTCGTGGGCGCGGGGGTCGTCACGTCGTTCCTCCTTGTGCGGGCGGCCGCGGCTACCAGAGCTGGCGCGAGGCCAGGCGCGCGCCCTCCGCGAGGCTCGCGAGCTTGGCCCACACGATGTCGGGGTCGACGGCCGCCTGGCCGACCCAGGTGCCGAAGCCGCAGTCGGTGCCGGCGATGACGTTCTCGCGGCCGACCAGCCTGGCGTAGCGGACGATGCGCTCGGCGACCAGCTCGGGGTGCTCGATGAAGTTCGTGGTGGAGTCGATCACCCCGGGGATCAGGACCTTCCCCGCGGGCGCCTTCACGCGCTCGAACAGCCGCCACTCGTGGGCGTGCCGGGGATTGGCGGCCTCGAACGAGATGCCGTTCGGGCGCGCGGTGAACACGACGTCGATGATGTCGGAGAGCGGCACGTCGAAGTGGTGCGGGCCCTCGTAGTTGCCCCAGCAGAGGTGCACCCGCGCCTGGTCGGGCGGCACCGCCGCCAGCGCGTGGTTCAGGGCCTCGACGTGCAGGCGCGCCATCGTGCGGAACTGTTCCACGTCGAGATCGGCGAACTGGATGTGCCGGCCCATGGCCAGGTCCGGGCAGTCGACCTGGAGCACGAGGCCGGCCGCCGCCACCGTCTCGTACTCGTGGCGCATGGCCTCCGCGATGGCGAACAGGTACGCCTCGTGGCTCGGATAGTGGTCGTTGCGGAAGAAGAGCGAGATGACGCCGGGCGAGGCCGCGGTCAGGAACCCGTCGGCGGCCGGGCGGCGGGCGAGCGCGGCCGTGAGGTTCGCGGCATCCGTGCGCGCGGCGTGGGCGTCGGCGACGGCCACCGGCCCCGTGCACGCCGGGGTCTTGCGGCGGGCCCGGCCGGGATCGCCGAAGACCCGGCGCGCCATCCCCGGAAAGTCCACCAGGTCGCGGTACTGCAGCGGCTGGCTCGTGCCGCCGAAGCCGGACAGCCGGTCCTTGACGTAGGTGGCGTAGGACGGCTTGCTGTACTCGCCGTCGTCGACGACGTCGAGGCCGGCGTCGACCTGCTTGCCCACGACCTCGGCCACCGCCGCCCGGATGCGCGCGGCGAGGGCCGCGGCGTCGACCGGCACGCCCTCCTCCTTCGCGAACATCGTGCGGGTGAGATCGTCGGGGCGCGGCAGGCTTCCCGTGTGGGTGGTGAGGATCCGGTCCGTGCTCCGCTTCATCGGGTGGCGCCTTGAATACCACAAGGCGCCACGAGAGTCACGCCGGCGGCGGCGAGTGCGAGGCTTGACACGCGGCCTCGGGTGAGCGATGCAAGCAGGGCATGAGCCCCGCGGCCGCCGTCGATCCCGAGCGCGTCGTCGTCACCGAGCCGGTCCCCGGGTCCGACGTGCCCGTCGACCTGATGTACGTGCCGACGCTCGACGGGCTGTACGCGCCGATCGGGCTGCGGAGGCCGCCCGCGCCGGGGCGCCATCCGATCGTGCTGCTGGCCTCGGGCAACGGCGGCGGGGGGATGCCGTGGGTGCGCGAGGCCGTGCGCACCCGGGGCTACGTGATGGAGCGCCTGCTGGGCGCCGGCTACGCGGTGGCCTGGATCCGGTACCGGGCCGAGGTCGAGCTCGGTTACCACCGGGGCGGGCGGCTGGTGGAGGACGTGCGCCAGGGCCGTCAGCTGCTGAACCGCTCGCCGCTCGAGTACGAGGACGAGATCGACATCGTGAAGTTCGTCAAGACGCTGCCGTTCGTCGATCCGGACCGGGTCGGCCTGGCCGGCGTCAGCCACGGCGGCGAGATGATCTTCAAGCTGACGAGCGAGTACCACGGGGTGGCCGCGGCGGTGGCCTGCGAGCCGGCCAACCACGAGTTCCTCGCGCTCACGCCGGACGAGACGGCGCACGTCAAGGCCGAGACGCAGATGCGGGACATCGAGGGCATGCAGATGCGCCAGGTCGTCACGGTGCGGGGGCGCATCGACGAGCCGGTGGCGCGGGGGCGCATCCGCGGCATCCGCACGCCCATCCTGGTCCTCGGCCGCGACGACGACCACCTCCAGGGGATCTTCCGCGTGAGCTACGACCTGCTGCGCGAGGAGGGCAAGACGGCGGAGTGGGAGTCCTACGACCATCCCATGCACGGCTACCTCTTCCCCGTGCGCGGACCCGACGGCGCCTGGGCCGTCGACGCGATCCAGGAGGCGGCCATCGACCGGGCCCTCGACTTCCTCGCCCGGCACATGAAGTAGCCGCGCCGATGCTGGAGCGGCTCGCCGAGATGGTCAATGCCGACGAGGCCCTGGTGCGGCGGGGCCGGTACCTGAGCACCACGTTCCTGGTGGAGACCGGCGAGACGGCCTGGCTCGTGACGGTGATCGAGGGCCGCGTCGCCCGGCTGGAGCGCGGCCCCTTCCTCATGCGCCGCTGGAGCTTCGCCGTGCGCGCGCCGGCCGAGGCCTGGCGGCGCTTCTGGCAGCCCGTGCCCCCGCGCGACTACCACGACCTGTTCGCCATGGCCAAGGCCGGCCACGCCCGGATCGAGGGCGACCTGCTGCCGCTCATGGCGAACCTCCGGTACGTCCGCGGGGTGCTGGAGGCGCCGCGGCGACACGGCCATGGCTGAGCCGGACCTCGAGCCGATCGTCGGGCGGTACGTGCGGCTGACGCTGCAGGGCCGGCCGCACCGCGTCTATTTCGAGGAGGCGGGGCAGGGGATCCCGCTCGTGTGCCTGCACACCGCCGGCGCCGACGGCCGGCAGTTCCGCCACCTGATGACCGATGCCGCGGTCACGCGGCACTACCGCGTGCTCGCCTTCGACATGCCGTGGCACGGCAAGTCGCTGCCGCCGCCCGGGTGGCAGGACGAGGAGTACCGGCTCACCGCGGCGGCGTACGTCGAGCTGATCCGCACCTTCTGCCGCGCGCTGGCGCTCGAGCGTCCCGTCGTGCTGGGCTGCTCGATCGGCGGCAAGATCGTCCTGCACCTGGCGCTCGACCACGCGCGGGAGTTCCGCGCCCTCATCGGGCTCGAGGCCGCCGACGACCAGGCGCCGTGGTACGACGACACCGGCTGGCTGCACCGTCCCGACGTGCACGGCGGCGAGATCTGCGGCGCGCTGATGTCCGGGCTCGTCGCCCCGCAGAGCCCGCCGGAGCACCGCTGGGCGACGCTGTGGGGCTACATGCAGGGCGGGCCTGGCGTCTTCAAGGGCGATCTCCACTTCTATCGGGTGGACTCCGACCTGCGCGGCAGGGTCGGCGCCATCGACACGCGCGTCTGCCCGCTCTATCTCCTGACCGGCGAGTACGACTTCTCGTGCACGCCGGAGGACACGGAGCGCACGGCCGCGCAGATCCCCGGCGTGAAGCCGACCATCATGGCCGGCCTGGGCCACTTTCCGATGAGCGAGAACCCCGAGCGGTTCAGGAACTACATCCTGCCCGTCCTCGATGAGATCCGGAGGGGCGGCTGAACGCCGCCCCTCACCAAGGACGCGGGGCGAGCAGTGGGAGGAGGCCGGTCATGCGGTTGAAGGACAAGGTCGTCATCGTCACGGGTGGGGCGAAGGGCATCGGGCGGGCGTACTGCCTGGGGACGGCGGCGGAGGGGGCGCGGGTCGTGGTGGCGGACATCGTCGACCCGAAGCCCGTCGTCACGGAGATCGAGGCCCGTGGCGGCCAGGCCCTCGGCGTCGCGTGCGACGTCGCGCGCGAGGCCGACACGCTCCGGCTGGCCACCGAGACGCTGGCCCGGTTCGGGCGCATCGACGTGCTGGTGAACAACGCCGCCCTCTACGGCACGCTGACGCGCCGGCCCTTCACGGAGATCCCGGTCGAGGAATGGGACCAGGTCATGGCCGTCAACCTGCGCGGCCTGTTCCTGTGCGCCCGGGCGGTGTTCCCGGCCATGCAGGCCCAGGGCAAGGGCAAGATCGTCAACATCTCGTCGTCCACCTTCTTCAAGGGCGTCCCGGACTACATCCACTACACGACGTCGAAGGGCGGCGTGGTCGGCTTCACGCGCTCGCTGGCGCGGGAGCTCGGCCCCTCCGGCATCCGGGTGAACGCCATCGCCCCCGGGTTCACGCTGAGCGGGGACAACGAGCGCAACATCTCCGAGGAGCGCAAGCGCGCGAACGTCGAGGCGCGGATGCTCAGGCGCGCCGAGGTGCCCGAGGACCTGGTGGGCACGCTGGTGTTCCTGGCCTCGGACGACAGCGACTTCATCACGGGCCAGACGATCCTCGTGGACGGCGGCGGCAGCGTGCACTGAGGCCGGCCTCCGGCGTGCCGGGCGTCGGAACTCCTGGAGGCGGGGTGTACTATTCGCCCATGCCGAGCGCCGTCATCGACCGTCCGCCGATCGCCCGCCGTCTCGAGGCCGTGCCCTCTCCGTCCCCGCGCCGCCCCCGCCGGGCGGCGCGAGCCGCTGCCGGGGAGCGACCGCCCGACGAGGCCCGCCTCCCCGGCGCGGCGCCGGAGCCCCCGGCCGGGCCGGCGGGGCCGCTGCCGGGCGTGCTGCGGGGCGTGCGCGTGCTCGTCGTCGACGACGACGAGTCGAGCGTGGAGCTCTTCGCAGCGGCGCTGGCGGCCTGCGGCGCCGACGTCGTCACCGCGTCGAGCGCCCCGGACGGGCTGGACGTGTCCGCGGCGCGCGCCGTCGACGTCGTGGTCAGCGACATCGCCATGCCCGGGAAGGACGGCTACTGGTTCGTGAGCGAGATGCGGCGGCGGACCGAGGTGTCCCGGGTGCCGGTGATCGCCGTCACCGCCTACGGCCGGCAGCATTCGCGCGCCCGCGCGCTGGCCGCGGGGTTCGCCGATCACCTGGGCAGAAGCCCGTCGACCCCGAGGTGCTGTGCCGCACGGTGGCGAGGGCGGCCGGCCGCTGACGCGGCGCCCGCGTCGGGGGCTCAGCTCGCTCGCTGCGCCAGGGCGGCCACCGCGCGGGTGAGCTCGATCGGATCCAGGGGCTTCGTGAGGTAGAGGGCGAATCCGGTCTCGAGCGCGCGCGCCTGATTCTCCGACGACGCGTACGCCGTCATCGCGATGACCGGCACCTCGGCGCCCCGGGCGGCGAAGGCCGTCCGCATCGCGCGCAGCAGCATGAACCCGTCCTCGTCCGGCATGGCGAGATCGGTCAGCACCACGTCGGGCTGCCACGACGACACGACCTCGTAGGCGCGGAACGCCGAGAACGCCGTGCGCACGTCGGCGCCGGCCTCGCGGAGCGCCATGGCGGAGATGTCGAGCGCGTGCGGGTCGTCGTCCACCACCAGCACACGCAGGTCCTGCAGCGCGGACCGCCGCGCCCCCGCCGCGCCCGCGCCGGTCTCGCCGTTGCGGGCGGCGTCGACGGCCCGCCGGGCCGCCACCGGCAGCGTGACGGTGAAGGTCGCGCCGCGGCCCTTGCCCGGGCTCTCGGCCCGCACGCGCCCGCCGTGCAGCTCCACCAGCTGGCGCACGAGCGTGAGCCCCAGGCCGAGCCCGCCGTGGGCGCGCGTGCTCGAGCTGTCCTCCTGGCGGAACGGCTCGAACACGTGCGGGAGGAGCTCCGGCGCGATGCCCTCGCCCGAGTCGGCGACGACGATCTCCACGGCGCCGTCGGCCCGCCGCGCCGACACCTGGACGCGGCCGCCCGGCGGCGTGAACTTCACGGCGTTCATGGCGAGGTTCCACACGACCTGCTGCAGCCGGTGGGGCGCGCCGGCGATCGTGCCGAGCGACGGGTCCAGCGACGCCTCCAGCTCGATGTCCTTGGCGCCGGCCGCCGGCCGCACGGCGTCCAGCGTCGCCTCCACGACGCCGGCCAGGTCCACGATCTCGACATCGAGCCGCATGCGCCCGGTGACGATGCGCGAGAGATCGAGGAGGTCCTCGACGAGCCGGGCCTGCGCGGAGGCGCTGCGGAGGATGGCCTTGATGGCCCGGGCCCGGCCCGGCTCGTCCATGGCGGCGCTCTCCAGCATGCGCGCCCAGCCGAAGATCGCGTTGAGCGGCGTGCGCAGCTCGTGCGACACCGTGGCCAGCAGCTCGTCCTTGGTGCGGTTGAGCGCCTCGGCCTGCCGCCGCGCCTCCTGCTCGCGGGCGAGCAGCCGGGACCGCTGGTCCTCGATGCGCCGCCGCTCGGTGACGTCGCGGGCGATCTTGGAGGCGCCCACGATGCGCCCGGCGTGGTCCTTGATGGGCGACACGGTGATCGACACGTCCACCAGGCGGCCGTCCTTCGTGACGCGGATGGTGTCGAAGTGCTCGACGCGCTCGCCCCGCCGGAGCCGGTCCAGCACGTCCGCCTCCTCGGCGCGGCGGTCCTCGGGAACGATCAGCGTGACGTGGCGGCCGACGGCCTCGGCCGCCGTCCAGCCGAACATGCGCTCGGCCGCGGGGTTCCAGGAGGTGATGACGCCGTCCAGCGTCTTGCTCACGATGGCGTCGTCGGAGGACTCCACGATGGCGGCCAGCCGCGCCAGGGCCATGGCGCGATCGTGGCGCTCGCTGATGTCGCGGGCGACCTTGGAAGCGCCCACGATGCGCCCGGTCGCGTCCTTGATGGGCGAGATGGTGAGGGAGACGTTCACCAGCCGGCCGTCCTTCGTGATGCGGACCGTCTCCAGATGGTCCACGGGCTCGCCGCGGCGGAGCCGAGCCAGGACCTCGTCCTCCTCGGCACGGCGGTCCTCGGGGACGATCAGCGTGATGTGGCGGCCGACGGCCTCGGCCGCCGTCCAGCCGAACATGCGCTCGGCGGCGGGGTTCCAGGAGGTGATGACACCGTCGAGCGTCTTGCTGACGATGGCGTCGTCCGACGACGCGACGATCGCGGCGAGCCGCGCCCTGGAGATGCCGTCGTCCCGGTCGCGCTCGTCGTGCGGGAGATCGGACACTGAGGCTCAGCCTCCGCTGCGGGGCCGGGCGCGGTGCGTCGTCGACATGGCTTGCCCTCGCGTCCGGCGCCGAGAAGGTTGGGAAAAAATTTGCCTACCGCTCGACGCGACGTCTGCTCGGATCATACACCACCGTCCGCCGAGGCCGACGGCGCCGCGGCGCGGCGAACGACACGCCCCGCCGCGACCGCGCGCGCGGCCGCGGCGCCGTCACAGCGGCGTGCGGGTGATCCGGCCGGTCGCGTCCACGTACCACTTCTCGCTGGCGAAGGGCTTGCCGTCGAGCGTCGCCGCCATCCAGTCGGCCATGAGGCCCGGGGGATAGGGCCCGAGGTTCGCCGCCGGCACGTTGCCGACGGAGTGCCGCGAATCCTGGTAGACGACGAAGCGCTTCGGTCCCTGCACCGCGCGGAGGAGCCGCTCGGTGTGCTCGAGCGGCGACAGCTCCTCGGCCTCGCCGGCCACGCAGAGGTAGGGCGCGCGGATCCGCTCGGCGTGACCCTCCCAGGTCATCGTCGTGCGCATCCGGTCGAACTCGGCCTCGTCGCCGATACCCGCCATGTACATGAAGCGCATCTTGAAGGTCGGCGAGGCTTCCTCGAAGATCGTGTGGAACCCGGGCTCGTGGCACACGGCGGAGACGGCCACGGCGCGGATGCGCGGCTCGTGGGCGGCGGCGATCGTGCCGAAGAAGGAGCCGAAGCTGTTGCCGGCCAGGCCGATCCGTCCCGTGTCGACCTCGGGCCGGTCCACGAGCCAGTCGGCCAGCGCCGTGCCCGTCGCCACCCAGGCGTCCATGCTGAAGTAGATGTCGAGCACCGGGCTCTCGTACTGGCCGGGGCCGTCCACGGCCAGCACGGCCATGCCGCGCGACAGCCAGCGGTCGCCGTACATGGCCACGCCCATCTCCTTGAAGCTGTCCATGCCCGGCAGCGAGATCACCACCGGCACGCGGCCGCCGCGGTGACCCGGCGGCAGGTGGAACCACGCCGGCAGCGCGCGGCCGCCGGGGATGGGGATCCACGCCGCCTCGACGTGGTGGTCGGCGAGCGCCGCGTACCTGGTGTAGCACTCGCGCTTGCGGGTGTTGTAGAAGCGGTTCTGCGCGTCGTTCTCGTCGATCGGCCACTGCGCCGCGCCCCAGTGGATGGCGGCCATGAAGTAGTTCTCGCGCGCCGTCACCCGGTGGCCGTCCTGCTCGGCGGCCTGGGCCCTGGCCTCGCGCCGGCGGGCCACGGCCTCGAAGGCCGGCGAGGCGTCGGCGAGCTTGGTGATGCGCTGGCGCAGGCCGGCGAAGTCGGCGCTGGCCTCCGGGCCGCACGGCGAGGAGAGGTACATCGAGCGCGGCTGGTCCCAGTCCATGCCGACGGACCGGATGACGTTGTCCAGCAGCCAGCGCTGCTCGGTGAAGCGCCGCGTGGCGGGCGCGCGGTGCGACGCAGGGCTCATGGGCTCCTCCTGCCCCGGTGGGGTCCTCGTGTCCGGGCACTATACTGCCAGGCATTCGAGGAGGGCCAGATGGAGCGCGGACAGGCGGCCAGGCGGCCGGTGGCGCTGGTGACGGGAGCATCGTACGGCATCGGGGCGGCGACGGCGGCCGCGCTGGCCCGCGACGGATTCGACGTCGCGGTGTCGGAGCTGGCGCCCGAGGACCTCGGCGACACCGTGGCCGCGGTGGCCGCGGCCGGCGCCAAGGCCACCGCGGTGGCCCTCGACGTCCGCTCGCTGGCGTCGATCCGGCAGGCCATCGCCGACGTGCTGGCCGCCTTCGGCCAGCTCGACGTCCTGGTGAACAACGCCGGGGTGCCGCTGACGCGGGCGGCCGTCGACGTCACGGAGGCCGAGTGGGACGCGGTGATGGCCGTCAACCTCCGCGGCGCCTTCTTCACCAGCCAGCAGGTCGGGCGGTACCTGATCGAGGCCGGACGGCCCGGCGGCATCGTGAGCATCGCCTCCACCCACGGCGTCATCGGCGTGGCCGAGCGCTCGACCTACGGCATCTCGAAGGCCGGGATCGTGCAGATGACGCGGATGCTGGCCATCGAGTGGGCGCCGCACGGCATCCGCGTCAACGCCGTGGCGCCGGGCACGGTGGAGACCCGCTCGCGCGCCGCCTTCTTCGCGGCCAATCCCGGGCGGCGCGCGTTCCTCATGGACCGCATCCCGCTCCGGCGCTTCGGCGCCGCCGCGGAGATGGCCGACGCGGTGGCCTACCTGGCGAGTCCTCGCGCCGCCTACATCACCGGACAGACCCTGCTCGTCGACGGAGGGCTCACCGCGTACTGATTCGGGGCCGCCTGGACGGCGACGTCCTTGACACGTCGGGGGGCGAGGCGCTATGCGTTGCGCCGACACGGACGCAGGGCCGCTCGGGTCGGCGCTCCGGGCGGCGCGCGCTTCCGGGAGGGCGAGCATGATCGTGCCGAGACGAGGCGTGACGGGGCTCCTGCTAATGGTGGTCGTGGCCGGCGCGGCCACGGCCGGCGAGGTGATCGGCAACACCTACATCAGCGAGAAGGACGGGGTCATCGAGATCTCGGCTCCCGCGTGGAACATCAAGGACACCGAGACGGCGGGCTCGCCCATGCTCGCCGAGCTCACCGTCAAGCAGCCCCTCGACGGCATGGTCCCCAAGGTGCAGTTCTTCCGGCTGGCGAACCCCGGCGGCGTCATCCAGCCCGACTTCCTGATCGGCCAGATCCGGGACGGTCTCGCCAAGCAGGGCGCCGAGGTCGGCCAGATCGAGCCGCGGCGCGTGGCCGGCAAGCGCATCCTGACGACGCAGTTCACGGTGAGCCGGGACGGGGGCCGGGCCCACGGCCTCATCTACATGCTCCGGGGGGACAGGGCGCTCTACTGGGCGCAGTTCTACAGCAACGTCGTGGTCTGGGAGCAGGCGCGGCCCCTGTTCGACGAGCTGATGGAGAAGGTGAAGTACTGAGCCGCCGGGCGGCGGCGATCGTCGCGCTGGCGGTGTCGGCCGCCGCGTGTGCGGCCCCGGCGCGCGACGCCTCGGCCCCGGCCGGGGACGCGCCCGCGCGCGCCGCGGCCGCCGGCGGTGACGCCAGCGCCGTCGTCGCCCTGGCCACGCAGGCCGCGCGCCACGTCGAGCGCGGCCGGCCCGTCGAAGCGCTGCGCGCGCTCCGCCGCGCCCGGGAGCAGGCGGCCGCGCTGGGGCGCGACGACGCCCACGCCGAGGTCCTCGTGGTCCTGGGCGAGCTCTACACGTCGACCGCGGACTTCGACCGGGCGCGCTCGTATTTCCAGGAGTCGCTCGCCCGCGCCGAGCGGGCACGCGATTCCGCGCGGACCGCGCGGGCGCTGAACGGCCTGGCGCGCCTGGACCTCCACGCGACCCGGTACGCCTCGGCGGCCGAGCGCCTGGAGCGCGCGCGGCTCGCCGCCGCGGGGTCCGCCGCCCTCGCCGACACGCTCCGGCTGCTCTCCGAGCTGCGCGCTCGCCTGGGCGACCTCGCGACGGCGCAGCGCCTGGCCGCCGAGTCGCACGGGCCGGCCGCCGGACGCCTGCCGCTCGGCGAGGCGCGCGCCGTCGCGCAGCGGGCGCGCGTCGCGGCGCGGGCCGCCTCGTACCGCGAGGCCCTCGAAGCCTGGGAGGCCGCGCTCGGCCGCTTCCGGACGCTGGGCGCGCTGCCCGATGCGGTGGACGCCCTCATGAGCCTGGGCGATCTCCACGACCAGCTCGGCGTCACCGGCGAGAGCAAGCCGCGCTACGAGGCCGCCCTGGTCCTCTTCCGGGAGATCGGCGACGGGGCGGGCGAGGCGCGCGCGCTCGTGCGCCTGGCCCGCGTCGAGCGGCGTCTGGGCCGGCCCGAGCTCGCGCTGGCCCACGCCGATGCGGCGCTCGCGCTGGCGCGCCGGCGCCACGACTACGTCACCGAGGCCGAGGCCCTGGTGGAGCTGGGCGAGATCTGGACCGGTCAGCCGGTCGCGCGGATGCCGAACCTGCCGAATCCCGAGGTCGCCCGGCGCCACCTGCGCGCCGCCCGCGAGATCTACAAGGACGCCGGCGACCGCGGGGCCGGCGCCGGCGTCTGGCTGCGGACCGGCGCCATCCTGCTGCGCGCACGCCAGTACGTGACGGCCGCGCGCGTGTTCGAGTTCGTCGTCCGGACGGCGCGCGAGCTCGACGACGAGGACCTGCTCTGGCAGGCGCTGCGCGGCGAGGCCGCCACGCTGGCCGGACAGGGAGCCTTCGGCGCCGCGGCCGGCCGCTACGAGGCGGCCATCGCCGTGCTGGAGCGCGTCTACGCGCGCACCGCGGGGCTCGGCCAGGAGGCCCGCGCCTCCTTCCTGGGCGACCGGCGCGGCATCTACGAGGAGTACGTCGACGTGCTGATCCGGCTGCGGCGCCAGGGCGGCGGGCCCGAGCTGGAGGCGGCGGCGTTCGCGGCCGCCGAGCAGGCCAAGAGCCGCCAGTTCGCCGAGATGGTCGCCGCGGGCGGCGTCGAGCGGCTCGCCGTCACGGGCGACCCGCGCCTGCGCGAGCTGCTCGCCGACGAGCGCTCGCTCCGCGCGGATCTCGCGCAGGTCACCAGTGCGCTGGCCGGCCCCGGCGGCCGGTCGGCCCAGGCCGGCGACCTCGCCGGCCGCGCGGCGGCGCTCCGCCGCGCTCACGACGACGTGGTGAGCCGGCTGGAGGCCGAGTTCCCGCGCCACGCCGAGCTGCTCCGCCCCCGGCCGGTGGCCGTCGCCGACGTCCAGGCCGTGGTGCAGCCCGGGGAGGCGCTCGTCTCGTACTTCGTCGGGCCGGCGGCGACCGTGGTCTTCGTCGTCACCCGCGACCGGCTCGTGATGCGCCCGATCGACGCGTCGCGCCGCGAGCTGCGAGCGCTCGCCGACCGCTTCCGCCGGCCGTTCGCCAGCGTGTCGAGCCTCGGGGACCTCGCGAAGTGGGATCCCGCGCCGGCGCACGGGCTCTACGCGCGGCTGGTGGCGCCGATCGCGCCCGCGCTGCCGGCGGACGCGACGCTGCTCGTGGCCGGCGACGACGTCCTCTATACCGTGCCGTTCGAGGCGTTCCTGCGCCGGCCGCCCCCGCCTCTCGACGCCTCGCGGCGCCCGCTGTTCGCCGACCTGGCCGGGCTCGACTGGCTGGGCGACGCGCATCCCATCGCGTACGTCCCCTCGGCCGCGGCGCTTCGCGCCCTGCGGGGCGACCGGGGGGCGGCGCGCTGGCAGGCGGCGCTGGTGGCCTTCGCCGATCCCGACTTCGGCGAGGGCGGCGGGGCGGCGCTGCGGTGGGTCGCGCGCAGCGGCACCGCGGCCCTGGCGCGACTGCCGGAGACCGCCGACGAGGCGCGGGCGGTGAGCGCCATCCTCGGCGGCACGAGCCACATCTTCCTGCGGGCCGACGCCGCCGAGACGCGGCTCGGCGATCCGCAGCTGGCCTCCGCGCGCGTCGTGATGTTCTCGACGCACGGGCTGCTCGGCGGCGAGGTCTCGGCCGTCGTCGAGCCGGCCCTCGCCCTCGCGCAGGTCGGCAACCCGCCGGGCGTGGATGGCTTCCTCTCGATGAGCGAGGTGCTCGGCCTGCGGCTGGCCGCCGATCTCGTCGTGCTCTCGGCGTGCAACACGGCGGGCGAGCCGGACGCCGCGCGCCTGGGCGAGGGCTTCGCGGGGCTCACGCGGTCCTTCATGTACGCCGGCGCCCGCAGCCTGGTCGTGTCGCACTGGCCGGTGGGCAGCCGGGCGACGGTGACCCTGATGACGGCGTTCTTCGACGAGCTGCGCACGGGCGTCTCGAAGCCCCGGGCGCTGGCCGCCGCCCGCCGGCGGCTCCGAGGCGTCGCCGACGGCGGCGTCGCGCTCGCCCACCCGTTCTTCTGGGCGCCCTTCGTCGTCGTGGGCGAGCCGCGCTAGCGGCCTTTGCGCCCGCCGCGACTCGCGGTATCGTGAGCGGCGCCGACTCCCCGAGCCTGGAGGCGCCCATGGCCCAGCCCGCCGTCTCGCTCAGCCACTTCGGCATCTTCGTGACCGACGCCGCCCGCATGGAGGACTTCTACACGCGGGTCCTCGGGCTCTTCGTCACCGACCGCGGCAGCCTCGAGCACGGGCCCACGCTCGTGTTCCTGTCGCGCGATCCCGACGAGCATCACCAGCTGGTGCTGGTCACCGGGCGCCCGCCGGAGTCCGGCTACAACGTGGTGAACCAGATCTCCTTCAAGCTGGCGACGCTCCAGGATCTCCAGGCCATGTACCGGCGGCTGCGGGCCGAGGGCATCAAGGAGTTCCGCGTCGTCACCCACGGCAACGCCTGGTCGGTGTACTTCCCCGATCCCGAGGGCAACCGCGTCGAGTGCTTCGTGGACACGCCCTGGCACACGCCGCAGCCGCTCGCCGTGCCGATCGACCTGGAGGCGCCGGCCGAGACGATCATGGCGGAGACGGAAGCGCTCTGCCGGAACCGGCCGGGCTTCGTCGACCGCGCGGAGTGGCGCCAGCGCCAGGTCGCGCGAATGGCCTGACGCGGGTCCCGGCGGGGAGTCGGCGCCTCAGGCCCCCGGTGTGGCCGCCGGGACCGCCTCGCGGAGGACGGCCGCGGCGGCGGTGGCGACGGCGGTTCCCTCGAAGAACCGGGGATTGCCGGTGCCCCACAGGCGGACGGCGTTGGCGAACGTGAAGTCGCGGAAGTCGTCGGCGGAGATCAGACCGTCCTCGACCAGCTCGTAGGCCTCGGGCAGCACGTCGAGCATGTCGGGGACGTCGAAGTGGCCGATGTCGGACCCGAACATGGCGTTGAGCCGCGCGCCGAAGGGGTTCAGCCGGCGGTCGAAGGCCAGCGCGTTGAGGCGGTCGTCGGCCTCGCAGCCGAAGAAGAAGGGCGGCACGAAGAGGTCGCGCAGGTCTTCGCGCCGCTCGATGCCGCACGCCGCGTAGTCGTCGAGGTCGGCCACGCCGCCCGTGGCCGCGGCCGCGTCGGGATCGGGCCAGCCGTCGCGCGCGCGGAGCGCGGCGGCCAGGTCGTCGGCGCCGTACTTGCCCACCAGTTCCGCGAGCAGGGTCCGGTCGAGGGCGCGCGGGTCGGTGTGCTCGAGGGCCGTCCGGTTGCGCTTGTCCCAGTGGCCGACGAGATCGGCGTACAGCATGCACGCCCAGGCCACGCCGCCCTCGAGGAAGGCGAAGCGCAGGCCGGGGAACCGGCGCGTGACGCCGCCGAGGAACAGCGCCTTGCAGACGGCGTGGCCGGCGGCGGCGAAGTGACCGATGTGGTTGTAGGTGAAGTTGCTGGGCGACAGCCGCAGCCCCTGACGGCGCACGCCCGTGTGGAACGTCGGCGCGATGCCCAGCTCGGCGCACCGCGCCCACACGGGGTCGTAGTCGTGCTCGCTGTCCAGGCCCAGCGCGTCGTACCAGACGGCGAAGCGCGCGGCCTCGCCGTCGGCCGCGGCCACCGACGGCACCGGGCGCGCGGGCAGGCTGCCGAACATCGCCACCTTGAAGCCGAGCTGGCGCGTGGCGTGCTCGAGCTCCTCGATCGCCTCCTCCGGCGTGTGCACGGGGACGACGGCGGCCGGCGTGATGCGGTCGGCGAAGTCGCGGAAGCCGTCGGCGGTCAGCACGTTGAAGGCCCGGCACGTCGCCCGGCGCTGGGCGTCGTCGGCGATGCGGGGCACGCGCAGTCCCACCGTGGGGTACAGCACCGCGAAGTCGATGCCCAGCTCCTCCAGCCGCTCGTGGAGCAGCCGGGGCAGCATGGCGGTCGCCCGGTCCCGGGTGTTCCGCGACGGCGAGGACCAGAACGCTTCCTGCGACATCCGCCGCCGGCGCCGCTCGGCCACGGACATCGCCAGCGACTCCCGCACCTGCCGGCCGATCGACAGGAAGCCCTCGGCGGCCCGGTCGCCGCCGATCTTCCTGATCTGGTCGCTCACGACGGGGCCGTACTCCAGCCAGTGGCCGTCGGCGTCGATGACGGGATGGCTCAGTCGGGCGCGGATGCGGGCGGGGGCGAGATGACCGTTGCCGTCCACGGGGCACCTCCTGGGGGTGGCGCCATTCTGCACGCGGCGCCCGGCGAGTCAACCCGGGCGAGGACTTGGCGCGCGCGGCGCCCTTCGCCGGCCGGCTTTCGGCGCCCGCCGGACGGCAGCGGGCCTGCCCGGCACTTAATTGCCCGAACAGTTAAAGGCGTATACCATTCCGGCATGCCGTCCCCGTCGCGACCCCGAGGCCGATCGGCGGAAGCCCAGCGGCTGCTCGATCTCCTGAACGCGCTCGGCAGCACGACGTTCCGGCAGCTGCTCTACCAGCGGGCCTCCGAGCTCGACCTGACCTACGCGCAGTCCCAGGTGCTCTTCCACGTGGTCGACCATCCCGGCTGCCACATGGGCGAGGTGGCCAAGGCCTTCGGCGTCACGCTGCCGGCGGTGACGCACATCATCGACCGGCTGGAGGAGAAGAAGTTCGTCGTGCGCGGCGACCACCCGGCCGACCGCCGCGTGTACGTGCTGGAGGCGACCGCGCAGGGCCGGGCGCTCGTCGAGGAGCTGCACGGCATGCAGATGCGGAGCGTCGAGGAGGTGCTGGCGCGGATGACGGCCGGCGACCGCGACCGCGTCATCAAGGGCCTGGAGGCCCTGGTCGACGCGGCGACCCGGGTGGCGCGCGGATGAGACGCGCGGCCGCGGCCCTCGCCCTCGTCGCGGTCGCGGCCGTGCTCGCCGCGGGATGCTCGGATCGCGCCGGTGAGGCGAAGTCCCGCCCGGCGACGCCGCCCGCCGTCCCCGTCGGCGTGGCCATCGCCGAGCGCAAGATGGTGCCCCTCCAGGTCACCGCCGTCGGCACCGTGCAGGCCTACACGACCGTCGCCGTGAGGCCGCAGGTGGCGGGGCAGATCGTGCAGGTGCACTTCGCCGAGGGCCGCGAGGTCAAGCGCGGCGACCTGCTCTTCACCATCGACCCGCGGCCCCTCGAGGCCGCCGTCCGCCAGGCCGAGGCGAACGTCGCCCGCGACCGGGCGGCGCTCCGGCAGGCCGAGGCCGCGCTGGCGCAGCGGCGGGCCGAGGTGGCCCAGACCGAGGCCAACCTGGAGCGCGACCTGGCGCAGCTCGACATGGCGCGCGTGCAGGACGAGCGCTACCGCGAGCTGGTGCGGCGCGAGCTCGTCGCCCGCGAGCAGTACGACCAGGTGCGCACCACGCTCACCGCGCTGCAGGCCACCGTCCAGGCCGACCGGGCCGCCGTGGACAACGCCCGCGCGTCGGCGCTCGCCGCCGAGGCCATGGTCGACAACGCGCGGGCCGTCATCAAGGCCAACGAGGCGGCCGTGGAGAACGCCCGGCTGCAGCTCGCCTACACCACGATCCGGGCGCCGATGGACGGCCGCACCGGCAACCTGCTGGTGCAGGCCGGCAACGTCGTGAAGGCCAACGAGGGCGACCTGGTGCTGATCGCGCAGGTGCGCCCGATCTACGTCTCCTTCGCGGTGCCCGAGCAGCACCTGGCGGCGATCAAGAAGTTCCAGGCCGCCGGCGGCCTGACGGTCGAGGCCGTGGTCGACGGCGGGGCCCGCCGCGTGGTCGGGACCGTGACCTTCATCAACAACACCGTCGATCCGACCACCGGGACCATCCAGCTCAAGGCGACGTTTTCGAACGCCGACAACGCGCTCTGGCCGGGCCAGTTCGTGGACGTGGCGCTCACGCTGACCACCGCGCCGGCGGTGGTGACCCCGGCCCAGGCCGTGCAGGCGGGGCAGCGCGGCCCCTTCGTGTTCGTGGTGAAGCCGGACCTCACCGTGGAGTCGCGGCCCATCAAGCCCGGCCGGCGGCTCGGTGACGAGCTCGTGATCGAGGAGGGGCTGACCGGGGGCGAGCGGGTGGTCACCGACGGCCAGCTCCGCCTGGTCCCCGGCGCCCGCGTGGACATCAAGCCGCCCAAGACGTCGTGAGCTCCGCCCTCTTCATCCGCCGCCCCGTCCTCACCACGCTGCTCATGGCGGCCATCGTCATCTTCGGCCTGATGGCCTACCAGCGGCTGCCCGTCAACGACCTGCCCAACGTCGACTTCCCGACGATCCAGGTCACGGCCCAGCTGCCGGGCGCGAGCCCGGAGACGATGGCCTCCGCGGTGGCGACGCCGCTGGAGCGCCAGTTCTCGACCATCGCCGGCATCGACTCGATGACGTCGACCAGCGCGCTCGGCGTGGCGCAGATCACCATCCAGTTCACGCTCAGCCGCGACATCGACGCCGCCGCCCAGGACGTGCAGGCGGCCATCACCAAGGCGGCGCCGCTGCTGCCGCCCAACATGCCCACGCCGCCCACCTATCAGAAGGTGAACCCCGCGGACCAGCCGGTCATCTACATGGCGCTCAGCTCGCCCACGCTGCCCTTCTACACCGTGGACGAGTACGCCCAGACCAACCTGGCCCAGCGGATCTCCACCATCACCGGCGTGGCCCAGGTCTTCGTGTTCGGCTCGCAGAAGTACGCGGTGCGCGTGCAGGTCGATCCCCGCGCCCTGGCCGCCCGCGGCATCGGCATCGACGAGGTGGAGCAGGCGGTCGCCCGCGCCAACGTCAACAAGCCGACCGGCACGCTGTTCGGCGCCCACCAGGCCGTGAACATCCAGGCGACGGGCCAGCTCATGGACGCCGCCGCGTACCGGCCGCTGATCGTGGCCTACCGCAACGGCTCGCCGGTGCGCCTGCAGGAGCTGGGGCGCGTCATCGACGGCGTGCAGACGGACAAGGTCGCCTCCTGGTTCAACGACGACCGCGCCGTGGTGCTGGCCGTCCAGCGCCAGCCGGGCACGAACACCATCCAGGTCGTGGACGCCATCCGCGCCCTGCTGCCGGTGTTCCGGCAGCAGCTGCCGGCCTCGGTGAGCCTGAACGTGGTCTACGACCGGTCGGTGGCCATCCGGGAGTCGGTGCACGACGTGCAGTTCACCCTCCTGCTCACCATCGTCCTCGTCGTGCTGGTGATCTTCCTGTTCCTGCGCAACCTCTCGGCCACGATCATTCCCGGGCTGGCGGTGCCGATCTCCATCATCGGCACCTTCGCCGTCATGTACGCGCTGGGCTACTCCATCGACATCATCTCGCTGATGGCGCTCACGCTCTGCGTGGGCTTCGTGGTGGACGACGCGGTGGTGATGCTGGAGAACATCGTCCGCCACATGGAGGGCGGGGCGAGCCGGATGGAGGCCGCCCTCAAGGGCTCGCGGGAGATCGGCTTCACGATCGTCTCCATGACCATCTCCCTGGCCGCCGTGTTCATCCCCGTCCTCTTCATGGGCGGCGTGGTGGGCCGGCTGCTCAACGAGTTCGCGGTGGTCATCGGCGTGGCCGTGCTCATCTCCGGCGTCGTGTCGCTCACGCTGACGCCGATGCTGTGCAGCCGCTTCCTCCGGCCGCCCCACGCCGGCGGCAGCCGCCTGTATCGGGCCTCCGAGCGGTTCTTCGACGCCATGCTGGCGACCTACGACCGGTCGCTGCGCGTGGTGCTTCGCTACCGGCGGACGACCATGGCCGTCCTGCTCCTGACCTTCGGGCTGACGGCCTACCTGTTCGTCGCCATTCCCAAGGGGTTCATCCCCACCGAGGACAACGGCACCATCTTCGCCTTCACCGAGGCCGCGCAGGATGTCTCGTTCGAGGCCATGATGGCGCGCCAGCGCGCCGTGGCCGAGGTGTTCCGGACGCATCCCCACGTCGAGCAGCTCGTGTCGTTCATCGGCGCCAGCGGGTCCAGCACGGTGCTCAACAACGGCCGGCTCTTCGCGCGCCTCAAGCCCCGCCGCGAGCGGCCGCCGGTGGAGGAGATCATCGCCGACCTGCGGCCGAAGCTCGCGCAGATCCCGGGCATCCGCGTCTACCCGCAGGTGCTGCCGACCATCCGCATCGGCGGTCAGCTCACCAAGGCCGTCTACCAGTACACGCTGCAGGACGCCGACCTGCAGGAGCTCTATCACTGGGCGCCGCGGCTCTACGAGCGCCTGCGCGAGCTGCCCGCGCTGCAGGATGTGAACACCGACCTGCAGATCACCAGCCCGCAGATCGTCGTCGACATCGACCGCGACAAGGCCTCGGCCGTGGGCGTGACGGCCGACCAGATCGAGAGCGCGCTGGGCGCCGCCTATGGCTCGCGGCAGGTCTCGACGATCTACACGCCGTCGAACCAGTACTGGGTCATCCTGGAGCTCGACCCGCAGTTCCAGCGCGATCCCACGGCGCTGGAGCGCCTGTACATCCGCTCGACCGGCGGCCGCCTGGTGCCGCTCGCCTCGGTGGCCCGGCTGCGGCCGGGACTCGGGCCGCTCACCGTGCAGCACCTGGGGCAGCTGCCCGCGGTGACCATCTCGTTCAACACCCGGCCCGGCGTGTCGCTGAGCGACGCCGTGGCCCAGGTGGAGGCCGTGCAGCGCGAGCTGCGCGTGCCGGCCACGCTGAGCGCCACCTTCCAGGGCGCGGCCCAGGCCTTCCAGGACTCGCTGCGCGGGCAGGGCATGCTGCTGCTCGTGACGATCCTGGTGATCTACCTCGTGCTCGGCGTGCTCTACGAGAGCTTCATCCACCCCCTCACCATCCTCTCGGGGCTGCCGTCGGCCGGCGTCGGCGCGCTGCTCACGCTGGTGCTCTTCGGCATGGAGCTGAACATCTACGGCTTCGTGGGCATGATCCTGCTGGTGGGCATCGTGAAGAAGAACGCCATCATGATGATCGACTTCGCGCTGGAGGCCGAGCGCAGGGGCGCCACGCCGGCCGAGGCCATCTACCAGGGCTGCCTGCTGCGCTTCCGTCCCATCATGATGACCACGATGGCCGCGCTCCTGGGCGCGCTGCCGATCGCGCTGGGCATCGGCGCCGGCGCCGACGCCCGGCGCCCCCTGGGCCTGGCCGTGGTGGGCGGCCTCGTCGTGTCGCAGCTGCTGACCCTCTACATCACCCCGGTGCTCTACCTCTACATGGAGGGGGCGCAGCGCATGCTCGCCACGCACCCCATCTCGCGCATCTTCTTCTGGCGGCGCTCCCGCCCCGGCCTGCTCTCTCCCCGCCACGCCGAGCGCTAGGCCCGAGCCTCTGCCGCGCCGCGCTCATCGCGGTCGTTCCCGCCGTCGCCGGCGACTCGACCGCCGCACCATGCCGGCGGCGCCCGCGCGCGTGGGCGCCGATCGGCGCCGGCCGCACGGCGCCGCCCCGGTCGCGTGCGCGCGCGGGCTTCGCCCGCGCGATCGAGAACCCGGGGGAGGCGGCGACGCGCATGCCGTCGGGCCTGCCACGAGCGTCGGGAGGGGCGCAGCCGGCTTCCGACTTCAGAGGCTCTCGAAGATCTGGTAGAGGGCCTCGTACTCGGTGGCCCAGTAGGGCTCGGTGCCGAAGGCGGGGAAGCCGGTGCGGAACGAAGGGTCGTCCCAGCGGCGCGCGATCCAGGCCGACATGTAGATGATCCGGAGCGCGCGCAGGGGCTCGCACAGCGCCAGCGTCGAGCGGTCGAACTCGCGGAACACCTCGTAGCCCTGCAGCAGGTCCTCGCGGCCGCGCCGGGCCTCCTCGGAGTCGCCGCGCGAGAGCAGCCAGAGGTCCTGCACGGGCGGACCGACCAGCGTGTCGTCGAAATCGAGCAGGATCGGCCCGTCGGCGGCCCAGATGACGTTGCCCCAGTGCAGGTCGCCGTGGATGCGCTGCGCGGGTGCGGCGGCCAGGCGGGGGGCGGCGGCGTCGGCGATGCGGCGGGCCACGTCGCCGTAGCGCCCGGCGAGCGGGCCCTGCAGGACGCGGCCGCCGAGCAGCACCTCGAGCGGCTGGTGGACGTAGCGCTCCACCGTGAAGCGCGGCCGGTGGGGGGCGTCCCTGGCGGCGCCCACGGCGTGCATGCGGCCGATGAGGCGCCCGATCTGGCGCCGCCGCTCGGCGTCCAGCTCGTCCAGCGTCCGCCCGCGGACCTTCGGGAAGGCGGCGTAGAAGATGCCGTCGATCTCCGCGAGCGTGGCGCCGATGCCCAGGTCGAGGGGCGGCACGGCGGGGAGCTCGGCCTCGGCCAGGTCGGCCAGGAAGGCGTGCTCGTCGAGGATGGCCTCGCGCGACCATCGCTCCGGGCGATAGAACTTCACCACCAGGCGGCGCTCGTCCTCGAGCTCCACCTCGTAGACGCGGTTCTCGAAGGCCCGGAGCGGCAGGCAGCGGCCGGTCGTGCGCAGGCCGCCCACCTCGACGGCGTCGAGCACGCGGTCGGGGGTGAGCGCGAAGAAGCCCTTGGTCACGCGCGCGATCCTACTGCACGGCCGCAGGCGCGGCGCCCGGTGCCGCGCGACGCTCGCCGGGAGCCCGGGGCCGGCGATACAATGGCGGCCAGCCAGCAGGGAGGTCACCATGCCGAACAGCGATGCCAGCGTTCCGACCGCTCCCGCCATGGCCGAGCCGCCGCGCGCGATCAACCACGTGGTCCTCAACGTGCGCGACCTCGAGGTCTCGCACCGCTTCTGGACGGAGATCATGGGGTTCCGGTGCGTCGCCGAGCTCAAGCCCATCCCCGGCCGCACGCGGCCGAAGATGCGCTTCTACAGCGGCGTCGACGCCACCGGCGCGGTGACCCATCACGATCTGGCGCTGGCCGAGGTCCCGGCGGCCACCGCCACCGGCGGGCCCGAGGGCGAGTGGAGCCTCATGCCCGGCCGGGTCGGGCTCAACCACGTCGCCATCGCGTGGCCCGATCGCGAGTCCTGGCTGAGACAGCTCGCCTTCCTCCGCGCCCGGGGCGTGCGCTTCCACCGCCGGATCAACCACGGCATGACGCACAGCGTGTACATCTCCGATCCCGACGGCCACGGCATCGAGGTGCTGTACGAGCTACCCCGCGAGGTGTGGGAGGCCGACATCGACGCCGCGCAGAACTACTCGGAGCCGTTGCCCACCGAGGGCGAGGAATCGCTCGTCGATCGCACGGACAATCCCGTCTTCGGCGTCGCCGAGGCCCGGACGGCCTGACGTCCCGTCACGGTCAGGGCGGCGCCCGCGCCTGCGCCCAGGGTGTTGGCCACCACGTCGGCGAGCGACGACGCGCGCCACGCCAGCCAGAACTGCGCGGTCTCGGCGGCGATGGAGAACGCCGCCGCGCCCCCGATCGCCGTCGCGATGGCCGCCACCGCGCCGGCGCGCCCGGCGCCGCGCCGGAGGGCCACCATCACCCCGATCGGCACGAAGATGCCGACATTGAGCACGAAGTCGCGGACCGCGGACGCGGGCGACAGTCCCAGGCGCGTGGCCAGCCAGCGGTGCTCGCGCTGGGCGTGCCATTCGGCATCGGCCGGCACGACGAGCAGGGCGGTCAGCACCAGGACGTAGGCGATCCCGTACGGCGTCAGGCGCAGGCGAGCCACGCGCGCTGAGGATGCAAGCGCGGTTCCAGCGGGGACGGTGCCGGGCGGGGGACGGCTGGTGAGGCGGCGCCGCTACGCGCGCTCCCCGCAATCGGCCTCGCACACGGCGATCCAGTCGTCGAGCGACGCGCTCGAGGGCGAGGACCGCCGCCGGCGCGGGTTCGCCAGAGCGGCCAGCCCGAGGAGCGCGCCCACGAGGACGTCCACGCTCGACCGGCCGGCGTCAGACCGCGCGCGCCAGCGACGGGGGCAGGCGCCGGACGACCGCGAAGGCGTTCGACTGCAGCGTGCGGCTGATGGTCCGGACGCGGCGCTCGGCGTGCCGGCGATCCACGCGGGGTGGTGTCGAGCCCCGGCGCCGCTCGGCATGCCGGCGGTCGAGGACGATCTCCACCGTCGCCTCGTCCGCGAAGGACCGCTTGAGCTGCTCGTAGAGGTCGATGCGGTCCCGCTTCACCACGAACAGGATCTTCGCGTTCTCCATCCGCCCCCCTGGATGCCGTCGCGCCTGCGGCGGGTCGCGAGTCCGGCCCAGCCACGCTAGCCGAAGCCGCGCGGCCGTGCAAGCGCCCGGTTGCCGGTCAGCCGCCCTGGCGCTGGGGGAATGCCTGGGGAGACACCGGACTCGTCTCCGGCGTGAGATTCAGGACGGTGTCCTTGCCGGCGGTCACCTCGACCGGCGTGTCCCACAGGCGTATCGCGCTCACCTGCGCCATGAGCCGGTAGCGGCCCTCGGGCACCCCGGAGACCGCGTAGGGCTCGCCCAGCCGCGTGCGCGCCTGCAGCCTGCGCCCCTTCGTGGCCGGCTCGTCGCCGACGAGGAGGATCTGCAGCGTCAGGCGGTGGGAATCGGGACCGGCGTCCGGCCAGGTCGTGGCGCCGGACACCGTGCCCGTGGACCTGGGGTCGACCGGTTTCGCGGCGGCGGTCGTGGCCAGCGGCTCGAGCTCGAGCGCGCCGACGTCCTGCAGCCACTGCCGCGCGGCGGCGACCTCGGGCAGGGAACGGCGGCCGTGCGCGACCACCCACCGGAGCTGCTCGACGGCCTCCTGGTGCCGGTCGGCGTGGCTCAGCGCCGAGCCGAGCGCGAAGCGCAGCAGGACGTCGTCGGGCTCGGCCCGCAGCGCTTCCCGGTACTTGACGATGGCCCCGGCCCAGTCGCCGCGCTGGGCCAGCGCGTGCGCGGCGAGACGGGCGGGGCCGACGGGCAGCGGCCCCGGCGGGACGGCGGCCTGCGGCGCGGGCGACCGCCCGCATCCGGCGGCGAGCGCGGCGGCGACCACGAGCACGGCGAGGCCGGCGCGGCGCACCGTCAGTTCTCCCGCCAGCTGTAGAGCTGCATCGCCGAGCGCCGGTTGAAGAACCCGTTGAGCGCGAAGTCGAGCGCCTCCTTGCTGTAGCGGATCTTGGCGTTGCCGGCGAAGAGGCCCTCCCGGAAGCCGGCCGCCTCGTCCGTCGACGTCTCGTTCGAGATGACGGCGCCATAGACGGACTGGTTGCCGCCGCCCATGAAGCCCACGCCCACGTAGCCGCCGGAGACGATGATCGGGCCGTTCCAGCGGAAGTTGCCGCTGATCTTGAGGTCGCCGTCCTCGACGATCAGGATGCCGTAGCCGGTCGTGTCCCCCGACAGCGACAGCGCCGTGAACTGCGAGGTCGGGTCCGGCTCGGTGCCCTTCACGTGCACGATCACGGGATTGGTCGGGCTCCCGAACGTCTGCGAGCTGAGCGACACGGGATCGTTTGGCGAGCTCTGCATCTTGATGATGTCCGCGCTGGGCGGCAGGGCGCCGATGGCCTCGATGAACTCGTGGACGGCGCTCATCGTGGCATTGGGGTCCGTATCGATCGTGTTGTCGCCCTCGCCGCTCTGCGCGGGGTCCTCGCGACGGCCCGTGACGTTGTCCTGCTGGTTGCCGCTCAGCGTCGCCTCGACCCTCGCCTCGTTGGCCGGGAACTGGGTCGACACGGCGACGCCCCAGACGGCGGGATTCACCCCGTCGGGGCCCGAGGGGTCGACGCCCGGGGGCGGCATGCGCCAGTCGTTGCCGGAGATCTCGAAGGAATTGCCGGTGAAGCCCGTGTCCGCCTGCGTGCCCGGGAACGACACGGCGGCGTTGAAGTCGAAGGTCAACGGCCGCGGGCGGCGCATGGCCGCGGTGATCGTGCGGCTGACGCCGCGCACGGTGCCGGTGGCGGTCATGATGACGACGCCGTTGGTGTCGAGGGTGACGTTGGCCGCGGGCTCGGGCGGCAGCCCGGTGATGCCGGTGTCGCCGGGCTGGGTGTCGTTGCGCACGGTGACGACGAAGGTGCCGAACGCCGGGTCCATGGGGCCGGCGGGGCCGGGGAGCGCCATCGGCCCCGGCCCCGAGATCTGCCCGAGCGTCAGCATGGCGTTCCAGTGGGCATTCTGGGCGGCCATCACGAAGCCGCCGTTGGCCGTCAGCACGGCCGGCGGCACCGTGGCCATCTGGTCGAACCCCCACTCGAGGCCGGCGTCGGCGACCAGGCGGGCCTGCGAGGTGGTCGTCAGGTTCTGCGAGATCTGGGGCTCGAGGGCGCTGACGGAGAGGAACGCCAGCATGAGGCCGGCCATGGCGACGAGCATGATCATCGCCATCACCAGCGCCACCCCCCGCTCGTCCTGGAGTACGGCGGTGATCCTCGTCATGGCTGCCTCCGCGCCGCCGCGGTCACTTGTTCCGCAGCCTGATGCTGTCGTTCATGCGCACGACGACGTGCCCCGGCGTGCCGGACGCGCTCGTCTCGGAGACGGCCTGCAGGGTCAGGATCACCGTCGTGATGTCCGAGCCGACCGCGGGAGGCGCCGGCGGCATCACGCCCTGGTTCAGGTACTGGAACGGCTGGGGGATGCCGGCGAGGGTGAGGCCGCCGACGATGGCCTGGGGCACGGCATCGACGCCGGATTCCTGTCGGGTCAGGCGGGCGCCGTTGATGGCGTAGCGGATCTGCTCGCCGCGGAGCGTGGTGCCCGGCGGGCACGTCGGCGGCGCGCCGGCCGGCGGTGCGCCGCCGGGCAGGCAGACGGCGGCGTTGTCGGGGACGCCGTTGCCGTTCCAGTCGTTCTGGATCATGAACGCGGTGGCGGTGGGGAGCGCGTTGCCGCCGGCCACGCTGACGATGGCGGGGAACGCCGGCGCCAGCGTGGGGTTGTAGCCCGCCTCGCGGATGTCGCGGAGCATGCGGTCCAGGGCCACCCGGACGTTCTGCTGCGCCTCGATCTGGCCGGCGCCCGTCATGTAGTGACGCTGGCTCGTCGTCAGCATCGTCATGAGCCCGCCGGCCACGACGGCGAGGGCGACCATGGTGACCAGCAGCTCCGTCAGCGCGAAGCCGCCGCGGCCCAGCCCTGGCGAGCGGAACCGGTCCACGGCGCCTCCTATTGCCTCCGGCCGACGATCGACACCAGGGTCAGCTGGCGCTCCTGCCCCTGCGCGCCGGGTTCGGCGATCGGGCGATAGAAGACGTCGACCTGCACGCGCTTCCAGTTCACCGGGGGCGCGGAGTCGGTGATGGTCGTCGTGCGCCGGTAGGACGGGGCATCGGGAATCGTGCCGTACGGCTCCTGGGCGATGCCGGCCGCGATCTGCGGGTCGGTCCAGGCGTTGGGGTTGCTCAGGTTCACGGCGACCGAGCGGACGGCCTCCATGCGCTGCTCGGCCAGGAAGAGCGCGGTGGTCTGCTGGCGCCCGGCCTCGGCGCCCGTGGTCGCGAAGCCGAAGCCCATCATGACGGCGACGAGGCCGGCCATGATGACCGCGGTGGCGATCATCACTTCGACGAGCGTGAAGCCCGCCTCATCACGGCGGCCCGCGCGACTCGCGCGCGGGGCCGGGCGCATCCGGCCCTCGAGTCGCACCTCGTCCGACCCTCCCGTCGAGGTCTTCGGCAGGCCCGGGTGCAAGGAATACTCCAGGCGCGGCGATGCCGACGCATGACGGTGCGGCGGGCCTCGGAACCGCGGCCGGACACGCTGCCACGATCACTTGGCGAGCGCCCCCCGCCCTGGCCTCGTGACGCCCGCCGCGCCGCCCTCCTGGCTGGCGGGGCCGACCGGGGGTCAACGAGGCACGCCGGGGTCGGATCGGCGTGACATCCATCCGCCCGGCGTGGCGCATGGACCGGGGCGCGCGGCCACGGTCTCGGGACCGCACGCGTCGCCGCGCGCGGCGACGTCAGGTCGGCAGGCCGAAGAGCGAGCTGATCGTTCGCGCCCCGAGCATCGCCGTCATCGCGTCGTCGGGCGGCCGGTGCGCGAAGCGGCTGGCGGCATCGAGGAACTTCGGGAGCAGGCCGAGGTCGCCCACGCTGTTGAGGAAGACGCCGGGGATGCCGAGAGCCCAGTGCACGGCGCGGTCGATGTCCGCCTGCTCCTCGAGCGGCTGGTACCAGGTCGTCCGCGTGCGGTCGGCCGTTGCCCACGGGCCGCGGGCGATGGTCTTGATGACCTGCACGGCCACGTTGCGCTCGCGGCAGACGGCCAGCACCTCCTCGAAGTTCCGGCGGTAGCGCTCGTTCTGGGCCATGAAGAAGTTGCAGGGCAGGAGCACGGAATCGAAGTCGAAGCGCGCGAGGCTCCGCGTGTGCATCGCGGCGATGGTCCAGCCGTGGCCGGTGACGCCGATGTGCCGCACGAGTCCCTCGGCGCGCGCATCGATGGCGGCCTCGAGCGCGCCGCCGGGACCCAGGGCCTGCTCCCAGTCGTCGGGATGGCCGAGCGAGTGCAGCTGCAGGAGATCGACGTGGTCGACGCGCAGCCGCTCGAGCGAGCGGTGGATCTCCTCGCGCGCCTCGCGGGCGCCGCGCTGTCCGGTCTTCGTGGCCAGGAAGAAGTCGCGGCGGTGGCGCGCCATCCAGGCGCCCACGCGCAGCTCGGAGTCGCCGTAGCGCGCGGCGGTATCGATATGGTTGACGCCGTACCGGAGCAGGACCTCCAGCGCGCGATCGGCGTCGGCGTGGCTGGCCTGGGCCAGCGCCGCGGCCCCGAACAGCACCGCGCTGCTGCGGTGGCCCGTGCGCCCGAACGGCCGGCGCTCGATGGCCATCAGCCGATGACCCGCCCGCCCATCACGCGCAGCTCGTCGCCCGTGACGTAGGCGGAGGCGTCGGACGCCAGGAACACGCAGGCGTCGGCGATCTCCTCGGGACGGCCGAGCCGCCGCAGCGGGATCGCCTCGAGCTGCCCGGGAGCCCCCGGCGGCGCCTGGCGGAACTCGGGGTACCACTCGGCGTGGCGGCGCTCGGTGTCCATGAACCCCGGCACGACGGTGTTGGCGCGGATGCCGAACGGGCCCAGTTCGGCCGCGAGCGCGCGCACCAGCCCCAGCAGGCCGTGCTTGGCGGCGGTGACGGCGGCGGTGTTGGGGCGCCCGGTCAGGCTCGACTGCCCGCCGAGGGCGATGAGGCTGCCGCGACGGCGCTCCTTCATGCCCGGCACGACGGCGCGCGCCAGATAGTAGGCCGAGTGCAGGTTGACAGCGATCACCCGGTGCCAGTCCTCCGGCGACGTGTCGGTGATGGCCTTGTGCGGGCGGATGGCGGCGTTGCAGACGAGGACGTCGATGGGGCCGAGCTCGGCCGTGGCGCGGGCCACCATCGCGTCGACGGCGGCGGCGTCGGCCACGTCGGCGAGCACCGGGAGCGCGCGCACGCCGGCCTTGCGGCAGTCGGCGGCCACCGCTTGCAGCTCGTCGGCGTTGACGCGCGTGTTGAGGACGAGGTCGGCGCCCTCGGCGGCGAACGCCAGCGCGATGGCGCGGCCGATGTTGCGGCTGGCGCCCGTGATCAGGGCCGTCTTGCCCGCGAGTCTCATGTGGCCTCCGTGATCGTGCCGGGCTCGCGCCCTCGGCGCCGGCGGCGAGCCGGCGCGCACACTGTCCTCGCGGGTCCGGGCCCTGTCAAGCGGGAGGGCCCGGGATGGCCCTTGACGACGGCCGCGGCCCGGTCTAAATGACGGGCATCCCGCCGAAAGGAGAGGCACCGTGATCTACGAGATCAGGACCTATCGGATCGCGCCGGGCAGCCTGGCCGAGGTCGAGAAGCGCTTCGGCGAAGCATACGAGTACCGTAAGAAGTACTCGGAGCTAACTGCCTTCTGGCACACGGAAATCGGCCCGCTCAACGAGATCGTCCACGTCTGGGGCTACCGCGACCTGGCGGAGCGGGCCCGCATCCGGGGCGAGGCGGCCAAGGACGCGAACTGGCCGCCGAAGATCCAGGAGTTCATCCGCGAGATGCGCTCGGAGATCATCGTCCCCTTCGGCTTCCTGCCGGAGGTGCGGCCGGGCAAGGTCGGCCCGATCTTCGAGCTGCGCTACTACACCCTCCGGCCCGGCACGCTGCCCGACATGGCGAAGGGCTGGGAGCAGAAGATTCCCGAGCGGGTCAAGCTCTCGCCGCTGGTGCTCGCCGGGCCCGTCGAGTTCGGCAAGGCCAACGGCTTCGTCCACATCTGGGCCTACGCGAGCATGGATCAGCGCCTGCAGATCCGGGACGAGGCCCGCAAGAAGGGCGTGTGGCCGCCCCCGGGCGGCGGCGACCGGCTGCTGACGCAGGACAACAAGATCCTGCTGCCGTCGGCCTTCTCGCCGCTCCAGTAGGGCCGTCCGCGTGGGGGGCCCCGTCGGGCCCCCCACGATCTCGCACCGGCTCGTGCGCATCGGCATCCTGATCTCCACGCGGGGCGTGGTCATCCAGTCGGCGCGGTGTCCGCCCGTCGAGGACTGCTGGGCCATGGCGCGGCACGCCGACCGGGCCGGCTACGACGCCGTCTGGGTGGGCGACAGCGTCGTGGCCAAGCCGCGGCTCGAGCCCGTGGGCTGGGGGCTGCCCTCGGCGGCGCTCGAATGGGCGGCGTGCGGGGCCGACCACAAGCGCCGTGCGCGGCGCCTGGCCCTCTGCATCCGGTTCGCCGGCGACGACCAGCAGGCGCAGCTCGAGCGCTTCACCGCCGAGGTGCTGCCGGCCCTCGGCCGGTAGCGCCCCGCCGGGTCCGGAGCGCCAGGCCGGACGGTCAGCCGGCCGTGCCTACCAGCGGCTGCCGCCGCCGGAGCGGCGCGGGCCGCTGCCCGCCGGCGACTTCGCGGGCTCCACCTTCAGCTGGCGGCCATCGAGCGTGTGGCCGTTGAAGCGCTTCACGGCCTTCTCGGCCTCCTCGGCCGTGGACATCTCGACGAAGCCGAAGCCGCGCGACTGGCCGGTGTCACGGTCGTTCACGATCGCCGCGGACTCGACGGTGCCCACCTCCGCGAACAGCTCGCGCAGGCGCTCGGTGGAGGTGGAGAAGGCCAGACCGCCGACGAAGAGCTTGTGCGCCATGGGACTCTCCTTGTCACCGCGACGGGGCCGGAGCGTACTTCCCGGTGAGCTGCGGCGTCGTGCCGTCCAGGCCCTTCTGCTGGCGGTCGAGCCGGGTCTCCCGTGCCCACGTGCGCTTGAGGTCGTCGCGCACGTCGATGCGCAGGCGGCCGAGCCCCTCGGTCTCGAGCTCCACCACGTCGCCGTTCTGCAGGGCGCTGAGCCCGCGATGGTTCGTGCCGGTCGCCAGCACGTCGCCGGGCTCCAGCGCGTGGATCGCGGTCACCCACTCGATGCAGCGCGGGATCCGGTGGGCCATGTCGCTCGTGTTGAAGTCCTGCTTGAGCGAGCCGTTGACCCACAGCCGCACCTGCAGGGCGTGAGGATCGCGGATCTCGTCCGCGGTCACGAGGTACGGCCCGATCGGGGCGAACGTATCGCGTGACTTCATCTGGTAGAACGTGTTGCCGGCGGGTGGCAGCCCCCGGGCCGACCCGTCGATGAAGTTGACGTACCCGAAGACGTGGTCCATGGCTCGGGCCGCGCTGACCTGGGAGGCGCGCCTGCCGATGACCACGGCCACCTCGGCCTCCCCCTCGAAGATCGTGGCCGGCACGTCGGGCAGGACCATCGTGTCGCCGGGGCCGATGACGGCGCCGGGCGACTTGAGGAAGGCGTTGAGCGGCGCCGGCTCGGCCCGCGTGCCGTCCTCCATGTAGTTCACGGCCATGGCGACGATGTTGACGGGACGGGGCAGGGGCGGCCGGATCCGCACCTGCTCGAGCGGCACCCCGCGGCCCCGCCGCGCCGCCTCCGCCAGCCGCGGCCGGTAGTCGGCGAAGCGCTCGATCACGCCCCGGATGAGATCGTGCGGCCCCGTGCGCGGGACGTCCCGCACCACGTCGGTGACGTCCACCACCCCGCCGGCCTCCAGCACCCCGAGTCGAAAGTCGTCGAAGAACAGGATCTTCATGGTGCCGGAGAACATACCACACGGCCTTGACACCTGTCCGGCCGGCGGCTACCGTCGGGCGTCCGCGGCATCGCCCGCGACATGGAGGAGCCTCGATGATGCGAGTGATCGCCGCGGTCCTGCTCGTCGCCGTCCTGTTCGCCGTTCCCGCCGCCGCGCAGGAACCGTACCCGCAGCGTCCCGTCACGATCGTGGTGGCGTTCCCGCCCGGCGGGCTCGCCGATCTCACCGCGCGCCCGGTGGCCGCGGCGCTCGAGCGCATCCTCAAGCAGCCGGTCGTGGTGGTGAACAAGCCCGGCGCCGCCGGCGCCGTGGGCAACCAGTATGCCGCCACCGCCAAGCCCGACGGCTACACGCTGCTGATGGCCCTGGTCAGCGTCTCGGTGCTGCCCGAGGTCGACCGGCTCTTCGGCCGCCCGGCCACCTACACCCGCGAGCAGTTCACGGGCATCGCCCGCGTGAACGCCGAGCCCTCGATCATCACCGTCCGCGCCGATTCCCCGTGGAAGACGCTCAAGGACCTGGTGGAGGACGCGCGCCGGCGCCCGGGCGAGATCCTGTTCACCTCGTCCGGCCTCTACGGCGCCTCGCACGTGCCGTTCGAGATGTTCCTGCGCGCGGCCAACATCCGCATGCGCCACCTGCCCACCACGGGCGGCGGGCCGATGATGAACGCCCTGCTCGGCAAGCACGCCGAGACGGTGGCCAGCACGACCGTGCTCGTCTCGCCGCACGTGAAGGCCGGCACCCTGCGCCTGCTCGCCCACACGGGGACCGAGCCCATCAAGGCGTTCCCCGACGTGCCGTCGCTCAAGTCGCTCGGCTACGACGTCGAGTACGCGGCCTGGGCCGGCCTGGTGGCGCCCCGCGGCACGCCGCCCCACGTGATCAAGATCCTGCGCGACGCCATGCGGCAGGCGGTCAAGGAGCCCGAGGTCGTCAACGCCCACGCCAAGCTCGACTCGCCGATCGCCTACCTCGACGCCGACGAGTTCAACGCCTACTGGGAGAAGGACGCCCGCCGGCTCGCCGAGGTCGTGAAGGCGATCGGCAAGGTGGAGGGCACCAAGTAGCGCGGCGAGCGCGCCCGTGACCGAGCACGTCGGGCAGGTCGTGCGCCGCCGCGAGGATCCGCGGCTCGTCACCGGGGCGGGGCGGTTCGTGGACGACCTGCGCGTGGCCGGCTGCCTGCACGTGGCCCTGGTCCGCTCCCCGCACGCCAGCGCCCGGCTCGGCGCCGTCCGCACGGAGGCGGCCCGGCGCGCCCCGGGCGTGGTCGCCGTCGTCACCGCCGCCGATCTCGGCCCCGCCAACGCGCCGCTTCCCGTGTTCGCGCCGCATCCGGCGCTGCCGAGGCCGTGCGGGATCCGGCCGCTCGCGGAGGGGCGCGTGCGGTTCGTCGGCGAGCCCGTGGCCGCCGTCGTCGCGGACGATCCGTACCGCGCCCACGACGCCGCCGCGCTCGTGCGGGTCGACTACGAGCCGCTGCCGGCCGTGGACGACGTCGAGGCCGCCGCCGGCCCGGGCGCGCCGCTGGTCCACGAGGCGCTGGACGCCAACGTCGCCGCCGAGTGGCGGCAGCGCGTGGGCGATCCCGACGCCGCCTTCCGCGCCGCCGAGGTCGTGGTCCGGACCACGCTGCGGCTGGCGCGCGGCGGCGCCCAGCCGCTGGAGCCTCGCGGCCTGATGGCGACCTGGGCCGAGGGGCGGCTCACCGTGTGGGCGGCCATCCAGATGGTGCATCGCCATCGCCGCATGATCGCCGGCCAGCTGGGCCTCGACGAGCCGCGCGTGCGCGTGATCGCGCCGGCCGACGTCGGCGGCGGGTTCGGCACCAAGGGGCCGTACTACCCGGAGGACGCGCTCGTGCCCGCGCTCGCCGTGCGCCTCGGGCGCCCCGTGAAGTGGATCGAGAGCCGGCGGGAGCACACGCTGGCCGCCTACGTCGAGCGCGACCAGGTGCATCGGGTCGAGGTCGCGGCCACGCGGAGCGGAGAGATCGTCGCCCTCCGCGACGACTTCCTGCACGAGCTCGGCGCCTACACCGTGTCCGGGCTCAACCTGCCGCAGAACACGATGATCCACTCCGTGGGCCTCTACCGCATCCGGCACCTCGACCTGCGGCTGCGGGCGGTGCTGACGCACACGACACCGGTGGGCGCCTACCGGGGGGCGGGGCGCCCGCAGGGCGCGGCGGTCATCGAGCGCGCCGTCGACGCGGTGGCCCGCGCGCTCGGCCTGGATCCCGTGGAGGTGCGCCGGCGCAACCTGATCCCGGCCGGGGCCTTCCCGTACGACACCGGGCTCGGGACGGCGGCCCGGGGCCCGGTCATCTACGACAGCGGCGACTACCCGCGGTGCATGGCGGCGGCGCTCGACGCGCTGGACTACGAAGGCGCGCGCCGGGAGCAGGCGCGCCTGCGCGCCGCCGGCCGCCGCGTGGGCATCGGGCTCGTGAACTACATCGAGGCCACGGCCACCGCGCCCCACGAGGCGGTGATCGTCCGCGTCGATCCCCGCGGGCGGGTCACCGTCGTCACCGGCGCCGCCCCGCAGGGCCAGGGGCACGTCACCATGCTCGCGCGCATCGTGGGCCAGACGCTCGGCGTCGATCCCGACGCGATCGACGTGCACACGGGGGACACCGACCTCATCCCCCAGGGCGGCGGGACGTTCGGCAGCCGGACCACCGCGCTCGGCGGCAGCGCCGCGCTGCTGGCCGGACGCGCGGTGCGCGACAAGGCCCGGCGCGTGGCCGCTCACCTGCTGGAGGCCGCCGTCGAGGACATCGCGAGCGACGGCGGCGCGTTCTTCGTGACGGGCCTGCCGACCCGCGCGGTGGCGTGGGCCGAGGTGGCCGCGGCCGCGCACGCCGGAGGCGTGCCCGGCGAGACGCCGGGCCTGGAAGACAGCCAGCTCTTCACCGTGCAGCAGTCGACCTACGCCAGCGGCACCCACGCGGCGGTCGTCGAGGTCGATCCCGACACGGGCGCGCTCCGCATCCTGCGCTGGGTCGTCGCCCACGACTGCGGGCGCGTGCTCGATCCCGGCCTCGTGGACGGGCAGGTGCACGGGGGCGTCGTGCAGGGGATCCCCGACGCGCTCAACGTCCAGCTCGCCTACGACGGCGCCGGCCAGCGCCTCACCGGCACGCTGATGGAGTACGCCCTGGCGACCGCGGCCGACGCCCCGCCCGTGTTCGAGATCCGTCACCTGGAGTCGCCGACGCCCCTCAATCCCCTGGGCGCCAAGGGCGCCGGCGAGGGCGGCATCATGCCGGTGCATCCCGTGCTGGCGCAGGCCATCGAGGACGCGCTCGGGGGCGGGGTGGGGATCACCCGCGTGCCCGTCACCCGCGAGGAGATCGCGGCGCTCGCGCGCGAGGCGGCGGGCGCGCGCCAGGGCTGAGGGCCGCCGGTCCGGGAGGCGCGGACGCCGATGCTATCATCGGCGTCCGTGGAGCCGATCCTGTCCCTCCGCGACGTCTCGCGCGATTTCGTCACGCGCGGCAAGGTCGTCGAGGCCATGACGGGGCTGAGCCTCGACGTGCACGCGGGCGAGTTCCTCACCATCGTCGGCCCGAGCGGCTGCGGCAAGTCGACGCTGCTGAACCTGATCTCCGGCCTGCTGCCGGCGTCGCACGGTCGGGTGCTCTACAAGGGCGCCCCCGTGCGCGGCGTCAACACCGAGATCGGCTACGTGACCCAGGCCGACAACCTCTACCCCTGGCGCACGCTGCGCGAGAACGTCGAGTTTCCGCTGGAGCTGCGCGGCGTGCCGCGCGACGAGCGCCGCCGCCGGGCCGCGGCCGTCATCGAGCGCGTGGGGCTCGCCGGCTTCGAGGACCACTATCCGCACGAGCTGTCGGGCGGCATGCGGCAGCGCGCCAACATCGTGCGCACGCTGGTGTACGACCCGGAAGTCATCCTGATGGACGAGCCGTTCGGGCCCCTCGACGCGCAGACGCGGCTCATCCTGCAGGACCAGCTCCTCCGGCTCTGGGACGCGGCGCGGAAGACCATCGTCTTCATCACTCACGACCTCGGCGAGGCGGTCGCGCTGGCCGACCGCGTCGTCGTGATGACGGTGCGGCCGGGCCGGGTCAAGCGCATCTGTCCCGTCCCGCTCAAGCGCCCCCGCGACCTCTTCCACCTGCACGACGACGAGGACTTCCGGGTGACGTACGACGCGCTCTGGGACGCCCTCGAGGAGGAGGTCATGAAGGCCGCGCAGACGTGGCGGCGGGGCGAGCGGTGAGCCCGGCGGGACCCCGGCGCGAGTGGCTGCGACTGCTCGCCTGGCGAGTGGGCTTCGGCCTGGCCGTCCTCGTGCTGTGGGAGGCGGCCTCGGGACGGTGGATCGACCCGTTCTGGTTCTCCAGCCCGCTGCGGATCGCCACCCACCTGGTGGGGTGGGTGCGCGAGGGCACGCTCTTCGGCCACCTGGCCGTGACGCTGCGCGAGACCTTCCTGGGCTTCGTGCTGGGCAGCGTCGCCGGCATCGCCGTCGGCGTGGCCCTCTCGCGGCTGGAGTTCGTCGCGCAGGTGCTCGATCCCTTCATCGTCGCCGCCAACGGGATCCCGCGCGTGGCCCTGGCCCCCCTGTTCATCATCTGGTTCGGCATCGGCGAGCTCTCGAAGATCGTCCTCGCCAGCACGTTGACCTTCTTCCTGACCTTCTACGGCACGTTCTCCGGGCTGCGGGCCGTCGAGCCGGCCTACAAGGACATCGCGCGGGTCATGGGCGCCAGCGAGCGCCAGATCTTCCTGAAGGTCAACCTCCCCGCGGCCTCGCCGTGGATCGTGTCGGCGCTCAAGGTGGGCGTGCCGTTCTCCCTGATCGGCGCCATCATCGGCGAGTTCATGGCCGCCTCGCGCGGCCTCGGCTACATGATCCAGTTCGACACCAACCAGTTCGACACCACCGGCGCCGTCAGCGGCATCCTCGTGCTCATGCTCTGCGTCATGCTCTTCAACGGCCTGCTCAACCGCCTGGAGCGCTACGTGCTGCGCTGGCGCCCCCGCGAGCGCGCCGCCGCGGCCCGCGAGCTGCAGTAGCCGCCGCCTGCCCGGCGGCCGGGCGGCCGCCGGGCACGACGGCGGGATCAGGCATGGGCCGAGACCGAGGCCGGCGGCGTGCCCACCAGCGGCAGCGTGAAGAGGAAGGCCACGCCGCCCTCGGGCAGGTTGTGGGCCCAGATGCGCCCGCCGTGGGCGTGGACGATCCCGCGGCAGATCGACAGGCCGAGTCCGACGCCGCGGCCGCCCGCCGGCGACGCCCGGTAGAACTTCTCGAAGACGCGGTCTTCCTCGCCGCTCGGCAGTCCCGGGCCGCAGTCGGCCACCTCGATGGTCACGCGGCCTTCGGTGGCGGTGGCCAGGATGCGGATCGGGCTCCCGGGCGGCGTGTACTTGATCGCGTTCTCCAGGAGGTTCACGAGGACCTGCTCGATCAGGACGTCGTCGATCGGCACCAGCGGCAGGTCCTCGGGGATCCTGACGGTGACCTGGCGGTCGCCGAGACGCTTGCCCACGCGCCCGAGCGCGGCGCCCACGATCTCCTCGATCGGGTGCCACTCGCGCTGCAGCTGCAGCGTGCCCGACTCGAGCCGCGTCATCTGCAGCAGGTTGCCGATGAGCCGGTTCAGCCGCTCGGCCTCCTCGCGGACGGATTCCAGCAGCTCGTGGCGCGTGCGGGCATCCACGGCGCCGCCCTCGAGCAGCGCGCTCGCGGCGCCCACGATGGTGGCCAGCGGCGTGCGCAGGTCGTGGGAGACCGACGTCAGCAGCGCGTTGCGCAGGCGCTCCGTCTCGGCCTGGACGCGCACCGCCTCGGCCTCCTCGCCGAGGCGGAGCCGCTCGATGGCCAGCGCCGTCTGGTTCACGAACGTCTCCAGCTGGCGCAGCGTCTCCGGGCGCTGCAGCGTCTCGCGCCGCGCCGGGCGGAGGGCCATGGCGCCCAGCGGCCCCCGGCGGGCCCGCAGCGGCAGGAAGAGGCCGGCCGCCCGGGGCGAGGTGGCGGTGCCGGCGCCGGCGGGCGCGTCGTGCTCGATGACCCACCGGACCAGCTCGAGGTCGTCCGGGCGCCGCGGCGCGCCGCCGTCCTCGAACCGGCCGCCGCCGTGGGCCAGGAACCACGTGACCTCGGCGCCGAAGACCTCGGCGACGTGGCGGGCCGCCACGCCGAGGGCCTCCTCGACCGTCCCCGCGCCCGCCAGCTCGCGGCTCAGCGCGTAGAGCGCCGCCGTGCTCTGCTCGCGCAGGCGCGCCGCCTCGGCCGCGCGCTGCACGCGTGCGGTCAGCCCGCTAATGACCAGGGCGACGGCCAGCATGACCGCGAACGTCAGCAGGTACTGCGTGTCCGCCACCGCGAAGGTGAAGTGGGGCGGGACGAAGAAGTAGTCGAAGGCGGCGACCCCGAGCACCGAGGCGAGCGCCGACGGCCCGCGGCCGCCGAGGACCGCGACCACCACGACGGCCAGGAGGTAGACCATCACGAGATTGGCCGGGGCGAGGAAGGGGGCCAGCGGAGCGGCGACGACCGTGGCGAGCGCCACGGCGCCCGTGGCCCGCAGGTAGGGCATCGCGCGCCTCACGCCCGGAGTCTACCGCCGCGCGGGCGCGTCGTGCCCGGCGTCGGGGACGCCGTCCCCGACCAGACGGCGCTGCTCGCCGCACCGTCGCCGGAGGGCGGGCGGTTCAGGCCGGAAGGGGCTCGGTGGCGGCCGGCGACGCCTCGTTCCGGAGGAAGGCCGAGCGCGCGGGATCGCGCGCGTCCGGCGTCGCGCGCTCGATCACCGCGCACGTCATGCAGAGGCGCCAGTCGTCCGGGCCGGTGAGCATCCGGCCGGCGCAGGTCGGGCAGGTCATGCGCGGCTCCGCCTGGCCGATGCCGCGGCGGCGGCGATCCGGGCACGACCGGGGGACCGGCGGGCGGCCCGCCGCAGCCCCGCGCCGAGGGCGACCACGTCGCCGACGACGATCACCGCCGGCGGCTCGAGCCCTGCCGCGGCCACGCGGCTCGCGATGTCGCCGAGCGTGCCCGTCACGACGACCTGGTCGGGCGTCGTGCCGGCGCGCACGACGGCCACCGGTGTCGCGGCCCGGCGTCCGGCGTCCACGAGCCGGCGCGCGATCTGCGGCAGGTGCGCGAGTCCCATCAGGACGACCAGCGTGTCGACGGCGCCGGCCAGGCGGGGCCAGTCGACGCGGCCGCGGTCGCGGCTCTCGTGGCCGGTGACGACGGCGAACGACGACGCCACGTCGCGATGGGTGAGCGGGATGCCGGCCGCCGCCGGGGCCGCGACGGCGGACGTGACGCCCGGGACGACCTGGAAGGGGATGCCGGCGGCGGCGAGCGCCTCGGCCTCCTCGCCGCCACGCCCGAACACGAAGGGGTCGCCGCCCTTGAGGCGGACCACGCGCCGGCCCCGGCGCGCGTGGAAGATCAGCGCGTCGTTGATCGCCACCTGCGCGAGCGCGTGGTGGCCGTCGGCCTTGCCCGCGAACACGAGCCGTGCGCCGGCCGCCGCCAGGTCGAGCAGGCGCCGGTCGACGAGGCGGTCGTAGACCACGACGTCGGCCCGGCGCAGGAGCCGCCGGCCGCGGAGGGTCATGAGCCCGGGATCGCCGGGCCCGGCGCCGACCAGCGCGACCGTCCCTCGACGCATCACGCCACGCCGAGGCGCCGCCGCAGCCGCCGGCGGGCTGCGTCGATCCGCCCCGCGCGGACCAGGCGCCGCAGGCCGTCGTCGAGCGCGCGGCGCCACGTGGCGGCGTCCGGGCGGCGCGCGCCGGCCCGCAGCTCGCGCCGGACGCCGGCCACCAGCGTGGTCAGGGCGCCGTACTCCTCGGTGAGCACGCGCTCCAGCCGCTCGCGGACGGCGCGCGCCAGGGCGGGGGAGGCGCCGCCCGTGCTCACGGCGACCACGAGGTCGCCGCGCCGGAGCACCGACGGCAGGACGAAGTCGCAGCGCTCCGGGTCGTCGGCGGCGTTCACCCAGACGCGGCGGGCGCGCGCCTCCGCCGCCACGGCCCCGGCGACCGCCGGGTCGTCGACGGCGACGAAGACGAGGTCCTGTCCCGCCAGGTCGCCCGCCCGGTAGGCCCGCGCCACGCGATGGATCCGGCCGGCGGCGGCGAGCGCGGCGATCGCGGCGGTCACGCGCGGCGCGATCGCGGTGACGACGGCCCCCGCGGCCAGCAGGCCGCCGATCTTGCGCTCGGCCACCACGCCGCCGCCGACGACGGCGGCGGCGCGGCCGGTCAGGTCGAGCGCCACGGGATAGTAGGCCACGCTCACGCTCGCGACAGGCGCTCGGCGATCGCGTGGGCGAGCGCGCCCATCGTGCCCTTGGCGGGCTCGACCGGATCGGTGATCCCGCGCTCGGCGAGCGCGGCCCGACACACGGGGCCGACGACGGCGGTGAGGACGCGCTCGCGCAGCGCGCCGGTCAGGGCCTCGGTCAGCCCGAGGCGCCCGGCGACCTCGAAGAGGTGCCGCACCTGCGGCGAGCTGGTGAAGGCGACGACGTCGACGCCGCCGGTCACGACGTCGCGGACCAGCCGCTCGAGCGGCCCCACGTCCTCCGGCAGCGCCCACTCGTAGAGCGGCACCTCGAGGACGTCCGCGCCGCGCGCGCGCAGGCCGTCGAGGAGCAGGCGGCTGTCGTCACCCGAGAGCTGCACGGCGATGCGCCGCCGGCGCAGGTCGAGCCCGGCCAGCGCGCTCAGCACGCCCGCGGAGGTCGGCTCGTCGGGGACGACGGTGGGCCGGACGCCGGCCTCGCGCAGCGCCGCGATCGGCTTGGGGCCGCGCGCGACCACGAGCGCACGGCCCAGGCCGGCGAGGAGCGCCTCGCGCCGGCCCGCCTCGGCGGCCAGGTCGAGGAGCGCGCGGGTTCCCACGCCCGTCATGAAGACGGCGATGCCGACCTCGCCGCGGGCGATGCGGTCGATGGCCGCGAGCGCCGGGCTGCGGTCGCGCCGTGGCACCTCGCGCACCGCCGGGGCGGAATACGGCACGCCGCCCAGCCGGGTGACGAGCGTCGCGAGCTCGCTGGCCCGCCGCGCCTCCGTGAGCGCGATGGTCTTGCCCCGCAGCGAGACCATCCCCGGCGCTCCCGCTACGCGGCGCACTCGCCCGGCCCGGTCGCCAGCGCGAACGGCTGGTCGGCGCCCCAGTCGAGGTAGCCGTCGGGCGCGTCGGCGGAGGGCGGCAGCTCGGACCACGGCTCGACGACGGCCGCGAGGCGCTCGAGTCCCACGCGGTCGACGAAGCCGTCGAACGCCTCGCCCGCCGCCCGCTCGCCGCGGTAGAGCGCCAGCAGGGCCACCACCGCGGCCGGCACCTGCCGGGCCGGGATGCGCGCCAGCGGCCGCGCATACCGCGGCGCCTCGCCGCCGAGACGGGCGCCCACCAGCAGCTGGTAGGTGGGCGCCTGCTCGCCGTGGAACTTCCGGGCGCCCCCGTAGAGCCCGATGGCGGCGACGTGGTGCTGGCCGCACGAGTTCGGGCAGCCGGAGATCTTGATCCGCAGCCCCGGCGCGTCGGCGAGGTCGGGGAGCTCGCGCTCGATGGTCTCGCTCAGGGCCAGCGCCAGGCCGCGCGACGACGTGATGCCGAGCTGGCAGGTGTCGGCCCCGGGGCACGACGTCACGTCGACGAGGCGCTCCGCGCCCGGCAGCGCGAGACCCACCGCGTCGAGGGCGGCGTACGCCGCGGGGAGCGCCTCGACGGGGATCCACCGGAGGATCAGGTTCTGCTGGTTGCTCGTCCGGACCCGCCCGTCGCCGAGCGCGCGTGCGAGCGCGGCGACGGCCCGCAGCTGCGGTCCCGTCGCGTCGCCGCGCACGAGCCGCACGTGCACGGCGGCGTAGCCGCGCTGCTTCTGCGGGAGCACCGCGCTGGCGCGCCAGCGGCTGCAGGCGGCGTCCGGGGCGATCGGCGCGGACGCCTCGAGGGCGCGCGGGGAGGGCGGCTGCTCCTCCCACGGCGTCACCGCGGGGAACGCCATGGTCGCTCTGAGCCCCTCGCGCACCTTCAGCACGAGGGCTCGCACGGCGTCGATCCCGAGCTTCTTGACGACGAACTTGAGCCGCGCCAGGTTGCGGTTCTCGCGGTTGCCGTGGCGATCGAAGACGCGCACGATCGCCGCCACCGTCGGCAGCAGGTCGGCCGCCGGCGTGAACGGCTCGAGCGGCTCCGCGAATCGCGGCGCCGGCCCCAGGCCGCCGCCGAGCACCACGACGAAGCCGCGTGCCGTCCCCGCGGCGCCCGGCCCGAGGACGGCGCGGGCGCCGACGTCGTGGATGGGGGTGAGGCCGGTGTCGTCCGCGCAGCCCGAGAAGGCGATCTTGAACTTGCGCGGCAGGTTCTGGTTCATCGGGTTGCGCAGCAGGAAGCGCGCGACGGCGTCGGCGTACGGCGTGGGATCGAACGCCTCGCGCGGGCACACGCCGGCGCAATGCCCCACCGTCACGTTGCGCACCGTGTTGCCGCACGCCTCGCGCGTGGTGAGGCCGGCCTCGGCGAGGGCGCGCATGAAGACCTCCGCCTCGGCGAGGGGGACGAAGTGGTACTGCACGTTCTGGCGCGTGGTGACGTGGGCGACGCCGCGCGGCGTCCGCTCGGCCAGGTCGGCCAGCCGCTCGAGCTGCGCCGCCGTCAGGCCGCCCCACGGGATCTTCACCCTCACCATCTGGACGTCCTGCTGCCGCTGGCCGTAGACCCCGTGCTGCAGCCGGAACTTCCTGAACTCCTCCGGATTCACGCGCCCGGCGTGGAAATCCCGCACGAACCGCTCGAACGAATCGATCTCCCGCTCATCCGCCCACGACGCCGGCTGCTCCCCGCCCTCGACCGCGTCCTCCAGATCCTCGACCGCCGCCCCACTCCTCGACACCGCCATCGCCGCCTCCCGGAGGAATCTTGGGCGACGACTATACCGACGAATAGCCAAGTAATCCAGCCGATAATAACATTATTTGTAACTATCAGAAATTATGAACATTTATAGCGACTAATCGTCGCAAAGAATGGCGGCACAGGAGTTTTATACCCGGTTCGAAGCGACCGCCTGCCGACGGGGTCGCCTTCTTCGCGCCGGCGGCTGCTCATCTGACCCGCTTCCAACTCCGTGGATCCGGCGGACGGGGCGCCAAGCGGAGGCCGGGGCGGGGGCAGGGGGCGGGCTGCCTCCCCGGGGCCGTGTCTTGTGGGGGCCGCCGGAGTCGCCGACGGATTCCCGTGGCTCGATGACAGGCGCCTCGCGACGTGGATAGCGTGCCCCGGGGAGGCAGCCCGCCCCCTGCCCCCGCCCCGGCCGGCGGTCGAACTGCGACCAATCCCCGTCAGCGGGGCAGGAACTCGTTGTTCACGAGCTTGTCGTAGCCGATCCGGCCCTTGAGGGCGCCGATCTTGATCATGAAGTCCTCGGTCAGCGCCACGGCCTTCTCGGTGATGCGCCCGTCGCGGGGAATGCCGAGGCGCGTCTTCTCCATGCCCTCCAGGATCACCTTGTCGTCGAGCCGGCCCAGGAACGGCTTCAGCGACGGCACCGCCTCCTGCGCCGAGTGGTCGAGGAGCCAGCGATTGGCCTTCACGAGCGCGCGGGTCACCTTGCGCACGGTCTCGGGCTGCTCGCGGGCGAAGTCCGGGTGCACCACCACGGCGTTCATCATGAACTCCGCGAAGTCCGGGTCCTCGCCGGCGGCGTTGTCCACGATCATGAGGCCGAACCCGCGGGCCACGGCGGCGTCGGGGATGGGGGTGCCGGTGGCGAAGCCGTCGATCTTGCGCTGCTCGAGCGCCAGCACCATGGGCGGCCCGGCGCCGATGCCGATCAGCTCGACGTCCTTCTTGGGATCGATGCCGGCCTTGAGCAGGTAGTAGAGCATCACCTGGTAGGAGAAGGAGCCCACCGCCGTGCCCGACAGCTTGAGCCCCTTGAGCGCCTTGATCTTCTCGGCGAGGGGGCTCTTCTCGGTGATGCCCTTCTGCTTCGCGACGTCCCTGTGCATGACCACGTTGATGGCGTTGCGGTTCAGGATGGTGCCGGTGGCGATCAGCCGCTGGCCCTTCTCCCAGGCCTGCATCTGGTAGGTCCCGGGCGTGACGCAGAACTGCGCGTCGCGCGCGATGAGCGCCTGCAGGCTGCCGCCGCCGGGGACGGTGACGACCTCGACGTCGAGCCCTTCCTCGGCGAAGTAGCCGGCGGACCTGGCGTGGTACAGCGAGGCGAACGTGGCCGCGGCGGCGGGGATGGTGATCTTCACCTTCTCGGCGGCCGGCGCCGGCGTGACGAGGCCGGCCAGCAGGAGCAGCGAGGTCGCGAGGCCCACCACGTGGCGCATCGGGCGCTCCTCTCTCATTTCTCGAGTCCCAGGAACCGCAGGGCGTTCTCGCCCAGGATCCTCTCCCGGTCGCGCGTGGGCAGGAACGGGAAGGCGCGCATCTCGCGCACGGAGCGGGCGAGGTCGCCCACCGCGAACGGCGCGTCGCTGCCGATCACCAGGCGCTCGGCGCCGACGCAGGCCAGGCCGGCCAGCAGCGCCGGCTCGTAGTAGGAGATCGTGTCGAAGTACAGCCGCTCCATCGACGCCTCCGGGGTGCCGGCGAGCCGGAAGGCGGCGCCGAAGTGCTCCTTGCCGACGCGGAAGCCGATGGCGATCCGCTCGCGCAGGAAGGGCAGCGCCCCGCCCAGGTGGGCCAGGCAGAAGCGCAGGCGCGCGCAGCGCTCCACGATGCCGCTGTAGATCAGCCGGGCCGCCGCCATCGTCGTCTCGAACGGGAAGGCCACGGCGAGGTCCAGGCGGTAGTCGTGGACGTCGCCGTGGCCGGCCGGATTGATGGGATGCACGAAGACCGGCAGCGCGCGCTCGTCGGCGCGGGCGAAGAACGGGGCGAGGCGCTCGTCGTCGAGCGGCACGCCGTGCACGTTGGTGCCGATGCCGGCGCCGAGCAGCCCCAGGTCGTTCACGGCCCGGTCCAGTTCCGCCAGCGTGTGGCCGGCGTGCTGCAGCGGCAGCGCGGCGAGGCCGACGAAGCGGTCGGGGTGCCGGCGCACCACGGCCGCGATCTCGTCGTTGAACAGCCGGCACAGGGACCGGGCCAGGTCCGGGGGCGCCCAGTAGACCATGGGCGGGCCGAGCGAGAGCACCTGCCGGTCGACGCCGGCGGCGTCCATCTCGCGCAGGCGGGCGTCGACGTCGTGGAACGCCCCCGTGTAGCGCCAGTAGCGGATGCCCTCGAAGCACAGGAACGGCGGCGCGTCGCCGGACAGGGCCACGCCGTGGGCGGGACCGTGGGCCGCCAGCCCTTCCATGAACGGGCGCGGGTAGAGGTGGGCGTGGACGTCGACGACCATCAGGTCAGGGCCGCCAGCACGTCCTCGAGACTCGCCACCGTGGCGATGGTGGGCAGGATCCGCGTCATCGCGAACTCGTGGTTCTGCTCGTCGTTGCTGGCGCAGCAGTCGCGGACGACGATCACCCGGTAGCCCACGTCGGCGGCGTGGCGCGCCGTGGCCTCGACCACGTAGTTGGTCCAGAGGCCGATCAGGATCAGCGTGTTGACGTCGAAGTTGATCAGGGCCTGGCCGAGGTTCGTGGTGAGGAAAGGGTCCACGCAGGTCTTGTTGATGACCAGCTCGTCGCTGCGCGGGGCCATGAGCGCGTGGATCTCGGCGCCCGGCGTGCCCATGATGAGCGTCTTGCTCTCGCGCAGCCTGATCCAGAGCGACGAGGCGCGCGGCATGTCCAGGTAGTCGCGGCGCACCGAGGCGGTGATGTGGATGACGCGCAGGCCCTTGCGCCGGGCGGCCTCCAGCACCTTGCTGCTCTTCTCCAGGACCTGCCTGTCCTTGATGCCCGCGGTGGCCAGGATGTTGTCGCGCTGGTAGTCGAGCGGCAGCAGCGCCGTGCGGGCCGGGTCGATGGCGAGCGGCGCGGGCGCGCTCACACGCGCTCCAGGATGTGCAGGCCGCGGTTGCGGTCGATCAGGTAGAGCAGGCCGCGGTCGTCCCAGCACACGTCGTTGCTGCACACGCGGTCGAACCCCTGCGGCACCGGCGGCACGAAGGAGGCGACCTCGCGCGGCGCGTGCGGCCGCGCGATGTCCACGATGCGCAGGCCGTGGGCGAACCAGGCCACGGGGATCTCCGGCCCCCGCACGTCCTCGGCCGGCTGGTGGCAGCCCGTGTACTCCGGGCGCGGCGTGCCGTCCTCGCCCTCGACCTGGAACGAGGCGAAGGGCACCGGCCGCCGCTCGTCGGAGATGTCCACCAGCCACAGGAACGAGGGCGCCGAGGGCTGCAGGCGCAGGACGTCCTCGTCGGCCACCAGCATGACCTGCCGGCCCATCAGCGGGAAGGGGACGGGCAGCGCCGTGTGCGTGGGCGCCGTGAACGGCGGCGACCAGTCGAGCCCGGAGACGAAGCGCGGCTTGGCCAGGTCCTCCACGTCGAGGATGACGAAGCCGCCGTGCCAGTAGGAGACGTAGAGCCGGTTGCCGCGGCGGATCGGGTGGTGGCAGCGGTGGGCGCGCCCCTCCCACGACGGCGTCTCGCCGCCGGCGATCCACTGCCCGGGCATCCACCAGCGCCCGACCTCCTCGGGCTTCGCGGGGTCGCGCAGGTCGAGGGTCATGACGATGTTGCCGCGGTAGCCCTCGAGGTCGGGGGAGATGTAGGCGTAGCGGCCGTCGAAGGTGAACCGGTGCACGCCGTTGCACGGCCAGACGGCGATCTCCCGCGGCCGGTCGGGCCGGCTCACGTCGAAGATGCCGAGGCCGCCGCGGAAGCCGGGTCCCGGTTGCGTGCGGGGCGGCGCCTCGCGGTTGACCAGCATCAGGCCGTTGGCCGCCCGCACCTTGTGCGAGTGCACGTCGGGCGGCACCGTGACCTCGGCCAGCGTGCGGGGCCGGGACGGATCGGCGACGTCGACGATGGTCGTCCCGTGCGGGGCCTTCATGTGCGCGACGTACGCCGTCGTGCCGTCGACGACGACCTGGCCGCCGCCGGCACAGTCGTAGGAGCCGACCACTCTCAGTCCGTGCGCGTGCGCCATCGTTCCTCCACGCGATTCGTCCGGCGACGAGACGGCCCGGACCGCCGGCGGCCGTATTCTAGACGAGCGCCGGCGGCCCATCCACCGCGGGCTCGGCCGTCGAGCCAGACCTCCGGCATGCCGCCGTCGTCGTCGAGCGAGTAAGGCGGCACGCGGGTCTTCACGGGCGGCCGGTGCGTGACCGCCGCGCTTCGGCACCTGCCCGCCGGCGGGGACGGCGGCGAGCACGCCGATGGCGACGGCGAGACCGAGTGCGGGGGAGCGGGACCTGGGCGCATGAGTCCTCCCGGGACATGGGTCTCACCGTCCGATACAGGCAAGCGCGCGCGCCGTCAAGCGTCCGCCGCCTTCGCCGCACGCGTCCGCCGGCGCGCGGTGCCGGGCTGCTATGCTGACGCCGCCATGATCGGGAGGCGGGCCATGGAGGGCGGCGCCGTCGTGCTCGCGATCGTGCTGGTCCTGGCGCTCGTGGCCGGCAGCACGCGGCCGGTCGTCGGCTGGCTCGCGCGACCGCTCGTCGAGGTCGACGCGGTCGACCGGGTGGACGCCATCGTCGTGCTCGGGCAGGGCAGCGACGCCGACGGCACGCTGAGCGCCGGCACCGCGTACGCCCTCGTGCACGGGATCCGGCTCTACCGGCGCGGAATCAGCGGCGTGCTCGTCCTGACCGGCGGCAGTCACCGCGGCAGCGCGGCCACGGACGCCGACGCCATGGCCGAGGCGGCCCGGGCCTTCGGCGTCCCGGCCGACGCCCTCGTGCTCGAGCGGAGTCCGTCGACCACGGTCGAGCACGCGCGGGCCGTCGCCGCGCTCGCGGCCCGGCGGGGCCTCCGCACGGTGGCCGTCGTGACGCCGCCGCTCAGGTCGCGCCGGGCCACGCTCGCCCTGCGGCGGGCCGGCGTGGCCGCCGTCGCCGCGCCGGGGGTGACGACCGGGCGCCTCGTGGCCGCCCTGCTGCTCGGGCGCGACGACCCCCTCGGCCGTCTCGGCGTCACCGCCGAGGCGCTGTCGGAGCACCTCGCGCTGGTCGTGTACCGGATCCGTGGCTGGACCTGATCACGCGACCGCGCCTCATGCGAGGCCGCCGTCGCGTCGTTCCCGGGGCGGTGCCTCGCCGGTGTCGCGGCGCCGTCGCGGAGCGGGCAGCGTGCGCGCGGGGCGCGGTGCGCGGGGCAGGTGCGCGCGCCGCGGGACTAGGCGCCGCGGAAGACCGGCTTGCGCTTCTCGAGCATGGCGCGGCGGCCCTCGCTGGCGTCGGCGCTGCGGCGGGCCTCGCGGGCCAGGGCGTCGAGGTCGTCGTGGGGCACGGCGGGGCGGCTGTCCGCGGCGCGCAGGATGACGGCCTTCATGCCGGCCAGCGAGAGCGGGGCGTTGTCGGCGATGGTGCGGGCCAGCGCGTAGGTCACGCGCTCGACGTCGGTCGCCGGCGCCACGTGGTGGACCATCCCGATCTCGCGGGCGCGGACGCCGTCGACGGGCCGGCCGGTGAACAGCACCTCGCGCGTGTGGGCGGGGCCGATGACCTCGATCAGCTTCTGCCCGAGCACGAACGGCACGACCAGGCCGATCCGGGCCAGCGGCATCGCGAAGCGGGCCGTCTCGGCGGCCACGCGGAGGTCGCAGTGCAGCGCGAGCTCGCAGCCGCCGGCGAAGGCGTCGCCGTGGACCATGGCGATCGTCGGGTGGCGGGCGCGCTCCAGGCGCCGGAGCACGCCGACCACGTCGGCCTCCGGATCGGCCTCGCCGCGGCGCTGCTCCATCTCGCGGAGGTCCATGCCGGCGCAGAAGGCCGGTCCCGCCCCGCGCACCACGATCACCCGCACGTCGCGCCGGCCGTCGAGCTCGTCGACGGTGGCCCGGAGCGCGCGGAGCAGCGCCGTGTTCATGGCGTTCCGCTTGTCGGGCCGGTTGAGCGTGATGGAGGCGACGCCGTCGTCGACGCTGGTCACGACCTCGTCCGGCATGGCGGCGATGGTATCATCGGCCGCCGTGAGCGTGTTCCCGGGCTTCACCCTCCCTGACGAGCTTCGGCTGCTCCGCGACCAGGTGCGGCGCTTCGTGCGGGAGGAGATCGTCCCTCTCGAGCAGCGCCTGGACCCCGACGCGCCCGACATCCCGCGCGAGGATTTCCTCCGATTGTCGGCGAAGACGAAGGCGGCCGGGCTGTGGGCGCCGGGCGCGCCCGAGGAGTACGGCGGAGGCGGGCTCGACACGTTCGGCATGTGCGTGCTGGTCGAGGAGATGGCCCAGCACCGCATGGGGCTCTACAATACGGGATGCGGCGTGTTCGGACGGAACCCGCCGCCGGCGATCTGGGCGGGGACGCGGCAGCAGATCGAGAAGTACGCGGTGCCGGCGATCCGCGAGGGCTACGAGACGTTCTGGGCGATCACCGAGCCCTCGGGCGGCTCGGACCCGGCCGGCGCCATCCAGACGCGCGCCGAGCGCCGCGGCGACCGCTGGGTGCTGAACGGCCGCAAGGTCTTCATCTCGCGGGCGCACGACGCGCCATGGGGCGTGGTGTTCGCGCGCACCGACAAGAGCAAGGGCCGGGAAGGCATCTCCTGCTTCATCGTGGAGCACGGCACTCCGGGCTTCACGGCGCGCACCATCCGGACCATCCGCACCGCGTCGGTCCCCAACGACGTCGTGTTCGAGGACTGCCAGCTCCCGGACGAGAACCTGATCGGCCAGGAGGGCCAGGGCCTGCAGCTGGCCTTCGACCTCCTCGTGAAGCAGCGCTTCCCGTACGCGGCGACGAACCTCGGCGTGGCCGTGGCCGCGCACCGCATGGCCATCGAGCACGCCAAGCACCGCTCGACGTTCGGCGCCCCGCTGAGCCAGCGCCAGGCCATCCAGTGGATGCTCGCCGACGCCGAGGTCGAGATCCGCGCCGCGCGCTGGCTCGTCTGGGACGGCGCGTGGAAGGCCGACCGCGGCGAGGACGCCCGCGTGGAGGCCTCCATCGCCAAGCTCTACACGAGCGAGGTGCTGGGGCGCGTCGTGGACGCCGCCGTGCAGATCCACGGCGGCTACGGCGTGTCCAAGGAGTTCCCCCTGGAGCGGTGGTACCGCGAGGCCCGCGTGCGCCGGATCGGCGAGGGGCCCTCCGAGGTCCACCGCATGGTCATCGCCCGCTCGCTCTTCCGCTGACGGCCGCGCATGACCCTGGCCCGCCCCGGCTGCGCCGGGGCGGGCCCCCCTGTCAGAAGATCGAGAAATCCACGGCCTTCTCGGTGATGAACTCCAGCAGGGCCGGCGTGCCCTCGCGCGTCCTGTCCATGGCCCGCTTGATGGCCGGCACGATCTGGCCGGGCTCGGTGACCCGCTCGCCCCAGCCGCCCAGCGCCCGCGCGAACTCCGCGTAGTTGCCGCTGATGTCCGTCGAGCGATACTTCTCGGTGGCCGTCTTCATCACCTTGAGCTCGATGGCCATCGAGAAGTTGTTGAGCAGCACCGAGAGGATGGGGATGCGCTCGCGCACCGCCGTCTCGAAGTCCATGCCGGTGAAGCCGATGGCCGCGTCGCCCCAGACGTTGACGCAGAGCTTGTCGGGCCGGGCGAGCTTGGCCCCCATGGCCAGGCCCAGGCCGTAGCCGAGCTGCGTCGTCTTGCCCCAGCCGATGTAGGTCAGCGGCGCCACCGGCTCCCAGAACGGCGAGATCTGGTCGCGCGGGCTGCCGGCGTCGTGGGTGACGATCGTGTTGGCCACGTCGACGGTGTGCATCAGGTCCCACAGCACGCGGTAGGGCGACAGCGGCTTCGTGTCCTGGGTGAGCCGCGGCATCCACTGCGCCAGCCACTCGCTCTTGAGCTGCTTGATCTCCTGGGTGACCGCGGTCAGCCGACCGCGCGGCCCGCCGCGCAGCCGGTCGCGCACCTCGGCGAGCAGGGCGTCGAGGGTGAGGGCGGCGTCGCCGACCAGCGCCCACTCGGCGCGCACGTCCTTGTTGATGTCGGCGGGGTCGAGGGTGGCGTGGGCGATCTTCTTGCCCTTCGGCATGGCCACGCCGTAGTTCGTCGTGGAGAACGAGCAGCCGATGCCGAAGATCAGGTCGGCGGCATTGAGGAAATGGTGCAGCGGCTTGCTGATCGACCGGCCGCCGGAGCCGAGCGACAGCGGATGGTTCTCCGGGAACGCGCTCTTGCCCTGCAGGCTCGTCGTCACCGGCGCCTCGAGCAGCTCGGCCAGCTCGCGCAGCTGCGCCCACGCCTTGGCGTAGTGCACGCCCTGACCGGCGTAGATCACGGGCCGCTCGGCGGCCACCAGCGCGGCGGCCACGTCGGCGACGGCCCTGGGTTCGGGCGCCGTGCGCATCCGCGGCGCCGGCGTGTACGTCCAGCCGTCGGGGACCTCGGCGGCCATCACGTCGACCGGGAGCTCGACCAGCACCGGGCGCGGGCGGCCGTTGCGCACCTGCGTGAAGGCGCGGCGCATGGCGTCGGGGACGGCCTCGGGCAGCACGACCTGCTCGGCCCACTTGGTGACGTGCTGGTAGTTCAGGAACGACGAGAAGTTCGGCGGGATGTTGAGCAGCCGGCGGGGGTAGCCGCCCGGGATGACGACGATCGGCACGGAGTCGCCGTAGGCCTGCGCCACGCCGCCGAACGAGTTCTCGGTGCCGGGGCCGTGCTGCATGGCGAACACGCCGATGCGCTCGCCGGAGGTGACGCGGCTGATGGCGTCGGCCATGTGCAGGCCGGTCCGCTCCTGCCGCACGATGATCGTGCGGATGTCGGCCTCGGCGGCGGCCTCGATCACCTGGTTGACGGGATAGCCGATGAGACACTCGACGCCTTCGGATTTCAGGATGTGCGCCACGACGGCGGCTGCTTTCACGGTGGTCCTCCCTGGGTCCGTCGAACGGTAGGCGGAACGATATCACCGGCCGCCTCGGCCTTGCACGCCCTCCGCGTGCAGGGGGCTGCCCGGTGGACGGGCTCCCGGCGAGCGCAGACGCGTGGGTCCGTGGCCCGCCGCGATGGCGGTCGTCCGCCCCCTGGCGCCGGCGCGGCGAGCGCCAGCACGGGCAAGCCCCCCGCCGGGCCAGGCCAGCCGCGGTGATTGGAGAGCCGCGGTCGCGCCGGAGGGCGAGAGGGGGCGGGCTGGGGTATCTTACGGATCGAATCTCGACGGGGAGGAACCGATGGCACGCGGGTTCGCGCTGTTCGCGGGAGTATCGTCCGACGTCATCCGCGCCACCGCCCGGGAGGCCGAGGCGCTGGGCTACACCTCGTTCTGGGTCAACCATCCGGGCGCCACCGACGGCCTCGCCGCCCTCGGGCTGGCCGCGGCCGAGACCCGACGGGTGGCGCTCGGCGTCGGCGTCATCCCGCTGCACACGCGGCCGGCGGACGGCATCGTCCAGGGCGTGCGCGCCGCCGCGCTGCCGCTCGACCGGCTCCTCCTGGGCGTGGGCAGTCCCAACCCGGGCGCGTTGCGGCGCGTCCGCGAGGGAGTGGCCGCGCTCCGTTCGCAGCTGTCGACGCGCATCGTGGTGGCCGCCCTCGGGCCGCAGATGTGCCGGCTGGCCGGCGAGGTGGGCGACGGCGTGCTCCTGAACTGGCTCACGCCGGATCACGCGCGGGCCTCGGCGGCGCTCGTCCGCGAGAGCGCGAAGGCCGCCGGGCGCCCGGCGCCGAAGGTCTTCGCCTACGTCCGCGTCGCCCTCGGCGCCGCCGCCGCCGACCGGCTCGCCGAGGAAGGCGCGCGCTACGCGGCGATCCCCGCCTACGCCGCCAACTTCCAGCGCATGGGCGTCAAGCCCGTCGACACCGCGATCGCCGCCCCGACGCCCGAGGCCCTTGCCACCGCGCTGACGGCCTGGCGCGACGCTGTCGACGAAGTCGTCCTGCGCGCCATTCCCCCCCGCGACACCGTCGAGGACACCCTGGCGCTCCTCCGTGCGGCCAAACCCTGAGGCGCGAACCGTGCGCGGTGGCCGGGCGCGGCTCCGGCGAGGCGGCGGCGTCCTGAGCGAGCGCTCCGGGGAACGTGTCGGGACCGGCGATCGATGATGCCTCGCCCGAACGTGGGGTGGGTTCGAGCGCCGGCGTCGCCGCCGCGATCGAGTCTCGGGGGATCTGGGACCGGATCCGAGGCGCGCTCGAGCGGCGGCCTCGCCGCGTGACCCGGGTCGTGGGGGAGGCCTCGGAGGGGGCCGCCGAGGCCCCCACCGATCAGGAGCCTCCTTCCAGGATCAAAAGCCCGGCAGGCGATAGAACTTGCCGGCGTTCTCGCAGGTGATCTTCCGCGTGGCGTCGGCGGGCAGGTGCCCGAACTGCTCGGCGATGTACTTCGACGACTCCGGCCAGACGCCGTCGGGGTGCGGGTAGTCGGAGCCCCACATCAGCGTCTCGGCGCCCATGTCCTCGACCAGCTTGGTGCCGATGCGGTCGTACTGGAACGTGCCCTTGCACTGGCGCCGCCAGTAGTCGCTCGGCTTCATCGTGAGACCGAGGTCGCGGAAGCGGTCCTCCCACTCGTAGTCCATGCGGTCCAGCGCGTAGGGGATCCAGCCGATGCCGCTCTCGCCGAAGGAGATCCGGATGTTCGGGTAGCGCTCGAGCACGGCGGCGCCGATGACCGCCGAGAGGATGTTGACGAGGTTCATCTGGAAGCTCGACACCGCGGTGAAGAATGCCGCCCGGCGGGTGAGCCCGGTCTGCTGCGTGATCCTCTCCAGCGGCACCGAGGGGAACGTGTGGAAGTGCAGCGGCAGGTCGATCTCGTTCACGGCCTGCCAGAGCGGCTCCCACACGGGGTGCCACATCGGCTCCATGTCCCACGAGCACGAGAGCTCGACGCCGCGCAGGCCGAGCTTCGCCACGCGGCGCAGCTCTGGGACGGCGGCGTCGATGTCGCCGTAGGGCAGGCAGGCCAGCCCGATGAAGCGGTCGGGCGCGTGCTTGCAGAAGTCCGCCAGCCAGTCGTTGTAGATCCGGAACATCTCGTTGGCAGCCTCGTGGTCGCCCAGGCGCGTGGCCGCGCCCAGGATGCCGAAGATCACCTCGGCCTGCACGCCGTCGCGGTCCATGTCCTTGAGCCGCAGCTCGGGATCGGTCACGCGGCGGATGCCCTTCTTGCCGTCCTCGTAGAGCCCGGTGGCGGCCATGGCGTCGACGCGGTGGTTGGCGCCCGGCTCGTACTTGGCGCCGGCGGGGCCGACGGCGTTGACGAGGCCGAACGACCGGCCGTTCTTGCACGTCCAGTGCGGCCCGTCCGGACCCTCGGCGACGTAGGGCATGCGCGGCTTCATGGCCGCCGACGCGTTGTCGGTGAACAGGTCGGGCGGCAGCCACGGCAGATCGATGTGACAGTCGGCGGAGATCCGCGTGTAGTTCATGGTCCTCCTCTGGTCACGCCGGCCAGGCCGGTTGGTGCGTTCCGAGCGGCACGACGGGACGGGTCCAGGAGCACGGCGTATCGGACAGCCTGGCGGCAGGGATCACGTGCGTGAGTCGTCCGAACGGCGTGTCGCGGGTCGCGAGCAGGTCCGGGACGTCGGCAGGCGTGGGCACGACAGCGCCGCGGCCGTCGACGCGGCCCAGGCCGTCGACCCAGCGGCCGGTGCCCGCGAGCGTCACGCGCACGTGGTAGGAACCACCCTCGCGCGCCCGCCGCGCCAGCGCCGTCAGCGCCCCGAGCGCGGCGAGGTAGCCCGTGCCGTGATCCACGACCTGCGCGGGCAAGTGCTTGGGCCGGTCGAGCCCGGCGACGCGGCCTTCTTCCTCGGCCATGCCGCTGACCGACTGGATCAGCGTCTCGAAGCCTCGCCGGCCGCCCCACGGGCCGTCCTCGCCGTACGCCGACAGCGAGACGTAGACCAGGCCCGGACGGATCCGTGCCAGCGCCTCGGGGCCGAAGCCGCGCGCCGCCAGCGTCCCGGGCCGGAAGCCCTGGCAGAAGACGTCGCAATCGCGGACCAGCGCCCGCAGCCGCTCGGCGTCCTCGGCGCGCCGCAGATCGAGCGAGGTCGAGAGCTTGCCGAGACCGGTGTCCATGACGAGCGCGTCCGGATTCGGCAGGTGCGGCGCCGTGACGAGCAGCACGTCGGCGCCGTACGAGGCGAGCGTGCGGCCGCACACGGGGCCGGCGATGACCCGCGTCAGATCGAGCACGCGCACGCCCCCCAGCGGGCGCACGCCGTCGCCGGCCGGCTCGGGCGGCGCGTCCCCGATACGCGCGATCTCGAGCAGCGGGCGGGCCGCGACGACGCGGCCGTGCGGGTGCGCCTGCCACTCGTCGCGCGTGCGCACGATGCCCGCGCACGCCTGGGCCGCGGCCAGCCCGTCCTCCAGCGGCTCGGCCTTCCAGCCCGTCACGGCGGTCGCGAGCGCCTCGCGCGTGGGCGCGCAGCCGAGGAAGCCGAGGATGCGCTCCCGGTGATGCGGCTGCGCCGAGTGCAGCTGGATCCACCGGCCGTCGCCGGTGCGATAGAAGCCGAACAGATCGCCGCGGACGTCGGGCGGCGGCTGGCCGTCGACGCGCAGGAGGCGCTCGCTGAGGAAAGCCGCCACCGCCGCGCGCATGTCGACGGCGACCGACTGCGACTTGCCCGTCCGCAGCCGCCATAGCTCCGTCGCGGCCAGCCCGGTCGCCGCGATGACGGCCGTGGCCGCCGTCCCGATCTTGAAGCCGGTGGGCAGGGCCGGGTCGGCGCCGGTCACCTCGGCGCGGTCGAGGGCCCCGGGGTCGGCCCCGGTCAGTCGCCACAGGCCCTCCAGCGCCCGGCGCGCGTCGGTCACGGGCGGATGCTAGCATGGCGGCGTTTCGAGCGCGCAGGCGGGAGGTTCCGATGATCCGGCTGAAGAAGCTCGGCCACGTGCAGCTCCGGGTGGCGGACCTCGAGCGGTCCAAGGCCTTCTACCGCGACGTCCTCGGCTTCCGGGTCGCCGAGCAGGATCCGAACCACGGCGACCTCTTCATGACCCTGGGCGAAGACTTCCACACGCTGGACATGGCGCAGGACGCGGGCCCGGCGACCGGACGGGGCGCCGCGCGCGGCATCGGCGTCGCCCACATCGCCTTCCAGGTCGGCTCCTACGAGGCGCTCGGTGAGGCCTACCGGACGCTGCTCGAACACGGCGTGCGCGTGGAGCGCGCCATGGACCACGTGAACCAGCGGAGCATCTACTTCCAGGACCCCGACGGCAACCGCCTGGAGATCTACTACGAGATGCCGGGAGCGCTGGCGCGCTTCCCCGACGGGCGCGGCGACCAGAACTGCGAGCTGGCCGTCACGGCTCCCGGCGAGCCCCCGCCCGCCTGGCTCTCGGAGCGCTGGCCGCCGCAGGCGTAGCGCGCCGGCGCGTGCGGCTTCAGGGGCCGGCCGGGGCGCGCGTCGGCCGCGAACTGCCCACGGGGCGCCGACGTCCGCTGGCCGCCGTGGCGCGCCGGCGCGATCGAGCACGGGCGATGACGGGCGACAGCCGGGGATAGTCGGCGTGGCTCACGAGCGTGATCCCGGCGTCCTCGATCGCGCGGCGGACCCGCGGATCGGTGAGGGCGCGGATCTCGGTCTCGCGGGCGCGGCCGTACGCGTCCGGGGGACCCGGCTCGCAGTAGCCCGGGTGGCACGAGAGCACGGTCAACCCGGGACCGATGCCCAGTGCCAGGCGGATCAAGGCGTCCGCGCTGATCCGGCTGCCGTCGGGGCTGCCGTCGGGCGACTGTCCCCAGAACCCCCCGTTGAACACGATGTCCGAGAAGCCGCGCAGCGGCAGGCCGTGACGGCGGCTCGCCTCGAGGAAGACGTGGGCGACGTTGTACCGCCGGTGCAGGTGATGGTGGGAATCGATGTGCGTGGGCAGCCGCCCGGTGACCTCCCGGAAGACGTCCATCTGTCGCTCGACCTCGACAGCCACGGCGTCGAAGTCTGTCCGGAGCGTCTGCCGGTCCATGTGCAGGAGGTCGACGTGGATGCCCACGCTGAGCCGCGGATGGCGTCGGGCCTCGCGCGCGGCCTCCTCGACGGCCCGGCCGGTCACCATCAGGCTCGCGCTGGTGAGGATGCCGCGGACGTGCGTCTCGAAGATGCCGCGGTTGACGCCCGCGTCCAGGCCGAGATCGTCGGCGTTGACGATGAGGTAACGCCGGGCGTCACCGTCCGCGGCACCGTCAGGAGCGATGTCGGCCGCCAGGCCGTCTCGCCACAGCGAGACGCCGCCGGCCAGGGCGCCCGCGAGGGGAACGCCGAATCTCAGGAACTGCCGCCGCGAGATCATGGCCACCCCGCGCAACAGCATCCGGTCGGCTCCGCCCTCGGAAGCGACCGCACCGATAGTCTACCATCGACACACGGCCGCCCGGGGGCTGTCGTGGCTCCGAGGCTAACCGCGGGCGGGCAGGTGCTGCTGGTACCAGGCGAGCGTGGCCGCCATCACCTGGCTGAAGGCCGGCTCGGCGTAGACCTGGTAGTGGCCGAAGCCGCGGAGGACGACGAGGCGCTTGGGTTCGCCGGCGCGCTCGTAGAGGGCGCGCGACTCCTCGGGGGGCACCAGGCGGTCGTCGTCGGTGGTGATGAAGAGCACCGGGCGGGGCGCGATGCGGTCGACCACCCACTCAGGATTGAACTCCAGCGTCTGGTCGACGTACTCGAGCGGGATCGCCTTCACCGCGTAGGGGTTGTCGCGGCGGGCCGCCGCGGCCAGCTCGGCGGACTGGCGGTCGGGGAGCAGGATCTCCTCGCGGGCCACGGTCTCGGACTCGCCCTCGAGCGCGCGCTTGATGCGGTCACGGTTCGCGCGCTCCAGCAGGTCGTGCCACTCGTCGGGACGGCGAACGCTGCGCATCCAGCGGGCGCCGTTGCCGATGCCGACGACGCTGACCACGCACTTCACGCGCTGGTCCACGGCGCCCACCCACACCACCGTGGCGCCGCCGTAGCTGGTGCCGTAGAGACCGAGACGGTCGGGGTCGACCTCCGGCAGCGTGCCGAGGAAGGTGAGCGCGGCCTGCACGTCGGCCACGCGGCTGTAGGGGGCGAGGCGACTACGCGGGCCCTGGCTCTCACCCCAGCCCTTGTAGTCGAAGACCAGCGTCACGTAGCCCGCCTCGTTGAGCACGCGGGCGTTGTCGGGCAGGTAGAGGTCCTTGACGCCGGTGTACCCGTGGCAGAGCACGATGCCGGCGCGACGCTCGCCGGGGCGGACGCTCTCGGGATAGTAGACGTCGCCGACGAGCCTCGCGCCCTCGCTGAAGAACGTGACCGCCTTCTTCATAGTCTGATGGGGGGCCCGACGTTCGGCACGCCCCGGCAAAGCCGTGGCGCGCCTCTGTCACCCGAGACGGTGCCCGACTAGTACTCGCCCGAGGTGCCCACCCAGCCGGTCTCGGAGACGTCGACCATGACGCCGTCCGGGCCGCTGTACTTCACCTCGACGTTGCCGCCGTGGCGCCGGCCCTGGCCCACGCCGAGCGCCTGGTTGACGTCGTCGCGCCGCGGCGCACCCGCCTCGGCCAGCTTCTGCTCGGCGGCCTCCAGGCTGTCGACCTCGAAGCCGATGTGGTGGATGCCGCTCCAGTGGCGCCCGCGCTCGACGCCGGCCACCGCGTCGTTCTTGAAGTTCAGGATGGCCAGGTTGATGTCGCCGTCGCTCAGGTAGTAGCCGGTGGCGCCGGGGCTGTCGACCCTGGCCACCTCCTTCAGGCCGAACACGTCGATGTAGAACTTCGCCGTCTTGTCGACATCCTGGGTCGAGATCGCGATGTGCTTGATCTTCGCCATGGTCTCCCCCACCGCTGACTGGTCTCGAATCACCACCGAGCGCCGGCCCTGCCGGCGCCCCGGTCGCTCGTTCACCTCACGGGCCCCCGGTCGCTCCCTCCGCCGTTCAATGGATCAACCCGTAGAGCCGGCCGGCGTTCTCGCACACGACCTTGTGGCGCACCGTCTCGGGCAGGTGGCCCAGCTCGCGCTCGATGAACTCGCTGGAGTCCGGCCACACCCCGTCCGGATGCGGGAAGTCCGAGCCCCACATGATCGTATCGTGCCCCAGGTCGTCGATCAGCTTGATGCCGATGCGGTCGGTCTGGTAGGTGGCCCGGCACTGGCGCCGCCAGTACTCGCTCGGCGGCATGGTGAGCGACAGGTCCCTGAACTGCTCCTCCCACTCGGCGTCCATCCGGTCGAGCACGTAGGGGATCCAGCCGATGCCGCTCTCGCCGATGACGATCCTGAGGTTCCGGTAGCGCTCGAGCACGCCGCCGAAGATCACCGACATCAGCGTGGTGGCCATGTGCATCTGGAAGCCCGAGATGTGCACGGCGTGCGCCACCCGCGCCAGCGCGGGCGGCAGCGCCTCGAAGTTCGGTCGCACGCCGCCGACGGTGTGGAAGTGCACGGGCAGCCGGGCCTCGCTGGCCACCTCCCACACGGGAGTCCACTGCGGGTCCCACAGCGGCACGATGTCGACCGAGTTGGCGATCTCCAGCCCCCGCACGCCGCCGCGCTTGATGACCCGCCGCATCTCCTCCACGGCGGCGTCCACCGGGTGGTTGGGGATGCAGGCCAGGCCGGCGTAGCGGTCGGGGTGGCGGTCGCAGAAGTCGGCGAGCCACTCGTTGTAGATGCGCATCAGCTCCACGGCGGCCTCGGGGTCGTCGAGCCGCCGGGTGGTGCCGAGGATGCCGTAGAGCACCTCGGCCTGGACGCCGTCGCGGTCCTGGTCCTTCAGGCGGAGATCGGGATCGGTGAGCCGGCGGATCCCGCGCTTGCCGTCCTCGTAGAGTCCCGTGGCGGCCATGCGGTCGGAGCGGTGGATCTGCCCCGGCACGTACTCGCGGCCCGCCGAGCCCATGCCGTTCATCAGGCCCAGGTTCGCCCCGCGCTTCGTCACCCAGACCGGCCCCTTGGGGCCCTCGGTCACGTACGGCATGCGGTCCTTCATGGCCGCCGAGCAGCTCGACGTGAACAGGTCCGGCGGCAGCCAGCAGAGGTCGATGTGACAGTCGGCGGAGATGCACGTGTATCGCATGGGCCTCTCCTGCAGGGGCTAGTCTACGCGCTCACGGCCGCTTCAGCTTGAGATCCTCGTAGGGCCCGGAGTAGGCGAAGCCCTTGATCTTGTCGACGCCGGGGTCCTCCACGCGCGCGCCCACGCCCCAGAGGAAGCCCAGCTCGTAGACCGGCACGTGGGTGACCTGGTCGTGGATGAAGTCCTGGATCTGATGGATCAGGGCCTCGCGCTTCTTGCGGTCCATCTCGCGCGCCTGCCGCTGGAAGAGGTCCTCGATCTGGGGGAAGACGCCGGCCGCGTAGATGCCGTTCCTGGTGACGTAGGCCTCGAGCCGGGTGGCCGCGTTGCCGGCGGCGCCGGCCACCCCGAGGATCACGCCCTTGAGCCGGCGCTCGCGCCACTCGGTGAGGAAGGTGGCGCGCTCCATCGTGCGCGTCCGCGTGCGGATCCCCACCGCGCCGAGGTAGTTGCTGACGGCCTCGCCGAGCGTCGTGTACGGCGGCAGCGGGGTCAGGTCGCCGGCGTCGAACCCGTTGGGGAAGCCGGCCTCGGCGAGCAGCTTCTTGGATCGCGCGGGGTCGTAGGCGTGCGGCGGATAGGCCTTGGCGAACTCGAGGCTCCGGTGCAGCAGCCCCCCCGTCGGCGGCGAGAAGCCGAGCGTCTCGGCCTGGTTGAGCGCCTCGCGGTCGAGGGCGTGGCTGGCGGCCAGCCGCACGCGCCGGTCGTGCCAGGGCGACTTCGGATCGAACTGCGAGGGCAGGTCCAGCCAGAACACGCCGGGCGGCGACGCGGCGACCAGCGTGAGCCCGGGGCTGCGCTTGATCTCCTCGGCCACGGGGCCGCTCAGCAGGTAGACGATGTCCACCTCGCCCTTCTTGAGCGCGGCCGCGCGGGTGGTCTCCTCGGCCATGCTCCGGAACACCAGGCGCTTCACGTTCGGCTGCTTGCGCCAGTAGCCGTCGAAGGCCTCCATGACGAGCTCCACGCCCGGCGTGAAGCTCACGACCTTATACGGGCCCGCGCCGATCGGCGCCTTCTTGAAGCCGTCGTCGCCGACCTTCTCGACGTACTTCTTCGGCACGACCCAGGCGGCGCCGGTGGCCGACGTGCCGTAGAAGGTCATGAAGTCGGGCCACGGCTCCTTCAGGTGGATGCGCACCCGGCCGGGATCGACCACCTGGAAGTCCTTGACCCGGTCCTTCAGCAGCTTGGCGGAGGCGCCCTTGTAGCGGTCGAACGAGAACTTCACGTCCTCCGCGGTCACCGGGTCGCCGTTGTGGAACTTCACGCCCTTGCGGAGAACGAACTCGTAGGTGAGCCCGTCCCTGGACATCGTCCACGACTCGGCCAGGCTGGGGGCGTTGTTGTTGCCGGGCATCGGCTTCACGACGGCGTCGTGGATGGCGTAGAGCACCATGAACGGCGTGATCAGGGCCTCGGTCTCGGCCGGGTCCAGCCACCGCGAGGCCAGCGTCACGTGAAGCCCCCAGGTCATGGTCCCTTCGGGGGCGGCCCCGGACACGGCCGCGCCGGCGAGCAGCAGCAGGAACGCCGCCAGCAGGGACGCCAGGACCTGGGCACGGAACGGTCGGTCGATCGCTCTCATTCGGGCTCCTCCCGAGATTGGTGGCAGCATTCCCTCCCCACGCGCGCCTTCTGTCAAGTCCCCGTCCCCGGCCGGCGCGCCAGGCGGCTCACGAGCCTCAGGAACGATGACCGGAACCGTTCCGCGTCGTGCTGCCGCGCCGTCCGCCGGGCGGCGGCGCCCATCCGGCGGCGCCTCGCCGGCGAGCCCGCGAGATCGGCCAGGTGACCGGCGATCTCGCGCTCGGAGCGGCCCAGGAGGCCGTTCAGCCCCGGCACGACGAGCTCGGGCAGACACCCCCTGGGCTGGGCCACCACCGGCAGGCCGGCGGCCAGCATCCGGAGGACGGCGGGACAGGAGACCTCCTCGTGCAGCTCGGTGAGGTGCAGGCCGATGTCGGCGCCGGCGAGGAAGGCGGGAATCTCGGCCGGGGTGAGCGGCCCGACGAAGCGAACGGTGCCGGTCAGCCCCAGCCTGGCGACGTCGGGCTCGATCTCGAACCGGCGCGCGCCCCTGCCGGCCACGAGCACTCGCACGCCCGCCAGGCTCGGGGGGAGATGGGCCAGGAGGCGGCGAGGGAAGGCGCCGGGCTCGAGGCGCGCCAGCATGGCGATCGTCACCGGGCCGCCGGGCGCTCGCGCCCGGCGGCGGCCTCGCGCGAGGTCGACCCCGCAGGGGATGACGTGGCGCCTGGCGGGCGGCAGGTGTCCCTGCAGCCGGTCGTGGAACGCCGAGCCCACGACGTAGGCATCGAAGCCCTCCGGCATCGGCAGCGGCAGGTGCCCGACGGCGATCCAGGGCTCGTCCGCCACGCGCAGCGGACCCGAGGAGTCCTCGGGGGCGGAGCAGTGGAGGACGACGCAGTCCGGCCGCGTTCGCCGCAGCAGCGTTCGCATGGCCGCCAGCGAGGTCATCTGGCGCACCTGCACGCCGGCCGCCCGCACCCCGGCCACCCGCTGGCGCTCCTCCTCGGTCCTCGGCTCGGGACAGAGCAGCAGCTGCCGCCAGGGTTCGAGCGCGGCGATGGCGTGGTCCAGGAAGTCGCCGGGAACGCCGCCCAGGCGCGGGGCCAGGCTGACGACCAGGCGGCGGGCCGAGGCGAGCCGGTGGCGCGCCCGCCTGGACGGCCGCGCCGGCGAGGAGGCGGCGGCCCGGGCGCCCGCATCGCGGCGCCCGTCGATCGACCGCAATCCAGCGCTGGCGACCGCGTCGAGCGGATCGATGTCCAGGGCCACGCCGAAGGCGTGACGCGCGGCCTCGGGGCTCGTGCCGAGCCGCGAGACCCCGAGCGTGGCCCACACGGCGGCGAGCCCGCGGTAGCGCCTGAGCAGGCGGTCGAGCAGCTTCCGCGCCTCGCCGGCGGCGCCGCGATCGAGGAGCATCCCCGCCAGGTTGGTCATGGCGACCGGGCTGTCCGGCCGAGCGCTCATCGCGCGGCGATAGGCCCGCTCGGCCTCGCGCCGCCGCCCGCGCATCTCGTGGGCGCGCGCCAGCTGCTCCCAGGCATCGGCGGCGTCGTAGTCCACGGGCTCGCGTCCGGTGGCGCCTCGAATCGCCGCCCGCAGGAGAGGGCTCGCGTGCGCGGGCCGGCCGAGCTCGAGCAGCAGCCAGCCCAGGAAGAAGCCCGCCGTCGCGCGCGAGCCGAGGGCGCGCGCCCTCCGGAACGCCGCCAGCGCTCCCCGGCGGTCGTGGCCGAAGAGGACGACCCCGAGCTCGATCCAGGGACGGGGATCGCGCGGCCGGGCCGCGGCTTCCAGGCGCGCCAGCCGCGCGTAGAGCGGCGACTTCCACCGGTCGGATCGGAGCGCACCGTAGTGGTGGATGGGAACGTCGGCGTCCGCCACGCGGCCTCCATCGCGGAGGATGGACGGCTCGATCGCCTGGTGCAGATGTCCGAGGAAGCGATGGGCCGGCCGGCGGCGGAACAGCCGCACCGGCCGGGTCGGGATGAAACCGAGCGCCCCGCGCGCGAGCGGATCGGTGGGGTCGGCGGGCCGCCACTTCGGGAGCGGCTCGTAGCCGTAGTTGCGGATCGGCAGCCGGTACCCGTCGACCGACGGCGACGCGACGAGGTCACGGACGCGACGGCGCCGCGACGGATCGAGCACCTCGTCGGCGTCCAGGGAGAGCACCCAGTCGCCGGTCGCATGCTCGAGCGGCAGGTCGTGGGCGCGGCCGAGATCGCCCGGCCACGGCCGCCGGACGACGAGGGCTCCGGCGCGCGCGGCGACGTCCGGCGTCCCGTCGGTCGAGCCGGTGTCCACCACGACGATCTCGTCCACGACGGCGCGCGCGCTCTCGATGCAGTCGTCGAGGAAGCCGGCCTCGTTCCGGGCGACGACGCAGAGCGAGACCTTCACCTCCGGCGCGCCCCTGAACTCCGGGCGGCGGCTGGCCGGGGCCTCGCGCGCGGCACCGGCCCGGCCGGGGTGGTCGGGCGCCGCCGGAGCACCGGCCGGTCGCGCAGGGCCTCGATCCGTTGCAGCACCGCGAGCGCCGAATGGCGCCAGGTCCAGCGCGTGCGCGCCGCGTCGCTGGCTCTCGTCCCCAGAGCCCGCATCTGCGCCGGATGCTCGTACGCGTGACGCATGGCCTCGGCCAGCGCCCGCACGTCCACCTCGTACACCCACGGCGCGCGCACGGTCTCGAAGGCGCCGAGCAGCCCGCGGGGCAGCCACCGCCGCACCGCCGGCACCAGCACGCTGTTGTCGCCGGTGCAGAAGTCGCGGCACGCGCCGCCGTCGGTCACGATGGCGGGCACGCCGGAGGCCATGCTCTCGAGGATCGGCAGGCCGAAGCCCTCGCCGCGGTAGGGATGCACCAGCACGTCGCACGCGCGGTAGAGCGCGGGCAGCTCGCGCTCGGACAGCATCGATTCCAGGTGCAGGATGGCCGGCCCGTCGCCGCGGGCCTGCAGCGCGCGGATGTGCCGCCCCCACGTCTGGCCCCGGTACACGGTGTCGACGCCGAAGTCCTTGAGGACCAGGCAGACGTCGTCGGAGCGCTTGAACGCCTGGCGGTAGGCGCGCAGCAGCAGGTCGATGCCCTTGCGGTACAGCGTGCCGCCGACGAACAGGAACCGGAACTCCGCCGGCCGCCCGAGATCGAGCGGCGCGACGCCGGGATGGAACTGATCGGGGTTGACCCCGTTCGGGATCACGGCGACGCGCTCGGGCGCGAGTCCGCTCTCGACGTAGCCCTGCTGCACGTGGCGGCTCGGCACCCACACCTCGTCGGCCTGGCGCGAGAACGGCTCGCGCCACGCGCGGGGCAGGCTGCCGAACTCCCACGGCTGCATGACCACCCAGTGGCCCTCGGCCGGCGGGATGGTCTGCGGCGGCCACCGGTGGCTCACGTGGACGTCGCGCGGGCGGGAGAGCGCGGCGTAGATGCGATCGGCGAGGCGGGCGAATCGCTCGTCCTCGCGCCAGTCGACGGCGTCGATCTCGTAGGCGTGCAGCGAGAGCTCGCAGCCGGCGTCCATCAGCTGGAGGCCCAGCTCCCGGTTCACGCGGGCCAGCGAGTGGTGCACGAGCTGCGCGCCCTCCCAGACGATCGTCGCCCGCGCCGGGCGCATGTCGCGCGCGGGCCCCGCCTCGGGCGGCGGGGCCGCGACCGCCCGGACGCCGGCCACCGTGTCGGCGATGCGTTCCAGGTGCCGGCGGACCTGCCGGCCGACGTGCTCCCGGCCGTAGCCGGCGAGGATGGTCTCGCGCGCCGCCCGCGCCTTCAGCCGCGCGGCCGTCCGGTCCTCCAGGACCAGCCGCATCAGGCGCCGCAGGTGGGTCCGGGAAGGCTCGGCCCAGCGGTGCGGCCGTGCCACCGGGAAGTCCCGGAGTGCCCGCCGCGGCACCTCTCTCGACACGCAGTCGATGAGGAAGGCGTTCTCGTCGCCGAGAAAGTCCAGGTGGCCGCTGGCGCGCGTCGCGATGACCGGGCGTTGCATGAGCATGGCTTCCATGAAGGGCCGGCCCCAGCCCTCGCCTCGCGTGGGTAGCACGAAGGCGTCCGCCGCCGCGTGCAGCGCGGCGAGCCGGCCGGCGTCGAGCAGGGTCCCATCGAGGACGACGTGAGGCGGCCAGCCCCGGCAGAGCCCGTGCGAGCGCAGGAGCGCCAGGGCCTCGCGCCGGAGGTCCTCCATCGTCCGGCGCGGCGGCGGCCAGGTCTTGACGATCAGGGCCACGTCCTCGTCCGGGCCGAATTCCTCCACGAACGCCCGCAGCAGGACGTCCCAGCCCTTGCGCAGACTCCAGCCGAAGACCGACAGGAAATTGAAGCGGCGCCGGCCGCGGACCGCCAGGGGCCGGGCCGGGGGCGAGAAGCGCGCGACGTCGATGCTTCCCGGCACCCGGACGAGCTTCGAGGCGGGCACGCCGGAGCGCGAGAACGACTCGACGTTGAACGCGCTCGGCACCCAGATCTCGTCCATGAGCGCGCAGCGCGCGAGCCACTCGTCCGGGATGCGGTCGGTCTCGAACATCGCCCGGCCGACGTGGTAGTCGGCGCCGGCCACGCGCCGGAACGTCACCGGCGGGTCGTGGACGACGCTGACCAGGATGCCGGCCGGCGCCCGGGGCGGCGTGCGGACCAGCGCCTGCAGCCGCGCCAGCTCGTCGCGGGCGAGGGCCCGGCGGGCGTCCCAGACGTGGAAGGGGGCGACGCCCACCGGGACCCCGAGGGAATCGAGACCGAGGACGAAGTTCCGGCCCTCGTCGGCGAAGCCCGAGGCGTCGAACAGGTGACCGTGCCAGAGCACCGAGGGCCGGGATGCGCTGGTCATCCCGGGTCGGCGCCTCGTGACCGGACGCGGGGGGCCGCGATGCTACGCTCCGGCGGCGGCCCGCGAGGCCGCGAGACCGGTCACATGCTGATCCCGACCGGGCCCCTGACGCCGAGCCGGGACCCCATCAGCCCGCCTCTGACGTCCTTCTTCGGGGACATGTCCTTGACACGGGCCTTGGTCTTCCGGCGTGCCTTCGCCTTCTTCTTCGCCATGAGCCTCTCCTCGACGGATCTTCGCCTGGCGCCGGGCGGCGCGGCGGATGACCGCTTATAGGGGCGTCCTCGCGCGTCGTCAAGCCCCCCGGGAGAGCCCGGGGCGCCGAGTCGGGAGCCTACACTCCGGCCAGCGCGGGGATGACCTTGGCGCCCATCAGCTCGATCGAGCGCATGGTGGTGGCGTGGTCCATGCGCGATTCCTGGGCCTCGAGCAGGAGATGGCCGATCCCCAGCTCGCGGCGCACCCGCGCGAAGCCCTCGATCACCTCGTCGGGCGTGCCGGCGATGATGAAGTGGCCGGCGAGCAGCTCCTCGTAGCTCATCTGCGCCAGCGAGCGCGGCCGGGCCTTCAGCGCGAAGTCGGCGCCCGCGCGCGAGCGCATGCCGGGCGGGGCGAAGAACTCCGCCGGCCCGCGCAGCGTGGCGCCCATGCGCCAGACGAAGTGGCGGCCGGCCTCGAGCGCGCTGGCCTTCGTGTGGGCGGTGACGGCGCAGATCAGGAAGCCCAGGTCCTCGGCGGTGACGGCGCGTCCGGCCTCGGCGGCGCCCTGCCGGTAGAAGTCGAACAGCTCGCGCGCGATGTCGAAGGGCACGAGGAACGGCACGTAGGTGTAGCCGCGGCGGCCGGCCCAGATGGCCGTCTCCGGGCTCGCGGTGCCGGGGATCCAGATCGGCGGATGCGGCTTCTGCAGCGGCAGGCACCAGGGATTCACGTGCCGGAAGTGATAGTGCCGGCCTTCCCAGCGGAACGGTCCCGGCTCGGTCCAGCACTTGAGGATCAGGTCGTGGCACTCCTCGAAGCGCTCGCGGTTGTGCACCGGGTTCGTGTTCGCCCACCACGTCTCCACCCCGACGCCGCGCACGAAGCCGGACAGCACGCGGCCGCCGGAGATCAGGTCGGCCATGGCGATCTGCTCGGCCATGCGGACCGGGTTGTCCTCGATGGGCAGGATGTTGCCGAGCAGGAGCAGCCGCGCCCGCCGGGTCGTCCGCGCCAGCACCGCCGCGATCATGTTGGCGCCGACGTTGACGCACGAGGGCGTGGAGTGGTGCTCGTTGATCATCAGGCCGTCGAAGCCGGCCTGGTCGGCGGCCTCGTACTCCGCGAGGTACCGCCCGTAGTTGGCGGCGGCCCGTTCGCGGTCGAAGAAGCGGTTCGGGAACTCCAGGCGGAGCGAGCGGTACTTCGCGCCCTCCTCGTCGGGAAACTCGTGGTGCGGCATCTCGCTGAAGTAGTAGAGCTTCATGGGCGCGCCGAGAGGAAGTCGAGCACCAGGCGCGCGAAGGCGTCCGGCTGCTCGAGCGGAGGGGCGTGGCCGCAGCGGTCCAGCACGGTGAGCGAGGCGGCGGGCAGGAGCCGCCGGTACTGCTCGCCGCACTCCACCGGCACGATGCGGTCCTCGCGGCCCCAGACGATCAGCGTGGGGTTCGTCACCCGCGGCAGGAACCGGGGCAGCTGCGGGTCGTGCATGTAGGGCTTCCACGCCAGCCGCGCCGTCATCTCGCGGTTGCGGGTGGCGATGTCGACCTCCTCGGGCGTCGGCGGGCGGCCGAAGAGCGCGTCCCACTCCGGCACCGTCGTCGGGTCGTGGTAGGTCATGGCGAGCAGCTCCGCCGGCGAGTGGTAGAAGATGTCCAGGATCTCGCCGCGCTCGGGCTTGAGGCCGACGGGAGCGACCAGGACGAGGCGGTCGATCGAGCCCGGGCTCATCGTCGCCATCTCCGCCGCCGTCCAGCCGCCGATCGAGTGGCCGAGCACGTGCGGGCGACCGAGCCCGGCGGCGTCGATGAGCCAGAGGTGGAACCGGGCGAGGTCGTCGATGCCGTCCATCCAGTCCGCGTCATCCGACCGGCCGAACCCGGGATGCGTCGGCGCCCACACCGTGAAGCGCTCGGCGACGCGCTGGAGCCACCGCGTCCACCCCCGGTTGCCACCGGCCCCGTGCAGCACGAGCAGCGGCGGTCCCTGGCCGCCCACCCAGGCGTGGACCTCGACCCCGCCCACGACGATCTGGCGCTCGCTGGCGTTCACGTTCGGCGTCTCTTGACTTGGGGGCCCCGAAATGGCCCCCGAGCCCCCAGCGTTCGGCGCGCCCCGGCGACGCCGGGGCGCGCCTCTGGGACCGTTACGCGGACACGCACCTACACGCCGGCCTGCTTCAGCACCAGCCCGATGTTCTGGGCGGCCGGCGTCCGTTCGCCGCGCTCGATCTCGTGGATCATGTCGACGGTGGCCGCCGACACCGGCGCCGGCACGCCCTTGTCGCGGCCCATGGCCACCACGTGGCCGTTCATGTAGTCGATCTCCGTCGGCCGTCCCTTGGCGACGTCCTGGGCCATCGAGGCGCGCCAGTTCCGCGAGGCGCCCTGGGCCGGCGTCAGCATCCGGTCGAGCGCGTCCCACGTCCCGCGCGTGCCGGCGTCGGCCCACTGCTCGGCCGGGGCGCCGTTGAACTTCGGGATGCGGTAGCCGAGCGCGAAGCCCACGCGCGCCGACTCGGCGGCCAGATGGATGGTGATGGCCCGCCCGACCTCGCTGGAGGCGATCTCGAGCGAGCCGAGCCCGGACATGGCCTGCACGGGGTTGCCCATGGCGTTCGCGCAGAGCTTGCACCAGCGCTCGCCCCAGAGGTTGTCCGTCACCTGCGAGCCGTCGATCACCGACAGCATCTCCGCGATCTGCTTCGCGCGCGGGGTGATGCTGCCGTCGTGCTCGCCCACCCGGAAGACGTCGTGGCCGCGGCCCTGGCCCTTCTCCATGCCGCGCTCGACCTGGCCGGGCTTCCACAGCGCCACCCCGATCTTGGACATGACGAGCCCGAGCGCGCGCGACTGGCCGGCGGTGGCGGCGACGATCGGGTCGGGCCAGCAGTTCTGCGAGGACACCACGAACCCGTCGGGGGCCAGGTGGCGCAGGGCCAGCGCCGTCGCCCACGCGGTGTCGTACACCTTCATGGCCACGAAGGCGATCTCGAAGTCGCGCGGCAGACGCTGGGCCTCGTGCAGGTGCGCGGCCTTGGGCCTCGCCTCGAACGGATCGTGGGGGCCGGTGACGGAGATGCCGCGCTGGCGGATGGCCTCCACCTGCTCGGCCCAGGGGTCGATCAGGGTGACGTCGTGCCCCGCCCGGGTGAGGAACGCGCCGAGGTAGCTGCCGATCGCGCCGGCGCCGACGAAGAGGATCCTGCTGGCCATGGCTGCCTCCTGGGTCTGCGGACGGCCGGCATTATCGCGTACTCTGGGCGCCACCGCGACGGGAGGCTCGAGGCATGGGTGAGTTCGGGATCGGGCAGGCGATCAAGCGGTTCGAGGACCCGCGGCTGCTCCGCGGGGAGGGGCGGTACCTGGGGGACGTGGCGCTCCCGGGCCAGACCTACATGGTCGTGGTCCGGTCGCCTCACGCCCACGCCCGTATCCGGGGGATCGACACGGCGGCGGCGAAGGCGGCGCCGGGCGTGCTGGCGGTCTTCACCGGCGCCGACTACGCCCGCGACGGGCTCGGCACGATGCGCATGACGCTCAAGCGCCGCCGGCCCGACGGCTCGCCGATGTTCGCGCGGCCCCACCCGGGCCTGGCGCAGGACCGCGTCCGGTACGTCGGCGACCCCGTGGCCGTGGTCATCGCCGAGACGGCGGCGGGGGCGAAGGACGCGGCCGAGCGCGTGGCCGTCGACTACGAGCCGCTGCCCTCGGTCACCTCCACCGCCGAGGCCGGCCCCGGCAGCCCGCCGGTGTGGGACGAGTGCCCCGACAACGTCTCCAACGTCTTCGAGTCGGGCGACCGCGCGGCGACCGAGGCCGCGTTCGCGGGCGCCCACCGCGTCGTCCGCGGGCGCTACGTGATCAGCCGCGTGCACGCGCAGTTCATGGAGCCGCGCGGAGCCATGGGCGTGTACGACCCCGGCGAGGACCGCTACACGCTCTACGCCGACGTCCAGTACCCGCACCGGGTCCGGAACGCGCTGGCCGCCAACATCTTCCGGGTGCCCGAGCACAGGATCCGGGTGATCGCCGGCGACATCGGCGGCGCCTTCGGCACCAAGGGCTGGCAGTACCCCGAGCACCGGCTCGTGCTCTGGGCGGCCCGCAAGCTGCGCCGTCCCGTGCGCTGGGCGTGCGAGCGCAGCGAGGCCATCCTGGCCGACGAGCACGCCCGCGACGTCATCACCGAGGCCGCGCTGGCCCTCGACGGCTCCGGCCGCTTCCTGGGCCTGCGCGCCAGCACCGTGGCCAACGTGGGCGCCTACGTGTCGTCGGACCGCAATCTGTTGTCGACCTTCGCCAACGTCGGCACCCTGACCGGCGTCTACGCCATCCCGGCCGCCCACGTGCGGGTGACCTGCGTGCTGACGAACTGCAGCGCGACGGCGCCCTACCGCGGCGCCGGACGGCCGGAGTCGATCTACGTCATCGAGCGGCTCATCGAGGACGCCGCGCGGCAGCTGGGCGTCGACGCCGTCGAGCTGCGCCGCAAGAACATGGTGCCGGCCTCGGCCATGCCGTACCGCAACGCCTTCGGCCTGACGTACGACTCGGGGGACTTCGAGCGGACGATGGACGAGGCCCTCAAGCTGGCCGACGCCGGCGGCTTCGCCGCCCGGCGGGAGGCGGCGCGCCAGCGCGGCGTGCTGCGCGGCCTCGGCGTCGCCAACGCCATCGAGAAGGCCGCGGGGCCGACGCTGGAGTACGCCGAGATCCGCTTCGACGCCGGCGGCACCGCCACGCTGCTCATGGGCACGAAGAACCAGGGGCAGGGCCACGAGACGACGTTCCGGCAGATCCTGCACTCCCGGCTGGGCATCGACCCCGGCGACGTGCGCTACATCGACGGCGACACCGACCGCGTGGCCTTCGGCACCGGCACCATGGGCTCGCGCTCCACCGTGATCGGCGGCACGGCGCTCTGCCTGGCCGCCGACAAGATCGTGGCCAAGGGGCGCAAGATCGCCGCGCGGCTGCTCGAGGCCGCCGAGGCCGATCTGGTCTTCGCCGCCGGCCGCTTCACCGTGGCCGGCACCGACCGCGGCGTGACGCTGCGCGAGGTGGCGCGCGCGGCGTTCCAGCCGGCGAGCTTGCCGACGGGCCTCGAGCCCGGCCTCTACGAGTCCGGCACGTTCCAGCCCCCGGCCGACACCTATCCCAACGGCTGCCACGTGTGCGAGGTGGAGGTGGACGAGGCGACCGGCGCCGTGCGTCTGGTGCGCTACGTGGTGGTCGACGACGTCGGCACCGTCATCAATCCGCTCACGCTCAAGGGCCAGATCCACGGCGGCCTGGCCCAGGGCCTGGGCCAGGCGCTGATGGAGGAGGTCGTCTACGATCGCGAGTCGGGGCAGGTGATGACGGCCTCGTTCATGGATTACGCCATCCCGCGCGCCGACACGCTCTGCGACATCGCGGTGGAGAGCAACCCCGTGCCCACGACGCTCAACCCGCTCGGCGCCAAGGGGGCCGGCGAGGCCGGCACCGTCGGCGCGCTGCCGGCCGTCGTCAACGCCGTCATGGACGCGCTGGCCCCGCTCGGCGTGCGCTCCCTCGACATGCCGCTGACGGCCGAGCGCGTGTGGCGCGCCATCCGGGCCGCCCGGGGGGCCGCGGCATGAAGATCACGGACACGCCGTTCGGCCTCACCGACTGGTCGGCGGTCGACACGACCGTCCACGCGGGCGCCCGCGGCAGCGCCACGTGGCGCACCCGACAGTTCGGCGACGTCCGCGTGCGGCTCGTCGACTACGGTCCGGGCTACGTCGCCGACCACTGGTGCGACAAGGGACACATCCTGCTGTGCCTGGAGGGCCGGCTGGAGACGGAGCTGGCCGACGGCCGCCGCTTCGTCCTCACGCCGGGCGTCTCCTACCAGGTCGCCGACGGCGCCGAGCCCCACCGGTCCTCGACCGAAACCGGCGCGAGGCTGTTCATCGTCGACTGACGAGGTAGGGCGTTCGGGCCACCCGCACCTCGCCGGCCCGCGCAGGGCGGTCGTGGCGCGGGCGCCGGCGTCCGCCCGCCGAAGTGGTCGCCGCTCACTGCACCCGCAGATTACTCGGAGCCGCGGGCGGCCCCGTCGGTACCCCGATGACCTTGAACCCCGCGCCGATCCGCCAGCCGGGATTGCTCGCTTGACCGTTCGTCTCGTAGGCGCCGACGTCGAACGGGCTCGTGCGCGTGCTGCCGTTGAAATCGGCCGGTGCGGTGTGGCCCGCGCTGGCCGATCCGATCAGCGGCGAGCCGCTTCGTGGCCAGAAGTCGTTGCTCGCCGGGTCGAGGAAGGCCGCCGCGGCCGACCCGCCGCCCAGGAACCGCCCTCCCCCGATCGTGTCGCCACTCATGGCCCCTTCGACGAGATTGGCCGCCACCACGCCGCCGGTCGACGTGATCGTCCCGTTACTGTTGACGGCGGTCTGCCCGGGCGAATAGATGGCGTTGTTGGCCAGCACGAGATTCGTCCCGCTCCAGCGGTGATAGATGCCGTCATCGTTGCGGTAGAGGGTGTTGTGCACGGCGGTGATGTTCTTGCGTTGACTCACCTGAACGTGACTGTAGATACACAGCCCGCATCCGCTGCCGATGACGATGTTGTTGCGAACGACGGCGTCGGCCAGGGCGGCGATCCCTTCCGGGCAGTTCCACACGACGTTGCCTTCGACGACGTTGGGGGGATTCGCGCCCGTCCCGTACACGAGGATGCCGGGGAACGACATGTTGTAGATCACGTTGTCTCGAATGATGTTGGAGTGAGAACCCACCTTGACTTCGATCCCGTCGCCCTGCGTGGTGCCGGGAAGCGTGTCGTGGATCCAGTTGTTCTCGATGATCGAATCGCGGACGACGCACGTCGCGTCGTTGCAGCCCACGTACATCCCTTCTCCGGTGCCGCCGTCTCGTCCCGTGTTGTAGATGTGATTTCGCCGGACCGTGATGTGGTCCATGCTGCTGCGGAAGTTGACCCCCACGTCGACGTCGTGAATGACCAGGTCCTCGAGCGTGATGAACGAGAGCGCCCCGCTCATGTTGACGCCGTCTCCCCCGTTGCCGACGATCTCCAGGCCCTTGATCGTCAGGTACCGGGCCGAGCCCTCGATGTTGATCGTGTTCTGCAGGCTCGCCGACGTGGGGCGCGTGATCACCGGGCGCGCCTCGCCGTCGGCCCCTCGGATGACGATCGGCGCCGAGGCGGTGCCCTGGACCTGGATGCTCATCCGGTTGGTCTCGAGATAGGTGCCCTGGTGCACGATCAGCGTGTCGCCGGGCTTCAGGCCCTCCGCCGCGGGCTTGAACACGTTGGTGCCTGGAAAGATCTCGATGACGGCCGCCTGCGACGAACCAGCCGAGATCGTCGTCAGCAGCGCCGCTGCGACGCTGAGGAGCGATGACCGCGCCCCTCGGCTGACCGGGCGCCGAGGAGACGACGGCGCGGGTGGTCGGCTCCATCCACCACTGGGCGAGAAGCCGGGACGGGGGAGGCTCATCACGTCTGTCGATCCCTCCTGCAGCCGAACGCTCCATTCATAGCATGCTCGGCAGGCGCTCGGCCCATCACCGGCGCACCTGCGCTCGGCCCATCGGCGTCGGCTCGGCGCTGCAAGAGACGAGCCGGGCCGGGAATTTAGTCAAACGCGCGCAACAGCGGCACATTACCTGGCTGGGACGCGGTACGCGGGGACAGCCAGACCCGCGACTGTGTCAGGTCTCCGACAGGCGTGCCGGCGTCGGGTGCTCACCGCCTTTCGCTCCCCCTGGGGATCTCCTCCGTGCTCGCCGTCGCCCGTCGCCACCCGGCGCCATCGAGCCGTCCTCCCGCGGCCTGCGCGTCACGAGGCGGGGGCTCGTGATGGACCCGGGCCAGGACTTCGAGGGCCGATGAGCACGAAGGGCGAATCAGCGCGGGAACGCCGGGCCCGGCCAGGATGGCAGCGAAGGAGCGTTGAATTGTTCGAGGAACTTGCCAGGATAGACGGGCCTCCGGACGAGCCGTTCGCATGACGGCGACCGCGGAGCGTCGTCGTGGCGCGTGATTGCGGGACGGCGCTTCGCGGCCGGCAGTTTTCCTGGCGTCGTGAACCTTGACGCTTCGTCGCTAGCGCCGCTGGATCATTCGGCGCTCGAGACGGCGCCTGCCGGCGGCCCGACACGGATGAATTCCCTCGCCGTGACCGCGAGATTCGCGACGTCGGAGCGCCCGCAGGTCGCGCGCCGCGCACGATCGAGTCGCTCGCCACCGCCCGTCATCGGCGACAGGCCGCCGAACGGCGCGCGGCCAACTCCGCGGACCTGCAGCGCTGCAGTGGCTGGCACGCCCGTTGCCCGTTCGGCGCGCTGTTCGAGAAGGGCGGCACTCTGAGGGGCCATTGGCTATGCGGCGTCCGAGCATTGTGGTCGGCGAGTCGTCTTCCTCTTCGGGACTGGTCCCGCGCAGGCTTCGCCTCCTGGTCTCTCGCTCCTCACGCTTCGGTCGCGTCATCGCTCGTCTCGGGCGACGTGCGCGCGACCCTCGATCGCCTCGTGAACGACACGCCCCCGAGACTTCCAGCCGGCCCAAGGCGGCGCCCCGGCCGGCCCACCTCCAGAGGAGAGACCATATGAGACAGGCATTCGTCGCGGTGGCAGTGGCGGTGGTGATGTTGGCGACACCCATGGCCGCGCTGGCGAAGGGGCCGAGCGGCGGGGGCGCGCCTGGCGCCTCCGGCAACGCCGGCAACAGCGGCGGAGGCACGACGGGTGGCACCGGCAGCTCCCAGGGTACGGCCAGCTCCGGTGGCATCGGCGGCGGCGGCGGCTCGAACGCCGGCGTCGGTGGTGGTAACGGATCGCAGGGTGGCTCGGGTGGCGGCACGGGCGGCGCCGGCGGAGGCTCGACGGGCGGTGGGACCGGCGGCTCGGGTGGCAGCAGTGGCGGCGGTACGGGCAGCGCCGGTGGAGGCTCGACGGGTGGTGGGGCCGGCGGATCGGGTGGGAGCACGAGCGGTGGCACGGGAAGCGCTGCTGGCGGCTCTACGGGCGGCGGCGCCGGCGCGTCGAGCGGTGGCGGGACTGGCTCGGCGGGGGGCTCCGGGGGCTCCGCCAGCGGCGGCTCGGGCGGCGCGGGTGCCGGCGACGGCGGCTCCGGGGCGAGCTCGGCCGCCGGTCACGTGGCACCGACGTACGTCGGCACGTTCGACGTGAGGGCGGCCCTGGCCAAGCTGCCGCAGTCGAACGTCCGTGGCATCGTCCTGCTGGCCGGGGAGCGGCAGCCGACGCGGACCCTCACGGCCCAGCAGGTGTGGACCATGGACGTGTTCGCGTTCTGCGCCGAGGACGGCGTCCGGCTGACCCACGTCTTCCCCGACGGCGGCTTCCGGTTCGTGAACGAGTTCTACCTCTCCAACCTGCCGACGCACCGGACGATGGCGTGCATGGCGCAGTACGGGTTCGACTTCGGCCCCTACCACTACGGAGAGTCCACGAACTTCGCCCAGCGGCAGGAGTCCACGAGGCTTTCCGAGCGCGAGGGGACCAGCGAGCGAGCGGTGGCCACCCGCTGAGCCATCCCTCCGCTGGCCCGACGACGGCCGGTCCCGGCGTCGTCCCGGAAGATGCCGGGACCGCCGGGACGGCCTCCGGCGCCGTGGAAGAGCAGGCGTGCGGTTCGGGCTGCCTGGTCAGCCGGTGAGGCCGAGTTCCCGGAACAACCGCAGGGCGCCCGGGTGGAGGCGTTCCCGCGGGGCGGCGGCGACGGTGTTGGCGGCGGTGGTCTCCCGGGCCTGGGTCAGGCGGGCGCCGAGCGCGGCCTCGCCGCGGTGGAGCGCGCGGGCGAGGCGATAGGCGACGTCGTCGGCGAGGCCGGCGCGGACCAGGACGAAGCACCAGGAGCCGACCGACACGATGGGCTGGTCCTGGCCGGGATAGGAGCCGGCCGGCGCCGTCAGCGTCTTCAGGAAGGGGTGCTTCGCCTGGATGCGCGCGATGCCGGCGGCGTCGGGCGCGATGAAGCGCGCGCCCGCCGGACCGCGGGCCACGGCGACGAAGCCGGGCCAGCCGACCACGCCGCCCCACAGCGCGGCAACGCGGCCGTCGAGCACCATCTTCGGCCCGTCGCCGGCCTGATCGAGGAACACGGCCTGGAAGTCGCGCGCCATGTCGAGCCCCAGACCGTCCAGCACGTAGCGGGCGAGGACGACCAGGCCGGAGCCGCGGGCGCCGAAGGCGACGGGCTGGCCCCGCAGGTCGTCGATGCTCCGGTAGCGGGAGTCGGCCCGGACCACGAACATGCCGGGCTGGGAGTACATCGCGCTCAGGATGCGCAGACTCGTCGCCGGCGGCCGGCCGATGCCCGTCATCGCCTCGTGGGCGACCTCGCCGGTGGCCAGGCCCAGATCGATCTCGCCGGCCTCGAGCAGCGGCACGTTCTCGGTGCTGCCCTTGGTGTTGCGCGTGCGGACCTCGAGCGACGGGTCCGTCTCGTTGATGGTGTCGGCGACGGCCTGGCCGTACACCGGGAAGCCGCCGCCGGGGGTCGCGGTGCCGAGGACGACGGTGGTGCGCTCGCTCGCCATGGCGGCAGGTGCGCTCAGTCGAAGTCCGCCTGGCGCGGCAGCGTCTTGAACGCTTCCTGGACGACCGACACCGCCACGTAGTCCTCGTACTTCGGCCGCTCCGCCTCCTTGATGTTGCCCACCTGCACCATGCGGTTGATGGTGTACTCGACCTTCTCGCGCGGCATGCCGTCGTTCTGCGCCCACACCCGGCCGCGGACCAGCTCGTCGTAGGCCTCGGCGGCGATGTCGGCCGGCAGCTTGGCGTGCTTGACGGCGATCTCGACCGTGCGCGCCTTGTCGGCGTACATGAACCGGTTGGCCTTCGCCAGCGCGCGGGCGAGCTTCTGGAACTTGACGGGCTCGGCCTGGATCTTCCTGTCCTGGGCGACGACCACCAGGAAGAGCTGGTTGGGCTCCAGCTCCCAGAACTTCACGAGCGGGTGCAGCGTGGGCTCCTTGCGCCGCGCCGTGATGAGCTGGTCGACGTGGAGGATCGCCGTGTCGATGGCGCCGGCGAGCAGCGGCGGCACGTCGGCCGAGGCGATGGGCACGAACGTGACGTCCTCGGGCTTGAGGCCGGCCTTGCGCAGCACCATGCGGCTCAGGACGTCGGCGAAGCCGCCGACCTCCTGCACGCCGATCTTCTTGCCCTTCAGGTCTTGAAGGCTCTTGACGCTCGCGCGCACGGTCATGGTCGACCCGAAGCGAGGCACCATGCCGAGGATGCCCTTGACGCCCGCCTTGCGGGCGACGGAGACGGCCACCGAGGCGCCGGCGCCGCCGCCGGCGTCGATGGCGCCGCTCACGACGTTGCGGATCACGTAGACGCCGCCCTCGAAGGTCACGAGCTCGACGTCCAGGCCCTCTTCCTTGAAGAAGCCCTGCTCCTGCGCCACCCACGGCGTGACGTGGATGAGGTTGGGCGGCGTCGTCGGCATGCCGAACTTGACCTTGATCGGGGCCTGGGCCTCGGCCCGCGGGCCGAGGGCGGTGGCCACGGCGAGGGTCAGGAGGGCGAGCGTGGCGAGGGACAGCGTCCAGCGGATCCGCATGGCGGCCTCCGTGCGAGCGGTCGGGTAGCGCGAAACCTACGCGGCGCGCGGAACGGTGTCAAGCCGCGGACCCTCACGCGGCCCGGTCGGCGCGGCCCGTGCGCGGCGCGCCGGCCGCCGTGGCCACCGTCAGCACGTGCATCACGTCCTTGACGCTCAGGTAGCCGGCCAGGCGGCCGTCCTCGACGACGGCCAGCCGCCCGAGCTTGTTCCGCGACACCTTCTCCAGGGCCTGCCAGAGCGAGTCGCGAGGCGAGGCGACGAGCTCGTCGGTCAGCGGCAGCATCACGGACTCGACCGTGGTCGTCGCCCACCGCTCGCGCGGGACCTGCTCCAGCGCGTGGACGCTCACGATTCCACCGATGCGGTCGCCGGCCACCACCGGAAAGCTCGTGACGTGGCGCCGCCAGAAGAAGTCGTCGACCAGCCGCGCGAGGTCGAGGTCGGGGGGCACGTGGACGACCTCGCGCGTCATCGCGTCCGCCACCGTCCGGGGCCCCAGGGCCCGGCGGATCACGAGCTGCTGGTAGCCGGCCTGGGCCGCCTGGCGCAGGAACAGCCCGATCACCACGAACCAGAGCCCGCCGAGGAACTCGCCGGCGAGGGCGCGCCACGCGCCCAGCACGATGAGCGCGACCCCGAAGGCGCCGCCGGCCTGGCTCGCGATGCGCGTGGCCCAGGCGAGGTCGCCCCGCGCCTTCCACAGGATCGCCCGCAGCAGGCGGCCGCCGTCGAGCGGGAACCCGGGGACCAGGTTGAAGAGCCCGACGATGACGTTGACCATGACGAGGTACCGCACGATGGCGGCGGCGACGGGCCCCGGCTGGGCCAGCATCGCGCCGGCCGCGGCGGCGGCCGCCACCGCGAAGCTCGTCAGCGGGCCGACGATGGCGATGGCCAGCTCGGCCCCGGGCCGGTCCGGCTCCCGCTCGAGCTCCGACACCCCGCCGAAGATGTGCAGCGTGATGCTCGAGATCGGGATCCCGTAGCGCCGTGCCATCAGGGAGTGCGAGAGCTCGTGGAGGAAGACCGAGACGAACAGCAGCAGCGCCGCCAGCAGCGCGCTCAGCCAGTACGTCGCCGCCGGGAGCTCGGGCAGCGTCCGGGGGAAGTATCCGACGGCGAGCGTCCAGGCGATCAGGCCGTAGATCACCAGCCAGCTCCCGTGGACCCGGACGGGGATGCCACGGATGCGAAAGAGCGTCAGCGTGCCGGTCATGCCCGCGTCTCCTTGTTCGCCGAAGCGCGCCAGGCCCCGGGGGGCGTCGGCACGATCTATACTACGGCGCCGCGATGACTCTCATCAGACCGACGGGGCCGTGGGGCCTCGCCGCGCGGGCGGGGGATCTGCTCTTCGTGGCCGGCATGCGCGGCATCGATCCCGCGACCGACACCCTGCTGCCCGACGTCGAGGCGCGGGTGCGCCAGGCCTTCCGGAACATGGAGCACGTCGCCCGCGCCCACGGCGCCACGCTGGGGGACGCCGTGCGCCTGGTCGTCTACGTGACCGACATGGATCGCTTCCGTCCCCTGGTGAACGCCGTGCAGCAGGAGCTGTGGGGCGAGGGCCCGTATCCGCCCCGCACGATCGTCGAGGTCCGGCGGCTGAACCAGGACGACGTCGTGGAGGTCGAGGGCACCTTCCACGCGCCGCTCGCCGCAGCGCCGGCACGGCGCCGGGTTGACCGCGGGCGAGGCCGCCGCTAGCATGGCGCCGGCCATGCAGATCGGCGCCGGGCGCGCGGTCATCGAGCTGCTCAAGGCGGAGGGCGTCCGCCACGTCTTCGGCATCGTGGGCTCGACGTTCCTCGACGTGCTCGACGCGCTCTACGACGACAAGAGCGTGGAGTACGTCAACGTGCGCCACGAGCAGGGCGCGGCGTTCATGGCCGACGGCCTGGCGCGGGTCACCGGGACGCCGGCGGCGTGCCTGGTCACCGCCGGGCCCGGGGCGACCAACCTCATCACCGGCATCGCCGGCGCGCACGTCGCCCACTCGCCGGTGATCGCCATCGCCGGGGGCCCGGCGCTCGGTCACTACGGCAAGGACGCCTTCCAGGAGCTGGACCTCGTCGCCATGTTCCGGCCGGTGACGAAGCTCGCGATCCAGGCCAACACGCCCCAGCGCATCCCCGAGATCCTGCGCCACGCGCTGCGCACGGCCATGACCGGGCGCAGGGGCCCGGTCTTCGTCGACATCCCGCGCGACGTCCTCAACGACCAGGTGCTGGCCGCGGACATCGCCGAGCCGGCCGCGTATCGCCCCGTGCACGCGCAGCCCCCGCACCCCGACGCCGTGCGCGAGGCGGTGGGCATCGTGCGGGCGGCCGAGCGGCCCCTGCTGCTGGTCGGCGGCGGCGTGACGTGGGCCGGCGCCGGCGACCTGGCCGCGCGGCTGGCCGAGCAGCAAGGCTACCCGATCGTCACCGCGTACGGCCGCAACGACGCGGTGCCCAACGCGCACCCGCTCTACGTGGGCCCGCTCGGCCGGGCCGGCGCGCCCGAGGCCGGCGAGGCCTGCCGCCGCGCCGACGTCCTGCTCGTGGTCGGCTCGCGGCTCGGGCACTTCACCACGTACTACGACGCCCGCTACGTGCAGCCCGGCACGCGGATCGTCCAGGTCGACGTGGACCCGCGGGACTTCGGCCGCACGTATCCCGTCGCCCTGGCGGTGCAGGCCGACGCCGGCCTGACGCTGGCCGCGCTCGTCGACGCGCTGGCCCGGGCGCGCGTGCCGCGCGCGAGCGAGGCCTGGCGCGGGGAGGCCGAGGCGCTCCGCGCCCGGCGGCAGGCGCGTCTCGGCGCCGAGGCGGCGCTCGGGGGGCCGCCCATCAAGCCCCAGCGCGTCTACGCCGAGCTCCGCCGCGTGCTGCCGCCCGACACCATCGTGGCCCTGGACGCCGGGGCGGCGCCCGCGTACGGCTACGACCGCCTGCAGTTCTCGCAGCCGCGGACCTTCCTCACCCCGCTCGACCTCGGCGGTCTCGGCTTCGCCTTCCCCGCGGCGCTGGGGGCCAAGCTGGCGCGCCCGGAGGCGCCCGTGCTGGCGATCCACGGCGACGGCGGCTTCCTGATGAACGCGCAGGAGCTCGAGACCGCGGTGCGCCACGGCATCGCCGCCGTCGCGCTGGTGATGAACAACAACTGCTGGGGCTCGGAGAAGGCCTACCAGAAGCACTTCTACGGCGGGCGGTACGTGGGCGCCGACATCGGCAACCCGCGTTACGACCGCTACGCCGAGCTGTTCGGCGCCCGCGGCTTCTACGTCGACCGTCCGGACGACATCGGCGACGCCGTGCGCGCCGCCCTCACCGGCGGCCGGCCGGCCGTCGTCGAGGTGCCGATCGACCCGGACGAGTTCCCGGTGCCCGCCACCGCCGCGCGCCGGCGGGCGGGCTGAGCGCGGGTCGCCCGGGCCGCCCGGGCGACAGACGCCGCAGCCGCTCGGGCCCTCGTCGCCGCGGCGTGCCGGGTCGCGCCGCGCCGCCCGGGCCGGCCGCCGGCGCGCGGCTTTCGCTTGACGGCACCCCGGCCGCCGCTGTATTGGGGTAGCCCACCAGACAGCGGTCCCGTTCCTGATCGATCTCGGTCACTCGCGTCCCGCGCGGAGGCCACGATGATGCGATCGCTCGCGACGACCCTGCTCCTGCTCCTGGCCGTGGCGGCGCCGGCCGGCGCCGACGACTTCCCCTCGCGTCCCATCACCATCGTCAACCCGTTCCCGCCCGGCGGACTGGCCGACCTCACGGGCCGCCCGCTGGCCAGCGCCATGGAGAAGGTGCTCAAGCAGCCGGTGGTCCTGGTGAACAAGCCCGGGGCCTCGGGCGCGGTGGGCATGCAGTCCGTCGCCGTCGCCAAGCCCGACGGCTACACGATCGTCATCACCGTGCCGGCCATCACGACGATTCCCGAGGTCGACAAGCTCTTCGGCCGGACCCCCACCATCACGCGCGAGCAGTTCGCGCCGCTGGCCCTGATCAACGCCGACCCCTGCATCATCGTGGTGAACGCCGAGCAGACGCCGTGGAAGTCCGTGAAGGAGCTGCTCGACGACGCCAGGAAGCGGCCCGGCGAGATCACGTTCTCGTCGTCGGGCATCTACGGCGCCTCGCACGTCCCGATGGAGATGCTGCTGCAGGCCGCGGGCGGGCTGAAGATGCGCCACCTGCCGACGACCGGCGGCGGCCCCGCCACCACCGCCGTGCTGGGCGGCCACGCCAACCTCTGGTGCTCGACGACGGGGCCGGCGGTGCCGCACATCAAGTCCGGCAAGTTCCGGGCCCTGGCCGTGACGTCGGCCAGGCGGCACCCGAACTTCCCCGACGTGCCCACGCTCAAGGAGTCGGGCTACGACGTCGAGTACTACCTCTGGATCGGCATGTTCGCCCCGAAGGCCACGCCGGCGCCGGCCATGAAGGTCCTGCGCGAGGCCATCAAGCAGGCCGTGGAGGACCCGCAGTTCCGCGGCGCCATGGAGAAGATCCAGACGCCCGTCAACTACAAGGACGCCGACGAGTTCAAGGCGTGGTGGGACGCCGAGGCCGTGAAGCTGGCCCAGGTCATCAAGGCCATCGGCAAGGTGGAGTCGGCCAAGTAGGGCCGCGTCAGGCGATCTTGATGATGCCGTCCTCGACGGGCTTGAAGCGCTCGGCCACCTGGGGATCGTGACCGGCGACGATCAGCTTCTCCCGGCCGGCCAGCTCGTGGATCGTCTCGAAGCCCTGCAGCATCTCGGGCAGGTTGGTGATGATCTGCGTCGGCTGGCGCGTCTCCACGTTGCGGTAGAAGTGCGAGGCGTCGGAGGTGAGCACGACCCGGCCCGCCGCCGTGTCGACGGTGACGATCTGGAGCCCGGCGGTGTGGCCGCCCACGCGGTGCACGCGCACGCCGGGGAGCACCTCGCGGTCGCCCTCGATGATGCGCAGGCGGTTGGCGTAGTTCACGGTCACGAGGTTCGTCAGCGAGGGCACGTTGGCCGATCCGCGGAAGGCCGGCGCGGCCGCCCACGGTCCCGTCCAGAACGCCACCTCCTCCTTCTGGACCCAGAACTCCGCCTTCGGGAAGAGCGTGTGGCCCGCCCAGTGGTCGTAGTGCAGGTGGGTGACCAGGGCCATCGGGATGGCGGCGGGGTCGATCCCGGCCCGCTTCACCATGGCCGCCGGCGTGACGTAGTTGCGCATGTGGCGCCCCCGTGCCTCGTCGTCGAGGAACCCCGTGTCGACGAGGACCGGGTGGGGCCCGCCCAGGATGAGCCAGACGAAGTAGTGCAGGGTGAGCGTCTCGTGGGACGACTCCCGGTAGAAGAACTGGCAGGCCGTGGTGTCCCGCTCGGCGTACTTGAGGGCGTAGACCTCGAGCATGGTCAGGCTCCCGGCCCCCGCTCCATCGAGTACGGCTGCCAGCGCCGGAGCCCCGTCCGCTCCAGCACGGACGGGTTCACGCACGAGCGCGGCCAGCGGCCGCCGAGGACGAGGGCGATCTCCTGCCCCACGCGCCGCTTGCGCACGGGGTCGAAGCGCGCGGAGGCGGAGGCCACGTGGGGCGTGAGGATGACGTTGTCCATCTTGAGCAGCGGGTTCTGCATGACGGCGGGCTCCTGCTCCAGGACGTCCAGGCCGGCGGCGGCGATCCAGCCCTCCTGGAGCGCCTTCACCAGCGCGGGCTCGTCCACCGTGGGGCCCCGGCCGGTGTTGACGAAGATCGCCGACGGCTTCATGAGGCGGAAGTGGCGCTCGGTGAGCAGGTGGTGCGCGTCCGGCGTGGAGGGCGCGTGCATCGACACGATGTCCGCGCGCTGCAGCAGCTCGGTGAGCCCGACCGGCTCGACGCCGTACTGCGTCGACACCAGCTCTTCCACGTACGGGCCGTAGGCGATCAGGCGCAGCCCGAACGGGCGGGCCCGCACGGCGACGGCGCGGGCCACGTGCCCGAAGGCCACGAAGCCGAGCGTCTGGCCCATGAGGCGCGGGAACTGGTGCAGCAGGGGCCGCCCCTCGGCCCAGCGGCCCTCCCGGACCATGCGGTCCATCGTGAGCAGGCGCCGGTACGTCGCGAGGATCAGCATCATCGCGTGGTCGGCCACCTCCTCGATGAAGGTGTCCGGCACGTTGGTGACGGGGATCCCGCGCGCGGTGGCGGCCTCGACGTCGACGGAGTCGACGCCCACGCTGCCGAGCGCGATGACCTTGCAGCGCTCGAGCCCGTCGATGATCCGCTTCGTGATGCGCCGGCCCTTGGCGTAGAGCGCGTCGGCGTCGCGGGCGGCGGCGACGAAGTCCTCCTCGTCCTTCGCGGCGATCTCGACGATCTCGGCGCCGATGGGCGTCAGCGCCTCGAGCTCGGCCTCGTAGCCGCCGCCCGGGGTGGTGTAGCTGGCGCCGGCGGGGGTGACGACCTTGAACCTGGCCACGTGCGTGCCTCCTGGCGCGTCGGTGCGCAGAGCGCTTATAGCGCCTTTCGCGGCGAGACTCAACGGCCACGGCCCCGGGGTCCTCGCCGGGTGCCGTATACTCCCCGGCGATGGACTACCGGACGCTCGGCCGCACGGGGCTGCGGGTCTCGGCGCTCGGCTTCGGGTGCGGGGACGTCGGCGGACTCATGGTGCGGGGACAGCCCGCCGAGCGCGAGCGCGCCGTGGCCCGGGCCCTGGAACTGGGCATCAACTACTTCGACACGGCGCCCTCGTACGGCAGCGGGCTGTCGGAGCGGCACCTCGGGCAGGCGCTGCGCGCCCTCAAGGCCGACGTCCACGTCGGCACGAAGGTGCGGCTCGGGCCCGTCCCGGTCGCCGAGATCCCCGGCGCCATCGCGCGCTCGCTCGACGAGAGCCTCGGCCGGCTGGGCCTCGAGCGGGTCGATCTCCTCCAGCTGCACGATCCCATCGGCGTGCCGCGCCGGGGATCGACGCTGTCGGCGGCGAACGTGCTGGACACCGTGGTGCCGGCGCTGGAGCGCCTGCGGGCGCAGGGCAAGACGCGCTTCTACGGCATCACGGCGCTCGGCGACGCCACGGCGCTCGGGCAGGTGATCGACGCCGGCGTCCTGGACACCGCGCAGGTCTGCTACAACCTGCTCAACCCGTCGGCGGGGCACGCCGTGCCGGCGGGCTTCCCCGGGCAGGACTTCGGGCGCTTCCTGCCCCGCGCGCGGGAGCGCGGCGTCGGCGTCATCGTGATCCGCGTGCTGGCCGCCGGGGCGCTGAGCGGCGCCGACGCGCGCCATCCGGTGGCCATGCCTGCCGTCGAGCCGATCGCCTCCGGCCCGGATTACCTCACCGACGTCCGCCGGGCGAGGACCCTGGGGCCCCTCGTGGAGGAGGGGCACGCGGGCAGCCTCGTGGAGGCCTCGCTCCGGTTCGCGCTCGCCTCGGACGCCGTGTCCACGGTCCTGCTCGGCTACTCGAGCCTCGAGCACCTGGAGTACGCGGCGTCGTGCATCGCCAAGGGCCCGCTGCCCGCCGCCGCGCTCGCGCGCCTGCCGGCCCTCTGGGCATCGATGTAGATGGGGCCCGACGTGGCCCCCGGGCTGTTCACTGCCAGCCGTTGCGCCAGTAGTAGCAGAGGCGCTCGACGTTCATCGGCAGGAACTCGGCGTAGCGGCCCCACGACTCGTACTTCGGCAGCTTGACCTCCTTCATCGCCGCGTCGAAGCACTTGCCCTGCGCCGCCGCCTGTCGCACCGCGTCCTTCAGGTCGACCATGTAGGACTTCAGATTCCGGACGTCCTCCTTGGTGCCGATGCCGCCCTGGCGGGGATGGCCGGCGATCATCCGGTCCCAGTCGAGGGCCAGCACGCGGTCGATCGAGGCGATCCACTCGTCGTAGTACGAGTCGGGGAGGTTGCGGAACAGCACCTCCTTGATGGGCAGGAAGTCGACGGCGAAGAGGATCTTTTCCCTGGGCAGCAGGACGACCAGGCTGTCGTCGGTGTGGTTGCGGCCCACGTGGTGCAGCTCGATCCGCGTGCCGCCGACGTTCAGCACCGCCTGGTCGTCGATGGCCACGTCGGGCGGCACCACGCTGGGGTTCTTCAGGCGCTCCAGCGTCTCCTTCGCCCGCCGGTGGGCGATGAAGGTCGCGCCCGCCTGCTTGAACGGCTCGCCGCCGGCGATGTGGTCGAAGTGGTGGTGGCTGTAGACGACGTAGCGGATGGGCGCCTGGCTGACCTTGCGGATCTCCTCGACGTAGAGCTTGGCCGCGGCGGGGTTGATCGGATCGGTCGCGACGACGGCCTCGGGGGTCACCACGAACATCGCCTGGTGGCCCATGTGCCGGTAGATGTACACGGTGTCGGTCACCTTCCGCGTCTCGTACGGCGGCGCCGGCGCTTGCTGGGCGTGCGGGGCGACCACGACCGTTGCGGCGAGCGCGAGTGCGGGGAGCAGCGCGGCGAGGATGAGCACCGGCTTTCGCATGGGAGCACCTCCCTGGGGATTGGCCGGCGGCGCCGTGCGCGGGCTCCGGGCGACGACGCACGTCAGGGGTGGCCTGCGCCGCCGGACGTGGAATCAACGCGGCGACCGCGCCACCGGATCCCGGCGCCCGACGACCGACTCGGAGCGAAGCGCCGGCTGGCGGACCGCATCCGGGGAGGTGGCCGGCCGGAGCGCCGGCCACGGCCGCGCCGGGCGAGCCGGCGCGCCGCCGGGGTGGGCCGGCGGCGCGCCGGGACGGTGCTGGGAGTGGACGCCGGCTACTTCTTGGGAGCGAGCCCCAGGCGCTGCTCGAGCACGAGCTTGATCTCGTTCGCGGCGGCGCGCCACAGCGGCCCGCCCGGCACGTCGTACTCGACCTGGACCTGCTTGCGGTACTCGTCCATGTTGTCGCCGGTCTTGGCCCGGATCTGGATGACCTTCGCCGTCGCGGCGTGCGCCCGCTCGATCCAGCGGCCGATCTCGTTCCAGTCCTTGTCGAAGAACACGACGACCGGGATGGACTGGTAGCCGTTGTTCAGGAACGTGTCGCGCAGGTCCGGGTTCTGGTCACGGAAGAACACGCGCAGCTCGTTGCCCTGCATGGCCTCGCAGATGTGCGCGACCAGCGGGGAGTTGCGGTGCACGTCGCCGCACCAGTTCTCGGCCAGCATCATCGTGTAGCGGACCTGGCTGATCCCGCTGAAGAACTTGCGCTCCTCGTCCGTCAGCTTGGACTTCGCGTAGTTGTCCTCGGTCTTGGCCCGGGTGTCGCCCATCTGGGCCATGTAGTCCTTCCAGGTCAGACCTTTGGCGAAGCGCTGCGCGTCCAGGGGGATCCTGAGCTGAGCCATAGGCTGTCGACCTCCGGTGGAATGGCGTTGCGGCCACTTATACACCAAGCCGGCGGCCGAGGACAGCGCGGGCGGGCGGCGGCTGTGGTAGGAGTGTCAGGGTGCGTCCGCCCGCCCGCCGCTGGCTCATCGTCGCCGCGCTGTTCACGGTGACGTATGGCGTGTCGACCCCGCTCGCCGCGTTCGGCGTCTTCCTGCCGATCTTCGCCGAGACGTTCGGCTGGAGCCGGGGCGCGATCGCGACGGCGTTCTCGGCGAACCTCCTGATCGGCGGCGTGATGGGCTTCGCGGTCGGCACGCTGGCCGACCGGCTCGGCCCCCGCGTCCCGCTCGCCGTCACCGTCGCCCTGGCCGGGACGGCGTTCGCGCTCGTCTCCACGGTCGACGCGCTCTGGCAGCTCTACCTGCTGGTCGGCGTGCTGGGCGGCATCGGCATGTCGAGCTTCTACTTGCTCAGCGCCTCGACCGTCGTGCGATGGTTCACCGAGCGCCGTGGGCTGGCGATCGCGCTCGTGTTCATGGGCTTCAACCTCGGCTACATCTCGGGTGGCCCGCTGACGGTGTGGCTCATCGGCGCGCTGGGCTGGCGCGCGGCCTACGCCACCCTCGCCGGCGTCTGCGGGCTCGTCACCACGCTGGCCGCGCTGACCGTGCGTCTGCCGCGCGCCGCGGAGACGCCGTCGGCCGACACCAGCCGCCCCCCAGCCGGAACCGGTCACGCCGCCCCGGCGGCGGCGGTCGGCCCGAACTTCACGCTGCGCCAGGCGCTCGTCGCGCCCCGCCAATGGTGCCTGAACGTCTCGTGGCTGCTGCTCGGCGGGCTGACGATGATGATCACCGTGCACGTGGTGCCGTTCGCGCGCGACCAGGGCATCGACCTGGCCGGCGCCTCGCTGGCGCTCACCGGGTACGGCGTGGGCGCGGTGGCGGGGCGCCTGGCCGGCGGCGCCGTCTCGGACCGCCTGGGCCTCCTCGCGACCCTCCGCGCCGGCTACGTCCTGCAGGCCGTGGCGCTGCTGACGCTGGTGCTCCTGCCGTCGCCCCGGACGCTCGTCCTCTCGCTCGCCCTGTTCGGGGTGGGCGTGGCGGCCTCCGACACGATGATCATGAAGTCCATTCCCGACGTCTTCGGCGTGCGCGCCATCGGCGCGATCATGGGCGTGCTCACGCTGGGCTGGCGCTCGGGGGCGGCGCTGGGGCCGGCCGCCGCCGGCTTCCTCTACGACGTCACCGGCTCGTACGCCATCCCGTTCGGCGCCGCCCCGGTGATCGTCGTCGTCAGCTGGCTGCTGTTCGCCGTGGCGACCGCGCGAACCCGCGCCTGAGCCGATCCGGCAGCAGGGCGCCGGGACGCGCCGGCTCAGCGCGTCCCGGTCGAGGTGCCCGGCGCCGGATGGATCACCGCCGCGCCGGGCGGGCGCAGGCCGCAGGCCGCCGACACGCCGAGGCGGCGGTCGGCGAACAGCCGATCGCCGCGGTCGAAGACGCGCCGCCGGCCCGGAGTCACGGTGAGGAGGTACAGCGGATACGCCCACCACAGCCGGCGCATGACGTACCGGTACACGCCGGCGCCGGCCAGGTGCCGGCCGCCGTCGCTCAGCGCTTCGCGGCCGGCGCCGGCGTGCCGCTCGCGCGGTACGCCGCCACGCAGCCGCCCGGGCGCCGTGCGATCGCGGCCGGTCCCGCGCCCCCGGGCCGGGCCGTCGCGAACCCGGCGAGATCGACCGGCGGCGTGAGCGGCGGCCGCCGGCGGCCTCAACGCGCGGCGAGGGCGGCCTGCTGCAGCTCGCGGACGTGCTCGGCCCAGTGGCGGGCGATCAGCTCGAGGCGCTGCCGGCCCGTCATGGTCTCGCCGCTCGCGCGGCGGAAGCACGGCTGATCGAGGTCGGGCGCGCTCCGGGCGGCGCGCATGAGCCGATCGTGAGCCTGGCGGAGCTGGGCGAGGAGCTCGTCGGCGCTCTCGTGCTCGTGCAGCCGCCGGCACACCTCGTTCACGGTGTCGGCGTCCGCCGGCACCGGCCACGGCGGGCCGCCCATCGCCGCCGACTGGATGCCCCAGGCGGTGGCGTCGTGGAAGTAGAGGAAGTGCATCAGCACGTCGCGCGCCTGCCAGCGGTCGACCCGGGCGCTCGTCGTGCGTCCCGGCCCCTCGAAGTAGGCCAGGGTCTCCCGTACGACGCGGTCGGTCTCGGCCAGCAGGCTGTCGGTCGCTGAGGGCGTCATCGCGTCTCCTCCTCGGCTGTCACGGCGAATGGTACCGCGCTCGCGCCGCGGCGCGTCCGCGCCAGGAAGGGGCCGGTTTCCGCCACCGGACCACGGCCCGGGCCGCGGCGTGCCGGCCGAGGGGCGAGGGACCGCTTGAGCCCGCCGCCCCCATCGCGGACAATGCGAGCGCCCCCGAGGGGCGTCAAGGAGACATCCATGACTTCGATGCGTCGAGGGTCGGTGATCGCGGTGCTGGCCGCCGCGCTGGCGGCGGTCGCGGCGGCCGCGCCGGCGGCGGCCGCCGTGGACACGATCGTCTACGGGCTGGTGAGCTGGAACCCGCTGCACTGGGTCGTCATGGTGGGCACGGCCAAGGGCCACTTCGAGCGGCACGGCATCAAGCTGGACATCCCGATCACCGGCAGCTCCGGCGCCGCCGTGCAGGCGCTGATCGGCGGCTCGATGCAGATGACGACCTCCAGCCCGGGCGCCGCGTTCCTGGCCCAGGACAAGGCGCCCGACATGAAGCAGATCATCTCGATCTACGACCGGACGCCCTACAGCCTGGTGGTGAGCCCGAAGGTCACGAAGCTCGACGACCTCAAGGGCAAGGTGCTGGGCGGCACCGGCGTGAAGACCGGCGCCGACACCGAGGCCATGCGGGTCATGCTGGACCGCCACGGCTTCCAGGACCCCCGCGACTTCACCGTGGCGCCGGTGGGCAGCGTGCGCGAGCGCACGCAGGCCATGCTGGCCGGCACGATCTTCGGCGTGGCGCAGATGGAGCCCTACACGTCCTTCCTCAAGGAAAAGGGGATGGTCGAGCTGGCGCGGGCCGCCGAGTATCCCGCGCTGAAGGTGTGCCAGATCGTGAGCGTGGTGGCCATGAAGCCCTGGTACACCGCGAACCAGGACAAGGTCGTCCGCTTCCTGCGCGGCTGGGCCGAGGCCACCGACTGGCTCTACGATCCCAGGAACAAGGCCGAGGCCATCAAGATCCTCGCCGAGCGGATGAAGGTCGAGGACAAGTACGCGGCCACCACGTATCGCGTCTTCGTCGAGGAGCTCAAGGGCTACCCCGCGCAGGGCCGCTTCAACATGGAGGCCATCCGCCAGGCCGCCGAGAACATGAAGGTCATCGGCGGCACGCCGCCCGCGGATCCCGCGAAGTACCTGGACACGAGCCTGCTGGAGAAGGCCTTTGGCCGTTGACGTCCGGACGCTGCCGCACGCCGCCGCGACCCGCCGGCAGACGAGCTTCTACCGGCGCAATCCGGCGCTGTGCCGCGGCGTGCTGTCGCTGGTGGCCGGCCTCGCCCTGTGGGAGGTGGTGGCCCGCTACGTGGTGACGTCCACGCTCATCATCGTGCCGCCCTCGCACGTGGTGACGGCGTTCGCCGACCTGCTGGCCAAGGGCGAGCTGCAGACCCACGTCTACGTGAGCGGCCTCGAGTTTGTGGCCGGCTTCGGGCTGGCCGCGCTGGTGGGCATCGCCCTGGGCATCGCCATCGGCGTCAGCGACCTGGCGCGCGACGTCCTCGAGCCCTGGCTCTCGGCGCTCTACGCCACGCCGGTCGTGGCCTTCGCGCCCCTGTTCGTCGTCTGGATGGGCATCGGGTTGTCGTCCAAGGTGGCCGTCGCCTTCCTGCTGGCGGTGCTGCCCATCGTCATCAACACCAGCGCGGGCATCCGCACCACCGACCAGAACCTGGTGGACGTGGCCCGGTCCTTCTCGGCCACGCGCGGGCAGATCTTCCTGAAGATCCTGATCCCCTACGCGCTGGCCTTCATCATCGCCGGCCTGCGCCTGGGCGTCGGGCGCGCCATCATCGGCGTCGTCGTCGCCGAGTTCTTCGGCACCCGCGCCGGGCTCGGCTACCTGATCCTGACGTCCTCGCAGCTGTTCGACACCTCCGCGCTCTTCGTGGCCGTCGTCATCCTGGCCGGTGTCGGCGTGCTGTCGGTGATCGGGCTGCAGAAGCTCGAGCGCTGGCTGGCGCCGTGGCGCGAGTACGCCGTGCGGACGTGACGCCGAAGCTCCGCGTCGAGGGCGTGGCCAAGGCCTTCGTGACCCCCACCGGCGCCGCCATGCCCGTGCTGAAGGACATCTCCTTCACGGCCGGCGCCGGCGAGTTCCTCGCCATCGTGGGCCCCAGCGGCTGCGGGAAGACCTCGCTGCTGCGCATCCTGGACGGCCTGATGCCCGCCGACGGCGGCGCCATCGCGCTGGACGGCCGCGCCGTCGCCGGGCCGGGGCCCGACCGCGGCTTCGTGTTCCAGAGCGACTCGCTGCTGCCCTGGCGCACCGTCGCCGACAACGTCGGCTTCGGCCTCGAGCTGCAGGGCCGCGACCGCGAGCGCAGCCGCCGCGTGGTGGCCGACCTGGTGACGCTCGTGGGGCTGGCCGGCTTCGAGCGCTACTACCCGCACCAGCTCTCGGGCGGCATGCGGCAGCGCGTGAACCTGGCGCGCGCCCTGGCCGTCGATCCCGAGGTGCTGCTCATGGACGAGCCCTTCGCCGCGCTCGACGCCCAGACGCGGGAGATGATGCAGGCCGAGCTGCTGCGCATCTGGGCCGAGCGCCGCAAGACCGTGCTCTTCATCACCCACCAGATCGACGAGGCCGTGTACCTGGCCGACCGCGTCGTCGTGTTCTCGGCGCGGCCGTCGGTCGTGAAGGCCACCATCACCGTCGACCTCCCCCGGCCGCGCCCGCTGTCGGCGAAGCGGCAGCCGGCGATGCTGGCCTGCGTGGACGAGATCTGGCGGCTCATCGAGGAGGAAGTGCGCGGCGGCCTGGTGCCGCGCGAGGGAGGCGGCCCCTGAGCTGGCTCGAGACCTGCCGCGCGACGGTCTCCCGCTGGGAGGTCGACAACGTCGACCACTTCACGGTGGCCTACTACTTCGCGCGGTTGCAGGACGCGACCGAGGTGATGCTCGCCGCGCTCGGGCTCGACGCGGCCGCGCTGGCGCCGGCCGGCCAGGCGGCTGTCACCGCGGGCTGTCACGCGCGCTACACGCGCGAGCTGCGGACGGGAGACATCTTCCACTTCCGTAGCGGCGTGATCGGCGTGAGCGCCGACGGTCTCCGGCTCGGCCACGAGATCCTCGATTCCGGCGACGGCGCGGTGTGCACGCGCATCGAGCAGGACGTGGCGTTGATCGATCGCGCCAGCCGGGCGCCGCGGCCGCTGACCGCCGCGCATCAGCGGGCGGCGGCCGGCTACCGGGTGGACTGGTCGGCCGAGCCCGCGCCGGCGCCGGCGGCCGGCGACGGGGAACTGATCGAGGCCGCGGTGGACGTGGTGAAGCCCGCCGAGGTCGACACGCTGGGCGAGGCGGGGCTCGCCGCGTACATCCACCGGTTCTCGGCCGCCAACGCCCACGTGCTCGCGGCCTTCGGCATGACGCCGGCCTACTCGCGCCGGGAGCGCCGCGGCTTCTCGACGTTCGAGTTCCGGTTCCGGCTGACGGGCGCGCTGCGGGCGGGCGACGTCGCGCGCGTGCGCAGCGGGCTGCTCCACCTCGGCAACTCCTCGCTGCGGATCCTGCACCGGCTCGCCGACGGCCGCACCGGCGCCACGGTGGCGACGCTGGAGCAGGCCGGCGTGCACTTCGACCTCGAGGCGCGCCGGCCGGCGCCGCTGCCCCCGGCGCTGCGCGAGCGGGCCGCCGCCCTGCTGCGGCCGGCGGCCGGGCCCGCCGTCAGCGGCCGCGGAACTGCGGCCGGCGCTTCTCCGAGAACGCCCTGACGCCCTCCTGGTAGTCCTCGCTGTTGAAGCAGTCGGTCAGGAGCTTGTCGAGCAGCCCCAGGTCGCGCTGCTCGGCGGGCCTGAGCAGCTGCTCGACGGTGGCCTTGGCCGAGCGCAGCGTGAGCGGGGCGTTGGCGGCGATGCGGAGCGCGTAGTCGCGGGTGAAGGCCTCGAGCTGGGCCTTGGGCACGACCTGGTTCACCAGGCCCATGCGCAGGGCCTCCTGGGCCGTGAAGTCCGTGCGCGCGGTGAAGAAGATCTCCTTCACGCAGGCGGGGCCGACCAGGGCCATGAGCTTCTCCATGCCGTGGTAGTGGTAGCCCAGGCCCAGCCGCGCCGCGGGGACGCCGAAGCGGGCGTCGTCGGCGGCGATGCGGATGTCGCAGCCGACGGCGATGCCGACGCCGCCGCCCACGCAGTAGCCGTGGATCATGGCCAGCAGGGGCTTGGTGAGGCTCGACAGCGCCTCCTGGCCGCGCCCGGAGACGCGCCGGTACTCGGCCTCGTCGTCCATGTTGCGGCGGCGCTCCCTGAACTGCGAGATGTCGGCGCCGGCCACGAAGGCCTGCTCCCCGGCGCCGCGCAGGACGACGACGCGGATGGCGTCGTCCTCGGCCAGCTCGCGCACGTGCCCGGGCATCGCCTGCCACATCTCCTGGCTCACCGCGTTGCGCTTCTCCGGCTGGTTGAAGACGATCCAGCCGATCGGGCCGTCCTTCTCGAGCAGCAGCGTCGTCGACTCGCTCATCGCACTCTCCTCGGGGGGCGTTCGCGGGCGCGGGGGTGGCGCCGGCCCGATGGTACCGCACTTCCGGGGCGGCCCCTTGCCATCCCCGGCGGCCCGCGGTAGAAGGCTCCCACGGAGGCCCGCCATGAAGAACGGCTTCAAGGTGCTGGACAGCGACCTGCACACGATGGAACCCGACGACCTCTGGGAGACGTACCTCGAGGAGCCCTTCCGCAAGTTCGCGCCGCGGTTCGTCCGCCGCGACGACAACGCCCCGAACCAGCCGGTGATCACGATCGGGCACCTCGAGCTCGGCGAGATGTCGCGGCGCCGGCGCACGGCCGTCGTCGGCAAGGACCTGCAGCGCCGGGCCTTCGCGCGCCACCCGCACTACGAGGTGGCCCACGCCCGCCGCTACGACGCCGAGAGCCACCTGATGGCCATGGACATCGAGGGCATCGACGTGGCCGTGCTCTATGGCACGCGCGGCCGCCAGGTGCTCATGCACGACGACCTCGATCCCCAGGTGGCCTCGGCCCTGGCGCGCGCCCACAACACCTGGACGCGCGATTACTGCGCCACGAACCCCGCGCGGCTCAAGTTCGCCGCGCAGCTGGCCTTCCACGACGTCCCCGGCGCCGTGGCCGAGGCCCGGCGGGCGGTGCGCGAGCTGGGGGCCATCGCCGTCATCGGCAACCCGAACCCCATCGCCGGCCGCCACGTCCACGACCCCGCGTTCGAGCCGCTGTGGGACGCCGTCGAGGAGCTGGGAGTGCCGGTCGGCTTCCACCCGACGGGGCAGTCGTCGCTGCGCGACGACCTCGCGCGCCGCTACCTGGACACGCCGAACGGGCGCGTCATCGGCGTGGCCGGCCGGAACCCCGTCGAGCTGATGATGGCCTTCGCCAGCCTGGCCGCCGGCGGCGTGTTCGAGCGGCACCCGCGGCTGCGCTGCGCGTTCCTCGAGGGCACGTGCGGCTGGCTGCCGTGGTGGCTGTGGCGGCTGGACGAGGCCTGGGAGAAGTTCGGGCCCGGCAGCGAGGTGCAGATCTCGAGGCTGCCGAGCGAGTACTTCTTCCGCCAGTGCTTCGTGGCCACCGACGCCGACGAGAAGCCGCTGCGCCAGGTGGTGGAGGCCATCGGCGACGACAGCATCGTCGTGTCCACCGACTACCCGCACTCCGACGGCCTCTTCCCCGTGGCCATCGAGGAGTTCGTGCACCTGGAAGGCGTGAGCGACAAGACCAAGGCCAAGATCCTCTGGGACAACTGCGCGCGCCTCTACCAGCTCGGCGAGCCGGCGTGACGCGGCGGAGACGGTCCTGATCGGGAGAACGGCTTCATCGGGGGCGTCGGCCCGCGGGTGGGCGAGCCCGCGCTCACGCTGATCCCCGCGTTCCCGTACTCCGCCCCGGCCGAAGAACTCCGCCTCGAGGGCCCTGAGAATCCGGCTCGCCGGAGGCGCGCGCCCCCGGCGAGCTACTTCAGGCGCATGTCCTCGTAGGCGGGGTAGGGGAAGAGGTGGATCGTGTCCAGCGCGGGGTCGGCGAAGCGGGGGCCGATGCCGCGCAGGGTGCGGTAGTCCATGATCGGGGCGAACATGACCCGATCGATGCTCAGCTGCTGGATCTTGTGGAGCAGCGCCTCGCGCTTGGCCCGGTCCCGCTCCCGCGCCTGCTGCTGGAACAGGTCGTCGATGTCGGGATAGCCGCCATAGGCGTAGCTGCCCTTGGAGTACATGAAGGCCTCGACGCGGCTGGCGGCGTTGCCCGAGTTGCCGGCGGCGACGAAGAACAGGCCCCGCATCTTCTTCTCGCGCCAGGCCGCGACGAACGCGGCGCGCTCCATGGGCCGGATCCGCACGCGGATGCCGACGGCCTTGAGGTAGTTCACCGTCGCCTCGGCCGCGGCGAAGAAGGGCGGGATCGGCACGAAATCGCCGGCGTCGATGCCGTTGGGATAGCCGGCCTCGGCGAGGAGCTTCTTCGACTTCTCGGGGTCGTAGGGCACCGGCGTGGCCTGCAGCGCGAACTCCATCACCCGCGGGACGATGACGCCGGCCGGGGGACAGAAGCCCAGGCAAGCGGCCTCGTTGATGGCGGCGCGATCCAGGGCGTGGTTCACGGCCAGGCGCATCCGCCGGTCGTGCCAGGGCGACTTCGGGTCCCACTGCTCGGGGAACTCGATCCAGAACATCGACGCGTGCTTGGAGGGCATCAGCCGCAGCCGCGGGTCGCGCTTGACGTTGAGGGCGTCCTCGCCGTCCAGGGCATTGGCGTAGTCGGCCTCGCCGTTCTTGAGCATGGCCACGCGCGTCGTCGTCTCCGGCACGCTCTTCATGACGATGCGCTTGACGTGCGGCACCTTGCGCCAGTAGCCGGTGTAGGCCTCCACCACGAGGGCGACGCCGGGGTCGTTGCTCACGAACTTGTACGGCCCGGCCCCGATCGGCTGCTTCTTGAAGCCCTCGTCGCCCACCTGCGTCAGGTAGCGCTTGGGGACGACGAGCCCGGCCGCGGATGCGGTGGTGCCGTAGAACGTCATGAAGTCGGGCCACGGCTCCTTCAGGTGGAAGCGCACGGTCAGCGGGTCGACGATCTCGACCTGCTGCACGCGGGCGCGCAGCTCCTTGGAGGCCGCGCCCCGGTAGCGCTCGAAGGAGAACTTCACATCCTCGGTGGTGACCGGATCGCCGTTGTGGAACTTGAGCCCGCGGCGCAGCCGGAACTCGTACGTCTTGCCGTCGGGGCTCTCCTTCCACGATTCGGCCAGGCTGGGGGCCATCGGCTGCCCGGGCAGGGGGCGGACCAGCGCGTCGTGGATGGCGTACAGCACGCCGAACGGCGTGACCTGCGGCGGCGCCGTGGACGGATCGAGCCAGGCCGGCGCCAGCGTGACGTGCCAGGCCATGACCACCTCGCCGGCCGGCGCGCCCTGCGCCCCAGCGGGGCCGGCGGCGGCGAGCGTGAGGCCGAGCGCGGCGAGGACGCGGGCGAGACGGGAGCGGGAGCGGTTCATGGTCGCCTCCCTGGACTGGAGCGTGTCGCGGTGGTGGGAATCTGCGCCGCGCACGGGGACGTTGTCAAGGAGCGGCCCACGAGGTATCGAGAGAGGCGACCATGGCCGACCTCTATGCCGACCTGACCGCCGCAGATCCCCGCGTGCTGGTCGGGCTCATGGCCGCGCTGGAGGCGGGCGCGGCCGATCCGCAGCAGCGGGCGATGCTGGAGGCGTACCTGACCGACGCGGCGCTGGCGCCGGGGAGCCGCGTGCTCGAGGTCGGCTGCGGCACCGGGGCGGTGACGCGCACGCTCCGCGCCTGGCGGGGCGTGCGAGGGGCCGTCGGCGTGGACCCGTCGCCCGTCCTTCTGGCCAGGGCCCGGGAGCTCGCGGCCGGCATGCTCGGCATCACGTTCGAGCAGGCCGACGGGCGGTCGCTGCCGTTCGCGGCCGGGGCGTTCGACGCCGTCGTGTTCCACACCGTGCTGTGCCACGTGCCGTCGCCGGAGGACATGCTGCGCGAGGCGGTGCGCGTTCTGTGCCCGGGCGGCTGTCTCGCCGTGTTCGAGGGCGACTATGCCGCCGCGACGCTCGCCCGGGGTCCCGCAGATCCGCTGGAGGTCTGCGCCGCGGCGTTCCGCGAGCACTTCGTGCACGACCCCTGGCTGGTGCGGCGCCTGCCGGCGCTCGTGCAGGCGTCTGGCGTGCACGTGGAGCGGATCCGCAGCCACGGCTACGTGGAGTTCGGCCCCGGGTTCATGCTGACCAGCTGGGTCGATCTCGGGGCCGATGCGCTGGCCGGTGCCGGGCGCATCGGCTCCGACGCCGCGGCCGCCCTCAAGGCCGAGGCGCGTCGCCGGGTCGCCCAGGGCGAGTACTTCGGGCACATCCCCTACATGAGCCTGATCGCGCGCAAGGCGGACACGGGGGCCGGCCCGTCGCGACGGGGGAGCGACGCATCGTGATCCATCAGCTGCGCATCGACGAGATTTTCGAGGGCAACAAGGCCACGTTCCGACGCCGTGGCGGCGCATGATGCGCGTGGCGTGGTCGCGGAAGCGCGCGTGGACATCGTGGCCATGTGGGAGGCGCGGACCGAGCGCCGCACGGAGTTCGTCTACCTGCTGGCGTGGTCCGACGAGGCCGCGAAGGCGGCGGCGTGGGCGGCGTTCATGGCCGACGAGGAGTGGAGGGAGGACACGGGATCCTCGATCACTGACGTGACCACGGCCGCGGGCGAGGAGATCCTCGACCCCATGCCGGTGCTGCCGCGTGGCGCGGCCAGCGAGGTGGTCTTCACGGTGGTCCGGCGTCCCGGCGTGTCCGAGCGCGAGCTCGCCGAGGACGCCCGGCGGGTCGAGCGCGACCTGGCCGCGCTCAAGCGCGTGCTCGAGGCCGGCCCCGCGCCGGGCGGCCCGGCGCGGGCGACGGCCACGCGGTAGACCCCGCCGGGGCCCGCCGCGCCGGCTGCGAGGAGAGCCGGTCAGCGAGCGGCCGGCATCGCGACGCCGAGCCGCTCGGCCGCCCGCGCCAGCGCCTCGTACACGGCGCGGGGCAGCGGGATGCCGTCGCGCGCGCGCTGCTCGAGCGTCCGGTGGCCGCGCTCGCCCGGCACGAGGATCTCGACGCCCGGGTCGTGGGGCAGCGCCTTGAGGGCGGCGACGAGGCGGCGCACCTCGGCCCGGAAGGCGGCGGGATCGCCGAAGCGCGCCACGTCGATGGCGAGGGCCAGCGCGTTCTGGCGATGGCGGCGGTGACCGGCGGGCGCGCCGAGCGCGTCGGCGAGGACGGGGTTGCCGGCCACGAGGCTGGTCAGGCACTCGATCATGAGCGACAGGCCCGCGCCCTTGGGGCCGCCGAGCGGCAGCGGCAGATCGGCGGCGCGCGGGTCCGTCGTCGGCCGCCCCCGGGCGTCCAGGGCCCAGCCCACCGGGATCGGCTGCCCGGCGCGGCGCGCGTGGGTGAGCTTGCCCATCGAGGCCACGCTCGTCGCCATGTCGAGGATCAGCGGCGGGCCACCGCCGCCGGGGACGGCGATCGAGATCGGATTCGTGCCCACCGACGGCGCGAGCGCGCCGTGGTAAGCCATCAGCGGCGTCGAGGCCGTCATGGCCAGCGCGGCCATGCCCTCGGTCGTCGCCATCCGGGTGTAGTAGCCGAGCGCCGCCGTGTGCGTCGTGGACCGCACCAGCGCCAGGCCCACGCCCGCGCCGCGGGCCTGCGTCACCGCCGCCCGCATCGCCGCCGTCATCGCCACGGGGCCGGCCGCGCGGTCGGCGTCGAGGAGGACGGCGGCGGCGGTCTCGGCGCGCGCGGTCAGCGTCGGCGTGGGGTTGATGTCGCCGCGGGCCATCAGGTCCAGGTACCAGGGCACCCGCGTGACGCCGTGGGTGTCCATGCCGCGCAGATCGGCCCACACGAGGGCATCCGCGACGAGCGCGGCGTGATCTTCCGGCATGCCGGCGCGCGCGAACACCTCGCGGGTGACGGCGCCGAGGGCGGCGGCGCTGACGACGGCGGCCGCCTCGGCGCCGGCCGGAAGGTCGGTCACCGCGCGGTCGGGGTGACGGGGAAGTGCTTCGCGAGCCACTCGCGCACGAGGCCGACGACGAGCGGGTCGCCCTCGGCCAGCATGAAGTGGTCGACGCCGGCCACCAGGTGCAGGTCGGTCGGCTGCCCGGCGTGCCGGAACAGGTCGATCGACTGCGCGGTGGGCGTGACCGAGTCGTGCGCGGGATGCAGCAGCAGGAGCGGCCGCGGCGCGATCTTGCCGACGACGTCGTTGGCCCGGAACGCGTACATGCTCTCGACGACGTCGAACGGGAACTCCATGATCGACCCCGCCGAGAGGTTGCCGCGCAGCGCCGGCGGGATCGGCACGATGTCGTAGCGGGGCACCATGAGCGGCGCGCCGCCGCTGGCCCGGCGCCGGCGGCCCTCCTCCATCAGCGCGGTGAAGCGCCGCCAGGCCTCCGGCGAGGCGTGCTGCTCGCGGAACTTCGTCTCGCCGTCGCCCCAGCCGCCCACGGCGATGCAGGCGCCCACGCGGTCGTCCACCCCGGCGGTATAGACGGCGACCGCGGCGCCGAAGGAGTGGCCCAGCACGCCGATCCGCCCGGGGTCGACCTCGGCCCGGGTCGCGAGGAACGACAGGGCGCTGCGCGTGTCGTCCACCTGCTCCAGGCAGATGACGCGCCCGCGCGGCCCCTGGCTCTCGCCGCACCCGCGCATGTCGAAGCGCAGCGTCACGTAGCCCAGGTCGGCCAGCAGGCGCGTGGCGGCGACGACGCCCCCGGCGTCCTTGCTGCTGCCGAACCCGTGCAGCACCAGGAACGCCGGCCGCCGCTCGTCCCGGCGCCGGCCGCCGGGCCGGCGCAGCACGCCGGCCAGCGTCACCCCGCCGGAGGCGAAGGTCACCGGCTCGTCCACGCCCGGCATTCTACCCGTGCCCGGGGCGTGTGCGGCCGTCACACGAGCGCGGCGATGGCCTCGCCGGCCTCGCGGGTGGAGGCCGTGCCGCCGAGGTCGCGGGTGACGGCACGGCCCTCCTCGACGACCTTCTCGATGGCCGACACGATGGCCGCGGCCGCGTCGGCGTGGCCCAGGTGCTCGACGAGCATCGCGCCGGTCCAGATCTGGGCCACGGGGTTGGCGATGCCCTTGCCGGCGATGTCGGGCGCCGAGCCGTGCACGGGCTCGAACATCGACGGGTACTCCTTCTCGGGATTGATGTTGCCGCCGGGCGCGATGCCGATGGAGCCCGCGATGGCGGGCCCCAGGTCGGACAGGATGTCGCCGAAGAGGTTGCTGCCGACCACGACGTCGAACCAGTCCGGGTGCTGGACGAAGTGGGCGGTCAGGATGTCGATGTGGTACTGGGCGGTCTTCACGTCCGGATACCGTCGGGCCATGGCCGCGAAGCGTTCGTCCCAGTAGGGCATCGAGTGGATGATGCCGTTGGACTTGGTGGCCGAGGTGACGTGGCGCCGCCGCCGGCGCGCCTGCTCGAAGGCGAAGCGCATGATGCGGTCGCACCCGCGCCGCGTGAAGACCGCCTGCTGGACGGCCAGCTCCTCGGGGCTGTCCTGGTAGAGGCGGCCGCCGATCTCGGAGTACTCGCCCTCGTTGTTCTCGCGGACGATCAGCATGTCGATGTCGGCGGGGCCGCGGTCGCGCAGCGGCGAGCGGACGCCGCGGAGCAGGCGGACGGGGCGGAGGTTGACGTACTGGTGGAAGCCGCGGCGGATGGGGATCAGCAGCCCCCACAGCGAGACGTGGTCGGGCACCCCGGGGAAGCCGACGGCGCCCAGGTAGATCGCCTCGAACGCGCGCAGCCGCCCGAGCCCGTCCTCCGGCATCATCCGGCCGGTCTTCGTGTAGCGCTCGCAGGACCAGTCGAAGATCGTCCAGTCGCACTCGAACCCGAAACGGCGGCCGGCGGCCTCCAGGACGCGCATGCCCTCGGGCAGCACCTCCTTGCCGATGCCGTCGCCGGGAATCACGGCGATGCGGTGCTTCATCAGCGAAGATCCTCCATCGGACCGGCTCACGCGCCGGGCGCGACGTCGACGACGATGTTGCCGGTGACGCGGCCGCTCTCCTGCGCCTGGTGGGCCTCCACGATGCGCGCGAGCGGGAAGCGCGCGCCGATGGTGTGCGCCAGGCGGCCGGCCTCGACCAGGCCCAGGATGTCGCGCGTGGCCTCGTCGCGGGCGTGGTCGGGCATCGTGTAGATCAGCACGGGGCGGATCGTGACGTTCTTGCCCATCAGCGTGTAGAAGGGCAGCTTCGGCTCCGGGTCGCCCATCGAGGCGTAGGTCGCGATGGTGCCGTTGGTCTTGACGACCCTCGCGCTGACGGCGAGGTTGGCGCCGAAGTCCACGTCGACGATGCGGTCGACGCCGGCGCCGCCCGTGGCGGCCAGGATCTCGGCGGCCACGTCGCCGGTGCGGTAGTTGACGACGTGGTCGGCCCCCGCGGCGGCGGCGAGCGCGGCCTTCTGCGGCGTGCTCACCGTCGCGATGACGGTGGCGTTCGCCCACTTCGCGAGCTGCACCGCGTAGTGCCCCACGGCGCCGGCGCCGCCGGTGACGAGCACCGTCTGGCCGGCGATCGGCCCGTCGGCGAAGAGGCAGCGATGCGCGGTCACCGCCGGGATGCCGAGACACGCGCCCTCGGCGAACGCGGTGGTGTCCGGCAGCCGGATGGCCAGGCGGGCCGGGACCACCGTGTATTCCGCGGCCGTGCCCCACGCCCGCTGCCACTGCACGGTGTAGAGCCACACGCGCTCGCCCACGCGCGCCGCCGGCACGCCGCGCCCGACGGCGTCGATGACGCCGGCCCCGTCCTGGTGCGGCACCACGCGGGGGAACCCCATCGGCCGTGAGCCGGCCCGGGCCTTGACGTCGGTGGGATTCAGCCCCGACACGACCACGCGCACGCGCACCTCACCCGGCCCCGGCTCGGGCACGGGCATCTCGCCCACGGTGAGCACGTCGGCCGCCGGCCCGTTCTTCTCGTACCACGCTGCGCGCATCGCTGGCCTCCTCGCGCGTCGGTGCCGCGGATGATAGCGCAGTCGCCACGGCCCACCAAGGCGCGCGGTCCTCGCGGCGCCGTCGCGTAGAATGCCGTCGACGCCGCGTCCGGACGGGGCGGCGAGAGACAGGCCAGAGGAGGAGCCATGCGCAAGCAGGTCGTGCACACGCCGAAGGTGCCGCCGGCCCGGGTGCCGCTGTCCCAGGCCATCAAGGTGGGCGACTGGGTGTTCGCGTCGGGCCAGCTCGGCCGCGACGCGAAGACGGGCGGTCTCGTGCCGGGCGGCGTGGCCGCCGAGACCAGGCAGGCCTGCGAGCACCTCAGGTCGATCCTGGACGCGGCGGGCTCGTCGCTCGACAAGGTCGTGAAGGTCACCATCTACATGGCCGACCTCGGGGAGCTGACGGCGATGAACGACGTGTTCAACGAGTACTTCCCGGTGGACCCGCCGGCGCGGACGACGTTCGAGTGCTCGGGCCTGGTGGGCGGCGCGCGCGTGGAGATCGAGGCCATCGCCACGGTCTGACCGTGTCGACGCGCACGCCGGCCGCCCCGGGTCGCGCCGTCGGCCTGCTCTGGCTGCTCACCGGGCTCTTCGCCCTGCGCGTGGCCGGGCAGGCCCTGGTCGCGTCCCGCGACGTGTCGTTCCTGCCGCCCATGGCCGAGTGGTACTCGGGTCTCGTCCCGTACCCGCTGCTGCTCCCGATCCAGCTCGTCATGCTCGCCGTCATGGCCAGGATCGACCTGGACCTGACGCGGGGCCGTGGCCCGTTCGTCCGGGCGCGTCCTCGTCTCGGGTCGGGCCTCCGCTGGTTCGCCGTCGCCTACTTCCTGGCGATGGTCGCGCGCTACGCCCTCACCATGGCGCTCCGTCCCGAGCGACGGTGGCTCGGAGGCGCCATTCCCATCGTCTTTCACTGGGTGCTCGCGGCGTACGTCTTCGTGTGGGGCACGGTGATCGTGCCCGGCGCGGCGCGGCGGGGGACCGACCGGTGACCGAGCCGGCCGTCACGCTCACGGACTACGGGCTCGCCATCGAGAATGCCGTCTTCGCGTATCTGCTGCGGACGGGCGCGGGCGGCGGCGCCGTCACGCGCCGGTTCGCGGTCTTCTTCGCGGCCGGCGCCGCCGCCGCGCTCGCCGGCGGGACCGTCCACGGCTTCTTCCTGGACGCCGAGACGATCGGCGCACGGCTGCTCTGGCCGGCGACGCTGATCGCCGTGGGGATCTGCGCGGCGGCGGCGTGGGCTGCGGGCGCGCGCCTGGCGCTCCCCCCGGGCCCGGCGCGGGTGGTGACCATCGCCGCGGGTGTCGACCTCGCGGTGTACGCCGCGGTCGTCCTGTTCGTCACGCGGGCCTTCGTCGTGGCGGTGGTGAACGCCCTGCCGGCCGCGGCCTTCCTGCTCGCGGCCTTCGTGCTGCGCCACCGCCGGACCGGCGAGCGCGCCGCGCTGGTGGCCGCCCTCGGCCTCGGCCTGACGTTCGCGGCCGCCGGCGTCCAGGTCGGCCGCGTCGGCCTCGATCCGGTGCTGTTCGATCACAACGCGCTCTATCACGTCGTGCAGGCGGCGGCGCTGCTGCTCCTCTTCATCGGCGCCCGACGGCTGCGGCCGGCGGCGCCGGAGGGACACGGACCATGCTGAGCCGGCGGCGGTTCCTGTGGCACGGCGGCGTCCTCGGACTGGCGACGGCGTGCGCCAGGCCACGGCGCGTGGGGCCGCCGGTGGTGGTGAACGACATCCACTCGCGACTGAACGAGACGACCGTGGCCGCGCTGATCCGGCCGGACTCGACCGAGGCGGTCGCCCGCGCCGTCGCCGACGCTCGCCGCGAGGGCCTGGCCGTGAGCGTGGCCGGCGGCCGCCACGCCATGGGCGGCCAGCAGTTCGGGGCGGGGACGGTGCTGCTCGACATGCGCGGCATGAAGCGGGTGCTCGCCGTCGAGCCCGAGGCCGGGGTGGTGGAGGTCGAGGCCGGCATCCAGTGGCCCGAGCTGATCGGCCACCTGCTCCGCGCGCAGCGCGGGCGCCGGCCGGCCCTCTCCATCGTGCAGAAGCAGACGGGCGCCGACCGGCTGACGCTCGGCGGCGCGCTCGCCGCCAACATCCACGGCCGTGGACTGCGCTTCACGCCGATCGTCGGCGACGTGGAGTCGTTCGTGATGGTCGGCGCCGACGGGGTGGCGCGCACGTGCGACCGCCGGCGCGACGCCGAGCTGTTCCGCCTGGCCATCGGCGGCTACGGCCTCTTCGGCGTGATCACCTCGGTGCGGCTGCGCCTGGCGCCCCGGCGGACGCTGGAGCGGGTGGTGCAGGTGATGGACGTCGACGACCTGGTGCCGGCCGTCGAGCGCCGCGTCGCCGACGGCTTCCTGTTCGGCGACTTCCAGTACGCGACCGACCACACGTCGGCCGACTTCCTGCGCCGGGGCGTGTTCTCGTGCTACCGGCCCGTGGAGGGCCGGACCCCGCCCGACACGCAGAAGGAGCTCTCGGAGGCCGACTGGCGGAGCCTGCTGCTCCTCTCGCACGCCGACAAGAAGCGCGCCTTCGAGCGCTACAGCGCCTACTACCTGGCGACCTCGGGCCAGCGGTACTGGTCGGACACCCACCAGCTGAGCGTCTACCTGGACGACTACCATCGCTGGCTCGACCGGCAGCTCGGCGCCGCCACGCCGGCGACGGAGATGATCACCGAGATCTACGCCCCGCGCCCGGCGCTGCTGCGCCTGCTCGACGACGCGCGCCGGGGGCTCGGCGACGCCCGGGCGGACGTGATCTACGGCACCATCCGCTTCATCGAGCGAGACGACGAGACCTTCCTGGCCTGGGCCCGCGACCGCTACGCCTGCGTGATCGTCAACCTCCACGTCGTCCACACGCCGGCCGGCGTCGAGGCCGCGGCCCGCGCCTTCCGCGCGCTCATCGACGCCGCCATCGCCAACGGCGGGAGTTACTTCCTGACCTACCACCGGTGGGCGACGCGGCGGCAGGTCGAGGCGTGCTATCCGCAGCTCGCGGAGTTCCTGCGGCTCAAGCGCCGTCACGATCCGGAGGAGCGGTTCCAGAGCGAGTGGTACCGCCACCACAAGGCGCTCTTGGCGTGAGCGTGGCCGCGCCGCGCCCGGGCCCCATCCGCGTCGCCGCCATCGGCGTCAGCCACTGGCACGCGCTCCACGATTCCGCCTACCTGCGGCACCTGGCGGCCATCCCGGGCGCGGCGCTGGTCGGCCTCCACGACGACGATGCGGCCACCGTCGCCGCGCGGGCGGCCGCGCTCGGCCACCCGGCGGTCTTCACGGACTACCGGCGGATGCTCGACGACCTCCGCCCGGACTTCGTCATCGCCCTCGGGCGGCACCGCGACATGGCCGCGGTGGGCGTGCACCTGCTGGAGCGCGGCGTGCCGTTCCTGATGGAGAAGCCCATGGGGGTGAGCGCCGACGAGGTGGCGCGCGTCGCCGAGACCGCGGCGGCCACCGGCGGCTTCGCCGCCGTCCCGCTCATCCAGCGCTACCACCCCTTCACGGCGCGGGCGCGCCGCCTCCTCGCCGAGGGCCGGTTCGGGCCGCTCTCCCACCTCTACCTGCGCCTGAACCGGCCGACCTCCGCGCGCTACGTGGCCTGGGCGGCGCCGTGGATGCTCGACCCCGCCGCGGCCGGCGGCGGCTGCCTGCGCAACCTCGGCGCCCACGTGCTGGACCTCTTCCTGCTGCTCACCGGCGAGGACGCCGAGGTGACGGGCGCCCAGGTGAGCGCGCGCGGGCTGGGCCAGCCGGTGGAGGACTACGCCACCGTCCTCGTGCGATCGGCGTCGGGCGTGATGGGCACGCTCGAGGTCGGCAACATGTTTCCCCGCGACGGCACCGACGGACAGTTCAAGGTCTCGGGGCGCGACGCGCTCCTGCTCCTCGAGCACGACACGCTGCGCCTCGTCACCCGCGACGGCGAGGAGCGCGAGGCGTGCCGGCCGGCCGAGCCGCTGGCGCTCAGCGCGCTGCGCGACGCCCTCGAGCGCTGGCGGCGCGGCGAGCCGCCGGCGATCGGCGTGCGCGACTGCCTGCGCGTCGTGCGCCTCATCGACCGGGCGTACGCGGCGGCGCGGAGCGGTTGACCGCTCGCTTCCCGATGGCTGGAGGTGGGTCGGCGGCCGGGGCCGGGTGCGGGCGGGGGCCGCCTGGAAATCCGCGAGTAGATCCCGGTCGGCGACCGTGTGACCTGCGCGAGGCTTCGCCAGCGGTAGGGCCAACGGATTTCCAGACGACCCCCGCCGCACCCGGCCCCGCCCCGGCCGGGCGGTCGTCAGCTCGAGTGGGCGGGGGTGCGGGTGGCGGACTCCCAGGCGAAGAGGACGGCGGTGGTGGCGACGACGGCGATGGCGCTGAGGACGAGCGACCAGTGGATGCCGATGACGGCGCCGAGGACGCCGACGGTGACGCCGCTGCCGGCGCGCAGGCCGAGGATGGCGGTGTTGAACAGGCCGACGACGCGGCCGCGCACGCGGGCCGGGGCGAGGAGCTGGACCAGCGTCTGGGCCATGGTCGTGAAGGCGATGTTGAAGACGCCGGCCAGCGCCAGCAGCGCCACGGCGACCCCGTACGACCGGGTGGCCGGGAACAGCCCGATGGTGACGCCCCACGCGGCGGCGTAGACGATCGCCGCCCGGGCGCTCGGCCTGACGACGTCCGCGCTCTCCAGCAGCACCGCGCCGAGCACGGCGCCGGCGGCGTTGGCGGCGAGCAGGATGCTGTAGCGCACGCCCGCCTCGTCGGCCCCGAGATCGTGCGCGTACTCGGGCATCTGGGCCTGGAAGGCGTTGCCCACGAAGAACGAGGTGGCCCCGCCGAGGACGATCATCGTGACGATGCGCCGGTCGGCGGCGACCTCGCCCAGCAGCGCGAGCGTCTCGTGCCAGGCCGGCGGCCGCGCCGCCGCCGGCGTGGCGCCCCGGTGCGCGTGCCCGGTGTACGGCGCGCCCACGAGGAAGACCGTGAGCGGCAGGTAGACCAGGACGTTGAACAGCAGGCCCCAGGCCGGTCCCAGCAGCAGCATGAGGCCTCCGCCGATGGCCGGGCCCAGCAGGATGGCGAGGTTGCGGCTGCTGGCGTTCAGGCGCACGGCGCTGTGCAGGTGCTCGGGCCCGACCATGTCGTGCAGGATCAGCTGCGCCGCCGGGCCGCCGACGACGCCGGCGGCGCCGTGCACCAGCAGGATGGCGACGGCGTGCCACACCTGCAGCGCGTCGGTGAGGAACAGCAGCCCCCACGCCGCCGAGGCCAGCATGTAGAGGGCCTGGCCGGCCTGGATGAGCCGGCGGCAGTCGTGGCGGTCGGCGAGCGCGCCCATGTAGACCGAGAAGAGCAGGAACGGCACCCAGTGGCTGATCACCGCGAAGCCGGCGAGCGTGGGCGAGTGGAACTTCTGGAAGATGACCCAGTAGCTGATGACGTGCTCGACGCTGTCGGCCGTCATCGCGAGCAGGCTGGCCACGAAGTAGCGGCGGTAGTCGCGGACGTGGAGCGCCGCGAACCGCGGCGCGCCCGCCGCGGCCGGCGCCAGGACGGGCGGGCGGCTCACCCGCGCATCCTACCATCGGCGATCCGGGGCCCGGCGCCGGCTCGCCGGCCACGGGCCCCGCGCCGGCGCCGCCTCGCCGCCGCCCGGCCACGGCGGCATGGTGACGGCGACGATGGCCAGCGGCGCTTTCCCGGTGGCGCGGAACTGGAAGGCGGTGCCGACGGGGATCGTCAGGCACACGCCGGCCTCGAGCCCCACGACCTCCTCGCGCCCGTCCTGCGCGCGCCACATCTCGCCGCGGCCGGAGAGCACGAACCAGATCTCCTCGACGGTGCGGTGGCGCACGGCGGCCGACGTCCGGCCCGGCCGGAGCGTGAAGTGCGCGAGGCTGCCCCCGCCCAGGGCCAGGAGCGCGCGCACATCCGAGCCGTCGGGCGCCACCGCGTCGGGCGCGCGCGGCAGCCGCCTCGTCGCGAATGCGGCCACGCCGGGCCTATCGTGATGCCGCCGCGGCGCCGGGGCCCCACGTGCGGCCGAACTCGGCGCGCTCGACGACGCGGCCGGTGAACGTCCCCGCCGTCTGCTCGGCGAGCCAGACCGCGGCCGGCACCACCGCCTCGGGCTCCTCCATGGGGATGTGCGCCGTGCCGGGCCAGTCGCCGCGGCGGTTCATCCACGTGTCGATCCGGCCCGGCGACAGGCAGTTCACGGCGATGCCGTGCGGCGCGACCTCCTCGGCGAGGCTCAGGAACGCCCGCTCGAGCGCGGCCTTGCTCGTGGAGTAGCCGACGCGGCCGGGCCGGTAGGCACGGGCGGCCCCCGAGGTGATGCCGATGATGGAGCCGGCGCCGCGCTGGATCATGGCCGGCAGCGCGAACTTGCAGAGCAGGAGCGGGGCGCGGACGTTCACGGCGAGGCACCGGTCGAGGACGGCGACGTCCAGGTCCGGCAGCGGGGCCTCGCAGTCCACGCCGGCGTTGGCCACGAGCGCGTCGATGCGGCCGAAGCGCCCGAGGACCGTGTCGACGAGCGCGCGCAGGTCGTCGGCGCGCTCGACGTCGCACCGGACGGCCACGGCGGCGCCGCCCCGCTCGACGATGAGCCGGGCGGTGGCATGGATCGTCCCGGCCGCGTGCCGGGCGACGGCCGGCTCGGCGGCGGCCTCGGTCTCGGCGCGCGCGGCGACGACCACGCGCCAGCCGCGCGCGGCGAGGCCCACGCAGATGGCGCGGCCGATGCCGCGGCTGCCGCCGGTCACGATCGCCACGCGGTCGCCGGGCGCCGTGGTGGACATCGGCCGGTAGCAGTACCGCGGGCGCCGCGCGCGGTCAAGACGGATGCACGTATAATCCCGGCGCCGTGGCCGTCGCGTGGCGCCAGTCCAGCAGGGAGCCGGCGGGGCACCGGGGCGGCAGCCCCGGTGGCCGGCCGGCCCGCACGGCCCCGGCCGGCCGCGCCCGCCGCGGCGCCGTCGTGGCGGGCCTGATCGCCGCGCTGCTCGCGGCGACGGCGACCGCCGAGGGCCAGGGACGCGCGGCGCGCGCCGGCGAGTCGGCCTCGCGGGCCGCGCACGCCGTCGTCCGCGCGATGGCCGAGTACCGGGCGGCGCTCGTGCAGGCGCTGCCCGTGTACGAGGCCGTGCTCCGCGACGCGGCGGCCGCGCTCGAGGAGCGGCGCCGGCTGCACGAGGCCGGCCACCTGGAGGCCGTCCACGTGCAGGAGGCCGAGCGCGCGTGGCGTGCCGCCCGGGACGAGCTGGCCGAGCACCGGGTGGCGATGGCGGAGGCCGACCGCATCCTCTTCACCGCCTCGGTGCACGAGCGGCTGGCCCGGCTCGCCCCGCTGCCCGCCAATCGCTTCGAGGACGCCAGGGAGTTCGTCCGCTTCAATGGCCCGGCGCCCTGGTCGCCGGCGCGGCTGCCGGCCGTCGCCGCGGCGTTCACGAAGGCCTGGGGCCGCGTGCTCGAGGTGAGCGCCAGCGGGCAGACGGCCCTGCACACGCGGCTCGGCCTGGACCACCGCAACGCCGTCGACGTCGCCGTCCACCCCGACAGCGCCGAGGGACGGTGGCTCGTGCAGCACCTCCGGTCGGCCGGCATCCCGTTCCTCGGCATCCGCGACGCCATCCCGGGGTCGTCGACGGGCCCCCACATCCACATCGGCGCGCCGTCGCTCCGCATGCTGCGGCGCTGAAGGTCGGTTGTCCGGGGCCGGCCACGGCGGTAAGCTGGCCCCGCAGCGGCTCCGATCTCCCAGGAGGCGACCATGGCGGGCGAGACGTACGACCGGACCACGCAGGACGTCGGCAACATCGTGGCGCTCGAGCACGTCAACGTGTGGATCCCCGACCAGCAGCCGGCGACCCTGTTCTACGTCGCGGGGCTCGGCCTCACGCGGGATCCGTACCTCATGCCCGGGCTCGAGAACATGTGGATCAACGTCGGCCAGCAGCAGTTCCACCTGCCCACGAACAAGGCCCAGGTGCTGCGTGGCCACGTCGGGCTCGTCATCGAGGACTTCGACCAGCTGCCGATGCGCCTGGAGGCGGTGAAGCCGCGGCTGGCCGGCACGCAGTTCGACTACTCGGTGGAGGACAAGTACATCCGGGCCGTCTCGCCGTGGGGCAACGAGATCCGCTGCTACGCGCCGGGGCCGCGGTTCGGCTCCATGACGCTCGGCATGCCGTACGTCGAGTTCACCGTCGCGCCGGGCACCGCCGACGGCATCGCGAAGTTCTACCGGACGGCGCTGGGCGCCGTCGCGTCGGTCGCGCGCAACGGCGGCGTCGCCGCCCACGTGACCGTCGGGCCGCTGCAGGAGTTCGTCTTCCGCGAGACGACGGCGCCCATCCCGCCCTACGACGGCCACCACGTGCAGGTCTACATCTCGAACTTCTCGGGGCCCCACCGCTGGCTCGAGGAGCATGGGCTGATCACCGAGGAGAGCAACTGGTACCAGTACCGCTTCCAGGACATCGTCGATCCCGACACGGGCCGGGTGCTCTTCACCATCGAGCACGAGGTGCGCAGCATCGTGAGCCCGCTCTACATGCGCCCGCTGGTCAACCGCAACCCGGCCCAGCGGCAGCCGACCTACCAGCGCGGCCGCGACGCCTACGTCCCCGGGATGTAGGGCGCCCGACGCGATGACGGCGCCGTGCGCGGGGCGGTGCGCGCCCGACGGCCGGCGCCGCCCCGTCGCGTTCAGCCGCTCGCGTCGCTCCGAAATCGCCGCCGTCGCCGCCCACGCGTCGGGGCGAGGCGTCCCACCGTGTCCGTCGAACTGACCGCCGCGCCGCGGGTGCAGCGTCCGCGCGGCGGCGTGGCCGCCTCGATCCCGTCCGGGCCCCCTCGGACGCGCTAGAGTCCGGCGTGCGGGTCCACAGCGTCGACGCCGTCGCCATCGAGATCCCGCTGGCGCGGGACTTCGGGGGCAGCACGTACTCGGTGCTCAGGCGCTGCACCGTCATCACCCGCCTCCGGACCGACGACGGGGTCACCGGCGAGGTCTACAACGGCGACAACCGCGAGCACGGGCCCGAGATCGTGCGGCTCGTCCGAGACGTGCTGGGGCCGCGCCTGCGGGGCGCCGGCGTCGGCGACGTCGAGCGCGTCTGGGACGAGCTCTTCGCGCTGACGCACCCGAGCCGCGACCGCAAGACGCTGCTGGAGGCGATCGCCTGCGTGGACTGCGCGCTGTGGGACCTGCGCGGCAAGGCCGAGGGCCGGAGCGTGCGGGACCTGCTGGGCGGGCGGCGCCCGCGGATGCCGATCCTCTCCATCGGCGGCTACTACCGCGAGGGGCGGACGCTGGCCGACCTGGGGCGCGAGATGGAGGACTACCGGAAGGCCGGGATGGCCGGCTGCAAGTTCAAGGTCGGTGGGCTGGCGCCCGAGCGCGACGCCGAGCGGGTCGAGGCCGCCCGGCGCGCGGCCGGCGACGACTTCGTGCTGGCCGTCGACGCCAACCGCGGCTGGTCGGTGGAGGAGGCGATCCGCTTCGCGCGGCTGGTGGAGCGCTTGGACATCCGGTGGTTCGAGGAGCCGTGCCACTGGCACGACGACGCCGCCATGATGGCGCGCGTGCGGCGCCAGACCCGCATTCCCATCACCGCGGGCCAGAGCGAGATCACCAGCCACGGCGTGCGCCGCCTGCTCGACGCCGGCGCCGTCGACCTCGTGAACTTCGACGCCTCCGAGGGCGGCGGCGTCACCGAGTGGTGCCGGGCCGCCGCGCTCTGCCGGGCCGCCGGCGTGCCGATGGCCCACCACGAGGAGCCGCAGATCGCGCTGCAGCTGCTGGCCGGCGTGCCCCACGGGACCTACGTGGAGTGCTTCGCCGATCCCGAGCGCGATCCGGTGTGGCAGGCGCTCTGGGCCAACCGGCCGCCGATCAGGGACGGCGAGATCGAGGTGCCGGCGGCTCCGGGGTTCGGCCTCGTGCTGGACGAGGCCCTGATCGCCCGGTACCGCGTGCCGGCCTGATCAGCCGAGGCGCGGCGCCACGCGCTCGGTGAAGAGGCGCATCGAGGTCAGGATGCGCTCGTGCGCGATGCGGCCGCCGACGTTCATCCACGCCGAGAGTGTCGAGTAGCCGAGCGTCTCGCGCAGGGCCAGCAGGCGGTCGACGACGGTGCCGGGCGAGCCGTAGACGGCCAGCTCGCCGAGCACCTCCCGGTAGGACATGCGCCCGAGCCGCGCCGCCTCCTCGCGGTTGGTCCCGCCCTTCGCCAGCGCCTCGGCGATGGTGCGGAAGAAGTGCATCGTGCTCTCCTCCGCCTCGTGGCGGGCGCGGTCGTCGGTCTCGGCCACGTAGACCGGCACGATCAGCGCGACCTCGCCCCGGCCGGAATGGCCCGCCTCGCGCCAGCCCTCGTGGTAGCCCCCGATGAAGCGCGTCAGGTCGCTGATGGGCGTCGTGCGCACGGCGATGAAGATGGGCAGGCCCATGCGGCCCACCATCGGGAAGGTCTCGCGCGTGGTGGCGGCCACCCGCAGCGGCGGGTGCGGCTTCTGGTAGGGCTTGGGCGTCAGGCACACGTCGCGGAACTGGAAGTACGTGCCCGCGTACGTGAACCGCTCCTGCGTCCACGCCGCGCGCAGCACGTCGAGGGTCTCCTGGAAGCGCTCGCGGCTCTCCGCGTAGGGGATGTTGAAGCCCTGGTAGTGCTCGGGCAGCCCGCTGCGCCCCACGCCGAACTCCAGGCGGCCCTTGCTGATGTGATCGAGCGTGGCGACGTCCTCGGCCAGGCGCAGCGGGTGGCTCAGCGGCAGCACCTGCACGGCGATGCCGATCTTCACGCGCCTCGTGCGGGCCGCGATGGCCGAGGCGACGACGAGCGGCGACGAGAGCACCGAGCGGCCCTTCTGGAAGTGGATCTCGGCGAGCCAGACGGCGTCGAAGCCGAGCCTCTCCGCCGCCGTCATCTGCTCCAGCGACTCGTCGAAGGCCTGCGCGTCGTCCATCCACGGCGGGGCCTGGAACTCGGTGAAGAGGCCGATCTCCATGGGCGAGCCCGCCTTCAGCCGACCTGGTACGTCTTCAGCGCCGCCGGATCGAAGGCCAGCCCGAGGCCCGGCGTCTTCGGCACGACGAGCATGCCCTGCTCGAGCGCCGGCGTCTCCTCGAAGAGGCGCAGCGACCACGGCATGTACTCCACCGTGAGGCCGTTGGGCGCGGCGGCGACCAGGTGCACGTGGATCTCGGGCACCAGGTGGCTCACCACGGGCAGGTTGAAGGCCTCCGCCATGCCGGCCACCTTCATCCACTGCGTGATGCCGCCCACGCGGACCAGGTCGATCATGACGATGTCGACGGCGCGGTGCTCGAGCAGGTGGCGGAAGGGCACGATGCCGTAATGGTACTCGCCGGCCGCGATGGGCATGGCCAGCGCGTCGGCGATCCGGGACAGGCCCGGGTAGTCGTCGTGGGCGGTCGGGTCTTCGAGCCAGGCGAGCTGATGGGGCTCCACGCGGCGGCCGACCTCGATGGCGTGGTGCACCGACCACAGCTGGTTGATGTCGCACATGAGGTCGGCGTCGGGGCCGATCGCCTCCCGGACGACGCGCACGCGCTCCACGGACGCGGCGATGGTCGGCTCGCTGCCGCACTGCATCTTCATCTGGCGGAAGCCCATGTCGCGCAGGCGCGGGGCGGCCTTGGCCAGGTAGTCCACCGGGTGCGGGCGCATCAGGGCGCCGCTGGCGTAGGTCGGCACGCGGTCGCGCAGACCGCCGAGCAGGGCGGCGACGGGCTTGCCGGCGGCCTTGCCCTTGATGTCCCAGCACGCGACGTCGACGGCCGACAGCGCGAGCGTGAACACGCCGCCGGGACCCGCCATGCCGGCGGCCCGGCGGCACCTCGCGGCGATCGCCTCGACCTGCGTGGGATCCTCGCCCACCACCAGCCGGGCCAGGGCGTCGACGGCGGCGCGGAGCGCCGGCGTCAGGGCGCCGCCGAAGAACGTGAGCCCGAGGCCGGTCAGGCCCTCGTCGGTGCCCAGCTCCAGGGTCACGAACTCGCGCGTCTCGGTGGGCGCCGGGAGCCCGACGACCAGCGGGTTGTCGGCGGGCGTGCTGAGCACGCGCGTGGTGACGTGGGTGACCTTCATCGGCGTCTCCTGATCCGTTCCTCGGCCCCTGCCCAGCCGGCGTCGAGCGGACATCCCGGCTCGTCGACGTCGATCACCAGCGGCGCGTGGTCGGACGGGACCGGCTTGCCCTTGCGCGCCTCCCGGTCGATCTCCGCCCATCGGATCCGCCCGGCGAGCGGCGGCGTGACGAGCAGGTGATCGATCCGCATGCCGAAGTTCTTGTGGAAGTTCCCCGCCCGGTAGTCCCACCAGGTGTAGCGGCCGGGCTCGGAGTGGTGCAGGCGATAGGCGTCCACCAGGCCCCAGTCGCGCAGGCGCCGGAAGGCCTGTCGCTCGGGCTCGGAGACGTGGGTGCCGCCGTGGCAGGCGGCCGGATCCCAGACGTCGGCGTCCTCGGGCGCCACGTTGAAGTCGCCACCCAGGCAGAGCGGCTCCTTGGGATCGCGCGTGTCGGCCAGCCAGCGCGCCAGGCGCTGATACCAGCCGAGCTTGGCGTGGTAGAAGGGCGAGTCGACGGCGCGGCCGTTGGGCGCGTAGAGGCTGACCACGCGCACGCCCCCGCACACGGCCGAGATCATGCGGGCCTCGGCCAGCGGCTCGTCGTCGGCGACCTCCGGCGTCTTCGGCGGGCGGAGCGGCTCGCCGAAGTTCGTCACCACGTCGGCGATGCCGCAGCGGCTGGCGATGGCCACGCCGTTCCAGCGTCCCTCGCCGTGGTGCGCCAGCTCGTAGCCCAGCCCGCGGAAGACGTCGGCGGGCGCGTCGCCGTCGGCGAGCTTGGTCTCCTGCATCAGGAGCACGTCGGGCTTCGCGCGCGCGAGCCACCAGGTGACCTTGTCGAGCCGCGCCTTCAGCGAGTTGACGTTCCAGGTCGCGATCCGCATCTCCGGCCATCGTCGCCGGGGCCCCGGCCCGGCCGGGGCCCCGGTCGCGGTGTCAGTCCTCCTCGACGCGATAGAGGCCCAGCGCGGCGAGCAGCGGCACGTCCTGGAACGAGAACAGGATGGCCGGCGCGCCGCCCTGCGCCGCGTGCGCGTGCAGCGCGCGCGGCGGCACGGCCAGGAAGTCGCCGGGGCCCCAGTCGAACCGGACGCCGTCGATGACGGTGGCGCCGCGGCCCTCGACCACGTGGTAGACGGCGCTCGACGTCTCGCGGTGGGCGCGCGTGCGCACGCCGGGACGGAGCATCTGCAGGTAGCAGCCGACCGTCGGGATGAGCGAGCGCCCCGTCGCCGGATCGCGATACTCGACGATGACGTCGTCGAACGGGTCGCTCTCGCCGCGCGCCCGCTCCAGCAGGACGGCGTGGGTCTCGGACCAGGGGAAGAAGACGCTGCGCGGCGCCCGGGCGCCGACGGCCTGCCGCTCGTCCGGGTACGGCTCCATGAAGAGGTTCTCGAGGTAGCGGACCACGGGGGAGTCGAGCCCGTCGATCCACGTGACGGGCCCGCGGCCCTCGTTGCCGTGGTCGTGCCAGGTCATCGACGGCGTGAGGACCACGTCGCCGCGGCGCATGACGCACTTCTCGCCCTCGACGGTCGTGTAGGCGCCCTCGCCGTCGAGCATGAAGCGGATGGCGTTCGGCGTGTGCCGGTGCGCCGGGGCCACCTCGCCGGGCAGCAGGTACTGCACGGCGGTCGAGATGGTGTGCGTGCTGGTCCGCTCGGGCACCCCGGGGTTGTCGAGCCGGATGATGCGCCGCTCGGCCCCCCGACCCGGCGTCATGAACTCCGGGCTGCGCCGCACCAGCGGCTCGATGTCGGCCCAGCGCCAGGCCCGGGCCTGCACCTTCGAGGCCTTCTCCTGGATCAGGGGACCGGGGCGGGTCCACGGGGCGTCCAGGCCGGCCGCCTGGAGGCTCGCGCGATAATCGCCGAGGGCGCTCGCCGTCTCCGTCAGCTGGATCGCCATCGCTCTCCTCCTCGCGTGGTGGCGCGCTCAGGGCTCGGCCGATTATCGTACAGGCGGCGACGGCCTGCACCGCGCCGCGCGCCGGCCGTCGCCGGTGCGAGGCCCTGACCTCGGCGTCGCGTCCCCGCGTGGCGCGCCGGCGGCTTCGCCGGCCACGCCGTCGTCCCGCGTGGTGCGGGAGGCCGGACGTCCGGTACGATGACGCCGCTCCCGAGCCAGAGGAGGCCACGCTGAGCGAGACGCTGTCCGCCGCCGAAGCGCGCCGCATCGCGCTGGCCGCGCAGGGTTTCGAGGCCGAGCGCCCCGGGGCCCGCCCGGGCGCCGCCGACCTGCGCCGGGTCCTCGACCGCATCGGGCTCGTCCAGATCGACTCGGTCAACGTCCTGGTCCGCGCCCACTACCTGCCGTTCTTCTCTCGCCTGGGCCCCTACGACGTGGCCCTGCTCGACCGCGCGGCCTGGGGCGTCCGCCGCACGCTGTTCGAGTACTGGGGCCACGAGGCCTCGCTCCTGCCGCTGGCGCACCACCGCCTCCTGCGCTGGCGCATGGCGCGCGCCGAGCGCGGGGTGGGGATGTGGGTGGGGCTCGCGCGCTGGGCGCGGCGCCGCAGCCCGTTCATCGCCTCGATCCTGGCCGAGGTGGCCGACCGCGGCCCGCTCGCCGCCTCCGAGCTGCGCGACGGCGGTCGCGCTCGCGGCTCGTGGTGGGGCTGGAGCGACGGCAAGGCGGCCCTCGAGTGGCTCTTCTGGTCCGGTCGGGTCACCACGGCCACCCGCCGCCGCTTCGAGCGCGTGTATGACCTGACCGAGCGCGCCCTGCCCGCCGCGGCGCTCGCCGACCCCACGCCGGCCGAGGACGAGGCCCAGCGAGCGCTCCTCATGATCGCGGCGCGCGCGCTCGGCGTGGCCACCGAGCGGGACCTGCGCGACTACTTCCGGCTGCATCCCGCGGACGCGCGCCGGCGCCTGGCCGAGCTGGTGGAGGGCGGCCGCCTGCTCGCCGTGCGCGTGGAGGGCTGGGAGCGGCCCGCCTACCTCCACCCGGCGGCGCGCGCGCCACGCCGGCTCGACGCCCGCGCCCTGCTCTCGCCGTTCGACTCGCTCGTCTGGGACCGCGCCCGCACCGAGCGCGTCTTCGGCTTCCGCTATCGCATCGGGCTCTATACGCCGGCGGCGCAGCGCACGCACGGGTACTACGTGCTGCCGTTCCTGCTGGGCGACCGTCTCGCCGCTCGCGTCGACGTGAAGGCCGACCGCGCGGCGGGCGTGCTGCGCGTGCTGTCGTCGCATCTCGAGGACGGCCAGGCCCCGGGGCCGGTCGCGGCCGCGCTGGGCGAGGAGCTCGGCGAGATGGCCGCCTGGCTCGGGCTCGAGCGCGTGACCGTCGGACCGCGCGGCGACCTGGCGCGTCACCTGCGCGGCCGCCGCCCGGCCGCGCGCGCTGGCTGACCCCCCGGCGTGCGGGCCGTCGGCGGCGTCCGCCCGCGGGCCACGCTCGCGGCGCTTGAACCCTCACCGGCCTCGTGATTTGATCCGCCCGTCACCGCCGTGTCGCAGCGTGCCGCCCGACGCCGCCCGGACGGCGACACGGCCGCCGGCGAGGCGACGATCGGCCGACGGACCGGGGTCGCGCGACGCCGTGCGCGAGCGCGCACCACGGGCGGCGGGGCATCGGCCCGGGGAGGGAAGGGACATGAGGGTTCATCGGGCAGTGGCGCTCGCCGCGCTCGTGGCGACCGCGGGGGCCTGCTCGGCCCAGCGCCACGACGCGGGCCACGCCGGGGCCGGCTCCGCGCGGCCGCCGGTCATCTACGACACGCTCGGCGGCCACACGTACAGGATCACCACGGCGTCGCCCCAGGCGCAGCGCTGGTTCGATCAGGGCCTGCGCCTCGTGTACGCATTCAATCACCACGAGGCCCAGCGGGCGTTCCGCCAGGCCGAGCAGCTCGATCCGGGCTGCGCGATGTGCGCCTGGGGCCTCGCGATCACCGAGGGCTCGAACTACAACAGCCCCACCGACGCCGCGCGGGAGCAGCGGGCGCTGGCCGCCGTGCAGGCGGCCCAGCGCCGGGCGGCGGCGGCCACGCCGCGCGAGCGCGCGCTCATCGCCGCGCTCGCCCGGCGGCACTCCGCGGATGCGGCGGCCAGGCGCGCCGACCTCGATCGCGCCTACGCCGACGCCATGCGGGAGGTGTCCCGGCAGTTCCCCGAGGACGACGACGCCGCGACGCTGTTCGCCGACGCGATGATGAACCTCCGGCCGTGGAACCTCTGGGCCCCCGACGGCACGCCGCATCCGGGGACCCAGGAGATCGTGCAGGCGCTCGAGCGCGTGCTGGCCCGGAACCCCGATCATCCGGGCGCGCTCCATCTCTACATCCACGCCGTGGAGGCCGGGCCGCAGCCCGGGCGCGCGGAGACCGCGGCCGACCGGCTGGTGAAGCAGATGCCGGGCGCCGGGCACCTCGTGCACATGCCGTCGCACATCTACTGGCGCATCGGACGCTACGCCGACGCGGTGGCCGTGAACACCGCCGCGGTGGAGGCCGATCGGCGGTACTTCGAGACCGCGTCGCCGAGCCCGATCTACCGCGGCCTCTACTATCCCCACAACATCGACTTCATCTGGCAGTCGGCGAGCATGCAGGGGCACAGCGCCGAGGCCATCCGCGCCGCGCGGGAGTTCGCCGCCTCGGGGCCGCCCGAGATGATCAGCGCGATGCCGGACATGGAGACGGCGCCGGTGGCGGCGTTCGTCATCCTGGCCCGCTTCGGGCGCTGGGACGAGGTGCTGCGACACCCGGCGCCCCCGCGGGAGTGGCTGTACGCCCGGGGCGTGTGGCACTACGCCCGGGGCCTCGCCTTCAACGCGAAGGGACAGGCCGCCGAGGCGCGGCGCGAGCTGAGCGAGCTCGATGCCATTGTGAGGACCGTGCCGCCCGAGCGCACGATCGCCTTCTTCTTCCGCGCCAGGAACATGCTGCAGCTCGCCGCCAACGTGCTGGCCGGCGAGATCGCCGCGCGGGGTGGCGACCTCGACACCGCGGAGCGGCTGCTGCGCGCCGCCGTCGCCGAGCAGGACACGCACTGGTTCACCGAGCCGCCGCCCTGGTACTTCCCCGTCCGCCACGCCCTGGGCGCGGTGCTGCTGCAGGGCGGCCGCGCCGCCGCCGCCGAGCAGGTCTACCGCGACGACCTCCGGCGAAACCCCGGCAACGGCTGGGCGCTGTTCGGGCTCGCCCAGAGCCTGAGGGCCCAGGGCAAGACGGCGGAGGCCGCGCGGACGGAGGCGGAGTTCCGGAAGGCGTGGGCGCAGGCCGACGTGACCCTCACCGCGTCCAGGTTCTAGGCCTAGCGGCCCTTCGCGATCTCGTCGGCCAGCTCTCGGGCCCGCGCCGGATCGAGCGGGCGTAGCCGGTCGAGGACCCGGCGGGCGTCGTCGAGCCGGCCCATCTTCACGTAGGCCTCGCCGAGGTACTCGAGGGCCTCCGGGAAGTCGGGCCGGAGGCGCAGGGCCTCGGCGTAGGCGTCGAGCGACTCCGCGTAGCGGCCCTGATTGCGCAGCGCGAAGCCGAGCTCGTTCCACGCGTCGGCGAACGTCGCCTGGCGCGCGGTGGCGGCGCGGAACGCGGCCTCGGCGGCCTTCCAGTCGCGGGCCACGCGCGCGCGGATGCCGCGGTGGTACTCGCTCTCGGCGCTCGCCGAGGCCGGCGGTTCGCGGCGCTGCTCGACCGCGGGCGAGGATGGATCGGCGGGCGCGCCGGCGGGCCAGGACAGGAGCGCGCTCACGCCGAGCGCGAGCCCGAGGCGCGTTCGGCGGCGGCCCGGCGGGTGAGCGCGGGCGGGGACCGGCACGGGCTCAGCATACATCGCCGGCGTCGAGGCCCGCCGAGGAGTCGGCACGGGCGGCACGCCGGGGCAGGCCCTGGAGGACGTGACGCCTGGCCCGGCTGGGCGCGAGCGGGCCGGTCGTCGACGTCCGCAGCGAGCGCCTGGACGCGACGCTCGAGCGCGTGGCGCGCTTCGCCGCGCCGGTGCGGCGGCCGCCGCGGCAAGGCCCGGCGCTACTTGATCGCCAGCGGGTTGATGGGCGAGCCGACGGCGCCGGTGATCGGGATCGGCGGGGCCACGAACTGGAACTCGTAGACGCCGTCGCCGGCGCAGTCCTCGGCCAGGGCGTCCAGCTCGAAGATCTCGCCCACCAGCATGCCCATGCCCGGGATGAGCACCTGGTGCAGGGGCTGGTAGGTGTCGGGAATCTCGTTGGGGCGCACCTCCATGCCCCACGTGTCGGTGGCCACCGCCGCGACCTGGCGCTCGGCGAGCCAGCCGGCCGTGTGGAACGACAGGCCCGGCGCGTCGCCGCCGGCGTAGTCGCCCCAGCCGCCCCGGCGCCGGCACATCGTCATCTGGCCGGTGCGCACGAGCAGCGCGTCGCCGGTGCCCACCGTCACCCGGTGCGCCCGCACCGCGGCGTCCAGGTCCGCGGCGGTGATGGCGTAGCCGGGCTCGAGCCACTCCAGGCCCTTGACGCGCGGGATGTCGAGCAGCACGCCGCGGGTGGCGATGTGACGCGCCATGTTCTGGATGCCGTTGCGCCGGGCGCCCAGGCTCGACACGAGGGTGGCGTCGTAGCCGTTGTAGAGCTTGCCGTCCACGAAGCAGTGGGCGAGGGCGTCCCACTGGGTGGCGCACTGCAGGGCCATGATCACCATGTCGTCGCTGAAGCCCACGCCGCCGGGGCGGGTGAAGGCGCCGGTGGCGAAGTCCGCGCCGGTGAGGATCATGCGGTGGATCGGGTTGAAGCGGCGCGGCTGGTTGATCTGCGGCCCCGTGCTGTCGAAGGGGATGGCCAGCGAGAACGTCACGCCGCGCCTGACCAGCGCTGCCGCCCGGCGCACCACGTCGGGCGTGACGTAGTTCAGCGTGCCGAGCTCGTCCTCGGGTCCCCACTTGCCCCAGTTGCGGTACTTCTCGAAGGCCTGCCGCACGACGTCGTTCATGGCGGGTCTCCCGTCTCGCGCGCGACGTGCGTGATAGCATACCGTTCATGACGGTCCTTCGCTGGCTGGTCGTGCTCGCCTTCTCGGTGGTCGCCGACCTGGCGAACCCCGCGCTGCCGGGGGCTCTCGAGATCGTCGAGGAGACCGAGGAGGCCGTCCACCTCGCGGGCCACCGCAGGCCCGACCGCGCCGCCGCCCGCGATCGCCGGGTGACCTCGCGCGAGGCCGAGGCCGTCCGGGCCAGGCGCGCCATCGCCGTCCGCGCCGTGCCCCGCCGGCCGCGTCCCGAGGGCACCGGCGTGCTCCGCAAGTTGCCGCCCCGCGGGGCCGCCGACGCCTCGTCCGCTCCCGACGCCCACTAGCCTCCCCGTCCGCTCCGCTTCGTCGATCGCGCCGCGCTGATCGCGCTCGAGCGCCCGTGCGCACGGCGGCGCGGATCGGTGCCCGCCGCCGGGCGCGGCCGCCGGAGGCCGGCCCGCCCGCCCCGGCGACACCCGTTCGCGCCCGCCCGCCGCCGGCTCCGCGACGCCGCGCGTTCGCGCCGGCGCACCTGTCGGGACAACTCCGAGACGCGGGAGGTCGCCATGTCGCGAGTGCTGATCGCCGTTCACGGATACGAGCCCCAGGGCTGGGCCGTCGAGGCCGCACGCGCCGTGCCGTCGCCGGACACGAGCGTGGTGCAGGTGCTGCTCGTCCTCGACGTCCCGGCGCCACCCTTCACGTCGCTGACCCCGGCGGCGCGCCGCCGCCATCACGCCGCGGTCGCGGGCTGGCGCCTGCAGGCCGAGTCGCGCGTGCAGGCCACGGTCGGCGCGCTGCGCGCGGCCATGCGGCGGCCGCCGGGGGTCGCCCGCGTCGTCTGCGCCGACGGCGACCCCGGTCGCGCGGTGGTGGAGTACGCGCGCGCGTGGGCGGCCGAGGTCGTCGTCGTGGGCCGGGACACCCGCGGCCGTCTGGCCCGGGGCCTGCTCGGCGCCGCCCACGAGCGCGTCGTGGACGGCGCGCCGTGCGCCGTGCTGGTCACGCCGGCCGAGCGGGCGGCCACCCCCTCCATCGTGCCGCTGGGCGGCTGGCGCCTGCGCCGGCGGCGCGCCGCGCTGCCGGGAGGCGCGTGACATGCCCGAGCTCTTCCCCTTCACGGACTACTGGTGGCTGTACGGGGCCTTCACGGTCGGGGTGCTGGCGCTGCTCGTGGTGGACCTCGGCGTGCTGCACCGCGAGCCCCGCGAGGTCGGCTTCCGGGAAGCGGCGGGCTGGACGGCGGGGTGGGTCGGCCTGGCCCTGCTCTTCAACGTCGCGCTGTACTTCTACGCGCGGTGGACGTTCGCGCAGGACGAGCGGCTGGCCCTGGTGCCCGGCTTCGACGCCGAGGCGGCGGCGTGGCAGACGGCGCTCGAGTTCCTGACCGGGTACGTCGTCGAGTACTCGCTCTCCGTCGACAACATCTTCGTCTTCGTGCTGGTGCTCGGCTACTTCGCCGTGCCCCCGCGCTACCAGCACCGGGTGCTGTTCTACGGCATCCTGGGCGCCCTCGTGTTCCGGGCGGCCTTCATCGCGCTGGGCTCGGTGCTGATGCAGTTCCACTGGGTCATCTGGGTCTTCGGGGCGTTCCTCGTCGTCACCGGCGTGAAGCTGGCCCTGGCGGAGGCCACCATCGACCCCGAGCGGAACCTGCTCCTCCGGCTCCTCCGCCGGGTGCTCCCGATCACGGCGAGCCTGCGGGGGCAGCGCTTCTTCGTGCGGGAGGGCGGCCGCCTGCGCGGCACGCCGCTGGTGGTGGCGCTCTGCTGCCTGGAGGCGACCGACATCGTCTTCGCCATCGATTCCGTGCCGGCCATCTACGCGCTCACGCGCGAGCCGTTCATCGTCTTCTCGTCGAACGTGTTCGCCATCCTGGGCCTGCGGTCGCTCTACTTCCTGCTCGGCGGGGCCGTGGAGAAGTTCCACCTGCTGCGCTACGGACTGTCCGTGGTCCTGGTCTTCGTGGGGCTGAAGATGGTGTGGCTGGACGGGCTGTACGGCGGCAAGTTCCCGATCGCCGCCTCGCTCCTCGTCATCGTGACCGTGATCGCCGCCTCCATCGCGGCGTCGCTGGCCTTCCCCCGCGCGCACGGCGCCGGCCAGCCGCCGGCCCGGGCCCGGGAGCGCCGTCCCCGCGCCGCCGCACGGTCGTCGAGCGAGGCGTGAGGCCGGTCGCGCGTGCTACCCTTGGCCCGGCCCGACCACACACGGAGGTCTGCCGATGGCCAAGGGACGGTTCAAGGTCATGGACAGCGACATCCACGTCACCGAGCCCCGGGACGTCTGGTCGCGGCACATCGAGCCGCGCTTCAAGGACCGCGCACCGCGGTTCGAGCCCATCGAGGGCTCGAGCCTCGAGGGCTGGCACTTCGAGGGGATGGTCTTTCCCGCGTTCATCAACCGCCCGGAGCGCCGCCGGCTGGCCGCGGTGCGGCGCGAGAAGGCCCGCCTCCGGCACCTCGCCACCGGGCGCTACCGCGACCCGAAGGAGGACCTGAAGGGCAACGATCCCGGCGCCATGCTGCAGGCGATGGACCGCGAGGGCATCGACGTCTCCATCGTGTTCCGGACCATGGGCGCTCACCTCGTGGCGGTCGACGGCCTCGATGCCGAGCTGTCGGCGGCGGTGTGCCGGGCCTTCAACAACTGGCTCGCCGAGTTCTGCGACAAGGATCCCGCGCGGCTCAAGCCGACGGCCATCATGCCGCTGCACGACGTGCAGCTGGCCGTGGACGAGGCGCGCCGCAGCGTGCGCGAGCTCGGCGCGGTGGCCCTCGTGCTCTCCAACCATCCCGTGAACGGTCGCGCCTGGTACGACCCCGTCTACGACGCGTTGTGGGCCGAGGCCGAGCGCCTCGGCGTGCCGGTGGCCTTTCACGGCATCCAGATGGCCTACCAGGAGCACCTGGGCCGGCGGTTCATGGACAACTTCGCGATGGCCCACGCGGCGGCCCATCCCGTGGAGCAGATGCTGGCGCTGGGCAGCCTGCTCACCGGCGGGGTCTTCGAGCGCTTCCCGGCCCTCCGGGCGGCGTTCCTCGAGGGGTCGTGCAGCTGGGTGCCGTGGTGGCTCTGGGCCCTCGACGAGCGCGTGGAGAAGTTCGGCGACGACGAGCGCTTCGCCCTCACCATGCCGCCCAGCGAGTACTTCAAGCGCCAGTGCTGGGTGGCCGTGGATCCCGACGAGCACCTCCTCCGCCACGCCATCCCCGCCCTCGGTGACGACAACATCGTGATCTCCAGCGACTGGCCCCACGACGACTCGGCCTACCCGAACGCCATCGACTCCTTCGTCGGGCTGGAGGGCGTCAGCGACGACAGCAAGCGCAAGATCCTGTGGGACAACTGCGCGCGCCTGTACAACCTCGCCTGACCGGGAGTGCGGCCGCGGCCGGCGTTCGTGACCGCCGCGGCGCCCGGGGGGCGAGCAGGCCGCGCGCGGGTCCTAGCGATCGTCGAAGCGCCAGCGCGTGGCGCCGCGCGGGAAGCCCTCCAGGCTCCGGGCGTAGGCCGTGGTCGGCCGGAGCACCCAGAAGGGGTGGAAGGGCCTGGCCTCGCCGGAGAAGTACTGCGGGTACTTCTCGCGTGACGCCGCGGTGGAGCGCGCGGCGAGGGGATGCGCGGGGTCGGCGACGCCCTCGGCCGTGCCTTCGAGGATGATCGCCTCGGTCTCGCTCGAGAGATGCACAGCGCCCCGTCGACCCACACGCCGTCGACCGGCCGCGGATGCGGCCGCGGCCCGGGACCGACGGTCGTGATCCAGTAGTTCGCCGCAGCCCGGACCCGCTCCTCGACGCAGCTCCAGGGCAGCAGGGTTTGGGGCCCTGCCGGCGTGCCGTACTCGGCCGGGAACCGGACGGAGCGGGCGGACGCGGGCGTCCTGCTCACGCGGGGTCCTCGACGAGGCGCGCCGGCGCATCCGCGGCGTCGGCCGGGAGCTCTCCGGGCAAGACGTGACCACCGTTCACGGCGCCGCCGCCCGCTAGAAGCCGAGGAACTCGCGCAGGGCCCCGAGCACGGCCTCGGGGTTGTCCTCGTGGAGCGTGTGCACGGCGTCGGGGATCTCGACGAAGCGCCCGCGCGGCAGCTCCTTGGCCATGCGCTCGGCGACGTCACGGTCGAGGATCGGGCTGTGCTCGCCGCGCAGCACGAGGGTCGGCGCCGCGATCGCCCGTACCACGTCCCACCACTGGACGTCGCCCGTGGACCGCCGCTCCTTGACGCTCGGGTGCCACTTCCACACCAGCGCGCCGTCGGGGCGCCGGCGCAGGCTCGTGGACGCGACCCAGCGGTAGTAGTGGATGCCCGGCCGCGGGTTGCCCCGCAGCAGGTGGCGGGCGGCCTGCTCGATGCTCTCCCACGTCTCCGGCTCCGGCGGCCCGGGCGGTGCGGCGCCGGCGCGGGCGCTGATCTCCGGCCCGATGTCCACGACGACCAGTCGCGAGACGTCCCGGGGGCGCCGGGAGGCGAAGTACATGGCGTTGCGCCCCCCCATCGAGAGGCCCACGATGCCGAGCGGCGCCAGCCCCAGCTGGTCGATCACGCCCGCGAGGTCGTCGAAGGCCACCACCGGGTTGTAGACGTCGGCGGGGTCGCTGTCGCCGTGACCCCGCTGGTCGAGGGCCACCACGCGGAAGTGCGGCTGCAGCGCGATGCTCAGCGTGTCCCAGGCGTGGGCGTGGCCGGTGAAGCCGTGCAGCAGCAGCAGCGGCGGGCGGCCCTCGCCGCCCCAGTCGAGCAGGTGCAGGCGCAGTCCGTTCACGACGACGGTCCGGTCGATCGGCTGGAGGAGGTTCATGGCCGCCCCAGGATACCAGGCGGCCCCGCCGTGATCAGGTACACCCCGAGGACGACGAGCACGGTGCCGATCACCACGCGCCGGTTCAGCACCTCGACGTCGCGCAGGAACAGCGGTGAGAGCAGCAGCACGAAGATCGGGGCCGTCCCCGTGAGCGGCACCACGACGCTCACGGCGCCCAGCGTCAGCGCCAGGATGGTGAGGAACACGGCCCCGTTCTCCAGGACGCCGGCGGCCACGAAGTGGGCCAGGCTGCGGCCGCGGCACTTCACGAGGCCGGGCTGACCCGCGGCCAGCAGGAACGCGGTGTACGCGACGAGCGCGGTGGTGGCGTTGATGGCCGCGCCGGCCACGGGCCCGGCTCCGCCGAGGCCGATCTTCCGCAGCACGGCGACGATGCCGAAGCACAGGCCCGAGAGCAGCGGCAGCAGGAGTTGCCCGGGCCGCACGCCCACCGTCCGGCCGCCGGCCGACAGCAGCACGGTGCCCACGACGATCACCACCGTGCCGGCCGCGATCGGCAGCGTGACGTGCTCGCCGAGCAGGGCGATGGCGAACGCCGCGGAGAAGAGCGGGCTCAGACCGATCAGGGCCGCCGAGATGGACGGGCCGACCTGCTCGATGGCGACGAAGCGCAGCAGGCGCCCCGCCACCGTCCCGATCAGCCCGGCCGCCGCGAAGAAGGCCACGGCGGTCGGCGTCACCGGCCCCGGGCCGCCGGTGAGGAACACGCACGCCCAGAGGCCGACGGTGCCGACGGCCAGGTTGATCCAGAAGCCCGTGTACGGGCCGTAGTGCCGCAAACCCTGGCGGATGAAGATGGTGGCCGCCGCCGAGCCGAGGGCGCTCAGGAGCGCCAGGACGTGCGCGAGGCGAATGTTCAGCGGGTCCCGTGGTGAGGCATGTGCCGCATTGTACGGCGCCATGCTATCGTCGGCGGCCATGAGCCCGGAGCGGCCGGCGCCCCCGCCGGGCGACCACCGGCGAGGCGCGACGGCGGTCCCAGGGCCACCACCAAGAGCGAGGTAGGCATGCGCAAGACGATCACCGGCACCGGCGGGATGCTGCTCGTCCAGACGCTCAAGGACGCGGGTGTGGAGTACCTCTTCACCAACCCGGGCTCGGCCGAGACGGGCATCTTCGCGGCCCTGGCCGAGGACGGCGACCAGCGGCTCGTCGTGGGCAAGCACGAGGGGCTGGTGGCGGCCATGGCCGACGGCTACCACCGCCTGAGCGGCAAGGTGGGCGTGGTGATCGCCCACGTCATGGGCGGCTCCTGGCAGCTCGCCGGGCAGCTCTTCAACGCGCAGGTCGCGGGCTCGTCGCTGCTCGTGATCGCGGGCGACTGGGCCTCCGAGCTGCAGGACTATCGCGGACTGGCGCCGTTTCCCGGCCTCACGCAGGCGGAGTCCATGCGGCCGCTGACCAAGGACGCGCGCTGCGCCTACCAGGTGGCGGCCCACCCGGCGGCGATCACCGTGGCCACGATCCGCGCGCTGCGCGAGGCCACCACGCCGCCCACGGGCCCCGTCTACCTGTCGATCAGCGCCGACCTGCTCAACCGTGACGGCCTCGAGGCCCAGATCGGCGAGGCCGCCGGCTACCAGATCGAGCGGCCGGGGCCCGCCCGGCGGACCACCGTCGAGGCGATCGCCCGCCGGCTCGGCGAGGCGCGCTGCCCGGTGCTCATGTTCGGCGACGACGTCTGGCGCGACGGCGCCCAGGCCGAGGCGGTGCGGCTGGCCGAGACGCTCGAGGCCCCCGTGTTCGCGACCCGGCAGATCTTCGCGAACTTCCCCAGCCGTCATCCGCTCTTCTGCGGGATGTACCCGGTCTCCGCGGAGTTCGAGAAGGTGACGGGCCTCCAACCCGACCTCGTCTTCCTGGTGGGCTGCCAGGGCGTCCACGGCGGCGTGGCCGAGCCGACGGTGATGCAGATCGGGCCCAATCCCTTGCTGATGGGCCGTCACTACCCGCTCGACGTCGCCGTGCAGTGCGAGCTGCGCGAGACGCTGGCGACGCTGGTCGAGGCGCTGGGCCGCGTGAACGGCGCCGACCGCGCCGCCGCGTGGCCGCGGCAGCGCGCGAAGGTGCGCGCCTACGCGCGGCTGCTCATCGAGCGCGAGGAGCAGCTCGCCCGCGAGCACGCCGACGACGGCGTGGTGCATCCCGCCGTGCTGGAGGCGCAGCTGGCCGCGCTGCTGCCCCGCGAGACCGTCATGGTGCAGGAGAGCTCCACGGCGCGGACGGCGCTGCTGCCCTTCGGCCACGACGGCATGGCGTGGACGCGGAGCGGCGGCGGCTCGCTGGGCTTCGGCGTGGGCGCGGCCATCGGCGCCAAGCTCGCCGTCGGCCGCGAGCGTCCGGTGGTGCTGCACCTGGGGGACGGCGCGCTGACCTACAGCGCGGCGGGCTTCTGGACGATGGCGCGCCACAACACCGCCATCCTGACCATCGTGTCCAACAACGAGAGCTACCAGATCGTGCGCCACAACTGGGCGCGCCAGATGCCGGACTGCAAGATGATCCGCGACGGCCGCTACCCCGGGCTGTGGCTGAGCGCGCCGGCCACGGATTACGTGGGCCTGGCCCGCGCCCAGGGCGTGGACGGCGAGGCGGTGACGACGGTGAAGGACCTGGAGCCGGCGCTGCGCCGCGGGATCGGGCGCATCACCCGCGACAACCGCCCGTACCTGATCGACGTCTCGGTCGCCCGCGAGGGCATCGGCGCCGACTCCACCTGGTACCAGGACTGGCGGCTCTAGGCGCGAAGGCTTCGTTCCGCCGGCGTGAGGCGGGTCAGTAGCCGGTGTCGCGGTCGACGAGGTTGAGGAGAGGGGCGCCGGCGAGGTAGCGGCGGAGATTCTCCGCGAAGAGGCTGGTGCATTCCTCGTCGTAGGTCGGCATGAAGCCGGAGACGTGCGGTGAGAGGATGACCTCGTCCGCGGCGTAGAGCGGGTGGCCGGGGGACGGCGGCTCCTGCGAGAACACGTCGACGGCCGCCCCGGCGATGCGCCGCTGGGCCAGCGCCTCGGCGAGGGCCGCCTCGTCCACCGTCGCGCCCCGACCGATGTTGATGAAGTAGGCCGACCGCTTCATCGCGGCCAGCTCCTTGGCGCCGATCATGTGGCGCGTCTGCCGGGTGAGGGGCGCGCACATCACGACGACGTCCGACCGCGCGAGCAGCGCCGGCAGGTCGGCGATCCCGAGCCACTCGTCGGGCAGCGTGCCCTCCGGGTCGCCGGTGCCGGGCAGGCGGTAGCCCGCGTCGGCGCGTCGAGACGGGTCGCGCTTGCAGGCGAGCACCGTCATGGCGAAGGCCGCCTTGGCCATGCGCGCCAGCTCGCGGCCGATGCTGCCGTAGCCGATGATGCCGAGCGTCGCGCCCCGCACCCGGCCGGGCAGGAAGAGCGGCCACCGCTGCTCGTCGGGCGGCCAGCCGCCCCGGGCCTGCCACTCGAGCATGCGCGGCACGTGGTGCGCCAGCGCCAGCAGCATCGTGAGCGCGTACTCCGCGACCAGCGTCGCGTGCACGCCGCTGGTGCTGGTCAGCGCGACGGCGCTCCCCGTGAAGACCGGATGGTCGAGCAGGCTGTCCACGCCGGCCATGTGCACCTGGGCCCATCGCAGGCGGGGCGCGCGCGCCGGCCGACCGTCGGCGGCGACCAGATCGCGGGGCAGCGTGCCCGCGTAGAGCACCTCGACGTCGGCGTAGTCGGCGGTGCCGGGGTCGCCGCGGGTCACGCGCAGGCGGGGCGAGACCGCGCGCAGCCGGTCGAGCTTGGCCTCGTCGAAGGGCATGGTGACCAGCACGTTCACGGGCTCGGCCATGCGACTCTCCTCGTGCGGTGCAGGATGCCGACGTCTCCCAGTATGCCTCCGCGGCGTCTGGGGGCCGAGCGCTGGCCGGATCCAGGCGCCGCGCCATCGCGGCGGGCCGAACGCGCCGGGGCCACGGCGGGCCCGTGGTCATTGACGTGGACCGTATGCTGGGAAGCGTCCGGTCGGAGGACGGTCGGCATCCTGCAGTGATCGTCGCGGCCGGTGCCATGGACGTCGCACGGGACGAGCAACAGACCGCCGAGCCGACGTGGGGACTCGCGGATCGCGGGCCCGCGCTCATCCGCGTCCTCACGCCGGACGGTCGCGTCGCCGATGTGAACACCGCCTGGACCGACCTGGCGGGTGTCGCCCGCCAGCGCCTGCTGGGCGACGGCTGGGTGGCTCTCGTCCACGCCGATGACGTCGACGAGTACCGGCGACGCCAGACGCAGGCCGCGGCCGCCGGCGCCTCGTTCAGCGTCGAGTACCGGACGCGATGCGGGAGCGCGTATCGCTCGATCCTCGAGCAGGCCCGGCCGCTGTTCGGCGCCGACGACGTCTTCCGGGGCCACGTGGCGACCGGGCTGGACATCACCGGCCGCCAGCGCACCGGGGACGCGTGGCGCAGCCTCCGGGACCGGTATCGGCACTACTTCGAGCGCAGCCCGGTCGGCGCGAGCTTCAACGACCCCACGACGGGCCGCGTGCTGCAGGCGAACGCGGCGCTGGCCGCCATGCTGGGCTACTCGCGGGAAGAGCTGCTCGGCCTGCGGGTCAAGGACCTGACCCATCCCGACGACTGGCCGGCGACGCTGGTCGCCTGGCGCGACCTGATGGCGGGCGAGCCGCGCGCCTACGGGCTCGAGAAGCGCTACCGGCGCAAGGACGGGAGCGCGGTCTGGGTCCGCGTGGACGCCACGCTTGTGCGCGACGATGGCGGCGGGCCCCTCTACACGGTCGCCATCATCCGCGACATCAGCGATCGACGGCGGGCGGTGGAGGCGCTGCGCGCCAGCCAGGCGCGGTATCGCTCCGTGGTCGACAGCCAGACGGATCTCATCTGCCGCTACCGGGCCGACACCACGCTGACCTTCGTCAACGACGCGTACTGCCGCTTCTTCGCGCGCCCCCGCGAGGAGCTGATCGGCACGCGGTTCATCGACCTCGTGCCGGCCCGCGCCCGCGACGCCGTCCGGGCGCACGTCGCCGAGATCCTGGAGGCGCCCGCGGGCCAGCCGACGGGCGCCATGGAGCACGAGGTGATCCGGCCCGACGGCAGCGTCGGCTGGCAGCACTGGATCGACCAGGCCATTCGCGACGCCGACGGCCAGGTGGTGGAGCTGCAGGCGATCGGGCGCGACATCACCGACCGCAAGCGCGCCGAGCTGGCCCTGCGAGAGAGCGAGGAGGCGGTGCGGTGGAGCCGCGACGCGATCCGGACCCTGGCCGGCCGTCTCATGACCGCCCAGGAGGAGGAACGGCGGCGGATCTCCCGGGAGCTGCACGACGACCTCGGCCAGAAGCTGGCGGCCATCGCCCTCCGCATCAGCCGGCTGCGGCAGCGCCAGCCGGAGACCGCCGGACGGCTGCGCGACGAGCTGGAACGCCTCGAGCGGCACGCGGTCGCGGTCGCCGACGACATCCGCCGCGTGTCCCACGAGCTCCATCCGCCGGTGCTGGAGCAGGCGGGCCTGGTCGTGGCCATCACGGCCCACTGCAACGAGTTCAGGAACCACACCGGGATCGAGGTCTGCCTGGCGCTGGCGCCGGACGCCGGCGAGCTGGACCGCGACGTCGCCCTGACGCTGTTCCGGGTGACGCAGGAAGCCCTCCGCAACGTGGCCAAGCACGCCGGGTCGCCCGTCGTGCACGTCGGCCTCCAGCGGAGGGCGGACGCGGTGGAGCTGTCCGTGCGCGACTTCGGCAAGGGCATCGACGCCGCCGGCGGCCCCGGCGGCGGTCTCGGTCTCGTCAGCATGGCCGAGCGGGTCCGCCTCGTCGATGGCACCGTGACCGTGCGGGAGGCCTCCGGCGGCGGCACGGAAGTGGTCGTCTCCGTGCCCGTCGGCGGCTCCAGCCGCTGAGCCGGTCCTCCAAGACCGCGCCGTCGGCCCCGGCCGTCCGGGGCGGGTGAACGCGGCGGCCCTGTCGGGTCGCTGAATCGCCCGCGCGAATCGGCGCCCGCGTCACGCGGCCGGCCTGGAGGTGGCCTCCGCCCACGTCCGGGACGGGGGCGTCGTCGCCTGCGCGGGTCCTGGGCGCGACGGTGACGGCGATGCGGAGGCCGATGTAGCCCGGGAGCGTCTGGTCCGGAGCCTGGAGCGCCTCGGCCTGTCCCCGGATGTGCCGCCACGCGGCGTCATGGCGCCGGGCGCGGTGCTCGGAGCGGCAGGGGGCGCCGGCCGCCGGCTGGCGGAGGTCGCCGGGAGCGGGCACCGGAGTTTTCCGGATTGCCGCGGCCCTGTGCCCACCGTACCGTCTCCCGCGGATGTGAGTTTGGGTGTGACGGGGTGCGCTCGCGTGGCGTCGTGGCTGCCGGTGGAATCGGCAGCGTCCTTCCCCCTATGGGTCGGCACCGCACGGGCGGCCGTTCCCCGTGCGAGCCGGCTCCTCGACGGCGCCGCCGTCGCGCGGTGATCAGCCTGGTCGGGCGCCCCCGGGCTCGCCGTCTCCTGATCGCCGCCGGCGCGCTCGGGATCGTGGTCGGGGCCGTGCGGTGCTGGCCCCGACTCCGCGGCTCGAGCGCCGAACGGCGCCGGCGCGGCGACGCCGAGCGGCTCCTCGGCAATGAACGGCTGGCGATGGTCGCGCACGAGCTGCGCACGCCGCTGGGCGCCATCCGGCACGCGGCCGCGACGCTGGACGCGGCCGGCGATTCCGGCCCCCACGTGCGCGCGGCGTCCGCGATCATCCTTCGCCAGATCGAGCGGCTCGGACGTCTGGTCGACGACCTCCTGGTGCCCGCCAGCGGCGGCGGTGGGGGGCCGGAGCCGCGGTTCGCGCCGGTCGATCTCGTGACCGTCCTGACCGAGACGGTCGAGGCGCTGCGCGGACTCGTCGAGGAACGGGGCCTCCAGCTGGTCCTCGGGTCGCCCGCCGGCCCCCTGGTCCTCCGGGGCGACCGAGACGGCCTCGCACAGATCGTGACCAATCTGGTATGGAATGCGGCCAAGTTCACCCCGGCGGGCGGGCGGATCAGCGTGACGCTCGCCCGGGAAGGCGACGAGGCGGTGGTCCGCGTCCGCGACAACGGCATCGGCATCGCCCCCGCGATGCGCGGCCGGATCTTCCGGCTCTTCACACGCGCCGCCGCCCCCGGCGACCACGGGCGCGGCATCGGGCTCACGATCGTCGAGCTGATCACGCTCCGTCATGGCGGGCGCGTGTCCGTCCACAGCGACGGGCCCGGCTGCGGGAGCGAGTTCGAGGTGCGGCTGCCGCGAGCGGCCGGCGGAACGGGGGGCGGCACCACCGGCGCGCTGCCCCGGACATGCGCCCGCTAGCCCCGGCGCTCGCGCCCCGGCCGGCTCGTCGGCGCTCCGACCCCACCGGCGGGCGCCGGGCCTAGCGATGGGCCGGCCGCGCGTGCTGCTCGCCGACGATCACACCATCGTGGCCGAAGGGCTCGAAGGCCTGCTCAGCGAGGACTTCGACCTCGTGGGCAGCGTCCGCGACGGCGCCGCGCTGGTCGAGGCGGCGAGCCGCCTGCTCCCGGACGTGATCGTGACCGACATCTCCATGCCGCGCATGAACGGACTCGACGCCATCCGGGAGCTGCGGCGCCGCCGGGGCAGCACGGCGAAGATCGTCGTGCTCACCATGCACGCCGATCCGCAGCTGGCCGTGGAGGCGCTCCGCGGCGGTGCCGCCGCCTACCTGCTCAAGCACTCCGCGGGCGACGAGCTGATCGCCGCGCTCCGCGAGGTGCTCCGGGGGCGAACCTACGTCACCGCCCTCATCGCCAGGGAGGTCCGCGTCGCGCTCGGGGAGATGGAAGGCCGGCAACCTGCCCGGTCGCTGGGCCTCACCACGCGGCAGCGCCAGGTGCTGCAGCTCATCGCCGAGGGGCGGACGATGAAGGAGATCGCCGCCTCGCTGAACGTCTCCACCCGCACCGTCGAGTCGCACAAGTACCAGATGATCGAGGCGCTGGGCCTCCGGACGACCGCGGATCTGGTGCGCTACGCGGTGCAGCTGGGTCTCACGCCCGCCTCACCGGCGCCCGCTCGGCCTCCCGCCCGTCCGCCCGAGAACGTCGCCGACGCCCAGTGACGGCGCCCCGTGATCCGTCGGCGGGCCCGCGCCGGCGTCGGTCAGCGGCACCTCGACGAGCAGGTCGGTGCCGCGGCCCGGGATCGAGGTCACGAGCAACCGGCCCCCCAGCAGCCGCACGCGCTCCTCGATGCTGACCAGCCCCAGTCCCGCCCCCCGGCGGGAACCAGACACGTCGAAGCCGGTTCCGGCGTCACGCACCAGGACCTCGACCGCGGCGTCGCCGATCGCCACGACGACCTCGGCGCGCCCCGCTCCCGAGTGGCGCGCGACGTTGCGGATGGACTCCTGGACGATCCGGTAGAGGGCGAGGGCGACGGGGCGCGGGATGACGCCGTCGTCGCCCTCGACCAGGACCGTCACCTGGAGCCTCTCCCGCCGGCTGAACTCGGCGGCGAACGACTCCAGCCCGGCGGCGAGCCCGCCGTGCTCGAGCGCGGCGGAGTGCAGGCCATGCGAGAGCTGCCGCATCGCGTCGGCCAGTCCCGTGACCCGGTGCTGGAGGGCGTCCAGCTCGGCCAGGGCACGGTCGGGAGCACCACCGAGCCCGAGGCGGCGCCTGGTGGTGCTGATCGAGATGGCGAGGGCGGCCACCTGCTGGCTCAGGTCGTCGTGGAGCTCGCGGGCGATATGGCGGCGTTCCTGCTCCTGGGCGACCATCAGCCGGCCCGTCAGCTCCCGGATCCGCCGGGCGCTCTCGGCCAGGGCCTCCTCGGCGCTCTTTCGCTCGGTGATGTCGCTGTCGGTTCCCGTCATCCGGACGGCCCGGCCGTCCCGGCGGTCGCTCACGGCACCGCGAGCAAGGAACCAGCGAACGCTGCCGTCCCGATGCAGCATCCGGTGCTCCACGGCGTAGTGTGGCGTGTGGCCGTCCAGGTGAACCTGGGCGGCATCCCAGACGCGGGCGGCGTCGTCGGGATGGATCAGCGCCCCCCACGCCTCGATTGTGTTCGGGATCTCGTGGTCGGCGTAGCCGAGGGCGCGCGTGAGGACCGCGTCGACGTAGATGCGGCCCGTCTCGAGGTCCCAGTCCCAGACGCCCACGCCGCCCGCCTGCGTCGCCATCTGGTAGCGGCGCGCGCTCTCGGCGACCTGCCGTTCCGCCCGGCGTCGCTCCTCCACCAGCGCCGCGAGCAGCTGTAGCGGCACGGCGATGGTGACGAGGTACACCTGCAGCGCGAGCGCGTTGGCGGCCGGCGTCGCCGCGATGGACGGGCCGCTGAACGGTTGTGCCAGGAAGACGAACACCACGACGAAGAGGGCGACGCCGAGGCCCGAGGAGCCGAAGCGCACGGCCGCCCAGAGCAGCAGCGGCATGGGGGCGTGCACGAGCCACCGGTAGTCGGGCGTCACCGCGCTCTGCGCCACGACGGCGGTGCCCAGGAGCATGCCGGCGACGACGGCCGCGAACTCCGCGACGCGGCGCGGCGGGACCTCGCGCAGCCCCTGGAGACCCCGGCTGGCGACGGCGATGAAGAGCGGCGCCAGGGCGAGCGTCGAGACCAGGTTCGACAGGACCCGCACGCGCCAGGCGGCCGTGAAGGTCGGGAGCCAGCCGGCCTGGACGTACGCCGGCGCCGCGAGGACGGAGGCCACGGCGGGGGCCACGATCCCCGCCACGGCGATGAGCGCCACCGCGCTGCCCAGCGTGTGCCGCCACGGCGTCGGCGTCAGCCGCCGGAGCAGCAGGGTGGCGACGATGGCCTGCGCCGCGTTCCCCCCGAACTGGATCAGGAGCACGGCCGGCGGCACGCCGACCTGCCCGTGGGCGAGCACGTGAGCGATGAGCGTCGTCACGCCGAACGCCCACCACCGCCGCGCGGGCGCGGTGAGCAGGGCGGCGAGCAGGACGGTGTTCGGCGGCCACAGGATGGAGACGCCGGTGCCTGGGAACGTCGTGGCGAAGCCGACCCAGGCGCCGGCGTAGTACGCCACGCCGACCAGGAGCGAGCGGGCGAGGGTGCCGGTCAGCCGAGGCCACGACGGCCGCGCCTCGACGCCGTGCTGCCACGTCGTCCGGACCCGCTGAGCGATCGTTGCCACTCGACTGACGTCCCCGGGCGCCTCACGTGGCGGGCGGGAGGCGCCGCCGCCGGTCATGGTAAGTGGCCGTCCCGGCGCCGGCAATCCGGAGTATTCCGGAGCCGCGCGCCGTCCCTCCTCACCCACGACGCCCGGGGCCGTGACGACCATCGGACGGCGCGTCGACGGCCACCGCGACACGTCGACGGCACGGCCGTCGCGCACCGTCACCAGCATGGCGCAGGCATCCGGACGGTCGTGCGTGCAGGTCACGCGGGCGGCGCGGTCCGTGATCACCAGGCGCCTCGTCTCGTGGCCCCCCTGAGCTGCGTGCGCGGTCCTGCGACGGCTCGCCCCGGTACGCGTCACTGCGGTCGAGCGACATTGGCCCCGACGAGGCGCTGGCGGAAGGTGAACACCTGGGGATCGCTCGCGTCGGCGGTGACGTGGACCCAATGGTGATACGGCGAGCCGAACGTCTCCACCCGCGTGAAGTTCTCCAGCGCCGGGGTGACCTGCTTGCCGCGCACGCGCCGCGGGCTCAGCGGCTTGTCGACCCGGAAGAAGTGACTGTCGCCGTGGATCAGCACGACGGGCTTTCCGAAGCCGGCGGCTTCCTGCTGCAGCGCCGTCCGCAGCTCGGCGTACCTGCTGGGGGTCTGCGCCTCCCCCGGGAAGGGCGTGAATTCGGGGAAGGGGTTCGCCTGCTGGAGGACGGCGACGGCGCGACTGTTCCGGGCCCGGGCGTGCTCGAATCCCTGCCGCAGCCAGGCGAGGGTGGCCCGGGTGCGCTCGGCGTGCTCCTGGTCGCCCTGCGGCGTGCGCCCGAGCCCGTTGTTGCTGCCGGTCACGTGCAGCGTCAGGAAGGTCACGCCGCCCATGTCCCAGCGGACGTTCTCGCGGTACCGCGCGAAGGCGGCGTCGGGGCCCTGGCTCTGCCGCGTGAGCGCGAAGGTCCGCTGGCCATGGGTTCGGTCACCGCCGAAGAACATCGTCCGGAGATTCGCCAGCCGCTCGAACGGATCACCGCCCTCGACGGCGGGATCGTGGCAGTCCGTCCAGTCGTTGTCGCCGGGCGTGTAGACCACGGGATGGACGGATGCCCGGAACTGCGCCAGCCGCCGGGCCAGCGTCTCGCCGGCACACGAGAAGCGGGGCGACGAGAGGTCGCCCACGTGGACGACGAAGGCCAGGCCGGCGTCCCGATCGATGTCGGCGAGCAGGTTGTCGACCCACGGCTCTTCCTGCGGGAAGTAGCCGGTGTCGCCGATCACCGCGAAGGTGAATCCCGAGCCGGCCGCGCCCGGCGCCTGGCTCCGCGCCGACGCGCACGCCGCGACGAGGAGCCCGACGGCGACCGCGATGGCGGCGCCGGCGGCGGAGAGGAGTGGCAGGATTCGCCGTGCACGCCCCGGATGCTCCATGAGCTGGCCTCCCGTACCCCGCGACCGGCATCGAGTCGGGGATCCCGCCGGGGCCCTGTCTTCCCTGCCGGCGGGACATCGTCCGCTGTTCTGGCCAGCCCCGCAACCGTCGTCCTGGCGATCAGGCCGGGGCGGAAGTCGCCGCCGCGCACGGTTGCCGCAGGTTGCGGCCTACCCTCCGCGGAGCCGCGGATCCAGCAGATCCCGCAGCGCGTCGCCCAGCATGTTGAACCCGAACACGGCCAGCGACAGCGCCACCGCCGGCCAGATGGCCAGCCACGGCGCCTGGTACATGTGGTCGAGGCCGGCCAGCGAGAGCATGCCGCCCCAGGTGGGGTAGGGCGGGGGCACGCCGAGGCCGAGGAACGACAGGCTGGCCTCGGTGAGGATCACGGTGCTGAGGCCGGTGGTGGCGATGACGATGACGGTGGGCAGGACGTTGGGCAGGATGTGAGCCAGCGTCACGCGCACGTGACCGGAGCCGAGCGCTCGCGTGCCCTCGATGTAGGTGTGCTCCTTGATCGACAGCGCGACGCCGCGGATGACGCGCGAGTCGCGGATGCCGGTGGCCACGCCGAGGACCACGGTGATGTTGAGGACGCTGGGGCCGAGCAGCGACATGATCGACATGAGCAGGAGCAGGCCGGGGAAGGCCATCCAGGCGTCGACGCCGCGCTGGAGCAGCAGGTCGAGGCGGCCGCCGAAGTAGGCCGAGAAGATGCCGAGCACCGTGGCCAGCACGCTGGCGATGGCGATGGCCCCGAAGCCGACGTAGAGCGAGATGCGGGCGCCGTAGAGCAGACGCGTGGCCATGTCGCGCCCGAGCTGGTCGGTGCCGAGCCAGTGCTCGGCGCTGCCGGTGACGAAGCGCGCGCGCAGGTTGGTCTGGGCGAAGCCGTACGGGGTCAGCACGTCGGCGAACAGGGCGGCGGCGAGCATGGCGAGGACGATGACGCCGCCGATCGTCCCGAGCGGCTTGCGCCGGACCATCTGGATCCAGACGTCGACGTACCAGGGGCGCGTGCGGGGCAGCGACGCCGGCCGCGCCGTCCGCCCTCGCGCCGCGGGCGCCGCGACGACGCCGCTGTCGGCGCCCGCCACGTCAGCGGTAGCGGATGCGCGGGTCCAGATACGCATACGAGAGGTCGATGATGAGGTTCAGGCCCACCACCATGGCGGCGATGATGAGGTTCACCGACTGCACCACCGGGTAGTCCAGGCGAGTGAGGGCCTCGAAGAAGAAGAGGCCGACGCCGGGCAGGCGGAAGATCGACTCCACGATCACGGAGCCGCCGATGTAGAGCGGCATCTGCAGGCCGACCAGGCTCACGACGGGGATGAGCGCGTTCTTGAGGGCGTGGCGGAGCACGATGGTGCGCTCGGCGAGGCCCTTGGACCACGCGGTGCGGATGTAGTCCTGGCGCAGGATCTCGAGCAGCGACGAGCGCATGATCCGCATGATCGGGCCCGCCCGGGTGACACCGAAGACCAGCGCGGGGACGATGACGATCTTCAGGTTCTCCAGCGGGGCGGTGGTGAACGGCACGTAGGTCCACACCGGCGTCCACTTGAAGTAGATGGACGGCAGCACCACCACCAGCACGGCGAGGCCGAAATAGGGCACGGACAGGGCCAGGATGGCCAAGATGCGCCCCACGTAGTCCGAGGCGCTGTCCTGCCGCGCCGCCGACACGATGCCGACCAGCACGCCGATGACCACCGACACCAGGATGGTCAGGATCGCCAGCTCCAGCGTCACCGGGAACCGCCGCACGAACTCGTCCCAGATCGGCTGCCGGGTCCAGTACGAGGTGCCGAAGTCTCCGCGCGTCAGGATGCCGCCGATCCACTCGAGGTACTGCACGTGCGCCGGGCGGTCGAGCCCCAGCTCCTTCCGGAGCGCGTCGAGGGTGGGCGCGTAGGCGTGGCCCTCGACCATGCGCGTCACCACGTCGCCCGGCATGAGGCGCATCATCGAGAAGACGATGAGGCTGACCAGCAGCAGCGTCGGCACGGCCAGGGCGACCCGGCGGAGCACGTACTGCCTCACCGGGCGGCTCCGGGCGCCCCCGAACTCACCTGTCGAGCCAGGTGAAGAGCAGCCGCAGCCCCAGCGCGAAGCCGTCGTGGTGCTTGAAGCCCTTCACGTGCGGGGCGTGCGAGATGTGCTGCGGGATCCCCGGCAGGTACACGTAGTAGGCCCTGTCGGCCAGGTACCGCTGGATGCTCAGGACGAGCTCGCGGCGCTTGGCGGGGTCCATCTCGCGACGCTGGGCCACCAGCAGCTTGTTCAGCTCGGCGTCGGCCACGTGGCTGCGGTTGTTCGGCTGCTCGGGGTAGAAGGCGCCGTAGAGGAAATCGTCGGGGTCCGTGAACGGCGTGATCGGCCCCATGGCCATCTTCTCGTACTTGCCGAGGTACGTCGTCGTGATGTACTTGCCGTACTCCTCGGGCTTCATCTCCACGGTGACGCCGATGCTGCCGAGGTTGTCGACGGCCAGGTCGTAGAACGAGCGCCACGGTGACGCGTAGCCGGGCCAGTGGAACATCGGCGTGGTGAAGCCCCGCGGATGGCCGGCCTCGGCGAGCAGCTTCTTGGCCTCCTGCGGATCGTAGCCGTCCAGGTACTTCCGCCGGGCGGGCTCGAGGGAGGCGGGCTCCAGCCGCCAGTCCTTCATGGCGCAGGGGATCGGGCCGGAGACGACGCAGCCCTCGCCCATCAGCAGCGTGTCGTTCCAGCTCTTGCGGTCGATGGCCAGCGACAGGGCCCGCCGGACGCGCAGGTCGTTGAAGGGCGGCTGATCGGTGCGCATGTAGATCATGCCCTGGGCGGTGGTCTGCGTCGGCGTGGTGACCATCTCGGGGTTCGTCTTCTTGAGCGAGCGCCCTTCCTCGGGGGCCAGGTAGCCCCACATGTGGGGCAGGTCCACCTTGCCCGCGCGCAGCAGGGACAGGCGGGCGGCGGCGTCGGGCGTGATCTCGATGACGGCGCCGTCGAGGTACGGCTGCCCGCGCACGTAGTAGTCGGGGTTGCGCTCGAACACGACCTTGACGCCCTTCTCGTAGGACTTCAGCATGAACGGCCCGGTGCCGATCATCGCCTCCGGCCGGTTGAAGTCCTTGAACTTCTCCTCCACCTCGCGGGGCAGGATCGCCGTGTAGGTGGGATTGGCCAGGTGGTTCAGGAACGGCGCGAACGGCTCCTTCAGCGTGATGCGGACGGTGTGCTTGTCGACGGCCTCGATCGCCTGCACGGTCTCGAAGCGCGAGCGGAAGCCCGACTTGGCCATGAAGCGCTCGAGGGAGTACTTCACGTCCTCGGCCGTCACCTCGCGGCCGTTCACCGGCGGCTTGTTGTGGAACTTGACCCCCTTGCGCAGGTGGAACACCAGGGTGGTGGGGTTCTTGTACTCCCAGCGCTCGGCCAGGTCCGGCACGATCGTGTGGTCGGCCGTGTGCTTCTGCTCGGGCCCGTGCGCGAAGCGCACGAGCTGGCTGTAGACCATGTTGGCCCAGGACTGCGTGAGGAAGCTCACCGCCAGGTGCGGATCCAGGTTGGGCGCCTCGCGGTCGGCGATGCGCAGGACTCCGCCGCGCCTGGGTTGCTGGGCCTCGCCGGGGGCGATGCCCAGGCCGAGCAGGCAGACGGTCACGAGGATGGACATCACGAGCCGATACGCCATCGCTGGCCTCCTTCTCCTGGCGGAGAAGACCTCGGGAACGGGACGCGACGGATCGGTCAGGACGAGTTGCGGGAGTCTATGTACAGGCGTCGCACGCTGTCAAGGGCACGCGGGCACGCCGCCCCGTGCCGGCCGCCGGCGGCGTCACCAGCGGATCAGCGGCTTCAGGACCTCGACGTCGCGGCCGCGCGGGCGCGGCCGCAGGCGGCCGGCGGCGCGCAGGGCGGAGAAGATCTCGGCGCCCAGCGCACCCCCGAGATGGGGCCGCCGCTCCGTCCAGTCCAGGCACGCGATGGCGAAGCGCCGCCGTGACCGCCGGGCCGACGCCACGTCGACGCCGCGGCGCGCCAGGGCCCGCTCCCCGGCCGGGGCGAGCTCGTAGCCCGGCCGGGACCCGACCCGGGCCACCAGCCACCCGCGCGCCCGCATCCGCTCGAGGAGCGCGACGCCCTCGACGCCGGCCAGGTGGTCGTAGCAAGTACGGGCCCGGCGCAGCGGCGTGTCGCGCCGGCGCTCGCGGCCGGCGCGTGGCGAGGGCGCCGCCACCGCGGCCGGGCCGGTCGCGTAGAGGGCGTCGAGCAGCCGCGCCACTGGCCGCCCGGCGACGGCGTGGTAGGCGCGCTGACGGCCGCGCGCCGTCGGCGCGACGAGACCGGCCGCGCGCAGTGGCGCCAGATGCATCGAGATGCGCGGCTGGGCCACGTCGAGGCGCGCCGCCAGGTCGCTCACCGTCGCCTCGCCCTCGAGGAGGATGGCCAGGAGCCCGAGGCGCACGGGGTCGGCGAGGGCGCCGGCCGTGCGGGCGACGACCGATTGCCGGGGACCCATTCCGGCGCCAGGGTAGCCGATGGACTCCACATATCGCGCATCCATGATGCGTGAATGGAGAACTGCCCATGGCCACCACGCCGCCCACCGACCTGGCCTGCCTTCGCGATGCCCTGAACGCCTCGCGCGACCGCGTGCTGGCCGCCGCAGGGGCGGACCGGCGCGCCGCGAGTCGCCTGGCCGAGCCGACCGCCGCGCGCACGATCGCGGCGTGGACGCTGGCGCCGGCCCCGCGCGACCCGGTCGCCCACGTGGAGAGCGCCCACGCCGAGGCCCGTGCCCATCTGGCGCGGCTCACGAGCCACCCGCCCGACGCCGAGGCGGCCTCGGTGATGACGGCCGACGTGTTCGCGCGCCTCACCGGCAGCCGCCCGGCCGTGGCGGGCGGCCGGTACACCTCCACGCCGCGCAAGGTGCTCCGCCGCGTGCTCGACCACGGGCTCGACCACCTGAACCAGATCGACCAGTGGCTGGCCTGGCAGCGGCACGGCACGGCGCCGACGCCGACCGACGGCTGGGCCTCGTCGCTCGTGACGCTGCCGGGTGACCGGCTGGCCCTCACCACGGAGGATCCCGACGCCTGGCTCTGGCGCAGCGACCAGGTGGCGCGCCTGCTCGTGCAGCGCGCCGCGGGACTGAGCGAGGCCGAGCTCGACTGGGCGCCGCCCGACGGGGGCTGGCCGCTGCGGCGGGTCCTCCACCACCTGGCCCGGTCGGAAGTGCTCTACGCCGCGGCGCTGGACCACGCGTTGCCCAAGGAGCCCCTGGCGCGATATGCCGAGGCCGGCCGTCGGCTCGACGAGCGCATCGAAACGGCCGCCGCGGGCGCCGACCCTTCCGTCCTGTACGTCAGCCTGTACGGGGCGGTGTCGTCGCCGCCCGACGTGCTGCGCGAGGTGCTGGACGCCGAGGCCTCGCTGGCGGCGGGGTGAGCCGCGCCGCGGTCAGAAGACGGCGAGCGGGTTGGCCGGCGAGCCGGTGCCCCCGACCACCCGCAGCGGCGCGATGACCAGCATGAACTCGTCGCGGCTCTCCTCGACGCAGGCCCGGGCCAGCGGCTCCAGTAGCGCGTTGTCGAGCAGGGCCACGCCGTAGGCGAACAGCGCGGCGTGCACCGCCCACGGGATGTCGTAGCCGATGGGCAGGTGGTCGAGCATGTCCCACACGAGCACCGACACGTCGTGGTCGCGCAGGAACGGCAGGCAGGACACGTGCAGCCCCGGCCGCACGTTGGGGCCGCCGCCGAAGGGCCGGCCATACGGCGTGTCGGGGTTGGCGGCCTGCCAGCGCTCGCGGCCGCAGTAGACGGCGACGGCGTCGCCGGGCCCGAGGGCCAGGCCGCGCCGGGACAGGATGTCTTCCAGCTCCCAGCCGTGGACCGGCGCGTCGTGGGTCACGTGCGAGACGCCGCGGTGGCGGGGCACGTCGAGCATCACGCAACGGGTGATGATGCCCTCGCTCCAGTGCTCGACCGACCCGAACGTGGCCCCGTCGAAGGTGATCTCCTTCTTCGGGTCGCGCCCGTTCCACATGCCGGCCTCGTCCCAGGTATGGCAGAGCGCGTCGAGATGGGTCGAGGCGACGCCGTGATAGAAGATGCCGTAGTAGTCGGCGGAGAAGCCGCCCGTGCCGCGCGGCAGGATGCGCATGTAGTGCTGCGCCGGATAGTGGTTGTTCATGCCCGGGTCCTTGGGGAAGGGCCGGCTCAGCGACACGCTCCGCCCCGAGCGCACCAGGCGGGCGGCGGCCACCCGCCGGGCGGGCGTGATCAGGTTGACGGCGCCACGCTGGTCGTCCTTGCCCCAGCGGCCCCAGTTGCTGCGCTCGGTCAGCCACGACTTCACCTCGGCGTCGGTCGGCAGGCGTCGTTCCATGGCCGCGGATCGTACAACATCGCCGCGCGATCGCCCAGGAGGCTGCCACCCCGTCGGGTTCCCGGGCGTTGTGGGGGGCGACGGGGGTGTCGTATTCCATGACGGGCGCGACCACGCCGCGGAGGACCTGCCAGCGATGCCGAGAAGGCTGTGCATCGTGTCGAGGGCCGACAACGAGCTGTTCGTCAGGTTGACGGCGGCCTTCGCCGGCAAGCAGGATGTCACCGTCATCCGCGACCGGCGCTGCGGCGAGCGTCGCCGTCGGGGGCCCGCGGAGGCGGGGCGGCGTCGCGAGGACCGAGCGCCGGAGCTGGCGCGGCTGGGCTGGTTCATCGTCGACCTGGACGGCGCCGACGCGGCGGCCGACGCCGCCGCGGTGCTGGAGGCCGCCACGCCGGTCGCCGACGTCCTGCTGGGCGGGCGGCGGCACCTGATCGACCGGTTCCCGTACGTCATCGAGCGCGGCGACGACCCGTGGGGCAACGCCCTGGTGTGCGACGATCGCCTGGCCCTGCCGGACCGCGAGCCCTACCAGGTCTCGCGCCGCCACTGCGTGGTGGTGCGCGACGCGCGCGAGCTGGCCGTGGTGGACACGACGAGCCGCCTGGGGACGGTGGTCAACGGCGCGCTCATCGGCGGCCGTAGCGGTCGCATCCGCGCCCCGCTCCGCCGCGGCGTGAACCACGTCGCCGTCGGCGGCCCCCACACCCGCTACGCCTTCCGCCTGGTGTGCTGAACGGGGCGTCGCGAGCGCGACCACGCGACACCCGATTTCGCGCATTCCCGGGGCACGTCGGGGCGGCGCCGGGACGTGCCCGACGGCGGGGGGCTCGCCCGGAAATTCGGCGCGGCGAGCCCCATTGACATTCGGCGGGGTGCCGCCGGCGCCATCGACCGTGGGGGGCCGTGTCGGCCCCCCATGGTCATCAGATCTTGAAGTTGCCCCGGAAGACGCGGCGGATCAGGTAGGGATTGGCGCCCAGCGCGTAGAGCGCGCCGACGTCCCCGCGCCGCAGCGCCTGGCGCTCCTCGTCGCGCAGCCGGTGGCCTTTCAGCTCCTCGTCGCCGAGCGCGGTGCGCGTCTCGTGCCGGCGCGCGATGGCGGTGAGCACCTTGTTCAGCGCGTACGACGTCCGGATCATGGGTGCACCCACACGGTCGCGCAGCCGGTGATCCACTCGGGCACGGGCTCGTAGGCCAGCCGCTCGCCCTTCCAGCCCGGCACGGCGCCGAGCAGCGCGATCCAGTTGCGGATCTCCTGGCCGCCGTTGCCGCCCTCGCGCTCGATCTCGGTCCACGTCAGCCGCAGCAGCGGCTCCACGTCGGCGCGGGCGACGTGGTCCAGCACCCAGTGGTCCCAGTCCGGGTTGATGCGGCCGGTCTCGGGCGTGCCGACCCAGTGCGAGATCCCGCCGGTGGCCACCAGCGCGATGCGCTCGCTGGCGGGCCGGGCCCGCACGAAATCGCCGACGAAGGCGCCCACGGCGTGGCAGCGCCGCGGGTGGGGCAGCGGCGGCGCCGCGCAGTTGGTGTAGATCGGCGCCACCGGCACGTCGGCGTCCGGCATGAGGAAGTGCAGGGGCACCGCCATCTCGTCCCACGACTCGATCTCGTACGAGTACGCGAAGTCGATGCCGGCGGCGAGCCCGGCCTCCAGCAGGGCCATCGACCAGTCGGGCCGGCCGGGCAGCACCCGCGGCGGGATCCGCATCAGGCGCGCGCTGCCCGCGCTCGGGGCCTCGTAGCCCTCGGCCAGGCCGACGCAGAACGCCGGCATGTTGCTGTAGGGGAAGTTCTGCACGTGGTCGTTCACGAACATCACGATCAGGTTCGGGCGCGCCGCCGCCAGCCGCCGCCCCGCCTCGTGCAGGCCGGCGTGCAGGCGCTCGCGCTGCTCGGGCCGGGCGATGTCGGGCTTGCCGGTGATCAGGGGCGCGTGCGAGGTGAGGACGGCTGCGACGATCTCGGCCATGGCGTGCCTCCGCACCGAGGAGGATAGTAAAATCCGGCCCCGTGCGCCTCGGATACTTCGCCATGCCCCTGCACCCGCCGGGCTCGGACCCGGCGCAGACGATGGACGACGACCTCGCGCAGCTGGCCTTCCTCGACGGCCTGGGCTACGCCGAGGCGTGGATCGGCGAGCACTTCACCGCGCAGTGGGAGAACATCCCGTGCCCCGACCTCTTCATCGCCCGCGCGCTGGGCGTGACGCGGGCGATGACGCTCGGCACGGGCGTCTCGTGCCTGCCCAACCACAACCCGCTCATGCTGGCCCAGCGCATCGCCCAGCTCGACCAGATGGCGCGGGGCCGCTTCCTCTGGGGCGTCGGCTCCGGCGGGTTCCCGGGCGACTTCGCGCTCTTCGGCGTCGATCCCAAGAGCGGCGAGCAGCGCGGCATCACGCGCGAGGCGCTCGACCTGGTCCTCGCGCTCTGGAACGACCCCAGGCCGGGCCTCTACGAGTCGCGGCACTGGCGCTTCACCGTTCCCGAGCCGCAGCCCGACATCGGCCTCCGTCTCCATCTCAAGCCCTACCAGCGCCCGCACCCGCCCATCGCCGTGGCCGGCGTCACGCCCGGCTCGGAGACGCTGGTGCTGGCCGGCGAGCGCGGCTACATCCCCATGAGCATCAACTTCGTGCCGCCGCGCACGCTGGTGACGCACTGGGAGGCCGTGGCGAAGGGCGCCCGGCGGGCCGGACGCGCCGCCGACCGCGCCGCCTGGCGCATCTCGCGTGACGTGCTGGTCGCCGACACCGATGCCGAGGCGCGGCGGCTGGCGATGACCGGCCCGCTGGCGCGGGACTACGCGGACTACTTCCTGCCCTTGCTCGGCAGGATGCGCGGGCTCGAGATCGTCAAGACCGACCCGGCCATGCCCGACCGCGACGTGACGCTCGACTACCTGGCCGAGCACATCTGGATCGTCGGCAGTCCCGAGACCGTCGCGGGGAAGCTCGAGCGGCTACGCCAGGCGGTCGGCGGCTTCGGCACGCTGCTCGTCATCGCCCACGAGTGGCAGCCGCGCGCGGCCTGGGAGCGCTCGATGCGGCTGCTGACGGAGCAGGTGCTGCCCCGGCTGGCCGCCTGACCGCCGAGGCCCGGTCCCGCGGTACAATCGCGCCGACCCCGCACGGCGAGGAGGCGGCGATGAACATCTTCAAGGCCATGGCGGTCCGGAACGTCGAGGAGGTCACCCGCGCCATCCCCGTCATCGACGTCGCGCCCGCCTTCGCGGGCGAGGCGGGCGGGCTCGAGGGCGTGGCCGCCCGGGTGCGCGAGGCCTGCGAGCGGGTGGGGTTCTTCTACATCGCCGGCCACGGCGTGCCCCAGGCCGTCATCGACGCGGCCTTCGCGGCCTCGCGCGAGTTCCACGCGATGCCGCTGGAGGACAAGCTCGCGCTGAAGATCAACGAGAACAACATCGGTTACCTGCCGGTCAACGCCAGCATGCAGCGCGCCTCGACCGTGCACAAGGCCAGCCGGCCGAACTTCAACGAGAGCTTCTTCATCAGCCACGACCGGCCCGCCGATCACCCCGACGTGCTGGCCGGCACGCCGCTGCGGGGACGTAACCAGTGGCCGGAGGGCCACGCCACGATGCGGGCGGCGATGGTGCGCTACTTCAAGACCCTGGAGGCCCTGGGCGAGCGGATGCTGCCCGTGATGGCCCGGAGCCTCGAGCTGCCGGCCGGCTACTTCGGCCCGTTCTTCGCCGACGAGGCCCACATCAACCTGCGCTTCCTGCACTATCCGCCGCAGGAGACCGACGACGACGAGCAGTTCGGCCAGGGCCCGCACACCGACAACTCCTTCATCACCATGCTGGCCCGCGAGGACGTGCCCGGGCTGGCCGTGCGGCTGCCCAGCGGCGAGTGGCTGGCGCCCCCGGTGATCCCGGGGACCTTCCTGGTGAACCTCGGCAACGTGATGAAGCGCTGGTCCAACGACCGGTTCCTGTCGACGCCGCACGGCGTGCTGAACGACTCCGGCGTCGACCGCTACTCGATCGCCTTCTTCTACAGCCCCAACCCCTCGGCCGTGATCGAGTGCCTGCCGACGTGCGTGTCGGCGGAGACCCCGCCGCGCTACGCGCCGGCCGTCTACCGCGACCTGGTGCTCGACTTCTACAACGCCAACTACTTCCACCGCCAGGGCTACACGGGCGCCCGCGCCGCGGCCGGCTAGAGGCCAGGTGCCCGTCCGCGCAACGGTCCCGGAGGTACGCCCACGGCTGCGCCGGGGCGTACCGAGCGTCGGGGGAGTGGGGGGCCATGTCGGGGCCCCCCACGTCGGTTAACGCCGCGTGCCACGGCGCGCGAGCGCGCGCGACAAGGAGCCGGCGGCGCCGGCCCGGGCGCTGTCGATCCACGCCCACCCGGACGACCAGGAGTTCACGGTGGCCGGCACGCTGGCCAGGTGGGCCCGGGCGGGCAGCCACGTCGTCACCGTGTGCCTGACGCGCGGGGGCGCCGGCTCGAACCGATGGACGCCGCCCGACATGACGCGCGAGCGCCTGGTCGGCATCCGCGAGGACGAGCAGCGGCGGGCGTGCCGCCGGCTCGGCATCGCCGAGGTCGTGTTCCTCGACTACGAGGACGGCATGCTGGAGCCCTCGATCGCGCTGCGGCGCGACGTCACACGGCTGCTGCGGCGTCACCGGCCCGACGTCGTCGTGTGCGGCGACCCGACGGTGCGCTTCTACGGCAACCGCTACATGAACCACCCGGACCACCGGGTGGCGGCCGACGTGGCCCTCGACGCGGTCTTCCCGTCGTCGGAGACGCGGTTGATCTTCCCCGAGCTGCTCGACGAGGGGCTCCCGCCGCACCACGTGCGCGAGGCCTGGCTGCACGGCTCGGACCGGCCCGACACCTGGATCGACATCGGTGACGTGCTCGACCTCAAGATCCAGGCGCTGCGCGAGCACCGCAGCCAGCTGGGCGACTGGGACCCCGGGCCGATGCTGAAGGGCTGGGCGCGCCGCGAGGGGGCGCGCCGGCGCCTGCGCGCCGCCGAGGCCTTCCGCCGGATGGTGCTCGAGGAGGACTGAGCCGGCGCGACGCGCCAGGCGCGCGCCCGAGTGAGCGCCGTTCGGCGCGCGGGCGTCGCCCGCCGTCGCGCCCTCCGTCGATGGGCTAGGCGCCGCCGGTCGCGGCCGCCCGGGGCAGGCAGCGGTCGATCCACGCCTCGAGCAGCCGCACGTCGGCGAATCCGGGCAGCCGGCGGATCGTGTCGTCGACCTTGCGCGCGGCCGCGCGCCCTTCCTCGTCGGCGAACAGGTAGGCGGCCAGGAAACGCAGCTCGGCGCGCGCCTGCTCGCCGCTGCCCACCGGCGCCCAGAAGTGGTCGACCAGGAAGCGCGTGACGCGCGCGGCGCCCGGACGCCGCAACCGCGTCTCGGCCTGCCGGTAGTAGAAGAAGAAGTGCCGCGACTCGTCGACGCAGATCCGGTCGAGCAGCTCGTCGAGCACGGGGTGGCCGGCGACCCTCGCCAGCCGTCGATAGCCGGTCAGGGTGGTGAGCTCGTTGATGGCGCCCCACGTCATGTGCAGGGCGCAGAAGTCCGGCCACAGCTGCGACAGTCGCGCCACCGCCACGCCCTCGAGCCGCTTGAGGAACGGCTCCTGACCGCGCGGGCGCTCGCGCGTGCCGACGGGTTGGCCGGCCGCGGCCAGGAAGCGCGCCAGCGCGATGCCGTGGAAGGTCTCCTCGTAGAGCCAGCACGCCAGGAACGTCGCCACGTCGGGCTCGTCGACGGCCCGGGTGGCCAGCAGCTCGCGCAGGTAGATGATCGTGTGGCTCTCGATGTCCTGCATGTAGCGCAGCGTGCGGACGGCCTCGGCCGGCAGCGCGTGGCGCGGCACGTCGGCCCAGGGGATGGTGGACAGGTCGAGCGCCCGGGACCGCGCCACGTAGGCGTCGAGATCGACGGCGGGCATCGTGCCCGTCTACCGTACACCGGCCGCGGGCCGGCCCCGAAGGGGAAAAGCGCCGCTCATGGCCGACTCGACTACGCGCCGGCCGGGCGCGGCGGATGTCAGCCGGGCTCGGCGACCAGCACGACCTCGGCGGGGGCCAGGCGCAGGTGCCGGGGGGCCGGCGCCCCGGCCGCGTGCTCGGCCTGCCAGGGCCGGTGCACTCGCGGCTGGCCGCGCAGCCCCGCGAGATCGAGGGCGACCTCGCGCTCGTCCGTCCACGCCCGGTTGACGATCACGAGCCCGCGATGCGTGCCGGCGTCGTCGGACCACCGGCTCAGCACCGTGACGTCGGGGCCGCCGTCGAGGCGCCGCAGCACGCCCTCGCCGGCGAGCAGGGGATGGCGGCGCTTGAGCGCGTTGACCCGCCGGACGAAGTCGGTGAGGTCCAGGCTCGCCGGCTCGCGGTGCTCCGGGCGGGTGGCCACGACGTCCAGGCGCCGCCGGGAGCCGTGCTCGTAGCCCATCGTGAGCTGCACGCCGGCGGAGAAGAACGCGGCGAAGGCGTAGCGCTGGCGCTGCACGGCCTCGCGGCCGCCCGTCTCCGCGGCCAGCCGCTCGGTGTCGTGGGACTCGGGAAAGGCGATGGAGGGCGCCACGTGGCGGAACCGCTCGTGCTGCTCCAGGCACCACGGCGCGTCGAAGTCCCACCACTTGGACGAGTTGTAGAAGTAGTCGAAGCCCGCCGCGGCCAGGGCCTGCGTCTCCTCGAGCGTGCAGCCGAGGGTCTCGGCCACGAAGATCGCGTCGGGCCGCTGCGCGCGGGCGCGGGCGATGAGCCGCCGCCACAGCGCCGCCGGCACCTTGTAGGCGGCGTCGCAGCGGAACCCGGCGAAGCCCACGTCCAGGCCCCGCACGACCAGGCGCTCCCAGAAGGCCCACAGGCCCTCGCGATCGTCGGCGTGCTCGTTGTCCACCTCGGCGAGGTCGCCCCACACGGTGACCGTCCGGGGATCGTCGGGGTCGACGGCGCGCGGGCTCAGGACCTCGCCGCCGGCGTCGCGGCGGAACCAGCCGGGACGCGCGGCCACGAGCGGGTTGTCCCGCGACGTGTGGTTCACGACGAGGTCCATCATCGTCGGCAACCCGACGTCGCGGATCTCGCCCAGCACGGGCTCGAGCGCGTCCAGCGTGCTCTGGCCGCTCGCCGGCACCAGCGCCGGGTGCAGCCGCTCGTAGTCCTTGATGGCGTAGAGGCTGCCCGAGAACCCGTGGTAGTGGACGGGGTTCACGTAGAGCCACGTGAACCCCATGTCCCGGGCGCGGCGGGCCTCGGCCGGCCACGCGTCGATGGGGCCGGCGAGCGTCGGGAAGAGGTTGTAGACGATCAGCGGATGGCCGGCACCTGGTCCGCGAGCCACTCGAGGCCCAGCTCTCCGAGCTTCGCGCGCGTGGGATAGCCGGTCACCGGGTCCATGCCGGCCAGGCGGTAGTACGCGTCACGCGCGCGCTCGAACTCCTCGGCGCTCAGCGCCACTCCGGCCGTCGGGCCCTTGCCGGCCAGCGGCGCGAACAGCTTCTTCGGCAGCACGTCGGCGTCCTTGCCGAGCCCCTCGCGGGCGTTGAAGGCGCGCAGCAGGTGCAGCCGTCGCTCGCCCGCCCGCAGCACCTCCTCGAGCGTGGCGTCCCAGCCGGTCGCGTAGCGCACGAACTCCACCGTCTCCGAGGGGCCGTAGAGCTGCCACGACGGGCCCCAGACGAACTGGCAGAGCCCCAGCGAGTCGAGCGCGGAGTAGAAGCACTGTGTCCGGTAGGCGAAGCGCACCTTGGCGTCGGAGAGGTCGCGCAGGTCGAGGTCCCCGAAGTCGCCCAGCTCGCCCAGCCGCCGGCGATGCAGGCTGCCGGGCTTGGTGCGCAGCATCGAGTCGTGCTCCGACGACTGGTGGTCGGCGCCGAAGGCGTTGACGGCGTAGACCAGGCCCAGCGAGCGCTTGTGCTGCGGCATGTGCGCCGGCAACTCCTGCCCCTTGACGGTCACGGTCAGGTCCACCGCCGCCGGCCCCAGCCGGGTCGCGGCCCGGAGGCTGCCCTCGGCGAGCAGGTCGCCGACCCCCCGGCGCAGGGCGATCGCCTCGATGGCCCGCAGCAGCGAGCCGCCGTCGCCGAAGGCCAGGCCGAGCCCCTGGTCGTCCAGCAGCCCCCGGGCCTTCGCCTCCATGGCCCAGGCGATCGTGGCGCCGCAGGAGATCGTGTCCAGGCCGTACTTGTTGGCGTCGGCGGAGGCGCGGGCCAGCAGCTTCAGGTCGCCGATGCCGCACATCGAGCCGAAGAACGTCAGCGTCTCGTACTCCGGGCCGCCGTACACCGGATCGACCTCGAGGTCGGGATCGCGGACCTCGACCACCCGCTTGCACTTGACGACGCAGGCGTAGCAGGTGTCGCGTTCCTTGAGGATCGTCTTCACCATCGTGGCGCCGTCGATGTCCCTGGCGTGCTCGAACGTGCCCTCGCTGTAGTTGCGGGTCGGCTGGCCGCCCATCTTGTCCTGGATGGCGAGCACGCCCGCGGTGCCGAACTCGCCGAACCAGCCGATGCCGGGGTTGGCGTCCTGCAGGCTCTTGAGCCGCTTCGTCAGCTCGCGGAACTTGTCGGCGACGGCCGGCTTCGGCGGGCGGGTGCCGCGCACGACGACGGCCTTGAGCCGCTTGCTCCCCATGACGGCGCCCATCCCGGTCCGGCCGTTGGCGCGGTTGACCATGTTCATGATGGCGGCGAAGCGCACGCGGTTCTCGCCGGCCGGGCCGACCTGCGCGATCTCGACCTTCGGGTCGCCGAGCTCGTCCTTGAGCATCCGGTCGGCGTCGCCGGTGACCTTGCCCCAGAGATGTCCGGCCGGCCGCAGCTCGGCCTCGCCGTCGTGCAGCCAGAGGTATACGGGCTGCGCCGCCTGCCCGGTGAAGACGACGGCGTCGGCCCCTGCCGCGCGCATCTCGGCCGGGAAGAAGCCCCCGCACTGGCTGTCGCCGATGGCCCCGGTGAGAGGGGACCGGGCGCATGCGGTCATGCGGCTCTGCCCGGAGATGGCCAGGCCCGTGAGCGGGCTCACGGCGAAGACCAGGACGTTGTCGGGACCGAGCGGATCGGCGCCCGGCCTGATGTGCTGCATCAGGAGATACGCGGCAAGTGCGCTACCGCCCGGATATTTCCGGTACGTCTCCTCCGAGACCGTGCCCTTCTCGACCGTGCCGCGGGTGAGATCGACGTGGAACACCGTGCCTGTCAGTGCCAAGGCTTCGCCTCCGGGAGATCAGCAGGTTCGCGCGGACTATAGCCTACCGCCCCTGTCGAGCGGTAGCGGGGCGAGCCCGATCGTCCCCGGCGGGTTTCGCCCTCAGCGGCTGGGGCCGGGCGGCGGGGGAGGCGGTGTCCCGGCCGGCGGCGGCGGGACGTTGGCCGGCGGCGGCGGTGGAGGCGGCGGCGTCGGCTGAGAGGTGTAGCTGCCCTGGATGGAGCCCCGCGCGACCGGGATCTGATTGCCGCGAGCGTACATGCATTGCATGTACGTCGCGTCGTAGCGGCGCTGGACGGAGCCGCTCGAGGCCTCGGCGCGGCTGGCGCCCACGGCCGTGCCGCCGAGGAGACCCGTGCCCGCACCGATGGCGGCGCCAGTGCCCGGGCTGCCGGCCGCCGCTCCGATGGCCGCCCCCGCCGCCGCGCCGAGCAGGGTGCCGATGGCGGCGCCGCTCACGGTGCTGCTCGTCTCCGTGCGCTCGGTGGTCGTGCCCGTCTGCTGTGCCGCATACTGACGGCACACGGCGTCGTCGACCTGGAACTGCTCGAAGGTCTTGCCGTTGCCGGGCAGCACCATGACGCTGGGCCCGGTCGGAATGGAGGCGCAGGCGCCGAGCAGGAGGATGGCGGCCAGGCCCAAGGCCACGGCCTTCAGCATGCGTGATCTCGACGTCGTCACTGGGTCCTCGGTGGCACCTTGATCCACGGCTCCTCGCACGTCTGCACGTCCGGGTAGTAACCCCTCGTCTTCGCGCAGTAGTACCAGTACGCCTCCGGCTGCGCGGGGGCCGACGGCGCCGGCTGCTGCTGCACGTAGACCGGCGCCTCCTGCACCACGACCGGAGGCGGTGTGTAGACGTAGTAGGAGGGCGGGTAGTAGTAGTACGGGTACACCACTGACGGTCCGATGCCCAGGAAGATGTGGCTGCGGAAGCCGTGGACGTGGCGATGGAACCGGTGGTGGTGATGGCGATGTCCGTGATGACCGAAGCCGTGCCGCCGGTCCGCCCAGGCGGTGACCGGGTCGGCCAGCGTCACGGCCAGCGTGACGATCAGCATCAGCAGGACGCCCAGTTTCCTCATCTGCGCACCCCTTGGACGCGGCTCCTGTCTCGCTTATTTACCATACCACCGCCGACCGGGGAGAGGGCCGGCCGCCGCCGCGCGGACCGGCGCCGACACCCAGGTTCCGGGCGGCCCCCTCGCCGGCGCGGCCGACGGTCGGACCGGGCACTCATGGTACAGTCCTGTGCGCTCGGAGAGACCTCAGCATGGACGAGGGTCGCGAGCTCCTGAACAACCTGCCGCTGCTGCAGTTCGTGCCCGCGGAGGTCCGGCGGCTCGTCGTCGACAGCTTCGTCCGCGTCTCGTTCGGCTTCGGCCAGCCGATCGTCACGGAGGGGGCGCCCGCCGACGCCTTCTACGTCCTCGCCTCCGGCACCGCGCGCGTGGTCCGCGTCGGGCCGGGCGGCGAGGAGATCTCCCTGGCCCTGCTCCGTCCCGGCGACAGCTTCGGCGAGATGGCGCTCCTCGAGGACGGCACCCGGACGGCCACCGTGCGCGCCAGCGGCGATGTCGAGGTCTTCCGGCTGGAGCGCGCCATCTTTCGCGCGCTCGTCGGCGCCCACCCCGACCTCCGCACGCACATCGAGCTGCAGGTCAAGCACCGGCACCTCAGCAACTTCTTCCGCCTCTACGCGCCGTTCGCCCGGCTGCCGGCCGAGGCCCAGCGCACCCTGGTCGCCGAGCTGAAGCCGGTGACGGCGGCGCCGGGCCAGCTGGTGATCCAGCAGGGCGACGAGCCGGGGCCGATGTTCATCGTCGAGGACGGCCGGCTGCGCGTCTTCGTGGAGGAGGACGGCCGGCGCCGGTACATCCGCTATCTGCGCAAGGGCGACTTCTTCGGCGAGATGTCGCTCTTCAAGGGCATCGAGCGCACGGCGACCGTGGAGGCCGTGTCGGACTGCACGCTGCTCGCCCTGGCGCCGGAGACGTTCCAGCGGCTGATCGCGGAGTACCCCGAGTTCAAGACCCGCATCGAGGCCAGGATCCAGCAGTACGACTACGAGACCGTCGCCCGCGTGCCGCTCGACTTCTCCGCGGAGCTGCTGCCCGCCGCCCTCCGCGTGCGCGACAAGGTGGGCGCCGACCAGGTGGAGCGGGCGGTGGAGCAGCGCGGCGAGGAGGCCGAGGGCGGGCCGTTCGCGTCGCCGGAGGGCTACTTCGTCAAGCGCGGCCGCCGCATCCGCCGCCTGCCGTTCGTCCGGCAGATCGACGAGATGGACTGCGGGGCCGCCAGCCTGGCCATGGTATGTCGCCACTTCGGCCGGGCGGTGAGCCTGGCCCGCATCCGCCAGCTCGTGCACACGGCGCTCGATGGCACGAGCCTGTCCGCGCTCTGCCGCGCCGCGACCGAGCTGGGGCTGGCCGCGCGCTCGGTCAAGGCCTCGCCGGCCACGCTGGCCGACATGCCGCTGCCGGCCATCGTGCACTGGGACGGCAACCACTGGGTGGTGCTGCAGGACGTGAGCGCGAGCCACGTCCGCGTCGTCGATCCCGCGCTGGGGGCCCGCCGCCTGCGCCGCGCCGAGTTCGAGGCCAAGTGGACGGGCTACGCGGCGCTGTTCGACTACACCGAGGCCTTCGAGGCGGCGCCGGAGGGGCGCTCGAGCGTGGCCTGGCTGTGGTCGTTCGTGGCCCCGTTCCGGGGCACGCTGGCCAAGGCGGTGGCCCTGGCCGTCATGGTGAGCGCCGCGCAGATGCTGCTGCCGGTCTTCACGCAGGTCATCGTCGACAAGGTCGTCGTCGAGGGCGACGTCGGGCTGCTGCACGTGGTCGCCCTCGCCATGCTCGGCGTGCTGGTCTTCATGACGCTGGCCCTGGTGGTGCAGCGCTACCTGCTGAGCTTCGCCGCCGTGCGCATCGACGCGGCCAGCCTCGACTACCTGATGCGCCGCCTGCTCGCCCTGCCCATGATGTACTTCGCCACGCGCCGGACCGGCGACATCCAGCGGCGGCTGGAGGGCCTCCGCCGCGTGCGGGAGTTCGTGGTCCAGCACGGCGTGGTGGCCCTCACCGCGGCCGTCCAGATCGTGGCGGCGGTCACGCTGATGTTCATCTACAGCCCGCTGCTGGGCCTGGTCTTCCTGGCCACCGCGCCGCTCTACGCGGCGCTGATGCGCTTCTCGTCGCGCACGCTGCGGCCCATCTTCGCCGACCTGGAGGAGGGCTTCGGGCGGTACCACTCGTACCAGATCGACGCCATCAAGGGCATCGAGACGGTCAAGGCCGTGGCCGGCGAGACCGGCTTCCGACAGACCATGCTCGGGCAGTTCCACACCATGGCCCGCCGGCAGTTCCGGGCGGACTTCACGGTGATGGTCTACGACGGCGTCATCCAGGTGGTCACGCTGCTGTCGATGACGCTGTTCCTGTGGGCGGGCGCCCAGCAGGTCATGGCCGGGGCGCTCACCATCGGCGCCCTGGTGGCCTTCAACTCGCTGGTGGCCCTGGCCAACGCGCCGATCGTGACGCTGCTCAACCTGTGGGACAACGTGCAGATCGCCGGCGTGCTCCTGGACCGCCTCAACGACATCTTCGAGCAGGAGCCGGAGCAGGGGGCCGACCGCTCGGGCCTGCTGCCCGTGCGCAGCCTCGAGGGCCGGGTGCGCTTCGAGCACGTCGGCTTCCGCTACGGCGGCCCCGAGGCCCCCGCCATCCTGGACGACATCTCCTTCGACGTCCCGGCGGGCAAGATGGTGGCCATCGTCGGCCGCAGCGGCTCCGGCAAGACCACGCTGATCAAGTGCCTGGCCGGCCTGCTCGAGCCCACCGCGGGCACGATCCACTACGACGGCGTCGACCTCCGGAAGCTGAACTACCGCGACCTGCGCCGCCAGGTCGGCTTCGTGCTGCAGGAGAACCACCTCTTCGACGACACCATCGCCCGCAACATCGCCTTCGGCGAGGACGAGCCCGACATGGAGCGCGTGCTGTGGGCCGCGCGCGTGGCCAGCGCCCACGAGTTCATCGAGCGGCTGCCGCTGGGCTACGACACCCGCGTGGGCGAGTCGGGGCTGGCGCTGTCGGGCGGCCAGCGGCAGCGCATCGCCATCGCCCGCGCGCTCTACCACCGCCCCCCGGTGCTGGTCTTCGACGAGGCCACCAGCAGCCTCGACACCGAGTCCGAGCGGGCCATCAAGGAGAACCTGGACCGGCTGCTGCAGGGCCGGACGGCCTTCGTCATCGCCCACCGCCTCTCCACCATCCGCGACGCGGACTTCATCGTCGTGCTCGAGAAGGGCCGGCTGGTGGAGCGGGGCAGCCACGACGAGCTGATGCAGCGGCAGGGGCTCTACTACTACCTGGTGAGCCAGCAGCTTGGACTCTGACCAGGCCCCGTTCCTCGAGCCCGCGCCCACGCCCTGGGCCGCCCGCGGCCTGGCCTGGCTGCTGATCGGCCTGTTCGTCGCCGCCGCCGTCGCCGCCGCGGTGATCCGCGTGCCCGAGAAGGTCTCCAGCCGCTTCGTGCTGGTGCCCGAGCGGGGCGCCGACCAGGTGCGGGCCGCGCGCGACGGCACCGTGGCCGAGATCCGGGTGGCCGAGGCCCAGGCCATCGCCGGCGGCGAGCCGATGTTCGTCATCCGCTCCTCGGTGATCGGCGACCGCGCCGCCGAGCTGCGGTCGCTCGAGACGCGCCTGGAGGGCGCCGCCGAGCGCCTGCTGAACGAGCGCCGGCGGTACGACAGCCAGCGCCTCGCCGACGAGGAGGAGGCCGCGCGGCTGCGCACCCGGCTGGCGAACCTGACGCAGAAGCTCGAGGAGCAGGGACGGCTGCGGGCGACGCGGCGCGAGCGCTTCGAGGCCACGCTGGCCATCTACGAGAACGAGATCGAGATCACCCGGCGCGAGATCGAGTTCCGCACGCAGCAGTACGGCATCGCCAGGGAGCTGGCCGACCGGACCGCGCGCTTCCACGAGGAGGGCATCATCTCCTGGCTGGAGCACAACACCCGCCAGCTGGAGGCGGTCAAGCTCGCCACCGACCTGCAGCAGCTGGACAAGCAGCTCGACACCGGGCGCCTGAAGGTGAGCCAGCTGAAGACCGACGAGGAGCGGCAGGAGATCGAGTACACCGTCACCATGGGCCAGCTGACGAGCGAGCGCCGCGAGGTGCAGGCCGCGCTCGACAAGCTCCGCCACGAGATGGCCGCCCGCCGCACGGCCCTCGCCGAGCTCGAGCGGAGCGTGCGCGAGGAGACGGCGCGCCACGCCATCCGCACGGCGGCCCTGCGCGCCGAGCTCCAGGGCAGCCGGGGCAACGAGCTGTCGGTGCCGGCGCCCTGCGCCGGGACCGTGCTGCGGCTGTGGGCCCAGCGCCCCGGCGCCGTCATCCGCGAGGGCGAGCCCCTCGCCGACGTGGCGTGCGGCGGTGGCCGGCTGCAGGCCGAGCTCACGCTGCCGCCCGGCGACGTCGGGCGCGTCAAGCCCGGTCAGGCGGTGAAGCTCCTCTACGACGCCTTCCCGTACCAGCGCCACGGCGTGCGCCGGGGCACCGTGCGCTGGGTGAGCCCTTCCAGCGTCGGCGTGTACTTCCGGGCCTTCGCCGACGTCGAGGACGTGGCCATCACCGTCGAGGGCGAGCCGCGCCCGCTCACGGCGGGCATGGGCGGCCGGGCCGACGTGGTGGTGGGCCGCCGCGCGCTGATCGCCTACGCCTTCGAGCCGCTCCGCCAGCTGCGGGAGAGCCTGGCCGACGCCCCGCCGCGGGCGGGCGGCGCGGGCGGGCCGGCCGGGCGATGAGACGCGCCGGCCCGCCGCCGGCCGGCCCGCCGCGCGAGCCGGCGGCCTTCACGCTCGACGACTTCAGCAGCGCCGACCCCGCGATGGACAGGTGCCTGGCGCTGGCCCGGCTGGCCGCGCGCACCGACCTGCCGATCCTGATCGTCGGCGAGTCCGGCACCGGCAAGACGCTGCTGGCCCGGGCGATCCATAACTCCTCCAAGCGCGTCGGCGGCGCCTTCGTGGCGTTCAACGCGGCCGCGCTCAGCGACACGCTGCTCGACAGCCAGCTGTTCGGTCACGAGAAGGGCGCCTTCACCGGCGCCGAGCGCACCGTGCGCGGCAAGTTCGAGCTGGCGCACAACGGCACGCTGTTCATCGACGAGATCGCCGACATGAGCCAGGCCGCCCAGGCCAAGGTCCTGCGCGCCATCGAGTACGGCGAGTTCGAGAAGCTCGGCTCCGAGGCGCTGCAGCGCGCCGACGTGCGGGTGATCTCGGCGACCCACTGGCCGCTCGACCGCTTCGTCGCCGCCGACCGCTTCCGCAAGGACCTCTTCTACCGCATCGCCGGCATCACGCTGGCGGTGCCGCCGCTGCGCGAGCGGCCCCAGGACCTGCGCGCGCTGATCGCCTCGGAGATCGAGCTGGCGTGCCGCAAGGAAGCCAAGCGCGTCACCGGGCTCGCCCGCGAGGCGGCGGAGCGGCTGCTGTCCTACTCGTGGCCGGGCAACCTGCGCGAGCTGAGCCGGGTCATCCATACCGCGGTCGCGCTGAGCCCGGGGGAGATCATCCCGCCCGACGTCATCCTCCTCACGCCGGTGGTCGGCCTCGCGCCCGAGACGGCCGCCGCCGGCGACCTGCGCCTGGAGGCCGCCGAGCAGCGGCACATCGCCCGCGTGCTCGCGCAGATGGGGGGCAACAAGCGCCGCGCCGCGCGCGCCCTCGGCATCTCGCGCTCGACGCTGGACCGCAAGCTGGGGCCCTGAGCGCCGGCCCCGCGGGCCTCGCCGCGGGGCCAGCGGTCTCGAAACGAGACTGGCGCCGGCCCGGGCACGGGGCCTCGCGCCCCCACAGCGCCGCAAGATCGGCCACTTCCGCCGGGAGGCTCGTGGCGCGGCCCTTGCTGCGACAGCGAGGTCCCGACGAACGGGCATGGTATGCGCGGCCCCTCCGCGCGCGGGGCGAACGGAGGCCACGGGGAAGGCGAGCCGATGAGCAGGGGCGGCGCGACGAAGCGGAAGAGGGGCGATGCCGTGATCCTCCTGCGTGATCTGGCGCCGCGCAAGGACGTCACGGGCGGCGCCGGCAAGCGGCTCTTCGGGGAGCGGCGCGAGCCGTCCGAGGGCGAGACGACGGCGGACGACGACGCGTCGTCCGAGCCCTGACGCCGGCGCGCGCCGCCGCCGCGTTCGAGCGCCGCGCCCGACGGCGGGCCGGACGGGCAGCGGTCGTTGCGCTGGTGGCGTCCGCCGTTCCCCTCGTGCTGCTCGCGCTCCTGCTGGCGCGCAGCGGCCCAGGCGGGCGCTCGATGCCCGACGAGGGCCGTCACCACGTGGCGCGCGGCACGCCCGTCGCGTACGGCCATCGTCCGCCCACCTCGGGGCCCCACTGGCCGCAGCCGGAGCGGTGGGGCGTGCACGACGAGCCGGTGCCGCCCGAGGCGTGGGTGCACAACCTCGAGCACGGCGGCCTCGTGATCCTCTACCGCTGCGCGCGCCCGTGCCCCGAACTCCTCGGCCTGCTCGCCGGGGCCTACCAGACGTTCCCCCGCTCGAAGTGGGGCCACGTCAAGCTCCTGATCGCGCCGTATCCGCGCCTGTCCGTGCCGCTGGCGATCCTGGCGTGGGCCTGGATCGACGAGCTGCCGGGCTTCGACCGCGAGCGCCTGCTGCGCGCCTACACGGCGCACGTGGACCGGGGCCCGGAAGACCTTCCCTGAGAGCGGAGCCGCCGGTATCCTCCCAGAGGATGCTGGCGATCCTCGACGAGAAGCTGTTCTCGGTCGGCGGCACGGCCTGCACGGGACGCGACGTCGTGGCCGCCGCCCGCCGCTGGGGCGACTGGTCCCGGTTCGAGGAGGAGGTGCGCCAGGGGCTGGCGTGCGCCGAGCGGGCCGACGACACGGACGAGGACCTCGACGACGACGAGCTGGAGCGCGCGGCCCAGGAATTCCGCTACGAGCGCGACCTGATCAGCGGGCAGGAGATGCAGGCCTGGCTCGCGCGGTGGGCGCTGGACGCCGACGACTGGATGGAGCACCTGCGCCGGGCGCGGCTGCGCGCGCGCTGGGCGGGCGAGCTGGCGTCGATCGCCGCGGAGTATCCCCCCGCCCCCGGCGCCGTCGAGGCGGCCGTCCACGCCGACGCGGTGTGCTCGGGATTCCTGGCCGCCGCCGCCCGCAAGCTCGCCGGGCGCGCCGCCGCCGCGGCGCGGGCGCGCGAGGAAGGCTGGATCGCCGCCGCGCCCGCGGGCGGCGACCTCGAGGCGGCGCTCGACTGGATCGACGCGGGCTTTCAGCGGTTCACGGAGCGGGTGGTCACGTCGGAGGCGCTCGCCGGACAGGTCGCCCTCCATCGGCTCGACTGGATCCGCGCCGAGTGCCGCTGCCTGGTGCTGCCCACGCTCGAGTCCGCCCGCGAGGCCGCGCTGTGCGTGCGCGAGGACGGCATGAGCCTCGACGAGGTGGCGCGCAACGCCGGCGTGTCCGTGGAGCCCGCGAACGGCTTCCTGGACGCCTACGACCCCGCGCTGCACGACGCCCTGCGGGCGGCGCGGCCCGGCGAGCTGGTCGGCCCGACGCCGTGCGGCGAGGGCATCGCCCTCGTCCTGGTCTGCGACAAGGTGCTGCCCGCGCTCGTGGACCCCGTCGTACGCCGCCGCGCCGAGGCGCGGCTGCTGGAGGCGGCGATCCTGCGCGAGGTGCACCAGCGCGTGGCGTGGCACCGCGCGGAGCTGGCGCCATGACGAACGCCGATCTGATCGTCCGGACGCTGCGCGCGGCGGGCGTGCGCCACGGCTTCGGCATTCCGAGCGGGAACGTGCTGCCGCTGATGGAGGCCATGCGGGCCGGCGGCCTGCCCTTCGTGCTGACCGCGCACGAGGGCTCGGCGGCCTTCGCCGCCGACGTCGTCGGCCGCCTCACCGGACGCCCGGGTCTCTGCCTCGCCACGCTCGGCCCCGGCGCCACGAACCTCACCACCGGCGTGGGCGACGCCTTCCTCGACCGCTCGCCGCTGCTCGCCATCACCTGCAACCTGCCGACGGCGCAGCTGGGGCGCCGCATCCAGATGGCCATCGATCACCACGCGCTGTTCCGGCCGCTCACGAAGGCCACGCTGGCCCTGCGGTCGGGGCGGGTGGGCGCCGTCCTGGCCGAGGCCCTCGAGATCGCGCTGAGCGAGCCGGTGGGCCCCGTGCACCTGGACCTGCCGGAAGACGTGGCCCTCGCGCCGGCCACCGAGGACGTCCCGGCGATTCCGGCGGGGCGGCGCCTGGCGGCCCCGTCCGAGGGCGCGCTGGAGCGCGCCGGCGCGCTGCTGCGCGGCGCGCGGCGGCCGGTGGCCGTCGTCGGTGCCTCGGCGATGCGGCTGCGCGCGCCGGGGCTGCTGCGGCAGGTCGTCGAGCGGCACCGGCTGCCGTTCGTCACGACGACGATGGCCAAGGGGCTCGTCGACGACGACCACCCGCTCGCGCTCGGCTGTCTGGAGCGCGCGTGTCGCCAGCTGCAGCGCCGGTTCCTGCGCGGCGCCGATCTCGTGGTGGCGCTCGGCTACGACGTCGTGGAGGTGGAGTACGAGGCGTGGATCGGCGACGTGCCGCTGCTGGCCGTCGACGTGCAGCCGGTGGACGCCGACGGCTCGGTGACGATCGCCCACGAGGTCGTCGGCGACCTGGACGCCGCGCTCGAGCACCTGGCCCGGCTCGAGCCCGCGCCCCACGCCTGGCCGGCCGACACGGTCTCGGCGCAGCGCGCGCGCTTCCAGCAGGCGCTGCGGCCGCCGGCCGCCGGCTTCGCCCCGCACCACGCGATCGACGTCGTGCGCGACGTGCTGCCGCGCCACGGCATCCTCGCCTTCGACGTCGGCGCGCACACGCACCAGATCGCCTCGCAGTGGGCGGCGCACGAGCCGCGCACGTTCCTGATCACCAACGGCTGGTCGTCGATGGGCTTCGGCCTCCCCGCGGCCATCGCCGCCGGGCTCGCGTGCCCGGACCGGCCCGTGGTGGCCCTGGTGGGCGACGGGTGCTTCCAGATGACCTGCGGCGAGGTCGCCGTCGCGGCGCGACTGGGGCTCTCGCTGCCCGTCGTGGTGCTGGACGACGGCTGGCTGTCGCTGATCCAGGTGAAGCAGCGGCGACGGAACCTGCCCGTCTATGGCACGGAGGTGCCGCGGGCGTCCGGCACTCCACCGGCGCACTACTTCGGGGTGCCGGCCGTCGGCGTGCGCACGGCGGTCGAGCTCGACAAGGCGCTGCGCGTCGCGCTCGCCGCGGCCCACCCGACCGTCATCCACGCGGCGGTCGACGCGGCCCATTACATGGACACGGTCTACGATTGACCTCGGGGGGGCTCGACCGCCCCCTCCGAGCCTCCCCCGGGACGGGATCGCGCGGGCGGAGCCCGCGCTCGAGCCCCGATGGTCGAGCGTTGCTCACGGACCGGTCGTCGCCCGGCGGCTCGACGCAAGCGCCCAGGCGCGAGACACCGCGGTGCCCGGGAATCGGGCGGTCGCGGCTGCGCCACGCTGTCCATCCAGCGTCCGGGGGCCTGACGCTCGGGTGCGCAGCAACTGTCGAGAACAACGAGATCCCGGGTCTGGTGCGCCCCTTGCTACGCTCCAGGGTGTCTCGGACGCGACTGCAGGGCGCTGGCCCTGCCAAGGGGGAATCGAGCATGTGGCGCAAGATCATGGTGTTCGGACTGGTGCTGGTCGCCGGGCCCGCCTGGGCCCAGGACGCGAGCAACGATCGGCCGCTGACCGCGGCCGGCCGGCAGGTGGACCAGTCGGCGACCGGCAGCGACCAGGGCCGCGTGACGAGCAGGATCGTCGAGCAGTGGAAGGGCACCGAGTTCACGTTCGAGAAGGGGGCCGCGGCGCGCGAGCTGACCGCGCAGGACGTGCAGGACTACCGCGCCAAGGGGCTGGGGTACGGCGAGATCTCGATCCTGCTCGCGCTCGCCGCGAAGCAGGACAGCCAGACTCCGCTCGCGGTCAGCGAGATCCACGCGATGCGCACGACCGACGGGATGGGCTGGGGCAACATCGCCAAGGAGCTCGGGTACACGAGCCTCGGCTCCGTCGTGTCGAGCGTGAAGAAGACCGACCAGACGCTGCGCGCCGACCGGGCGCAGCGCGTCGACAGGACCGGCAAGGGGGGCAAGCCGGACAGCACGGCGAGGATCGAGAAGGCCGAGCGGCCGGGGCGGCCGGAGAAGATCGAGCGCGTCGAGAAGGTGGAGCGCGTCGAGCGGGTGGAGCGCCCGCAACGCCCCGAGCGGCCCGAGAAACCCGAAAAGGGTCGCTGATCCTCGACGGCCTTCCGTGTCCGCCGCCGGTGCGCGCCTCAGCGGACCAGCGGCTCTCCGACGAGGGCCCAGTACGGCAGCGCCACCAGCAGGATGGTGACCCAGCCCACCAGCGTCATCCACACGCCGAATCGCAGGATGTCGCCGGCGGAGACGTGGCCCCGCTCGTAGATCACCAGGGCCGAGGCGCTCTGGGCCGGATAGTAGATCACCACGTCGCCCGTCATCATCACCACCAGCGCACACACCAGCGGGTTGAGGCCGGCCTCGCCGCCGACGGACATCGCGATCGGCAGGGCCAGCGCCAGGAAGCCGGAGATGTTGGGGACGATGGCGCGCAGCGCGGTGGCGCCCAGCATCAGGAGCACGATCGTCGCGAGCGGCCGGTCGCCGAGCACGGGGAGGCCGCCGACGAGCAGGCGCGCCAGCCAGCCGGCGGCGCCGCTCTCGCCCAGCACGTGCGCCAGCGAGATCGAGGCGGCGATGACGAAGAAGTTGGCCCAGCCCACCCCGCGCTCGAGGTCGGCCCACGCGAGCGGGCCGACGCGCGGGACGAGCAGGGCGACGAAGGCCAGCAGCGCGGGCAGCGCGGGGTCGAGATGGTGGACGGCGTCGGTGAGCCACAGCGCGGAGGCGCCGAGGATCACGGCGATCGTGCGCCACTCGGCGCCGGACAGCGGGCGGCGCTCGCGCGCCGGCGCCGGCAGCGCGCGCGCGAGGCCGCGGCGATGCAGGGCCCAGGTCAGCACGGCGCCGAGGAGGAGGATGGTGTAGTACGGCACGGCCATCAGCGCGAACCAGCCGGTCCACGACAGGCCGCCGATGATGGCGGCGCTCATCACCGGCGTGATGCCGCCGGTCAGCAGCGCGGTGGAGGCCAGGCGGTTGATCGACGAGAGCGCCAGCATCACGGCCTTGGCCACGGCGGCCCCGCGCGGCACCGCGGCCAGCGAGAACAGCTCGTCGTAGATGTGGATGAGGATGCCCGAGCGCGTCGTGGCCGAGGGCAGCACGAAGGTCAGCGCCGGGAAGGCCAGGACCAGCTGCAGGTACACGGCCGCGCTCCGCCCGCGCGCCGAGGCGAGGATGGCGCGGGCCAGCCGCTCGGCCAGGCCGCTGCGCACGACGGCCAGGCCCATCGTCAGCACGGCGATCAGGAAGTAGGGGACGGGGCTGGCGAAGCCCTGGAGCGCCTGGCGCATGGTGCCGGCGGCGCCCGACAGCGCCAGGAGGGTCACGCCGAGCAGCGCGGTCACGCCCGGCTCCAGGCGCTCGGACGTCCACAGCACGATCGTGATCAGGGTGACGATCAGCGCTCGCTGGCCGGCCAGCGACAGGCCGTCGGCCAGCGGAGGCAGGACCACCAGCATGAGCGCGAGCCCGCCCAGGCCGAGCGCGAGCGCCAGCGTCCTCGCCGGCGCCTCCCGGGCGGCCGCGGCCGCCACCCGGCTCATCGGGCCGCCGGGCGCCTCGCTCGCCCGGACCCTCGCCGGCCGCGCGCCGGCGGCGGCACGGCGCGGCGCCCGTGTCGCGGCCGCGCGGCCCGGCGAGGCGGCCCGGCCCCCGCTAGAGCCAGGTCGTGTCCGGCTCGAGCCCCAGCAGGTACCGGCCGACGGTCTCGAAGTGCGACTGCCGGCCTTGCAGCTGCTGGGTCACCGCGTGCAGGTCGCGGAAGCGCCGCTCGAACGCGCCGCTGGCGAAGATCGCCGACGAGCCGGCCAGGTGGTAGATCGTGTCGGCGGCGGCCCTGGCCTCCTGGATCGCGTAGGTCGACGCCAGCCGGATCGCCGTGCGGCGCTCCAGCGTCAGCTCGGCGAGCCGTCCGACCTCCCGCCAGCTGTCCTCCACCGCGGTCCTCAGCAGCGCGCGGGCGGCGCGCAGCCGCGCCTCGGCCTGGGCGATCTCGGACTGCACGGCGGCGTTCTCGCGCAGCGTGGAGGCGAACCCGCGCGGCACCTTGCCCGCGGCCAGCGCCACGAAGTCCGTCATCATCGTCCGGGCCAGGCCGAGGGCCACGCCGGCGAAGCCGGCGGCGAACAGCGTGCCGGACCGGAAGCAGTAGAGCGCGCCCGGGTGCCGGCGCCCGGCCGGATCGTCGCGGACCACGGTGAAGTCGTGCGGGACGAAGACGTCCTGCACCGTGTACGAGTCGCTGCCGGTGCCCCGCAGGCCGATGACGTCCCAGACGTCGTGCATGCGGGCGCGCGCGGCCGGGAAGATCATGGTGCGCCCGTCCACGCTGCCGTCCTCGCGCCGGCGCGGGTGGCCGGCGGCGTCGACCACCGGGCAATAGGCGCCGAGCCACGTGGCGTGCCGGCAGCCGCTGGCGAAGGCGAACGTGCCGCTGATGCGGTAGCCGCCGTCCACCTCGACCGCGCGCGAGCCCGGCCCCGGGCCCCAGGCCAGGATGCCGCGCGGCGGCCCGAAGATCTCCTCGGCCACGCGGGGCGGCAGGTAGGCGGCGCTCATGGACGTGCCCGCCGTCTGGCAGAGCACCCAGGCGGTGCTGGCGTCGGCGCCGGCCACGGCCTCGATGATCTCCACGAAGGTGACCGGGTCGACCTCGGCCCCGCGGAGCGCGCGGGGGAGCAGGAGCCGGAAGAGCCCGGCCTCGATGAGCGCGTCGGCCAGCGGCTCGGGCAGGCGCCGCTGGCGCTCGGTCTCGTCGGCGCTCGCCGCGATGCGGGGCAGCAGGGCGACGGCGCGGGCCTTCATCTCCTCCGGCGTGCCGGGCTCGAGCACGTCAGTCGAACACGACCACGCCGCGCGCCACCTCGCCGGCGGTGAGGGCGGCGAAGCCCTTGTTGATGTCCTCCAGCCGGTAGGTCCGGCTGATGAGCTCGTCGAGCTTCAGGCGGCCCTGCATGTAGAGGTCCACCAGCCGCGGGAAGTCCACCACCGGACGGACCGAGCCGTAGAGCGTGCCCTTGAGCGTCTTCTCCTGCAGCGCCATCGTGTACGGCGCGATCGGCGCGCGGGCGGCGGCCGGCGCCATGCCCACGATGACCGCGGTGCCGCCCGGGCGGACGGCGTCGAGGATCTGCAGCGTCGTGGCCTCGCTGCCGATGGCGTCGAAGGCGTAATCGACGCCGCGGCCGCCGGTCAGCTCGCGGACCCGCTCGAGCACGTCCTCGCGCCTGGCGTTCACGGTGTGCGTGGCCCCGAACTGGCGCGCGAAGGTCAGCTTGTTGTCCAGCAGGTCGCTGGCCAGGATCGTCCCGGCGCCGACGAGCCGCGCGCCCTGGACGACGTTGAGCCCGACGCCGCCGCAGCCGACCACGAGCACGGAGGCGCCGGCCTCCACGCGGGCGGCGTGGGCCACGGCGCCGACGCCGGTCGGCACCGCGCAGCCGATCAGGGCGGCCTGCGCCCACGGCATGTCCTCGCGGATGGGGACCAGCATCTCGGCCGGACACACCACGTACTCGGCGAAGGTGCCGAGCCGGGCCATCTGGCGGATGTCCTCGCCGTTGCGGCGGAGGCGGAAGGAGCCGTCGAGCATCGCCCAGCGCGCCGAGGCGTAGCCCTCGCACAGGATCGACCGGCCGCTCGAGCAGTTGGCGCAGCGGCCGCACTGCGGGCGGAAGGAGAAGATCACGTGCTGGCCTCGCCGGACGTGGGTCACGCCGGGGCCGACCTCCTCGACGAGGCCGGCCGCCTCGTGGCCGCACACCATGGGCAGGGGCAGCGGCCAGTCGCCGTTGATGATGTGCCAGTCGCTGTGACAGACGCCGGTGGCCTTGACCTTGACGCGGGCCTCGCCGGCCTGCGGGCCCTGCTGCTCGACCTCGACCACCTCCATGGGCACGTTGGGCTTGTAGACGACGGCGGCCTTCATGCGGGTCTCCTCCTGTCCCGCGCCGGCCGGCGGCGGTCACGTCCGCCGGCCCATCGCGGGGCGGGGAGAGGATACCAGAGGCCGCCGGGCCCCGGAGACGGCGAAGGCCGGAGCCCGGGCTCCGGCCTTCGCGTTCGCGGTCCGGGCCGCGCGCTCAGAGCGTGTCTTCCACCAGGGCGACCTGGATCACGTCGCCCTCCTGGATGCCCTCCAGCTCCGCCGGCTCGGCGAGCAGGTGCAGGAGCCCGAAGTCGGTGTCGAGGATCAGGCGGCCGCTCTCGCGGTCCAGCGCCGCGACCTGACCTTCCAGCACGTCGCTGTGGCCGATGGCCGTCCCGTCACCGAGCGGGCGGGCGCTCAGCTCGCCCGGCCCGGTGTCCGCGGCGTGCCCGGGGCAGGCCCACGCAGGCCCCGCCGCGAGCAGACCCGCGGCGAGCGCCGCGAAGAATGCGTTGCGGATCATCATCACGCCCTCCTTTCAAGACACCGGAGGGACGCAAGCCAGGTGCCAGGCACCCGTCCGAGAGTCGGACTTACACCGCGGCGCCGCCGCGGGGCGCTCGCCGAAGTAGTCGATCACCCGGTCGATCCGGCGCGGGCAGTCGGGCTTGACGAGGGCCGGAGGCGGCTCGTCCCCCGCCGCCTGCGCGCGGCTCTCGGCGTGGAGATCGTCCAGGCGATCCCTGGCGCTCGCCTCGAGCACGACGTAGTCGTTCAGGCTCATCCAGCTCATCGCTCTCTTCACCTCCCTGGGTCGCGCCCACGCGGTGCAAGCGCATGGCCACATCGCTTGGATGCGGCCAGCGCGGAAATCGATGCCGGGGCGCCGTCCGCGCCTGTTCCGCCGCGGAACGGCCTGTTCCGTTCCGGGGCGGCGGCGTCAGGCGCCCGGGGAGCGCTCCAGGCCGTACTCCTTGAGCTTGCGCCAGAGGGTCGTCCGCCCGATGCCGAGCGCCTCGGCGGTGCGGGAGTGGTTCCAGCCCGTGCGCTCGAGCGTCTGGAGGATCTGCGCGCGCTCGACGGCGGCCAGCGTCTGCTGGGGCGGCAGGGCGGGCGCCCGGCCCAGCGTGACCCCGGCGCTCAGGTGCGGCGGCAGGTCGGCGGCGCTCACCGTCTCGCTGCGGCTCAGGATGGCCGTGCGCTCCATGGCGTTCTCGAGCTCGCGCACGTTGCCGGGCCACGGATAGGCGAGCAGGCGGTCGAGGGCCTCGGGGCTCAGCCGCAGCGCGCGCCCCAGCTTCTCGCCGTGGCGCTCGAGGAAGTGGCCGGCCAGCGCGGGAATGTCCTCGCGCCGCTCGCGCAGCGGGGGCAGCGCGACGGTGATGACGTTGAGGCGGTAGAACAGGTCCTCGCGGAACGCGCCCTGGTGGATCATCTGCTCGAGGTCGCGATGGGTGGCGGCCAGGACGCGGACGTCGACGGTGCTGGCCTGGGTCGAGCCGACGGCGCGGATCTCGCCGTCCTGCAGCGCGCGCAGGACCTTCACCTGCAGGGCCGGCGTCATCTCGCCGATCTCGTCGAGGAAGAGCGTGCCGTCGTGAGCCTCCTCGAACAGCCCCTTCTTGGCCCCGGTGGCCCCGGTGAACGCGCCCCGCACGTGGCCGAACAGCTCGGACTCGAGCAGCGTCTCCGGCACGGCGCCGCAGTTGACGGCCACGAACGGGCCCCGGGTGCGGCGGCTCGCGTGGTGGAGCGCCTTGGCGATGAGCTCCTTGCCGGTGCCCGATTCGCCGCGGATGAGGACGGTGGCGTCGGTCGGGGCGACCCGCATGACGAGGTCCAGCACGTCGCGCATCTGCAGCGCGCGGGCGACGATGCCGGACAGGCCGTAGCGCTCCTGCACCTGCCGTCTCAGGTTCTCGTTCTCGCGGCGCAGCGACGTCTCCTCCAGCGCCTTGTCGATGCGGTGCAGCAGCTCGTCGGGATCGTGCCCCTTCTCGAAGTAGTCGAGCGCGCCGCCCTGGATGGCCTCCTTGGCCGATTCCCAGCCGGCGAAGGCGGTGAGCAGGATCACCGCGGCGTCCGGCTGGCGCGCCTTGACCGCGCGGAGCACGTCGAGGCCGTTGCCGTCGGGCATGCGCAGGTCGGTGACCACGAGGTCCACCGGCTGCTCGGCCAGCCGCTCGACGGCGGTGGCGACGCCGTCGGCCTGCAGCACGCGGTGGCCGCGCTTGCGCAGCAGCAGCGCCAGCGTCGTGCGGGCCGAGAGCTCGTCGTCGACCACCAGGATGCTCGTCACGACGCCACCGCCGCCGGCAGCGCGATGGTGACCCGCGTGCCGCGCCCGGGCTGCGACTCGACCTCGATGCGGCCGCCGTGGCTCTCGACGATGCGCCGGGCGATGGTCAGCCCCAGCCCGCTGCCGCCGCGCTTGCCGGAATAGAACGGCTCGAACACGCGGCGCAGATCCTCGGCCGGGATGCCGCGCCCGGTGTCGGAGACGGCCATGGCCACCTGGCCGTTCTCGCGGGTGACCTCGAAGCGCAGGTGTCCGGGCGACTCCATGGCCTCGATGCCGTTGAGGGCCACGTTCCAGAGCACCTGCGTCATCAGGTCGCGGTCGTAGGCCACCGGCGGCACGTCGGAGGCGACGGCCACGTCGAGGTCGACGCTCCGGCCACGGGCGCGGCCGTCGCGGATCAGGCCCGCCACGTGCTGCACGACGTCCCGGACGTCGCCGGGCACCAGTCGCGGCGGGCTCGGGCGCGCGTAGAGCAGGAAGTCGGAGAGGATGCGGTTGAGCCGCCGCGCCTCGGTGCGGACGGCCTGCAGCGTGGTCGACCGCTCGTCGGCGGTGAGCGTCTCCTCGGCGGCCAGCAGCGTGGTGGCGTTGACGATGGCGGCCAGCGGGTTGCGGATCTCGTGGGCCACGCTCGCCGCCAGCTCGCCCACCGCGGCCAGCCGCTGGGCCTCGATGAGCCGCGCCCGCAGCCGGTCCTGCTCGGTGACGTCGGCGACCACCTCGAGCAGGAACACCTCGCCGTCCGGCTGGCGCACCGGCGCGCAGCTCAGCGCGAAGCGCCGCCCCTGCGGCGCCGCGACCTCCAGGCGCTCGGCCTCGCCGATGTCGGTCCGGCGGGCGAGCGGGCAGCCGGGACAGGGCCTGCCGTCGGCGGTGAGGACCTCGTAGCACCGCCGCCCCGCCATCGCGCCGTAGCGCGCCTGCATCCAGCGGTTGGCGTGGCGCACGCGGAAGTCGCCGTCGACGAGCTGCAGGCCGTTGCCCAGGCCGTTGACCAGCCGCTCGTTGAACTCCTGCAGCGAGCGGGTCTCGCTGCGCGCGCGCTCGAGCACCATGATGATGATGGCGAAGGTCGCCAGGAAGTAGAAGAAGATGAACAGCCCGTGCACCGCCATGTACGCCGGCGTGCCGGGTTCGACCTCCACGAAGGGCCGGGCGGCGCGGTGCAGGCCCCAGACGGCCAGGCCCAGGGCGACGAAGCGCCCGCCGCGGCTGCCGGCCGGCCCCGCGCTCGGCCAGAACGCCAGGCCACCCGCCATGTGCGCGAGGCCGAGCAGGCCGCCGACGGTGTTGTGCAGCGGCGAGCCGCCGTGGGAGATGTCCTGCAGCCCCGCCGCCGCGGCGGCGGCCGCGGCCAGGGCGGCGCCCAGCGCCACGTCGCGCGCGACGATGCGGTAGCTCCAGCGGTAGGCCAGGCCCGCGGCGAGGATGAAGAGCGAGCCCAGCACGGTGGCCGCGTTGCCGAGCGGCGTCAGGTCCGCGGCGACGGGCAGCGCCGCCTCGGCGAGCTTCACGCCCTTGGAGAGCGTGAAGAACCCCCATGCCCACACGAAGTACGTGAAGAACCGGACGCGGTGCGAGGGGTAGAGGTAGACGAAGATCAGGAACTGGATCGCGAACGCGAGTGTGGAGACGAAGCCGAACACCAGCGTGGCCGACATGTGAGGGCGCTTCCTCCTCCGGAATCGACGGGCCGCCGGTGGCCGATCGAGCGCGATGCCACCCGGCTCACGCGCCATCCTGCGCCGTTTCCGGTCCATCTTTAGAGGGCGCCCTGGCCGCCGGGGTTTCAGGAGGGAACACGATGTCCCGGTCCGGAACGGCGTGATAGCATGGCGCCGCCTTCACGGAGATCGACAGCCCCAGGAGCGCAACCGTGCGACTACTCGAAGGAAAGACGGCCCTCGTCACCGGAGCCGGCCGGGGCATCGGCCGCGGGATCGCCCTCGCGCTGGCGGCGGCCGGCGCGAAGGTGCTCGTCAACGACCTCGGAACCAGCGTCCACGGCGAGGGCGCCGACGACTCGGCGGCGGCGCGCGTGGTGCGGGAGATCACCGAGGCGGGCGGCGTCGCCCTCGCCAACACGGATTCCGTCGCCGACTTCCGGCGGGCGGCGGCCATGGTGGAGCAGGCGGTGCGGGCGTGGGGCCGCCTGGACATCGTGGTCAACGTGGCCGGCATCCTCCGCGACCGGATGGTCTTCAACATGACCGAGGAGGAGTGGGACGCGGTGATCGCGGTCCACCTCAAGGGCTGCTTCAACACCATCCGGGCGGCGTCGGTCGGCATGCGCCAGCAGCGCTGGGGCCGCATCATCAGCATGTCGTCGGTGTCGGCGCTGGGCGCGCCGGGGCAGCCGAACTACGCCGCCGCCAAGGCCGGCATCCTGGGGCTCACGTGGTCCACCGCGGCGGCGATGGCGAAGTACGACGTGACGGCGAACGCCGTGCTGCCGAGCGGCGCCACGCGGATGATCGACGTCACGCCGCGCGGCCAGCAGTTCTTCGAGCAGACCGGCAAGTGGCCCAGCGAGGCCGCGGCCGGCACCGAGCGCGATCCCGACAACGTCGCGCCGCTGGTGGTCTACCTCGCCAGCGACGCGGCGGCCGGCGTCAACGGCCAGGCCTTCCACTCCTTCGGCTACGGCTACACGCTGCTGGCCCAGCCGCAGGCCGTCCGCCGGCTCGAGGCCGACCGCCGGCTCACGCCGGAGGAGCTGGTGCGGCTGTTCCCGAAGACACTCGGCGAGCACCTGGCGCCGCCGCCCGGCACGGCCTTCGGCAAGGACCTGGAGCAGCGGCCCGCGGCCGAGTGGTCCAAGCTCGGAGACGGCATCCGCGTCTGGCGCTCGCCCTACGAAGCGCCGTGACCGCGCGCGGCTGACGAGACGGCGCCGGCGCGGCGGTCAGCGCACGGGGTCGATCGGCGTCAGGAGGCCGCGCTGGGCCTCGATGACCTCGGCGGCGTCCAGGCAGAGGTCCTCGCGGTAGCGGGAGGCGATGACCTGCACGCCGACCGGCACGTGTTCGGCGAGACCGGTGGGGACGGCGACGGCGGGCAGGCCGAGCAGGTTGACGGCCACGAGCAGCCGCTGGGCGAGCAGCACCCGGGCCGTGGTCTCCGCGGACTTGACGTCGAAGCCGACGGCGAACGGCGGCTCCGCCGACACCGGGCCGACGACGAGCGGATGGCGCTCGAGAAAGAGCATCCAGTCTCGCGCGTGCCGGCTCCGCTCCGCGAGCGCGCGCATGTAGGCCGCGAGCCCCACGTCGGCCACCTGGAGCAGCGTGAGGTCGATGCAGCGGTTGACGTCCGCCCCGCCGTGGGCGCGGATGTAGGGCAGGGTGATGTGCCGCAGCTCGTTGACGACGATGGCCGCCCAGGTGGCGGCGGCGGCGTCCACCGCGGGCGGGTCGACCTCCTCGACGGCGTAGCCCGCGCTCTCGAGCGCCTCGCCGGCGGCGCGCACCGCGCGCGCCACGTCGGGGTGCACGCCCTGCCGGGCGGGATCGACCACGAGCGCGACGCGGATGGGGCGCTCGACCGGGGGGCCCTCGAGCGGAGCCGGCGTCCACCACGGGTCGCGCGGGTCGCGCGCCGCCATCGCGGCGAGACCCAGGCGCACGTCGCGCACCCGGCGCGCCATCGGCCCGTTGACGGCCATGAGCTGGATGCCCGGCGGGCGCTCCTCGGCCGTCGTCTGGTTGTAGCCGGCCACGCGGCCCAGCGTCGGGCGCAGGCCCGCGACGCCGCAGCAGTACGCGGGATAGCGGATCGATCCCCCGAGATCGTTGCCGTGGGCCAGGGCGCCCACGCCGGCGGCGAGCGCGGCCGCCGCGCCGCCGCTGGAGCCGCCCGGCGTGATCTCCGGCGCCCAGGGGTTCAGGGTGCGGCCGCGCAGCTCGTTGTCGGTGTGCCAGCGGACGCTGAAGGCCGGCGTGTTCGTGCGGCCGATGACGACGGCGCCCGCGCGCCGCCAGGCGGTGACGGGCGGGCTGTCGGCCGTCGCGACCAGGTCCTTGAAGGCGGGCACGCCGTTGGCCGTCGCGCAGTGCTCCTGGTCGACGTTCTCCTTGATGGTCACCGGCACGCCGTGCAGCGGCCCGAGCGCCCGGCCGGCGCGCACGGCGGCGTCGGCACGGTCGGCGGCCTCCCGGGCCTGGTCGGCGAGCGGCGCGGTGACGGCGTTCAGGTGCGGGTTGACGGCGTCCAGCCGCGCGAGGGCCGCCTGCACGGCCTCGCGGCTCGAGATCCGGCGCGTGCGGATGGCCGCGGCCAGATCGACGGCGTCCCAGCGCCACAGCGCCTGCTCCATGGGGTCCTCCGGCGGGTTGCGATGGTACCACCGCCGTGCATATCGTAGGCGCGCGGGAGGAGCCCGGCCATGCCCGAGATCGAGACGTACGCGGCGTCCTACTACTCGATGACCTGGGAGGGCCCGCGCGGCTATCCCGAGGACGCGAACTCCGGACGCTGCTACATCACCGGCATGCTCGGGATGCTCCGCCACCACGGCGAGCCCGACGTGCTCTTCGCCGATGGCACCAGCGGCGACGGCTTCTCCTTCCGCTGGTGTCCGGCCTGGGGCAGCCCCGCCTTCAACGGCGGCGCCGGCGCCTTCCACGAGCTGTGGGAGTACACCCCGGCGGCCCTCGGCTTCCGCGCGCGCTGGGAGCAGGACCACGAGGGCGGCTGGGACGAGGCCTGGGAGCGCCTGCGCGGCCTGCTCGACCGCGGGCTGCCCGTGCAGGTGGGCACGCACTACAGCGTGATGCTGCCCCACGGCGCGGCGACGTCGCCGCGCCTGGCCCACGTGCTGCGCCTGCGGCCCGGGCCGGGCTTCGGGCACCACGTCGTCATCGCCGGGTACGATCCCGGGCGCGACAGCGTGACCGTCTACGAGCCGAACGACGTGCTGCCGCACGCGCGCTTCGAGTGCCCGGTGCCCGCCTTCCGCCGCGCCTGGCAGGAGGCCGAGCAGCGCGAGGGCGGGCACTACACGCCGTGGCCGAACCACTACCCGTTCGCCGGCGAGTGGAGCCTGCACGACGGCTACGGTCCCTATCACATGATGTGGGTCGAGCCGGGCCGCGACCCCGCCTGGAGCGTCGCGGCGTCCATCCGTCACTCCTTCCGGCGGAACCTCAAGATCCTCCGCGGCGAGTACCCCAAGCCGTACGCGCTGTTCGGCAACCAGTGGCAGATCCCGCGCTGGGAGACGGGCGCGCCCGGCATGGTGCGCTGCGCCGAGGCCATCCGCGCCGGACGGCTGAAGGACGTGCTGTCGCCCACCGGCGAGACGCGCCGTCTCTTCGTGCAGGGCAACATCCCCAATCACGGCGTGCTCGGCCGCGCCGGCGCCGCGGGCTACCTGCGCCGGGTCGGCCGTGAGCTCGACGCGCGGGGGCTGAAGGGCGAGCTCGCCCACCGGGCCGCGGATCGCATGGAGGAGTCCTCGCTCATGTTCCGGAGGCTGCGTTACGAGGGCGACCTCGTGGCCGCCGGCGATCTCCTGGGTCGCATCGCGGACTGCGAGCTCGCCGCCCTCGATCTGATGGAGCGCGCGTGGCCGGAGGTGCAGGCGCTCGCCTGATCCCGGTCGCGGTGCCAGACCGGCAGCGCGACCTGCCAATTTCCGTTCGCGGCCGTCCATCCCGCCCGCGGCATGCCGGCGCGAAATGCGCGCGCGCACGCCACATCGGGCCCGGGCCGGCGGTGGCGCGATCCTTGCGCTCCGCGAGGCGGTCCATGGCCTCGCTCATCAACGTGCTGCTCGATCGCCTGAAGCCCGCGCCGGCGAAGCCGCCCGACGCCGGGCAGGGGCGTGCCCGGGACGCCGCCGCGTCGCCCGGCAAGGCGGCGTCCTCGCCGCTGACGGCGACGCTGTGCCGGCTGTGCGGCGCGCCCATCCAGCCCTGCGACACGGTCGCCGCCGGCGGCGCCGACGTCGTGCACACGTCGTGCTACGACGGCGTCATCGAAGGCGGGGCCGGGCAGCGTCCCGTGTGAGCCGGCGCCACGCGCGTCGGGCCGGGCGGTCGTCGCGCCCACGCCACGATCCACGACTCGTCGTCGCCGGGGACGATGCGCGGCACGGCCTCGCGGATCCGGGTGAGGTCCGCGCCGCCGGCGTCGGCGATGCCGGGCCGCCGTGTCCCCTGGAGGACTGGTTCCACGGGCGCGGGTCGGCGAAGGCCTGGTCGGTGACGGGCACCGGCGCCCCCCTCAGATCAGCGGGTGCAGCGCCTGCCGCGCCAGGGCGCGCTGGTCGATCCGGAAGACGTCGGCGAGCCAGTCGGCCATCAGCTCCTGGCCGATGGTCGGGTTGTCGTGCTGGCAGTGCTCGGCGCCCGTCTCCTCCGGCATCACGAAGCGCAGCGTGACGTCGACGCCCTTGGCCTTGCCGTACTCGTACGTCCGGGTCGCGTGCGACATGCCCAGCACGTCGTGGCCGCCGTGCACGATCAGGTACGGGCAGCGCATGCGCTCCAGCACGCCGTCCAGCGTGAAGGCGCGGGCCCGCTCGACGGCCTCCCGCATCGTCCGCACGCCGAAGACCCACTTGATGTGGCTGGCCAGGCCGTGGGTCTCGTCGGCGTTCTTCCACAGGTCGTGGATGTCCCAGATGGCGCCGTGGGAGATGGCCGCGGCCAGTCGCGGCTCCATCGACCCGGCGCGCGCGGCGTAGTAACCGCCCAGGCTCGAGCCGCACACGGCGATGCGGGCGGGATCGACGTCGGGCCGGGTGAGCAGGTAGTCGATGCACCGGCCGATCGGCACCTCGTAGTCGGGGCGGTTCGGGATGCCGTGGCGCCGCAGCGTGCCGCCCTGGCCGGGGCCGTCGATCATGAGCACCGCGATGCCGCGCTGCAGCGCGCCGTGGGCCTGCATGAACCACATCTCGTCCTTGATCGAGTCGAGGCCGCCCATCGAGATCAGGCAGGGCTGGCGGGCCACCGCGAAGGGCGCGCGCACGAAGTAGGCGAAGAGGCTCTTGCCCTCGTAGGGGATCTCCAGCACCTCGCCGGGCGGCGTCAGGTACTCCAGGAACTTGTGGCTGGATCGCTCCATCTTGGTGAAGGTGGCCAGCCGCCGCGGGTCGTGGGGCTCGAGGAAGAACTCGGCCTGGCGGTAGTAGTCGGCGGCGCGCAGCCAGCAGTTCTGCGCCGTCCGGACGTGGCCGCGGGCCTCCTCGGCCAGCCCGCGCTCGAAGTTGGCGTCGCCGACCTTCAGCCACTCGCGGTGCCAGGACTCCTTGTCGCCCCCCACGATGCGGGAGGCCACCAGGAAGCACTCGCTCACGGTGCCGCCGCCCTCCTGGGTCTCCCCGAGCCCGCGCCGGTACTGGTAGGAGAACCACGGGTGCTCGGGCCAGTGGTGCCAGCCGTACGGCTCGTAGTGGGGCAGGCGGTTGTCGGTGACCTTCTCGATCAAGTTGTCTTCCTTCAGGACCACGCGTGGCCTCCCGGGACGTGGACTCGACGCCGGTCCGGATGGTAGCACGCGCGCCACGGGGGTTTGCGGCCCGCCGGGCGCCCGTGCTATACCCGCGGCAGACGCGTGCCGTCCGCCACCGCCGTCGTTCGGCGCTCAAAGGAGACACCGATGACCCGATGCCTGCTCGCCCTCCTCGCCGTGCTGGCGGCGCCCGCGCTCGCCGCCGCGCATCCCAACCACGTGGTGAAGCTCGTCGCGGGGTCGCCGGGCTACGACCACATCCAGCCGTTCATGGCCGAGAAGCTCGGGTTCTGGAAGAAGTACGGGCTCAAGGTGGAGTTCGTCGGCGGCAACTACGTGCGCTCCAACAACATGATGTCGACCGGCGACTTCGACGCCGGCTACAACCAGATGGCCAACGCCATCCGCTTCCACGCCGCCGGCATCCCGAACGTCATCGCCGGCTCGTCCTCGGCGAACTGCGCGCTCATCATCGCCAACCCCTCGGTGAAGTCGTGGGCCGACCTGAAGGGCAAGCGGATCGGCATGGTCACCAAGTTCGACGTGCAGTGGCTCACCATGACCGAGCACATCCTGCCCCGTCACGGCCTCGGCGAGAAGGACGTGCAGCTGGCCCTGGTGCCGGTGCCCGAGGTGGCCGCCGGCATCGTCACCGGCGACGTGGCCGCGGCCTTCCCCTTCGAGCCCTACGGCACCAACGCCCTGCAGAAGGGCGCCAAGCTCCTGCTCGCCGCCAAGGACATGATCGACAAGTCGAAGCTCAACACCGACATGCTGCGCAACGGCCTGGTGCTGCACCAGAAGTTCATCAAGGAGCACCCCGACCTGGCGCGCAAGGTGGTGTGGGCGCACATGGACGCCGTCGAGGTGATGCGCAAGGACCGGAAGGTGGGCATCGACGTCATCAAGCACTACAACCCCAAGATGGATCCCACGCTGATCGAGGCCTCCTACGACAACTGCGGCTGGAACTACCAGAAGCCGCCGCAGGTCTGGATCGACACGCTGGTGGGCTGGATGCTCAAGAACAAGATCATCGACAAGCCCGTCGCCTACGACGCGGTGACGGACTTCTCGCTGCAGAACGGCTACCCGGGCTATCCGGGGTGGGAGAAGATGCCGAAGTAGCGATGGTCGAGATCCAGGCGCTCTCCAAGCGCTACGAGACGGACGCCGGCGGCATCGTGGCGCTGACCTCGATCGCGCTGGCCATCGCCGAGGGCGAGTTCGTGTGCCTGCTGGGGCCGTCCGGCTGCGGCAAGTCGACGCTGCTCCGGATCGTGGCCGGCCTGATCCCGCCCAGCACCGGCGCCGTCCGCATCGACGGCGCCGCGGTGACGGGGCCGGGCCCCGACCGTGCCGTCGTCTTCCAGGACTACGCGCTCTTCCCGTGGATGACCGTGGCCGACAACGTGGCGTTCGGCCTGGCCGCCCGCGGCGTGGACGCCGCCCGCCGGCGGGCCGTCTCGGCCGAGCTGCTCCGGGCCGTGGGCCTGGCCGACTTCGCGGGCACCTATCCCCACCACCTCTCGGGCGGCATGAAGCAGCGGGTGTCGATCGCCCGCGCGCTGGCCGTCGATCCGGTGCTGCTGCTGATGGACGAGCCGTTCGGGGCCCTGGACGCCCAGACCCGCTACGTGATGCAGCAGGAGCTGCTGCGCATCTGGCGCGCCTACCGCAAGACCGTGCTCTTCGTCACCCACTCCATCGAGGAGGCGCTGTTCCTGGGCGACCGGGTGGTGATCATGACCGCCCGGCCGGGTCGCATCAAGACGGAGCTGCGCATTTCCACGCCGCGCCCGCGCGACATCGCGAGCCCCGAGTTCGGCGCGCTGCGCAAGCAGGCGCTGGACCTGCTCAGCGAGGAGATCGCCCGCTCGATGGCGCAGGAGACGGCCGGAGCCCCGGCGTGAGCGAGGCGGCGCTGGAGCGCGCGGCCCCCGGCGCGGCCCCGGCCCGCCGCCGGCGCCTCCTCTCGCGCGACGCGGCGCTGGGCGCCGGCACGCTCGTCGCCTTCGTTTTGCTGTGGAAGGCCGTGCACTGGTCCGGGCTGTTCCCGCCGTGGGCGTTCCCGTCGCCGGAGGGCGTGCTCGGCGCCTTCGCCTCCACGCTGGCGAGCGGGGAGCTGCTGAAGAACACCTGGGCCAGCGTCACCCGGCAGATCGTGGGCGTGGCGCTGGCCGCGCTGCTCGGCATCCCGGCCGGGCTGCTGCTGGGCGCCTCGCGCGGCTTCCGGGCCGCGTTCCTGCCCCTGGCGCGCATGATCTACCCGATCCCGGGCATCGCGTGGATCCCGCTGGCCATCCTCTGGTTCGGCATCGGCTTCAAGTCGACGGTGTTCGTCATCTTCTTCACCGGCGTGTGGCCGATCCTGTTCAACACCATGACCGGCGTGGAGACGCTGCAGGGCCAGTACACGGAGGTGGCGCGCGTGTACCTGGCCCCGCGCCTGTTCTACGTGCGCCGCATCCTGATCCCCGGCTCGCTGCCGTTCATCATCACCGGCATCCGCCTGACCTACGGTGTCGGCTGGCGCGTGATCGTCGGCGCCGAGATGATCTCGTCCATCACGGGCCTGGGCTTCATGATCGACGACGCGCGCTGGCAGCTGCGCCCCGACGTCATGGTGGCGGGCATGATCACCATCGCCATGATCGGCTGGATCATGGAGAACTGGGCCTTCGACTGGCTCGAGCGCGTCACCATCGAGCGCTGGGGCATGAAGAGCGCGCGGTGACCGCGCCGGGGCCGTGGTGGGCCCAGGGGCTCGAGGTCGTCGGCTACAGCGACCTCGACGGCCGGCCGGCCTTCAAGATGGGCCTGCAGGAGGTGCGCGGGCGCTGGTATCTCTACCTGGGTCACCTCTGGCACCGCGGCTGGACCGTGTGCGACGTGACCGAGCCGAAGTCGCCGCGCGTCCTGCGCTTCGTCGAGGGGCCCGACAACACGTGGACGTGCCAGGTGCAGGTGGCCGGGGGCCGCATGATCGCCGCGCTGGAGGCGATCCCGCCGACGTGGGGCGGCGATCCCCGGCGCCCGCACGAGGCCGGGGCCTACGTGTTCGACCTGGCCGACCCCGCGGCCCCGCGCCTGGCCGGTCACGTGCGCACGGGCGGCACCGGCACCCACCGCAACTACTACGACGGCGGCCGCCTGGTGCACCTGGCCGCGGGCCTCGAGGGCTACGCCGGCAACGTCTACCAGGCGGTGGACATCGGCGATCCCGCGCGCCCGCGCGAGGTGGGGCGCTGGTGGCTCCCGGGGCAGTGGACGGCCGGGGGCGAGTCGGGGGCGCCGCCCGACACCTCGCTGCACGGCGGCGCCTACGTCGTCGGCGACCGCGCGTTCCTGCCGTACGGGGGCGCCGGCCTGGTCGTCCTGGACGTCACCGACGTCTCGGCCCCGCGCCCGGTGAGCCGCCTGCCGTTCTCGCCGCCGTTCCCGTCCTTCATCGGCGTGCACACGGCGGTGCCGCTGCCGGAGCGGCGGCTCGTGCTCGTGAACTCCGAGGCCATCGCCGAGGACTGCCGGGAGCCGGTGGGCTTCGCCGGCCTCGTCGACGTGAGCGACGAGACGGCGCCGCGCTTCGTGTCGTACTTCCCGCTGCCCGCGCCGCCGCCGGGCTCACCGTGGCGCAACTTCTGCGAGCGGGGCGGCCGCTTCGGCCCGCACAACGTCCACCAGCCCCAGGGCCAGCGCGCGCTGGCGCCGATCGGCGATCACGTGTACCTGACCTACTTCAACGCCGGCCTGCGCGTGATCGACATCGCCGACGCGCGGCTGCCGCGCGAGGTCGGCTGGTTCGTGCCGCCCGATCCCGCCGAGCGCCGCGGCCGGCTGCCGCGCACGCTGGTCGCGCAGTCCGAGGACGTGCTGGTCGACGCGCGCGGCGTCATCTACCTGACGGACAAGAACCACGGCCTCTACGTGCTGCAGCGGGCGTGAGCCGGCCGCCGCGGCGAATCAGCCCGTTTCGCGCCGGGGGGTGTTCAGCCCCCGCCCGACGTGGTACCTTCGCGAGTACCATGAGCTACGGCTTCCGTCCGGAGAACTGGCCCGCCTTCGAGGACGAGCTGCAGCGGCGTGGCATCGCGCCAGGGGACATCGAGCGTGTCGAGCTGCGTCCCCCGGCCCAGCCCGGCGGGCGGACGGTCGACGTCGTCGTGACCACCCGCTCCGGCCGCGTCGAGACCTGGACGCATCCCCAGCACCCCGTGTCCTGATCCGGCACCGCCCCCGCTGCGGCCCCGCTCGCCCGGCGCGCGAGCGCTCGTCCGTGGCGAGAGACGACCAGCCGACGTCTGCGGCAAGAGCCTGCCGCGCCGCCGCGCCACGGAGCCCGCACCCCCCGCGCGAGCGTCGGCTCGGCGCGCGACACTTCCAGGCGCCCGCTGCGCGTCGTCGCCGCGCCGCAGGCCGCACCGTTCGCGCGGCGGCTCGGCCGCCGCACTCCGGTCCTGGAGGAGGCTTCGGAGAAGGGCCATCGAGGCCGCTGCGACGCCAACGTCCGGCGTAGCCGCCGCGGTCCTGCCCTGGAGGACGCTTCGGAGGGGGCCGCCGAGGCCCCCCGCGAGACTCAGGCCGCGCGCGCCAGCATCCGGTCGCGCCGGCAGGCGAGGCACTCGCCGGGGACCGTCAGCACCGTGGAGATGTCGGTGCGGCCGAGCACGCTCATCGTGACCTTGCTGAGCGGTCGCCGGATGGCCGCGGCGATGCACTCGACGCAGTACGCGCCGGGGTGGGCGCGCAAGTACCTCACGATCACCGTGCGGAGCGGATCCACGTTCGGACCTCCCGGATGGCCTGGGAGACGGCGCTCTCGGGTCCAGAAATGCGCAGCCGCGCCCCGCGCAGCAGGGGGACGACCTCCAGGGTGCAATCGTGCTCGGTGCACCAGGCGGTCGCCGCCTCCACCAAAACGTCGAGCTTGGGACCGTAGTAGGCGAACTCGTGACGGCGTGGCGCTGCCATGATGCTCATCGACCGCCCTCGTCGGCGGGCGGGCGCCGCGATGCCCGCCCGGCTTGGCTTCCCTGCGTCGTTCCAGCAACGGGAATGCCGGCTGGCCGCGCCCGCATGTGGTGGAAAACCTTGACGGCCACGGCCGGGCGGGGCCGGCCACGTCATCGGGCTGACGCCGGCACCGTCGTCGTGTCAGCACGTTGTCGCCGGGCGTCGCTCCCGACGCGGCGCGTTGACACGCCAGCGTGGGGCGGTGTCTAATGCCGCCACCCAGGAGGTCCGCCATGGCACTCGCACACCGACGTCCCGCCCTGCTCGCGGTCGCCGTCCTCGCCCTCGCCGCCCTCGTCACATCCGGCCCGCCGGCGGCGGACGCGCAGACCACGCTGCGGGTGGTCATGCACTCGGACCTGAAGATCCTCGACCCCATCTGGACCACGGCCTACATCGTGCGGAATCACGGCTACATGATCTACGACACGCTCTTCGCGATGGACGCCAGGGGCGAGATCAAGCCCCAGATGGTGGACCGGTACGAGGTGAGCGGCGACAAGCTGACGTACACGATGACCCTCCGCGACGGGCTCGTGTGGCACGACGGCAAGCCGGTGACCGCCGAGGACTGCGTGGCCTCGATCAAGCGGTGGGGGGCCAAGGACTCGATGGGCCAGAAGCTCATGACCTTCGTCAAGGACATCGCGCCGGTCAACGCCAAGACGTTCCGCATCGTGCTCAAGGAGCCGACCGGCCTGGTGCTGGCCGCGCTGGGCAAGCCGTCCAGCAACGTGCCGTTCATGATGCCCAAGCGCGTGGCCGACACCGACCCCAACACCCAGATCTCGGACTTCACCGGGTCGGGGCCGTTCGTCTTCAAGCGGGACGAGTGGAAGCCCGGCGACAAGACGGTGTACGTGAGGTTCGACAAGTACAAGCCGCGCAACGAGCCGCCGTCCGGGCTGGCCGGGGGCAAGGTCGCCAAGGTCGATCGCGTGGAGTGGCGCGCCATCGCCGACCACCAGACGGCCATCAACGCGCTGCTCGCGGGCGAGCTCGACTACATCGAGTCGCCGCCCCACGACCTCTACCCGGTGCTGAAGGGCGACGCGAACATCAAGCTCGTGAACCTCAACCCCCTCGGCAATCAGTACACCTTCCGCTACAACACGCTGCACAAGCCCTTCGACAATCCCAAGGTCCGCCAGGCCGTGATGTGGGCCTTCAACCAGGAGGACTTCCTCAAAGCCGTCATCGGCGACAAGGAGTACTACAAGGTCTGCCAGTCGCTCTTCCCCTGCGGGACGCCGCTCGAGTCGCGCAAGGGGCTGGACGGCGGCCTGCTCATCGAGTCCAACGTGGCCAAGGCGCGCGCGCTGCTCAAGGAGGCCGGGTACGACGGCACGCCGATCGTGCTGATGCACTCCACGGACCTGGCCGTGCTCGCCAACCTGGCCCCCGTCGCCAAGTCGCTGATGGAGAAGGCCGGCTTCAAGGTCGAGATGCAGTCCATGGACTGGCAGACCCTGGTGAGCCGGCGCTCCAAGAAGGATCCGCCCACCGCCGGCGGCTGGCACGCCTTCCTGACCTCGTGGGTGTCGGCGGACATCCTCAACCCGGTCATGGCCGGCTTCCTCAACAGCGCCTGCGACAAGGCCATGTTCGGCTGGCCGTGCGACGAGCAGATGGAGAAGCTGCGCGATCAGTTCGCCCGCGAGACCGACCCCGCGAAGCAGAAGGCCATCGCCGAGGCCGTGCAGGTGCGACTCACGCAGTACCCCACGCACATCCCGCTGGGGCAGTGGTACCAGTCGGCGGCGATGCGCAAGAACGTCAACGGCTCGATCGCGGCGCCGGTGACGGTGTTCTGGAACGTCGAGCTGAAGAAGTAGCCCCGGACGGGAGGCGGCGGCCGTGCTGCCGTACCTAGGTCGCCGCCTCCTGGCCACGCTCCCCGTCATGGGAGTCGTGGCGCTCTTCGTCTTCCTGCTCCTCCGCCTGACCGCCGGCGATCCGGCCGCGATCATCGCCGGTGACAACGCCACCGCGCAGGACGTCGCCCACATCCGCGAGCGGCTGGGCCTGGACGAGCCCATCGCCCGGCAGTTCGTCATCTGGCTGGGCCGCATCGTCCGCGGCGACCTGGGGGAGTCCTTCTTCTTCAAGAAGCCCGTGGCCGAGCTGATCGCCAGCCGTCTGGAGCCGACGCTGGCCCTGGCCACCTGCACGCTGGTCCTGGCCGTCCTGGCGGCGGTGCCCCTCGGCGTGCTCGCCGCCTGGAAGCGGGGCTCGTGGATCGACCGCTTCGTGATGGGCCTGTCGGTGCTGGGCTTCTCGGTGCCGGCGTTCGTGATCGGCTACGCGCTCATGTACACGTTCGCCATCCACTTCGCGTGGCTGCCGGTGCAGGGCTACCAGCGGCTGGCCGACGGCCTGGGCGGCTTCCTGCAGCGGCTGGTGCTGCCCTCGCTGACCCTGGCCGTCATCTACGTGGCGCTGATCGCGCGCATCACCCGGGCCAGCGTGCTGGAGGTGCTGGGCGCCGACCACGTCCGCACGGCGCGCGCCAAGGGGCTGGCCGAGGCGCCGGTGCTGCTGCGTCACGTCCTGCGCAACGCCGCGGTGCCCATCGTCACCGTCATCGGCTTCGGCGTGGCCCTGCTGATCGGCGGCGTGGTGGTGACGGAGTCCGTGTTCTCCATCCCCGGGCTCGGCCGGCTCACCGTGGACGCCGTGCTCGCGCGCGACTATCCGACCGTGCAGGCGGTGGTGCTCCTCTTCTCGGCGGTGTACGTGCTGATCAACCTGCTGGTGGACCTGACCTACACCGTGCTCGACCCGCGGATCCGGTATTGAACGGGGCCGGCGTCGAGGCCGTCGAGGTGGCCGTGCCGGCGGCGCGACGGGCGGCGCGCGCGCGGCGCCTGCCCCGCAACCGCAGCGCGTGGATCGGCGCGATGGTGCTGCTGGCCGTCGTGGCCGTGGCCCTGCTCGCGCCCTGGCTCGGCACCACCGACCCCACGGCCATCGACCCGACGGCGCGCAACCGCCGGCCGGGGGCCGAGCGCGTCATCCGCCACGACGACGGCACGCGCACGGTGACGACGTACCGGATGGGCACCGACACGCTGGGGCGCGACGTCTACAGCCGCGTCGTGTACGGCTCGCGCGTCTCGCTGGTCGTCGGCGTCACGGTGGCCGTGCTCAGCGTGGCCGTCGGCCTGGCCATCGGCCTGGTCAGCGGCTACGTCCGCTGGCTGGACGGCGTGCTGATGCGCGTGATGGACGGCCTCATGGCCATCCCCGCCATCCTGCTGGCCATCGCCCTCGTGTCGCTCTCACGGGGCGCGGGCCTGCGCACCGTCATCCTGGCCATCGTCATTCCCGAGGTGCCGCGCGTCGTGCGTCTCGTCCGCGCGGTGGTGCTCTCCGTGCGCGAGGAGCCGTACGTGGAGGCGGCGCGGGCGCTGGGGGCGCCCACGGCCGTCGTCCTGCTCCGCCACGTGCTGCCCAGCACGCTGGCGCCGCTCGTGGTGCAGGGCACGTTCGTGTGCGCCTCGGCCATCCTGGTCGAGGCGATCCTGTCGTTCCTCGGCGTCGGCATCCCGCCGGAGACGCCGACGTGGGGCAACATCATGGCCGAGGGCCGGGCGCTGTTCCGCATCCTGCCCCACAACATCCTCTTCCCGTCGGTCTTCCTGGCCGCCACCGTGCTCGCCGTCAACATGCTGGGCGACGGCCTGCGCGACCTGCTCGATCCCCGGGTGCGCAAGCAGATCTGAGCCTCGGGCGTCCTGCCCGCCGTCGGGCATCGTGCACGGCCGCCCGGCGGGCCGCCTGGCGGCAAGCGGCCGAAAATCCGCCACATCGGCCGTGGCACGCGCCCTGCTCCTGGGCGGGAGCGAGCACTCCCGAGCGGCTCGCACAGCAGGAGGAGCGCGATGGAGACTTCGGTACCCGCCGCCGATTCGCGAGCCGGCCTTCGCAAGCCGGCGCTCACGAGAGCCGAGATCGTCCTCGCCGGTGCCGTCGGCGCCTTCGCCCCGCAGATCCTGCGCTGGTACGCCGGGTCCGGCTTCGGCGACCTCGATCCCGTGGTCGCGGCCGGCCACGCCGTCGTCGTGCTGCTCTTCCTGGCCCTGGCTGGCTACGTGACGCTGCTGTGGGGCGTGCGCACGCTGCGCGAGGCCTTCCTGGTCGGCCTCGCCGTCCCGTCGATCGTCCTGGGGCCCGGCGGCGACCTGGCCGCGCTGGCCCGGCCCGGCGGCGCCAGCGCTCAGATGCGCGTGCCGCCGGCGCGGGTGGCGACCGACGCCCGCCCCGCCGTGGGCGCCCTGGACCTGCGCGTCCGGGCCGAGGACGGCGGCGACATCGAGCGCTTCAGCGCCGTGGCCACCGACGGCCGCTCACGCACCTACGCCACCGAGAGCGGCTACCTGCCGCTGCCCGCCGGGCCGTACCGGCTGCAGGTCTCCGCGCCGGGCCACGAGACGCTCGAGCGCCAGGTGCTGGTGTCGCCGCGCCAGAGCACGGACGTCTACGTCACGCTGCGGCGGCTGTCGCCGGCCCAGCGCTTCCTCAAGGGCGCCGCGCAGGCGATCGACCGCTACTAACCGACGTGGGGGGCCATCTCGGGGCCCCCCACGTCGATGATCAAACCGGCTCGTACGGCAGGCGCGTGACCCTGTCCATGTTGGTGCCCTCGATGCGGATCAGCCAGGTCGGCCCGTCACGGCGGGGGGAGTGCAGGTCGCCCTCGTTGTAGACGTGCGCGGCGCCGGGCTCGAGCCGGTAGGAACGGACCCGGCGCACCTTGCCGGGACGGCCCTCGGCGGGCCGCTCCACCAGCTCCCAGTCGCTCATGACGGTCACGCCGCGGGCCTGGCCGTAGATCGCCCACGAGGGGCCGTGATCGTGGGGCTGGCTCTCCTTGGCGCCCTTGTAGACGTGGGCCAGGATGCAGAAGCCGAGGTCGGGATCCTCGTAGAGGATCTTGCGCTCGGGGCCGTCGTCGGAGAGGTGGGTGGTGACGAACGCCTCGTCCTTGAGGACGTCCTGGAGGAGGGCGCACACCTTGCGCCGGCCCTCCGGCCCCGGCGTCTCGGCGAGCGCGCGGTGGAACTCGCTGGCGACCTGCTGGAGCGTGTAGCCCATGGTCTGATCTCCTCGCGTCGGGTGGACCCCGTGCGCCCGCAGTATAACGGCTGGCCCCGGGCCGTGGCGCGTCAGGTGGCGGCCGCGTCCAGGGCCTCGAGCTCGAAGGCCGCCGCCAGCAGCGCCCGCGTGTAGGCCTCGCGCGGCGCCGTGAAGACCTGCTCGGTCGGCCCCTGCTCGACGATCCGCCCCTCGCGCATCACCAGGATCTCGTCGCTCATGGCGCGGACGACCTTCAGGTCGTGGCTGATGAACAGATAGGCCAGGCCGTGGCGCGCCTGCAGCTCGCGCAGGAGGTCGACGATCTGCGCCTGCACCGACATGTCGAGCGCGGACGTCGGCTCGTCGAGCACGACGAAGCGAGGCTGCAGCACCATGGCCCGGGCGATGGCGATGCGCTGGCGCTGGCCGCCCGAGAACTCGTGCGGGTAGCGGTCGCGCAGCGCGGGATCGACGCCCACCTCGCGCAGCGCGGCGTCCACGCGCTCGCGCCGCTCGGCCGCGGTGGCGCCGATGCCGTGCACGCCGAGGCCCTCGCCGACGATCTGGGCCACCGACATCCGCGGCGAGAGCGCGCCGTAGGGGTCCTGGAAGACGATCTGCACGTGGCGCCGCAGCGGCCGCACCGCGGCCGCCGGCAGCGCCTGCACGTCCCGGCCGGCGAAGCGCACGCGGCCGCGGCAGGCCTGCAGCCGCAGGAGCGCCAGCCCCAGCGTGGTCTTGCCCGACCCGCTCTCGCCGACCACGCCCACCGTCTGGCCCTCGCGCACGGTCAGGCTCACGCCGTCCACGGCCTTGACGTGATCGACGGTGCGGCGCAGCACGCCGCGGCGCACCGGGAACCAGACGCGGACGTCCTCGGCCTCCACCAGGGCCGGCGCGCCGGCGCGCGGCGCGCGCGGCATGGGCCGCGGTTCGGCGGCGAGCAGGCGCGCGGTGTAGGGGTGGCGCGGCCGCTCGAACACCTGGGCCACCGGACCGGCCTCGACCACCTCGCCCTCGCGCATGACGCACACGCGCTCGGCCAGCTTCCGCACCACGGCGAGGTCGTGGGTGATGAGCAGCAGGGCCATGCCGAACGTGGCCTGCAGGTCCCGCAGCAGCGCCAGGATCTGGGCCTGGATCGTGACGTCGAGCGCCGTGGTGGGCTCGTCGGCGATGAGCAGGTCGGGCTCGTTGGCCAGCGCCATGGCGATCATCACGCGCTGCCGCTGGCCGCCCGAGAGCTGGTGCGGGTAGGCGTCGAGCCGGCGCTCGGCCTCGGCCAGGCCCACCAGGCGCAGCAGCTGCAGCGTGCGCGCGCGGGCCTCCGATCGGGACAGCCCACGGTGCACGCGCAGCACCTCGTTCACCTGCTTCTCCACCGTGTGCAGCGGGTTGAGCGAGGTCATGGGCTCCTGGAAGATCATGGCGATGCGGTCGCCGCGCACCCGGGCCATCGTCGCCTCGGGCGCGCCCAGGAGCTCGGCGCCCTGCAAGCGGATGCTGCCGGAGGGATGGCGCGCCCTCGGATACGGCAGCAGCTGCATGATCGACAGGGCCGTCACCGTCTTGCCCGAGCCGCTCTCGCCGACCAGGGCCAGCGTCTGGCCGCGCTCGAGGTCGAAGGACACGCCGCGCACGGCGGCCCGCTCGCCGCCCGGCGCGTCGAAAACCACGCCCAGGTCGCGCACGGCCAGCAGGGCCGGCGCGCCGCTCACCGGACCTTCCGAGGATCGAAGGCGTCGCGGACGGCCTCGCCGATGAAGACGAGCAGCGAGAGCATGACGGCCAGCACCAGGAAGCCGGTGAGGCCGATCCACGGGGCGTTGAGGTTCGCCTTGCCCTGGGCCAGGAGCTCGCCGAGGGAGGCCGAGCCCGGCGGCAGCCCGAAGCCCAGGAAGTCCAGCGAGGTCAGCGTGGTGATGGAGCCGTTGAGGACGAAGGGCAGGAACGTGAGCGTGGCCACCATGGCGTTGGGCAGCAGGTGGCGCGTCATGATGACGGCGTTGCCCACGCCGAGGGCCCGCGCGGCGCGCACGTAGTCGAGGTTGCGGGCGCGCAGGAACTCCGCGCGCACCACCCCGACCAGCGCCATCCACGAGAACAGCAGCATGAGCAGGAGCAGCCAGCCGAAGTTCGGCTGCACGATGCTGGCGAGGATGATGAGCAGGTAGAGCACGGGCAGCCCCGACCACACCTCGATGAAGCGCTGCACGAGCAGGTCGATCCACCCGCCGAAGTAGCCCTGCACGGCCCCCGCGGCCACCCCCACGACGCTGCTCGCCGCGGTGAGGATCAGCCCGAACAGCACGGAGATTCGGAAGCCGTAGACGAGCCGGGCCAGCACGTCGCGCGCCTGGTCGTCGGTGCCGAGCCAGTGCCGCGCCGACGGCGGCGCCGGGGCGGGGCGCCCGAGGGCCCAGTCGATGGTGTCGTAGCGGTACGGGATGGGCGGCCACACCGCGACGCCGCGGGCCTCGATGAGCCGCCGGACGTACGGGTCGCGGTAGTCGGCCCGCGTCGGCAGCTCGCCCCCGAACGCCGTCTCGGGGTAGTCGCGGAGGACCGGGACGGCGAGCCGCCCGTCGTGCCACACCAGCAGCGGCCGGTCGTTGGCCACCAGGTCGGCGGCGAGCGACACGGCGAAGAGGGCCAGGAAGATCCAGAGCGACCAGTAGCCGCGGCGGTTGGCCCGGAAGCCGGCCAGGCGCCGGCGCGTCAGCGGGGACAGGGTCACGGCGGGGCCGGCCTCACGCCTCGCGCCGCTCGAAGTCGATGCGCGGGTCGATGGCCACGTAGGTCAGGTCGGTGACGATGTTCATGAGCAGGCCGACCAGCGTGTAGACGTAGAGGGTGCCGAACATCACCGGGTAGTCGCGGTTCACCGCGGCCTCGAAGCCCAGCAGCCCCAGACCGTCCAGCGAGAAGATCACCTCGATCAGCAGCGCGCTGGTGAAGAGGATCCCCACGAACGCGCCGGGGAAGCCGGCGACGACGATCAGCATGGCGTTGCGGAAGACGTGGCCGTAGAGCACCCGGCGGCGCGTCAGGCCCTTGGCGCGGGCGGTGGCCACGTACTGCCTGTTGATCTCGTCGAGGAACGAGTTCTTGGTCAGCATGGCCAGCCCGGCGAAGCCGCCGGCCACCAGGGCGACGACGGGCAGCGTGAGGTGCCAGAGGTAGTCCAGGACGCGCTGGGGCCACGGCAGCTGCGCCCAGGACTCGGAGACCAGCCCGCGCAGGGGGAACCACTGCGCGAACGAGCCGCCGGCGAAGAGGACCACCAGCAGGATGGCGAAGAGGAAGCTCGGGATGGCATAGCCGACGACGACGGCGACGCTCGTCCACACGTCGAAGGGCGTGCCGTCGCGGACGGCCTTGGCGACGCCCAGCGGGATCGACACCAGGTAGACCAGCAGCGTCGTCCACAAACCGAGCGAGATCGACACGGGCAGCTTCTCCAGCATGAGGCCGAGCACGGGGCGGTCGCGATAGAACGACGTCCCGAGGTCGAAGACCGCGTAGTTGCGCATCATGGTCACGAAGCGCCGCCACGCCGGCTGGTCGAAGCCGAACTGCCTCTCGAGCTGCCGGATCAGCTCGGGATCCACCCCGCGCGCCGCCCGCGACACGTCCTCGTCGCCGCCGGCCGGCCGGGCGGCGCCGCCGCCCGCCTCGCCGACGCCGGTCGAGCCCACGCGCGCGGTCGCCTCGCTGCCGTGGCCGCGCAGCCGGGCGATCATCAGGTCGACCGGCCCGCCCGGCGCCGCCTGCACGATCAGGAAATTGGCGAGCATGATCCCGAACAGCGTCGGCACGACGAGCAGGAGGCGGCGGGCGAGGTAGGCGAGCATCTATCCGCCCGCGGCCCCCCGGCCCGGGTCGATCCACCACGTGTCGAAGCCGAGCTGGTACTTCGGGGCCACGGCCGGCCGGCCGAACCGGTCCCAGTACGCCACGCGGAAGGCGGTGATGTGCCAGTGGGGGACGACGTAGTGCCCCCACAGCAGCACCCGATCGAGCGCCCGCGTGCGCGCCACCAGCGCCGGCCGGTCCGGGGCGGCGATGACGGAGGCGATCAGCGCGTCGACCACGGGGTCGCGCACGCCGGCCAGGTTCCGGCTGCCCGGCGTGTCCGCCGACTCGGAGCCCCAGTAGTCGGCCTGCTCGTTGCCGGGCGAGAGCGACTGGGGGAACACGGCGACGGTCATGTCGAAGTCGAAGTGCTTGAGGCGGTACTGGTACTGGGCGTCGTCCACCGTGCGCACGCGCGCGGCCACGCCCAGGCGCTCCAGGTTCTTCACGAAGGGCAGCGTGATGCGCTCCCAGGTGGGGTCGTCGATCAGGATCTCGAAGGCCATCGGCCGCCCGGTGCCGGCGTGCACCAGCCGCATGTCGCGCACGACCCAGCCCGCCTGCTCCAGCAGGCCGAGCGCGGTCTCGAGCCCGGGGCGCAGCCCGCCGTCGGCGGTGGACGGCGGCCGGTAGGCGGAAGTGAACACCGCCTCGGGCACGCGGCCGCGGTAGGGCGCCAGCACGGCGGTCTCGTCCGGCCCGGGCCGCCCGCGCGCCGCCAGCTCCGAGTTCGAGAAGTAGCTCGCCGTGCGCGTGTAGGCGCCGTAGAAGAGGTGGGCGTTGGTCCACTCGAAGTCGAAGGCGTGGGCCAGGGCCTGGCGCACGCGGGGATCGCGGAAGCTCTCGCGGCGCGTGTTGTAGACGAAGCCCTGCATGCCGGTGGGGATCTCGTTCGGGATCAGCGCCTTCTTGATGCGGCCGTCCCGCACGGCCGGCACGTCGTAGCCCGTGGCCCAGTGCTTGGCGGTGTTCTCCTGGCGGAAGTCGTAGGCGCCGGCCTTGAACGCCTCGAGGGCGACCGTGCCGTCGCGGTAGTAGTCGTAGCGGATCACGTCGAAGTTGAACCGGCCGACGCTGACGGGCAGCGGCGCCGCCCAGTAGTCCGGCACGCGCCGGTAGGTGATGGAGCGTCCCGGCTCGAACGACTCCACGCGGTACGGCCCGCTGCCGAGCGGAGGCTCGAGCGTGGTCTTCGTGAAGTCGCGCGAGGCCCAGTACGCCCGGGACAGGACGGGCATCTGCCCCACGATGAGCGGCAGCTCGCGGTTCTCGCCCCGCTTGAAGACGAAGCGGACCCGGCGCGGCCCGGTCTGCTCGACGCCGGCGACCTGGCGGTAGTAGGACGCGTAGAAGGGGTGGCCGCGGGCCCGGAGCGTCTGGAACGTCCACACGACGTCGTCGACGGTGATGGGGCTGCCGTCGTGGAAGCGGGCCTGGGGGCGCAGGCTGTACTCCACCCACGAGCGGTCGGGCGGCGTCGCGATGGTCTCGGCGACCAGCCCGTACTCCGAGAACGGCTCGTCGGCGGACTGCGTGGTCAGCGTGTCGAACAGGTTGCCGATGCCGGCCGCGGCCACGCCCCTGAGGATGAAGGGGTGCAGCGTGTCGAAGGTGCCGATGGCCGCCAGCCTCACCGTGCCGCCCTTCGGCGCCCGGGGGTTCACGTAGTCGAAGTGCGGGAAGCCGGGGCCGTACTTCAGGTCGCCGTGCATCGAGAGCCCGTGGCCGGGCGCCGGCGCCGGGGTGGCCGCCGCTCCGCGGGCAGCCGGCGGCCGATCCGGGGCGCCGGGCGCGGCCTGGGCGCCGGCGCACACCACGGCCAGGGCGAGGAGGAGGGTGACGATCGGGCCGACGCTCATGCTCACGGTGCGACGCCACCGAGCATACCGGCATTCGCGGGCCGGCGCCGCTGGGGCGCGAACGACCCTGCGGGGTGGCGTCGCCCCGGGGCGTGGACGCGCCAGGCGCGGCCGGCCCGGCGATCCCGGCGCGAAATCCGCCATTTTCGCGGCGGGACCCGGGCGGGAGGCCTGGCAGCGTCGATGCACGGGGCCCCTGTCGAGGTGATCGCCATGATGAGTCTCTGGCCGCTCGCCATCGTCCTGGCCGTGGGCCTCGCCCTGACGCTCGTGCTCCTGGCGGGATCCCGGCTCTTTCCCGGGACCCGGTCCCGCCTCACCGCCTTCCGGTGCCCGTTCCGGGAGCGCGACGTGAGCGTCGAGTTCGAGGAGACCGTCTGGACCGGGGAGCCGGTCGACGTGCGGCGCTGCACGGTGTTCAGCCCGCCGACGGCCGTCACCTGCGCCAAGGGCTGCCTGCATCTGGAGCGCCTGCCGGCGCCGCGGACACCGCACGCGGCCCTGGCATCGCGGCTACAATAGCCGCCCACTGCGGGCAGAAGGGGGACACGCCATGGCGGCCAAGGATCTCGTCGTCGACCTCGCCGTCCGATACGGCTTCCAGGTGCTGGGCGCGATCGTCATCCTCGTCGGCGGCTTCCTGGTCGCCCGGTGGTGCGGGGCGCTGGTGGGCCGCTGGCTCGAGCGCCAGCCCATGGAGCCGCCCGTCCGCCAGCTCATCGTCCGGGTCGTCAACCTGACGGTCCTGCTCTTCGCGGTGGTCGTGGCCCTCGACAAGTTCGGGTTCCAGATCGCCCCCCTGGTGGCCGGCATCGGCGTGGCCGGCCTGGGCCTCGGCATCGCCATGCAGGGCGTCCTGTCCAACGTCGTGGCCGGGCTGACGATCATCTTCACCAAGCCGTTCAGGGTCGGCGAGTACATCGAGGTGGCCGGCGTCCACGGCGAGGTCAACACCATCGCGCTGTTCTCGACCACGCTGGTGCACCCCGACCGCTCGCGCGTCGTCATCCCGAACCGGAAGATCGTCGGCGAGATCCTGCACAACTTCGGCTCGATGCGGCAGCTCCACCTGGCGCTCACCGTGCCGCACGCCAGCGACCTGTCCCTGACGCTCCGGACGGCCGAGGACGTCGTCCGCGCGAACCCGCGGGTCCTGAAGGACCCAGCGCCGGTGGTCGGCATCGCCGAGGTCGGCGAGCTCGGCGTGAAGATCGGCATCCATCCCTGGGTGAAGGTGGCCGACGTCGTCGCGGCCAACGGCGAGCTCTACCAGGCCCTGATCGAGCGCTTCCGGACCGGCCGGATCGGCGTCCCCACGCGCCAGCACGAGGTGCGGGTCCTCGACCGGGTCGCCGCCGGCTGAGCCCGGCCGGCGCCCGGCCGAGACCGCGACGTCACCGCGGGGGAATGACGGGCAGCAGCACGTAGGCCGGACGGTCGGGCCCCACGTGCAGCGTGGTGCGGCCGCCGAAGACGTCCGGCGGCCGGTCCTCCGGATGGTCGTGCAGGAACGGGCCCACGCCGGTGAGCGTGTACTTCACGCCCGGGATGACGATCGGCCCGTCGGGGTGCTCGTAGTCCTTGCCCCGCACGGCCAGCGCGATGCGGTAGCCCGCCGGCACCACGATGCACGTCGGCCAGATCTCGACGTCGAGCTCGACGACCTCGCCCGGTGTGAGCGGCTGGCGCTCGTCGTGGGCGTGGTACGGCCGGTACGGCAGCGTGCGGACCGGATCCAGCTTGCGCTGCGAGGCGCGCAGCCAGCCCTGCGCCACCGGCATCCGCGGGTCGTTGGCGCCGTGGAAGGTGACCTCCGCGCCGTCGGGGGCGAAGACGCGGAGCACCAGGAACAGGTCGGCGTCGCGCGTGCTCGACGACACGTGGAGCTTCGCGGCGATCGGCCCGGTGATCTCCATCGGCTCGCCGAGCGGCGGCGTGCTGAACAGCAGCCCGTCGCCGAGCGCCTCGAACGGCAGGCTCGCCGCCCGCCGCGGCGCCTCGAGGCCCAGCGTGCGGCCGTCGGGGTCGAGATGGAACCGCGTCCAGCGCGTGCGGGCCAGCGGCCACTCGCGCTCGGCGCGCGGCACGAACCGCTCGCCGGGGTGCCGCACCTGCAGCAGCACCGGCGGCTGGTCCTTCCAGCCCGTGTCCTCGCCCCTGAGGAAGTGGCCGAAGAACCGCTTCTGCAGATCCACGCCGTAGGTCGTGTAGAAGTGCGTCCAGTGCGCGTGGCCGTGGACCTCCAGCCACTTCTGCGCCGAGGCGGCGTTCACGTAGCCCTCGAAGTTGCCGCGCGTGTGCAGCCCCTGGCCGCCCCAGTTGGCGGCGGACAGGAAGGGCACGCGGATCCTCTCCCACCGGGCCGAGCGGGCGCGGTAGTCCGGCCCGTCGAGCGGCCGGTCGAGGATCCACCGCTCGATGTCGACGCGGTTGTTCCTCAGCGCTTCCTCGGTCAGCGTCTCGGGGCCGCAGACGGTCTCGCCGGTGACGCGGCTGCGCGGCCCCCGCTCGCCCTGGCCGTGCTGGGCCCGCACCGCGGCGCGCGGGAACCAGTTGGTCATGAACTGGCTCATGATGCCGCCGTGCCGGATGGCCTCGCGGTAGTAGTCGCCGGAGCCCTCCCAGATGCACATGGCCGTCAGGTGCGGCGGCTGCAGGCCGGCCACCGTCCAGGCGTTCATCGAGTAATACGAGATGCCGTTCAGCCCGACCTTGCCGCTGCTCCACGGCCGGGCGGCCGCCCACTCGATGCAGTGATAGAGGTCCTGCGTCTCGCGCGGCGAGAAGACGTCGAGGAACCCCGGCGAGCGGCCGGCGCCGCGGGAGTCCACGCGCACGCACGCGTAACCGTCGGGCACCCACTTCTCGGGATCGACGACCTCCCAGCACTGGTAGGTGTTGGTGGACCCGGCCGCGACCTCGGGGAATTCCGTCGTCAGCCGCTCCCACGCCGAGGCGTTGCCCTCCTGGAAGGCCAGCCCCTTGCCGAAGGGGCCGTAGGCCAGGATCACGGGGTACCGGCCGTCGTCGGGCGGCCGGAAGACGTCGGCGCGGAGGACGATGCCGTCGTCCATCGCGATCGGGACGTCCCAGTCGATGCGCATGCCGTCACGGACCTCGCTCTTGAAATCCATCGGTTCTCCGTCGCTCAGTACCGCATCTCGGGGTCGCGCCAGAAGACGACCCTGCGGTCGACGTACTCGAAGGCCAGGTAGAGGGCGAGCCCGACGACCGACAGCACCACGATCAGCGCGAAGACCATCGGGATGTCGAGCTGGAAGTTGTAGGTCTCGACCAGCTGGCCGATGCCCTGGTTGGCGCCGACGAACTCGCCGACGATGGCGCCGATGAAGGCGAAGGTCAGCGAGGTCTTGAGCCCGGCGAACACGTAGGGCAGGGCGCTCGGCAGGGCCAGCTTGAAGAAGGCCTGGTGCCGCCGGACGACCAGCGAGCGGAACAGCAGCAGGGCCTCCTCCTCCACGGCCCCCAGCCCGACGATGGTGTTCACCAGGGTGGGGAAGAAGCTGATGGTCGCGGCCATGACCACCTTGGACGTCAGGCCGAAGCCGAACCAGGTGACGAAGATCGGCGCCAGCGCCACCTTGGGCACCACCTGGAACACGACCACGTAGGGGTAGACGACGCGGTTGACGGTGGGGAAGGCGTGCATCAGCACGCCGGCGGCGAAGGCCAGCCCGCAGCCGATGACGAAGCCGGCCAGCGTCTCGTAGAGCGTCACGGCCAGGTGCTCCACGAAGAAGCCGGCGGTGGTGAGCCGGGCGAGCGCGCCGGCCACCAGGCTCGGCGCCGGCAGGATGAATTCGTGGACGAGGCCCGTCCGGCTGGCCGTCTCCCAGAGGGCGAGCAGCGCCACCAGCACCGCCACCGAGATCGGCCACTCGCGCCTCACGCCGCCCCCAGGCCGAGGAGCGTGCGCACCTCGAACACGCGGTCGGCGTATTCCGGGCGGCGCAGCAGCGCCAGCGTCCGCGGCCGCGGGAAGCCGGGCCGCACGCTGCCCACGATGCGGCCGGGCTCGGCGGCCATGACCGCGATCTCGTCGGACATCAGGATGGCCTCGCCGATGTTGTGGGTGACGAGGATCACCGTCTGCCCGGTGGCCGCCACGATCTCCATCAGCGCGAAGTCGAGCGTCTCGCGGGTGAACTCGTCGAGCGCGCCGAAGGGCTCGTCCAGCAGCAGCAGCGCGGGCTCGCGCATGAGCACGCGGGCCAGCGCCGCGCGCTGGCGCATGCCGCCCGACAGCTCGCGCGGGTAGTAGCGCTCGTAGCCGGCCAGGCCCACCAGGCGCAGCAGCCCGGCGGCGCGCGCCTCGCGGTCCGCCGCCGCCTCGCCCGACAGCTCGCCGGGCAGCGCGACGTTGTCGAGCACGGTGCGCCAGGGCAGCAGCACGGGGTTCTGGAACATGACGCCGATGTCGCGCCGCGGGCCGGTGACCCGCTCGGCGCCCAGGCGCACCTCGCCGGCGTCGTGATCCACGAGGCCGGCGATGACCTTGAGCAGGGTCGACTTGCCGCAGCCCGAGGGGCCGATCAGCGACACGAAGCGGCCGGCCTCGACGCCGAGCGAGACGTCCTGCAGCACCGGCCGGCTCGCCCCGTTCTTCCTGAACGCCTTGCCGAGGCCGGTGACGGCGACGGCCTTCATCAGGCCGCGGGCGCCGCCGCGGCGCCCCTCACGGCTTGTACGTCTGCGCCTGCTGGCGGACCTTCTGGTGGTCGAAGCGGTTCATCTCCGGCACCAGCTCGCCGGTCACCACCGGGCCCAGATCGAGCGGCTTGGCGAGGATCGGCTTGTCGCCCGACAGGAAGATCTTCTGCATGCGCTCCCAGCCCTCGGGCATGGCGTAGCCGAAGAGCGGCTCGCCCGACGGACCCTTGCGCAGCGGCGTGGACAGGTCGATGTACGTCTTCAGGAAGACCTTGCCGCCCTCCATGTTCTGGAACTGGTCCGGGAAGAGCTTGGCCATGATGGCCGCGGCGGCGTCGGGGTTCGTCATCGCGAAGAGCGTGCCCCGGGCCACCGACCGGCCGATCTTCACCAGCGCGTCGCGCTTCTCGGTGAAGACCTTCTCGGTGACGAAGATGCCCGAGGACGGCAGCTCGCGGTACTCGCCGCTGAGCGAGCGCGGCTTGAAGCCGGCCTGGTAGAGCCAGACCAGGTCGTTGGCGGCGCCGCCGAAGGCCTGCACGCGGCCGTCCCGGAAGGCGGCCAGGATGGTCGGCGCCTTCTCGCCGATGACGGTCATGGTGACGTTCTCGCCCGGGCGGAGGTTCGCCGCCGCCAGCAGCGCGCGCACGAGCGGCACCTCGCCGCTGCCGAGGTCGGTGATGCCGACGGCCTTGCCCTTGAGGTCGGCCACCGACTTCACCGGGCTGTCCTCGGGCACGACCAGGTCGAACAGGTTCTTCACCGCGTACGTGTAGAAGAACTTCAGCTTCTGCCCGCGCGCGACGGCGGGCAGGATGGCGGCGGGCACGCCGATGCCGACGGGGACCGTGCCCGCCGACACCTGCTGCACGACGTAGGTCGAGCCCTTGCCGGGCAGCACCTCGACGTCGAGGCCCTCCTGCTCGAAGTAGCCGAGCTGCTTGGCGAGGTAGACGGGATACGCGGCGGTGCCGCGCACGGGGAGCAGGAGCTGGATCTTCTCGGCCGCGTCGCCGGGCGCGGGCCGCGCCGCCAGCGCCGTCGCCGCCGCGAGCCCGAGCAGGACCAGCCTGGCCATCCTTCGAGACCGCATCGTGGACCTCCTGGATCGATCGAGCGATGACGTCGAGTGCGAATACTAGGCGACCTCCCGGAGCGTGTCAAAACCACCACCCCCAGGTCCGCGCGGGACTCGCCGCCGGCCGCCGAGACGGCCCCCGCTGCGAGGCGGCGGCCAGGGCCGCGCGCGAGGATGTCCTCGGGCTATGTCCGCGGCCGGCGTCCGGCCACCATCCGCACCTTGCGGGGGGCCGCGAGCCAGATGGCCAGGGCCGACACGGCGCTGCAGCCGATGGCGATCCAGAACGCGATCGTGTAGGCGCCGGTGGCGTCGTGCAGCGCGCCGGTCACCCAGGGCCCGGCCGCGCCGCCGCCGATGGCGGCGAGCATCAGCGTGCCGAGGATGGTGCCGTAGTGCCGGCCCTGGAAGATCTCGGCGGGGATGGCGCCGACGACCGAGGTGAGCCCGTACCCGAGCAGCCCCTGGGAGACGACCATCACGTAGAGCAGCGCGGGTGTCGGCGCCTGGCGCAGGAGCAGCAGCGCCGCGTAGCAGATGGCGAAGCCCAGGCTGCCGACCGTCCAGACCCACTCGCGGCCGATGCGGTCGGACACGTGGCCCAGGGCGATCTGGCCCGGGATGCCGGCCAGGCTCACGAACCCCAGCGCCCAGGCGGCGTCGCCGGGGCTGAAGCCGATCTCGACGAGGTACTTCGTCTGGTGCACCTGCACGGCGTACCAGGCGAACAGGCCGGTCGAGTAGCCGGCGGCGATCCACCAGAACCGCGCCGTCCGCATGGCGCGGGCCAGCGTCCAGTCGACGGCGACCCACGCAGGATCGACCACGTTCGAGGCGGCGCGGCCGGCAGCACCGTCGCGCGCCCTGCGGTCGCCGTCGGGCTCGAGCCCGAGGTCCTCCGGCCGCCGCTCGAGCAGCAGGTTCAGCGGCGCCAGCAGCAGGAGCACGAGCAGCCCGAGCGCCCAGCACGCCGCGCGCCAGCCGGCGCGCGCGATCATCGACTGCACCCACGGCAGCAGGACGACCGAGCCCACGCCCACGCCGGCGAAGACCAGGCTCATGGCCAGGCCCCGCCGGCGCACGAACCAGTTCGGCAGGAAGAGCGACTGGCCGGTGTAGGCCATGCACACGCTGCCGCCGCCGACCAGCACGCCGAGCGTCGCGTAGAGGTGCCACGGCTGCGCGATCAGCGTGGCCAGGAGCAGGCCGGCGCCCACCAGGACCACGCCCATCTCCATGACGACGCGCGGTCCCCGGCGGTCCATCAGGCGGCCGAGCGACGGGCTCAGCGCCGCCGACACCAGGAACCCGAAGGAGAACGCGCCGGCGGTGACGCCGCGCTCCCAGCCGAACTCGTCGAGGATCGGCGGGAACAGGAGCGAGAACGCCGTGCGCGCGTTGACCCCGACCGCCATCGTGACGAAGGCGACGGCGACGACGACCCAGCCGTAGAAGAACGGCAGCCGCGCGGCGACGGTCGCGAGGGTCGAGGGCACGCTACGCGGAGCGCGGGATCAGGTTCAGCGGAGGCTCGCCCCGCGAGACCCGATGGACGTTGTCCGCGATGACGGCCGCCCGGGCCCGCAGCATGCCGTCCGTCCAGCCGGAGACGTGGGGCGTCATGAGCACGTTGGGCAGCTCGTGGAACGGGCGCCGCGCGGGCCGCGTGGCGCCGGGACCGGCCGGGTAGCGGTACCAGACGTCCAGCGCCGCGCCGGCGAGGCGCCGCTCGGCGAGCGCGGCGTGGAGCGCGTCCTCGTCGACGATCTCGGCGCGCGCCACGTTCACGAGGAACGCCGTGGGCTTCATGCGGGCGAGCCGGGCCGCGCCCAGCAGGCCGCGCGTCTGCGCGGTCAGCGGCAGCGTGATGGCGAGGTAGTCGGCGCGCGCCAGCACGTCGTCCAGGGCCTCCGGGCCGCGGACGGTGGCGGGCTCACGCTCGCCGGGCGCCACGCTCCGCCGGATGGCGAGCACCGTCATGTCGAGCGCGCGCGCCCGCCGCGCGAGCGCCTGGCCGATCCGGCCGTAGCCGAGGATGCCGAGCGTCGCGCCGGCCAGCTCCGGCCACGGAGCCGGCGGCTCGGCGTCGACGGCCCACTGGCTCTCCCACACGCCGCGGCGCAGCGAGGCGTCCAGGCGGCCGTACTGCCGCGCCAGCGCCAGCATGGCGCCGACGATGTACTCGGCGATGCCCGTCTCGTGGCCGTAGGCGTTGGCGAGCGCGGCCCCGGGCGGCAGCGCCGCGCGGTCGATGCGGTCGAGGCCCGCCCCGGGCACCTGCACCAGGGCGAGCCGCCGGGCGGCATCGGCCATCTCTCGGGTGAACGCCATGCTGACGAGCACGTCCAGGTCGCCCATGTGCCCCACGACGCCGGGTTCGTCGGTCACGACGATGTCGCAGTCCGGCGGGAGGAGCGCCCCGACCGGTGGCGCCAGGCGGGCGGCGAAGGTGCCGGCGAAGGCGATGCGCAGGGTGGTCATGTCCGTCACGCTGCCGTCACGCGGCGCGTGAGGCAATTCCCTGCCAGGGAATCGGCGAGCGGGGCCAGGGCGGGACCGATCAGGCCGGCTGCGGCACTGGCCGCGCCCAGTCGTGGAAGAGCCGGGCGGTGGGCTCGTCCGCCGGGAAGAAGCTCTCGATGCGGATCTCCTGCAGGGTCACGTCATGCGGGGTGCCGAGGGTGGCGATCGTCGTGAAGAGCCGCAGCGAGGCGTCGCCCCGGCGGAAGTGGATCTCGAGCACCGGCGCCTCGGGCTCCGCCGGCGGCGGCACCTGCGAGAGGGCCGGAACGCCGGGGACCGCGAGCAGCCGTGCGAGCAGCGCCGCGGTCTCCTCGGTGCCGTCGGCGATCGCGTCCGCCTGGACACCGCGCAGGAAGTAGAGCGCGACCTCCTCCCAGTTGGCGATGAACGGGCGGAGACCGTCTGGGGACACGAGCGCGACGGCGAGGTTGACCGGCTCCGCAGGCGCCGAGGCGGCCGGCGCGGGTCCGGTGAGGAATTCGGTCAACCGGGCGGCGCCGGTGTTGGCGCGCAGCAGCGTCCAGCGGCGGTCGACGACGAAGGCCGGATACGGCTCCTGCTGGGCGAGCATGTGGTCGAGCGCGCTGCTCACCCGATGCAGCGCCGGCGCGCCGAGGTCGCTCTCGCGCCACGCCGGCGCGTAGCCGGCGGCGAGCAGCAGGGCGTTCTGCTGGCGGAGCGGCAGGTCGAGCGCCGCGGCCAGGCGCAGCACCATGTCGCGGCTCGGCGCCGCGCGCCCGGATTCGAGGAAGCTCAGGTGACGCTGCGTGGTCGCCGCCGCGCCGGCCAGGTCGAGCTGCGAGAAGCCCCGGCGCTCGCGCCACCAGCGCAGGCGCGCCCCGAAGTGCATCACGGTCCCCGTCCGCGACGTCGACGTCATCGATGGAGGACTATAGCAGCCTCACGGCAGCCGGAAGAGCCGCCGCGGATTCGCCTCGGCGATGCGCTCGATGTCGCCGGCCGTGAACCCCGCGGCGCGCAGGCTCGCCAGCGGGTCGTGGTCGGCGGGCGGGAAGCCGTCGTCGCTGCCGACGACGAGCCGGTCGATACCGACGCGGTCGGCCAGGTATCGCAGCGCGCGGGCGTCGTGGAGGATCGTGTCGTAGTGCAGCCGGCCGAGGTACGCCGACGGCGGCGTCGCCGCCGCGATGCCGGCCGCGGCGCGCTCGCTCCGGGCGAACATGACGTCGAAGCGGCCGATCAGGTAGGGCAGCGTGCCGCCCCCGTGGGACAGCACGAGCTGGAGTCCCGGGAAGCGGTCGAGCACGCCGCTGCCGATGAGGGAGCCGACGCACAGCGTGGTGTCGTGCGCGTACTGCACGATCGTGTTCAGCGCGTAGCGCCGGGTGCGCGGCGTCGGCGTCGGCTGCACGGGATGCAGGAAGACGGGCACGCCGAGGCCGACGGCGGCCGCCCAGTACTCGTCGAGCGGGAGCTCGCCGAGGTTCACGCCCTCCACGTTGGTGGAGGCGACGGCGCCCACGGCGCCCAGGTGCTTCACCGCGAACTCGAGCTCGCCGGCGGCGGCGGCGGCGTCGCGGAGGTATCCCGACGCCAGCACGGAGAAGTGGCCGGGATGCCCGGCGGCGAACTCCGCGAGCGTCTCGTTCAGCAGCCGGTGCCAGGCCACACCGGGCCCGGGGTCGAGCCCGTGGCCGTGCATGTCGGTCCACGTCGAGAGGAGCTGCCGGTCGATGCCGCAGGCCGCCATGCCGGCCAGCCGGCGCGCCGGCTCCTCGACCAGCTTGGCGAAGAACGGCCGCAGCGTGAGGCCGTGGGCGAACTGCAGCGCATGGCAGGCGGGCTCGGTCTCGACGACCGAGACGCCGTGACGCGCGCCCTCGCGCCGCAGACGCTCCAGGAGGCCCGGCGGCACGTAGTGGGCGTGGACGTCGATCGGCATCGTGCCCTCCGGTCGCTCAGCGCGATGGGCCGGCGTCGGCCATCAGGCGGGCGAGCCTGGGCGGCGAGAGCGGCAGCTCGCGCACGACCGCGCCCGTCGGGGCGATGGCCGCCGCCACCGCGTTGGCGGCGGCGGCGCCGGTGGCCACGATGCCGCCCTCGCCGGCGCCCTTGGCTCCGAGCGGGTTCGAGGCCGACGGCGAGTCCTCGAGCGTGATGCCCTCGACGCAGGGAAAGTCCGCGGCCGTGGGGAGCGCGTAGTCGGCCAGCGTGCCGGTCAGCAGCTGTCCGGCGTCGTCGTAGACCAGCTCCTCGAGGAAGGCGCCGCTCAGGCCCTGCACGGCGGCGCCCAGCGCCTGGCCGTGCACGAGCGCCGGGTTGATGGCCCGGCCGACGTCCTCCACGCTCACCAGGCGCAGCACGTCGGTGGCGCCGGTCTCGGGGTCGACGGCGACGTGGGCGACGTGCGCCCCGTACGTGTACGTCAGCGCCGTGGTCGTGAACTTGCCGACCGCCTCCAGCGCCGCCGCGGCCTCGCCGCCGGTCGCGGCCTCGGCGGCCATCGCGGCGAGCCCGAGGACGGGACCGTCGCCGCCGTCGCGGAGGTAGACGTCGCCGCCCCGGCACTCCAGGGCCCGTTCCGGCAGCCCGCTGCGCCGCGCGGCGAGGGCGACGAGCTGGGACTTCAGGACGGCGGCCGCCGCCGCCACGGCGCTGCCGCCCACCACGACGGCGCGGCTGTGGTAGGTGCCCCAGGCCTCGGGCACCAGCCCGGTGCTGCCGTGGAACACGGCGATCCAGCCGAAGGGGACGTCGAGCTCGTCGGCGAGGATCTGGGCCAGCACCGTCTCGTGGCCCTGCCCGGAGGAGGCGCAGCCGCTGTAGAGCTCGACGCGCCCCGGACCGCGCACGACGATGCGCGCGGTCTCCGCCGGGCCGGCCCCGCTCGACTCGACGAAGCCGCCGATGCCGACGCCGCGGCGCTTGCCCTCCACGAGCCGGCCGTTGTCCTCGGCGAGTCGGTCGTAGTCCGCGGCCGCGAGCGCCCGGCGCAGCGCGGCCGCGTAGTCGCCACCGTCGTACCGGCCGGGGGCCTCGTAGGGCACCAGGGCGCCGATGGGCCACGGCAGCTCGGCCGGCGCGATCAGGTTGCGCAGCCGTACCTCGGCGGGGTCCAGCCCGAGGTCGGCGGCCATGAGATCGAGCAGGCGCTCGCGGAAGAAGTTGGCCTCGAAGCGGCCGGGGCCGCGGTACGTCCCCGCCGGCGTCTTGTTCGTCACGACCGCGCGCACCTCGCAGGCGAAGTGGGGGATGCGGTACGGACCCGGCAGGAACTGCGCCGCCTTCGCCGGCACCACCCCGCCGTTCGTGCGCACGTAGGCGCCCATGTCGGCGAGCAGGTGGCCGCGCAGCCCGAGGATGGTGCCGTCCTCGCGCGCGGCGATCTCGAGCTCGCACTCGAGCTGGCGGGAGTGGTTGGTGGCCACGAAGCTCTCGCGCCGATCCTCGATCCACTTCACGGGCCGGCCCAGGCGCATCGCGGCGAGCGGGATCAGCAGGTCCTCGGGGTAGAGCTCGCCGCGCACGCCGACGGAGCCGCCCACGTCGACCTCGACCAGCTCGATGCCGGCCTCGTCGAGCCCCAGCATCCGCGCCAGCGCCCGGCGGTTGAAGTGCGTCACCTTGGTGGCGCCGAGCACGGTGAGCCGGCCGGCGGCGGCCTCCCAGCGGGCGACCAGTCCGCGCGTCTCCAGCGGCACGCCGCTGTGGCGCTGGCAGCGGAACGTCTCGCGGCGCGTGTAGGCGGCGGCCGAGAACGCGGTGTCGGGGTCGCCGCGGCTCACGCGGTAGGCCGTCGCGACGTTGGTGCCGGCCGCCTGGTGGACGAGCACTCGATCGGCGGCGGCCTCGAGGGGGTCGACGACGGCCGGCAGGGGCTCGTAGTCGACGGCGACGCGCGCGGCCGCGTCCTCGGCGGGCGCCCGGTCCTCCGCCACGACGAGCGCCAGCGGCTCGCCCACGTGCCGGACGCGGTCGCGCGCGAGCGGCCACTGCAGGTAGCGCTCGAAGCCGGCCAGCGGCGCGAGCCGGATGGGGATGGGCCCACCCAGGCCTTCCAGGTCGCCGGCGGTCAGGACGCCGAGCACGCCGGGCGCCCGGCGGGCGGGCGCGACGTCCAGGCGCGCCACGCGCGCGTGAGCCCGGGCGCTCCGCACGACGACGGCATGCATCAGGGCCGGGTCGAGCACGTCGCCCACGTAGCGCCCGCGGCCGGTGACGAAGCGCAGGTCCTCGGTGCGGCGCACGGCGGCGCCGACGAGGCGCGCGCGGGCGCCGGGCGGCGGGGACGGGTGTACCGGATGCACGTTCACGCGTACAATCGACGCCGGCAACGCTAGCACGCGACGAGGTGGCTCATGGACCTGCAGCTCGAGGGGAAGGTGGCGCTGGTGACGGGCGGCAGCCTCGGCATCGGCAAGGGCATCGCCCGCGCGCTCGCGCGCGAGGGTGTCGACGTGGCGATCTGCGCGCGCCGCAAGGAGGTGCTGGAGGCGGCGGCGGAGGAGTTGCGGCGCGAGTCCGGGCGGAAGGTGCTGGCGATCCCGGCCGACCTCACGCGCGCCCAGGACGCCGAGGCCTTCGTGCAGGGCGCGGCGCGGCACTTCGGCCGCATCGACATCCTGGTCAACAACGCGGGCTCGGCGCCGGGCGGTGTCCTGGAGAGCCTGGACGAGGACGGCTGGATGCAGGGCCTGCAGCTCAAGTTCATGGGCTACGTGCGCTGCCTGAGGCACGCGCTGCCCATCATGAAGCGCCAGGGCGGCGGGCGCGTCGTGAACCTGATCGGCAACGACGGCGTGAAGGAGTCCTACTGGGAGATCGTGCCCGGCGCCTGCAACGCCGCCGGCCAGAACCTCACCAAGGCCCTGGCCGGGCAGTACGGCCGCTTCAACATCTCCTTCGTCGCCGTCAACCCCGGGCCCGTGCGCACCGAGCGCTGGGAGGGCCTGGTGCGGGCCATGGCCCGCGACATGAAGCTCGCCTACGAGGAGGCCGACCGCCTGGCCCCGCGGAGCATCCCGCTGGGCCGCATCGCCGAGGTCGAGGAGGTCGCCAACCTCGTCGCCTACCTGGCCTCGCCGCTGGCCCACTTCGTCAACGGCACCATGATCGAGATCGACGGCGGCCAGCAGAAGCCGCTCATGGACGCCGCGCGCGGGTAGGCGCGTGGTGACGTCGGCCGGCCTCATTCGCGGCCGGCGGCCAGCGCCTCGGCCGCGGCGCGGGCGAGGCCGACCTTCTCGCCGGCCTCCAGGATCTCCTGCCACGTGGCCGCGTCGATGGCGATGCCCGAACGAGACCGCTCGGCGCGCGCCAGGCGCTCGGGATCGCCGGGCACCAGCACCGGGGCGGCCGGGTCGGCCGGGGGCGAGGCCTTGACGTAGTCGACGAAGCCGTCGATCTCGCGGTGGAGCCACTCGAGGCCGGCCAGGCGAGCGGGGTCGACGACGATCGTGAACATGTTGTTGATGACGCCGCCCAGCCGCGCGTTGCCCGGCTGGATCGTGGGGCCGCCGGAGAGCGCGCCGGCCAGCAGCTCGGTCATCACCGCCAGGGCGTAGCCCTTGTGCTCGCCGAAGGGCAGCAGCGCCCCGTGCGGCTCGCGGTACATCACGCCGGGATCGCGCGTGGGCCGGCCCTTGTCGTCGATGAGCGCGCCCTCCGGGGCCAGGTGGCCCTCGTTGCGCGCCACCCGCACCTTGCCCATGGCGATCTTGCTCGTGGCCATGTCGAGCAGCAGCGGGGGCTGCCGGTCGGTCCCCGGCATGGCGATGCACACCGGGTTGGTGACGAAGCGGGCGTCGGTGCCGCGGAAGGGCGCCACGGTCGCCCGGTGGTCCGTGACGTTGACGAAGTGCAGCGACACCAGACCGGCGGCGATGGCCAGCTCGCCGTAGGCGCCGACGCGGCCGATGTGATGGGAGTTCGCGAGCGTCATGGCGACGACGCCGGTGCGGCGGCAGCGCTCGATGGCCGCGGCCATGGCCTCGCCGCCCATCGACCGGCCGTAGCCGCGGCCGCCGTCGAACATGAGGATGGCGCCGTCGTCCTTCACGACCTTGACGCGCGCGTTGGGCACGACCAGGCCCATCTGCAGGTGGCGCACGTACGTCGGGATCATGCCCACGCCGTGGCTGTCGTGGCCCATGAGGTTGGCCTGCACCAGGTGGTCGGCGACGAGGTCGGCCTCGGCGGCGGAGCAGCCCCCGGAGGTCAGGATCGCGCTGGTCACGCGGCGCAGCCGGTCGGCGGTCAAGAGCACGGGCGAGTCCTCCTGGCTGATTCGGGTGCCTGTCCCGGTGATCGTTCCAGAGGCGCGCCACGGCGGCGCCGGGGCGCGCCGAACGTCCGGGGTGTGGGGGGCATGGGGGGCCCCCCACGTCGGCGGCCGAGAATGGTCACGGCGCAGTAGTGCACCACGCGGCGGGGCCGGGGGCAAGCCCGCTCAGCCGGCGGGCGCCGGGCGGGCGCCGGCCGCGATGAGCGCCTCGTAGATCTCCAGCGACAGGCGGGCGAACGCCGGCGAGCCCCGCGTCTCCACGGTGCGCGGGCGTGGCAGGTCCACGGCGAAGACGCGGGCCACCCGGCCGGGGCGCGGGGTCATGAGCACGACGCGGTCGGCGAGGAAGGCGGCCTCCGGGATCGAGTGCGTCACGAAGAGCACGGTCTTGCGCGCGGGGGCGCCCTCGCCCCACACGCGCAGCAGCTCGAGGTTCATCTCGTCGCGCGTCATGGCGTCGAGCGCGCCGAACGGCTCGTCCATCAGGAGCAGCGGCGGATCGAGCAGGAGGGCGCGGCACAGGGCGGCCCGCTGCTGCATGCCGCCCGAGAGCTCGCGCGGCAGCTTGTCGGCGAACTCGCCGAGGCCCACCAGGGCCAGCAGCTCGCGGGCGCGCTGCGTGTGACGGCGCGGGTCGTGGCCGGCCAGCTCGGCGGGCAGCAGCACGTTGTCGAGGACGGTGCGCCAGCGGAGCAGCACCGGCTGCTGGAAGACCATGCCGAGGTCGGCGATCGGTCGCGTCACCGGCCGGCCGGCCACCCGCACGGTGCCGGCGGTGGCCTGCCGCAGCCCGGCGACGAGGCGCAGGACGGTCGACTTGCCGCAGCCCGAGGGGCCGACCAGGGCGCAGAGCTCGCCGCGCCCCACCGAGAACGTGATGTCGCGCACGGCCTCGACCGGGCCCGAGTCGGGACGGTACACCATGCCGACATGCTCGAGGACGATCAACGCCCGGGCGGCTCGACCCTGGTCAGGAACTCGTTGGTGAAGACCTCGTCGCAGGCCACCTTGCGCGGCAGGCCCGGCATGTAGGCGTTGATCACCTGGACGGTGCGGCACATCTTGGCGCGGTCCATCCAGCCGATGCCGTGCCGGGCGTACCGCTCGGTGCGCATGAGCTCGAGGCCGAGCAGGAGGTTGGGCTCGATGATGCCGACGTCGATGTCGGGCACGCGCTTCTTGAAGATCGCCAGCGCCGCCTTCGGGTCGGCCATGACGTCGCGCCAGCCCATGTAGGAGGCGGCCAGGAAGTCGCGCAGCGCCGGCTGGCGCTCGCCGAGGGTCTTCTCGCCGGCGATGATCGACATCGAGTAGGTGTCGAAGCCGTGCTGGCTCCACGGCATGCGGACCAGGTTGTCCTTGCCGACGGCCTTCTCCCAGAAGGGCGCCCCGGTGGTGTAGTCGGGCACGGCGTCGACGCGCTTCTCGCTGAGGGCCACGAACTTCGCGGCCGGCTCGATGGTGAGCCACGTCACCTTGCTCTCGTCGATGCCGTTCAGCTTCGCGAAGGCCGGGAAGAGCTGGCGCTGGGCGTCGCCGGGCGGCGCGGCCAGCGTCTTGCCCTCGAGGTCCCTGGGCTTCGCGATGCCGGTGTCCTTGCGCGTCCAGATGTTGAGCGGCGTCAGGTCGAAGACGGCGCCGACCATCCGGATCTTCGCGCCCTGGGCCACGCGCGGGATGACGACGACGGCGTCGGCCAGGCCGATGTCGGCGCGGCCCGTGTCGACCTTGGCGATGGAGTCGCCGGAGCCCTTGGAGTTCTGCAATTCCACGTCGAGCCCCCGGGCCTTGTAGTAGCCCTTGTCCAGGGCCACCCAGTAGGCGGCGTGATCGCCGACGGCGAACCAGTTCAGGGCGAAGACGATCTTCTGCGGCGCCTGGGCCCGGGCGCTGCCCAGGGCGAGGGCGGCCAGGAGCGCGGCGGCGGCGACGGCGAGCGACGGGCGACCCATGACGCCCTCCTTCCGGCTCACGTCGTGTCGGCCCACGGCGCCCACCGGCGTGCGGCGAGACCGACGGCGCCGTAGAGCGCCAGGCCCACGACGGAGATCCACACCAGGGCGGCGAAGGCCACCGGGGTGTTGAGGTTGGTCTGCGCGTTGACGATGACCATGCCGAGGCCGGCCTGCGAGGCCACGAACTCCCCGACCACGGCGCCGACGACGGCCGCCGTCGCCGTGACCTTGAGCGCCGACAGCACGTAGGGCAGGGCGTTGGGCAGGCGGATCTTGAGGAACACCTTCCAGGTCGGCGCGCCGAAGACGCGGCCGAGGTCGAGCAGCTCCTCGTCCACCTGCGTGAGGCCCGCGGCCGTGTTGATGACCACGGGGAAGAACCCGATCAGCGCGGCGATGAGCATGTTCGGGACCACGCCGTAGCCCATCCAGAGCAGGAACAGCGGGGCGACGGCCACCTTGGGCAGCGTGTTGACGAACACGAGGAACGGCACCAGCGCCCGCGCGACGGTCCGCGACCACGCGATGGCGATGCCCAGCGCCACGCCGCCGGCGCCGGCCACCGCGAAGCCGCCGAGGATCTCGAGGGTGGTGACGGTCAGGTGCGTGGGCCACGGCACGGCGCCGCCGAGCGCGGCGCGCACGACGCTGGCCGGGGTCGGCAGCAGGTACTCGCGGATGCCGAGCACGGGGCCGGCGGCCTGCCAGGCCAGCAGGAGGAGGCCGAAGAGCGCCAGCGAGGGCCCGTGGCGCCGGAGCGCGAGCGCGCCCACTACGCGATCGCCCCGGCCCGGCGCAGCGATGCCAGCCGGTCGGCGTCGTAGTCGAGGAGCCGGCCCAGCACCTCGTCGGTGTGCTGGCCAGGCGTCGGCACCGGGCCGATGCGCCCCGGCGTCCTCGAGAACTTGATCGTCGGCCCCGGCAGGTACATCTCGCCGGCCACGGCGTCCTCCATCTTCACGAGCATCTGCCGCTCCCACAGGTGCGGGTCGCTCGCGACCTCGGGAATGGTGCGCACGGGGCCGCAGGGGATGCCGGCGGCCTCGAGGGTCCGGCACACCTCGGCCGTCGACCGTGCCGCCGCCCACGCCTCGACGAGCGCGCGGCGCCGGTCGCCGCCGCTGCTGCCGGCCAGCGGCGTGTCGTCGGCCTCGCCGCCGACGATCGCCGTGAGCCGCGCCGCCATCTCGCGGCCGGCGGCGCTGATCACGACCCAGCCGTCCTTCGTCCGGTAGGGCGGCCGGCCGCCCTCGCCGCCCTGCTGGCCGGTGGCCAGGTAGTAGGCCGTCGGGATCTCCACCATCGTCAGCGCGGAATCGAGCAGGCAGACGTCGACCACCTGCCCCTCGCCGGTGCGCTCGCGGTGGCGGAGCGCCGCCAGCGTGCCGATCGTGGCGTGCAGCGCCGTGTACCGGTCGACCACGGACGACGCGGTGCCGACGGGGCGCCCCTCGGTCTGGCCGGTGAGCGCCATGAGCCCGCCCATCGCCTGACCGAGCGGATCGAACGCCGGGCGGTCGCGGTAAGGCCCGTGCTGCCCGAACCCCGACACGGAGGTGAGGACGATGCCGGGGTTCAGCTCGCGCAGCCGCTCGTAGGCGAAGCCCATCGCGGCCATCACCCCGGGCCGGAAGTTCTCCAGCACGACGTCGGCCTTCGGCACCAGCGCGGCGAGGACCTCCTTGCCCCGTGGATGGCGCAGGTCCAGACAGACGCTCTTCTTGCCGCGGTTGTAGACCGAGAAGTAGACGCTCTGCCCGCGCACCATCGGCGGATGGCGCCGCGTCTCCTCGCCACCCGGCGGCTCGATCTTGATGACCTCGGCGCCCATGTCGGACAGCAGCATGCCGCCGCGCGGTCCGGCCTGGAACCGCGCCAGCTCGAGGACCCGGACGCCGTCGAGGCACCCCGTCATGGCGTCGGGCAGGAGTATACATTTTCGGTGAGGGACGCGGGCCGGGCCGGGCTATAACCGAAGAAGGGAGATGCTCCGGATGGCCACGCGTGCCCGGTTCACCCCTGTCGTCGGCCTGGCCCTCCTGCTGGGGCTCGCCGGCTCCGCCGCCGCGGATTCCTTCGTCGCCAAGGACTTCGATCAGCTCGTGGCCGAGGCCGAGGAGATCTTCGTCGGCACGCTGGTCTCCTCGTCCTCATCGCGCCTGGCGACCGGCGCCGTCGTCAGCGATCTGCTCTTCGCCGACGTCGAGGTCGTCAAGGGCCCGCCGTCGAGCCAGCCGAGGACGATCCGCGTCCTCGGCGGCACCATCGGGGATCTCAGCCTCAAGGTCGGCGGCATCCCCGACTTCGTCAACGGCCGCCGGTACGTCCTGTTCTCGAAGGGCAACGGGCGTGCGGTGTTCCCGTTCGTGGGCGGTACGCGAGGCGTCTTCCGGGTCGCGCGCGACGCCGCGAGCGGCGCCGACCTGGTCTTCGACGCCAGCGGCAACCCGGTGTCGGGGCTGCCGCCGGCGGCGGCGCCCGGCGGGCGCGCCTCGGTCGCCGACGGCGCCGGGCCGGCGCCCGTCCGCCTCGACGTCTTCCTCCACGCCGTCCGGGACCGCCTGCCCCGGTGAGGCGCCCGGCGCGGCTGTGCCCCGGCAGTCGCGCCTGGTGGTCGGTGGCGGTGGTCGCCGTGCTGGTGAGCGCGTGGTCGGACACGACCCGCGCGTTCGTCCTCCGCCCGGACCCGCCCGGCCGCCGCCTGGCGATGAACCTCAACCTGCAGCCGACGACGACCTTCCAGACGCGCGGATACGGCTTCACGACGTGGAACGCGCTCGCCGCGGCGGCGCTCGCCGAGTGGAACGCCGTGGGCATCGGCTCGCCGCCCGACCCCCAGTTCTTCAGCGTCCGCGCCCCGACGGTGAGCAGCAACCCGTGCGCGCCCAGCCCGGACGGGGTGAACGAGGTCCGGTTCGCGGCGACGGTCTGCGGGCTGTCGTGGGACGACGCCATCGGGGTGACGCTGACGTGGTCCATCGCCGGCCGGGTGATCGAGGCCGACGTGCTGTTCAAGACGCCGCTGACGCTCGACGCCTATCCCGGCCCCGTGGTCGGGGCGAACGGCGATGTCCTCTACGATTTCTACCGGCTGGCGCTGCACGAGTTCGGGCACGCCGCCGGACTGCTGCATCCCAACCTGGACGGCGGTCAGAGCGTCGTCGCGGTCATGAACTCCGGCAACCAGGTGCCCGGCGGGCCGCAGAGCGCCGTCGACCATCTGCAGCCCGACGACGTCGGCGGGGCCCGCGCCATCGCGTGGAGCGGCGGCGCGCTGCTGGCCGCCGTCCTGCCGAGCAGCCGCTCCGTGCGCACCGGCGTCCCCGCCACCGCCTTCGCGACGATCATCAACATCGGATCGGTGACGGCCACCCAGTGCTCGATCTCGCCGTCGACGAGCCTGGCCGCGAGTTTCCAGTACCAGACGACGGATCCCGCCACGAACGCGCTCACGGGGACGCTCGACACCCCGGTCAGCATCCCGCCGGGAGCGGCCCAGACCTTCGTCTTCGCCTTCACGCCCACGGCGGCGTTCGCGCCCACGGACACGATGCTCGATTTCGCCTGCGCGAACGTCGGCCCGGCGGCCACCTTCGTCGGCCTCAACACGCTGCTGCTGTCGGCCTCCACCACGCCGATCCCCGACATCGTGGCGCTCGCCGCCACGCTGGCCAACGACGGCATCGTGGACGTCCTCGGCGTGCGCGGCAGCGGCCTGTTCGCGGTGGCCACCGTCAACGTGGGCGCCGGCGGCGTCATCACGGCGTCGGCGGACACCGGCGGCGTGCCGCTGCCCATCGCCATCTCCGTCTGCCAGACCGATCCCGCCACCGGCGTGTGCCTGGGCCCCCAGGCGGCCTCGGTGACGACGACGATCGGCGCCGGCGAGACGCCGACCTTCGGGGTGTTCGTCGCCGGCACCGGCCACGTCCCCTTCGCGCCGGCCGCCAACCGGATCTACGTCCGCTTCAGGGACTCCGACGGCGTCACCCGCGGCGCCACGAGCGTGGCCGTCCGCACGCGCTGAGCCGCGGCTCACCCGAGCCCGATCGCGCGGGCGACCGTCTCCAGGTGGTGCCGGGCGTCGCCGAAGTCCAGCGACGCGGCGTGGATCCGCTTGTGCAGCAGGTGCAGCGGGTGCTCCTCGCAGTAGCCGATGGCGCCGAGGACCTGGTGGCCGCGCCGGGCGACGGCCAGGCAGGCCTCCGCGGCGTGGGCCTTGGCCATGGCGATGGCGGTGCCGGCGGGCAGCCCTTCGGCGGCCCGCCAGGCGGCGAGGTGGAGCAGGCCGCGGGCGGTGTCGACGTCGCGCACCAGGTCGGCGCACGCGTGCTGGATGGCCTGGTAGGCGCCGATCGGACGCCCGCCCTGCACGCGCGTCCGGGCGTGCTCGACCACGATGTCGAGCACACGCCGTGCGCCGCCGACCATCTCGGCGGTGCGCGCGAGCGCGCCGGCCTCGAGCGCGGGGACCAGCAGCGCGCCGGCCTGCCCGCGCGCGCCCAGCCGGTCCGCGGCGCTCACCTCCACGCCGTCGAAGACGACCTCGAACAGCTTCTCGCCGCTCATCGCGTCGAGCGGCAGGCGGCGGAGGCCGGGCCGGTCGGACGGCACCAGGAGCAGGCTCGGCGCCTCGCCGGCCGCCTCGCGCACGACGACGGCGAGCACGTCGGCGACGTGGGCGTCCTTGACGAGCAGCTTGCGGCCCGTGAGCCGGCCGGGCACGCGGCACACCAGCGCGACGTCGTCGGTGTCGCCCGCGCCGCCCTCCTCGGCCAGCGCCAGCGTGGCGATCCGATCGCCGGCGGCCAGGGCGGGGAGCAGCCGCGTCCGTTGATCCGCGCTGCCCGCGGCGACGAGCAGCGAGGTGACGGCCACCGCGCTGACGACGAAGGGACCGGCCAGGTTCGCGTAGCCCATCTCCTCCACGAGCAGCGCGACGTCGAGCAGCGTGCCGCCGCTGCCGCCGTGCTCCGGGGGCACCAGCAGCCCCGGCCAGCCGAGCTCGGCCATGCGGCGCCACAGCGTCCGGTCGAAGCCGTCGGCGTCGAGGGCCCACGCCTGCACCCGCTCCGGCGGGCAGTGGCGACGCAGGAACTCGCGGGCGGTGGAGACCAGCAGACGCTGCGCGGGCGAGGGCGTGACGTCCATCAGCGGCCCCGAGCGTCGGGCAGCCCGAGGCCACGCACGGCGATCGTCGTGCGCAGCACCTCGGCGGTGCCGCCGGCGATGGTGTGGCCCAGGCTCGTCTGGTAGAGGTGGGCGAGCTCTCCCCCGAGCCGCGCCCGCGGCGACCCCGGGCGGAGCGGGGCCCAGGGCCCGAGCAGGTCCATGCCCAGGCGCGCCACCTTCTGGCCCGTCTCGTCCGCCAGCACCTTGGCGACGGCCGTCTCGTAGGTGATCGGCCGGCCGTCGCGCAGCAGGCACGCGGCGCGGTAGAAGAGCGTGCGCAGCGCCGCCACGTCGACGGCGGCGCCGGCCAGCCGCCGCCGCACCTCGGGATCGCGGGCCAGCGGCGCCCCGCGCACGAGCGTCTCGTTGGCGTAGGCGACCAGGCGCCGCAGCACGCGCTCGATGGCCGGCGCCTTGTAGAAGCGGCCCCAGAACCGGTCGGAGTCGAGGCCGTTCAGCAGCGCCACGAAGCCCTCGCCCTCGGGGCCCAGGCGCAGGCCCTCCGGCACGCGGACGTCGTCCAGGAACACCTCGTGGTGGTAGACGTCGCCGGTCAGGCTACGGATGGGCCGCACCTGCAGGCCGGGCGTGCCGCTGGGCACCACGAACATGCTGAAGCCGCGGCTGCGCCGGGCCTCGCGGCTGGTCCGCGCGAAGACGAGCCCGTGGGTGGAGATGCCGGCGTGGCTCGACCAGATCTTGTGGCCGCGGATGACGTAGTGGTCGCCGTCGCGGCGCGCCTCGGTCGTCAGGGCGAGCAGGTCGGAGCCGGCGCCGGGCTCGCTGTAGCCCTGCCAGAACGTCGCCTCGCCGCGCGCGATGGCCGGCAGCACCTCGCGGCGCAGCCGCTCGCTGCCGTACTCGATGATCGCGTCGGCGGTCTGCCAGCAGCCGGCCAGCGGGCCGAACGGCGCGCCGGCGAGGGCGAGCTCCTCCAGGAGCACGAGCTTGAAGAACATCGGCCGCTCCTGGCCGCCGTGGGCCTTCGGCCACGTCATGGCGAGCCAGCCGCGGTCGGCGAGCGCGCGCAGGAAGGCCCGGGAGTGCGCGCCCGACCCGTAGCCGGCGTCCGTGCCGTCCACGGGGAAGCGTTCGGGCGGATGCGCGGCCAGGAAGTCGCGGACCTCGGCGGCGAAGGCGTGCTCCTCGGCGCTGAAGGCGAAGTCCACGGGCCGGGTCAGGAGCCGCGGATGGCGTGGGCGAGGGTCGCCGCGTTCACCGGCTTCACCAGGTGCAGGTCGAAGCCGGCCTCGCGCGAGCGCTCGTGATCCTCGGGCTGCCCGTAGCCCGACACGGCCACCAGCGTCATGGTCGCGCCCACGTCGGTGGCGCGGAGCCGGCGGGCCAGCTCGTGGCCGTCGAGGCCGGGCAGCCCGATGTCGATGACGGCGGCGTCGGGCTTGAGCGTCACGGCCTGCTCGAGCCCGGCGAGGCCGTCGTCGGCCTCGTAGACCTCGTGGCCGTCGAGCTCGAGGAGCAGGCGCATCATCTCCCGCGCGTCGGGGCTGTCCTCCACGACGAGCACGCGCCGGGCCACGATGGCGGCGGGGCCCCGGTCGTGGGGCGCCGGGGCCGACGCCGGCGTCTCCAGCCGGGGCAGGCGGATGGTGAAGACGCTGCCTCGCCCGGGCCCCTCGCTGGCCGCCTCCACCGAGCCGCCGTGCATGTCCACCAGCCGCTTCACCAGCGTGAGCCCGATGCCGAGACCACCCTTCATGCGGTCCTTGGTCTGCTCGCCCTGCACGAACAGGTCGAACACGCGCGGCAGCAGCGCGGGCGCGATGCCGATCCCGGTGTCGGCCACGCGGATGACGGCGTCGCCGCCCTGGGCACGGACGCTGACGGTGACGCTGCCGCCGGGCGGCGTGTACTTCACGGCGTTGGTGAGGAGGTTCTCCAGCACCTGCAGCAGCCGCGTCTCGTCGGCGTTCACCCAGACGGGCTCCGCCTCCAGCCGCGCCACGTGCTGCTGCAGCGTGCCCGTGGACTCCAGCACGGTCCAGCAGCGGCGGGTGAGGTCGGCCACGTCGAGCGGCTGGCGCGAGAGGGCGATCTTGCCCGTGGTCACGCGGGCGACGTCGAGCAGGTCGTCCATGAGCTCGCGCAGGTGGCCGACCTGACGGGTGATGATGTCGCGGGCGCGCGCCGAGCGCGCGTCCTGGACGTCGATGCGGTTCATGACGGCGATGGCCGAGCTGATCGCCTCCAGCGGGTTGCGCAGCTCGTGGCCCAGCATGGCCAGGAACTGGTCCTTGGCGCGGTTGGCGGCCTCGGCCTCCTGGCGCGCGGCCCGCTCGTGGTGGAACAGCTGCGCGTTGCGGATGCCGACGGCGGCGTGGCTGGCCAGGGCCTGGAACAGCGCCTGCTCGCTGTCGGTCAGCGTGCGCGCCTCGGTCTCGTTCAGCGAGAGCGTGCCGATCACGACGTCGTCCACGATGAGCGGCGTGGCGACGACCAGGCGGTGGCGCAGCCGCTCGTGCCGGGCCCGGAGCGCGGGCGGCAGGGTGACGCGAGGGTCGGTCAGCACCGAGTCCGTCATGACGAGCTGGCGGCCGGCGATGGCGAGCCCCACGACGCCGGCGCCGGGCGGCAGCCGGTGCCCGGGGCGGGTGATGTTGTCGTCGCCGGCCACGGCCACCGCCACGGCGCTGCCGTCCGGCTCGAGCAGGCGCACCACGATGCTGCGCGCCTCGAACAGGCGCTGCACGGCGTCGGCGACGCGCTGGCTGGCGGCGATGGGCGTGGTGGTGTACGTCAGCGCGCGCGAGAGCAGGCGCAGCTCGTGGGCCTCGCGGCTCAGCCGCTCGGCCTCGGCGCGCCCGGCCTGCTCGCGGCGGCGCTGGCGGTCGAGGTCGTGCAGCGTGGTGGCCAGCCGCGACGCCGTGATGCCGACGACGACTGCGCAGAGCGCGAACAGCACCTCGGACAGGACCTGGGGCGCGTCGAGCGAGCCCGGGGTCTCGTACACGAGCATCGTGGTCGAGACCGCCGTGGCGACCAGCGCGGGCCGCCGGCCGCAGTACCAGGCCACCGCCAGCACCGTCATGAGCAGCGGCACGCCGGGGAGGCGGTCGAGGAGCGGCGTGGTGAGCCGGAGCGCCAGCATCACGCTCACCGGCCCCGTCACCGCGAGGAGGTAGGCGACGGGCGGGGTCCGCAGTACCTCGCGGATCATGGAGGGATCATAGCGCGAAGCGGTGCAGGGGGAACGCCGGTGGAACGATCCGGTCCACCCCGGCGCCGTCCCACCGCCAGGCCGGCACGCCGGCCCAGTAGTGCCGCGTGGCCTCGCGGGCGCGGGCGTACACCTCCTCCTCGTCCACGCGGGTGAGCCGGCCGCCGTCGACCAGCACCTTGCCGTCCACGACCACGGTGCGCACGTCGCGTCCGGTGCCGGCGTCCACCAGGGCCTTGATGGGGTCGGCGTAGACGCCGGCGCCCAGGTGCTCGAGGTCGATCACCAGGATGTCGGCCTTCGCGCCCGGGGCCAGGCGGCCCAGGTCGTCGCGACGCAGGAAGCGGCAGCCGCCGAGCGTGGCGGCGTTGAAGACGTCGCGCGGCTGGCCGGCCTGGTAGTTGCCGTCGGTGACCCTGGTGAGGATCGAGGCCCAGCGCAGCTCCGAGACGATGTCCATCGGATAGGTGTCGGTGCCGAGGGCGACGGTGACCCCGGCATCCACGCAGCGCTGGAACGAGTGCAGCGTCATGGCCATCTTCGCGTACTTGTACGGGCAGTGGCCCACGGTGGCGCCGCGCTCGGCGAGCACGCGCACGTCGTCGCCGAACGGATGGCGCGTCCACGGATGGGCGGTGGTGAAGACGCCGTGGCCGATCAGCGTGCGGTCGTCGAGGAAGCCGATGTCGGCCAGGAAGCGGATCGGCGTCCGCCGGTGCTCGTCCATGATGCGCTGGAACTCGATCAGGTTGCCGCCGGCGTGGGTGTGGATGGGCACGTCGAGCTCGCGGGCGGCGTCACGGCCGGCGCGCAGCAGCCCCTCGCTACACGTCTCCACCTGGGCGGCGTTCAGCATGCCGCGCAGCCGGCCCTGGGCCGCGCCGTCGAACTTCCGGACGAAGTCCACCGCCTCGCGCAGGCGCTCGCGGCCGACGGCCAGGTCCTCCTCGTAGGTCAGGCGCCCGTGGGCGTCCATGAACGTGTCGCGGTCGCGGAACGGCGGGCTGCCGTACACCCGCACGCCGAGGTCGTCGACCAGGCGGGCGTAGCCCTCCCAGTCGCCGCGCAGGCCGCCCACGTCGATGTTCGTCGTGGTGCCGTTCTTCAGCGTGTGGAGCAGGACGAAGGCGCGCAGGGCGGCGGCGGCGGCCGGCGGGGGCGGCGTCAGCCGGCCCTTCGCCGGCGCCGCGAAGCTCATGTAGTTGGCCGTCCGGTAGTCGCTCCGCGTCGTGTCGAGCAGCAGGTAGTCGCCGCCGCCCCCGGCCGGGTGGACGTGGGCGTTGATGAACCCGGGCGACACCAGCCGGCCGCGCGCGTCCATCCGGGCGTCGGCGGGGCCGGCGTAGCGCGGCCCGGCGTGCACGATGCGGTCGTCCTCGAAGACCACGCTGCCCTGCTCGTACACCTCGTGGCCCGTGCCGTTGAACGCGACGACCCAGCCGCCCTCGATGTGGGTTTTCATGGCGGGATTCTACGCCATGCTCGGGCGGGGCCGCCTGCACCGTGCTCGGGTCGCGCTCGGGGGTCTGCGCGCGAGCGATCCGCCGCGGGATCGCCGGCGACGGCCGCGTCATGCGGTGGCAGGCGATGACCCGGGACCAGGCGCGCCCTGGTGGCCTTCCTGCGCGCGCGGCCGCCCGTGCCGCCCGGTGCCGCCCCGCCCGCCCACCCGCGACGGCGAGGCCTCCACGTCCTGGCTCGACCCGAGCGCCCAGGCCGGGCGCCGGAGCGCCCGCCGCCGCCCCTGGCGTGACGCGCCCCCCGGCGCGCCTCGACGGCCGGCGACGCGATCGACGACGGCCATGCGCGGTCGCTGCACCGCGTGGGGCCGCCGGTGCACAGCGCGCTGTAATCCGTTCACGAACCGGGAGCCCGCCCGGCGCCGCAGCGCGCGAGGCGAGGCGGTCACGGCGGTGCAGAGAAGTGGCAACTCCTCGCCGAGGTCGGCAGGGGCGCCAGGGCCCGGGCGAGGGCCAACCCGCTGCAAATGCTGCGCGGCGGCCCGGGGGGCCGGATCGGGTACGGCTCTTGCGCAGCGGGGGATTTGCAAAGCCGTCGCCGGGCCGGCGGCCGCGAAGGAGGGCCTCGTCGATGAAGGCGGTGATCCTCGCCGGTGGCTTCGGCTCCCGGCTGTCCGAGGAGACCACGCTGCGCCCGAAGCCCATGGTGGAGATCGGCGGCAAGCCGATCCTGTGGCACATCATGAACATCTACGGGGCCGCCGGCGTCGAGGAGTTCGTCGTGGCCCTCGGCTACAAGGCCGAGGTCGTCAAGGCGTACTTCCTGAACTTCTACGCGCTCAACAACGACATCTCGGTCGACCTCGCCCGGGGCGCCACCGTGATCCACGACGGCAACCAGCCGAAGTGGAAGATCCACCTCGTCGACACCGGCCTGCACACGCAGACGGGTGGCCGCCTCAAGCGGCTGGACCGCTGGCTCGGGGACGACCCCGTCTTCTTCTTCACCTACGGCGATTGCGTGACCGACCTGAACGTCAACGCCGTGCTCGAGTTCCACCTCGCCCACGGCAAGCTCGCCACGATGACGACCGTGCTGGCGCCGGCGCGGTTCGGGCGCGTCACCTTCGAGGGCGACCACGTCGTCGAGTTCAACGAGAAGCCCCGCAGCGGCGAGGGGGCCATCAACGGCGGCTACTTCGTCCTCGACCGGAAGGTCATGGACTACATCGACGGCGACGACACCGTCTGGGAGCGGACCGCGCTCGAGCGCCTGGCCCACGACGGCCAGCTGGTCGGCTACCGCCACCTGGGCTTCTGGTCGTGCATGGACACGCTCAAGGAGAAGAACATGCTCGAGGAGCAGTGGAGCGCCGGCGCCGCGCCCTGGAAGGTGTGGGCCTGACGTGCGCGTCCTCGTGACCGGGGCCGACGGCTACATCGGCGCGCGGCTCGGGCCCTACCTCCGCGCCCGCGGTCACGAGGTGGTCGGGCTCGACACGGGGTTCTACGCCGACGGCTGGCTGCCGGTGGACGCCGCCGAGCCGCCGCCCTGCCTGCGCCGCGACGTGCGCCGGGTCGGCGACGACGCGCTGGGGGGCGTGGACGCCGTGGTGCACCTGGCCGAGCTCTCGAACGATCCCCTCGGCCAGCTCGACCCCGCGGTGACGCGGGACATCAACTACCGGGGCAGCCTGCGCCTGGCCCGCCGTTGCAAGGCGCTCGGCGTCCGCCGCTTCGTCTACAGCTCCTCCTGCAGCGTCTACGGGGCGGCCGCCGACGGCCCGCGGACGGAGACGTCGGCGACGGCCCCCCAGACGGCGTACGCCGAGTGCAAGCTGCTGGTGGAGCGCGGGCTCGCCGCCCTCGCCGACGAGCGGTTCTCGCCGACGATCCTGAGGAACGCCACGGCCTTCGGTCCCTCGCCCCGCATGCGGTTCGACCTCGTCCTCAACAACCTCGCCGCCTCGGCCTGGACCAGCGGCGAGATCCGCATGGTCAGCGACGGCACCCCGTGGCGGCCGCTCGTGCACGTGCTCGACATCTGCGAGGCGATGGCCATCGTGCTGGAGGCGCCGCGCGAGGTGGTCCACGGCGAGACGTTCAACGTGGGCGGCGACGGCCAGAACTACCGCGTGAAGGACATCGCCGAGACCGTGGCCGGGGCGCTGCCGGGCTGCCGGCTGGCGTTCGGGGCGGCCACCGGCGACCGCCGCAGCTACCGGGTGGCGTTCGAGAAGATCGAGCGACGCCTGGGATTCCGCTGCCGGCGCGACGCTCGCGCCGGCGCCCACGAGCTGCGGGCCTGGTTCGAGCGCCTGGGGCTGACGGCGGCCGACGTCGAGCGCCGGCCCTTCACGCGGCTCCGCCAGCTCGAGCACCTGCTGGCCACCGGCCAGCTCGACCGCCGGCTGCGCTGGCAGCCGGCGGCACGGGTCGCCGCCTAGCGGACGCGATGGCCCCCGCGTGCCGCCTGTGCGCCGCGCCCCTGCAGCACCAGGTGCTGGACCTGGGCGCGTCGCCGCTGGCCAACAGCTACCTGACGGTCGCCCAGCTCGGCCAGCCCGAGACGTTCTATCCGCTGCGCCTCTGGGTGTGCACGGCCTGCTGGCTCGTCCAGCTCGAGCAGGTCGAGAGCCCGGCGCGGATCTTCGGCGAGTACGCCTACTTCTCCTCGTACTCGCGCACGTGGCTCGAGCACGCCCGCCGCTACGCCGAGCGCATGATCGACGCCCGCCGCCTCGACGGCCGCCGCCTGGTGGTGGAGGTCGCCAGCAACGACGGCTACCTGCTGCAGTACTTCGCCGACCGCGGCATCCCGACGCTCGGCATCGAGCCGGCCGGCAACGTCGCCCGCGCGGCGCGGGCGCGCGGCATCCCGACGGTCGGCGAGTTCTTCGGCCGCGCGCTCGGCGAGCGGCTCGCGGCCGACGGCGTGCGGGCCGACGTGCTCGTCGCCAACAACGTGCTGGCCCACGTGCCGGCCCTGAACGACTTCGTGGCCGGCCTGGCCACCGTGCTGGCGCCGGGCGGCGTGCTGACCATCGAGGTGCCGCACCTGCTGCGGCTGTTGGCCGAGCACCAGTTCGACACCATCTATCACGAGCACCTCTCGTACTTCTCGGTGACGGCGGCCGACCGCCTGCTCGCCGCCCACGACCTCCTCCTCCTCGACGTCGAGGAGCTGCCCACGCACGGCGGCTCGCTGCGCCTGTGGGCGCGCCACGCGGGCGAGGACGCGCCGGGGCGGGCGGCGCGCGTCGAGGCCGTGAAGGCGCAGGAGGCGGCGGCCGGCCTGCTCGGCCTCGCCACGTACCGGGCGTTCGCCGAGGCGGTGAGGGAGACCAAGCGCGGGCTGCTCGAGTTCCTGATCGGGCTCAAGCGCGGGGGCCGCTCGATCGTCGGCTACGGCGCGGCCGCCAAGGGCAACACCCTGCTCAACTACTGCGGCATCCGCGACGACTTCCTGGACTACACGGTGGACCGCAGTCCGCACAAGCAGGGCCGGTTCCTGCCCGGCACCCGCATCCCCGTGTACGCCCCGGCGCGCATCGCCGAGACCCGGCCGGACTACGTGCTCATCCTGCCCTGGAACCTGCACGCCGAGATCGTCGAGGAGATGGCCCACGTGCGGGACTGGGGAGGGCAGTTCGTGGTGCCGATCCCGGCCGTGAAGCTCCTCTGATGCTCTTCACCGCGCTCGCGCTGTCCGGCCTCTACCTCGTCGAGCCGGAGCGCGTCGAGGACGAGCGGGGCTTCTTCGCGCGCACGTGGTGCGCCGCCGAGGCCCGCGCGCGCGGGCTCGTCACGCCGAGGGCGCAGGCGGGCGTGTCGTTCAGCAAGCGCCGGGGCACGCTGCGCGGCCTGCACTACCAGGAGGCGCCCCACGCCGAGGTCAGGCTCGTGCGCTGCACCCGGGGGGCCATCTACGACGTCGTGGTCGACCTGCGGCCCGACTCGCCGACCTATCTCCGGCACGTGGTCACCATCCTGAGCGCCGACAGCCGGGCGACGCTCTACGTCCCCGAGGGGTGTGCCCACGGCTTCCAGACGCTGGAGGACGCCACCGAGGTCGCCTACCAGATGTCGCGATCGTACGCCCCCCAGGCGGTGCGCGGCGTGCGCTGGGACGATCCCCGGCTGGCCATCGCCTGGCCGCCGGCCGAGCGCGTCATCGCCGAGCGCGACCGCTCCTGGCCCGACGTCGTGCCGGCGAGGGCGGCGCCGTGAGCGTGCTCGGGCTCGCGGACGGCCTGCGGCGCGACGAGGCGGGCCAGGAGATGTACGGCCTCGTCGAGGAGCTCTATCCGATCGGCCGGAGCATCACCGGCGACGGCGTTCGCGAGACGCTGCGGCGCCTGCAGAAGGAGATCCCCCTCACGGTGCACGAGGTGCCGACGGGGACGCCGGTCTTCGACTGGACGGTGCCGAAGGAGTGGAACGTCCGGGAGGCCTACGTCGCGAACGCCCGGGGCGAGCGGGTCATCGACTACCGGCGCTCGAACCTGCACCTGGTCGGCTACAGCGTGCCCGTCCGCGCCCGCATGCGCCTGGACGAGCTGCGCCCGCGCCTGCACACGCTGCCCGAGCGCCCGGCCTGGATCCCGTTCCGGACGTCCTACTACCGCGAGACGTGGGGCTTCTGCCTGGCCCACCAGGACCTCGACCGCCTGGAGGACGGCGAGTACGAGGTCGTGGTCGACACCACCCTCGCCGACGGCGCGCTGACCTACGGGGAGTACGCGATCGCGGGCCGCCGCGACGACGAGATCCTGATCTCCTGCCACGTGTGCCATCCCTCGCTCTGCAACGACAACCTGTCCGGCATCGCGCTGGCCACCGTGCTGGCCCGCGCGCTGGCGGGCTGCGCGCCGCGATACTCGTACCGCTTCCTCTTCATTCCCGGCACGATCGGCTCCATCACGTGGCTGGCCCGCAACCGCGAGCGGGTCTCGCGCATCGCCCACGGCCTGGTGCTCGCCTGCCTGGGCGACCCGGGCCGCGTGACCTACAAGCGCTCGCGGCGCGGCGACGCCGTCATCGACCGCGCCGCGCGCCACGTGCTGTCCGCCCGCGACCACGCAATCGTGGACTTCACGCCGTGGGGCTACGACGAGCGCCAGTACTGCTCGCCGGCCTTCGACCTGCCGGTCGGCTGCCTGTCGCGCACGCCGCACGGGCGCTTCCCCGAGTACCACACCTCCGCCGACGACCTGACGCTCGTGCGGCCCGAGGCGCTGGCCGACTCGCTCGGCGTGGTCCTCGAGATCCTGGGCGTGCTGGAAGGCGACGCCCGGTACCGCAGCACCAACCCCGCGTGCGAGCCGCAGCTGGGCCGCCGGGGCCTCTACCGCGCGCTCGGCGGCGCGACGGGGCCGCCGGACGAGATGCCGCTGCTGTGGGTGCTGAACCAGGCCGACGGCCGCCACACGCTGCTGGATGTCGCCGAGCGCTCCGGCATCGAGTTCCGGCGCATCCGGCGGGCGGCCGATCTGCTGCTCGAGCACGGCCTGCTCGCGGACGGCGGTGGGGAAGGCGGCCGGCGGTGAGCGGCTCGGGACTGCGCTTCAAGGGGTCCGTGGCCCTCGTCACCGGCGCCGGCAGCGGCATCGGGCGGGCGGTGGCGCTCGCGCTGGCGGCCGACGGCGCGGTCGCCTGGCTCGCCGGGCGCCGTCCGGGGCCCCTGCAGGCCGTCGCCGAGCACGCCCGCGCGGCGGGCGGCGAGGCCGTCGCCTGCCCGGCCGACGTCGGCGCCGAGCCGGACGTGGACCGGCTCGCCGCGCGGCTGCGGTCGGAGGCCGGCCGGCTCGACGTCCTCGTGCACGCCGCCGGGGCCTACGCGCGGGGCCCGGTGCACGCGGCGAGGGTGGCCGACCTCGACGCGCAGTACGCGACCAACCTGCGGGGCCCGTGGGCGCTCACCCACGCCGTGCTGCCGATGCTCGAGGCGGCCTCGGGTCAGGTCGTCTTCGTGAACTCGATGGTCGGGCTGCGCGCCGCCGCCGGGGTCGCGCAGTACGCCGCGACCAAGCACGCGCTGCGAGGGCTCGCCGACGCGCTCCGCGACGAGGTGAACGAGCGGGGGATCCGCGTGCTGACGGTCTACGTGGGGCGGACGGCGACCCCCATGCAGGCCGCCATCCATGCCGCCGAGGGCAAGCGCTACGTCCCCGGCCGGCTGCTCCAGCCCGACGACGTCGCCGCCATGGTGATGGCCGCCCTGGCGCTGCCGCGGACGGCGGAGGTCACCGACATCACGATCCGCCCGCGGATGAAGGCATGACGGCGCGCGACACCGCCGGCGCGACGCCGTCGCCCCTCGTCGCCGTCCTCACGCCGGTCTGCAACGGCGAGCGCTACCTGGCCGCGTGCATCGAGAGCGTGCTCGCGCAGACGCACGCGGACTGGCGCTACGTCATCGTCGACAACGCCAGCACCGACGCCACGCCGGAGGTGGCCCGCCGCTATGCGGAGCGCGACGGCCGGATCCGCGTCGTCCGCAACCCGGCCCGCGTCGGGGTCATCGAGAACCACAACCTCGCCTTCGCCACGGTGCCGGCGGACGCCGGCTACTGCAAGGTCGTCCACGCCGACGACTGGCTGTTCCCGGAATGCCTGGCGCGCATGGTGGCGCTGGCCCGCGGGCATCCGACCATCGGCGTCGTGAGCGCGTACCGGCTGAAGGGCGACTGGGTGGATCTCGACGGCCTGCCGTACCCCAGCACGCTCGTGCCCGGGCGGCAGGTGTGCCGGCAGAGCCTCCTGGGCGGCCCGTACGTCTTCGGCTCCCCGACCTCGGTGCTGTTCCGCGCCGACCTGGTGCGCCGGCGACAGCCCTTCTACGACCCCGCCTCGCTCCACGCCGACGAGGCGGCCTGCTACGACGTGCTCGCGGAGTCGGACTTCGGCTTCGTCCACCAGGTGCTGACCTGCACGCGCACCCACGAGGCCACCGTGACCAGCTCGGTCGCGCGGCGCCTGGACACGAGGCTGCCGGCCAACCTGGCGATCCTCGACCGCTACGGGCCCGTGTTCCTGACGCCGGCGGAGCACGCGCGCCGGCGCGCCGAGCGCCTGCAGGAGTATTACCGCGGCCTGGCCCGCGGCCTGCTCCGGCGCCGCGAGCCGGAATTCTGGGCCTATCATCGGCGCGCGCTCGCCGCGGCGGGGGCGCCGCTGAGCCGCTGGCGGCTGGCCCGCGCCGTCGCCGCGCAGGCGGCCGCCGCCGTCGTGCAGCCCGGTCCGCTGCTGCGGCGGCCCGGCGCCGGGGCCGGCCGCCTGGACCCGGCCGCCACGACCCGCGCGCACGCCGTCGACGAGGCGGCGCGGCGGCTCGCCGTCGCCGGCGCGACGGCGCGCGCGCGGCAGCGGCCCGGCTCGCCATGAAGGCGCTGATCCTGGCGGCGGGCGTCGGGCGGTCGCTCTACCCGCTGACGCGCGAGCGGCCCAAGTCGCTGCTCGAGATCAACGGCGTGACGATCCTCGAGCGGCTGCTGACGCAGACCACGAGCCGCGGCCTGAGCCCGCTCGTCGTCGTCGGCTACCAGAAGGAGAAGGTGATCGCCGAGCTGCGGCGCCTGCAGCCGCGGCTGCCCGCCCGCGTCGAGGTGGTGGAGAACGCGCGCTTCCAGCAGACGAACACGCTGGCCTCGCTGGGCCTGGCCCTCCGGCGCGCGCAGGGCGAGGACGTGCTGGTGCTGGACGGCGATCTGGTCTGCGAGGACCGCGTCGTGGACCGGCTCCTCGCCGACCGGCGGCCGGTCCTGCTGGCCGTGGACACGGCGCGCGTGATGGGCGAGGAGGAGGTCAAGGTGGTGTGCGCCGAGGACGGCCGCGTCGTGGACATCGGCAAGACGCTGCCCGCGGCCAGCGCCCACGCGGAGTTCATCGGGATGGCGAAGTACGCCGCCGGCGCGGGCGCGGAGCTGGCCCGGCACGTCGAGCAGGTCCTCGACGAGGGCAACGACAGCGCGTACTACGAGGAGGCGGTCGCGCGGCTCGCCGGCGCGGGCACCGTCGACACGCTCGACGTGGCGGGGCTCACGTGGTTCGAGATCGACTTCCTGGCCGACCTGGTCGACGCGCTGCAGGCCTTCGGCGACCTGGAGGCCGCGCGGGCGCTGTCGGCGATGGCGGAGCGGCGACAGATCCTGTTCTGCCCCGGCCCGGTGCTGCTCTCCAGGGGCGTCAAGCGCGCCCTGGCCGCCCCCGAGATCGGGCACCGCGAGACGGAGTTCTCGGAGCTGCTGAACCGGGTGCGCCTCAAGCTCGGCCGCGTCTTCGGCGTGCGCAACTTCCATCGCTACACCACGGTCGTGCTCACCGGATCGGCGAGCGCCGCCAACGAGGCCCTCCTCGGGTCCGCCGCCGCGGGGCGGCGGCTCCTCGTCCTGTCCAACGGCGAGTTCGGCGAGCGCCTGGCCCGGATCGCCGCCCACGTGGGGGCCGGCGTGGTCGCCCTGGCCGCGCGGTGGGGCCAGCCGTTCGACCTCGCCGCCGTCGAGGAGCGCATCGCCGCGGCCCGTCCCGACGCCGTGGCCTGGGTGCACCACGAGACGAGCACGGGGATGCTGAACCCCGTCGCCGAGATCGCCGCCGCCGCCCGGCGCCACGGGGTGGACACCTACCTCGACGCCGTGTCGAGCGTGGGCGGGGTCGCCGTCGACGTGGAGGCCCACGGGCTCACCTTCTGTACCGGAGGGGCCAACAAGGCGCTCGGCGCGCCGCCGGGCCTGGCGTTCGTGTGCGGGCGCCGGGACGCCTTCGAGGCTCTCGCCTCGTGCCGCCCGGCCAGCCTGTACCTCGACCTGCACAACCACTTCCACCACAACGACCGGCTGCACCAGACGCCGAACACCCCGGCCGTCCCCCTGTTCTTCGCGCTCGACGCCGCCCTGGACGAGGTGCTCGCCGAGGGCCTCGAGCGCCGGTTCGCCCGGCACCGGCGCCTGGGCCGGCGCCTGCGCCGCGGGCTGGCGCGGCTCGGCCTGCGCCCGTTCCTGCCCGGCGCGCTGATGTCGCCGCTGCTGACCACGGTCGAGCTGCCGCCGGGCTTCAGCGCCGAGGAGGTGCACGACCGCCTGAAGAGCGCGGGCTACATCGTCTACACGGGCAAGGGCATCCTCCACGACCGCGTGTTCCAGATCGCCACGCTGGGCGCCCTGCGTCCGGCGCACGTCGACGGCCTGCTCGGCGCGCTGGAGGATCTCATCGGAGAGCGACGTGACCACACACGGCATCATCCTGGCCGCCGGAACGGGCACGCGACTGCGCCCGCTGACCGACCGGTGCCCCAAGGCGCTCGTCCCGCTGGCTGACCGGCCGATCATCGGTCACGCCCTCGACGCGCTGGCGGAGCGGGGCGTCGCTCACGTCGTGGTCGTGGGCGGTCACGCGATCGAGGCGCTGCGCGCGTACCTGGCCACGCGCCGTGCTCCGCGCGTCACCGTGGTGACGAATCCGGCCTTCGCCACCACGAACACGCTGGCCTCGCTCGTCTGCGCGGCGCCCGCCGTGGACGGCGACGTCTTCCTGCTCGACGGCGACCTCGTGTTCGAGCCGGCCGTCCTCGCGCGGCTGGACGGGCCCGGGACGCGGCTCGCCGTCGACCGGGGGCGCCCGCTCGACGACGACGCGGTCAAGGTGGCCACCGACGGCGACCGCGTGGTGGCCGTCGGCAAGGCCCTGCCCGACGGCCGGCGGGGCGAGGCGGAGTCGATCGGGCTCGCCCGGATCGACGCGGCCGCCGCGCCGGCGCTGTTCGCGACGGGCCGGGCGCTGCTCGCCGCGGGCGCCACCGCGGCGTACTACGAGGCGGCGTTCCAGCGGCTCATCGACGACGGGGTCGTGCTGCAGGCGGCCGACGTCACGTCCCTGAAGTGGGAGGAGATCGACGACCATGCCGACCTTCGCCGGGCTCACTCGCTCTTCGCGGCTGCGTGACGTCCGCGCGGTGGCCCAGCCACCGCAGTTCAGCCCGAGCGCCTTCGACGGCATGTACCGGGTTCCGTCGATCTTCCTCTCGCTCCCGCTCGCCCGGCTGGGCGTCACCGCCAACGGCGTCACGGTGGCGTGGATCGCCGCCGGTCTCGCCGGCGTCCTGGCGCTGGCGGCCGACGGCTGGTGGGTCCGGATCGGCGGCGCCCTGCTGCTGCAGCTCTCCTACCTGCTCGACTTCGTGGACGGCGAGGTCGCGCGCCTGCGCGCCCAGAGCTCGCGGGTGGGCTCGTTCCTCGACCTGGTCGGTCACGGGCTGATCAAGACGACGCTGCCGCTCGCCGCGGCGTGGGCCGCGGCCCAGCCGGGGCCGACGGCGCCGTGGATGATCGTCGGCGCCGTCGGTGCGGCCACCATCGGGGTGGGCGATGCGCTGCGGTTCTATGCGGCGGTCGTCGCCGGCGACCTCACCTCCGGCGACCTGCACCGCGCCGGCCGCGTGGCGCCGGCGCGCACGGGGCCGCCGGCGTGGCGCCGGGCACGGAGGATCGCGCGCGCGGCGTTCAGCCTGAGCTTCGAGAGCCCCGGTCTCTACGGCCTGGCGGTGGTCGGCGCCGTGCTCGACCGCCTCGACGTCGTGGCCGTGATCTGGGCGGCGGGGGGGACCGTCTGGTTCCTGCGCCGCGCCGCCCACTTCTCGGCCCGGCTCCGCGAGCCCGAGGTGGCGGCGGCCGAGCCGCCGGACCCGGCGGTGGACGCGACGGACTGCCGGTGACCGTCCCGGTGGTCCACCTCGCCCGTCAGGGGACGGCGCGAAGGTAGAGGACGGTGGGGCCCGTGAAGGGCGGGGTGAACAGGCGCGAGGCTCCGCCCTCCACGAGGCCGGCGCCCCTCGTCTCGCCCGTCCCCGGATGGAACCACTGCACGGCGAGCCGCGTCGGCGCTGCGCCGAGGTCCACGATGACCGAGCGCGTGACCGGCACGTAGACGAGATACTCGGCGCCGACGTCAGCCAGGCAGAACCGGCTCGAGGCCAGCTCCGGCCGCGGTGACATGCGCGCGAGGTTCACGCGGCGCGCCCAGCGCAGGGTGTCGCCCATGGCGCGCCGCGCGGCGGGCGATGCCCGCGTGCGCGGATCGTGGTCCGACGATCTTCGCGCCGGTGGCCGGCGGCGGATCCGAGCGATACGGCTCGGCGGCCGTATGGACCGGCGAGACCCAGTCGGCCGGGCTCTCGAACAGCGCGCGGTTCGTGCCGTCGGGGTGCTGGGCCGTCATGCCGACCAGGTGCTGCCGGGGCCGCGCAGCCTCGTGGCGCTTGAGGAACGTGATCATCTCGTGCTGAAGTACTCGGGGTCGAACGCGGTGAGGTCGAAGCGCGGCCCACCGTCTCGTGCGCGCCCGGGTCCGGTCCGGCGGAAGGCCAGGGGCCGGAAGCGCACCGGCTCCACCGTCCCCGGCGACCACTGCGCCTGCTCCCAGGTCCAGAGGCGGGTGAAGTTGGCGCCCGGAGCCCCCCATCGACTCAGTCGGGCTTCACGTTCTGGTTCATCCGGAAGAAGTTGGTCGGGTCGTACTTGCGCTTGAGGGCGACCAGGCGCTCGTAGTTCTCCCCGTAGGCGGCGCGGAGGCGGTCGGCGTCCTCGTCGCGGTCCAGGAAATTGACGTAGGCGGCCCGGGACACGTGCGGCTGCGCCGCCGCGAACAGGCCGCGCGCCCACGCGACGTTGCGCTCGGTGTCGGCGGGGTCCGTCCAGGTCGCGATGACGACCAGGTCGTACGTCGCGCGGCGGTGCACGTAGGCGGTGGCCGCCGGCGCCTTGCGGGCGTACGCCCCGTGATAGTGCTCGAGCATCACCGCGGTGTGCGGCGACGGCACGCGGGCCATGTGCTCCACCACCGTGTCGATGAGCCCGTCGCTGATCTCGGGGGTCAGGCTCGACTTCCAGTAGTTGTAGCGCCCCGGCGGGAAGGCGTCGTTGAACATGCGCTGGACGGCGAGGTACGGCATGGGGCCGACCATGTCCGCGGCCGGCGGGCCGAACTTGCGCAGCCGCTCGAGGAGCTTCTCGCCCTGCTCGGGCGGCCCCGCGTAGCACGGCACCACGCCCACCAGCGGCGCGCCGTCGGGGCCGGTGAGGAGGCCGGCGTAGGTCGTCAGCTCGTCGGGCTCGTTCGCGCTGAACTCCCGGTAGAAGCGCAGCACGTCGCGCGCCCGCGCCGCCGGATGGAACACGGGACCGCTCAGCACCGTGGGCCCGACGGGGTGCAGGCGGAACTCGAACGAGGTCACGATGCCGAAGTTGCCGCCGCCGCCGCGCAGCCCCCAGAACAGATCGGCGTTCTCCTGCTCGCTGGCGCGCAGGAAGTGGCCGTCGGCGGTCACCACGTCGGCCGACACGAGGTTGTCGCAGGCGAGGCCGAAGCGGCCGTTGAGCCAGCCCACGCCGCCGCCCAGCGTGAGGCCGGCGATGCCGGTCGTCGAGATGACGCCGCCCGTCGTGGCCAGCCCGAAGGCCTGCGTCTCGACGTCGAGGTCGCCCCAGGTGACGCCGGCCTGGGCGCGGGCGGTGCGGGCGCCGGGATCGACGCGGACGCCCTTCATGGGCGACAGATCGATCATGAGGCCGCCCTCGCACACGGCGTTGCCGGCGACGTTGTGCCCGCCGGCCCGCACGGACACGAGCAGCTCGTGGGCGCGGGCGAAGCGCACCGAGGCCCGCACGTCGGCGACGCCGGCGCATCGGGCGATGAGGGCCGGGCGTCGGTCGATCATGGCGTTGTCGATCCGGCGGGCGGCGTCGTAGCCCGGGTCGCCCGGCTGCAGCACCTGCCCGCGGAAGCCCGCCCGGAACTCTCGAAGCGCGTCGTCGTCGAAGTGCCTGGGGCTCATCGCGCACCTCCTTGCGCGGCGGGGGCCCCGGCGGCGCCGCCGGGCGCCGCCGGGCTCCGCCACGAGGCCACCATCATGCCACCGGCTGCAGCACGCCGGCCAGCGCCTGCTCCACGCGGGCCCGCTGCGCGGGGGTCGTGACCTCGGCGAACAGCGACTGGAAGTTCGGGTGGCTGACGCCGCTCTCGATGAAGGTGTACCGCTTGGCGGCCAGCACCGCGTCGTGGGTCTCGTCCCGGTCCTCGGCGGCGAGTCGCCGGCCCAGGTAGCGCTCGAGGTTCTCCACGTCGAGCCGCGCCTGCTGCTGGAGCAGCCCGTCGACCGCGGCCACCAGCGCGATCAGGTCGTCGATGGCCGTGTCCTTCTCGGCGGCCGACATGCCGGCGAACGCGCGCAGCGTCTCGAGGTGATCCATGCGGGCGTGCTGCGACTCCTCGAGCCAGTGGCTCTTGAAGATGTGCCTGGTGAACGGATCGAGCCCGGCGTCGTCCTTGAAGCAGTCGAGGTAGTGCTGCTGGGTGAACCACTCGATGGCCGAGGTCAGGAGCAGCACGGCGCCGGTGTGGCGGGCGAGCACGGCCCGGGCCACGTCGCGGGCGCCGGGCAGCAGCGCCAGCGGGAAGCCGACCGCGCCGTCGACCAGCGCGCGCACCTCGCGGAAGAGGGTCATGTGCTTCACCTCCTCGGCGGCGAAGTTGGTCAGCGCGTCGAAGGCCTCCCGGTCGGCCAGCGCGACCTCGCCGGCGAGGCTGCCGATCTTCGGCGCGATGAACTCCTCGACGTAGCCGAAGAGGTGGGCGTAGGCGCCCATCTCGACGTGGGTGAGGCGGGTCTTCTCGCCGTCGGTCAGCCCGCGGATGGCGCCGGCGCCCGACAGCCGCTCCGGCAGCCACCGGCGCGTGGTGTCGAAGGCGCGGCCTCCGATCACGTCCTCGATCCTCCAGTTCACGCGGTACGAGCGCTGCAGGCAGTCCGCGTACGAGTACGTCGTCTTCATCGTCGTCCTCCTCTCGGGGTGGCGCGCGTCACTCCACCACCAGCTGGGCGTCCAGCCTGACGGGACGCGCGAGGTTGAAGTAGTTCGGCGAGGCGCGCTTGACGGCCTCGTGGATCTCCTCGAGCTGCTCGGGCGTCGCCTCGCCCTTGAGGCGCACGACGTAGCGGATGCTCTCGTTGCCGGAGACCACGGGCGGCTCGATGCCCAGGACGCCGCGGAGGTCGAGCCCGCCCGAGCTCTCGATCTCGACCTTCTCGAGCGTGATGCCGCGCAGGGCGGCCCCGGTGGCGTAGCCCACGGTGAGGCACGCGTTGAGCGCGGCCAGCAGCAGCTCCTGGGGGTTCGGGGCGGTGTTGCGGCCGAGGAGCTCGAAGGGCTCGTCGGTGTCGATGGTGAAGTGGCGGTGCACGACCCGGCCGCCGATGGAGTAGGACTCCACGGACGTCCGCGTCCGCGTCTGGCCGCGCCACTCCGAGCGCACCCGGAACTCGACCTGGCCCCTCGCCGGGTCCTCGGCGATCTCCTCCCGGATCGCGCGCACCGCCTGCGGATCGATGTTGCCGGCGTGCCGTGCCTTGACGATCGCCATGGCCTCGCTCCTTTCGCGCCGATCCCTGGGCAAGAGCGATGCCGGACCGGGACGTCCGGGAAATCGCGCGGTTGCCGCGAACCGCCCAAAACCGACGACGCGGGCGCTTTCGGCAGTTCGGACTCTTTTCCGCCGGCCGCGCTGGTACGATGAGGCCCCCATGGGCGCGCTGGATTCCCTGCTGGGCGAGAGCGACGCGATCGCCCAGGTGCGCGCGCAGGTCGAGCGCCTGCTGCGCTCGGCGTCGGGGCCGGGTCGCCGGCTGCCGCCCATCCTGGTCCTCGGCGAGACCGGCACCGGCAAGGGCCTCCTCGCCGCGGCCATCCATCGCCAGAGCGCCCGGGCGGCCGGCCCGTTCGTGGACGTCAACTGCGCGGCCATCCCCGAGACGCTGCTCGAGGCCGAGCTGTTCGGATACGAGCGCGGCGCCTTCACCGACGCCCGGCAGGCCAAGCCCGGGCTCTTCCAGACGGCCAGCGGCGGCACGCTGTTCCTGGACGAGATCGGCCTCATGCCGCTCGGGCTGCAGTCCAAGCTGCTCAAGGCCCTGGAGGAGCGCTCGGTGCGCCGGCTCGGCGCCACGCGCGCCGAGCCGGTCGACGTGTGCGTCGTCGCGGCGACCAGCGAGGACCTGCCGGTGGCGGTGCAGGCGGGCCGGTTCCGGCCGGACCTCTATCACCGGCTGGCCGTGGTCACCCTCTCGATGCCGCCGCTGCGGGCGCGGGGCGGCGACGTGCTCCTGCTCGCCGAGCACTTCCTGGCCCGGGCCTGCGAGGAGTACGGTCTGCCGCCCCGCGCCCTCGCCGCCGACGCGCGGGCGGCGCTGGCCGCGCACCACTGGCCCGGCAACGTCCGCGAGCTGGCCAACGTGATGGAGCGCGGCGCCCTCCTGGGCGAGGGGCCCGTGCTCACCGCGCGCCAGCTCGACCTGCCGGACCGGACGGCGAGCGCGGCGGCGCGCGCCGCCGGCGCGCCGGCGGCCGTCGCGACGGCCGTGCCGGCCGGCGACGCCGTGGACGAGGACGAGCGGCGCCGCGTGCTCGCCGTGCTCCGGGAGACGTCGTGGAACTTCACCCGCGCGGCGGCGCGCCTCGGGGTGCCGCGCAACACGCTCCGCTATCGCGTCGAGCGCCTGGGCCTCCATTCGGAGACGTCGCCGGCGCGCCGCCGCGGCGGCCGGCCTCCGAGAACGCTCGCGGCGCCCCCCGCGGCGCCCTCACCCGTCCCGGCCCCGGCGCGCGAGCCGCGACGCGTCACGCTCCTGGAGGCGACGCTGGTGGCCCCGGACGGTGGCGATGTCCACGACGCCGACCGCGCGCTGGAGGCGATCGCCGGGAAGGTGCGGGCCTTCGGCGGCCGCGTGCACGAGGCGGGGGAGGCGGCGGCGCTGGCGCTGTTCGGCGTGGAGCCCGAGGAGGACGCGCCCCATCGCGCCGCTCACGCCGCCATCGCGCTGCAGAAGCTGGCCACGCGCGCCCGCGCCGAGGACGCTCGACGGCCGGGGCTGATCGTCGCCCTGCACACGGCGTCGCTGGCCGTGGCCACCCGCGGCGCCGACGTCGAGGTCGGCCCGCTCGACGAGGCGCGCGCGCGGCTGGCCGCGCTGCGCGCCGCCGTGGAGGTCGGCGGGATCGCCGCCAGCGCCGCGACGGCCCGGTTCCTCGGGGGGCGCTTCGACCTCGAGCCCCTCGAGCACGCCGTTGCCGGGGCCGCGCGCGTGCTGCGCCACGCCGAGTCCGGGCGCACCCGCTTCGTCGGGCGCGAGCGCGAGCTGCAGCTCCTCGCCGACCGCTTCGAGCGGGCCGAGGCCGGCCAGGGCCAGGTCGTGCTGGTGGTCGGCGAGCCGGGCATCGGCAAGTCGCGCCTGCTGCACGAGTTCCGCCGGCGGCTCGGCGCCCGGGCCACCTGGATCGAGGGCCAGGCCCTGGCCTTCGCCGGCTCGACGCCGTTCCACGTCATCATCGACATGCTGCGGCGCGTGCTGCGCATCGACGACGCCGATCCCGAGGCCGTCGTCGTCGACAAGATCGAGCGCGGGGTGCGCCGCGTGGGACCCGACCTCGACCACGTGCTGCCCGTCGTGCGCTACCTGCTGTCGGTCGACCCCGGCGATCCGGCCGTGGCGGCGATGGACCCCGTGCGCCGCCACGCGGCCATCCTCGGCGCCACCCACCTGCTGCTGGAGCGCGGCGCCGGGCTGCGGCCGCACGTGATCGCCCTGGAGGACGTGCACTGGGCCGACGCCGCCACCGAGGACTGGCTGAACCGCCTCGCCGACGGCGTGGCCGCCAAGCGCGTGCTCGTGCTGGCGACGGCGCGCCCGGGCTACCGCGCCGCGTTCGGCGGGCGCAGCTTCCACACCGGGCTGGCGCTGTCGACGCTGTCCAGCGCCGAGAGCGCGCAGCTGGCCGGCAGCGTGCTGGGCGTCGGCGCGCTGCCCGCCGAGCTGCAGGCGTTCGTCGTCGCCAAGGCCGAGGGCAACCCGTTCTTCGTGGAGGAGCTGCTGCGCTCGCTGCAGGAGCTGGCCGTGGTGCGGCCGGCGGCCGACGGCGTCGCCGTCAAGGCCACGCTCGACGCGGCGGGGGTGCCCGACACCATCGAGGAGGTGCTCCTGGCCCGCATCCACCGCCTCGACCCGCCGCTGCAGCGCCTGCTCGAGGTCGCCGCCGTCATCGGCAAGAACGTGCCCTTCGCGCTGCTGCGCGCGGTCACGCAGATGTCCGAGGAGGCGCTCGCCGGCGACCTGCGGCGCCTGCTCGCCGCCGAGTTCCTGCTCGAGATGCGCCTGCATCCGGAGCTCGAGCACACGTTCAAGCACGCGCTCACCCACGAGGTGGCCTACGGCGCCATCAAGCCCGAGGAGCGCCGCGCCCTGCACGCGCGCATCGTGGAGGCGCTGGAGGGGCTCTATCCCGGGCGCCTGCACGAGCACGTCGAGCGCCTCGCCCACCACGCGCTGCGCGGCGAGCTCTGGCCGCGCGCGGTGACCTACGCGCGCCGCGCCGGCGAGAAGGCCTTCGACCGCTCGGCCAACCGCGAGGCCGTCGCCTGGTGGGAGCAGGCGCTCGCCGCGCTCGGTCACCTGCCGACGGCCGAGGGCACGGAGGCGGCGATCGACGTGCGGCTGGGGCTGCGCAGCGCGCTGCTGCAGCTCGGGGAGATGCGCCGCATCGACGCCTACCTCCGCGAGGCCGAGGCGCTGGCCCTGGCCTCGGGCGACCGGACGCGGCTGGCGTGGGTGCGCACGTACATGACCATCGGGCTGCTCTTCGCCGGCGCGCCGCGCCAGGCCGTGGACACGGGCCAGCAGGCCGCCACGCTGGCCGACGCCGTCGGCGACGTCGCGCTGCGCGCCACGGCGCGGACGCCGCTGGCCCACGCGTGCCGCGAGGTGGGCGACCACCGGCGCGCGCTGACGCTGCTCGACGAGGCCATCGGCGCGCTGACCGGCGAGCGGCTCCGCCAGCGGCTGGGGCAGGCGATGCCGCCGGCGCTCTACGCGCGCAACATGGCGGCGTTCTGCCGCGCCGAGCTGGGCGACTTCCCCGAGGCGCGCCGGCTCGCGCTCGAGTCCGAGGGCCTGGCGCAGGGCCTCGACCTGCCGTTCGGCCTGGTCCTGGCGCGCATCGCCCGGTGCTACGGGCTGCTGCTGCAGGAGCGGCCGGCGGAGGCGCTGGAGGTGGTCGACCGGGCCGTCGAGGTGATCGAGGCGCGCGACATCCCGGCCTGGTTCACGTGGGCGGCGGCCGTGCGCGGGTACGCGCTGGCGCTGGCCGGGCGCGTGGACGAGGGCGTCGCCTCGCTCTCGCGCGCACTCGAGCGCGCCGCGGCGCTGCCCTTCCTGTTCGGGCAGTCGCAGTGGATGGCGTGGCTCGCCCACGCTCATCACCTGGCCGGGCGCGCCGCGGAGGCCGACCGCCTGGCGAGGGAGGCGCTCCGGATCAGCCGCGAGCGCGGCGAGCGGGGCTACGAGGCCTGGGCGCTCTGGGTGCAGGTCGAGGCCGGGCTGGCGCCCGAGGCGGCGGGGGCGCAGGCCATCGCCATCGCCGGTGAGCTGGGGATGAAGCCGCTCGCCGCCCGCGCCCGGCTCGCCCTCGGCGACCTCCACCGGCGCGCCGGCGACGCCGAGCAGGCCCGCCGCTGCTTCGCCGAGGCCGCGGGCATGGCCGCCGCCCTCGATCTCCCCGACACCCTCTCTCGCGCCCGCGCCGCGCTCGCGGCCCCGCCCGTCTCGTCGCCGCAGGAATAATTTCCGGCCGGCGTCCGGGACGCCGTAGGCTTGGGCCGTGCCGAGCCCGTGGGGGATCAGCCGCGCGGACCGACGATTCGCGCTGATCGCGCTCCCCGGGCGCGTCATCCCGCTCCGCGAGTCCGCGGACTGGCGCTCGCTCTTCCTGCTCGCGTGTCTGGCCGTCCTGCTGGCCGGGCGATGGACCGGCTGGCTGCGCCACTGGCTCTGGCTGCCGCCGGCCTGCGCGCTGGCGTTCGTGGCGTGCGTGGTCAAGCACAATCATCTGCATCGCCGCACGTTCCGGCGGCGCGGCTTCAACGCGGCGTTCGGCGTGGCGCTGAGCCTGCTCACCGGACACCCCGCCACGGCGATCATCACCGCGCACAACCTGCGTCACCATCGCCACAACAACACCGAGGTCGACTGGGTCCGCTGCTCGCTCGTCCGCTTCCGGTGGAACTGGCTCAACCTCCTCGTCTTCCCGTTCGCCTCCGTGGCCGCGATGCGGGCGGCCAAGGCCAGCGACCTCGCCGCGTGGCGCGAGCGGCACCCGACGCTCTACCGGCAGGCGCTGCTCGAACGGGCCGCGCTCTACGGGCTGCTCGCGGCGCTGCTGCTCGTCGACGGACAGGCCACCCTGCGCGCCCTCGTCGTGCCCTGGCTGTTCGGCCAGTGGGGGATCGTGACCATCAACCTGCTCCAGCACCAGGACTGCGATCCGGCCAGCCCGTACGACCACTCCCGCAACGTGACGGGGGCGCTGGTCAACTGGTTCGTCCTGAACAACGGCTTCCACACGGCCCACCATCTGCGGCCGTCGCTGCACTGGAGCCGGCTGCCCGCGTTCCACCGCGAGGTCGTGGCGCCCCGCATCGCGCCCGGGTTCGACCATCGCTCGCTGCTGGCCGCCGTCTGGGCGCGGTTCGGGCCCGGCCGGCCGGCCGCGGAGCGGGCATGATCGCCGCCATCGCCAGCGACCGGCCCTTCCTGCCCGCGGCCCTCACACCGCTCTTCCACGCCGCCGCCCACGCGCGGCTCGGCGCCGAGCCACGGCTCCGCTACAACCAGCTCCACGGCCTCTACGTGAACGAGCAGATCGTCTTCTTCGAGGAGTCGCTGGCCGGGCACGTGCTCGGCGGACTGCTGAGGCTCCGGCTGCCCGGCGGCCTCGACGCCGCGCTGCGCCGCTTCCGCGAGGACGAGGCCGTCCACTCGACCATGTTCCGGGAGCTGAACCGGCGGCTGGCCCCGGGGCTCTACGCCGGGGGCGACGTCCGCTTCGTGCCGACGGCGAAGGCCGGCCGGCGACTGCTCGGCGTCCTCGGCCGGCATCCCCGGCGGTTCCCCATGCTGATCTGGCTGATGCTGATCCTCGAGGAGCGTTCGCTCCACTACGCGCGCGAGGTCCTCCGCGACGCGGCGTCGCTGGACCCGCGCGTGGTGGAGACGCAGGCCCGCCATCTGCGCGACGAGGCGCATCACGTGCACTGGGACCAGCAGGTGCTCGACTGGCTGTGGCCGCGCACTCCGCGGCCGGTGCGCCGGCTGAACGCCGCCGTCTTCGCCTGGCTCGTCGGCGAGTTCTTCAGCGTGCCGCGGCGTGGCGCCCTCGCCGTGATCGCCGAGCTCGCGCGCCAGTGCCCGGAGCTGGGGCCGGCCCGTCCGGCGCTCCTCGCGGAGCTGCGCGCGCTGGCCGGGCGGCCCGCCTTCCACGCCTCGCTGTACTCGCGGGCCATCGCACCGCAGACGTTCCGCCGGTTCGATCGGTGGCCGGAGTTCGCCGGCATCGGCCGGGTGCTGCCGGCCTATGCGCCCGCGGAGCCGGCGTGAGCGCACGCGGCGCGGCCATCCCGTGGCGGCGCAACGTGGCGCTCGCCGCCGTCCACGTGGCCGTGCTGGGCGGGCTGCTGTGGACGGCGGGCCGCGTCGGCCTGCTCTGGTGCGCGCTGGTCCTCGCGCCCTGCTGGGGCATCGTCATGAACGCCGTCTACTCCCTGATCCACGAGGCCGAGCACAACCTCTTCCATCCCGATCGACGGGTGAACGACGCGGCGGGGGTGGTGCTGGCCTTGCTGTTCCCGGCGCCCTTCCACCTCCTGCGCCAGGGACATCTCGGGCATCATCTGCGCAACCGTTCGGACGACGAGGCGTTCGACGTGTACTTTCCGGAGGACAGCGCGCTGTGGAAGCGCGCCCAGCTCTACGGCATCCTGGCCGGCCTCTACTGGGCCGTGGTCGCCGCCAGCAACGTGGTCGCGCTCATCCGCCCGTCGCTGCTGCGGCGCGGCGGCGTGCGCTTCGATCGTCCGACGGCGGCGTTGCTGGAGTCGCTCGACCCGCGGTACGAGCGGTGGATCCGTCTGGAGGCCCTGGCCGTCCTGCTCCTGCACGGCGCGGCGATCGGGCTGCTGGCCGTGCCGGTGATGCACTACGCCGTCGTCCTCTACGGGTTCGGCCTCTCGTGGTCGGGGTTCCAGTACGTCCACCACTTCGGCACCGAGCGCGACGTGCGCCGCGGCGCCCGGAACCTCCGGACCTGGGCGCTGCTCGACCGCGTCTGGCTCAATCACAACTACCACCTGACCCATCACCTGCACCCGACGGTGCCGTGGATCCACCTGCCGGCGCTGGCGGCGGCCGCCGGGGCCGAGCGCGAGAGCCTCGTCCGGGCCTGGGCGCGCATGTGGCGGGGACCGCGGCTGACGACGGTCCGGGTGCAGAACCGGTATGCCGGCCTCGTCGTCCGCTAGGCCGCCGGCCCGCGTGGCCGTCGCCCTGCTGCTCCTCGCGGGCTTCTACACGCCCGCGCACGCGGCGGCCGTGCTCGCCTGCGTGCTGGCGCCGTGGCTCTTCGGCGCGCGGGCGGCGTGGGCCGTGGCGGGCCTCGCCCTGCTGTACGTGTTCCCACCGCTCGCGGCGCGAGTCGTCCTCGCCCTCTGGGGCCCGACGCCGCGCTCGGCGACGCTGGGCTCCGGCGGCTTCCTCAGGTGGTGGCTGCTCGGCCAGCTCCAGATGGTCTTCAACCGGCTGCCGCAGCTGGAGGAGCTGCTGCGGCTCGTCCCGGGACTGTATTCCGCCTGGCTGCGGCTCTGGGGCTCGCGCGTGGGCCGGCTGGTGTTCTGGTCCCCCGGCGTGGTCGTCACCGACCGCCAGCTCGTGGACGTCGGCGACCGCGCCGTCATCGGCATGGGCGTGCGGATCGCGCCGCACATCGTGGACCGCGACGCCGACGGGACCGCGCGGCTCGTCGCCGCGGTCGTCGTGATCGGCGCCGGCGCGATGGTGGGCGGGTTGACGGTGTTCGGGCCCGGGGCGCGCATGGCGCCGGGCGAGACGTCGCACCGGACGCTGGTGCTGCCACCCTTCCACACCTGGGAGCGTGGGCGCCGGCGCCCTCCGGCTGCCGGCGAGGCGGAGGCGCTTGCCGCCGCCGGCGACGCCGGCGCCACGGTCGCCGGGTGACGGGGGGCGGCGCGATCGCCTGGGTCGGCCGTCGCGTCGGGGCCCGCCTGGCCGAGAAGCTCGCCATCACCGGCGGGCTCACCGTCTTCTTCGCCGTGTGCTGGTTCGTGATCCCGCGCTACCCGCTCGCGCCGCCGCGCACGCTGCCGCTGACGGCGCTGGACCGGGCGTGGCCGTTCGTCGAGGGCTGGGTGTACGTGTACCTCTCCATCGGCCTCTTCAATGTCGCGGCGCCGTACCTCACCACCGCCCGCGCGGTCCTGCATCGCCACGCCTGGGGATTCACCGCGATCACCGTGGTGTCGTTCGGGTGCTTCGCCGTGTTCCCCGTGGAGATGCCGGCGCCCACCGACCACGCGGCGACGGCGCTGTACGGCCTCGTCCTCGCCGACACGCGGCTCAACAACTTCCCCTCGCTGCACGCCAGCTACACGGTCTACGGGCTGCTGTACTGGGCGCAGGTGCTGCCCGCCATCCCGTCGCGTCCCGCGCGGCGGGTCACGGGGGCCGCCGCCGGCGCGTGGGCGGCGGCGCTGATCCTCTCCGTGCTCTTCCTCAGGCAGCACTACGTGGCCGACCTGGCGGCCGGCGGCGCGCTCGGCGCGCTCGTCTACTGGCTCGCCTTCGGCCTCGCGCCCGGGACGCGGCCGGCGTCGGTGCTCGGGGTGCCACGACGGGAGGTCGACACATGAGCATGCTCGTCACGCTGTTCGCGGTCCTGGTCCTCGCCGCTCCCGCCGCCGCGGACGGCTCCGAGGAGGACAAGCAGGCGCTGCGGGCCATGGCCCGGAGGTTCGAGCAGGCCGTGCGCGAGCGCGACCTCGCGAAGTTCCAGGCCGTGCTCGCGCCGGAGTTCACCGGCACGCTGGTCACGGACGAGGTCGTGACCCGCGAGTCCCTCGCGCGCTTCTGGAACTGGGCCTGGGGCCTCATCGGGCCGAAGGGCCGCTGGCAGGTGCAGATCGAGCCCGACGACACGATGTTCTTCGGCGACATCGCGGTGGCGCGCGGCGTGGCCCGCGATCACATCGTCACCGAGAGCGGCCGCGATTATCGATTCCGCTGGCACTGGACCCTCGTGCTCCAGAAGCGGGACGGGCAGTGGCGGGGCATCGCCGGGCACGGGTCCATGGATCCGCTGGGCAACCCGTTCATCGCGCTGGAGCGGAGGTGGACCCGGATCCTCTTCGGCGGCGGCGGCCTCCTCGTCGGGCTCGTGGTCGGCACGGGCGGCGCGCTGCTGCTCCGGCGGCGGCGCCGGGCGGCATGATGCTCCCGCCGCGCGAGCACTGGTACATCGCGGCGTCCACCGCGGACGTCCGGGGCCGGCCGATCGCGCGCACCGTGCTGGGCACGCCGCTCGTGCTCTTCCGCGACGCGGCGGGCCGGCCGACGGCGCTCCTCGACCGCTGCCGGCACCGGAACATGGCGCTCTCGGCCGGCCGGGTCACGGACGGCTGCGTCGAGTGCCCGTATCACGGCTGGCGGTTCGACGCGGGCGGCCGCTGCGTCGAGGTCCCGGCCCTGGGACCCGGACGCGTGCCCGGCATTCGCCCCGTGCGGGCGTATCCGACCGTCGAGCACGACGGCTACGTCTGGGCGTTCCCCGGAGCCGGGCCGCCCGTGGGCGCGCCGTTCCGGTTCCCCTACCTGGGCGAAGCCGGCTGGACGACCTTCCGGATGGCGACGCGCTTCGGCGCCTCGGCCTTCGCGTGCCTCGAGAACTTCCTCGATTGCCCGCACACGGTCTTCGTGCACCGCGGGTGGTTCCGCACGCGTGACGCCCGGGCCGTCGCCGCGCGTGTGCGCCGGTTCGCCGACCGCGTCGAGGTCGCCTTCGACGACGAGGTGCCGGCCCGCAGCGTCGTGCGCGCGCTCTTCTTTCCCGCCGGCCGGCCGCTGCAGCACACCGACCGGTTCTTCCTGCCGGCGATCAGCCGCGTCGACTACCGGTTCGGCCCCGACCGCCACTTCGTCATCACGTCGCAGTGCACCCCCGTCTCCGCGCACGAGACGATGGTGTACACGGTGATCACCTTCCGCTTCGGACGCGTGGCGCCGCTGGTGCGGCTGGCCTTCGAGCCGGTGGCCCGCCGCATCATCCGCCAGGACGTGGCCGTCCTGGCGCGCCAGACCGCCCAGCTCCGCCGCTTCGGCGGCGCGCGCTTCACCTCGGTGGCGACCGATCTGTTCGGCGGCCACATCCGCGCCCTCTGGCGCCGCGCCGCGGTCGCGGCGCCGGCGCCGGCGCGTCCCGACCCCGAGGTCGACCGCCAGGTGTCGATCCGCTTCTGACCATCGCGACAGAGGAGACAGGATGGACGAGCGTCGTCTGGCCGGTCAGGTCGTTGCCGTGTCCGATCTCTCGCCGCGCGAGGTCGACCGGATGTTCGCGGTCCACGCCCGGCTCTACGACGGCGCCAGTCAGGGCGCCTTCCGCGCCGACCTCGAGGAGAAGGATTGGGTGCTGCTGCTCCGGGACGAGGACGATGGCGAGATCCGGGGGTTCACGACGCTCGTCCTGCTCGACGCGGAGATCGACGGCGAGCCCCTCCGGGCGCTGTTCTCGGGGGACACGGCGATCGAGCCGCGCTTCTGGGGCGGGCAGGCGCTCGTGAAGACGTGGGCCCGCTTCGTCGGCGAGGTGCGGCGCGAGCACGCCGACCGGCGGCTCTTCTGGTTCCTGATCTCCAAGGGGTACCGGACCTATCTCTACCTGCCGCTCTTCTTCCACGCCTTCTACCCGCGCGCGGGCGTCGCCACGCCGCCCTTCGAGCGCGCGCTGATCCACGCCCTCGCCACCCGGCGGTATCCGGGCGCCTTCAACCCCGAGACGGGCGTCATCGAGCACGCGCACGATCGCCTGAGGCCAGCCCTCGCCGTCGTCTCGGAGCACCGCCGCCGCCACCCTCACGTCGCGTTCTTCCTGGCGCGGAACCCGGGGTACGCGCGCGGGCACGAGCTCGCGTGCGTGGCGGAGATCTCGCCCGAGAACATGAAGGCTCTGGCGCGGCGGATGCTCCTCGAGGGCGGCCGCACGCTCGCCGTGGGTCTCTGAGCCGCGGTGCTGGCCCGCTTCGGCTTCCGTGCCGCGCACGCGGTGTGGCTCGCGAGCCAGCGCGGGGTCGCGCGCGCCTTCCGCGCGGCGCTGGACCGCCCGGCCGCCGTCCAGGCCGCCCGGTTGCGCGACGTGCTCGCCCGCAATGCCGGCACGGACTACGGGCGCCGGTTCGGCTTCGCGCGCATCGCGACACCGCGGGAGTACCAGGACGCCGTCCCCGTGGTCACCGCCGACGAGCTCGCGCCGGAGATCGAGGCCATCAAGGCCGGCCGCCCGGGGGTGCTCACGAGCGAGCCGGTGCTCTGCTTCGAAACGACCGGCGGGTCGACCGGCGTCCCCAAGTACGTCCCGTACACGGCGAGTCTCCTCGCCGAGTTCCGCCGGGCGCTGGCCGCCTGGGTGATCGACCTCCACACGGCGCGCCCGGCGCTTCGCGAGGGCGGGGCGTACTGGTCGGTGAGCCCACCCGCGCGCGAGCGCGAGGTCACCGCGGGCGGCATCCCGGTGGGCTTCGAGGACGACGCGCAGTACTTCGGGCCGGCCCAGCGCTGGGCCCTGCGCCGGCTGCTCCTCACGCCGGGCGAGCTGCCGGCGGTCCGGGACATGGTCACCAGCCGCTACGTCACCCTGCGGTTCCTCCTGGACGCGCCCGACCTCGCCTTCGTGTCGGTGTGGAACCCGAGCTTCCTCACGCTGCTCGTCCGGGCGCTGCAGGACCTCGCGCCGCGGCTGCTCGACGACCTGGAGCGCGGCACGCTGGCGCCGCCGGTGCCGCTGACGCCGTCGCTCGACGCCGCGCTGCGACGGCGCCTGCGGCCCAGACCCGCGCGGGCCCGCGCGCTGCGCGCGGTCCTCGCGCGTACCGGCGGGCTGCCGCCGGGCGAGGTGTGGCCGCGGCTGCGGCTGATCAGCTGCTGGACCGACGCCGCGGCCGCGCGCTTCGTGCCGGCGCTGGAGGCGACGTTCCCGGGCGTGGAGATCCAGGGCAAGGGGCTGCTCGCCACGGAGGGCGTCGTGTCCATCCCGCTCGTCGGGCACCGCGGGGGTGCGCTCGCCATCACGTCGCACTTCTACGAGTTCGCCGATCCCGACGCGCCGGCGGCCCGGCCGCGCCTGGCGCACGAGCTCGAGGTCGGCCGGCGCTACGACGTGCTGCTGACGACGGGTGGCGGGCTGTACCGCTACGCGCTCGGCGACGGCGTCCGCGTCGTGGGTCGGCGGGGTGACACCCCGCTGGTGGAGTTCGTCGGCCGCGGCGGTCTCGTCAGCGACCTCTGCGGCGAGAAGCTCGGCGAGCTGCACGTCGCCCGCGCGCTCGACGCGGCGGCCGCGCGCCTGGGGCTGCGCTGCGCCTTCGCCATGCTGGCGCCCGAGTGGGCCTCGCCACCCTACTACGCGCTGTTCGTGGAGGCGGCCGGCGCGCCCGACGCGACGGTCGCCCGCCTGGCCGCGGAGGTCGAGCGCGAGCTGCTGGAGAGCCCGAGCTACGCCTGCTGTCGCCGGCTCGGCCAGCTCGCGCCGGTGCGCGCCGTCCGGGTGGGCGGCGACGCGGCGGCCGCGTACGTCGAGCGCTGCGCGCGCCTGGGGCAGCGGGCCGGCGCCGTGAAGAGCGCCGCGCTACACCGAACGCCCGGCTGGAGCGCCCACTTGCCCGGCGTCCCCGTCTGATGGCGCGCGTGGTGCTGGCGCCCGCGGAGCCGGCCGACGACGCCGGGCTCCGCCGGCTGCTCGCGGACAGCCCCATGGACGGTCGGATCCGGCTCGCGTTCGAGCGGGAACCGTCCTACTTCCACGCCGTCGGCGTGCAGGGGCGCTTCGCCCAGGTCGTCGTGGGCCGGGACCTCGACACCGGCGCGCTCGTGGGCGTGGGCACGCGCACCGTGAAGCCCGTGTTCGTCAACGGCGAGCCGCGCGACGTCGGCTACCTCTCCGACCTGCGGCTGCTGCCGTCCTACCGGAACCGCACGCTCGTCGCGCGGGGCTACCGGCTGCTGCGCGAGCTCCACGCCGACGGCCGCGTCGACCTCTACTACACCGTCATCGCCGACGACAACGCGGTGGCCCTCCGCACGATCGCCTCGGGGCGGGCGGGGCTGCCGGCGTACCGCGATCTCGGCGCCTTCGACTCGCCCGCCGTCAACCTGGTGCGCCGCAAGCCGTCGCTGGCGGCCGGCGTCGAGATCGTCCGCGGCGAGCCGGCGCTGCTCGACGCGATCGTGGCCTGCCTCAACCAGCACGGGCGCGCCAAGCAGTTCGCCCCGGTCTACGCGCGTGAGGACTTCGACCCCCAGGGCCGGCTGCGAGGCCTCGGCCTGGACGACGTCTACGTGGCGCTCGACCGGGGCCGGGTGGTGGGCACGATCGCCCGCTGGGACCAGAGCGCCTTCAAGCAGACGCGCGTGGTGGGCTACCGGGGCGCGCTCCGCGTCGTGCGGCCGCTCTGCAACCTGGGTGCGCGCGTCGCCGGCCTGCCGCGCTTCCCCCGGCCGGGAGAGCGCCTGGCCTCGTTCCACGCCGCGCTGATCGCCGTCGCCGGCAACGACGCCAGGATCTTCGCGGCCCTGCTGCGCCGCCTCTACAACGACGCGGTCGGCGGCCCGCACGCCTACTTCGTGATCGGGCTGCACGAGCGCGATCCGCTCCGGCGCGTGCTCGCCGACTACCGGTGCTCGCCATACCGGGGGCGCCTCTTCTGCGTCGACTTCGAGGACGGCGCGGCGGCCTGCCGGGCGCTCGACGACCGCGTCCCGCACGTGGAGCCGGCGACGCTGTGAGCGTGATCGTCGCCCGCGCCGGCGCCTCGGGGGCGCGGTGGCCGCGCGGCCTGCCTGGCGCGCTGCTGCTGACGGCTGCCGCCACCGCGGTCTTCGCCTACCGCCAGAACGTCGCCGGCCAGGTGGGCGGTCCGATCTCGCTCGAGAAGGCTCTCTGGCTGAACTACACGATCACCGCGTGGTTCGTGGTCCCGGCCTTCCTGGTGGCACACCCGGCGCTGTCGCGGGGGCCGCGCCGGGTCCTCGCGTGGTTCCTCGCCAGCATGGGGGCCCGGGGCGTCGCCGAGCTGTGGCTGATCTACGTCGCCTTCGCGTGGAGCCCGCTCTACGGGATCGCCCACGACGTCTTCAACATCGCGCTCGTCGCCGCGCTCCGCCGGCGGGGCGGGGGCGGGCGCGAGCCGTCGGCGGCCTTCGACGCCGGCGCCCTCCGCTTCTGCTCGAGCATCCAGGCGAGCCTCGTCGCGGAGATCCTCTTCGCGGCGCTGTTCTACCGCATGGGCGTGCACGGCGACGCCGTCTACTTCGCCCCGCCGACCGCGGAGTTCGCCCACATCAACCTGCTCACGCGGTGCGTGGACGTGGTGGTCTACGCCGACCTCGCGCGGTTCCTCTGGCGCCAGCGCGGCCCGCTGCTCGGCCGGCGCGCGCCGCTGACCACCGGAGCGGAGAGCCCATGACGGCCCGAGCCCTCATCGACCGCCTCGCCTGGCACCTCGCCGCGCCCGCCTGGACGGCCGCCGCGCCGCGGTGGATCGTGCCGTGGCGGCGGGATCCGCGGATCCCGTTCGCCGGGCTGCTGACCGTGTACGCCGTGCTCGGGTGCACGGTGCTCACCTTCAATCGCGGGCCCGCCCAGATCGCCGCGACCGTCGCGGCCGGCTGCCTGCTCGACATGGCGCTGCACTGGATGCTCCGCGAGCGCGCCCTGGTGGTCCCCCTGAGCGCCTACATCAGCTCGCTGTCGCTGGCGCTGCTGCTGAACTTCGCGCACGATTCCTGGCTGCCGCTCCTGCCCGTCGTCCTCACCATCGGCTCGAAGTACCTGCTCACCTACGAGGGGGCCCACGTCTTCAACCCGTCGATGTGCGGCATCACGCTCTCGCTCCTCCTGAGCGGCGATCTGATCACAGCCGCGCCCGCCTACCAGTGGGGTGGCGGGCTCGCCATGTCGATCTTCATCGTGACCGGCGCCCTCGCGGTGTTCGTGTTCAGGATCGGGCGGACCCCGCTGATCCTGACGTTCCTGGGCCTGTACCTGGTCCAGATCGGGATCCGGGCCTGGGTGATGCGCTGGTACCTGCCGCCCGAGGCGCTGCTGCTGGGCACCCTGACGTCGGCGCCGTTCTACCTGTTCGTCTTCTTCATGATCACGGACCCCAGGACCTCGCCGCCGGGCCGCCGCGCCCAGGTCGCCGTCGCCGCGGCCCTGGTCGCCGTCGACCTCGCCTTCCACGCCGTCTCGCACCTCTACACGTTCTTCTACGCCGCCTTCACGGTGGCGCTCGCACGCTTCCTGTTCCTGCACGCCCGGCGCCTGGTGCGGCAGGGGCCGCAGCGGTGGCTGCGGGAAGGCCTGCTCCACCCGCAGGTCGTCCGCGCCGCCGTCGTCCTGGCCGCGCTCGGGCTGGCGATGGTCGCGACGTATCGCCACGTGCTGCAGCCGGTGGCCCACGCGGGCGACCTGGGCTTCGAGCTGCGGCCGGTCCCCCCCGGCCACGCGGGGACGGACGCGCGGGTCGGCGCGGTGTGGAACGACGTCGACCCGCGCGTGCGGCACATCGCGAAGTGGCTGCTGTCGGCCGGCAGCGCCGTGGCCGTGGCCGACGTGGACGGCGACGGCCGGCTGGACGTGTTCGCCACCAACCCCCTGATGCGGCCCGAAGACCGCAACGCGCTCTACCGCAACGTGGGCGGGCTGCGCTTCGCGCGCGTGCCGATCCCGGCGCTGGAGGCGGTCGGGGCCGACCCGGTCGCGCACGGCATCACGGCCATGGCGGTCTTCGTCGACCACGACGGCGACGGCGACCAGGACCTGTTCCTGTCCGTCGGGTACGGGCGGAACATCCTCCTTCGCAACCTGCTCGTCGAGACGGGACGCCTGGGCTTCGAGGACGTGAGCGTGGGGGCCGGCGTCGCCGACCACGCGGTCAGCATCGCCGCCAACTTCCTCGACTACGACCGGGACGGCCGGCTCGACCTCGTCGTCGGAAACGCCTTCGCGACGCACCTGGCGGCGTACGAGCCGCCGCGTCCCTTCTCGATCTTCCGGCTGCCGGCGCCGGAGTACCCGGGCGACCGGCGCATGCTGGGCTTCATGCACGCCTCCTGGGACAACGCCCGCAACGGCGGCCTCAACGCCCTCTACCGCAACGTCGGCGGGGGACGCTTCGAGCGGCAGGACGTCGCCCGCATGGGAATGCCGGAGACGGGCTGGACGCTCGCCGTCGGCACCGGCGACCTGAACAACGACGGCTGGCCCGACCTCTACCTGGCCAACGACTTCGGTCCCGACGACCTCTACCTGAACGAGGGCGGCCGCCGTTTCCGCCGGATCGAGGGGCGGGCGTTCGGCACCGTGGGGCGGGACACCTACAAGGGCATGAACGCCTCGCTCGGCGACGTCGACCGCAACGGCTGGCTCGACGTCTACGTCTCCAACGTCCACGTGCCCCTGCAGGCCGAGGGCAGCCTGCTCTGGATGACGTACCCCGACCGGCGCCGTCCCGGCGGCGCCGACTTCCGCGACGAGGCCACCCGGCGGGGCGCGCTCAACGAGCGCCGCTTCGGGTGGGGGGCCGCCCTCGGCGACCTGAACAACGACGGCTGGCTCGACATCGTGCAGGCCAACGGCATGGTGGACGACCGCATCGACCGGCGCTTCGAGCGCTGCCCGAGCTACTGGTACGTCAACGAGAAGCTCATGCGGTCGGGGCCGGAGATCCACACGTACGCCGACATGTGGGGCGATCTCCGGGGCTACTGCATCTTCGGCAAGGAGGCCAACCGCGTCTACCTGAACCAGGGCGACACCCGGCGCCTGCAGTTCCTCGACGTGGCGCCCCAGCTCGGGTGGCGCGCGGACACGAACTCGCGTGGCGTCGCGCTGGCCGACCTGGACGACGACGGCGCCCTCGACGTGATCGTGACCCACCAGTTCGAGCCGATGTCGATCTACCGCAACACGCTGCACGACCGCCCGGCCGGCGCCGGACGGCCGCACTGGATCGGGTTCGCGCTCCGCGGCGACGGCCGGCGCTGCAACCGCGACGCTGCCGGCAGCCGCGTCGTCCTCGAATACGAGGAGCACGGACGCCGCGTGATGCAGATGCGCGAGATCACGATCGTCAACGGCCTCTCCGCGCAGAACGACCGCCGCGCGCACTTCGGCCTCGGCGCCCACGCCAGTCCCGTCACGGTGAGCGTCGGGTGGTGCGGCGAGCCGCCGGGACGTGTGGGTGCGTTCGCCGTCGACCGCTACCACGTCCTGGACCAGGCCGGTCGTCTCGCCCGGGACCGCGGGGAGTAGAGCCCATCGCCTCGGGCGAGCGCGGCCGGGGCCGGCGAGGCGGCGCCCGCGCGCCCGTGGCCTTCCACCAGTCGTCGGCGCGGCTGTGGAAGATCGTGCCCCTCGCCGTGGCCATGGCCGCGCTGCCGGCGCTGCTGCTGGGGCTCGGGCTCGCGCGGGGCCAGATCATCGTCGCCGGGGCCGGCGTCCTCGGGCTGTTCTTCTTCGGGCCCGCCCTGGTCATGCTCGCGCAGGCCATGGTCGTGCCGAGCTATCTCACGATCGACGACGTCGGCGTCCGATTCCGCTTCTACAGCGTCGAGCTGTCGGTTCCGTGGAGCGCCATCGCCGACGTCGGGCCGGGCGTGGGCTGGCCCGCGCTGACGTTCCACGAGCCGGAGCGCGTGGCGCGCTCGGCGACGTTCATCGCGTTCCCGCCGCTCGCGTGGATGCTCGCGGTCCCGACCCTGGCGGTGAGCCTGATGCTCCGGCGGCCCCTCGCCAACATCTATCCCACCGGCCCGCGCCAGCTCCTGGCGGTGTTCCGCGCCAACGCGGAGAGCTTCGGCTTCCACTACGGGATGCCGTCGAGCCTGCTCGAGGCCGGTGGTCCGGAGATCCTGGCGGCGCTCCGGCGGCATCGACCGCCGGTCTCCGCGCCGTGAGTCGAGACCCCTCCGGTGCGCTAATCCAGCCAGTCCTGCTCGCGGAGCTTGCGGGGCAGGTAGGTCTTCGTCAGGTAGCGGAAGTCCTTGTTGGCCAGCGCGTCCAGCTCGTACTTGAGGCCGCTGCCGAGCATGCGCTTGATCTCGTCCTGCCAGGGCTTCTTCTCGAACCAGCGATACCTCAGCAGCTCCTTGGCCCGGCTCACGTCCTTGTCGTTGAGCTTGATGCCCACGTTGCGCGGCAGGCCGTAGCGGTCGGGATCGGCGCTGGACAGGCCGAGGAACTTGGCCTTGGGGATGGCCATGCGCTGGCTCTCGAACGCCAGGTTGATCGAGCCCTGCTTGACGACCGAGTAGATGTAGTACCCCCACGGGTCGTTGTCGACCAGCACGTAGACGGGCAGGTCGTACTCCTCGTGCAGCCTGCGCGCCAGGCGCCGGACGCCGCGCGGCGGCTGGCCGTTGCCGGTGAGCAGCACGCAGTTGTACCGGCGCCAGAACTTGTCCTCGGACAGCCGGTTCCACTGCGTGCCCTTCTCGACCAGCAGCACGAAGTCGGCCGTGCACCGCCGGATCTGGATGTATTCGGGCTCGACGATGGAGGGCACCGAGTAGCCGCCCTTGCCCAGCCGCGCGCAGTTCACGGTGTCGCCGTCGTCGCCCAGCACGAGCGGCCCCACCACGCTGCCGGCGTTCTCGGCCCGCACGTGCAGCTCCTCGCGCAGGGCCGACAGCGCCACCTCCAGGTCCTCGATGAGCGGGTCGGACTCGTTCTGGCCGTCGAAGGTGTTCTCGTGCGACCCCGTCATCGTGTGCTTGGTGCGGTAGTAGATCTCGCGCAGCGAGGTCGTGAGGTTGGCCCGCTGCAGCTCGGCCAGCGCGTCGGCCACCAGCACCGTCTGCATGAACTTCTTGGCCATGGCCACGTTGAAGAACGTGCGGGCCTGCGTGCGCTTGCCCATCTCGATGATGCCGCGCCGGGCGTTGAACTCCACGTTGGCCAGGCTGCGGACGGGGATCGTGAGCGTCGGGTCCTTGCTGCGCTCGGCGGCGGTGATGACGGCGTCGGCGACGCCGACTAGCTTCTTCTCGACCGTCCCGGCGGCCTTCGTCTTCGCCATGGGGCCTTCCTATCTCTTCGGGCGCCGTGCGGCCGCCTTCGCGCGGCGGCGGCGACCGCCATCGTCGTCCGCCTCCGCGGCGGCCGTCTCCGCCGGCACGGCGGCAGCGCTCGGCTCGGCGTCGTTGCCCGGCGGCAGCGCCGGCAGCAGGGGCGCCTCGCCCTCGGCGCCGTCCGGCGTGACGATGATCGAGTGCGGCAGCCCCTCGGGGCCGCCGTTCTGGCCGAGGATCTCGTCGGTCTTCGCCCCGCCCGTCCGCCTGGCGGCGATCTTGAGGAGCTGGTGGCGCAGCCGGTCCTTGGGCAGCTTGCCGCCCTTCAGGCGCGCGCAGGCCGCCACGACCTCCTCGATGTAGAGCTCGAAGATGTTGCGCCGGCGGAACTCGCTCTTCGCCCGCTCGCGGCGCCTCAGGAACACGCTCAGCCGGCGCCCGCACTCCTGGAGCGCCAGCTTGATCTCCTTGCGGATCTCGTCGTAGTCGGCGATCGCTTCCTTGGACTCGCTCGTGAACGGCACCCACACCGAGGCCATGTGCACGAAGACCACCATGGGCCCGGCGGGCAGCGCGCCGCGCGACTGGGCCACGCCGTAGTTGCGCCACGCCGTCTCGAGCACGGCCTTGAACGTGGCGCACGCCGACTGCTGGTAGAGCAGGGGCACGCGGTTGGCGTAGCGGATCACCCGCGCCAGCTCGCCGTCGTCCTGCGGCTGCTCGCCCTCGGCCAGCGGCGCCGCCGGCGCCTCCACCGCCGCCGCGGCCTCCGGCCCCTTGCCGAAGGCCAGTCCCGCCTCGATGACGAAGGGGTTGCCGCGGTACACCGCCGGCGGCCGCGTGACCGCGGTGTAGAAGTCGCCCTTGATCTGCTTGTAGAGCCCGTGGAGGATCGCCTTCTCGCCGATGGGCGAGATGCAGTTCGAGGGCGGCGCCATGATCTTCGTGGCCTGGATCGCCCGGTAGAGCGCCTCGGCGTCGGCGCCGTGCACGTCGCGCGGCCGCGCGTCGGGCGAGAGCTTCGCCGTCTTGCAGATCTCCTGGGCGAGCGGGGGCGACACGCGGCTGAAGTCGCCGGCCAGGAAACCCGCCAGCGAGTGGCTCTTCGTGTCGTGCAGCATGCGCAGCAGCATGCCGAACTCGATCCCGTACGGGTGCGGCTTGATCTCGCGCGGCTGCGGCGGCAGCTCGTGGATCGTCCGCGGGTACTTCCGCGTGTCGCCCTCCGGCGTGTGGTAGACGAGATCCACGTGCGGGTTGGCGATGGCCGTCTGCTCGAGGTACTCGTCCACCGAGGCCCGGCCCTTCTGGTAGCGCCCCTCGATCTCCAGCGTCACCTGCGTGCCGCGCGGGTGCTCCCAGTCGATCTTCTTGCTCTCGAAGATGCGCGGCTCGTTCTTCTTGGTGTCGATCGAGACCTCGAAGAAGTGCGCCGAGGCCTTGGGGCCCGTGCGCGAGATGATCTGCACCGGCTTGCCGGTGGTGAGCTGCGCGTACATGCCGGCCGCCGAGATGCCGATGCCCTGCTGGCCCCGGCTCATGCGCAGCCGGTGGAACTTCGAGCCGTAGAGCAGCTTCGCGAAGATCGGCGGGATCTGCTGGCGCACGATGCCCGGCCCGTTGTCGGTGACCGTCACCCGGAAGCGCGTGGCCTGGCTGGCCGGCGGCGGCGCGTCGCCGTTGCTCGGCACCACCTCGACGCGGACCACGACGTCGGGCAGGATGCCGGCCTCCTCCGAGGCGTCCAGGGCGTTGTCGACGGCCTCCTTCACGCACGTGAGCAGCGCCTTGCGCGGGTTGTCGAACCCGAGCAGGTGCCGGTTCTTGGTGAAGAACTCCGAGACCGAGATCTCCCGCTGCCGCGCCCCCATCTCGACGGCCGACAGCGTGGCCGGCGGCTTGCCGCTCTTGGGCGCCGCGTCCTTCGGCGCCGCCGTCGCGAGCTCGGACGACGTCTGCTCGGGTGCCCAGGCCTTCGGCCTCGCCGTCTTCGCCACGGCGGCCGCCCGCCTGGCTGGCTTCTTCTTCGCGCTCCTCCTCGCAGGAGTAGCCATCGTCATATGTGATACCAGAGTTGTCCCCGCCGACGGGTCTTATTCGTGGCGCTCGGGCGTACTGGCGTGGCCGGAGCCGTCAGCCGGGGACGGCGGATCCGTCGACGGCGACGTGCTGGAGCATCGCGGGAGCGAGCCGGTCAACCGCGCTGGTGACGCCCGACCTCGGCGTACGCGCCGGCTCGAGCGCCGCGATGGACTTCGAGCATCCAGACCTCGGGGATCCGACGGCCGCGTAGAGCGGCGTCTCGACCTCGCGATCGAAGGCCACCGAACCATCGCCGACCTCGACGACCAGCAGCACGTCCTTCGGTCCCGGATGGCCGCCACGGTAGAAGTCGCCCCGGTGCCGAAGCAGCGCGATGTCCGGCTGCGGCTCCGAGCGGCGCCCGAGCCGCACGGGATGCTCGACCCGTACGATGGCCCGCCCGGCGACGGCCGCCGTCAGCCTCCGGGCGCCTTGACACCCCGGCGGCGCCATCTATCATCCGGCCATGCTCAAGCCCGTCATCTCCGCCGACTCGCACGTCACCGAGCCGCCCGGCACCTACGTGGACCGCATCGACAGGGCGTACCGCGACCGCGCGCCCCGCATGGTGCGCGACGCGAAGCTGGGCGACATCTTCGTCATCGAGGGGCTGGAGCGCCCCATCCCCATGGGGCTGATCGCCGCGGCGGGCAAGGACGCCAGGGAGCTGGCCCAGTTCGGCGTCCGGTTCGAGGACATGCACCGGGGCGGCTGGGACCCCGTGGCGCGCATGGCCGACCAGGAGCGCGACGGCGTCTCCGCCGAGGTGATCTATCCCACCGTGGGCATGATGCTCTGCACCCACCCGGACTTCGACTACAAGAAGGCCTGCTTCGACGCCTACAACCTGTGGCTGGCCGAGTTCTGCGCGGCCCGGCCCGACCGGCTGATCGGCATCGGCCAGACGGCCATGCGCTCGGTGGAAGAGGGCATCGAGGACGTGCGCCGCATCCGCGCCCTCGGCCTGCGCGGGGTGATGCTGCCGGGCAATCCCGCCGTCGCCGACTACCACGACGCGATCTACGACCCGTTCTACGAGGCGGCCGCCGACCTCGGGCTGCCGCTGTCCTTCCACATCCTGACGAGCCAGCAGGACACCTTCCGGGTGCGCGGCCCCAAGCTCAACGCGTTCATGTCCATCATCCGCGGCTGCCAGGACATCATCGGCACGTTCGTCTTCGGCGGCGTGTTCGAGCGGCATCCGCGGCTGCGCCTGGTGTGCGTGGAGGCCGACGCCGGCTGGGTGCCGCACTTCATGTACCGCATGGACCACGCCTGGCAGCGCCACCGCTACTGGCTCACCGCGGCCACGCTCTCGCGCCTGCCGAGCGAGTACTTCCGCGAGCACGTCTACACGACGTTCCAGGACGACTGGTCGGCGTTCCAGGTGAAGGACCTCTGCAACATCCGCCGGCTGCTCTGGGCCAACGACTTCCCGCACAGCGACTCGACGTGGCCGCGCTCGCAGGAGCTGCTGCGCGAGCACGCCGCGCACCTGACCGAGGCCGAGCGCGACCTGTTGTTGCACGACAACGTCGCCGAGCTGTACGGGCTGAGCTGAGGGCGCGCCGATGGACTACGACCTGAAGATCGCCGGCGGCACCCTCGTGGACGGCACCGGCCGCCCGGCGGCGCGCGGCGACGTCGGCGTGCGCGACGGCCGCATCGTGGCCCTGGGCGCGGCCCCGGGCGCGGCGCGGCAGACCGTCGACGCCGGCGGCCTGGTCGTGGCGCCGGGCTTCATCGACATCCACACCCACTACGACGCGCAGGTGCTGTGGGATCCGCGGGTGTCCATCTCGCCCTGGCACGGCGTGACGACCGTGGTGATGGGCAACTGCGGCTTCGGCGTGGCGCCGACCCGGGCCGAGCACCGCCGCGTCATCATGCGCACGCTCGAGAAGGTCGAGGGCATGAGCCTCGAGGTGCTCGAGGCCGGCCTGGGCGACGACTGGCCGTTCGTGACGTTCCCCGAGTACCTCGACGCGCTCGAGCGCCGCCCACCCCTCGTCAACGTCGGCGTCCTGCTCGGCCACACGCCGCTCCGGCTCTTCGTGATGGGCGAGGCGGCGAGCGACCGGCCGGCGACGGCCGCCGAGGTGGCCGCGATGCGCGGGCTCGCGCGCGAGGCGCTCGAGGCCGGCGCCCTCGGCTTCGCCACGTCCAAGGCCGTCACGCACGTGGGCGACGGCGGCAAGCCCGTGCCCAGCCGCGCCGCCGACATCTCGGAGATCGAGAGCCTGGCCGGCGTGCTGGGCGAGCTCCGCCGCGGCCTGATGCAGGCCACGGTGGGGCGTGAGCTGTTCCTGGACGAGTTCGAGCGCATCGTCCGCGCCACCGGCCGGCCGGTCACGTGGACGGCGCTGCTGTCGGGCATGGCCGGCTTCGCGGGGCCCGAGAGCACGCGCGAGATCCTCGACCGCTCGCGCGCGCTGGCGCGACAGGGCCTGCCGATCGTGCCGCAGGTCGCGTGCCGGCCGCTGGTCTTCGAGCTGCAGTTCAGAGAGCCCTTCATCTTCGCGCCGCTGTCGCTCTTCAAGCCGGTGTCGGCCGCCGACCTCGACGGCAAGATGCGCATCTACGCCGATCCCGAGTTCCGCCGCGCCTTCAAGGAGCGCGCCGACCGCCCGCGCGCCGGCATCGCGGGCAAGTGGGACCGCACGCTGATCGCCTGGTGCCCGACCGACCCCGCCCTCGAGGAGCGGACGGTGGCCGCCGTCGCCGCCGAGCGCGGCGTCCACGCGGTGGACCTGGCGCTCGACCTGGCCCTGGCCTCGAAGCTCGAGGCGCGCTTCCGCATCCCGGTCTTCAACGACGACGAGAGCGAGGTGGCCGAGCTCCTCGCCGAGCCCGCCGCGGTGCTGGGCCTCTCCGACGCCGGCGCCCACGCCAGCCAGCTCTGCGACGCCTGCTTCTCCACCTACCTGCTGGGCCACTGGGTGCGCGAGAAGGGCACCTTCACGCTGGAGCACGCGGTGCGCATGCTGACGTCGCGCCCGGCCGAGGTGTTCGGCATCGCCGACCGCGGGCGCCTGGCCCCCGGCCTCGCCGCCGACCTGGTGGTGTTCGACCCGGCCACGGTGGCGGCCGGGCGGCTGCGGCGCGTGCACGACCTGCCGGCCGGCGGCGACCGGCTGATCGCGGACGCCGTCGGCGTCGAGGCGGTCGTCGTCAACGGCACGATCGTGCGCCGCGGTGGCCGCGACGTCGTGGACGGTGATCGGCGGCTACCGGGGCGCGTGCTGCGGGGCGGCCGGGCGTAGCGTCCCCGCCCGAACGGCGCCCGCTGGCCGGCGTGCTGCTCGGACCTCCGCGACAGGGCATCATGCCCGGCAACGCGCCCTGGCCGGGCCGCCGCGGGCGCGTCACGTCCCCTCAGGCCTCCAGCGCGTCGGCCAGCGCCCGGAGCAGCTTCGCGCCGTCGCCCCGCCAGGCGTGGCCGTGCATGCACGCCAGCGTCGCCGGCTCCAGGGTCGCCAGGCGCTCGAGGTGCCGGCGGCCGTCGCGGGTGTGCGAGTAGTAGTCCAGGGGCCGGCGAAAATCTTCGCTGGGCCCGAGGATGTCGCCCTCGGTCAGCGCCGGCAGCCCGCCGCCGCCCTGCGTGAAGAGGTCGCCGCACAGGAGCGTCCGCGTCACGCTCTCCCACAGGAAGCCGCACTCCCAGGCGTGGGGGACGTGCGGCGTGTCGAGCCACGTGACACGGTGGCGCCCGAGCGCCAGCGTCTCGCCGTCGGCGAGCGCCCGCGGCGCGCGATCGGCGAGATCGGTGACCGAGACCAGCGCGGCGACCTGGCCACACACCGGTGACGCGTGCGGCGCGACCGCCAGCCACTCGTTCAGGCTGCCGCACTCGTCGGCCTCGACGTGCGAGAAGCCGATCCAGCGCAGGCGCTCGGGCGGCAGCACGCGCGCGACCGCGTCGCGCACCACGGGGAACAGCCGGCGCGGGCCCGTGTGGAAGAGCAGCGGCTCGTCATCGGCGACGAGGTACTGGTTGAAGGTGAACCCGCCCGGCACGGTGTCCACCGGGGTGCTGATGCGGTAGATGCCGTCGGCGATCTCGTGCACGTTGGTGTCCGGCTGTCCGGCCATGCGCGTCCTCCTGAAGGGGCGTCCTCGGCATGTCGTCGGCAGGGAAGTGTCCCGGCCGGCGGGCGCGTTACAGGGGTGGCGGCACGGATGGGGCCTCCGGGCGCGGCCGTAACGGGGTCCGGCGTCGTGACACATCCGCTCTCGACGGGGTGGAGCGCGTGCTAGGGTCGGCCCGTGGACCGGTGGGAGGATGGCGAGCTGGCGCGCAGGATCGCCAGCGCCCCGGGCGACGTGGCGGCCGAGACCGAGATCGCGCGCCGCTTCGCCCCGCGCATACGGCTCTACGGCCTGCGCCACCTGCGCGACGAGCAGGCCGCCCTCGACCTGGTGCAGGAGGTGCTCGCGATCGTGCTCACGTCGCTCCGTGAGGGCCGACTGAAGGAGCCCGACCGGCTGCCGTCGTTCGTGCTCGGCACCTGCCGGCTCGTGGTGACCAACGTGAAGCGCACCGAGCACCGCCGCGCGCGGCTGCTGGCCGAGTTCGGCGAGTCCGTCGCTCCGGCCGCGCCCGGCCCCGCCACCGAGCCGCCGCCCGACGACGCCCGCCTGGTCGAGTGCCTGGCGCGCCTGGCACCCCGCGAGCGCGCCGTGGTGGCGCTGACCTTCTACGCCGAGCGCAGCACCGAGGACATCGCCCGCGAGCTGCAGACGTCGCCCGGCAACGTGCGCGTCATCCGCCACCGCGCCCTCGGGCGCCTGCACGAGTGCCTGGCGGGCAGGCCGTGAGCGAGTGCGCGACGTCGGTCCCGCTGGCGTCGATCGTGGACTACTGGCTTGGCGAGCATCCAGCGCCGGAGGCGCTCGAAGAGCACCTCCTGGCGTGCCCGCCCTGCAGCGCCCGGCTGGCGCGTCTGGCCGCCATCGCCGGGGGCGTCCGGCGACTGGTCGGTAGGGGACGTGTGCCGCTGGTGCTGACGCCGGCCCTGCTCGCGCGTCTGGAGGCCGAGGGCGTGCGGATCCGCCACCATCGCGTCGAGCCCGGCGGGCGGACCGCGTGCACGGCCGCCCCGCAGGACGACCTCGTCTCCGTCTGCCTGTCCGGCGCCTTCCCGGTGGGCTCGCGCGTCGACGTCGTGATCACGGAGCCCACCGAGATGGCCCGGCGCCTCGAGGATGTCCCCGTCGACCGCGAAGGCGGGCGAATCATCCTGGCCCTGCCCGGCGCGACGATCCGTCCGCTGCCCGTCCACGTCGCGTGCATCCGGGCGCTGGAGGTCGGCGACGAGGGCGAGCGGTCCATCGCCGAGTACACGCTGGACCACCGGCCCTGGGTCCCCGCGGGGTGATGCGCGGCGCGCCGACGTGCTCGGGTGTTACCGCGATGTCACGCGAATCCCGGTGAACCCCAGCCATCTGGGCGCGCGCAGGCGGGTCGTCGAGGCGGCCGAGGGCGTCATCGCGCCAGCAGGAGCGAGCGCAGGGACACCGGCACGATCCTCGGGTCGGGAATCTCGACGTCCTCGAGCATCGTCACCAGGACGCCGAACGGGGCGTTGTAGTGAGCCTTCTCGACGAAGGCGCGCAGGCCGAGGGTGTCGCGGTGCGGGTCGATCCGCCGGCGATACTCGACCTCCAGCGGGATGCGCCGCTCGCCGATCGTCAGGATGAAATCGACCTCGGGCTCGGTGGGGCGCTCGGGGAAGTGGGCGACGTCCAGGTGCGGAATGCTGCCCAGATACGCGCCGACGACGCTCTCGGCGATGCGGCCGGCCAGGTCGGTGAGATGCGGGCTCTCCTCCAGACGGTCGGGGTCGAGCGGCACCGTCTCCTCGAGCCAGCTCCGGCGCAGCCCGTGGTCGACGATGCAGAGCTTCGCGGGTCCGCGCACCTTCTTCAGGCGGAGCTCGAGCGGCCGGATGAGCGCACGAGGAGCGAGCCCTCCAGGAAGCGCATGTAGCTGAGGACTCTTCCCGTCACGACCACGTGAACCGTGTGGTGGTCCACCAGGGTCTTGATCTGCGGCGCCCAGTCGGACAGGTTCTGGGCCTCGTCGAAGAAGAGGTACGCCGGCGTGCCGGCGTGCGCCGCCTCGTTGAAGGTCGACCCGAGGATGCGGTTCTGGAACCACCCGGCGATGGTCTGGATGGGCTCGTCCAGGTCCTTCAGGCTCGGGATCTCGTCGAACTGGACTCGCAGGATCCGGCGCGGCTCCACGCGCTCGGTCTCGACGAAGTGCTGGATGACCTGTTCGAGAAGGGTCGTCTTGCCGACCTGACGCGCGCCGCGCAGGACGACGGCGGGCGCCAGGCCGGTCTCGAGCTTGCGCAGCAGGGCCCCCGAACGCCCAGCGCCGATAGCCGGGAAGAACGCGCCCGGGCTTGCCCTCCCACCACGGGTTGGCGCTGCGCAGGTACTCGTCGAGTCCGGGCGGCAGGCGTACCTCGTCGAAGAGGTCTCGGCCCCTATCCGGCACGCTGATCTCCGTCCACGAGACTAGGATATCGAACCACTTCGACCAGGGGGCAGGGCTCCTCGGGCGCGGCCCACCCGCGCCAGCCCCGGCCGGGCGCGTGCCAGCGTCTCCACCATCGCCAGGGCCTCCGCCCGCAGCGCCTCGCGCATCGCGATCGGCTTGCCACTCCTGGCGGGTCGCTCCCGGCTACCGGCGCGCGGCCGGCCGGCGGGCGGCCGGGATGTGGGCGGTGACGAGCGCGACCAGGTTGCAGCGGCGGCAGGCCACCCAGCCGGCGCCCCGGATGTCGCGCATGCGAGAGAGCGCGGAGGACTCGTCCTCGAGGTGGCCGCAGGGGAAGCGCAGCGCCCGGGAGGGGGCGGTGGAGCGCCTGCTGCCTCGGGCTCCGGTCCCGGTCGGTCGGCGGTCGGTCATGGCCGAGCCCGACCGTAGACGGGCAGTGTGACGGGGATGGTCACGCTCGGAGGGCCGGGATCCGGCGTGGCCGGCCCTGCGGAGTGCGGGCGATCGGGACACCCTAGTGGCTGACGATCAGCGCCTCGCGGAGGACGTCGGCCTCGAGCTGCATCTCGTCGAGGCGGTGCTTCACCACGTCGCCGATGCTCACGATCCCGGCGAGGCGGCCGTGGTCGATCACGGGCAGGTGGCGGGCGCGATGCCGCGTCATGACCTGCATGACGGCCGTGATGGCGTCGTCCGGGGCGCACGTGACGGCCGGCGCCGTCACGAGGCGCGAGACCGGCAGCGTGAGCAGGCCGGCGCCGTGCTCGGTCAGCCCGCGGACCACGTCGCGCTCGGAGACGATCCCGAGCACCGTCCGGTCGTCGTCGCTCACGACGAGGGCGCCGATGCCCTTGAGCTGCAGCGCCCAGACGGCCGAGCGCACGGGCGCGTCGGGACGGATGGTCTCCACGTGGGCGCCCTTGTGCTTGAGGATGGATGCGACCTTCATGATTCGTGCACCTCCGGGCGTCGTCATTGTACGCCCCGGGCTGGAAGGCGTGACCGTCATCGGGTATACGGGGTTCTCGGCGGGGAGGCGGCACGGCGGGCACCCGCCTGCTCCTTGGCCAGCCCCGGCGTCTCTGCGGGGATCGTGCTCGTGCTGGCGATGACCGGGATGCGCGAGCTGCTGCGGCGCCGGCTCGAGCGGAGGGTCGTGGCCTGCCGGGAGCCGTGACGAGGAGGACGAGGCGATGCCGCTGCACGTGTTGCCGACAACGGTCGTGGGCAGCTATCCCCAGCCCGACTGGCTCGTCGATCGCGAGATGCTGTCCCGGGGCGTCCCGAGGGTCCGCCAGCGCGCCATGTGGCGCATCCCCGAGCCGTTCCTGGAGCAGGCCCAGGACGACGCGACCATCGTGGCCATCCGCGACATGGAGCGGGCGGGCATCGACATCGTCACCGACGGCGAGATCAGGCGCGAGAGCTACTCGAACCGCTTCGCGACGGCGCTGGACGGCGTGGACATCGACGAGCCCGGCGTGCGGCGCGACCGGGCAGGGCGCGAGACGGTCGTGCCGCGCGTGGTGGGCCGCATCGTGCGCAGGCACCCCGTCGAGCTGCGCGACATGCAGTTCCTGCGCCGCAACACGGACCGCCCGGCGAAGATCACGCTGCCCGGCCCCTTCACGCTCTCCCAGCAGACGCAGAACGAGTTCTACCGCGATCCGGAGGAGATGGCCATGGACTTCGCCGCGGCGGTCAACGCCGAGGCGCACGACCTGCAGTCCGCGGGGGCGGACGTCATCCAGCTCGACGAGCCCTGGCTGCGCAACGATCCCGAGGCGGCCAGGCGCTACGCCGTGCCCGCGATCAACCGGGCGCTGGCGGGCATCACCGTCCCGTGCGCGCTGCACCTCTGCTTCGGGTACGCGGCGGTGGTCCGCACGCCGAAGCCGGCCGGGTACTCCTTCCTTCCCCAGCTGGCCGACACCGTCGCCGCCCAGATCTCCATCGAGGCCGCGCAGCCCCGTTTGGACCTCGGGGTGCTCGCCGAGCTCTCGGGCAAGACGATCATCCTCGGCGTGATCGACCTCGGCGATCCCGCCGTCGAGACGGCCGAGCAGGTGGCGGCGCGGATCCGGGCCGGGTTGAGGCACGTCGCCCGGGAGCGGCTGATCCTGGCGCCCGACTGCGGGATGAAGTACCTCCCGCGGGACACCGCGTTCGGCAAGCTCAAAGCCCTGAGCGACGGGGCGCGGCTGGTGCGCGGGGAGGGATCGACGGTGTAGCGCACCGGGCTCCCGCGTTCGGTTTGCGCGCGGGCGCCCCCTGGGACACGCTACGGGCGTGATCACGCACCGCGCCGGGCGCCAGGCCGCCCCCGCATGATCGACGTCCGCGGCGTCGGCAAGCGCTTCGGCGCGACGGTGGCGCTCAACGACGTGTCGCTGCACGTGGGGGCGGGCCGGACGCACGTGCTGCTCGGGTCGAGCGGCTCGGGCAAGTCGACGTTGCTCCGCATCGTCCTCGGGCTCGTCGCGCCGGATGCCGGCGAGGTGCTGGTGGACGGCGTGCCGGTGACGCCGAGCGGGCGGCGGCACCTGGTGGGGCGGGTCGGCTACGTGGTGCAGGAGGGGGCGCTCTATCCCCACCTGACGGCGCGCGGCAACGTGGCGCTGGCGGCCGAGGCGGCGGGGTGGCCGCGGCGGCGCGCGGAGCAGCGCGTGCGGGAGCTCGCCGCGCTGGTGGGCTTCGACGACGGCGTGCTCGCGCGCTATCCCGGCCAGCTGAGCGGCGGGCAGCGGCAGCGCGTGGGGCTCATGCGCGCCCTCGTGCCCGATCCGCCGTTGCTGCTGCTGGACGAGCCCCTGGGGGCGCTCGACCCCATCGTCCGGGCCGACCTGCAGGCGGAGCTGCGGCGCATCTTCGCGGCGCTCGGCAAGACCGTGCTGCTCGTCACGCACGACGTGCGCGAGGCGGTGCTGTTCGGCGACACGATCACGCTGCTGAGGGCCGGGCGCGTCGTGCAGCAGGGCTCGTTCGCCGACCTCGCGCGGCGCCCCGCCGAGCCCTTCGTCACCGAGTTCCTCGGCGCGCAGGCCCCGCCGCCCGAGCTGCGGGCGTACTTCTGATGGTCGCGCCGTGGGCCCCCGCGACCCTCGCGAGGCGCGCTGGCGCGCTCTCGATCGGGGCCGCGGTGGCGCTGTGGCTCGTGGCCGGCGGCGAGGCCGGCGCCGCCGGCATCGTGCGCGTCGGCTCGAAGTCCTTCACGGAGAGCTACGTGCTGGCCGAGATCGCCTCGCAGGTGATCGAGGCGACGGGCGAGGCCGCGGTCGACCGCCGGCTCGGCCTGGGAGGCACCGGCATCACGTATCGCGCCGTCGTCGAGGGCGGCATCGACCTCTACCCGGAATACACGGGCACGATCGCGCGGGCGATCCTGAAGGACCCGTCCGCCACGTCGGTGGCGGCGATCCGGGAACGGCTGCGGGGCGAGGGGCTGACGGTCAGCGACCCGCTCGGCTTCGACAACACCTACGCGCTGGCCGTCGGCGCCGGCACCGCGCGGCGCCTGGGGCTCTCCCGCATCAGCGACCTGGCCCGGCACCCCGGGCTGACCGGCGCGTTCACGTCGGGGTTCCTCGAGCGCGAGGACGGCTGGCCGGGGCTGAGGCACCATTACGGCCTCGCGCTGCGCCGCGTGCGGGCGATCGAGCACGCGCTGGCCTACCAGGCGCTGGAGAGCGGCGCCGTGGACGTCATCGACGTCTTCTCCACCGACGGCCGGCTGAGCCGGCCCGGCATCGTCGTGCTGGAGGACGACCGGCGCTTCTTCCCGGACTACGCGGCCGTGCTGCTGGCGCGCCGCGACTTCCCCGCGCGCTTTCCCCGGTCGTGGGCGGCGCTGGGCCAGGCCATGGTCGGGCGACTCGACGGGGCCACCATGGTGCGCCTGAACGCGCTGGCCGATCTCGAGGGGCGGACCGTGCGGCAGGTGGCCGCCCGCTTCCTCGGCCGCGAGGTGAGCGCCGCCGACGAGCGGGCGCGCCGGGCGCGCGAGCTCGGCACCCTGACCCTCGAGCACCTGGGGCTCGTCGCCGCGGCGGTGACGGCGGCCGCGCTGGTCGGCGTGCCGCTCGGCGTGCTGGCCGCGCGGTCGGCGGCGCTCGGGCAGCTGGAGCTGGCGTCGGTCGGCGTGCTGCAGACGATCCCCGCGCTGGCGCTGCTGTGCTTCATGATCCCGCTGCTGGGGATCGGCACGCTGCCCTCGCTCGTGGCGCTGTTCCTCTACGCGCTCCTGCCGATCGTGCGGAACACGTACACGGGGCTCGCCACGCTCGACCGCGGGCTGCTGGAGATGGCCGGCGTGCTCGGGCTCGGCCGCTGGCGGCGGCTGGTGCGCATCGAGCTGCCGCTGGCCTCGGTCAGCATCCTGGCCGGGGTGAAGACGGCGGCCATCCTGACCGTCGGCACCGCCACGCTGGCGGCCTTCATCGGCGGCGGGGGCTACGGCACGCTCATCGTCCGCGGCCTGGCGCTGGACGACGTCGGGACCATCCTCGCCGGGGCCGTGCCGGCCGCCGTCATGGCCCTGCTCTTCCACGCGCTGTTCGAGGCGATGGACCGCCTGCTGGTGCCGCGCGGGCTCCGGATCGCGATGACGCCGGCGCCCTGAGGCGGCCTGCCCCGTCGTCCCGGCGCCGGACCGCCGGTCGGGTGGACGCTTGCGGTCCACCGAGGTCGGGGCGATGCTGGGATCGCCGCACCACGGAGAGGCCATGGACAAGCTCTTACCGGATCGCCTGCGCGAGCTCTGGCAGTCGGTCGAGCGCCGCGAGCTGACCGCCGAGGCGTTCACGCGCGAGCAGGAGCGCCTGCTGGACGGCCACCGTCGCACCTGGACCGAGGCCCTCCGGCTCGACGGCCACCTGGGCCTTGAGGACAGTCTCCTCGCCGAGCTCGCGCTGTACACGCACTGCACCGACCTCACCGAGGTCCGCGCGCGGTGCACCGGCGCCGTCGCCACGCTCAGGCGCGAGTGGGAGGCCGGCGTGCGCTCGGAGGATTCGCGGTCCATCGAGCGCTTCTACGACGAGAGCCAGACGGTGCTGTACGAGCTCATGTGGTGGCACGGCCTGGCCGACGACAGCTCCCCGCTGGCCTACGTGACCGCGCTGCAGTTCGCCCGCCAGCGCGGCTGCCGCCGCTACCTGGACTTCGGCTCGGGCGTGGGCTCCGGCGCCATCCTCTTCGCGCGTCACGGGTTCGACGTGGCGCTGGCCGACATCAGCTCGAGCCTGCTGCGCTTCGCCGCCTGGCGGCTCGAGCGGCGCGGGCTCGCCGCATACTGCATCGACCTGAAATCCGCCGCGCTGCCGCCGGCGGCCTTCGACTTCGTGACGGCCATGGACGTCTTCGAGCACCTGGTCGATCCGGTGGCCACCGTCGATCAGCTCTGGCAGGCCCTGGTGCCCGGCGGCCACCTCTATGCGCGGATCGCGGCGGAGGACGATCCCGACCGGCCGCAGCACATCGTGCACGACTTCGGGCCGACGTTCGCGCGGCTGCGGGCGCGCGGCTTCGTCGAGACGTGGCAGGACGCGTGGCTCTGGGGCCACCAGGTCTTCCAGAAGACCTGAGCCCCGCGTCCGCCGTCAGGCCACCCCGCAGTCCGTCAGCAGCCGCGTCAGCACCTTCTCCGCGGCGAAGGAGTCCTCGGCGACCGCGCGCGCCGCCTCGCAGTGACGACGGTAGTCCGCCTCGACGGCCTCCAGCGCGGCCACGGCCTGCTCGGCCGTCCGGAAGGCGAACAGGCCCTCGCCGGTGGGGTAGTACCGGCTCCAGCCGGTGTCCTGCACGACGACGGGCTTGCCGAGGGCCAGGAAGACGGCGCTGCGGCAGGAGAACCAGCCCGTGTCCAGCGCGACGTAGACGTTCTTGGCGACGCTCCACTCGCCGCGCGCCCGGCGCAGGTACGACCGGTACGACTCCATCGTGGCCGATCGCTCGGGCGCGCCGACCACGTGCCAGCCGTGGGCGCGCAGCCGGTCGCGCGGCGCCTCGCCGGCCAGCGCCACCTCGAGCGGCGCGCGCGTGCGCCGCGGCAGGTCGATGAATCGCGTGAACTCCACGTCCTTGCCGCCGTAGCGCACGCCGTCGATCATCGGCAGGCTGATGTCGGTCTTCCAGGACATCACGGTGGTGAACCGCCCGGCGGCCGGATCGAAGTGGTACGGCCAGTGCTCGAGCACGACCGGCTGCCGGGTGGGGATCCACGGCAGGCCGCCGGCGGGCACGAGGCAGCCGGGCCGGCCGACGTGCTCGGCGAAGGTCAGGAAGCGGTCGTGGTGATGGATGAGGTCCACCGAGAACAGGTCGTCCTCGCTCGCGATCCCGCGCTCCTTGGCGAGGAGCTTCGCCTGAGTGTAGCCGGGGTCGGAGTCGAGGTAGGCGGTGCGGCGGGCGCCGCGATACTCGTCGCGCAGCCAGCAGGAGCCCGAGACGTTGAGGAACAGGTCGGCGGACCGGCAGAAGCGCCTGACGGCGGCCTCGCCGAGGCCGTGGCGCGTGCCGTCCGGTCCGCGCACCGAGAACGGCGCGTCGGGCGCGCCGGTGGTGCCGAGCGCGTCGACCAGGTAGCGGACGTTGCCGGTGATGTCGTCGGTGAAGGTCTGCCGGACGGGGTCGTAGACCCACTGCCCGGTGTCCTCGAGGTAGAGCACGTCGCCGCCGAGGCGGCGGAAGCCGTCCACGTAGGCGAGGTAATCCCAGGCGACGCCTCCCATCGGGTACGTCGCCACGAGCCCGGTCACGACGATGCGCATGCGCGGCGGTCTCGGGCGTCATTGTACCCGGCGGCGTGGCGGCGTCCCGCCCGGGCGTGCGCACGCTGGCCGCGCGGTTGCAAGCGACCGTGCCGGGCCGCGGGCCCGCCCGCGGCCGGTGTGCGCGCAACTTCGTCACAAGGCTCGGCAGGGATGGAGGGCTCGCGGTGAACGTCAAGCATTTCGCGCTGGTCGCCGGTATCGTCTACCTGGCCGTCGGCATCCTGGGGTTCGTCCCGGGCGCGCTGAGGCCGCCCCCCGCCGATGCGCCGCCCCTGCAGGTCGACGGCTGGCACGGGCTGCTCTTCGGCCTCTTCCCCGTGAACATCCTGCACACGCTCGTGCACCTGGCCGTCGGCGTGTGGGGGGTCATCGCCTACCGGTGGTGGGAGGCGTCGCGCACGTACGCCATGTCGGTGGCCGTCGTCTTCGGCGTGCTGACCATCCTCGGGTTGATCCCGGGCCTGCGCACGCTCTTCGGGCTCGTGCCGCTGTACGGCCACGACATCTGGCTGCACGCGCTGACCGCGCTGGTGGCCGCGTACTTCGCCACGCGCGGGCGAGGCGAGGAGGCGGCGCGCGAGCGGCTGCGGCGCGCGGCCTGACGGGCGCGTGGGCGCAGGCGGCGCCGCCGGGCCGCGGCCCGCCTCGCCGGCGCCCGGGCGCCCGAGCCGACGGCGCAGCCGGAGCCGGGGCGACCTTGCGCCGGGCCCCCCGGCCGCCGGCACGAGCGGGTCGTGGGCGCATTCCCGCCCCCCGCCGCTCCCGCCGGCGTCTTGCCGAGACCTGGGAGGGCGCGAGCGGATGGCGGCCGGCGGCGATCGGTTCTTCCGGGGCGTGCTCCAGGAGGGGCGCACGCCGCTCGGGCGCGGCTGAGCCGCTCCATCGCCCGCGCTGGCGTCGGCCCAGCGGCGGAAATGGCTTGCGGAGCGGGCGGAAACGGCTTTGAATGCTCCGCCGATGCGCCCGCCGGTCGAACGCCCGCGGAGCCCCGGGATCGCGTGGTCGGCGCGCGGGCTGATCGCGCTCGTCGCGGCCGCATCGCTGGCCGGGTGCGCGGTGGGACCGGTCGGCGCGCTGCTGGGCAAGGTGACGCCTGCCGCCGGCGGCTGGGTGCTCGAGACGTACGCCGTGGGCGGGCACGTCCTCGTCTCCGCCGGCGACCGGGGGCTCGATCTCGGCGTCGCGCGCCGCGTCTACGTCTTCGCGGAGCGCGACGTCCCCGCGCCGGCGTCCGGCTGGTATCCGCTGCTCCTGCCGCGGGCGCCGCTCGACGCGGCCATGGTCCGGCACGCCGAGACGCTCGGCGTCGCCGTGCGGCTCGCCGCGCCCGCGCCCGGCGTCACGGTGGGATTCCACGGCCTGCTCGCCGGCCGCGCCCCGGCCGGCGCGGAGGGCGGCTTCGTCGACGTCCGCTTCGAGCCCGACGCCCCGTCGCGAACCTGCGTGAGCACCCGCCAGGAGGTTCGATGCTGAGACCCGGAGCGGTCCTCGTCTGCCTGATCGGCCTCGGATTGTCGGCCGCCGCGTGCGGCAACCGGAACCTCTACCACTATCACCGCACGGTCGTCGGCCTGGACATCGCCGGCAACGTGAGCGGCGACAGCCCGTCCGGGCACCTGGTGCTCGGCTACTCGCGGCGGCTGGTGGTCTTCCTGCCGCCCGAGGTCGAGAAGGCGCTGGAGAGCGGCCAGCCGGCCGATCCCACCGAGGGCGTGCCGCTGCCGGCGACGGTGTTCTGCACGCAGGTGAAGGCGAGCCTGGGCGGCGTCAGCGCGTTCCGCGAGATCCTGGCCACGGGGCCGCCCGCGGTGCAGTACGCCGAGCAGCTCGCCGCCGAGGCCGCCGGCGTGACGGACTGGAAGGACCACAACTTCGTGTGTCCCGGCTTCGAGATGCCGCGGCCCGACGGCGGCGCGCCCGAGAGCGCGCGGCCGACGGCCGCGCCGCTCGTGCGATAGCGAGGGCGCCATGCCCACATCCGCGCTGCGACGAGTCCCGTGGGCCGGGCTGGCGCTGGCCGCCGCCTGGGCCCTCGCCGGCTGCGGCACCTTCGCGTTCTACGAGGACACCAAGATCGCCATCGCGCTGGCGGTCGACCCCGCCGCCCCCGACCCCGTCGAGATCACGGCGGCCTTCAAGGAGGGCGTGTACGCGCTGGCGCCCATCAAGCGCCGGACGACGGCGGAGCGGAAGAGCGTGATCGACACGGGCCCGATCCTCGCCGACTTCGACGTGCGCTACGGCGTCAACGCCAACGCCGCCCCCGGCGCCACGCGCGACGTGCTCTACGCCGTCATCACGCACGGCCTGGCGACGGGCGACGCCGCCCAGGTGCGCCGCGCGCTGGACGAGGCCACCGCGCGCCGGGCCGTCATCGTGCAGTTCGTGGGCGGGCTCGACGAGGGCGATCTGCGTCGGGCCGCGACCGCGCTGGGCCTCGAGGGACCGGGCGCGCCGGACGCCGCCGTGCTGCGCCGCCGCCTGGCCGCCAGCGTGCGCGAGACGGCGCCCGGGGACCTGACGGCCGTGGAGCGCGCGCTGGCCGAAGCGTTCCCCAGCCGGTTCAGGCCCTGGACGCCGGGGTGAGCGTCGCGGCGGGGCGACCTTGCGGCCCTGACGGGCCCCGGTCGCGGGTACAATGAGCCCGGCATGGGGCGCCCCGCCGTCGAGCTGCTGCACGTCGGCAAGAGCTACCGTGAGGGCGACGTCGAGCGCGTCGTGCTGCGCGACGTGTCGGCGACCGTCTGGACGGGGGAGATCGTCGTCCTCCTCGGGCGCAGCGGCTCGGGCAAGTCGACGCTCCTGAACCTGATCGCCGGCATCGACCGGCCGACCTCGGGCAGCATCGCCGTCTACGGCACCGCGCTGACGGCGCTCGACGAGCACGCGCGCACCCTGTTCCGCCGCCGGCACATCGGCGTCGTCTTCCAGTCCTACAACCTCATCCCGCTGCTCACCGTGGAGGAGAACGTCGTGCTGCCGCTCGATCTGAACGACCGCGCCGACGCCGACGGCGTGGCGCGGGCGCGCGCGCTGCTGGAGCGCGTGGGTCTGGGCGGACGCGGCGGGAGCTTCCCCGAGCGCCTGTCGGGCGGCGAGCAGCAGCGCGTGGCCCTGGCCCGCGCGCTCGTGCACGACCCCGCCCTCATCCTGGCCGACGAGCCCACCGGCAACCTGGACGCCGAGTCCGCGGCCGGGGTGCTGTCGGTGCTGGAGAGCCTCGCGCGCGAGGAAGGGCGCACCCTGGTGCTGGTCACGCACAGCCGCGAGGTCGCCGCCGTCGGCGACCGCATCCTGTGCATCGAGAGCGGGCGTCTGGTCGAGGCCGGGGCGGCGACGGCGTGACCCGCGGGTGGTGACGCGCTCGCTGGCCCGCCTGGCGCTGCGCCAGCTGCGCCGGCATCCCTGGCAGCTCGGCCTGACCGTCGTCGGCATCGCACTCGGCGTGGCCGTGGCCGTCTCGATCGATCTCGCCAACGGCAGCGCCCGCCGCGCCTTCTCGCTCACCACCGAGGCCGTGAGCGGGCGCGCCACCCACCAGGTCCTGAGCGGCCCGTCGGGCCTCACCGACGAGGTCTATCGCCGGCTGCGCATGGAGGTCGGCGTCCGCCGGGCGGCGCCGGTCGTGGCCGGCGACGTGTCCGCCGCCGGCCGCCCGGGCCGGACCTTCCACCTGCTCGGCATCGATCCGTTCGTCGACGGCGATTTCCGTCCGTACCTCGGCGGCGGCGAGTCGGCCGGCGACCGCGGCCAGACGCGGGGGCGCGACGCGCTCGCGCGGGCCGCCGAGCTCGTCACCAGGCCGGGCGCGGCGCTGATCGCGGGGCCCACGGCCGCCGAGCTCGGCCTGGCGCCCGGCGCGCGGCTCGAGGTCGAGGCCGCCGGAACGCGCCGGACGCTGACGATCGTCGGCCTCCTCGACCCGGCCGACCCGGCCAGCGCCCGCGCCCTCGAGGGTCTGCTCGTGACCGACATCGCCACCGCCCAGGAGGTGTTCGGCGCCGCCGGCCGCCTGACCCGGATCGACCTGCTCGTCGACGACGAGCCGGCGGCGGGCGACCTGCTCACGCGCGTCGTCGAGGCCCTGCCGCCCGACGCCGACCTCGTCGCGGCCGGCACGCGGGCCGGCGCCACGGCGAGCATGATCCGCGCCTTCCAGTGGAACCTCACGGCCCTCTCGCTGCTCGCGCTGGTCGTCGGCATGTTCCTCATCTACCAGACCATGACCTTCTCGGTGGTCCAGCGGCGCCCGCTCATCGGCGCGCTGCGGGCCCTGGGGGTGACGCGTGGCGAGGTGTTCGCGCTGGTGATGGGCGAGGCCGTCGTCATCGGCGTGGTCGGCACGCTCGCCGGGCTCCTGCTCGGCGTCGTGATGGCCCAGGGACTCTTGCGGCTGGTGACGCGCACCATCAACGACCTCTACTTCGTCCTCGCCGTGCGCGACGTGGCGCTCGATCCGCTGACGCTCGCCAAGGGGGTGCTGCTCGGCCTGGGCGCGACGGCGCTGGCCGCGGTGGCGCCGGCGCTCGAGGCGACGGGCGCGCCGCCGCGGGTGGCCATGAGTCGCGCGTCGCTCGAGACGCGCGCCCGGCGGGCCGCGCGCGCCGTCACCGGGCTGGGGCTCGCGCTGCTGGCGGCCGGCGCCGGCCTGCTGGCCCTGCCCGCGGGCGGCATCGTGGGCGGCTTCGGCGGCCTCTTCGTGCTGATGGTCGGCTGCGCGCTCGTCACCCCCGCGGCGGCGATCCTGCTGCTGCGGCCGCTGCACCGGCTCGCGGGGGCGGCGTTCGGGATGCTCGGGCGCCTGGCCACGCGGGGCATCGTGGCCGCGCTCTCCCGCACGTCGGTCGCGCTGGCCGCGCTGATGATCGCCGTCTCCGCGGCCATCGGCGTGGGCGTGATGATCGCCTCGTTCCGCGAGGCGGTCACGCGCTGGCTCGAGGGCACGCTGCGCGCCGACGTGTACGTCTCGGCGCCGAGCCTCGTGGGCGGCCGGCCCGGCGCCACGCTCGACCCCGGCCTCGCCGCGCGGCTCGGGGCCACGCCGGGCGTCGCCCGCGCCAGCACCTCGCGGGTGGCGCTGGCCCAGAGCCCGCTCGGTCCGGTGCAGGTCGTCGCCATCGACGTCGACCCGCGGCGGCCGCCGCGGTGGCGGTTCCGCGAGGGCGGCGGCGAGGCGGTGTGGACGGCCACCGCCAACACCGTCATCGTCTCCGAGCCGTTCGCCACCCGCCACGGCCTCGGCCTGGGCGACGCCGTGCGGCTGCGCACCGACCGCGGCGAGCACGACTTTCCCGTGGCCGGCGTCTTCTACGACTACGGCTCGAGCGCCGGCGTCGTGGTGATGAGCCGGGCCACCTACGACCGGGCGTGGGCCGATCGCGGCATCACCAGCCTGGCGCTGGAGGCCGCGCCCGGTGTCGAGGTGGCGGCCCTCGTCGCCGCGGTGCGCGAGCGCGCGGCCGGCGGGCCCGACGTGGTCGTGCGCTCGAACCAGGCCCTCCGCGAGGCCTCGCTCGAGATCTTCGACCGCACGTTCGCCATCACCGGCGTGCTGCGCACCCTCACGCTCGTCGTGGCCTTCGTCGGCATGCTGGCCGCGCTGATGGCGCTCCAGCTCGAGCGGACGCGCGAGGTCGGCGTGCTGCGCGCGCTGGGGCTGACCCCGCGGCAGGTGTGGGGCCTGCTCACGGCGCAGACGGGCATCATGGGCCTCCTGGCCGGCGTCCTGGCCGTGCCGGGGGGGCTGCTCCTCGCCGGCGTGCTGGTGCTGGTGGTCAACCGACGCTCGTTCGGCTGGACCATGCCGATCGACGCCTCGCCGGAGATCCTCGCGCAGGGCGTGGCGCTCTCGGTGCTGGCGGCGGTCCTCGCCGGCGTCTATCCGGCCTGGCGCATGGCGACGGCGCCGCCGGCGGAGGGGCTGCGCGATGAGTGACGTGCGCGCCCGGCGCCCGCCGCGGCCGCGCCGGCGCGGCCGGCTGCGCGCCGCGCTCGTGATCGTGCTCGTCCTCGTCGCCGGGGCGTTGGCCTTCGCGCTCTGGCCCGAGGGCGCCGACGGACCCGAGGCCGGCATCCAGGCCACGCTCTCGGTGCGCGAGGCGCTCGGCGGCGCCGGCGCCGGGTTCGCGCGCGCGCTGGCGCCGCGGCCGCTCGCGTTCCCGGACGATCACGGCCCGCACCCCGACTACCGCACGGAGTGGTGGTACTACACGGGCAACCTGCGCACGCGGGGCGGCCGGCACTTCGGGTTCCAGCTGACGTTCTTCCGCGTGGCCCTGGCGCCCCCGCCGGGGACGGAGGCGACGCCGGAGCCTCCCGAGCCGCGGGCGTCCGCCTGGCCGGCGCGGCAGCTGTACGTGGCGCACTTCGCCGTGACGGACACGGAGAGTCACCGCTTCCATGCCGCGAGCCGCGCGAGCCGGGAGGCCCTGGGGCTGGCCGGCGCCCACGCGCGGCCGTTCCGGGTGTGGGTCGAGGACTGGTCGGTGGTGGGCGAGGAGCCGGACTCCCTGCCGATGCGGCTGCGCGCCGCGCGCGGCGGGGTGGCCGTCGACCTCCGGCTCACCGCCGCCAAGCCGGTGGCGCTGCAGGGCGACGACGGGCTGAGCCGCAAGGGCCCCGAGCCGGGCAACGCCTCGCACTACTACTCGTTCACGCGCATGGCCGCCGAGGGCACCGTGCGCGTGGGCAGCGAGCCGTTCGACGTCGCCGGCCTCGCCTGGATGGACCGCGAGTGGAGCACGAGCGCGCTCGGCGCCGATCTCGCCGGCTGGGACTGGTTCGCGCTCCAGCTGGACGACGGGCGCGAGCTGATGTTCTACCTGCTCCGCGGCCGCGACGGCAGGGCCGGCCCGTTCAGCGCGGGCAGCCTCGTGGCCGAAGACGGCACGGTGCGTCGCCTGGGCGGCGACCAGGTCGCCATCGAGACGCTCGAGCACTGGACGAGCCCCCGCAGCGGCGTGCGCTATCCCTCGCGGTGGCAGGTGCGGCTGCCGTCCGAGGAGCTCGTCCTGGACGTCGATCCGCGCCTGCCCCACCAGGAGCTCCTGGTCGGCACGCGCTACTGGGAGGGCGCCGTCGCCGTGCGCGGCACCGCCGGCCGCCGCCCCGTCATGGGACAGGGCTACGTCGAGCTCGTCGGCTACGGCGAGTGACGGCGACGGGCCGGCCGCTCAGGCGCCGAGCAGGCGCTGGCCGAGGCTCCGGCGGGCCTGCGCCAGCCGGCCGCGCATGTCCTCGGCGATGCTCGGCGGCTGCGTCGAGCCGAAGACGTCGGCCTCGACCTGGAGCGTGCCCGCGACCTTGTCCAGGGTCTGCGGAGCCAGGTGCGACTCGATGCCGAAGGCCGTCAGCGACACGTCGAGCCGGGCGACGACGTGCAGCAGGTCGCCGGGCAGGCGGCGGGCCGTGCTCTCGGTGCCGCGGATCCAGGTGACCTCCGCGCGGACGGCGACCGGCCGCGACGCCCCCCGCAGCTCGAGCGCGCCCTCGGCGGCCAGCACCAGCGGCGTGCCGTCGGCCAGCGGCGTCGGCACCGCCGGCGAGATCAGGCGAGTCAGCGTGAAGCGCACCACGGGCGACTTGCCGGCGTCGAGCCAGCGGTCGCCGCGCATGACGTCGTTCATCAGCGGCGTGCCGGTGTCGAGCGACTCGAGCGGCGTCTCGAACGTCACCCGCGGCCGGTCGGTGACGTCGGCGAGGTCGACCTCGATCTCGCCCCGCACGTCGTTGGTACGGACCAGGATGGTCTCGAGCGGCGCGCGGCTCAGCACGTGGATCGCGTTGCGGGTCATCGGATCGTCGACGACGAAGCGGGTCCGTGGCATCGCGGCCTCCTGGGCGGCCGGGGGTCGGCCCCGCCGGCGGCGCGAGGATGGCCCGGGCGCCGGCGGCCGTCAAGGGCGTCCTTGCGCCGGCGGCGCGAAATCCGTACGGTAGCGGGCCATGACCCCACGCTTCGTGACCCTGCCCGAGATCCGGAAGGCCGCCCACGCCCGCCTGCCCCGCGACGCGTGGAACTTCGGCGCCGGCGCCGCCGAGACCGAGACCACGCGCCGCCGCAACCGCCGGTCGCTCGACCGGCTGGCCATCGCCCAGAACGTGCTGGTCGACGTGCGCGAGATCGACCTGCGCACGTCGCTGCTCGGCGTGCCGCTGTCGTGGCCGGTCGCCGTCGCGCCGATGGGCGGGCTGGTGCTGTTCCACCCCGAGGGCGACGTGGAGATGGCCCGGGGCTGCGGCCTGGCCGACACGCTGCAGTTCCTGAGCGGCGCCACCGGCTGGTCGGTGGAGGAGGTCGCCAAGGCCGGGGCCGGCCCGAAGATGTTCCAGCTCTACCACCACGGCGACCGCGGCTGGGTGGCCGACCTGCTGGCGCGGGTGGAGGCCTCGGGCTACCACTCGGTGTGCCTCACCGTCGACGTGCAGGTGCTGGGCCGCCGCGAGCGCGACATCGTCAACCGCTACGACCCGCGCGAGGCCATGAAGATCGCGCCCAACCCGCGCGGGCCGGACCCCGGCTACCAGGCGCGGCTGACGTGGGACGACGTCGCCTGGCTGCAGAAGACGACGCGGCTGCCCGTCGGCATCAAGGGGATCATGACCGTCCGCGACGCCCTGCGCGCCGTGGACATGGGCGTGCGGATCGTGTGGGTGTCGAACCACGGCGGCCGCCAGCTGGACCACACCGAGGCCACCATCGACGCGCTGCCGCGCATCGCCGACGCCGTGGCCGGGCGCGCCGAGATCGTGGTCGACGGCGGCTTCTCTCGCGGCACCGACGTGCTGAAGGGCCTGGCGCGCGGGGCGACGGTGGTGGCGGTGGGCCGCGCCGCGCTGTGGGGGCTGGCCGCCGACGGCGCCGCGGGCGTGGCGTGCGCGCTGGAGATCCTGCGGCGCGAGGTGCGGACGACCATGGCCCTCTGCGGGCAGACCTGCATCACGCGGCTCGACCCGGACCTGGTCTTCCGCGTGGAGTAGCGCGACCTCCCCCGGGGTGGGATTGCGGCGGCAAAGCCGCCGCTCGAACCCTGGAGCCCCGCGGTTGCGAGGGCAGTCTCCTGCCTCGCGACGGCGCGGCGGTGACGGCGTCGCGGCCTCGGGGCGGCGCGGGCGCGGCGGGTCAGCGGACGCGGTAGCGCTTGAGGGCGTCGGGATCGACGGTCACGCCGAATCCCGGCGAGTCGGGCAGACGGATGACGCCGGCGCCGAGGTCGACCGGCTCGGTGACGACGTCGCCGGCCATCTTCAGCGGGCCCACCGCCTCGCAGCCATCGACGACGGCCGGGCTCACCGCCGCCACCGTGGCCTCGGCCAGGGTCGAGACGGTCAGCCCGAAGCCGTGGCCCAGCACCACCCGCAGCCCGGCCGCCTCCGCGCAGGCCACCATGGCCAGCGTGCGCAGCAGGCCGCCCTGCTTCATCACCTTGAGCTTCACCAGGTCGGCGGCGCCGCGGCGGATGATCTCCCCGAGCGCCGCCGGCGAGGACACGCTCTCGTCGGCCATCAGCGGGATGCCGATCGCGGTCCGGATGCGGGCCAGCCCCGCGAGATCGTCGCGAGGCACCGGCTGCTCGACGAGCGTGAGGCCGTAGGGCTCGAGGCGGCGGATGAAGGCCGGGGCCTCGTCCACCGCGAGGCTCTCGTTGAAGTCGACGCGCAGGGCCATCCGGTCGCCCACGGCGGCGCGCACGGCGGCGACGCGCTCGACGCCCGCGGCGCCGGCGCCCGAGACCTTGATCTTCGCGGTACGGAAGCCCCGCTCGAGCCAGGCGAGCGCCTCCCGGGCGGCCTGGGCCGGCGGCACCGTGCCGATCCAGGCGTTCAGCGTGACCGCGTCCTTCACGCGGCCGCCCAGCAACGAGTGCGCGGGCAGGCCGAGCGCGCGGGCCTTCAGGTCGACGAGGCCCATCTCGATCGCGGCCTTGGCCTCGCTGGCGCCGGCGACGGCCTCGTCCATCCGGGCGAGGCCGGCGTGCAGGTCGAAGGCGTCGGCGCCGGCCAGCGCGGGCGCCAGGCGGGCGACGGTGGCGTGGACGTCGTCGGCGGAGATGCGCGAATAGCCGGGCGTGGGGTCGACGTTGCCCCAGCCCTCCTGTCCGTGTCCGGCGGCGATCCGCACCAGCACGCTGCGCTGCACGGCGGTGACGCCGTGCACGCCGCTGACCGGCGCGCGCAGCGGGACGTCGACGACCATGGGCTCGATGGCGGTGATCCGCACGCTGCCCGGAGGATCGCCCCGCCGCCGGCGCACGTCAAGCCGCTCGCCGGCAAGCGCCTTGCAGCCCGCCATAGGTTGTCCGGGATCCCGCCGATGCGCCTCCGCGACGTGCTCCTCGCCATGCTCCGCACGAGCGACCGGCTCGCGCCGGAGGACGTGCGCCGCGGGATCCGCCTGGTGACCGCCGACGGCGTGTGCTCGATGGCGATGTCGAGCCTGCAGGGCGGGCCGTTCCTGACCGCGTTCGCCCTCGGCATCGGCGCCTCGAACTACGACCTCGGGCTGCTCGCCGCCATCGGGTTCCTGAGCCAGGCCGTCCAGCTGCCCGCGCTCATGATCGTGCGCGCGTTCCCGTACCGGCGCGCCATCACCGTGGCCTCGGCGCTGACGTCGCGCCTGGCCTGGATCTTCATCATCCTCACGCCGGTGCTCTTCGTGGACCGCGGCGTCCTCTGGCTGGTGCAGTGGCTGTTCCTCTCGGCCGTGCTCACCTCGGCCGCCGCGCCGGCCTGGAACTCGCTGCTGCGCGACCTGGTGCCCACCGACCAGCTGGGCCGCGTGTTCGCGCGCCGCACGCTGCTCGGCAACCTCGTGGCGCTGCCGCTGACCCTGGCCGGCGGCGTGTTCGTCGACTGGTGGCGCGAGCAGGCGGCCGGAACGTCGCTCTACGCGTACGCGCTGCTGTTCACGCTCGGGCTGGCGTTCGGGCTGGCCGGGGCCGTGGCCATCGCGCGCCTGCCCGAGCCGCGGATGGCGACCGCGGGCGAGGGCGGCCTGCTGGCGCTGCTGGCCCGGCCGCTGCGCGACGGCAACTACCGCCGCTTCCTCGCCTTCGTCGGGGCCTGGAACTTCGCGGTGAACCTGGCGACGCCGTTCTTCGCGGCCTACATGCTGCGCCGGCTCGGCCTGTCGGTGTTCGCGGTCACCGTCCTCACCGTGGTCGCGCAGGTGGCCAACCTGTGGTTCCTGCGCATCTGGGGCCAGCTGGCCGATCGCTACTCGAACAAGGCGGTGATCGCCGCCTGCGCGCCGCTCTACCTGCTGGCCTTCGCGGCGTGGACCTTCACGGGCATCCCGGACCCGCACGTGCTCACGATCCCGCTGCTGGTGGTGATCCACGTGGTGAGCGGCATGGCCACGGCGGGCATCGGCCTGCCCATCGGCAACATCGGCCTGAAGCTGGCGCCCGCCGGCGCGGCGCACGCCTACATCACGCTGGCCGGCCTCGCCGGCGCCGCGAGCGGCACGCTGGCGCCGCTCCTGGGCGGCGTCCTCGCCGACTTCTTCGCGGCGCGCGAGTTCGCGCTGGTGCTGAGCTGGTCGGACCCCGCCCACGCCTTCCAGGTGTCCGCCCTGCGCCTGCAGGCGCTGGACTTCGTGTTCCTGATCGCCGTGGCCGTGGGCGTCTGGGCGCTGAGCCGGCTGGCGCGCGTGCACGAGGAGGGCCGCATCACCGAGCGCACGGTGATGGAGGAGGCCATCGACCAGGTCGTGCTGCCGTTCCGGACGATGTCGACGGTGGAGGGCATCCGCCGGCTCACGTTCTTCCCGCTCTCGGCGCTGGAGCGCTTGCGCTCGCGCCCGCGGCCGCCGTGACGGCCGGCGCTCCCCCGGGCTCCAGCAGGCGGTGCAGGGACCGGCAGCAGTCGAGGACCTCGTCGGCGCGCGCCGGGAACCAGGCCCGGATCCACTCGGGCCGCTCGAAGAACGCCAGGGGCGGCGCGCCGGCGCGCCGGATGGCGCCCCGCCGGACGAGGCCGCTGGCGTTGATGAAGCTCACCTCGTCGAGGATCCGGCCGGGCGCGGCCAGGCCCGGGGTGATCGGGCACAGCGCCTCGATCGACGGCAGCGTCTCGGCGACCGCGCGCAGGCAGAAGGCGCGCGTCCGCGCGCGCGCGGCGGGCGGCAGGGCGGCCAGCACGGCGCGCATGGTGAGGCCGGAGAACACCGTGTCGTCCACCACGGCCAGCGTCCCCGCGGGCTCGACGCCGGCGAGCTCCGCGCCGAGCGGCGCGCCGGTGGTGCTGGCCAGCACGTAGCCGCCGCGGCCGTCCTCCAGCCGCGTCACGCCGACGCGCCGAATCGCCGGGAACCAGCCGGTGCGCGCGTGGAGGTGGCGGGCCACCCGCTCGCCGGCGGCGCCGATGCCGACGGCGAGGGCGAACGGCGCGTGCGGGCCCCGCGCCACGACCCGCGCCAGCTGCTCCTCGAGCGTGATGATCGTGACACGCCGCTCGCCGCCGACCAGGGCGAGCAGACGACGGGCGAGGGCGAGCGCGGTGGAGCCCTCGCCGTGCGCCTGGCCCACGTCGTCGGTCAGGTCGTCGTGGACGTACAGCCGGGCGGGCGCGGGCTGCGCCGGCGCGGCAGGGGTCCCGCCGCCGGGCATGGCTCAGCGGCCGCGGCCGGCCGGTCCCGCCACCAGCAGGGCGAACCGCCCGGCCTCGTCGGTATGCCAGCCGTCCAGGCGCAGCCCGGCGCCGTCCAGCATCGCGGCGGCCGAGGCCCGCGTGAACTTGTACGAGCGCTCCGTCTCGATGTCCTCGCCGCCCTCGATGTCCAGGGTCAGGCCGACGGCCCGGAGGTGGACGCGCTGCGCGGCGGTCGCCACCAGGCGCATCTCGATGCGGCTGGCGGCGGCGTCGTACCGGGCGTGGTGGCGGAACGCGGCGGCGTCGAAGTCGGCGTCGAGCCCGCGGTTGATCACCCTGAGGATGTTGCGGTTGAAGGCGGCGGTGACGCCGGCGCGGTCGTCGTACGCCGCCTCCAGCGTGCGCGTGTCCTTCACGAGGTCGACGCCCAGCAGCAGGCGGTCGTCGGGCCCGAGGAGCGCCTGCACCTGACGGAGCAGGCTCGTGCGCTCCGGCGGATCGAGGTTGCCGATCGTGCTGCCGAAGAACAGCACGAGGCGGCGGCCGACCGGCGGCGGCACGTGGACCAGGTGGCGCTCGAAGTCTCCCGCGATGGCGTGCACGTGCACGTCGGGCCACTCCGCCACGAGCGCACGCGCGGCGGCGTCCAGGGTGTCGGCGTCGACGTCGACCGGCGTGTAGCGCAGGCCGTCGCCACCGCCGTCGCGCGCGGCGAGCAGCCGCCGCAGCTTGGCCGTGGAGCCGGCGCCGAGCTCGACGATGTCGCTCGGCGCCAGCGCGCGCATGAGCGCGGGCGCCAGGCGAGCGAGGATCGCCGACTCGGCCCGCGTCAGGTAGTACTCCGGCAGCCGGGTGATCGCCTCGAAGAGCCGTGACCCCTCGGCGTCGTAGAAGTACTTCGGCAGCAGCCACCGGGGGCGGGCGGTGAGGCCGCGCAGCACGTCGGCCCGCAGCGTCTCGGCGCGCACGCGCGCGTCCTCGCGGATCTCCAGCCAGTAGTTGCCCACGGTGATCGGGCGCGGCGGCGCCCCGTCAGGCGTCGTCCGCCAGGCGGATTCCCGAGAACTGCCAGCGGGCGTCCGGGGGAAAGAAGTTGCGGTAGGTCACGCGCAGGTGCGAGCGCGGGGTGACGCACGAGCCGCCCCGCAGCACCATCTGGCTCACCATGAACTTGCCGTTGTACTCGCCGATGGCGCCGGGCGCCGCCCGGAAGCCCGGGTAGGGCGCGTAGGCGCTCGCCGTCCACTCCCACACGTCGCCGAAGACCTGCGCCAGCCCGCCGGTGTCGGCGGCCGGCACGGGGTGAAAGACGCCGTCGTCCTGGAAGTGGCCCCGCAGCGGTTCGTCGGCCGCCGCGTGCTCCCACTCCTGCTCGGTCGGCAAGCGCCGGCCCTGCCAGCGCGCGTAGGCATCGGCCTCGTAGTAGCTCAGGTGCGTGACCGGCGCGTGCGGGTCGACCGGCGCCGGGCCGGCCAGCGTCTGCGTCCACCACTCGCCGTCGCGCGGCTCCCAGTAGAGCGGCGCCTGCCAGGCCCGCTCCTGCACCGTGCGCCAGCCGTCGGACAGCCAGTGGGCGGCCGAGCGGTAGCCGCCGTCGGCGATGAACTGCATGAACTCGCCGTTCGTCACCGGGCGCGTGGCGAGCCGGAAGGGCCGCAGGTACACGGTGTGGCGCGGGCCCTCGTTGTCGAAGGCGAAGCCCGCCCCGTCGTGGCCGATCGCCTGCAGCCCCCCGGCGACGTCGAGCCAGCGGAGCGGCGGCGCCGACCGCCCGCGCGGCGCGACGACGCCGTGGTACGCCGGCCGCAGCGGGTTCACGGCCAGGTTGTACTTGAGGTCGGTGAGGATCAGCTCCTGGTGCTGCTGCTCGTGGTTCAGGCCGAGCTCGAGCAGCGGTGCGATGCGGAGCAGCGTGCCCGCCTCGGCCGTCTCGAGCAGGCGCGCCATCGCGGCATCCACGTGCGTGCGGTAGCGATAGACCTCGGCCACCGTCGGCCGCGAGAGGTGACCGCGGGCCGGGCGCGAGAACTGCGGGCCGACCGCGTTGTAGTAGGAGTTGAACAGGTACCGGTAGGCCGGATCGAGCGGCTCGTAGCCGACCAGGTTGGGCCTGAGCAGGAACGTCTCGAAGAACCACGAGACGTGGGCCAGGTGCCACTTCGTCGGACTCACGTCGGGCATCGCCTGGACGACGTAATCCTCGACGGCCAGCGGCTCGCACAGGCGCTCGGTGGCGCGCCGCACGTCCCGGTAGCGGGCCAGCAGCCCGACGCGATCGGGCCCGGCCGCGGTGGCGGCGAGGGCGGACGTGGTCATCCCATGCGACGTCTCCGGGCGAGCGCTGCCCTGCGCCGCCACCGTCCCCGCACCGCCGGCGGCAGCGCGTGATCCGTTGGCCTCACGCGGCCGGATCCTGCCGATGCAGCCGGGCCTGGGCGCGGTCGGTGTCGTCCAGGTAGCGCTCGGGCTCCCGGTCGAAGGCTTCCTTGCACCTCGCCGAGCAGAAGTAGAACGTCTGCCCGCCGTACTCCGACTGCGCCTCCGCCGACTCCGGATTGACCTCCATGCCGCACACCGGGTCGAGTCCCATCCTCGCCTCCTACCGGACCGAGTTGCCCAGCGATCCGGCAAGCACTGTGCCATCGTCTTCACGAGGAACTAGGGCGGTCTGTCGTCAAACGTAAGCCCTCGTCTGCGCCGGGCGGCGACGAAGGCTGGGTCTTTGGGACGCCGCGCGTCTCAGAGGAGCCCCCCGGCTGTGCCGGGGGGCGACGAAGGCGGGGGGCTTGGGGGCCATGTCGGGGCCCCCATGTAAATCAATCGTCGGTGTTGCGATCGCGCTGCATGGCCCGCCGGCGGCGCTTGCGCGCCAGGGCCTGCTTGCGCTTGCGCCTGACCGAAGGCTTCTCGTAGAAGGCGCGCCGCTTCATCTCCTTGAACGCGCCGTCGCGCTCCATGCGCTTCTTGAGCGCCTTCAGCGCCTGCTCGACCTGGTTGTCGACCACCTCGACCTTCACCGGACACCACCTTGCCGCCGTATCGGCGGCGTTGCACGGGGACGGTCGACGAGCGTGGCGGCGATCGCGGTCAATTGCACGCTTGCCTCCTGGGCGCCACGCGGCGCCTGGCACGACGATCGTTACGGACGCGCCGGACACCGGAGCCGACGCCCGCGCGACAGGGGCGCCGACGGGAGAGGGCAGGTGCGGCGCACCATCCTACCACCGTTGCTCGCGCCGTCCGGTATCTTGGGTGGGTGCGGGCCTCACGCCCCGCGCGAGAGAGACGCCTGGAGATCGGACACATGAGCGAGTGCAAGCACGGACTGAAGACCGGATGCGCCTACTGCCACGCGCCCAGCGCGGCGCCCACCACGCGGGCCGGGACCGCGAGGCGCCGTGGCACGCCCGCATCCCGGCTCGGCGAGAAGATGAACGATCGCATCACGGCGCTCAAGCGCCGCCTGCGCGAGATCCGCGGGGAGTGACCGGCCGGCCCACCACCGCCCGGTGTCGCCGAAGCCGCACGTTTCGCCCGGCCACGGGCTCGGGTAGTCTCGCCACGGAGAGTGCGGCGGCGTGATGGACCTGGACGAGGGGCTCGGGCGGCTCGGCTATCCGCGGTTCCGCCCGGGCCAGCGCGAGGCGATCGAGACGCTGCTCGCGCGCGGGCGCCTGCTCCTCGTGGCGCCCACCGGTGGCGGCAAGAGCCTCACCTACCAGCTGCCGGCGTCGCTCTGGCCGGGCACCTCGCTGGTGATCTCGCCGCTCATCTCGCTGATGCACGATCAGGTCGCGGCGCTGGCCGCGCGCGGCGTGCCCGCGACCTTCCTCGCCTCGACGCTCGACGCGGCCGAGGTGCGGCGCCGCATGGCTCGCATGGCCGCCGGCGCCTTCCGCCTCGTGTACGTCGCGCCGGAGCGGCTGACGTTCCCCGGCTTCCGGGCGCTCGTCTCGAGCCTCGACTGCCCGCTGGTGGCCGTCGACGAGGCGCACTGCATCACCGAGTGGGGCCACGACTTCCGGCCGGAGTACCTGGGCATCGGCGACCTGCTGGCCGCGCTGCCGGCGGCGCGGGTGCTGGCGTGCACGGCCACGGCCACGCCGGTCGTCCGCGACGAGATCATCGCCCGCCTCGGGCTGCCGTCCGACACGCCGCAGCTCGTGCGAGGCTTCGCGCGCCCGAACCTGTCGCTCCGCGCGCTCGAGATCGAGACCGCCGCCGAGGCGCGCGCGGCCGTCGACGCGGCGCTGGCCGAGGCGCTCGGCGGGCCGGGGAGCGGGCGAGGCACGGCGCTGGTGTTCGCGCCCACGCGCCGGCGCGCCGAGGAGGAGGGCCGCCGGCTCGCCGGCCTCGGCTGGGCCGTCGGCGTGTACCACGCGGGGCTCGCCGCCAGCGCGCGCGAGCGGGTCCAGCGCGGCTTCGCCGAGGGCGCCGTGGAGGTCGTTGCCGCCACCAACGCGTTCGGCATGGGCATCGATCGCCCCGACGTCCGCGCCGTCGTGCACGTGGGGCCGCCCGGCTCGATCGAGGCGTACTACCAGGAAGTGGGACGCGCCGGCCGGGACGGTGGCGAGGCCCTCGGCCTGCTCATGCTCTCGCCCCGCGACCTGCCGCTGCGGCGGTTGCTGCTGGAGCGTGGCGCCGAGGGCCCGGTCGAGCCGGCGATCGTCGAGCACAAGTGGGGACTCTTCCTCGAGCTGATTCGCTGGGTCGAGGGTGGAAGCTGCCGTCACGACGCGATTCTTCGTTACTTCGGCGACGAGGCCGAGACGCTCGACGGTTGCGGCCGCTGCGACGTGTGCCGCCGGCTCGCCACGGCGGAGGACGTGCAGGACCCCGAGGAGGTCTCGCTGATCGTCCGCAAGGCCCTGTCGGGGGTGGCGCGCGTGCACGGGCGCTTCGGGCTGCAGACGGCGGTGAAGCTCGTCCACGGCGATCCCGATCCGCGGCTCGAGCGCGCCGGCCTCACCGGGCTCAAGACGTTCGGCAACCTCGCCGGGCGGTCCGAGCGGTGGCTGCTCAGGCTGTTCCGGCGGTGCATCACGGCGGGGTGGGTGACCTTTTCTGGCAAGGAGCGGCCCGTCGTGCTGCTCACCGGGGACGGCCGCGCCGTCATGAAGGGCGAGCGGCCGGCCCGCCTGCTCCTGCCCCAGGCAGACGACGGGCGCGGCCGGCCCGGGCGCCAGCGGCGTCGGACCGGCGGGCCGGCGGCGTCCGGGCGGTCAGTGGACGAGACGCTCGACACGCCGCCGGCACGAGCGGCCGCGGGCGAGCGCCAGTTCGCCCTCCGGCCCCCGGAGCCCGCTCCCGCCCCGGCGAGCGAAGCGCTCTTCGAGACGCTCAGGGCCGAGCGCCTTGCGATCGCGCGCCGCGAGGGCGTCGTGCCCTTCATCGTGGCGAGCGACCGCACGCTGCGCGACATCGCGTCGCGGCGGCCTCGCACCGTCGACGACCTGCTGCTGGCCCACGGGATTGGCCGGCACAAGGCCGAGCGCTACGGCAAGCACTGGCTCGACGTCGTCGCGCGTCACCTCGCGCCGTAGGCGCCGCGGGATCGGGCCGGGACGTCGAAGCCTTCGCGCCTGGCGGGGCCGCGAGCCGGCCGTCGAGGGCGTGCCCGCTCAGTGCAGCGCTGCGCCGAGCGGGAGGGCGTCGAACGCGCGGAGGGGATGAAGCCTCGAGAGACATCCTCGCCGTCACATGGCCATGTCGTCGACGTCCACGATGGTGGACGGGGTCCCCGCCGGGCCTCAGCCGGCGCGGAGGGCGGCGGTGACGGGCAGGCGGGCGGCGCGGACGGCCGGGAGCAGGCCGCCGGCGACGCCGATGGCCAGCGCCCAGCCGAGGCCGCGCAGCAGCAGGCCCGGCGTCACGCGGAAGTCGAAGGCCACCTGCGAGAACGTGCTGAAGTTCAGCGTCGACACCGAGGCGCCGTCGCAGTAGATCCACGCCAGCGCGCCGCCCGCGGCGCCGCCCGCCAGGGCGAGGAGCAGCGCCTCGATGAGCACCGAGACGACGACGGGAGCGCCGCCGAAGCCGATGGCGCGCAGCGTGGCGATCTCGACCTGCCGGCTGGCCACCGCCGAGTACATGCAGTTGAGCGCGCCGAACATCGCGCCGACGGCCATGAACGCGGCCACCGTGTAGCCCATCACGTTGATCAGCGTCGACAGGACCTTCGCCTGCCTGGCGTAGTACTCGGGCTCGCGCAGGACGGTGATCGAGAAGCGGGGGTCGCGCGCGATCGAGGCCTTGAAGGCGGCCAGGCCGGCCTCCGAGCCGTCGGCCAGCGTGGCGGTCAGGGACTGGTAGCCCTGGCGGCGGAAGGCGGACTGCGCCACCTCGGAGTCCGCCCAGATCTCGGACTCGTGCACGTCGCCGCCGCTGGTGAAGACGCCCACCACGGTCCAGTCGCTGTCGCGGAAGGCGATCGTGGAGCCGACCTCGAGGCCGGCGAACTGCCGCGAGGCCTTGCGGCCGACGATGACCTCGCGCACGCCGCGCCTGAAGGGCCGGCCCTCGACGATGCGCGCCTCGTCGCGGATGTCGAAGGCCGCCGGCTGCACGCCGCGGAACGGCACGTTGTTGGGATTGGGGTCGTCGCGGCGCGGCAGGTCGACCATGACGACGAGCTCGGCGGAGGCCAGCGGCCGGCCGGCGGCGTCGCGCGCCACCCCGGGCAGGCTGGCCAGCAGGGGGATCTGCTCGCGCGAGATGCCGCTCGAGAGCTCGGCGTCCGAGCCGGCGCGCAGCAGGATGACGCGGTCCGGGCGGCCGGTGCTGGCCAGCGTGTGACGGAAGCCCTCGGACATCGCCAGCACCGAGACCAGCACGCCCACGACGCCGGCGATGCCGACGACGACGACCAGCGAGAGGCCGAGCCGCTGGGGGATCGAGCGGAGGTTCATTAGCGTGATGGCCAGGACCTGGCTCACCGGTGCCCCGCCAGCGCCTCGACGATGCGCAGCCGCCGGGCGCGCAGGGCCGGCGGCAGCCCGATGGCCAGCGCCACCGCCAGCGCGATGGCCAGCGCGAGCAGCCACGTCTGCGGGCCCACGAAGAGGGGCGGGAAGCGGCCGCCGGTGGCCTCGTTCACCGAGGGCATGACGCTCTCCGCCACGGCCATGCCGGTGCCGGCGCCGATCAGCAGGAGCAGCACGGCCTCGGCCAGCACCAGCGCCGTCACCCGCGTGTCGGAGAAGCCGAGCGTCTTGAGGATGGCCAGCTCCGGCACGCGCTCGCGGATCGACTGGGCCATGGTGTTCCCGGTCAGGAGCAGGATGGTGAAGAACACGGCGATCAGGATGCGCGTGACCAGCGCGCCGATGTCGCCGATCTGCTTGGCGAAGCCCAGGGCGAACTCCTTCTCCGGCTGGGTCTTGGTCTCGTCGGGCGAGTTGGCGAAGAGCGCGTCGATGCGGGCCGAGATCTCCCGCGCCCGCGTCGAGTCGGCGATGCGCACGATGTACCAGCCCGTCTTGCCCTTGCCGAGCTGCCGCGCCTCGTCGAAGTGCGCGACGTTGATGAGGACGAGGTCGGTGTTGCCCTGGACGGCCGGATCCTCGGCGTCGAAGATGCCGACCAGGTCGAACTCCCAGGTGAGGCTGCCGTCGGCCTTCGCGTGGATCTCGGAGGCGATGGGCAGCTTCTGGCCCACGCGCCAGCCGTAGCGCTCGGCCAGGCGCCGGCCGGCGACGGCGCCCGTGCGGGTGCGGGCGAAGGCCTCGCGGTGCGCGGGCGCGATGGTGAACTCCGGGTACATCGCCAGGTACCGCTCGGGATCCACGGCGAAGACCGGGAAGGCGTTGCTCTCGTTCTGGTACTTGGCGCCGAACCAGTCGGCGTGGGCGACGCCCACGACGCCGGGCACCTGCTCGATGCGCCGCAGGTAGGCCAGCGGCAGCGACTCGATGATGGAGTAGCGCGCGGTGGTGAGCAGGCGCTTGGCGTCGGCGCTGTCGGCGCCGGACTCGAAGGCCGTCTGCACCGCCTGCAGCAGCCCGAACAGCAGGAAGGCCACGACGATCGACAGGAGCGTCAGGATCGTGCGGGTCTTCCGGCGGAAGAGGCCGGCCCAGAGCAGCGGCAGGTACCTCACCGCGCCGGGACTCCGTTCAGCGTGGCCAGCGTGCCCTTGTCCAGGTGCAGCTGGCGGCTCGCGTACTCGGCGGCCTTGGGGTCGTGGGTGACCATGATGATCGTCTTGCCGTGCTCCCGGTTGAGCATCTGCAGCAGCGTGAGGATCTCGGCGGCGGTGGCGCGGTCCAGGTCGCCGGTCGGCTCGTCGCAGACGAGCAGCGTGGGGTCCGAGACGATGGCGCGCGCGATGGCCACGCGCTGCTCCTGGCCGCCGGAGAGCTCCCGGGGCTTGTGCCGGGCCCGGTCGGCCAGGCCCACCAGCGCGAGGGCGATCATGGCGCGCCGCCGCCGTTCGGCCGCGGACAGCGAGGTGAGCAGCAGCGGCAGCTCGACGTTGCGCAGCGCCGAGAGCACGGGCAGCAGGTTGTAGAACTGGAACACGAAGCCCACGTTCGCCGCCCGCCAGCGGGCGAGGTCGCCGCTGCCGAGGCGGTCGATGCGCTGGCCGGCCACCACCAGGGTGCCGGCCGTCGGCGTGTCGAGGCCGCCGATCAGGTTGAGCAGCGTGGTCTTGCCGGACCCCGACGGCCCCATCAGGGCGACGAAGTCGCCGCGCGGGATGTCCAGGTCGATACCGTGCAGCACCTCGATCTTCTCGGCGCCCCGGCGGTAGATCTTGGTCACGCCCCGGATCTCGACCAGCGGGCCGTCGGCGACGGCGGGCCGGGCCGGGATCACGGCTGGAGCTTCACCGCGTCGCCGTCCTGGAGCGACTCCGGGGGCGACAGGACCACGCGCTCGCCGTCGCGGACGCCGGCCACGACCAGCCGATTGGCGCCGGCCGTGCGCCCCAGCGTCACCTGGCGGCGCTGGACGTGGTCGTCGGCGTACACGAAGACGACGGCGGCCCCCCCGTCGCCGCGCACGGCCTCGGCGGGCACCAGCACCCCCGGCTCGGCGGCCGTCGCCGCCGGGGCCGGCTTCGAGTCGAGGAAGCCGACCCGCGCGCCCATGTCCGGCACGATCCGGGCGTCCTTCTGGTCGATGGCGATGCGCACCTTCACCGTGGCCTTGCTCCGGTCCGCCGTGGGGATGATGGCGATCACCGAGCCGGGGATCTTCCAGTCGGGATAGGCGTTGAGCGTGGCCTCGACCCGCTGCCCCGGCGAGACCCGGTTGATGAAGGCCTCGTTGACGTCGACCTGGATCTCGAGCGAGTCCATGTCGACGATGGTGCCGATGCCGGTGCGCGTGAAGCCGCCCCCGGCGGAGATGGGCGAGATCATCTCGCCGGGCTGGGCGGACTTGGACACGACCATGCCGCTGAACGGAGCGCGGATGACCGTGTTGTCGAGCTGCACCTCGGCCACCTCGACGGACTGCCGGGCGACGCGCACCTGCTGGGTCGCGCTCGCCAGGCGCGCCCGGAGCATGTCGCGCTGGGCCCGGGCCGCGTCCATGGACTGGGCGCTGACGAGCTCGCGGCGCAGCAGCTCCTCCTGCCGGCCGTAGTCGCGCTCGGCCTGCTCCAGCATGGCGCGGATCTCGGCCAGCTGCGACTGCGCGGCGGTGAGCTGGGCCCGCGCCAGGGCCAGCTGCGCCCGGGCTTCCGTGTCGTCGAGCCGGGCCAGCACCGCGCCCTCCTCGACGCGCATGCCTTCCTCGATGAGCACCTCCGTGACCTTGCCCGTGATCTTGGCCGAGACCGTCGCCTGCCGCCGCGCCGTGACGTACCCGCTGGCGTCGAGGATGGAGGCCGTGGCCGCCGCCGGTCCGGCGGGGCGCGCCACCGCCACGCGGACCGTGGGGGCGGACGAGCGCGCCATCGCGAACCACAGCGCGCCGCCGGCCAGCAGCAGCACGACGGCCGCGACGACGGCCAGACGGGCGCGCGAGCGCGGCGCGCGGGCGTCGCGGTCGAGCTTCAGCTCGTTGAGGAGGTCGGACCTGTCCATGGGCATTCCGGATCGGTCAGCGCAACCGCTTCAGTGTGCCACACCCGGGCGCGACGTGACCGGGCCCGAGCGCCTGGACGTCGCGCGAGAGCGTCGCCCGTCGCCCGGCCGCGTCGCCGTCGTCATCGGGGCGGTGGGCAGACGCACCGGCGGCGTCGTGGTCGGCGTGGATGAGCGGCCGCCGGCTCGAGCGCGGCGGCCCGACCGGCGGCGGACCTCCGAGCGCCTACCGGCTCGCTCTCGGCGGCGCGACGCCGTGGACGCCAGGGCGGCGCCCTACGGGCGGCACCGACCGGGGAGGCGCGGCGGGGATCAGGACCGTGGCGCGGACTCGCAGGCGCGGCGCGGGCGGAGCCAGTACGGCCGGCGCGACACGTGAGGCGCTGCGGCTCACGACGCGGGGAGGGGCACCGCCCCACGGACGCGCTGACGTGCCGGCGTGCGGCGGCACGCGGTCAGAGGCACGCAGGGCTATGCGCGCGCGGCGGTGCGGACGCCGCGCGTCGTCGCGGCGGGTCGCCAGCGCCCGAGCGCGGCCGGCCAGCCGCCGAGCGCCGTCTGGGCGAGGACGCGGGCCACCATGGCCGGCCGGAACAGCGTCGCCGGATCCTCCAGCATGTGCATCACGCGGTAGAACGCCGTGGCGACGACGTCGTCCACCGCCGCGGCGCGATGCAGCCGGCCGACGTAGGCGCCGGCCAGCGCCGTGCCGAGGCTGCGGGGCCCGCTGGTGGCCGGCCAGCGCAGGTCCTCGCCCGCGGCGAGCAGCCATGCCGGCTCCACGACGGCGGCGAAGCGTTCCTGGCAGCGCGGCGGTGGTCACCGCCGGCCCCTCGCGCAGCCAGGTCTCGAGGGCCTCGGCCTGGGCGGCGGCGACCGTCATGCCCTGGCCGTACACCGGGTTGAAGCTGCAGAGGGCGTCGCCCATGACGGCGAAGCCGGCGGGGAGGGCCATGCGCTCGTAGTGGCGGCGCAGGCTCGCCGGGAACCTGTAGGTGGCCACCGGCGTCAGGGGCTCGCTCGCGGCGATGACGTCGTGGAGGTCGGGCACCGGCAGGCTGCGCGCGAACGCCAGGTAGCCGGCGTCGTCGGCCGGCGCGTGGTCGCCGTGCCATCCGCCCAGCGTGCAGATCCATCGATCGCCCTCGACGGCGAGCAGCACGCCCATGCGCCGGCCGCGCGGCGGCGTCGGCATGACGAGGAGGCCCTTCCACGGGCCCGGGAATCCCCGGCGACGGTACAGGCGCGTCGCGTACGCCAGATCGACCCCGACCGCGCTCTCCTGCGGCGCCCCGAGGCCGAGGGTTTGGAGCATGGCCGGCGACCGGGAGCCACGCCCGGCGGCGTCGACGACCAGATCGGCCTCGAGCGCCATCGCGTCGCCGCAGGCGCTGAGCGCGGTGACGCCGGCCACGCGGCGCTCCTCGCTCGACACGCCGAGCGACGTCACCCGGTGGCGGTCGAGGACGGTGACGTTGGGCAGCGCGGTGAGGCGGCGCCTCACGTGCCACTCGAGGAACGGCCGCGTGACCATTACGCCGTCGATGCCGGCCCGGCAGCGCCGCTTCCAGACGCCGGCCTGGTGGAAGGCGATCGCTGAGAAGTCCTCGTGGAGCGCGCCGCCGGCCTCGAGGTCGGGCAGGAGGTCGGGGAAGAGGCGGGTCAGGGCCTGCAGCCCCCGCGCGAGCAGCCCGTGCGCGTGGCCGCCCTGAGGAACCCCCTTGCGCAGGGCCGGGCCGTCCGGGAGGGCGTCCCGCTCGATGAGGGTGACCCGCCGGAAGCCGTCGGCCAGGACGCGGGTCGCCAGGAGCCCAGCCATGCTGGCGCCGATGACGATTGCATGTCCGCGCCGTCCGCGACTTCCCGCCATCGCACCCTCCGCCGCGGTCGGGTGGCACACGGCGTGCCATTCCGGGCAGCGCGAAAAACGCGGGGATTTTGCGTCGTCGGGCGGCCCGGTTGCGGGCGACACGCCCGACGTCGGGCACCGTTCTTGCCCGCGGCTTGTCCGCCGGCTGACGTCACCACCTGACGCGCGCCGGGGTGCGCTGACAGTCGGGGAAGAAATGACTCGGAGCGGCGTCCCGCCCGGCGGAGCGGACACGGGACCTCGAAGAGCGGGGGACACCGCCACCGGGAGGGCCACCGCCGGCCACGCCATCGGACCCTGGTCCGTCTCCCGCTGCCGCCCCTTCGAGCTCGCCCACTCCGGTCCCTGGCGTGGGTAGCGATCAGGCTCCACCGGGCGCCGGTCGGGTGGGCCTGGGCGCGACCGACCATGGGGCCCTGTCGGACCTGGGCCAGCCCCGTCTGGCGCATTCGACGGTAGGCGAGTGGGAGGCTTGCTCGGACTCGCCGGGCCGTGGTCAGGGCATCGGCGGCGGCCCTCGCCGGGCGCCGGGGGGGGAGGCGCGTCCCCCGCCTCCGCCGCCCGGGGCACGTCACTTCACCGTGACGCTCTTGGCGAGGTTGCGGGGCTTGTCGGGGTCGTGGCCACGCAGCAGGGCCAGGTAGTAGCCGAGCAGCTGGGCCGGGACGGCGCTGGGGATGGCCGTGGCCGGGCCCAGGTCGGCGACGGGGATCCACACGTCGAACCCGTCGTGGGGCTCGGGCGAGACCCCGATCAGCATGCCGCCGCGGGCCTTGACCTGCATGGCGCCCGACAGGATGTCCTCGTGCGTCTCGTCGCGGGGCGCCAGGACGACGCACGGCGTTCCCGGCTCGATCAGCGCGATCACGCCGTGCTTGAGCTCGCCGCCGGCGAAGCCCTCGGCGTGCACGTAGCTGACCTCCTTGATCTTCAGCGCGGTCTCGAGCGCCAGCGGGTAGCTCGGGCCCCGGCCGATCGCGAACAGGTGCTCGCGGCGGTAGATGGCGTCGGCGATGCGCCGGATGCGATCGCGCCGCTCGTCGCCGAGGAGCTGGTCGATCTCCTCGGCGGCGGCCTGCACGAGCGCGATGCCGTCGGCCGGCCGTCCGGCCAGCTCGTAGGCCGTCATGGTGAGGATCGCCAGCTTCGCCGTGAAGCTCTTGGTGGCGAGCACGCAGCGCTCGGGCCCGGCGCCGAGCGGGATGGCGACGTCGGCCAGGCGCCACAGCGTCGAGCCCTCCACGTTGACCAGCGCGGCGATGCGGGCGCGGCGCTGGCGGGCCGCGCGCGCGGCGTCGATGATGTCGATGGTCTCGCCGCTCTGCGACAGCGCCAGCACCAGCGCGCCCTCGCCGACGAAGTCGCGGAGGTAGGCGAACTCCGAACCCGGGGCCACGGTGACGCGCCGGCCGGCGATGCGAGCCAGCACGTACTGGGCGGCCAGCGCCGCATGGCCGGCGGTGCCGCAGCCGACGACGAAGACGTCGCGCGCCTCGGCCAGCGCCCCGGCCAGGCGGCGGGCATGATCGGACCACGCGGCGGCGAGGCGGCGGAGCATCGCCGGCTGCTCGTGGATCTCCTTGGTCATGTAGTCGGGGTAGCCGCCGAGCTCGGTGGCCGCGGCGTCCCACTCGACCTCCGTGACCTCCGGCGCGAGCTCGTCGCCGCTGGCCACGTCGAACAGCCGCGCCGCGTCGCGGGTGACCAGCGCGGCCTGGCCGTCGTCCACGAACGTCACGCGGCGCGTGTGCTCGAGCAGCGCGGCGTAGTCGGAGGCGAGCATGTGGCCGTCGCGGCCCCAGCCGATCACCAGCGGCGAACCGCTCTTCGCGGCCGCCATGTGGCCGGTGGCGACGTCGAGGACGGCGATCGCGTTGAGGCCCTCCAGCCGCCGGAAGGCCGCCATGGTGGCCGCGACGAGCTGCTCGGGACCGGCGGGCGTCGCGGCCAGGCACGCCTCGATCAGGTGGGCGACGACCTCGGTGTCGGTCTCGGACGCGAAGCGGTGGCCCGCGCGGGCCAGCGGCTCGCGCAGCTCGCGGTAGTTCGACACGATGCCGTTGTGGACGAGGGCCAGGCGGCGGGTGCAGTCGAGATGGGGGTGGGCGTTGGGCCGGGTGACCCCGCCGTGGGTGGCCCAGCGCGTGTGGCCGAGACCGACGGGGCTCGGGGGCAGGGCCGGGGCGGCGTCGCCGATCTTGCCCGTGCGCTTGTCGAGGACGGCCCGGCCCGCGTGGGCCACGGCCACGCCCCACGAGTCGTAGCCCCGGTACTCGAGCTTCTTGAGCCCGCTCAGCACGATGGACGCCGCGTCACCGCCCTCGCCGGCGTAACCGAAGATCCCGCACATGGACGTCTCCCTCCGGAAAGCGGGCGCAGGATCGCGGCTGGGGGCGAAGGAGTGGCACCCTGGATGGCCTTTGTCAGCGCGTCACCGCGCTGGTTTGCTCCATCCATCACGACCGTGCCCGCCGAGGGACCATCCGCCGAGTGGTTCGATCGGTCCCTGCCTCGTCATCCGCCCCGGAGGGCGGACCTGGCGCTGGCGGCTACTCGAAGCCTCCTACGCTCGCGCTCGGATCCTCTCGCGCACCGTCCTTTCGCGTGACGATGGTATCCGGGACGCAAGCCCGGTGCCACGGCTTTCGACCCGCGCCGTTGCCCGTGTTCCGGGCGCCGACGGCGCCCGTGAGGCACGCGGCTGGCAGAAAGTGACAGTCGGTTGCGCTACCCCGGCGGCTCGGGTTGACGCCGGAGCCGGGCGGCGGGGGAGGCGACGATCACCGCGGCCTGGACCAGGAACCCGACCGCCGACAGGAGCAGGCACGCCTCCGTGCCGTGCAGGCTGGCGACGGCCGCCCCGGCGGCGGCGCCGATCGGCCGCGCCCCCTGCGCGGCGATGTCGAGGGCGGCGACGCGGCCGAGGAGATGCGCCGGCGTGACGGTCTGGCGCAGGGTATTCGTGCTCACGATCCAGACCACCGGGCCCGCGCCGACGAGCACGTACGCCGCCGCGGCGAGCAGCGCCGAGGGCACCCAGATGGTCGCCGCCATCGAGATGCCGGCGATTAGGCCCGCCACGGGACCGGCGGCGATGACGACGCCGAACGGCAGCGCGCGCACGAGGGCCGGCGCGACGAGCGCGGCGGCCACCATCCCGGCGCCGTAGAGCGCCAGCGTGGCGCCCACGCCCCTGGCCGTGAGGCCGAGCGCGTGCACGGCGTGGTGGACGAACACCGCCTGCAGCACGAAGAACGCGGCGCCGAAGAGGGTCTTGGTGACGAGGACCGGCCGCAGCAGCGGGTGGCCGAGGACGAACGCCGCGCCCTCACGCAGCTCGTGCACGACGCGCCGCCGGGCGCGGAGCGGTCGGGGCGGTTCGGGCAGCCTCGCGAGCATCGCCGCGGCGCACGCGGAGAGCGCCACCGACACGGCGAACGCCGGCGCGGCGTCCGCCCATCCCGCCAGCACGCCCGCGAGCGCGGGACCGAGGACGAAGGCCGTGGTGCGCGCCAGCTCCAGGCGCGCGTTGGCCGTGACCAGCGTGCCCGGGGCGACGAGCGCGGGGACGAGCGCGGGCGCGGCGACGCTGTAGGCGACGGTGCCCCACGCGGCCACGAAACCCAGCAGCCCGAGCACGAGGACCGACAGCCATCCCGCCGAGGCCAGCGCCAGCACGGCGGCCAGCGAGAGGGCGCGCAGCGCCTCGGCGGAGGCCATCAGCCCGCGCCGCGACGCACGGTCGACCAGCACGCCGGCGGGGATGGCGAGCAGCAGGAAGGGCAGCGTCTGGGCCGCCTGCAGCCAGCCCGTCGCCGCGGCGTCGGCGCCGAGGGCGAGCACCGCCACGATGGGCGCGGCGGCCAGGGCGACCTGCTCGGCCGACTGTGCGGCGAGCGTCGACCACGCGAGGCGGGTGAGCGCGCCGGGCGCGCGCGTCGCGCTGGCCGTGGTGATCGTCGGTCTCGCGAGCGTGGGCGAGATGTTCATGCGCGCAGCATAGGGACGGCCGGACGGCCGCGCGCTCCGCTGGTTGCGCTCGATGTGAGTTTTCGGCGCGGCGCTCGGGCCGCGCGTGGGATTGCGAACCGGCAGCCGCCGTGGACTCAGCGCGCGTGGGCGTCATCGCCGGGCTCGAGACCGTGCGGCCGGCCCTGGTGGCCGACCGTGCCGGAGCCGGCGCCGACGGGCCGCCCGGCCGCACGGGTGTCTCGATGGAGGGAGGCGGCGGTCGCGGGCGAGCGTGCCGGGAGGCGGCGACCCGGCGCGCCCCGGTCGGGGCGGGGCGCGCCGGAGGGGCTCAGCGCCTCCCGATCGCGACTCCCCGGCCGGTGCGGCGGCCGGCGGCCTCGCGGTCGAGCAGGGCGCGCTTGCGCTCGACGCCCCAGCGGTAGCCCGAGAGGGTGCCGTCGTTGCGCACGACGCGGTGGCAGGGAATCGCGACCGCGATCGTGTTGGCGGCGCACGCGCCGGCGACCGCCCGCACCGCGCGCGGCGCGCCGATGCGCGCGGCGACGTCGCTGTACGTCACGGTGGCGCCCGGCGGGATGCGGCGCAGCGCCTTCCAGACGCGCTGCTGGAACGCGGTGCCGCGGACGTCGAGCGGCAGGTCGAGACCGAGCGCCGGCGCCTCGACGAACCCCACGACCTTCGCCACGAGCGTCTCGAAGCCGGCGTCGCCGCCGACCAGGCGCGCCTTCGGGAAGCGGTCCTGCAGGTCGCGCACGAGGCGGTCGGGATCGTCGCCGAGCAGGATCGCGCACACGCCCCGCTCGGTGGCGGCCACCAGGATCGAGCCCAGCGAGCACTGGCCGACGGCGAAGCGGATGGACGCGCCCGCGCCGCCGGCGCGGAAGGCTCCCGGCGTCATGCCCAGCAGGTCGGCCGAGGCCTCGTAGAACCGCCCGTTGGAGTTGAAGCCGGCGTCGTAGATGGCCTCCGTGACCGAGCCGCCGCGCGCCAGGCCCTCGCGGACGCGCCGCGCCCGGTGCGCGGCGGCGTAGGCGCGGGGCGTGAGCCCGGTGGTGGCCGTGAAGACCCGGTGGAAGTGGAAGCGGCTGAGGCCGGCGGCGTCGGCGAGCGCGTCGAGGCTCGGCATCTCCTCGGCGGTCTCGATCAGCCGGCAGGCGCGGGCCACCGCGGCGGCGCGCTGCCGGGCCGGCCCGGGCTCGCCGGGCCGGCAGCGCTTGCACGGGCGAAAGCCTGCGCGCTCGGCGTCCTCGCGGCTCGGGTGGAAGCGCACGTGCTCGCGGCGCGCCAGCCGCGCCGCGCACGAGGGCCGGCAGTAGACGCCGGTCGTGCTGACGGAGTAGTAGAACGCGCCGTCGGCGCGCGGGTCGCGCCTGGCCACGGCCGCCCAGCGCTCGTCGTCGGTGGCGAATGACGCGGTCACGGCGTTCATCATATGCCTCCCTGGTCGGCCGGCGCTCGCCTTGCCGGCGGCCGGCTCTCGGGGCCCATCGTCGGCCATCGCGCGCCGGCGCGCACTCCGGCCCTTGCGGTCGAATTCGCGGGCGGTCTGCCGCCTCCGGTCACGGCGACCGGCTCCTGGTCCCCGCGTCTGGCCGCTGCGCCCGCCGCGCGCTTGACCGGGCGCGGCCGCGCGCGATACGTTGCGCCCACCATGAAGCCCGCCCCCTTCGAATATCACCGGCCGACGTCGCTCGGGGAGACCTTCGACCTGCTCGCGCGCCATGGCGACGACGCGCGCATCCTCGCCGGCGGCCAGAGCCTGGTGCCGGCGCTGAACATGCGCCTGGCCACGCCGCGCGCGGTGATCGACATCAACCGGCTGCCCGGGCTCGACGAGATCCGCGCGGCGCCCGAGGGCCTGGTCATCGGCGCGCTGGCGCGGCAGGCCGCGGTGGAGCGCTCGCCCGTCGTGGCGCGGCACGCGCCACTCGTCGCCGCGGCCATGCCGTACATCGGCCACGCGGCGACCCGCTCGCGCGGCACGTTCGGCGGCAGCCTGGCGCTGGCCGACCCGGCCGCCGAGCTGCCCGCCTGCGCCGTCGCCCTCGACGCCGTCGTCCGCGTCGCCTCGCGGCGCGGCGGGCGCGAGATCCCGGCGGCGGCGTTCTTCCGCGGCGTGTACACGACGGCCCTGGAGCCCGGCGAGATCGTGACGGCGGTCGTGGTGCCGCCGCTCGGGCCGGGCTGGACCTCGGCCTTCGACGAGCTGGCGCGGCGACACGGCGACTTCGCGCTGGCGGGCCTGGCGGTCCACGCCCGGATGGACGGCGCGCTGGTGGCGGAGGTGAGGCTCGTCTTCTTCGGTGTCGGCGCCGTCCCCGTCCGCGCGCGGCGCGCCGAGGCGGCGCTGATCGGCCGGCGGCCCGACGGTGACGCGGTGGCGGCGGCCGCGAAGGAGCTCGACGCCGAGCTCGACCCGCCGGGCGACATCCACGGCAGCCCGGCCCTCCGCCGGCAGCTCGCGCGGGTGCTGCTCTCCCGCGTGGTGCCCCGGCTGGCGGTGGGCGCGGGCCCGTCGTCGATGCCCGGCGTATCGGCCGGGGCGGCGAGAGACGTGGTGCCCGGTGCGGAACGGACGCCGGCCCGGACAGGGGCCGTCACGGCCGGCGAGCAGCCGGCGGCTGTCGAGCCGGCAGCGCGCGCGGCCGACGAGATCGCCGTGGTGGTCAACGGCAAGCCGGTGCGGGGGCGGGTGGAGCCGCGCCAGAGCCTCGTCGACTTCCTGCGCCTCGAGCTGCAGCTCACCGGCTCCCACGTGGGCTGCGAGCACGGCGTGTGCGGGGCGTGCACCGTGCGGGTCGACGGCGCCCTCGTCCGCGGGTGCCTCATGCTCGCGGCGCAGGCCGACGGCTGCCGGGTGGAGACCATCGAGGGGCTGGCCGAGCGTGGCGAGCTGGCGACGCTGCAGCAGGCCTTCCGCCTGGAGAACGCGCTGCAGTGCGGCTTCTGCACGCCCGGCCTGCTGCTGACGGCGCACGACCTCCTCCAGCGCGTCGAGCGCCCGGACCCTGCCCGGATCCGCGAGGCGATCGGCGGCAACTACTGCCGCTGCACGGGCTACACGGCGATCGTGCAGGCCATCGGCCGCGCCGCCGAGCTGCGGGCCGGACGGCCCAGCGAGCGGCCGGCCCCGGCCGCCGACGGCGGCTACATCGGCCGCTCGGTCGTGCGACCGCAGACGGCGCGCCTGGTCGCCGGCCGGGGCCAGTTCACCGACGACATCGCGCTGCCCCGCATGGCGCACGTGGCCTTCGTGCGCTCGCCGCACGCCCACGCGCGGATCGTGGCGATCGACACGACGCGCGCGCGGGCGCTGCCCGGCGTGATCGCCGTGGTCACCGGCGAGGAGATGGCCGCGCGGTGCGAGCCCTGGGTCGGCGTGCTCAAGAACTATCCGGGCATGAAGTCGGCCCCGCAATACCCGCTCGCCCGCGGCAAGGCGGTGTGGCAGGGCGAGCCCGTCGTCGCGGTCGTGGCGGAGTCGCGGGCGATCGCCGAGGACGGCGGCGGCCTGGTGGCCGTCACCTGGGAGCCGCTGCCGCCGGTGGTCGACGCGGAGGCCGCGCTGGCGCCCGGGGCGACGGTGATCCACCCCGAGCTCGGCGACAACCTGGTGCTGGAGTCCCGCGTGAGCGCCGGCGACGTCGACGCCGCGTTCGCCGAGGCCGACCTCGTCGTCGGCGAGACGTACGAGACGGGCCGGCACACGGTGGTGAGCCTGGAGGCCCGCGTGATCCTGGCGGACTACGAGCCGGCCGAGGGGACGCTGACCGTCTACCACTCGGGGCAGGCGCCGTACATGCTCCACGACATCCTCTCGCGCCATCTGCGCATCCCCGAGCACCGGGTGCGGGTGGTCAACCGGGACGTGGGCGGCTCGTTCGGGCTCAAGATCCACACGTACCCCGACGAGATCGCCACCTGCGTGCTCGCCGTCATGCTGGGCCGGCCCGTGAAGTTCCTGGCCGATCGCATCGAGTCGTTCCAGACCGACATCCACTCGCGGGACCATCGCGTGAGGGCCGAGGTCGCGGCGCGGCGCGACGGGACGATCGTGGCCATGCGCGTGGACGACCTGGCGCCGGTGGGGGCGTACTCGATGTACCCGCGGTCCAGCGTGGTGGAGAGCGGCCAGATCCTGCGCACGACGCCCGGGCCCTACCGGCTCCGCAGCTACGCCGCGCGCGGGCGCGTGGTCTTCCAGAACAAGACACCGATGTCGCAGTACCGCGCCGTGGGGCACCCCGTGGCCTCGCTGGTGATGGAGGCCATGGTCGACCGCGTGGCCCGCGAGCTCGGCCTCGATCCCGTCGAGGTGCGCCGCAAGAACCTGGTGACCGCGGACATGTACCCGTACACGGCGCCGAGCGGGCTCTTCTTCGAGAGGCTCTCGCACGAGGCGTCGCTCGCCAGGGTGCTCGAGATGGCGGACTACGCGGCGCTCTGCCGGGAGCGCGACGGGCTGCGGGCGCGGGGCGTCCACCGCGGCCTCGGCCTCTGCGTGTTCCTCGACCTCACCGTGCCCGGCGCGCAGACGTACGGCACCGGCGGCGCCCGCATCTCGTCGCAGGACGGCACCACGATCCGCCTGGAGCCGACGGGCAAGCTGACCGTCATCGGCAGCGTCACCGAGCAGGGGCAGGGCACGGACACCATCCTGGCGCAGGTGGCGGCCACCGCCGTCGGCGTGCGGATCGAGGACGTGCGCGTGCTGACCGGCGACACGCTGGTCACGCCCTACGGGGGCGGCACGTGGGGCAGCCGGGGCGCCGGCATCGGCGGCGAGGCCACGCTGCAGAGCGGCAAGGCGCTCAAGCGGAACATCCTCGAGGTCGCGGCGGCGGTGCTGGACGTCGACCCGCTGGCCCTCGACGTGCGCGACGGCGCCGTCGTGGACGCCGCGACCGGCGCCGTGCGGCTGCCGCTCGAGGAGCTGGGGCGGATCGCCTACTTCCGGCCGGACACGCTGCCCAAGGACTTCCAGTCCGAGCTGACGGTCACGCGGCACTACGTGCCACGGCACCAGCCGCTGGCCTACACCAACGGCGTGCAGCTCTCGTACGTGGAGGTCGACGTCGAGACCGGCTTCGTGCGCCTGCTGGGCCACTGGGTGGCCGAGGACTGCGGGCGGATCATCAATCCCATGCTGGTCACGGAGCAGGTGAGGGGCGGGGTCGCCCACGGCCTGGGCGACGCTCTCTTCGAGCACTGCATCTACGACGAGCAGGGCCAGCTGCTGACGACGACCCTGATGGACTACCTGGTGCCGATGGCCGTCGAGACGCCGGACATCCACGTCGGCCACGTGGAGACGCCGACGGCGTACGCCGAGGGCGGGTTCAAGGGGGCCGGCGAGGGCGGCGTGGCCGGAGCGCCGGGAGCCGTGCTGAACGCGGTCAACGACGCGCTGAGCCCGTTCGGGGTGCGGATCACCCGGGTGCCGATCACGCCGGAGGTGGTGCTGAGGGCGCTGGGGAGGATCTGAGGTCGATCGGATCGAGTCCGATCAGACGCCGAGGTAGCGCACGCGCGTGGCCACGTCCTCGCGGAGCGCCGGCGAGGCGCCCGCGTGCTTGATCGCGCCCTTCTCGATGAGGTAGACGCGCTGGGTGGCGCCCAGCGCCAGCCTGGTGTTCTGCTCGACCAGGAGCACCGCCAGCCCCTGCTTCTGGATCTCGAGGATGGTCCGCCCGATCGTCTCCACCATGGCCGGCATCAGGCCCTCGGTGGGCTCGTCGATCAGGAGCAGCCGGGGCTCGGTGCCGAGGCTGCGCGCGATGGTGAGCATCTGCTGCTCGCCGCCGCTCAGGTTCCTGCCCTTGTGCTGCAGCCGTGCCTCGAGTGGAGGGAACAGGGCGAGCACCCGGTCCAGGTACGCGCCCATGCGGCGGCCGCCGTCCACGGTGAGGCGGGCCATCTTCAAGTTCTCGTAGACGGTCAGGCCCGGGAAGATCCGGCGCTCCTCGGGCACGTAGCCGATGCCCATCTGTACGATGCGGTGTGGCGGCAGGCCGGTGATGTCCCGGCCGTCGAGCAGGATCCGGCCGCCGCGCGGCTTGATCACGCCCATGATGGTCTTGAGCGTGGTGGTCTTGCCGGCGCCGTTGCGGCCGAGCAGGGCGACCGCCTCGCCCCGGCCGACGGTCAGGGAGACGTCCTGGAGCACGTGGCTCAGGCCGTAGTAGGCGTGGATCGACTCGACGGTGAGCATCAGTCGCGCAGATAGACCCGGCGGACCTCGGGGTTCACCCGGATCTCCGCCGGCGTGCCCTCGGCGAGCACCTGGCCGTAGTTGAGCACGGTGATGCGGTCGCAGATGCCCATGACGACCTCCATGTCGTGCTCGACCAGCACGATGGTGAGCCGGCCCGCGAGCGAGCGCACGAACTGGGCGGTGCGTCCCGTCTCCTCGGGGCTCATCCCTGCCGTCGGCTCGTCCAGCAGCAGGAAGTCGGGCTCGGTGGCCAGCGCGATGCCGATCTCGAGATAGCGCTGCTCGCCGTGCGACAGCGCCGCCGCCGGCAGGTCGGCCTTGGCCTCCAGCCCGAGGCGCGCCACGATCTCCTGGGCGCGGCGCTTGACGCCGGCCAGCCGCTCGGCGTCGCGCCAGAACCGGTAGTGGGTCACCCGCGACTGCGCGGCGATCCGGACGTTCTCCAGCACGGTCAGGTCGCCGAAGATGTTCGTCACCTGGTACGAGCGCGCGATGCCCAGGCGCGAGACGGCATGGGCCGGCAGCCGGGTGATGTCGCGGCCCTTGAACAGGATGCGGCCCCGGGACGGCGGCAGCACGCCGGTGAGCATGTTGAAGAAGGTCGTCTTGCCGGCGCCGTTGGGGCCGATCACCGCGCGCAGCTCGCCGCGGCGCACGCGGAAGTCGACGTCGTTGACGGCCACCAGGCCGCCGAACTCGCGGGTGAGGCCGTGGCTCTCCAGGACCACGCCGTCGCCCTCGGGCCCGGCCGCCGGGGCCGGCCCCGGGGCGGCGGCCGGGGCCGCGCCCGGCTCGTGGAGGAGCGCGGGGCGGGCGCGCGTGAAGCGGCGCAGCGTGCCCACGATGCCCTCCGGGAAGAACAGCACGATGAGCACGAAGGCGGCGCCGACGAAGACCTCCCAGTACTCGAGGTGCTTGCTGACGAAGTCGCGCATCCACACGAAGACGGCGGAGCCCACGAAGGGGCCGAGGAGGGTGCCGGTGCCGCCGAAGAGCGTCATGATCAGCACGGTGCCCGACATGGCCCAGTGGATGTTCTCGATGGGGACGAACTCGAGCACGAGCGTGAGCAGGCCCCCGGCGATGCCCGAGAAGAACCCCGAGATGGCGAAGGCGACCAGGCGCACGCGGTCGGTGTCGTAGCCGCAGGCCTCGGCCCGGCGCTCGTTGGCCTTCACCGCGCGCATCACGCGCCCCAGCGGGGACTTGAGGATCTGCCGGATCACCAGCATGGAGCCGAACACGAGGGCGGCCACCACGTAGTAGCGGGTGATCGGCCGCTTGGAGAGCCGCAGGCCCAGCGGCTCGCTCAGGTAGAGCACGGGCAGGTTGCCGAGGCCGTCGGTCCCGCCGGTGACCGGCGTCCACATGAGGACGACGTAGTAGAACACCTGCGAGAGGGCCAGCGTCAGCATGGCCAGGTACACGCCGCGCTTGCGCAGCGCGAACACGCCGAGGGCCAGCGCGGTGACGAGGCCGGCGAGGCCGGCGGCGAGGAGCGAGAGCTCGAGCGGCGCGCGGAAGCGCGCCAGCAGCAGGCCCGCGGTGTAGGCGGCGACGCCGAGGAAGGCCGAGTGGCCCAGCGACAGCACGCCGGCGTGGCCGAGCAGCACGTCGTAGGCGAGGGCGAAGAGGCCGAAGACCAGCACCTCGGTCAGCAGGGCCATGTAGAACGGCGTGTAATCGGCGTAGAGCGGCGCCGTGGCGAGGCCCAGCGCGGCGACCAGCAGCCCGGCGCGCCCGCGCGTCACTCCTCGGAGATCCCCTCCTGGCCGAAGAGCCCCCGGGGGCGGACGAGCAGCACCACGGCCATGGCCAGGTAGATGATGACGTCGGCGAGGACGTCGTAGATCATGCCCGTCAGCGCGAGGACCTCGCCGATCAGGAGCCCGCCGACCACCGCGCCCACGAAGCTGCCCATGCCCCCGACGACGGTGACGATGAAGCACTCGATCAGGATGAGGCCGCCCATCTCGGGCGCCACCGCCACCAGCGGCGCGGTGATGACGCCGGCCAGCGCGGCCAGGGCCGCGCCCAGCCCGTACGTCACCGTCCACACGCGCGAGACGTTGATGCCGAGCAGCTGGACCATGAGGTTGTCGGTGGTGCCGGCGCGGATGACCATGCCGAGGTTGGTCCGGTTCAGGAGCAGCCAGAGCAGCGGCAGCAGCACCGCGGTGACGGCCAGGATGAAGACGCGGTAGGTGCCGACCTCGGTGGCGCCGAGCGTGAACAGCGAGCCCGTGAGCGCCGGCGGCGTCGCGAAGGGCTTGCCCGGCCGGCCGAAGATCATGCGGATCAGGTCGGGGATCATGATGGCCAGGCCGTAGGTGACGAGCACGCCGGCGAAGTTCGCGTTCTTCGTCCCGTAGATCCGGCGGAGCACGGAGCGCTCCACGGCGACGCCGACGACGAACACGGCGGCCGGGGCCACCAGCAGCGCCAGCCAGAAGTTGCCGGTGACGTGCACGGTGAGCCAGCCGGCGTAGGCCCCCAGCATGTAGAAGATGCCGTGGGCGAAGTTGATGATGCCCATGAGGCCGAAGACGATGGACAGGCCCAGGGCCACCAGCACCAGGATGCAGCCGTTCACCAGCCCGATGAAGAGCTGCGTGTACCAGATCTCCAGCGGATAGCCGAAGAGGCTCAGATCTGCTGGCTCAGCGGCTTCTTCGGGTCGAACCCCTCGCTCTCGCAGGATTCGGAGGTGGACTCGCCGCTCACGGCCTGCACGATGTCGAAGTAGTCGGACTCGGTCTTCATGGCCGAGGCCGACTTGCCCTTGCAGAGGAAGACCTCCTGGATGTTCACGTGGTCGCAGGCGCGGATGTACTCGGGCCCCTTCAGGTACTGGAACTTCCGGCCCTCGAGCGCCTGCATCAGCTTCGTGCCGTCCAGCGTCTTGATCTCGCGGACGGTGTCGAGCAGCAGGCGGACGGTGGAGTACGTCGACGCCGCGTAGCCCGAGGGCGCGCGCTTGCGGAGCCCGAGGTGCCGCTCGTAGAACTTCTTCGCCGCGGGGTACCTGTCCTTCAGGTGCCAGTACCAGGGCATGCCCGAGTAGAAGTTCTCGTAGACGCCCTTGCCGGCGGCCTCGGCGAAGGTCAGCTCGGTGATGGAGTGGATCACCTGCGATTGCCGCGCCAGCCCGAACTCCTGGACCTGCTTCGCGCACGCCACCTGGTCGGCCGCCCACGTGGTGATGTACACGACGTCGGCCTTGGCCGCGGCCACCTTGGGCAGGAAGGGCAGGAAGTCGCGGGTGCCGAGGGGCGCCCAGGTGACGCCCGTCCACTCGGCGCCGACCTGCCTGGCCACGATCGAGTACGCGCGCTCGAACATCTGCGGCCAGGAGTAGTTGTTGGCCAGCATGTGCCACTTCTTGCCGAGCTTCTGCTCGGCCACGAAGCGCGCCGAGGCCGCCGCCGTCTGGTAGGGCGTCAGGTTGTTGCCGAACTGGAACTTGCACATCTTGCCCTTGACGGTCAGGAAGTTCTGGCCGAAGAACGCCACCACGACCTCGTTCTTGCAGCCCACCTCGGAGAGCGCGATGCCCTCGAAGCCGACGAGCGCGCCGATCAGGAAGGGCGACTTCTCGACCTCGATCAGCTCGGTGGCCTTGCGCTTGGTGACCTCGGGCTTGAACTCCGTGTCGCGGGTGATCAGCTCGACCTTGCGGCCCATCACCCCGCCGGCGGCGTTCACGTCCTCCACGGCGATCTGCGAGGCCGTGTGCATCTCCTGGGCCTCGAGCGCCATCGGACCGGTGAAGGGGTAGAGCGCGCCGATCTTGAGCGGCTGGTCGCCCAGCGCGAGGCGGTTCACGAACGGGAAGCCGGTCACCGCGGCGGCGCTGCCGGCGCCCGCGAGGCCCTTGAGGATCGTGCGACGGGTCGTGCCGTTCATGGGCTCAGCCCTCCCTGGCGTCGTCGGCGGTGTCCGGGTTGCGGCTCGGGTGTCCGAGGCGGCGCTAGACATAGCAGGCGGCCGGCCGCCCGTCAACGGCCTCGCGGATTCGCCGGGTCATCGACGGCTTGTTCGGGTTCGCGGGGCCGTGTTCCGCTCTCGTGGGGGATCGCGTTCGCCGTCGCGTCGGGCGAGGCACGGGCTTCGGCGAGACCGCCCGCCAAGCGTTCACGCCACGGGCGAAACACCGCGTCACGGAGTCGCGGCTGGCGCCGCGACCCGGCGCCGCCGGCCTCAGAGGTCGGCCGGGTCCGGACCGTGCAGATGGACGACGCGCGTGGAGAGGCGGTCGCCGGCGACGTCGACGACGCGGAAGGCCGGCGGGCCGGGCAGCATCTTCGGCGTGAGGGAGACCCTGGACAGCTGCACGCACGTCGACGGCGTGGTGAGCATCGTGAGGCTGGCGCGGGCCACGACCTGATCGAGGTGCACGTGGCCGCAGACGAGCCACCGGACCTGGGGATGGCGCCCGAGCAGCGCGGTCAGCTCCTCACCGTTGCGAAGCGCCATGCCGTCGATCCACGGCAGGCCGACCGGCCAGGGGTGGTGGTGGACGAAGACCATGGTCGGCCGGGCGCGATGCCGCGCGAGATCGTCGCCGAGCCAGGCGACCTGGGCGGCATCGAGCACGCCGCCGGGCTGACCCGGCTCGTAGGAGTCCAGCGCGACGAAGTGGTGGCCGCCGTGGTCGAAGGCGTAGTAGCAGGGCGCCTCGGGCGGCGTCGGCGCGCCGCGCAGGACGCGGTTGAAGGCCTCGCGGTTGTCGTGGTTGCCCATCAGGACGTGGGTCGGACACGGCAGCCCGGCCAGGATCTCGGCGAGCAGCTCGTAGGACGGCCCGTAGTCCGCCGCGGACAGCACCCGGTCGCGATGCAGGAGGTCGGGGCTCGCCAGGTCGCCCCCGAGCACCGCGAACGCGGGCCTGGGATCGAGGCTGCGCACCGCCTCCACCACGCCTCGCAGCGAGGCCGCGGTGTCGAACTCGAAGTCGCCGGCGCGCGGGCGCCACCGGCCGCCGGCCATGATGTGGGTGTCGGTGAGATGGACGAAGCGGAAGTCGGCGCTCACGGACCGCTACGTGGCGACGCGGCGGACGCGCGCGCCCAGCGCCTGGAGCTTGCCCTCGATGTTCTCGTAGCCGCGGTCGATCTGCTCGACGCTCCGGATGACCGTGCGCCCCTCGGCGCAGAGGGCGGCGATGACCAGCGCGATGCCGGCGCGGATGTCCGGGCTCGGGATGCCGGCCGGCTCGCCGCGCAGCGGGCTCGGCCCGTGCACGAGGGCGCGGTGCGGGTCGCAGAGGACGATGCGCGCGCCCATGCCGATGAGCCGGTCGACGAAGTAGAGCCGGCTCTCGTACATCTTCTCGTGGAAGAGCACGGTGCCCGCGGCCTGCGTGGCCGTCACGAGGGCCACGCTCATCAGGTCGGCGGGGAAGGCCGGCCACGGGCCGTCGTCGATGCGCGGGATGGCGTTGCCCAGGTCGGCGGAGATCGCGAGCTCCTGCCCCCCCGGCAGGATCAGGTCGTCGCCGTCGGCGCGCGCCCGCACCCCGAGGCGCTCGAAGACGCCGAGCGACATGCGCATGTGCTCCAGCCCGGCGTTCTTGATGGTCAGCTCGGCCCCGGTGACCGCGGCCAGCGCCATGAAGCTGCCGACCTCCATGAAGTCGGCGCCGAGCGCGAGCTCGGCCCCGCGCAGGCGCGGCACGCCCTGGATGCGCAGCAGGTTCGAGCCGATGCCCTCGATGCGCGCGCCCATCGCCGTCAGCAGCTGGCAGGTCTGCTGCACGTGCGGCTCGCAGGCCGCGTTGCGGAGCACCGTGGTGCCCTCGGCCAGGGCGGCGGCCAGCACGACGTTCTCGGTGCCCGTCACGCTGGCCTCGTCGAGCAGGATGTCGGCGCCGCGCAGCGGCCGGCCGCGCAGCACGAGCTGGCCGTCGTACTGGACGCGGGCGCCGAGCGCCTGCAGGCCGAGGACGTGCGTGTCCAGGCGCCGGCGCCCGATCTGGTCGCCGCCGGCGTGGGCGACGCGCGCCTCGCCCTCGCGCGCCAGCAGCGGCCCCATCAGCACCACGCCGCCGCGCGCCTGCCGGAGGAGCTCGGGGTCGGGCGTGGTCGACGTGAGCCGCCGGGCGCGCAGGGTGACCGTGTGCGAGTCGTGGCGATCGACGTCCACGCCGAGGCGCTCCACCAGGGCCAGCATCGTGCGGACGTCGGCGATGTCGGGCAGGTTGTGCAGCCGCACCGGCTCGTCGGTGAGCAGGGCCGCGGCGATCAGCGGGAACGCGGCGTTCTTGTTGCCGCTCGGCGTGACGACGCCGCGAAGGGGGGCGCGACCCTCGATGACGAATTCGGCCATGCCCTAGGATATCCTGCCGGGGTGCCCTGGGATCCCGCGCAATACTTGAAGTTCGCCGGCCCGCGCCTGCGCCCGGCGCTGGACCTGCTCGCCCGCGTCGACCACCCGGCCCCGTCGGAGGTCTACGACCTGGGCGCCGGCGCCGGCAACGTGACCCGCCTGCTCAAGGAGCGATGGCCCGGGGCTCGGGTGACCGGCGTGGACGAGTCGCGGGAGATGCTGGCGAAGGCGGCCGCCGCGGCGCCGGAGATCGCCTGGCAGCGCGCCGACCTGGCGACCTGGCAGCCCTCCGGCCCGGCCGACGTGATCTTCTCGAACGCCGCCCTGCACTGGCTCGACGGCCACGCCCGGCTGCTTGCGGCGCTCCTCGCCGGCCTCAAGCCCGGCGGCGTGCTGGCCGTGCAGCTGCCGCGCAACTTCGGCGCGCCCTCCCACACCGCCATCGCCGAGGCCGTCAGGAGCGGGCCGTGGCGGGCCCGGCTCGAGCCGCTGCTGCGACCGTCGCCCGTGGCCGAGCCGGCCGTCTACTTCGACCTGCTGGCGCCCCGCGTGGCGGCGCTGGATATGTGGGAGACCGAGTACCTGCAGGTGCTGGAGGGCGAGCGGCCGGTGACGGAGTGGGTCAAGGGCACGTGGCTCAGGCCGCTGCTCGACGCGCTGGACGAGGCCGACCGCCCGCGGTTCGAGGCGCGCCACGCCGAGCTGGTGGCGCCGCACTACCCGCGCCGGCCCGACGGGCGGACGCTCTTTCCCTTCCGGCGGCTGTTCATCGTCGCGACGGCGGGCTGACCGTCACCCGAGGTCAGCGCGACTCGGCCTGCAGGCGCACGCGCTGACCCTCGTGGGCGAGCACCACGCTCGCCTCCGCGATCTGCTCGACGATGGCGCCCCCCTCGATCTCCTGGCCCTCGACGTACTTGCGACCGCTGAGGAACACCAGGCGCTCCCTCGGGTTGGCCGCCCAGACCAGGACCTCGATCTTCAGCTTCGCGGCGAGCGCGCGCAGATGGGCGCCCGCCTCCGTGCTCGCCGGCTCGTCGGCGCCCGGCTCCGCCCGTGGCCGCGCGATGACCGCCCCCGGCGTCCGCGCGGGGGCCGGGGCCGCGCCGGAACGCGGGCCGCCGCGCGGTGGCGTCGGTTCCTGCGCTGCGGGCGCCGGGCGTGTCGCGGCGGCCCCTGCAGTCAGCGCCCGCTGCTGCTCCATCGCCGCCGAGTCCCGAGGGGGTGCTGCCGCCATGGCCGGTGGTCCCGCCATGGCCTGCCGCGCCGATGGCGGCACGCGCTCGGCAGGCGCCGAGCCAGGGCGTGAAGGCGCGCGCGCAGCGGGCGGAGCCACGACCATGGGGGGCCGGGCACCGGCTGGCGCCGGCGCGTCGACCTGGTCGGTCGCCGGCGCGCGGGACGAGGCCACCGATCGGGCGGCGGCCGGATCCAGCCGCGCAACGTCAGCGCGGCCGGACTGGGGCCGGGCCGGGTCACCACGGCTCGACGTGGCCTCGGCAGTCTGCGACCGCGGGCGCGCCGGTCTCGCGACGTCGCCCGCCGCATTGCTGGCGCGCTCGCTGCCACCGGACGCGCGGGGCTGGGCGCCCGCGGAGGCGGTCGCGGCGGGATCTCGCGGAGGAGCCGGCGCGGCCCGGGCCTTCACGGCGCCGGCCGGCACCGCAGGAGCGCGATCGCCCGGGCGCACTGCCGCGTCGGAGGTGGCGCGGGCCGGGCGCGGATCGGCCGCCGGGAGTCGTGCCGCGGCGGGGGCCGCGCTGTGTGCTGGCTCGACGCCCCGCGCGGTGCCGCGTGGGGCCTCGGCAGCCGGCGTCGAGACGGCGATCGAGGTCGCGTCCGCCGTGGGCGTCGAGCCCCCGGCGGACGTCGACGCCGACGGCGCCGGCACGCTGATGGGCCGCGTGACGACGACCACGGCGCCGACCACGAGCGCGTTCACGAGGAGGCCGCCGGTGAGGACCCACCGCCACGGGGCGTGCCCGCCACGCGGGGCGGGCGGCCCCGGCGGGGCGGGGGAGGTGGCCGATTGCTGCGCCTTGCGATCCTGCTCGGCCCTCTTCAGCGCCTGGAGGATGTAGGACACGGCGGTCTACCTTCCTGCCCGCGACAGCGACGGGATCCGCTGGTCGATGAGGCTGCCGAGGCGCGCCAGCGTCTCGACACCGGCGATGCCGTCGGCGGCGAGGGCGTGGTCACGCTGGAACGCCAGCACGCGCGCGCGCAGCCGGTCGTCGTACAGGTCGCTCGCCACCGGGTGCGCCGAGCCGGCCAGCGCATCGAGACGCTGCTTGAGCCAGACGACGGGCTTGCCGCGGCTGCCTGGACTGACCTCGTCCGCGCCGATCGGCGGCGGCTGCCAGAGCGCTTCGAACCGGCCGTCCCACAGCACGTCGATCTCGTCGACCGAGACGGTGAGAGCGCGGCCGCCGACGGCGAGGGTCGCCCGGTTTCCCTCGAGGGCGACGAGCGCGGCCCACTGCTCGGAGCCCTCCGGCCCTCCGAACGGCAACGCGGCCGGCAAGTCCAGGCGCCGGAGCTTCGCCCAGCCGCCACCACCGCCGAGACACTGCAGCCCGATGGAGGCCGCCGCCTCGCAGGGATTGCTCCACGCGCGCGGCTGCAACCGCCAGCGCTCGAACAGGCTCGCGAACGCCGCCGCGCGGTCGGCCTGTGGTCCGACCTCGGCGAGCACGTCGGCCAGCGCCGGTGGAAGCGGCGCGCCGGACGTCGCCGGCGCGGTCGCCGACACGGCGGCGGGGGCGGCAGCCACGCGGTCGCCGTCCGCGGATCCCTCGGCGGGGCCGGCGGCCGTGGGCGAGACCCCGGCCAGTCGCGCGCGCAGCGCCGGGACGGCCGTCGTGAGCGCGGTGGCCGTGACGACGCCGACCAGGACCGCCACGGCGGCGGCGACCGCCGCGTGCCGGGCGCGCGTGCCCGTCCGCGCGCCGAGGACCTCTCGTGCGGCCGTGCGCACGGTGTGCCGGTCCACGCGGGGGCGTCGCTGGCCATAGGCGCCGAGCAGCGCGCGATCGCAGATCACGTTGATCAGGCGGGGGACGCCCTTGGCCAGCCGGTGCACCTCGCGCAGCGCGGCGGGCTCGAAGAGGTCGCGCGAGCCGCCGGCCAGGCCCAGGCGGTGACGCACGTACGCGCACGTCTCGGCCTCGCCGAACGGCTGCAGGTGATAGCGCGCGGTGATGCGCTGGGCGAGCTGCCGCAGCTCCGCGCGATCCAGCAGCGCGGTCAGCTCCGGCTGGCCGATGAGGATGATCTGCAGCAGCTTCTGCTTGTCCGTCTCCAGATTCGTGAGCAGGCGCAGCTGCTCGAGGGCTTCCACGGTGAGGTTCTGCGCCTCGTCGACGATGAGCACGGTCCGGCGCTGGCCGGCGTGGGCGGCCAGCAGGTGCCGGTAGAGCGCGTCGACCAGCGCCTTGCGGCTCGGGGCCGGCCCCTCGTACGCCGCGCCCAGCTCGTCACACAGGGCGGCGAGCAGCTCCTCGGGCGTGAGCACGGGGTTCAGGATCAGCGCGACGTCGATGCCGGCGGGGAGCCGGTCGAGCAGCAGCCGGCACACCGTGGTCTTGCCCGTGCCGATCTCGCCGGTGAGCTGCACGAAGCCGCCGTGCTCGTGCACCCCGTAGAGCAGGTGGGCGAGGGCCTCCTCGTGCCGGTGGCCCAGGTAGACGAAGCGCGGATCGGGCGTGTTGGAGAAGGGGCGCTCGCGGAACCCGAAGTGGGCGAGGTACATCAGCGGCCGGTCCACCCGGGGGCGGCCTGCGGCGGCGCGACCGCCGACGTCCAGGCCGGGTACGTGAGCGGGGAGAGCTCGTCGACGCCTCGACCCGCCCAGTCGCCGGCGTGCAGCCGCGGCCACATGCGCTCGGCGGCGGATTGCAGCGCGGCGAGGATGGCGTCCTCGTCGGCGGCCAGCACGCGGCCTGCGTCCACCACGAGGCGGCCAGCGACCCAGACCCGGTCCACGTCCTCCGCCGTCGCGTTGTACACGATGTTCTTCACGGGGTCGCGCAGCGGCGTCATGCCCCACGAGGCGGCCTTCCAGAGGACGAGGTCGGCCCTGGCGCCGGGGGCGATCCGGCCGAGATCCTCGCGGCCGAGCGCGCGGGCCCCGCCGAGGGTGGCGGCGTCGAACACGTCGGCGGCCGTCGTGGCCTGCGTGCTGCGCTCGACGATCTTCGCGGCGACCGCGGTCCACCGCATGGCCTCGATCACCGACTGCGGATTCGTGTCGGTGCCGAGCGCCATGGTGACGCCGGCGGCCTTGTAGCGGGCGAACGACTCCATGAGCACGCCGCGGCGGGCGAAGACCCAGACGGCGTGGGCGACGGAACAGCCGGATTCGGCCATGATCCGGAGGTCACCGGCCGGGTAGTTCGTCCACGTGGAGCCGCCGACGATGATGGCATGACCCAGGATCGTGGCCGGCCCCAGCACGCCCAGACCGGCGAGCCAGGCCACGGGCGTCGTGCCGTGGCGGCTCAGCATCTCGTTGAACTCGACGACCGACTGCGAGGTGTGCACGGTGAGCGGCCGCCGGGCGGCGTCGGCCACGCGCCTGGCCTCGCGCAGCAGCTCGGCGGTGCACGTGTCGACCTGGGCCGGGGCCAGACAGACGCGCACGAGATCGCCGTGCGCGCCGTCGTGCTTCTCGAGGAACTGCGCGGCGCGGGCGAGCCCCTGGCGACCCGCGTCCTCGTCCCACTCCCAGACCACGCGCCGCCCGTCCGGCGTGCGCCAGCGTCCCGACCGGAACGTCGGGCCCACGTAGACGCGGAGGCCGAAGCGGCCGGCCCGCTCGACGACGGCCTCGCCGTGGCGGCCGATCTCGAGCACCGTCGTGACGCCGCCGCGCAGCAGCTCGGCCATCGAGAAGTCGATGCAGGCGCGCGCCCCGTCCTCGTCCTGCGCGGCATCGCGGACGGGGAGGAACTCGTAGAGGCCGGACCACCAGAACCGGGGGCTGCCGCGGTCCTCGAGGAACGAGCGGTCCAGGGGGGAGGAGGAGAGGTGGGCGTGGGTGGAGATGAGCCCGGGGGTGAGGACCCGGTCGGGGGCCTCGATGGTCTGGGCCACGGGGCCCGGGCCCGGCGCCTCCGAGGGGCCGACGTGGACGATGCGGTCGCCTTCCACGACTACGGTGCCGTCTCTCAGGAGGCGGTGGCCGCTTCCCTCGAAGGCGACGACCCAGCCGGCGCGGATCGCGATCCGGCGTCCGGGGCTCACGCCGGGGATTGTAGGGGGCGGAGGGGGGCGTCGCAAACGTTCTGGATGGTGCCGTCGCGGGTGTCCGGAGTCCCGGGCACGGGAGCGCACGCGAGTCTGGCCGCGGACAGCCCCGGGCTCAGAGGGGTGTGTTCATGGCGTCCTGGATCTCGGGCTGGGTCAGGGCCCGGTTGAAGATCCTCACTTCGTCGACGATCCCGTTCAGCCTGTCCACGTCCCCGCCGAACTGGCCGATGTAGAGGGGGGACGTGTTCGCGGCCGGCGTGATGGTCTGGGCCGAGGAGACGTCCAGGGTACCGTCGATGTAGAGCTGCAGTCGCTGCCCGGTCCAGACGCAGGCCACGTGGTAGAACTGGTTCGCGACCGGGACGACATTGGAGGTCAGCGACACGGATGCGATCCCGTTTCCCCAGAAGCAGCGAAAGCGGTTAGAGGGGCTGAGCTCGACGGCGTAGTTGTGACGACTGTTCTGGTTGACATCGCCCTTGGCGATGATGCCCTGCCAGCGGTCCAGCGCCCTGAACTGCACCCAGGCCGCGATGGTCCCCTGGGCGCCGAGGTCCAGCGAGCCGCTGTCCGGCACGACGACGTGGTCGTCTACGCCGTCGAAGGCGAGCCCGCTGCCGTACTTCCCGGCCGTCGTCCACGAGGGGCCGTTGATCAGCGTTCCGTGGTTGCCGTTGGCCGACGTGTCCGCCGCGACCGTGCCGCTGGCCGCCTGCATGGCGTAGGCCGCGATGAGCCCCGCGACCGGCGATGCGGGGGTCGTGGCGCTCACCGGTGCCGATTCGGGCGAGGCGTTGCCGGCGGCGTCGAGGGCCGAGACCGTGTAGGTGTACGTCGTCCCGGGGGCAAGGCCCGTGTCGCCGTGAGCGGTGCCCGTCGTCGCGGCGATGAGCGCGCCGTTGCGGCGCACCTCGTATCCGGTCACGCCGACGTCGTCGGTCGACGCGCTCCACGACACGTCGACGCGGGAGGGCGAGACGGCGACCGCGGTGACGCCGGCCGGCGTCGACGGCGGCGTGGTATCCACGAAGTTCCTCACGGTGACGGAGACGCTGGCCGAGGAGGCGACGTTGCCCGCGGTATCCCGGGCCATTGCCGCGAGCGCGTGCGCGCCGTCGGGCACGGTCAGCGTGTCCCAGCTGATCGAGTACGGCGCCGTGGTGTCCTCGGGCCCCAGTTCGGCGCCGTTCAGCGTGAAGCGCACCCCCGCGACGCCGACGTCGTCGGAGGCGCTCGCGCTGACCGTGATGGTGCCCGAGACGGTCGCCCCGTTCGCCGGCGCCGTGACCGTCACCGTGGGCCTGGTCGTGTCCGGAGGCGGAGGCTGGGCGCCCCCGATGGGGCTGTTCATGTCGCCCTGGATCTGTGAGTCGCTGCGAGCCTGGCCGTAAATCCTCACCTCGTCGACGACTCCGTCCAGGCGGTCGGCGCTGTCGCCGAACTGGCCGATGTAGAGCGGGAAGGCGTTCGGCCTGGGCGCGATGGTCTGCGCCATCGACGCGTTCGGCACACCGTCGAGGTACAGCCTGATGGTGGAGCCGTCCCAGGCGCAGGCTACGTGGTAGTAGCGGCCAGCGGTCGCCGACACCGTCGAGGACAGCCTGGCCGCGGTGCTGCCGTCGCCCAGGATGCACAGGAACCGGTTGAGGCTGGTGACCTCGAGCGCGTAGTTGTGCATGGGATCGGAGTTCAGCACGCCCTTGGAGACGATGCCGTGCCAGCGATCGAGCGTGTCGAGCCGGATCCAGGCCTCGATCGTGCCCGTGCCCAGCAGGTCCAGCGCTGGAGCGTCGGGAACGGACACGTGGTCGTCGATGCCGTCGAACATCAGAGCGCTGCCGTACCGGCCCATCGTCCACGCCGTGCCGTTGCCAAGCGTGCCCGGGTGGGCGCCCGAGACGTCGGCGGTCGTCGTGCCGGCGCCCTCGCTGAACGCCCAGAGCACCCCGGTGCCGGGGGCGCCTCCGCCCGTGTTCGTGAGGGTGACGGTGGCCGTGCTCCACGCCCCCACGACGTACTGCGCCTGCGGAGTCAGGGCCATGATGACCGTCTCGTCGCCCTCGGCGAGGCTATCGGCGATGGCAACGACCGGGACGACCACACTCGAGGCGCCGGCGGGGATGGTGGCGACGCCGGAGAGGGCCTGGTAGTCGCCGTCGGCCGTCGCGCTGCCTCCCACCGTGTAGGCGACGGTGAGCGCGGTCGACGTGCTCCCCGTGCGCGAGATCGTGAACGCCCCGGGGTCGCCGCCCTCCGAGGCTCTGGCGTCGGAGGCGATGACGGTGACGGCGGGAGGGAGCGAGGCCGGGAACAGCCGGAACGCCAGCAGCTGGTTGCGGGCGATGGAGGCGTCGAGCGCCCCGGACGAGACCGTCGCGCTGCCTCGGTCGGTCTCGGTGTGCCAGACCTGCCGCGCGCCGGCGAGCGGCTCGTCGAGGCTCAGCGAGAAGCTCGCGGGCGCCGCGGTCAGGTTCCAGACGCGAGCGATGACGCCGTCCGCGATACCCTCCTCGGACGGCTTCAGCGCCCACAGGAGCACGTCCGGATGGGAGATCGACACGAACGAATGGGAGCGTTCGGGATACGAGCCGCCGCCCGAGACGGGACCGACCGCCAGCGGGTTCTGATGGGCCAGGGCGAAGCGCATCGCGGCCGGCTGGTCGTAGGCGCCGTGAGACCGGAGGGCGAAGCGCTGGAGGAAATACGAATCGCCGGCCTGGTCCGCGATCGGGTTGTAGGGCCGCAGGCTTCCCCCGAGCAGGACCGAGAGCTGCGGCGTGCTCGTATCCAGCGTGGTCACCGTGCTGTTGCCGACCCTCATGAAGTACGCGTCCGCGTTGGACAGTGTGACGCCGACCGGCCCCGCGCCGGTGACGTCCGCGAAGTGATTCAGGGTCAGGTAGTCGTACCGCGCATTGCGCGGGGCGTAACTGCCTCCGTCCGTGGTGAGACGCGCCCGCGCGATGGCCCCGACCTCCTCGTGCTGCACGTCGGGGCTCGCGAGGTTGAAGCTGAAGCGCCAGTGACGAGAGCCGCCGAAGTTCTGGGTGACCTCGTTCTCGATCTCGACGCGATCCGAGCCGCGCGTCAGCGTGACCCTGGTCGTGTGCGCCAGGGGGCTCGGGCTCGTGGCCACGAGCGTGACCGAGACCGGCCCCGCGTTCTCCAGCTGGAGGGACCCCCCGCCCGCGCCCAGATCGTTCAGGGCGAAGCCGCCGATCGAGGCGGAGAATTCGCGATTGCCGAGCCGCTTGTCGACGAAGCTGGTGATGGCTCCGCGCGGCGACACCGTGATGCGGTAGATTTCGTTCTCCATGACGCCGGTGGCGGCGCTGGCCGTGGGCGCACCGGCGAAGGCCTGACCGGCGCCGGACCGGACCTCGAACACCTTGTACCCGACGGAGGGGATTGCCGGCGCCTCGATCCGGACGAAGGGGAATCCGCCGACCGTGACCGGCTGGGACGGGACCTCGGCGCCGGTGGTGAGGTCCACGACGTGGACGGGGAGAGAGCCGGCCCACGGAATGTCGGCGACGTCCGTCCTCGCCCAGCTCAGCGGATTGAACACGAAGAAGCGCGGGTTGGTCCCCGTCGTCGGGATCAGCGCGCCGAAGGCGTCGATGGCGTCGGCGAGCAGGGTGTCGACGTAATCCTCGATCTGGGCGGCGACCTGTCGCTGCCAGGCGATCCGGGCCGAGCCCGGCACGCCGGGGCCGCCGTACTCGAAGTCGTGCTCGAAGTACAGGCCCATGTTGAGGAAGGCCCGGTCTCGCGCCGCGGTCCGCCCCTCCATGAACGAGGGGGTTCTGAGGCTCACGAGCGTGGCCAGGGCCTCGGCGGCGCGGAGGCGCTCCACGGAGCGCTTCACGCGGGCCGAGACCTCGGCGAGGGAGGCCGGCGCGAGGTCCCACTCGTTGCCGAAGCCCGCCGAGACCGTGGGGATGATTCCCCCGTACAGCGCCTCGAACTCCTCGAAGAAATCGGTCGAGTTGGAGACGATGCACTCTCGCGAAGGGTCGGTGTCCGCCTTGCACGTCTCCTGCACCCTCAGGTTCGTGGTGAAAGCATCGTCCCAGCCCTGCCCGAAGACCCCGATGGTGTCGTACGGATACCGGGTGGCGAAGCCATTGGCGCCTGCATCCCGGGTGACGAGGTCGAGGACGGCGGCGGGGAAGCGCGCCTCGGCGTAGCCGCCGATGCTCTGGTTGTCGCCGGCGTCGTGCAGTGAGTTCCACTTCATCAGGATGCTGGACCCGTCCGGGCCGACCCAGTTGTAGATCTCGTGGGTCCGGTCGTCGAGATCGGGGATGAGACTCGGGCAGTTGCAGACGCCCTTCCAGGAGTAGCGCACGCCGGCACCTGCCCAGAGACCACCGAGGCCGAACGACATGCCGGCGTTCTCCATGGCGATGGCGAGCGGCAGGTCCAGCCCGTACCGGCGCTCCACCTGCCCCGCGTAGTACATGGAGCGCAGGACGGCCTCTGCCGGGACCCCCCCGTAGGTGATCACCAGGGGATTCTTGGGGGCGCTGATGTGTCCGGACTTGATCTTGTCCACGAGCCGCTGGAACTCCGCCGGCGTCTTGTTGTTCTCGTACTCCCACAGCCACAGGCTGCCGTCCGCGGAGAAGCGGCTCTGGTGCTCCGGGGGCTCCCCGGCGGTCGCGTCCGCCTGCGCGATGTAGTAGTCGAGCATCCTGATGAAGTGCTGCCGGTACTCCACGTCGGTGGCCGTCCAGAAGTAGTCGGTGTGGTCGTCGGGGGCCATGAAGACGCGCTTTGGCCCCGCGAAGGCGAGGTCCGGGAGGAGCAGCGCTGCCAGGAACAGACACCCGACGACGAGCGGTATCGCGTGAGCCATTTTCGGTACCGCGTTACCGTCGCGGTGATTCGCTTCGCAGTCGGTCATCCGAGACCTCGGGCGACGGGCATCGGCCGTCGGTGGGCATGGCTCGACGGCAGAGCCATGACTCGGTGGACCACATCATCTGGAAATGCAGGCTCTCCTCGAGGTGCGCGCCGGAAACGGGGCGGCGACGGCATTGCTCGAATTCGTGCTGCCGCAGCCTCGCGCCGCCTCGCGGGTCGACACGGTGGCTGCGCCGTGCAAGCGCTGCGCCAGATGGCCGCTCTCGTTCGGCGGGCCACGCAGCCCGGCCTCGGTGTCATGGCGCGAGGCCTCACGCGGGTGAAGGCTTGCGTGCAGCGACGGGATGAAGCGGTCAGCCCTGCGCTGGGGCGGAGTCGTCCTCGCTGCTACGCCCCGACGGCGGCGGCCCGCCGGCGGGGGGAGACCGGTGCGCCGAGATCAGGGCGTGCGAACGGCGACGCTGGTGGCGCCGCGCACGGCGCCCGTGCTGTCCGTGAACCTGACGAAGATGCGGCTCCTCGCGGGATCGAACGGGACCGGGGCAGCCGCCTGCACGAAGACCGCAAAGCTACCCGTGGAACCCCCGGCGCTGAAGACCGTCGCCGTGGGCGCCGGGGGCGCCAGGCAGACACCCGTGGCAGCGTCCGTCGGGCAGATGGCCACGACGAGAGGCAGCGCGATGTCGCCGGTGTCGACCGACGCCGTCACGGTGTCCGTCACACCGACGTTCACCGACGCCACCGCGAACATGCCTGTGCCGGGGGCGACCGTGACGATCCCGTCGTTCCGCAGCGTGGCGGACAGGGCCACGATGTCGGGAATGGGCGTGGCCGAGGCCGAGAACAGCAGGGTGGAGACGCCGGCCAGCCCGGGCGCTCGCGGCGTGTTCGCGCAGGCGAACGTCGGCGCCACCAGCGTGGGCGCGATCGGGGTCGATGGCGCGAAGGAGAACAGGAACGTCTGGCCCGTGCCCGGCGGGATGTCGACGGGCTGGTTCGGCGTGCCGACGAGGGCGTTCGTCGCGGGATCCGTCGTCTGGAACATGAAATCGCCCGGCACGCCGCCCGGCCACCAGAGGCCGCACGCGGTCGCCGTGGCCGGTCCGGCGTTGAGGATCGTCGCGTACGCCGTCGCCACCTGTCCCACCTGCACCGACCGGCTCGACGGCAGCACGGCCGCGGCGATGTTCGCCGCGGCGCCGCCCGGCGGCATCGGCGGCGGGCTGCCCGTGTCCACGCTGACCGCGCACGCCTCGTTCGAGTACGACGAGTACCCGGCCGCGTTGAATGCACGCACGCGGTAGCAATACGTCTTGCCGGAGGCCAGCGTCACGTCGACGTAGGCGCCCTGAGCAGGGCCGATGTTGGCGATGACCGCGAAGGATCCACCCTCGGCGCGCCGCTCGATCGAGAAGCCTGACTCGTTGTTCGAGTTGACTGTCCAGTTGAGCGTCAGGCGAGCGGCGTCGGCCGGCGCAGCGCTGCCCAGTGCCAGGATGAGGGAGGTCACGACGGCGTACAGCATGCGCGTCGGCGACATGCAGCGGGACAGCACGTAGCCCATTGGCGATCCCCTCCGCGGAGCCCGCGCTCGCGCGTGCTCGATCTCCCGAGGCACTCGCTTCCGTCAGCCCGGCTACTTCTGCGCCGCCTTCAGTTGCGCGACTGACGAACTCTCGGGAGTTACGCTTCCCGCGCTCGGGGAGTGTGCAAGCGGGATACCACACCTATGGTGCAGATCGGCGGGGCGGAAAATCGTCCGTGAAGTCGGGCGCTTGGGGCAGGCCATCGGCCCGCGGCCTGCTTGGCGAATCGCCTGTGGCAGTGTCATCCGCGTGTCATTCTGGTCCGTGTCGTGACGGCGCGAGGATAAAAAATCAGACGCTCGAGCACCTATAGGAGTGACGATAGACCAGCACACCCGGCCGATTCGTCTCCGACCGGTTGGCCGTCACGGTCAACGCCTTCCGCCACGTCTGAAGACCGCGCTGCAGGTCTTGGCGGCGTTCAGCGTGACGATCCCGTCCCGGCAATCCCGGTCGCCCCTCCAGCCGAAGAATCGAGAGCCTGGCGCGGGGGTAGCGCTCAGCGTCACCTGCGTGCCGGCAGGGTAGCTCTCCGAGCAGTCGTTGCCGCAGCTGATGCCCGCCGGCTGGCTGCTCACCGTGCCGTCGCCGTTGCCATCCGTCGAGACGGTGAGGGTGTACGCGGGGGCCGGCGTGCCGGTCACCGCGCTGAACGTGGCCGAGCAGGCCCGGGCGGCGGACATGGTGAGGACGCCGTCGGCGCAGTCGCTGTCGCCGCTCCAGCCGGCGAAGGTGGAGCCGGCGGCGGGGGTGGCCGTGAGGGTCACGGACGTCCCGGACGGATACGCCTCGCTGCAGTCACTGCCGCACACGATGCCGGCCGGGGTGCTGGAGATCGTGCCGCTGCCGCTGCCCGTCTTGGACACCGTCAGGAAGACAGGCGCCGCATTGAAGGTCGCGGTGCAGGCCCGGGCGGCGGACATGGTGAGGACGCCGTCGGCGCAGTCGCTGTCGCCGCTCCAGCCGGCGAAGGTGGAGCCGGCGGCGGGCGCCGCGGTGAGGGTCACGGAGGTCCCCGAAGGATAGGCCTCGGTGCAGTCGCTGCCGCAGGCGATACCGGGCGGGGTGCTGGCGACGCTGCCGCTGCCGGTGCCGGCTCTGGAGACGGTCAGGGTGGCGGTGGTGATGTTGAAGGTGGCGGTGCAGGACTTGGCGGCGGACATGGTGAGGACGCCGTCGGCGCAATCGCTGTCCCCGCTCCAGCCGGCGAAGGTGGAGCCGGCGGCGGGCGCCGCGGTGAGGGTCACGGAGGCTCCTACCGTGAACGCTTCAGTGCAGTCGCTCCCGCAATTGATGCCCGCCGGCGTGCTGAGCACGGTGCCGCTACCGGCGCCGGCTCTGGAGACGGTCAGGGTGGCGGTGGTGACGTTGAAGGTGGCGGTGCAGGACTTGGCGGCGGACATGGTGAGGATCCCGTCGGCGCAATCGCTGTCCCCGCTCCAGCCGGCGAAGGTGGAGCCGGCGGCGGGGGTGGCGGTGAGGGTGACGGAGGCCCCGGCGGGATAGGCCTCGGTGCAGTCGCTGCCGCAGGCGATACCGGGCGGGGTGCTGGCGACGCTGCCGCTGCCGGCGCCGGCTCTGGAGACGGTCAGGGTGGCGGTGGTGACGTTGAAGGTGGCGGTGCAGGCCCGGGCGGCGGACATGGTGAGGATCCCGTCGGCGCAATCGCTGTCGCCGCTCCAGCCGGCGAAGGTGGAGCCGGCGGCGGGGGTGGCGGTGAGGGTCACGGAGGCTCCCACCGTGAACGCTTCGGTGCAGTCGCTCCCGCAATTGATGCCCGCCGGCGTGCTGAGCACGGTGCCGCTACCGGCGCCGGCTCTGGAGACGGTCAGGGTGGCGGTGGTGAGGTTGAAGGTGGCGGTGCAGGACTTGGCGGCGGACATGGTGACGATCCCGTCGGTGCAATCGCTGTTGCCGCTCCAGCCGGCGAAGGTGGAGCCGGTCGCCGGCGTCGCCGTCAGGGTCACGGAGGTCCCCACCGTGAACGCTTCACTGCAGTCGCTCCCGCAATTGATGCCCGCCGGAGCGCTGAGGACGGTCCCGCTGCCGCTGCCGGTCCGGGTCACGGTGAGGGCGGCTGTGGCTGCATTGAACGTCGCCATGCACGTCTTCGTGGCGGTCATCGTGACGGCGCCGTCGGCGCAGTCGCCGTCTCCGCTCCAGCCGGCGAAGGTCGACCCGGTGGCGGGCGTCGCCGCGAGGGTCACCGAGGTCCCGCCGACATACGGTTCGCTGCAGTCGCTGCCGCAGGCGATGCCGGCCGGCGTGCTCGACACCGTGCCGCTGCCCGTTCCGAGCTTGACCACGGTGAGGGAGAACGCCTGGGCGGTGGCGGCGCACGCTTCATTGCTGTACGCCGAGTACCCGGCCGCGTTGAACGAGCGCACGCGATAGCAATACGTCACCCCATCGGTGGCGCTGTCGTCGGCGTAGGAGCTCTGGGCACGACCGACGGTCGCGATGCGAGCGAACGACGCGGCCGACTGCTCGCGTCGCTCGATCTCGAAGCCGTCTTCGTTGGTGGAGGTGACCGTCCAGGTGAGGGTCAGGCGCCCCGCCTCGGCAGGCAGGCAGGAACTCAGGGCGAGGAGGAGCACGATGACGGGCACGCACAACGCCGACGCCGAGCGACACCCACGGTCACGCATTGGCGATCTCCTCGCGGAGCTGCCGCCTCCGCTCTGGGGCCGTCGCGGGGTGCAACAACGGGACCACGGCGCCGGCGCGAGGGCCGCGCCTGTGAAGTACGGAAGTTGAAGCACGCGGGTCGCGCGCCGGCGCACGGACAACGGCGTGGTCGAGTCGGCCACGTAACACTCGCGGCGTCAGTCGTGTCAGCGTGGTCCTGCGCGGCGAGACGGTTCGAACGATAGCGATACCGGGGACTCTCTACGGCGAAGAAGGACGAACGAGAGATGAGGCCGTCGGCGCGCTCGCTCGGCCGGAGGCGACGCCCGGGACATCGATGCCCCGGGGCGTCGGTGTCGGCGGTGCCGTGTCGAGCCGGTCGGTCTCCTACGGCACGCGCACGGCCACGCTGCTGGCGCCACGGACGACGCCCGCGCTGTCGACGAAGCGGACGAAGATGCGGTTCGAGGCCGGTGCGAACGGAATCCGGGCGCCCGCCTGCACGAAGACGGCGAAGCTGGCGGTGCTGCCGCCGGCGAGGCTGACCGTGGCCGTGGGCGCCGGCGGCACCAGGCAGACGCCGGTGGCCGCGTTCGTGGGACAGATCGTGGCCGCCAGCGGCAAGGCGATGCCGCCCGTGTCGATCGACGCCGTGATGTTATCGGTCACGCCGACGTTCGCGGACGCCACCGCGAACATGGCGGTGCCGGGCGCGACCGTGACGATGCCGTCGTTCGCGAGCGTGGCGACCAGGGCCACGACGTCGGCGATGGGCGACGCCGAGGCCGAGATCAGGAACGTCGACACGCCGGGTAGCCGCGGCGCCGTCGGCGTGTTGTCGCACGCGAAGGTGGGCACCACCTCCGTCGGCGCCAGCGGCGTCGACGGAGTGAAGCTGAACAGGAAGGTCCGGCCGGCCCCGGGCGGGATGTCGACGACCTGGTTGGGCGCGCCGGTCAGCTGGTTGGTCGCCGGGTCCGTCGTCTGGAACATGAACGTGCCGGGCACGTCGGCCGGCCACCAGATGCCGCAGCCGGTCGCCGTCGCGGGCCCGGCGTTCAGGATGGTGGCGTACGCCGTGGCCGTCTGCCCCACCGCGACGGAGCGGCTGGCGGGCAGGACGGCGGCGACGATGGCGGCCCCAGCGCCCCCCACCGGGGGCGGCGGCGCCGTCGCCGCGAGGCCGAACGTGGCCGTGCAGGACTTCGCGGCGTTGGCGGTGAGCAGGCCGTCGGCGCAGTCGCTGTTACCGGTCCAGCCGGAGAAGGTCGAGCCCACGGCGGGCGTCGCCGTCAGCCGCACCTGCGTGCCGCTGGCGTAGGCCTGGCTGCAGTCGGTGCCACACGCGATGCCGGCCGGCGTACTCGTCACCGTGCCGTTGCCCGCCCCGGCCTTGCTCACGCTGAGCGTGAACGCCGTCGTGGTCGTGGTGTTGAACGTGGCCGTGCACGACTTGTTGGCGTCGGCCGTGACGACGCCGTCGCCGCAGTCGCTGCTACCCGTCCACCCGGCGAAGGTCGAGCCCGCCGCCGGGGTCGCCGTCAGCGTGATCTGGGTGCCATTGGAGTAGGCCTGGCTGCAGTCCGAACCGCACGTGATGCCCGCCGGGCTGCTCGTCACGGTGCCGCTCCCCGTGCCAGCCTTGGCGACGGTCAGCGTGAAGGTGGCTGCGTTGAAGGTCGCGGTGCACGTGCGCGCCGCACTCATCGTCACGACACCGTCCGCGCAGTCGCTGTCGCCACTCCAGCCCGCGAAGGTCGAGCCCGAGGCCGCCGTCGCGGCGAGCGTCACGACCATCCCGGCAGTGTACGGTTCGCTGCAGTCGCCGCCGCAGGTGATGCCGGCCGGGGTGCTGGTGACGGTGCCACTGCCGCTTCCCGCCTTGGCGACCGTGAGGGACAGAGTCTGAACGGCAAGCGCGCAGGCTTCGTTGGTGTACGCGGAGTAGCCGGCCGCATTGAATGCCCGCACGCGGTAGCAATACGCGACGCCATCGGCGGCGTTGTTGTCGACGTAGGAACCCTGGGCACGTCCGGTCGTCGCGATCTCGCCGAACGAGGCGACCGACTGCTCGCGCCGCTCGATCGAGAACCCGTCCTCGTTCGTGGAGGTGATTGTCCAGGCGAGAGTCAGTCGACCGGCTTCGGCAGGCACGCCTGAGACCAGGGCGAAGAAGAGCACGATGACGAGCAGGCGCAACGCCGACGTCACGGAGCGGGGCTGACGACAGCGCATTGGCGGTCCCCCCGCGGAGCCGCTCTCTCCGATGATGCTCTGCGCGGCTCACTGCGCCGCAGCCAGCGAGACCGCAACCTCTCGGAGCGTGTCTCCGCTCTGGTGGCGCCGCGGGGTGCAATAACGAGACCACACCACCGACGCACGGCTCGTTCGCGGATCGCGCCTGTGAAGTACGGGAGTTGAGCCGCGGGAGCGATCTCGAGCGTGTCGACGACGCCGGTGTGAGTTGGCCATGTAACACACGCGGTGTCATTCCAGTGTCACCATGGTCCATCGCGGGGACGTTTCAGCGGAGCGCGTGCGGTTGGAATCACTGAGCCATTCGGACGACGAATCCAGCCTGCGGTCGCCGAGGACCGTGCCGGAAAGATCCGGCCGAGGGTCCGACGCGGGGGAACGTTCGGGGTGACGGTTCGCGTGTCGTCAGGCTCTTGTGGAGCCGTCGTGCGCCACGCCCGCGCATCACACAGCGGCGCCGGGCGTGGCCCGCACTGCGCGAGGGCGGTGAGGGACCGAACGCCGGCGGTCGTAGCGCGGAGCGGCGGTACGGGCAGTGACCGCCGCAGGGCCGGCTCGTGAAAGGGTGCGGGAGCTTCTCTAGCGGAGCTTGATGCGTCCGCCGGGAGGTGCGCCGGGACCGCCGAGACCGGGACCGCCGAGCCCAGGGCCGCCGAGCGTTCCCGGAGGCATCCGGTCCGGGACAATGATCGACGAGGCGGCCTCGCGCCGAAGCTGCTGCAGCTCCTCCACCGCGCGCTCCACGGCGATCTTCGCCTCGGCGCCGAACTTGTCCACCGCCTCGGCGAGCGAGCGAGCGTCGATCGGGAAGGTGAGCGGAAGCACGCCGGCGGGCGTCAGCATCTGGGCTTCACCGAGGTAGAGGGTGTTCCGGTCTTGGTCGGCGGAACCGTCGATCCTCACGGGCACGAGCACGCGGATGGTTCCGACTCGACGGTCGGTGATGACGTCTTCACGGTAGAGGTCCGCCCCGTCCATCTTCAGGTCGTCGCTGCCGTGTTCGATGGCCATGCCGTACAGTGTACTCCACCGGGCGAGATCGTGCTTCTTTCCGCGGGGTTACTGCTGCTGATCCGAGGAGAACAGGATCTCGGCGTCGAGGGTGTCGAGGAGCTGGGCGACTTCTTCGGCGAACGCTCCGAAGCCCGCGCCCCGGAGGTCATCCGCGGCACTCGACAGGTACGCCGCGGCCGAGAGCAGCGCGGAAACGTGAGCATTCATGTATGGCTGTGGTTTGTGAGGCCGGCCGGGAGAACAGTCAAGCGAAAACTTTTCCACAGTATCAACGCTTATCCACAGGCGCGCTCACGGCAACCTCATATAGATAGATAGCTGGTTCTCCGCTCCGCGAAAGGGGGGCCGGGGCCAGCGCCCGCCTCGTCGCACGGTGAGTGAGGGAGCCGCTTCCCGCGACGCAATGGCGCGCGAGAGATGGTGTCGGGGTACTCCGAACGATTCCTTGCCGATGTCGAGAGGCGCTACCGGGCGCCGTCACACTGCCCGGGCGTCAGGCCGCACGCGAACGGGACGGACCACGAGCACCGGACACCCCACGGGACATCTTGTCAAGGCACTGACACCTTTGAGGGGCGGGCCGCGGGTCTCGAGCGTGGGAAGTTCAAGGGTTCTATCGCATAATCGTCTGGCGGCCCTCTTGCAACACGACCGTGCGCCATGGGCCTTGGAAGAAGCCCGGGCTCGGTCCACGTCGCGTCCGATCGTGGCAGGAAACAGGAGTGTCAACGGAGGTGTGACGACATGGATGACGTCTCACCCTCGGCGGTGAAGAGCTCGCGTCGCGTCCCAACAGCGATTCCCCAGCCGTCGGTGCACACCGAGCGAGCCAGACGGGCCGGTCGGCTCGCCGACGGCGTGCTCCGGCCGGTGCTACTCGGCATGCTGGGGATGGTCGTGCTGATCGCCACGGCGCGGCCGGCGGCGGCGACGGAACTCGGCAGCCTGGCGGCGGCGATGGCGCCCGGAACCTGGGCCCAGCTCACAACGAAGAACGTGGGAGCCGTCTCGTTGCTCTTCACCCTCGGGCCCGGCTACGACGACTCCTCGATGTTCTGGAACAGCAAGAAGCGGGTCATCGGCCACATGATCGTGGAACACTCCGCCGGGTCGTCGTGCCCGAATGCCTGCTACCGGGGGCTCGTGACCTACGACGACGAGACGAACACGTGGACGACGGGTGGGCCCCGCCCCCCGCAGTCGGTCACTTATCACAACTACGACCACGTGGCCTTCGACGACGTCAACGAGGTGCTGTACGTCCGCTACAGCAACTCCCGGCAGGTTCACCGCTACTGCTACAACAACACGCCGGCGTGGTGTGCGGGCCGTCAAAACACGTGGTCGCCGCTTCCCTTGGCGCCCACGGGCTTCACGCAGATCGCCGGGGCCATCACCTACCACAGCACGATGGATGGCGGATCGTTGCTCTTCTTCACGGGCGACGCATTCGGCGTGAACCACGGCGCGCTGGCGCAATTCCGGGAGAGCACGGGGACCTGGACCGTGATCGGCGGTGCCGGTCAGGCCTTCACGAACGGCGACTACCACAACCTGGCCGAGTACAGCCCCGTCAAGCAGGTGGCCATCTTCGGCGGCGGCAACGGCTCGAACCGCCTGTGGAAGATCACCGCGAACAAGACCATCACGCCCCTGACGAATGCCCCATTCAGCATCACGCTGGGCGCAGGAAACCGCAGCGCCATCGCCGACCCCGTCAGCGGCAACTTCATCTTCATCTTCGGTATCGGCCCCGGCCAGGGCCAGCTCTGGGAGCTGAACCCCGACGGCGCCGGCACCTGGACGCGACTCGATGCGAGCCTCACCGGGGCCGGCGAGATCTGCGAGGACTTTTTCGACACCGGCGCGGGGTGCTCCGGCGACCTGCACGGCGCGGCGATCCCCACGTACGGCGTCATCATGTACTGGCAGATCACGGGCTCCACCGCCGGTCGAGTGTGGCTCTACAAGCACGCGCCGTCCCAGCCGCTGAGCCCGCCGGCGGCGCCCACGTCGCTGACGGCCAAATGACGTGCATGTTGAGGAGGCCTCTTGCATGAGCCGAGCTGCCCTCTCAGCGCCTGATGCGCGACCCTGCAGACGGATCGCGGTGCGACCGGCATCGCATGGCCGCCGGCCCGTGTTCACGGCATGGTGGGCCGCGCTGCGCATGGGCGTGCCGCTGGCCGTCTGGCTCGCCGGAATCGGAGCCGGCACGTCGCCGGCGTGGGCACAGGACTTCCAGGCGCGGTGCCAGATGCCGGGCGTGATCCGCTGCATCGGATTCGACCAGGCGTCGGACCTCGCGACCACGGCATGGGGCAGCAACACCGGGTTCTACTCCGGTGCGAGCACCCCGGTCCTCGACCCGAACGTGAAGGCGTCGGGGAACAGTGCGCTGAAGTTCACCATCCCCTCGAACTCGGGTGCCAACACCTCCGGGGGCTACTGGGCCAACTTCTCGACCGACCTCCTGACGCAGTTCGGTGAGAACAGCGACTTCTACGTGCAGTGGCGGCAGCGCTTCTCGCCCGAGTTCTTGAGCACGGTCTACCAGGGTGGGGGCGGGTGGAAGCAGGCGATCATCGGTACCGGCGACTCTCCGGGCTGTACGCCGAGCAACCTCTCGCAATGCACGTCGTCCTGCACCGATCTCGAGGTCGTGACCCAGAACACGAATCAGCGCGGATTCGCGCAGATGTACAATTCGTGCTCCGGCTCCACGTCCCACGGCCCGTACGCGGCCTTCGAGGAGAAGTTCGGGAGCTTCGACTTCAAGCTCCAGAACGCCCGGCCGTCGCCCTATTGCCTCTACTCGCAGAGCGGGGCGAATCGGTTTCCGCCGAACGGCAACTGCTTCGGATACTTCGCCAACGAGTGGATGACGTTCCAGGTCCGCATCAAGCCGGGGCCGCGCGTCGGAGACGAGTTCGTCAACAGCTACGTCGAGCTGTGGATCGCGCGCGAGGGCCGACCGTCGGAGCAGGCGTTCAACTGGGGCCCGTACAACCTCAGCGCCGGCTCCGCGGGTGAGAACCAGCGGTTCGGGAAGGTGTGGCTGCTTCCGTACAACACCGGGAAGAGCTCCTCGCAATCTCACCCGACCGCCTACACCTGGTACGACGAGCTGATCATATCGCGCACCAGGATTCCGGATCCGGGGGCACCGGCTGCCACCGCACCACCTGCGGCCCCGAGCAATCTCTCGGTGAAGTAGGGGCGGACGCGGCCGCGCGTCCTTGGCGTGGAGGGCCCAGCGCCCCCTGGCCCGCGAGTGTGGCATGATCGGGCCGGGATGAGCCACGGCCGGGAGCCCGACCTGCTGTCCTCGAATGCTCCTGGTCGCGGGGCACCGGGCCGGTTCCCGGTGCCCCTCTGTGTCGACCTCGACGGCACCCTGGTGCGGACGGACATTCTTGCCGAGTCCGTCGTCCGCCTGGCTCGCCGTCGGCCCTTGGCGCTGCTGGGTCTTTCCCTCGCCCTGCTGCGCGGACGCTCCCGGCTGAAGGCGGCGGTCGCCGCCGAGGTGACAATCGAGCCCGCCGCCTTGCCCTACAACGTCGAACTGCTGGACTTCCTGCGTGAGGAGCGGCGCCAGGGCCGACGGCTCCTGCTGGTGACGGCGTGCCACCGGAAGCCGGCGACGGCGGTGGCGGAGCACTTGGCGCTGTTCGACGAGGTGCTGGCCACAGACGGAGCCGTCAACCTCAAGTCCCGCCGGAAGCGATCGGTGCTCGTCGAGCGTTTCGGCGAGGGCGGCTTCGACTATGCCGGTAATTCGACGGCCGATCTTCCGGTGTGGTCGGCTGCTCGCGAGGCCATCGTCGTCAACGCGCCGCGCCGGCTCGAGCGGCGCCTGGGTGACAGAGCCAAGCGCGTGCTCGACGCTCCGCGCATGTCGCGGGGCCCCCTGCTGCTGCGGTCGTTGCGGCCTCGCCGATGGCTCGAGGACCTCGTCGTGTTCCTGCCGGCCGTCGTCGCCCAACGCCTGCTCGATCCGGCGAGCCTGGGGTCGGCCATGATGGCGTTCCTCTCGTTCGGCCTCGGCGGCTCCGCGATCGACGTGCTGAAAGAGCTTCTCGACCTCGAGACCGATCGGGGCCACCCGCGACGGCGACTGCGCCCGTTCGCTGCGGGGGATCTGTCACCGCAAACGGGGCTCGCGTGGATGCTGCTCCTCGCCGGCACGAGTCTCGCGCTCGCGCTGGCGCTGCCACCGGGCGTCCTGGCCATGCTGCTGCCGTACCTCGTGCTTGCGACCGTGGACATACTGTGCGGGCAGCACGTCGTCCTCGCGGGCCTGCCAGCGCGCGCCGGGCTGTACGCAATGCGCGTCGTCGCCGGGGCGGCCGCCATCTCGACCGCCGTGTCCGGATCGCTGCTCGTCCTTTGCGTGATTGTGGTCCTGGCCGCCGGCGCGGTCACGCGCTCGACGGCCTCGCGTCACGTCCCCGGTGAGGGAGGACGCGGTCGTGCTCGTCGGCTGGCGTGCTCCTATCCCTCCTGGGGACTCTACCCGCCGGCCCACCATCAGGAGGTCCGGCGGCTGTTCTGGCGTCACGAACCGTTCGAGGCGCCGCCGGATGGCAAGACCGCCCTTCCGCGCGGGCTCGGGCGGAGTTACGGAGACAGCTGCCTGAACGACGGCGGCATCCTGCTCGACGCCACCGGGCTCGATCGGTTCCTGGACTTCGACGACGAGGCCGGCGTCCTGCGGTGCGAGGGTGGCGTGTCTCTCGCGGCGGTCCTCGACGTGATCGTGCCTCGCGGCTGGTTCCTGCCCGTCACGCCGGGTACCAAGTTCGTGACGGTGGCCGGTGCGCTGGCCAACGACATCCACGGCAAGAACCATCATCGGGCGGGAACATTCGGCTGCCACGTGACGCGCTTCGAGCTACTGCGCTCGGACGGCGAGCGGATCGTATGCTCAACGGAGGCGAGTCCCGGAATGTTCCGGGCGACGATCGGCGGGCTCGGCCTGACAGGTCTGGTCACCTGGGTCGAATTCCGCCTGAAGCGGATATCCAGTGACCGGATCGACCTGGAGTCGGTCCGATTCGCGAACGTCGACGAGTTCTTCGGACTCGTGGCAGAGTCCGACCGCGATTTCGAGTACACGGTGGCCTGGATCGACTGTCTCGCCACGGGGCGTAACCTCGGGCGCGGACTGCTGTTGCGCGGTAACCACGCCGCGGGCGGGGCGTCGCCGATCATGGTCCGACGCCCGAGTCCCGGCTTCCGGGTTCCGATGCGCGCGCCGCAGGCGCTCCTCAATCCGATGACGCTTCGTGCCTTCAATGCACTGTACTACCGGCGTCAGCGGAGACAGATCGAACGGCGCACAGTGCACTACGAGCCCTTCTTCTATCCGCTGGACGGGATCCACAATTGGAACCTGCTGTACGGTCGCCGGGGATTCTTCCAGTACCAGTGCCTGGTCCCGCCCGGCGTGGCGCTCGAGGCGACGCGGGAGCTGCTCGCGCGCGTGGGCGCGCGCGGCCAGGGCTCGTTCCTGGCGGTCCTGAAGGTCTTCGGCAAGGTCGCCTCACCGGGGCTCCTGTCGTTCCCGCGGCCCGGCGCGACACTCGCCCTCGATTTCGCCAACCGTGGTCCGCGGACGCTCGCGCTGCTCGACGAGCTGGACGACGTGGTACGCGGGGCCGGCGGGCGCGTATACCCGGCCAAAGACGCGCGGATGTCCGCGCAAAGCTTCCGGGCATACTTCCCGGAGTGGCGCGAACTCGCGACTTTCGTCGATCCCCAGTTCTCATCGAGCTTCTGGCGCCGCGTCACCGGCCAGGCGCGGGAAGGGAGCGAGAGATGCCCGAGCGCCTGCTGATCGTCGGCGCCACATCCGCCATCGCCCAGGCCGTGGCGAGGCGGCTTGCCGGCGAAGGACGCCGACTGTTCCTGGTCGGGCGAGACCCGGGCAAGCTCGGGGCCGTTGCCGAGGACCTCGGAGTCCGTGGCGCCGTGGTGGCCGGCATGCTCATCGTCGACCTGGACGACGTGTCCCGGCACGAGGAGATCCTCGACCGTGCCGAGACAGCGCTCGGCGGCGTCGATGCGATCCTGGTCGCGCACGGTGTGCTCGGTGACCAGACGGCCTGCGAGCGCGACTGGGCCCAGGCGGAGCGCGTGATCCGTACCAACTTCCTCGGGACCGCGTCGCTCCTGTCGCGCGCGGCCAACCGATTCGAACGGCGCGGCTCGGGCACCCTTGTAGTCATTTCGTCAGTTGCGGGAGAGCGAGGCCGGCAGAGCAACTACGTCTACGGGGCGTCGAAGGGTGCCCTCAGCCTGTTCCTCCAGGGATTGCGCAACCGGCTGCATCGGAAGGGTGTCCGCGTGGTGACGGTGAAGGTCGGTCTCGTCGACACGCCGATGACCGCTCATCTGGACAAGGGGCTGCTATTCGCCAGCCCGGACACGGTCGGCCGGGGTATTGCGCGCGTCCTCGACGGCGGCGGCGACGTGATCTACCTGCCGTGGTTCTGGCGGCCGATCATGGCCGTGATCCGGGCGATCCCGGAGCAGGTGTTCAAGCGCTTGCGGCTGTAGTGCCGGCAGACTGGAACTCACCGGCGTTCGGCCGAGGTCGCCCCGTCCTCGGTTCACCGGGCATCGACGTCGGCACCCAGGACCGGCGCCCGGCCGCCTCCGATGTCCTCCGTCCCAGTCCGGGCCGACGAACGGCCCCGGGCGATCTGGAGGACGGCATGAGCCGCCAGCACCAGCGTCACGATGACGAGCGGCTGGGTGGGCACGGCATAGCGACCGTTCTCGCCGAACTCCAGGAAGGCTTGCACGGCGGACCCGGCGAGAACGATCACGATGGCCACGACGGGAAGATGCAGCCAGTGGTCGCGGCGCTTCAGGGGTCCGGCCCGGAGGATCACGCAGCCGACCGCGAGGGCGAGCATGGCGACATTGGCGGCGACGAGCAGCCAGCGCTGCACCGTCCACGACACGAGCAGTGCGCGGCGCAGCGTCGGGCTGGCGATGCGGTCCGCATCCCAGTACTCCGGCACCGTCCAGAATCGGCTCCACGCCCGAAGCACGCTCGCCAGGTAGAGGTGAGGATTTCGCGCGAACAGATCGACCGACATCCGGGCGAGTTCAGCCGAGAGCTGCGGGTCCGACAGGCCGGTCTGTCGCTTGATCTCCTCGCGAGCGCTCCAGATCACCATGGAGTGCGTCAGCCCATTCTCCAGATTGCCCTGTCGGTGCCTGAGGTAGGTCTCCCTGATCGCCGCGTACCTGTCGGGCGCCCGCTCGATGAAGCCCCCGCTGTGCTGACTGAGGTTGTATCCCACGAGTGTGCTCAAGCCGAACTGGCCGACGGTGGCATGGTTGAAGCCCGCCCAGCCGAGGACCAGGACACCGAAGCCGCAGGTGACGCCCAGCATGGCGCGCGACGCGCGGCGTCCAAGGGCGAGGGCGATGAGGGCCAGGTAGAGCGGTCCCAGGTAGACGTACATCGGGCGCGTGAGCGCGGCGAGTCCGCAGACGGCGCCCAGGCCCAGGCCAGTCGTGAGGCGGGCCGGTCCACGGGCGAGGCCGACGAGAGGCGGGAGCGACGCGGCGATGAGGAAGGCCGCCAGCGTCTCGTTGAGGACGTTCGCCTCCCAGAAGAGCTGGTTCAACGAGATCACCGAAGCCCCGGCGGCCAGGGCGGCGGCCGTCGGCGGCGACCCGGAGCGTGCGGCGGCCAGGAAGAGACCAGCGGCGGTCGCGATGCCGAGCGCGGACTGGATCAGCCATGTCACCCAGGGATCGAACCTGGTCAGGACGAGCAGGAGCGGGTATACCGGAGTCCGTGCGCCCGTATAGCCGCTGAAGTCCAGGTCGTGGATCTGCCTGGCGAGCGTCATGTACGTGCCGGTGTCGGGAAACTGCACCGGGCCATAGACCAGCCACAGGAGTCCCCGGGGAACCGCGCAGGCGACGAGCAGCCACAGGACAGTCGTGAACGGGACTCGCGACGGTGCCAAGGCGCCTCCTTACCTCAGTCGTGACGGGGCGCGCGGAGCATCCGGAACACCACGGGCGCTGGCTGGGCAGGGCGCGGGGCGGGCGAGAGGCTCTTCTCCAGCAGGGCGCCGGCGATGATGGTCATGGCGATCACCTGGTAGAGCGACTCGAAGTAGCCGATGTCGAGAAAGGTTCCAGCGACGACGAAGGCCACGAGAGCCGTCGAGAGCGCTTGCGCGAGCGGCGCCAGCCTCCCGGTCGGGTCGTCGTCTCTCGCCACCCGGACGAGGCGGCGAAGCCGCCACAAGCAGGACGCCAGGATGGCGATCCACAGCAGGAAGCCCGGGACGCCATGCTCGGCCAGCATGGTCATCCACATGCTGTGACAGGACCAGACCTTCCCCTGCCATCGGTCCAGGAACTCGGGAAAGAAGGTCGCGTAGGCTTCGAGCGAGTACAGATCGAAGCCGCCGCCGGTCAGGGGGCGCGCCAGGCCGACTCTCGAGCAGAACTCCCAGTTCCAGAAGCGGCTCTGCGCGGATTGATCGTCCTCGTAGTCCACGAGCTGCTCGAAGCGCGAGGCCACGCGCTCGGAGACGAGCCGGTCCGCGAGCCAGCCGCCTGCGACCAGCGCGAGGACGATCAGGAGTGCGATCAAGAGGACCCGGTGACGACTCTTCGCCAGCATCAACAGCGACACGATGCCCAGGGCGACCCAGGCGCCGCGCGAATGGGATCCGATGACCGCGGGATAGGAGAGCACGGCCATCGAGGCGGCGACCCAGCGGAGCCACCGGGCACGGTCCACGCGCGACAGGAACACCAGCAGGGGGATGTTCGCGGCCACCGCCATGCCGATGGCGTTCTCGCCATAGAGCTGGCTCTCGGCCGGACCGAACACAGGGGCGTCCGCGCCCCATCGCAGGACGAAGAGGCCGAGCTTGGCCCCGTAGATACCGAGCGAGAGCGCGACGACCCGCACCAGGGCATGGAGGCGGTCGGGCGTGTTCACGATCATCATGGACAGAAACGTCATGAGGAGGAGCTTCGACACGAGGGTGAACTTGCTCATGGCGGCGTCGGGCCTGAGCGCCATCAGCGTCGAGAGGCCGAACATCGCCCACAGCACCAGCATCAGCCCGGACTCCCGCATCCACGGGAAGCGCTTGGGCTCCCGCCAGAGCAGGAAGCCCACGATGGTGGCCAGGCCGAGGACCTGCGAATGCGGGAACGTTCGCGCGAACCCCCAGGTGAAGCTGTGGGGACTCAGGATGCTGAGGCCGACGTAGGTCAGCAGGCCGACCGGTGGGCGGACGACGGCGAGCAGGGCCGCCACGCCGGTGAACGCCAGGAGCAGGAGGTCACGCACGCCGGTTCACCGCGCGTACAGCACGACGATCACCGTCGCCGCCCAGAGCATGACGTTGACCAGCAAGGCCCGGTCGGCGTAGAGCGCGCCGGTGGGGTTCTCTCCCATGTTCCGCTGATGGACAAGGTAGAGGTACCGGAAGATACCGTAGAGGACGAAGGGGATTGTCAGAGCGAGGTACGGCGTGCCGAACTTCGCCCGTGTCTCCGGCGCCAGTGTGTACAGCGAGTACGCCATGATCGTGCCCCCCGTCACGATCGCGATCATCTGGTCGAGGAACGCGACCGAGTACTCCTTCAGGATGGCGCGATGGGCGGCGGCCTCCGACTCGAGCTGCGCCAGTTCCTGTCGCCGCTTCGTGAAGCCGAGGAACAGCGACAGGAGAATCGTGCAGAGGATGAGCCACGCCGAGATCTCCACGGCGATGACGACGCCGCCGGCCACGGCGCGGATCACGAAGCCGGCCGAGATGATCATCACGTCGACGATCACGACTCTCTTGAGCCAGATGGAGTAGAGCACGTTCATCGACATGTAGAAGGCCACCAGCCCGGCGAAGGCCGGACCGAGCAGCCAGGAGCACACGACGGCCGCGCCGGCCAGCGTCGCCGCCTCCGTGGCGGCGACGGGCACCGGCACCTCGCCCGCGGCGATGGGCCGCCGGCGCTTGACCGGATGAGCCCGATCGTTCTTGCGGTCCAGGATGTCGTTCAAGAGGTACACGGCGCTGGAGGCCGCGCAGAAGACGACGAACGCGGCTGCCGTCCGGAGGAGGTATAGTGGGTCGACCAGCGTGTGCGAGAATATCAGCGCCGAGAAGATCACCGCGTTCTTGACCCATTGCCGCGGCCTCAACGCCGCCACATGTGCCAGCAGCGCGCGGCGGTCCGGAACGGCGAGGGGCGGCACGGCGACCGCAGATCCCGCCGCCGCGCGTTCGTCCCTGGTGAACAGGGCGATCCCCTCCGATATCAGTGACGGGCTGCTGCCAGCCTCGGGCTTGCGGCGATGTGTCATGCCAGGAAACCATTCCTTTCGTCGTGGCTCGCGAGAAACCGGGACGGACCCGTGGTCGCAGGGATGATGCGGGCGTGACGTTCCGCGTGCGGCCCGTCGATCTGGACAGCGAGCGAGAGCATCTCTTGGCGGTCCTCGAGCGCAATCTCAAGGACGTTGACCACCGAGCACGTTTCCACTGGCTCTACCGGTCGAACCCCGCCGGGCCGGCGTGGTCGTGGCTGGTGGAGGACAGGGAGCGAGGCGTCGCGGTGGGGGCGGCGTCGCTCTTCCCGCGCGAGGTGTGGCTGGACGGACGGGTGGTGCGGTGCGGCCAGATCGGCGACTTCGGGATCGATGCCACGTATCGCACCCTGGGCCCGGCCGTGCTGCTCCAACGAGCCACGCTGCAGCCCGTCGAGCACGGCGCCGTGGCCTTCTACTACGATTGTCCGCCGCATCCAGGTGGCATGGCCCCACTGCGGCGGCTCGGCCTCACGGCCCGAACGAAGATGGAGCGCCACGTACGCGTGGTGCGTGTCGACCGTTGGGTCCGGCCGTGGGTGCCGTGGCCCGCTCTGACCCGGGCCGCGAGCTGGTTCGGCAACGCCGTGCTCGGGCTCCTTCCCCTCGGTCGGCGCCGCACCTGCGAGGTCGGCCTGCACTCCGGCCCCTTCGGGGAAGAATTCTCCGGGCTGGACCGATCGGTCGCGGCCACCGGCCGGGTGAGGACCGTCCGCACCGCCGCCGTGCTGAACTGGCGGTACCGTGACGACCCGCTGCACCGGTACGTGATCCTGACGGCACGAACCGGCGGTGAGCTGCGCGGCTATGCCGTCCTGCGACCGACGGCCATGCACGTGGAGGTCATCGATCTCTTCGGGGGAGACGATCCAGAGCCGCTCGTGGAACTGCTGGATGCTGCAGCGGACCTCGCCCGGCGAGGGGGCGCCGAGACGGTGACGACATTGGTCGGTGAGGAGACGGGGCTGCAAGGGCTTCTCAGACGGGCCTGGTTCCACTACCGGTCTCCGGGCGCACACGTCGTCCCGCATGCGCGGCCAGGAACGGCCGAGGCCGCGTCGTTGCAGGCGGACCGGTGGTGGTTCGTGCACGCTGACGTGCTAGGCTGACGCCGCCGTCTCGTCCTAGCCAGCATTGGCCACCGCCACGAGGCAGTCGGCGAGGGTCGCCGTCTGGAGGCGGCGATCGAACCGGTCGACCACGTCGGATGCCGGACCCGGGTGTGTCCCTTCCCGCAAGGCCGCCAGGAAGCGCGGCAGCGCCGCGATGATCGCGGAATCATCGGACGGCACTATCGTCGCTCCCCCGGTCTCGCCGAGGAGCCGGGCCGTATCCCCGCGCGGGTCGGTGAGGGCAAGGATCGGCCGCCCGAGCCTCAAGTACTCGTAGGCCTTGGCGGGGATCTGGCGGTTGCACGAAGAGCCCTGGATGAGGAGCAGGGCGTCTGCCCCGGCGCATTCCTCCAGCGCCCGCCGGTGCGGAATGGCAGGCCGCACGCTGACCACGTCGCCCAGACCGAGGCTGGCCAGGAACGCGACCAGGTGATCCTCCTCCGAAGGGGCCCGGAGCACGACGCGGAGCGCGCCGGCGCTCACAGCGCCCTGGCGCTTCAGCTCGGCAAGCGCTCGGAAGAAGGCGCTCGGATCGCGCTCGTTCCTGTAGATCACGCCGGCGTGGAGCAGCTCCAGCGGCCGATCGCTGGAGATCCGGGCGCGCCCCTCGAGGGGAAGGCCGCCCAGGTCGGCGTCGTCGTAGCCGTTGGGGATCACGGTGAAGCGCTCGGTGGGAATCGCCGGATACCGCTGCCGATAGAACTCGCAGGCCGAGGGCGCCGTGAAGATTACCCTGGAGGCCTGGCTCACCGTCCGGCGTTCCACCCATCGCAGCACTCCACGGAGCATGGCGTCGGCCGGATAGTCCTCTTCCGTCATCGGGTCGCGGAAGTCCGCGACCCATGGAATCCCGCCGAGCCGGTGGAGGGTCAGCCCGATGAGGTGGGCGGTCGCGATCGGATATGTGGACCAGATCACCGCCGGCCGGAACCGGCGGATGAAGCGCAGGCCATGGAGCACTCCCGCGAGCCACCACGTGGCCCAGCGGTCCGGAAGCGCCGCCAGGCGAGGGTAACGCCGGCGGACGGCGAGATGCCGGGCGGCATCGAACGCGAGCGCGCGCGCGACGGGCACGGCGGCCTGGGGGCCGATTCCGTCATCCGAGGATGGATACGACCGCGGGCTCGCCGTCAGGACTACGGGCGACCACCCGAACTCGGGAAGGTAGCGCACGAACTTGACCGTCCGGAAGACGCCGCTTGTGCCCGTGCAGGGCGGGAAGTGGAACGCGACCATGAGCACCCGCCGCCCCGGCGCAGCGTGAGCATCGGGCGAGAGCGCACCGCCCGCTCTCACGCCGAGCTCAGGGGACGTCGCGGAGGTGATCGTCGGGTGTGCCACGACGCCTGATGAGCTGGGCATGGCCGTCCCGAACGAGGACCTCGGGCGGCGTCGAGTGACTCAGGAAGTTCAGCGGGCTCGCGCTCCGTGCGTAGGCTCCGGACTGGAAGACGCCCACGAGGTCGCCGATCTCGGGAGCGCTGACCTGGGCCCCCCGCGCGAGGACGTCCAGCGGCGTGCAGAGCGGCCCGACCACCTCGGCCACGACTCGCGCGTCGCAGTCCAGCCTGTTGATGATGGCGACGGGAAAGTTGCGACGCAGCGCCTGACCGAGGTGGCCGGAGGCCGCGAGGTGATGATTCATGCCGCCGTCGGTCACCACGAAGGTCTTGCCGCGGGAGACCTTCACGTCCACGACGCTGGTCACGTAGATCCCGGCCGGCCCCGCGAGGAAGCGGCCCGGCTCGACGATGAACCGGGTGCCGTCGAACAGGCGATCGCCCACCACCGAGGTCCAGAGCGCGGCAACCCCCTCCCGCAGCTTCGTGAGGTCGAGCGGAGTGTCCGTCTGGCCGTACGGAATCCCGAGACCGCCGCCGAGGTCCACCGACGGCAGCGACCGGCCCAGCCGGACGGCGAGTCGACGGGCGATGGCGATTCCGGCCTGGTACTGACGAACGAGCACCGTGGCATCCAGGATCTGCGTCCCCGTGAAGAGGTGGATCCCCGTCAGCCGCAGGCCATCCTCGCGGAGGACCAGATCGGCCGCTTCGTCCAGGCGCTCCTCGTCGATGCCGAAAGGAGCGGACTTGCCCCCCATCTGCAACGCTCCCCCGAGGGCGTTCGGACCCGGGTTGATGCGGAGCCCCACGGCGGCCGGGCTGCCGAGGCGCCGGGCAAGCTGGGCGACACGGCGGATCTCGGTCGGCGACTCGACGTGGATCTCACCGACTCCCCGGGTCAGCGCCACCTCCAGCTCGCCGGAGGTCTTGCCGGGGCCCGCGAAGAGGATCCGGTCTCGCGGGCACCCGGCGGCGACCGCGGCGTGGTACTCGCCGGCCGACGCGATCTCCAGTCCACAGCCCCGGTCGACGAAGTGACGGAGGATCCACGGGTTGGGGTTGGCCTTGACGGAGTAATACACGTCGAAGGAGGGCGTGAGCGCCTCCCGTAGCTCTCGGAGCTGGTGGTCCAGCACGGCCGCGTCGTAGATGAAGACGGGTGTGCCGAACCTGGCGACGAGCTCGCTCACCGGGACGCCGCCCACGCGGAGCTCGCCGCTCACGATATCGAAGTAATGCCTGGCGAGCGTGGAGATCCAGTCCACGAATTACAGGCCCTCTCGTCGCCGCAGCGCAGGGTAGTCGACCTTGCCGCTGGTCGTCTTGGGCAGGGCCTCCAGGAGCTCGATGGTCCGAGGCACCATGTAGCCGGGCAGGTGCGAGGCGCAGGCGGTCCGCAGCGACTCGGCGTCGACGGTGGCGCCCTCGCGGAGGACGGCGAAGGCCTTGATCGACTGTCCGAGAACGGGATCGGGGAGACCGATCACCGCCGCCTCGCGCAGAAGGCCGCTCTGCATCAAGGCTTCCTCCACCTGGGTCGGGCTGATACGGAACCCCGACGACTTGATCATGTTGTCACGCCGGCCCACGAAGTACAGGAAGCCGTCCTCGTCCATCTTCACCAGGTCGCCAGAGTAGGCGACCCGTTCCGTGTCCCCCAGTTCGGGGGGCAGGAAGGGATGGGGCCGGAGGACCTCCGCCGTCAACTCGGGCTTGCCCCAGTAGCCCATCGACACCGTGGGCCCCCGGTGCACCAGCTCCCCGACTTCGCCGGGCCGGCAGAGCCGGCCATCCTCGTGCACGACGAGGATCTCGGTGTCGGGGATGGCCTTGCCCATGGATGTGGGCCGACGATCGAGCTCCTCCGGCGGCAGGTAGGTGGATCGAAAGGCCTCGGTCAGGCCGTACATGAGGAAGATCCTGGTCATGGGCAGCCGCTGGCGCAGGATGGCGAGCACGCTCTGCGGCATCGCGCCGCCGGTGTTGGTGATGTACCGGAGGTCCGGAAACTGATGCCGGTCGAGCGTCGAGCTCGGCTGGCTCAGGAGACTCCAGAACGTCGGCACTCCGGCCAGCCCGGTGATGCGTTCCTTCAGCAGAGCATCCACGACCTCTCGGGCGAACACGAACTTGATGAGCACGAGGGTGCCGCCCTGCTGGAACGCGGTGGTGAGCTGGTTGAGCCCGGCGTCGAAGCTGAACGGCAGCACGGCCAGGATGCGGTCGACCGCGGTGATCTCCAGGTAGGTCGAGACGATCGACGCGCCAGCCAGCATCTGGGCGTGGCTCAGCATGACGCCCTTGGGCTTCCCGGTCGAGCCCGACGTGTACAGGATCGCGGCCAGGTCCTTCTCGATCGCGACGTCGGCCAGCCCCGCCGGCGGCGCAGCGCAGAGGTCCTCGAAGGAGTGGACGGGAACGGAGACGTCGGGACGGTCGCCCGCCGTGGCCACCACGAACTCCAGCGACGGGACCTCCTTCAGCGTCCGCTGCAAGGCGCTCAGCTTGGCCGGGGTGGTGATCAGCGCCGTGATGCCACAGTCGTTGGCGATGTGCTTGAGCTGTTCGGGGAACAGCCCCGCGTTGATGGGCACGAAGACGCCCCCGGCCTGCGAGGCGGCGAAGATCGACAGCACCTGCGCCACCGAGGGGTCGAGATAGATCCCGACGCGGTCGCCGCGACGCAGTCCCGCCCGGCGCAGGCCCGCGGCGAGGCCGAGGGTGCGGCGCGCCACGTCTTCGTACGTGAGGCGCTCGGGCCCGTGCACGAGGGCCTCCTTCGCGGGCTGGCGTTGTGCGCTCGTCCGGACCAGATGATGCAGCAGAAAATCCATGGCGTCGCCCCCTAGGCGCCGGTGCCTGCGACAGCGGCGCGCTTGGCGTGCACGAAGGCCGCAAGGCTCGCCACGCTCCTGAAATTGTCGGGCACCATATCGTCGTCGGCGACGGTGATCCCGAAGGTCGTCTCGAGCTGGGCCACGAGGTCCAGGACGCCGACGGAGTCCAGAATGCCGGACTCCAGGAGGTCGTCGTGGTCGCCGAGCCGAGCCTCGCGCGCGGCGGGAAACAGCTGCGTCAACAGACGGTGGATATCGCGGTTCATAGTCCTCCCAGCATGCGATGCGTCGTGTCAGCTCTCGCGGTCGCCCTGCACGAGCAGCCACGGTTTGCCGTCGCCGTCTCCGGGGATCAGGGCGCGTCCCTCGCCGGTGCAGACGATCACCGGCCGCGCTTCCCGGGACCTGAAGCCGAGACCGGCCAGGTGCGTGATCCACGGGTGGCCGTCGAGCACGGTGAGCGCCGCCGTCGCGAGCCCCTCGTGGCGGAAGCGCTCCACGGCCGCGAGGACCAGGCTTCGGATCACCGGCGTCTCGTCGGCCCCGACGAGGTCGACGATCCAGCCGACGTCGCCCTCGCGGTCCAGCACCACGTAGCCCGCGAGGGCGCCGCGCCGGCGTGCGGCCAGCAGGCGGTAGCGCCGGTGGGGCGCCGCGAGGAAGCGCCACGAGATGTAGTCCGCCGACCGGTGGACACAGAGCCCGTGGCGGGCGCCCAGCCGGGCGGCCAGGTCGGAGTATTCGGGGCCGCACGGGCCGTCCTCGACCCCGATCTCCAGACCGCGGTCGATCACGCGGCAGGCGTCGCGCAGGGCCAGGGCGTCGTTGCCGGCGCGGCGCAGCATCCCGGCCACGACGGCGGGCAGCGCGCCGGGGATCCGCCCGTCCACGCGGAGCGGCTTGGCCAGACGCCGCAGGTGCCCGGACGGCGCGATGCCGAGGCGACGATAAACGGGCCCCATGCCCGCGCCCGGGAGGTCGTAGAGGAGGACGGCTCCGGTGGCAGCGAGGCCGGCCAGGCACGCCCGCTGGAGCTGCAGCGCCGGACCCAGCGTGCGGTAACTGTCGGCCACGCAGAAATCGCCCAGCACCCACCCGCGCCCGCCGCGGCCGCGGAAGTGGATGCCCCGCGGGAACGCCGCCGCCATGCCGATCGGCGAGCCGGTCGCGGCGTCCTCGGCGATCCAGGCCCGCGCCTCGCCGTCGGGGTTCCGCCGGTACAGCCACTCGAACCGGGCCTCGTCCGCGGCCGGATTGAGGTGACGGCGCACGGCCTCCACCATGAAGGCCGCGTCCTGGTCGAGCCGCGCCGGCCGGACCGCGATCCTCACCGGCGCCGCTCCGCCCTTCCGGAGATGCTCGCCGACCGGATCAGCGAAAGCTCTTGGCATCCACGTTGTACCGGCCCAGGAGACTGTGCAGCGTCGGGCGGCTGATCTTCAGCTCGCGAGCCGCCTGGCTGATGTTGCCCCGGTGACGGCTCAACACGTCGACCAGCGCGTGACGCTCGGCCGCGCCCCGCGCCTCGCGCAGCGACGGCGTCCGCTCCCCGGCCACCGACTCCAGGTCGAGATCGGCGGGCTCGATGACGCGGCCGCGCGCCATGATGAGAGCTCGGCTGACCTTGTTCTCGAGCTCGCGGATGTTGCCGGGCCAGGTGTACGCCATCAGCGCGCGGATCGCGTCGGGACTGAAATGGACCCGGCGCCGCTCCTGGCGGCTGGCCTGTCGCAGGAACGCGTTGGCCAGCAGCAGGATGTCCTCACCCCGCTCGCGAAGGGGTGGGACGTCGATGGTGACCACCGACAGCCGGTAGTAGAGATCCTGGCGGAAGAGCCCGCGCTGGAGCTGCGACTTGAGGTCCTGGTTCGTCGCGGCGACGACACGCAGGTCGAGGTGGATCGGCTCGCGCCCGCCGACCCGTTCGATCGTGCGTTCCTGCAGGAAGCGGAGGAGCTTCACTTGCAGCAGCAGGCTGAGCTCGCCGATCTCGTCGAGGAACAGCGTGCCCTGGTCGGCCAGTTCGAGCTTGCCCTTCCGCTGGATGTGGGCGCCGGTGAAGGCGCCCTTCTCGTGGCCGAAGAGCTCGGACTCGAGCAGCGTCTCCGGGATGGCGCCGCAGTTGATCGCGATGAACGGGGCATTGCGCCGGCGGCCCCGGTGGTGGATGGCGCGGGCGATCAGCTCCTTGCCGGTGCCGCTCTCACCCTGCACGAGCACCGTGGCGTCGGTCTTCGCCACCCTCTGGATGATCGTGAAGATCGACCGCATCGAGGGCGTCGCGCCGAGGATTTCCTCGAACCGGACGGCCTTTTCGCGCTCCTGGGACCACGTCTCGGTCTCCTGCTCCAGGCCGTGCAGATACGCCGCGCGGCGCAGCATCGCGCGCAGGGCATCGATGTCCGGGGGCTTGGGGTGATAGTCGAACGCGCCGAGGTCGATGCACCGGAGCGCGTGCTCGCGATCGGTGTTGCCGGTGAGCACGATGACCTTCGGGCGCGGCGTCAGGCCCAGGAGCTCCTCCAGCGCGGCCAGGCCTTCGGTCGCCGTGTCCGGGCTGGGAGGCAGTCCGAGGTCGAGCAGGACGACCTCGGGGACGGCGGTGTGCGTCGCGGCCAGTGCGCGCGCGCGGTCCTCCGCGAACGTCAACGCGAACTCGTCGCGGAGCGCGTACTTCAGCTGGAGCCGGATGGCTTCGTCGTCTTCGATCACGAGGAGTTTCGGCAGTGCCATGGATGTACCTCGTCAGGATGCCAGGAGATCGGCAAGCCGTGGATGGACCGCCCGCAGGAATTCCGCGAGATGCGGGGGCTGGTCGGCGGCGATCCGTACGAGCGCGAATGCGCGGGGTCGGCCGCGCACCGTGTCGAGGAAGAGCTGGAGCCGCAAGCCGTACTCGCTGGTGATCGACTCGGAGTCGAGCTGATACCAGTACGCCACGGCGAGGGGGCGCCCGCGCCGCTGGAGTGAGACGACGTTCACGGGGACCGCGGCCGGCGCGCCGTCCGGGCCGGCGCCGATGTCCACGCGGACGGTGTCGAGGGCGACGACCCCGGCGCCGCGCATGGGCGCGATGAAATCGAGCAGGGGTCGGTGCTCGGGATGGTTCCACGACGGGTAGCGCGCCACGCTCAGCATGACGGCGTGTCCATCGCGGAAGTACGTTCGCCGCAGGCTCTGCACGGCCCGTGGGTCGATCGGCAGCACCTCTTCGGAGACGCCGTCCCTGGCGATCCAGCCGTCGAGAATGGTGGGCAGCCGGTGGAACTGCAGCGACGGACCCGGATGATGGTCGCGCTCCGACAGCGCCAGGCCAGCGGCGGTCGCGGCCAGCAGGACCAGAAGGGCGATCAGATGGCGGCTCATCGGGGACCCCGGCGGAGGCGCTCGACGGTGGCGTCGAACAGGCAGAGAGCGCCGAACGTCATGAGAAAGACGGTCGTCCCCGTCCAGGTGTGAACGACGTTGTGAACGGCGACCGGACCGAGGTGGTACACGCCCACGGCGGTGAGCACGATGCGGACGAGGTTCGAGGCGACGCCCAGCGGGATCGCGGCGGCGAGGAGCAAGACGGTCACGCGGGTGGAGCGCCGTCGCACGACGCCGTACGCTGCCGCCAGGGCGAGGAACGAAGCGATCGCCGGGACGCTGCTGCACGCCTCGGCGACCTCCAGGGTCATGTTCGCGAGGTGCAGGAGCGTGCCCCGGCGGTGGACCGGGACGCCGATCCACGGCAACACCGCCGCGGTCACCCTCGCGTCGAAGAGCGTGGCGTGCTGCGTGAGGCCTTTGAGAACCACATACGGCAGCGGCATCATGAAGACCAGGTAGGCGATTCCCGGCAGCACGTGGCGCGTGATGCCGACGCCGGCCAGCAGCAGCACACCACCGGCCAGCGTCACCGGGAACGAGAGCCGGGCGAAGAACGGCTCCGATCCCAGGCTGGCGAGCGTGTACAGGACGAGCCCGGGGACGAGCAGGGACAGCCCCCACCACGTCGGCGCCGCCGGCAGCCCGATGAACCGCTCGCGTCGCGTCCAGACCAGGTACGCGGCGATGAGGGGGACCGCGAAGCCGTGCGACAGATTGGGAAAGCTCATCCATTCGTGGACCAGCGGCGGGAAGATCGGCGCATAGAGGAAGAGGATCGCGCCGACGCCGATCACGGGCTGGCGCCAGACCGCCCGGGGCATGTCGATGGCGAGCACACGGCTCATGCCGCTGGCACCTCTGTGCCGCCGGAGGCCGGCGGCAGCAGCATCGTGAAGGTCGTGCCCTTGCCCTCCTCGCTCTCCACCTCGAGCCGACCGCGATGCGCCGTCACGATCTCGTTCGCCTGATAGAGGCCGACGCCCCAGCCGTTCTTCTTCGTTGTCCGGAACGGCACGAACAGCGACTGCTTCATGAAGTCCGCGGGAATGCCGCATCCGGTATCGGAGACCGAGCACGCGACCAGGCCGCTGCGCAGCTCGGTCCGCAGGGTGATCTGCCCCTCGCCGTCCGTGGCCTCCACGGCGTTGACGACGAGATTCTGGAGCACGCAGCCCAGCGCGTCCGGGTCGCCGAGCACGCGCGGCACCTGCTGCAGGTCACAGATCAGCGTCAGGCGCTGGCCATCCACGAGCGGGGTGGCGACGCGCGCGGCCAGCGCGCCGACATCGAGATCGACGAACCGGAACCGAGCGACGTCCGGGGCCGACGAGAGCCGGCCCAGCAGTTCCCTCATCCGATCCACGGTCTTGGAAAGGGTCCTGATGGCGTCCCGCTGGAACTCGGGGTCGTCGAAGTTGTCGAGGGCGTTCCGGCTCAGCATCGAGAGCGCGGCCACCGCGTTCTTGACGTCGTGGATGACGAACGATGTGAGCCGGTGAAAGGCCTCGAATTCCCGGGAGCGTGCGGCATTCTCGGAGAGCTTCGTCGTCATGATCATGCCGGCGGCTTGCTCCGATACCGTCGCCAGGAACTCCAGGTCCTCCGCCGCGTAGGGGGCGCCTGTGCGCTCCGGGCCGAGGAGGATCAGGCCGATGAGGCTGCCGCGCCACCTGACGGGAACCACCACCGCCACGTCGGCGAGATCGGCCGACTCGCCGGCGCCGCGAACGCCGTGGCTGGGCAGCATCGCCGGGGCGCGGCGATGCCTGACCGCCTCGAGCAGGGCCGACTCGCCGGACACGGCCGGCGTCAGCTGCCAGGGCCCCAGCACCTGCGCCAGGTGGTAACGCCCGTCCCGGTCGTCCAGAAGGTAGAGGGCGGCGTTCCGGGCGCCGGTGGCCTCGGCCACCGCGGCCAGGAACTGCGGGCCCAGCTCGTCCAGCGTCAGGAGCGAGCCGAGGCGCTTCGTGAACGACATCCACTGGTGCCGGTAGTCGTACTTGCCCTGGTAGAAATGCCGCTCGACGAAGCGCTTGATCCACCACCGGACGTCGTCGGACAGGAGGAACGCCCCCAGGCCGAGCACGGAGACGAAGACCACCAGCGAGCCCCAGAACAGCGCCTCGGGAACGCTGAGCCATCGCAGCAGCCAGCCGAGGACGCCCACCATGAAGAGATAACTGCCGGCGGCGGCGATGATCACCGACCGGTAGAGGATATGTCGGGAAACGACCACCTCCGCGCTGAGGAGTCGATCGCGCAGCAGCGCCACCCCGATGGTCAGGTTGCCCACGAACAGCGTGGCCGCCTCCGTGAGGAGGTGCGTGGACTCGACGACGTTGAAGAGGAGCGCGTGACTCAGGAAGTAGAAGCGGACCAGGAAGATGCCGCCGAGCCCGAGGAGGAGGTACTTGATGTGCCAGCGCGCGTCGCGGTCCGAGGTGCGCAAGCACGCCTCCAGGCCACCCAGCACGCCGACGGTGGCGAGGATCTGGAAGATCACGGCGTAGCGCCCGGCCGGGGTCAGCTGCGCCAGCGGCGCCGCGCCGGTCACGGCGGCGATGAGGTCCGCGAACGCCAGCGCTCCACCGAGGGCGGCGAGCCCCACGCCGGCGCCCACGCGGACGGCCAGGCGCCAGCGAGCCGCGTGGGCGACGGATGTCTGCGTCCCGAGGGCGATGACGAAGAGCACCCAGGGAATCGGCAGGACCAGGCCGACGGCCTGCATGAGGTGGAGCCACGACATCGCCCGGGCGGGCTCGGCCGTGCGGAGCAGGTAGTGCGTGAGGGCCTCCAGCGTGAAGCCCAGCATGCCGATGGCGAACATCAGCTGGGACCGCGTGAGCGGTCGGCGGATGACCACGGCTCCCATGAGGACGAAGCTGCTGATGGCGGCGAGCACCGGAACGACGACCTGCAGAGTGCTCATCGCACCCTCCAGCCCGAGCCGGTCAGGGCCGGCTGATCGACGGTCAGGACGTCGCGGAGCTCACGCACGACGAGGTCGGCGATGTGCCGCCAGCCCGCACCGCGGGCGCGCGCGGAGATGCGCGCCCGGTCCCACTGGCGGTCGAGCGCCGTCCCGATCGCCGCACGGAACTCCTCGGCGCTCCAGAAGGGCACGAGCAGGCCGTCCACACCATCCCGCACGACCTCGGCGTTGCCGCCGACGCGGGTCGTCACGACGGGCAGGCCGCACGCCAGGGCTTCCATGATGGCATTGCAGCACCCTTCGGCCCGGGTGGCCAAGCAGAAGAGATCGGCTGCGGTCATCCAGCGAGGGATCTCGTCGTGCGGGCGCGGCCCCACGATCCGCACGTGGTCGGCCAGCCCATGGCGCTCGATCATGTCCTCGAGCCGCCGGCGGTACCCGTCGGCGGGGGCGCCGCCCACGGCGACGTAGAGCACGTCGGGACGCTCGGCGACGAGACCGGGCAGCAGGTCGAGGATGCGGTGGTGCCCCTTGCCCTCGACGAGGTTGCCGACGGCGAGAAGGATCGGACGATCCGCGGGAAGGCCGAGGGACGCACGCGCGGCCGCCCGGTCCGCGGGGACGAAGCGCGTGCCGTCCACCCCGTTGGGGATCACGCGGATCCGGTCGGCGGGCACGCCGAGCGCGGCCGCGAACGCCGCGAGCGACCCGCTCACCGTGACCACCCGCTCGGCCGCGCGCAGCGCGAAGCGGATCTGCGGGCGGCGGAACCGGTATCCGGCGTGACGCACGTCGTGGTTGCCCCGGACGGTGATCACGACGGGACACCGGAAGAACCGGCCCAGCAGGACTCCGGCGACCCCGTCCGGGTACGTGAAGTGAGCGTCGATCAGATCGAAGGCGAAGCGGCGGCGCAGCCGGGCGACGAAGGGCACGAGACTCAGGAAGTAGAGGACGCCGTCCAGGCACTTGGCCACACCGGGGACGCACAGCACGCGCGGGTGATAGATCGTCAACGCGCCATCGTGCTCCACCGGCGGGGCGCTCGCGCGCTCCGCCCCCCGCAGGCGACGGTTCAGCGGGAACCAGGGCACCGGCGCCACCACCACGGTCTCGCAGTGCTCGGCGACGTGTCGGACCCGCTCGCGTACGAAGACCCCATAGGTCGGGCGGTTGCCGTTCGGGAACACCGAGCTGACGACGAGGAGGCGCATGGGTCAGGCCACCAGCAGGCGCGCGCGCTGGAGGCGCGCCACGTGCGGGGAGGTCAGGAAGAAGTAGTCCACCGCGTGGTCGCCGCGCTGGCGCTGCGCCAGCCCGCGGCCGTCGAAGCGGTACGGGACGTAGCCGACCTCGGCGAGTTCGCGGGCCAGGACGTGGGCCGATGATCCGGCGGCGTCCGGGTCGTCGGAGACCTCCACCAGCAGGGCCGGCTGCCAGCGTGCGATCGTGGCCCGAGCGCCTCGAAACACGGCGAGCTCGTGCCCCTCGACGTCGCACTTCACGAAGGCGACACGACGGCCCTCACCGTCGAGGAGCCCATCGACCGACCTCACGGGCACCGTGAACGTGCGCAGCGCGCGAGCCGGGGCGTCGTGGACGATCCGCGCCATGTAGAAGTTCTCGCCGCCCGCCGGATACCGCGGCACCTCCATGACGGCGCCGCCCGGGTGCTCGGACATCGCGCAGTTGAACAGTTCCACGTTGGTGAGGCGCAGCCGGCGCACGCAATGCGAGAGATGGGCGAAGGTCGGCGGCACCGGCTCGACGCTCAACACCTTCCCGGCCGGGCCCACGAGGCTGGAGAACGCGTACGTGTACCAGCCGATGTTGGCGCCGATGTCCAGGACGCGGTCGCCGGCGTCGATCAGGGCCCGCAGGACGGCCTCGTGGGGGGATCGGAACCCCCGGACGACCGACGGGTAGTGCAGGCGCTTGACCTGGAACAGCAGCGGCTCCGGCAACGCCCGCAACAGGAGGGACTTCAAGAGCGTCATGGCTGTCCGTCCGTCACCGCGCGGCACGCGGCCGCGAACGCGGCCGCGGCGGCCGGCCACGTGCCCTCGCTCTCGACGAAGGCGCGCGCCGCCCGTCCGAGACGGAGCCGCCGGTCGGGGTCGACGAGCAGCTCGACGACGGCGTCGGCGAAGGCCTGCGGCTTGTCGGCCAGCAGCAGGTGCTCGGCGTCCCGGACGGGCAGGCCTTCGGCACCGACCGGCGTCGAGACGATGGCCTTTCCCATCGCCATGGCCTCGTACAGCTTGATGCGCGTTCCGCCGCCGATCCGAAGAGGAACGACGTAGACGGCCGCCCGCTCGACGTGAGGACGGATGTCCTCCACGCGGCCGGTGATGGTGACGGCCGGCCGCTGCTCCAGGCGCCGCCGGAGGCGGGCCGAGGGACTCCGGCCCACCACGGTCAGGGTCACATCGGGCACGCGCGCGGCGATGCGCGGAAGGATCTCGTCGGCGAAGAACAGGATCGCGTCCTCGTTGGGGAGCCAGTCCATCGAGCCCGTGAAGACGAGCCTGGCGCCATCCGGGACCGCGGAGCCCGGGCGGAAGTATTCGGCGTCGACCGCGGTCGGGATGGCGAACACGCGCCGCGCGCCGAATTCCCGGAAGACCGCCTGATCGGCCTCGGACACGGCCACGACGCCGGTGAACCGGCGACAGGCCTCTCGCTCGAAGCGCTCCATCTTCCGCCACTGCTCGAGCCAGAAGAGCCGAAGCACGGGATGCCGGCACGCCAGGGCGTGCCGCTTCCAGATCATCGACTCGACGTTGTGCTGGAAGAGCAGGCGCGGAGGGCCCGCGATCCCGTGGAGATTCAGACTGGGCTGCACGAAGTCGCAGACGATCAGGTCGTAGTGGCGGGTCGAGACGAGGTCGCGGAGGGCCGCCGCGAGCGGCGCCGAGTAGTCGTTGATCACGGTCACCGGGTAACGGGAGAACAGCCGCCGGGCCACCCGCCAGTAGAACCCGAGGCTGTACTTGGTCGGCTCCCGCCACGGCACGCCGTGGAACTCCACGCACAGCCGGTCCACCCGGCCGAGGTGCGGCCCGTCCTTGCCGGGCTCGATGTTGCTCACGAGCGTGACGTCGAGGTCGCTGCGCAAGTGCTCGAGCAGCATCCCCGTGCGGATCTTGCCTCCAGTGTCCATGGGATACGGGAAGCGCTTGGCGAGGAACAGGACGTTCAGCCGTCGGACGGCGTGCCGGCCACCGTTCACGGGCGCGGCCGCGCGGACGAGGGGCGGACTCGGCGGAGCTGGGCTCGGCGGCGTCGCGGACACCACGTGGCTGCCGGCCGGACGACGGCCGCGGAGACAGCGCTCGATGAGGCCGTCGAGCTGTGTCATCGAGCGAGCCCAGCTGTGCCGGGTCACCACCCGGCGGCGGGCGGCCTCGGCGACCTGCCGCCGCGCCGAGGGATCGGCGAGCAGCCGGAGGACGGCCTCGGCGTACTGCTCGGGCGTCGACGCCACCACGATGTCGACGCCGGCCTCGGCGTCGACCCCGCGAGCCGCGAGCGGCGTGGCCACGGTCGGCACTCCCATGGCCATGGCCTCGAGGATCTTGTTCTGCGTGCCTCGCGCGATCGCCAGGGGCGCGACGGTGACGGCCGCCGTCGCCACGTGCGGCCGGACGTCGGGGACGTCGCCGGTCACGGTCACGCCCGGCAGGCGAGCGAGATCGCGGATGGCCCGGGAGGGGGCGGCGCCCACGATGCGCAGGCTCGCCGAGGGCCGCCGGGCCCGGATCAGCGGCCACGTCGCGGCGCAGAAATCGAGGATCCCCTGCTGGTTCGGGAAATAGTCCATCCGCCCGACGAACACGACCGCGTCGGGATCGTAGGGCGCCTCGGACGGGCGGAAGTACTCGGCGTCCACGCCGTTCGGGAACCAGCCCGTCGGCACTCCGGTGCCGTACGCGTCGAGAGTGTCGAGCTCGGCGAGGGTCGTGCACGTGCAGAGATCGAACCGCCGGGCCAGCCGGGCCTCGGCTCGCTGCAGCTTGCGGCCCTCGAGCGCGTAGCCGAGCGACAGCGGGAACGCCCGGGCCCGCGCGTAGGCCAGCCACTTCTGCGAGTCCATGTCGCCGAAGTCCAGGATCTTCGGTACCCCGGGCGCGCCGCTCACGTATGGGGCCACGAAGGCGCAGTGCACGAAGATCAGGTCGAACGCCTCGGTGGCGAGCAGGCGCTGGAGGCGCCTGGCGAGGCGGGGAGAATGGAAGTAGCCCATTGACGACGGTGTCGGCGTGGGCAGCCGCGCGAGCATCCGGGCGATGGTGGGTCCCGGGGACAGCGTCTCGACCACGATGCGGCGACAGTGCGCGGCCAGGCCGGCGCCCGCCCGCGCCTCCTCGGCGGACCTGGCCACCGAGGCGACGGTGACGTCGTGCTCGCGAGCGAGGTGGCGAATGACGTTGAAGGGGCGGATCTTGCCGCCCCGGGTCGGCGGGTAGGGAAAGCGGTGACAGACGAAGAGGATCTTCATCGCGTCGCCGCCACGGCCAGCTCGCCGGCGAGCTCCTCGGGAGCGCGACCGTCGAGGTAGATGCGGGCCCACAGCTCGAGGTTGGCAAGGGCGAGCAACTGGTCGGTGCAGTCCTCTTTCCGTGCCTGGTGGAGCGCCAGCGTGCGCTCGACCGCCTCCCAGCGCACCAGTCCGCGAGCCTCCACGACGTCCCGGCCGAGCACGCTCTGCACGAGCGGGACCAGCTCGTCCTGGAACCACGCGCCGATCGGCGCCCCGAACCCACGCTTCGGGCGGCCCAGGATCTCCGCGGGCAGCAGCCCCGTGAGCGCGCGCTTCATCACGTGCTTGAGCTGACCGTTCCGGACCTTCAGCGAGGATGGCATCCTGAGGCTCAGGTCCACGACCGTGTTGTCGAGGAAGGGGACGCGACACTCGAGCGAGGTGGCCATCGTCATGCGGTCGGTGAGGAGCAGCAGGTCGTCGGGAAGCTGGGTCAGGAGGTCCGCCTTGGCGATCCGACTCGTGGGGTCGGGATCGGCGACTGCGTGGAACGCCTCGGCGAGCGCGTCGTAGGACTCGCGGGGCGGCTCCTGCAGGAGGGAGGCCGCGGCCGCGCGCGCGAAGACCTCGACGTAGGAGCGGTAGCGGTCCTCGAGGGGCTGACCGTGCGTCGCCGTGTACCGGCGCAGCTGGCGTGCCAGGTTGCCGACCCGCGAGTGCCGGTCGCTCGGCAAGACCTGCGCCAGCGGCTCGACGATGCGGCGGCGGAGCCACTCCGGCAGCCGGTCGTACAGCGCGTCGTAGTACGTGCCGAGATAGCGCCGGTAGCCCCCGAAGAGCTCGTCGCCGCCGACCCCGGACAGGATCACGGTGACGTCGCGCCGGGCCAGCTCGGCGACGAGGTACGTCGTGATGAACGCCGAGTCGGCCACGGGCTCGTCCAGGTGCCAGATGAGCTTCGGCAGCAGCGAGGCGGCATCCGGCTTCACGAAGATCTCGTGGTGGTCCGTGCCGAACGCCCGGGACACGCAGGCCGCCCCGTCGAGCTCGTTGTAGTACTCGGCTCCCGAGACGCCGGCGAAGCCGATCGAGTACGTCTTCACGGGAGTTCGGGAATGGCGGCTCATGAGCGCGACGATGGTGCCGGAGTCCAGGCCACCGCTGAGGAAGGCCCCGAGCGGGACGTCGCTCACCATCTGCGACCCGACGGCTCGATCCATGGTGGTCAGGAACAGCTCCGCCCAGGCGGCGTCGTCGAGGGCGACGGTGTCGTCGTCGGGCACCTGCCAGAACCGGGCGATCCGCACCTCCCCGCGCTCGGCGATCATCAGGCAGCCGGGCGACAGCTTCCGGATGTCCCGGAACATCGAGTACGGCGCCGGGACGTAGCCGAGGGCCAGGTACTCCTGGAGCGCCACGGGATCGACGGCGGCGCCGGCTCCGGCGGCCAGGACGGCCTTGGCCTCCGAGGCGAAGACGAGGCGTGGGCCCTGCTCGGCGTAGTACAGGGGCTTGATCCCCATCCGATCACGGCCCACGAGGAGCCGTCGGTGTCGGGCGTCCCACAGCGCGAAGGCGAACATGCCGTTCAGCCGTGTCACGAAGGCGTCGCCGTGCTCCTCGTAGAGATGGACGAGGACTTCCGTGTCGCTGCGGGTCGTGAAGCGATGACCCGCCCGCCGGAGCGCGTCGGCGAGCTCGCGATAGTTGTAGATCTCGCCGTTGCAGACGACGAGGACGGTGCCGTCCTCGTTCGCGATCGGCTGGTGCCCCCCGGCCACGTCGATGATCGACAGCCGGCGCATGCCGAGCAGCACATCGCCGTGGCGGTACGAGCCCTCGTCATCGGGGCCCCGATGCACGGTGACGGCGGCCATGCGCTCGAGCATGGCCGGATCGAGCCACGCGCCCGCCCGCAGCGAGGCGATGCCGTAGATGCCGCACATCTCCGATCAGTCCTCCGTCCCTGACATCGACGGCCTCACCAGCAGATGCCCTCGTACGTCACCGCGCCCCGCGCGCCGTTGAGGGAGAGGCGGACGAGGTCGAAGACCCGCTTGCCGGCGCCGGCGGCGGCCAGCGCGTCGTGGAGCCCGGGCATGGTCTTGGAGACGACGATGACGTCCGACTCCTGGATCACCTCGTGGAGGTCGTCGGACATGAGCCCGGAGATGTGCGGGATCTCCTTCTCGATGAAGCGCTTGTTGGCGCCGAAGATGCGGGCGAGCGCCACGTCGGGGTCGTAGATGCGCACCTGGAACCCCTTGCCGATGAGCGCCTCGATGAGCGCGACGCTCGGGCTCTCCCGCAGGTCATCCGTGCCCGTCTTGAAGCTCAGGCCGAGGATGCCCACCCGCTTCTCGCCGCCGTCGATGATCCGGCGCAGGGTGCGGTCGAGGTGGAGGCGGTTGGACTCCAGGATGGCGCCGAGGACCGGCAGCTCCAGGTCGTTCTGCCGCGCCGTGTGCAGCATGGCGCGGAGATCCTTGGGAAGACAGGAGCCTCCGAAGGCGAAGCCCGGCTTGAGGTAGGCCGCGGAAATGTTCAGCTTCCTGTCCGTCGCGAAGAGCTGCATGACCCGGTGGCTGTCGACGCCGAGGCTCTTGCACAGCGTGCCGATCTCGTTGGCGAAGACCACCTTGAGCGCGTGGAAGGCGTTGCACGCGTACTTCAGCGTTTCGGCGACCTCGTAGGTCGTGCGCTCGACGGGCGCCGCCATGCCCTCGTAGAGCCGGGCCAGGGGCTCGCCGCCGGCCGGACGCTCCTCGCCGATGACGATGAACGGTGGATCGTCGAAGTCCGCGACCGCCGTGCCCTCGCGCAGGAACTCGGGATGCATGCACACGTCGAAGTCACGATGTGCGATCCGGCCCGACGCGGTCTCCAGCGCGGGGATCAGGCGGCCGCGCACGGTGCCGGGCGGAACCGTGCTGCGGAACACGACGCAGTGCGGCCGCCCGGTCTCGGCGAGCGCCGCGCCGATCTGCCGCGCGGCGCCCACCAGCGCCCCGAGGTCCACGCTGCCGTTGCCGAGACTCGGCGTGCCGACGCAGACGACGCTGAGCTCGGTCGCGCGGATCGCCTCCGCCGTGTCGGTGGTGGCCCGGAGCAGGTTGATCCGCCGGGCGCGCTCGATCATGGCCCCGACGCGCGGCTCCACGACGGGCGTCTTGCCGGCGTTGACCATGGCGACCTTGTCACCGTTGACGTCGACGCCCCACACCTCGTGGCCACGCTCGGCCAGACAGGCGGCGGTGACGGTGCCCACGTAGCCGAGACCGAAGACGCTGATCCTCATCATCGAATCCTCGCAATGGGGGAATGAGATGCCGCGGGACTGGACGGGGCGCTCGCGGCGCCGTCGGCGGCGCCGCCGTCCACGAAGACGCGATGCCACATCTCGAGCATCATCAGCGCCCAGAGGTGATGCGCGTGGTCACGCGCGCCGCGCTGATGATCCTCCCACAGCGTCCGGACAGCGGCGGGCACGAAGTAACCGCGCTCGGTCGCTCGCGGCGACAGCAGGAGATCGCGGGCGAGGTCCCGGAGGTCGGTGCGCAACCACCGGCCCACCGGGATGGAGAAGCCCATCTTGGGGCGATGGACCGCCGACGGAGGCACCCGCCGCTCCACGAACCGCTTGAGGAGGTACTTCGCCGTGCCGCGGTGGTACTTGAGCCTCGAGGGCACGCTCGCCGCGAACTCCATCACCCGGTGATCCAGGAGCGGCGCCCGCACTTCGAGCGAGTGGGCCATCGCCATGCGGTCGACCTTCACCAGGATGTCGTTGGCAAGATAAGCCTTCGTGTCCACGTAGAGGATGCGGCTGAGGTGGTCGAGCCCGCGGACGCGGTCGAAATGGCCGGCGAACAGCGCGAACGGATCGTGATCACCGACGGCCTGCCGGAAGCCGTCCGTCAGCAGCCGGCGCTTGTCGGCGGGCGTGAAGAGGCTCATGTCGTGGAAGAACGCGCGCTCCGGCTCGAGGCTCAGGTTGCGGAGGAAGAACTTCCACCGGAGCGGGCGGGGCAGGCGATCGGCCTTGGGCCAGACCGCCGCCGCCGGCCCCAGCAGGCCGCGACGGAACCAGCGGGGCAGCCGCCGGCGCACCCGGTCCTCCAGGACGTTCATGCGGTACCGCCATTCGTAGCCGGCGAACGCCTCGTCACCGCCGTCCCCGGACAGGGCCACGGTCACCCGCTGGCGCGCCGCCCACGACACGTAGTACGTCGGCAGCGCGGAGGAATCCGCGAAGGGCTCGTCCAGGTGCCAGACCAGCCGGGGCAGGACCTCGGCGGCGCGGGGCTCGACCAGGACCTCACGGTGGTCGGTGCCGAGCGCTCCGGCGACGGCGCGCGCGTGCGCCGTCTCGTCGAACCCCCGCTCCTTGAACGCGACCGTCGTCGTCTGGACCGGGCGCGGCGCCTGACGGGTCATGGAGGCCACGACGGCGCTGGAGTCGACGCCGCCCGAGAGGAACGCGCCCAGCGGCACGTCGGCCACCATCCGGAGGCGCACCGCCTCGTCGAACACGGCCTCGAGCTCCTCGAGGTAGTCCGCTTCCGTTCGGGCTGGCCCCGCGCGGAAGACCAGATCCCAGTACTCCGTGACGGTGACGCGGCCGGCGTGCCAGACGAGATAGTGGCCGGGCGGCACCTGGGCGATTCCCCGATAGATCGTCCGCGGCGCCGGGACGGCCCCGAACGCCAGGTAATCGTCCAGGGCCTCGGCGCTCAGCTCGCGCTTGACGGAAGGATCGACCAGGAGCGCCTTGAGCTCCGAGGCGAACAGCAGGCGCTCGCCGTCGTGCGTGTAGTAGAGCGGCTTCTTGCCGACGCGGTCGCGCGCCAGCAGCAGCCGTCGCGCGGGCCCATCCCACAGCGCCAGCGCGAACATGCCCCGCAGCCGGCCGATGCATGCGTCGCCGTACTCTTCCCAGCCGTGCACGATCGTCTCGGTGTCCGAGGCCGTCGCGAAGCGGTGGCCGCGGGCCGCGAGATCGGCGCGCAGGTCGCGGAAGTTGTAGATCTCGCCGTTGAACACGACGCTCTTCGTGCGGTCCTCGTTGTGGATCGGCTGATCGCCCCCGGCCAGGTCGATGATGGACAGCCGGCGATGGCCGAGCGCCACCCCCGGCCCGAAGAGGTATCCGTCGGCGTCGGGGCCGCGATGGACGAGCGTCGAGGTGGCGCGACGGAACAGCGCCCGGTCCACCGGGTGGGCGGGATCGGTGTAGACGAGGCCGGTGATCCCGCACATGGTCAGGCCCTCGCGCCCGCCGTCCGGGGGTCGAGGGCCCGGTACAGGCTCGCGTACGTCTGGCGCATCGTCGCCAGGCCGAAGCGGGCGACGGCCAGGCGCCGGGCGGCGCGGCCGTGCTCGCGGCGGCAAGGGGGGTCGCCGACGTAGGCGGAGATGGCCGCCGCCAGCGCCTCGGGGTCGCCGGCGGCGACCAGGATTCCGGTGCGCGCGTGGTCGACGAGCTCCGGGGTGCCGCCCACGCGCGTGGCCACGACCGGCAGGCCCGTGGCCATCGCCTCCAGGATGGTGTTCGAGATGCCCTCGGCGATGGACGGCAGCACGAACACGTCCATCGCCCGGAGCACCTGGGGGATGTCCTTGCGCTCGCCGAGCAGGCGGACGTCGGTTCCCAGTCCGAGCGTGCCGACGAGCGCTTCGAGGTCGGCACGGCAGGGTCCATCACCGGCGATGACGAGCACGGCGCCGGGATGGTCGCGGCGGACCCGGGCGAAGGCGTGAACGAGAGCCGCCTGGTCCTTCACGGGGTCGAGCCGCCCGACGGTGCCCACGATGGGCCGGTCCAGCGGCAGGCCCAGCGCCGCCCGCGCTCCTGTCGGATCGCCCTCGGCGAACCGGTCGGTGTCGACGCCGTTGCAGATCGTCACCACCTTGGCGGCCGGGATGCCGACGACGGTCAGCAGCCACCGCCGGAGGTCGTGCGAGACGGTGACGAAGCGCGTCACCATGGGTGCCAGCGCCCGGCGGATCCGGTTTCGGCGCGCGTTGCGCCCCTCGGGATCGCCGATGTCTCGTCCGTGCTCGCCATGGATGACGACGGGCACGCGGGCCAGCCACGCCGCCGGCACCGCGTCGAACGTGGCCCAGTTGCGCGAGTGGACGATGTCCGGGCGGATCTCGCGAAGTCTCCGGACGAGCCGGGCGAAGGCGCGCACGTCGTGACCGGGCCGCTTGCCGACGGTGGAGACCTGGACGCCCGGCGCCAGCCGCCACCGGAGCGGCCCGTCGGTCGTCAGGCACACGATCGCGTGCCGGAACCCCGGCTGCACGCCCTCCACGAGGTTGACGACGCCGTTCTCCAGGCCGCCCACGCCCAGCGAATGGACCACGTGCACGATCCGGATGTCGCCGCTCACCGGTCCCACCAGGTCCGGCACCAGAGCTCGAAGCAGATGAGCGACCAGATCTGCGGCGACCGGTCGCACCCGGCCGCGTGCCGGGCCAGCAGGCGTTCGACGCCGTCGGGCCGGAAGACGCCCCGCGCCCGCGTGCGCGGGGCGGTCAGCACGTCGGTCGCGAAGTCCCGGAGACCCCCGCGGAGCCACGCGGCCAGCGGCACGCCGAAGCCCATCTTGCGCCGCTCGAGGATCTCGCGCGGCAGGTCGGGCTCCACGGCGCGCTTGAGCACGTACTTGCCCGTCCCTGCGCGGAGCTTCAGCGACTCCGGGATGGTGGCCGCGAATTCCAAAAGCACGTGGTCGAGGAGCGGCACCCGGCTCTCGAGCGACGTGAGCATGCTCGCCCGGTCCACCTTCGTGAGGATGTCCTCAGGCAGGTAGTGGTTGGTGTCCACGTACTGCAGCTTCGACAGATAGCCGACGTCGCCCGCCTCGGAAGCCAGGCGCTCGTACGCGCCCGGGTCCGGGGCGAGGCGGATCCGGCGGGCGACGTCATCGCTCAGGAGCCCCGCCAGCGTCGCTTCCCGCTGGAACGTCATCATGCGGTGATACCGGGACAGCGGGTCGACACCGAGCAACTCCAGGTGTCCGCGGCCGCGGACACCCTCGGGCAGGCAGCGCGCGGCCAGCCGATAGAGCGGCCGCAGCACCGCCAGGGCCCCGTCGGCCTGACCGGCGAGGGCGACCGCCTCGGCGTACCGGCGGTAACCTGCGAAGGCCTCGTCGCCGCCGTCTCCCGAGAGCGCCACCGTCACGTGCTCGCGCGTGATCTTCGACACGCAGTACGTGGGCAGCGCGGAGGCGTCGGCGAACGGCTCGTCGAACTGCCAGGCGAGCCGGGGCAGGACGGCCATGACATCGGGCTTGACCACCGTCTCGAAGTGGTCGGTGCCGTACCGCGTCGCCACCTGCCGGGCGAAACGCAGTTCGTCGAAGTCCGCCTCGTCGAAGCCGATGGAGAACGTCTTCACCGGCGCACTCGACACGCGCGCCATCGTCGCGACCACGGTGCTCGAGTCCACCCCGCCGGACAGGAACGCGCCGATCGGCACGTCGCTCACCATGTGCAGGCGCACGGTCTCCTCGAGCACGGCTCGCAGACGGTCGATCCACTCCGCCTCGGTCACCGCAGGGTCGGGCGCCATGCGCAGGGTCCAGTACCGCCGCACCTCGGGCTCGCCGCCATCGGGTGAGGCGAGCAGGTACGACGCGGGCGGGAGCTTGCGGACGGCGCGGAAGATGGTCCGCGGCGCCGGCACGCAGAGGTGGGCGAAGTAGTCCCCAACGGCCTCCCAGTCGAGTGCGCGCTCCACTGTCGCGTCCTCGAGCAGCGCCTTGATCTCGGAGGCCAGGCGCAGGCCGGTGCCGTCCCACGCGTAGACGAGCGGCTTGATCCCCAGCCGGTCGCGCGCCGCGAACAAGCGGCGCCGGGGCGCGTCCCAGATGGCGAAGGCGAACATGCCGCGCAGCCGGCCCAGCAGGTCCACGCCCCACGCCCGGTATCCCTCGAGGATCACCTCGGTGTCGGACGTCGTGCGGAACTCGTGGCCCAGGCTGGCCAGTTCCTGACGCAGGTCGCGGTAGTTGTAGACCTCGCCGTTGTAGGTGATCCACACCGCGCCGTCGGAGGTGCTCATCGGCTGGGCGCCGGTCGAGAGGTCGATGATGGACAGGCGGCGGTGCCCCAGCCCGATTGGCCCGTCGACATGCAGGCCGCGGCCGTCGGGACCGCGATGGGCGAGGACGTCGGCCATCCGACCCAGCATGATGGCGTCGACGCCGGCGCCGTCCTGTCGGAGCACCGCCGCGATACCGCACATGGCTAGGCCGGGCTCCCGGGCAGGTCGAGGGGCCGCATCGGTCAGATCATCGTCCGCGCCTGCTCGGCGAAGAGCAGGGCGCGCCTGAGCTTCGAGATGGCCTCCATGCGCTGCTGCGCCCGGTTCTCCGACCACTTGGCGGCGCCGTCCAGGAGCAGCCGGGCGTCGATGATCAGCCACCGCGCGCTCCAGAGCGTCTCGCTGACCATCTCGTAGATGGGATTCGCGATCCGCTTGCTCTTCTGGCTCAGGAGCCCGAGACCGGAGTCGGCGAAGCGCATCATCCGATAGGCCTGATACGCCTGCGCGGACGCCGCGGTGAGATCGGCGGGTGCCTCGGACGATTCGAGGATGGACAGGGCCGACGTGAGATACGTCATGCCCAGGTCGATCTGTCCTCCAATGATGACCGGGTTTCCCTTGATGTACCCGAGCGGTTCGGCGGTCTGTGCCAACACCGTGGCGGGCTCGCCGAGAAGCACTGTGAGGCAGAGCGCGGCGGCGGTGCACAAGACAAGGACTTTTTGGCACGCCACGCCGGCCGCCGGCGACGGAAAGCGAATTTTCCCGTTCACGTGGAGCTCCCTGCTCTTTCCTGGATACGACTGTTATTCGGGCGGCCCGCCCCGGCCCGGAGCCTTTCCTGCAGGACCGCATCCAGGATGTCCCGGATCCTGCCAGCGACCCTGGCCCAGGTCAGTTGACCGGCGACTCGCGATCGTCCTTGCCGGCCGAGCCGTGTCGCAAAGTCCCGGTCTTCGAGCAGCCCGACGAGGGCTCTCGCGGTGTCGGCCGGCTCGTAAGGGTCCACGAGCAAGCCGGTCTCTGCCTCCAGGACGGCGTCGGGAATGCCACCGGACCGTCCGCCGACGACCGGCTTGCCGCACGCGTTCGCCTCGAGGAAGACCATGCCGAAGCCTTCCGCGTCGCACGCCTGACGGTCCTCGCGACTCGGCATCGCGAACACGTCGCACAGCGCATAGATCTGGGGAAGCTGATCGGTGGGCACGTCGAAGGCCAGCACCAGCCTGTCGCGAACGCCGAGCTGCCGAGCCAGCACGTCCAGCGCCCCGTAGTTCCGGCGGTCGCTCGTCACGATCAGGAAGGTGACGTCCGGGCAGCGCCGCAGCACTTCGGGCAGCGCGCGAATCACGGTGTCGTGACCCTTGCGCGGCACGAGGCCACCGACGCTCAGGACCACCCGGCCGCCGGCGCGGTCGCCGAGCAGCCGGCGCCGGAGATCGTCGTCGACGGGGACGGGACGGAAGTGATCGACGTCGCAGCCGGGGTGGACGACCTCGATCCGCTCGGGCGCCACGCCCGCTTCTTCCACGAGGCCGGCCGTGAAGCGGCTGTTGGCGAGCACCCGCGCCGCGCCGCGGAGGGCCGCCCGCGGCTTGTCCCACGTCGAATGGATGGCGTCGAGCACTTCGTTGCCGTGGGCGTACACCACGTAGGGCAGCCGCAGGGCTTGCTGGAGCCAGGGGCCCAGATAGCCTTCGGCGGCCGTGGCCAGCTGTACCACTCGAGGGCGCTCGCGGACCATGATGCTCGCCATCGCGGCGGCCAGGGCCGCGAGCTGGACTGGGGTCGTCGTCCCGAACACCGCCGGCCGGCGATAGACGCGCGGCGTGGCCGACGCCACGGACTCGCTGCCGGTGAGCGCGACGCCGGTCAGGCAGCAGACACGCTCCGGGCCCAGGGCCGATGCGATCGCGGCCATGTAGTGCGAGATGCCCCCGACCTGGGGTGGGAAGTAGGTGCCGCTGATGAGGAGAGACTTCATGTCAAACGGAGGGCACCGTGAGGCGCCGCCACAGCGCGGTGTAGGCCGTCAGGTCGCCGCGGCCCGGTACGAGCCGGGTCCACGGCGCGCCGGTCTCGCGCAGGTAGCACCAGGTGACCATCGCCGACAGGATCGTGTACGAGACCGACGACGCGATCGCCGCGCCCTCGATGCCGAGGCGCGGCACGAGCGCCAGGTTGCCGGCGATGTTCACGACCATCGCGATGGCGGTGGCCCAGCTGGCGTAGCTCGGCTTCTCGCGGGCGAGCAGCTCGGCCACCAGGACCTTGCCCACGCTGAGCGTGAGGATGCCCGGCAGCAGCCAGCGCAGCGGCGCGGCCACGGCCGCGAACGCCGGACCGAACAGCACGCCGATGATGACCTCGGAGAGCACGAACATGGCCAGACACGCGGCCCCCGTCCACAGCATGACGTGCCGGGCGATGACGGCCGGCAGCAGGGGATCGCGGCGCGGGGAATTCGTGAGGTGCGGCAGCAGCGCGTTGCCCACCGCGCCCGTCAGCACCCACAGCCGCTCGGCGAGGCTGACGGCGATGACGTAGAAGCCGAGCTCGGACGGTGACAGCAGCGCCGCGATGATGAACTCGCCGGCCCGATAGTTCACGTACGCGGCAGCGGTGCCGCCATAGGCCGGCAGCGCGAAGCCCGCGGTGCGCGTCCACAGCGCGCGATCGAACGACGGTGGACCCCAGACGCCCACGCGGTGCAGCAGCAGCCCGACGAGCGCGGCCGTTCCCAGGCAGGCCAGCACGTCGGCCCACACCGCCCCGGCGACACCCAGGTCGAAACCGACGAGGAAGAGGACGATCAACGCGACCGACGCCACCTTCGTGCCGACCTCGACGGCGTTCAGGAGGAGGATCCGGTTCATGCCCCTGAGGATCGCGTACCAGTACTCGACCACGAGCCCGACCGGAACGGCGGCGAGTGGCAGCAGGAACAGCCACACGGGGCCGCGGCCGAATCCGGGCATGCCCGGCGCGCCGAGGGCCAGGAAGGCGACCGCCCCCCCGACGAAGAGGCCGCCGATCACGGCCGCCACCACGCCCGACTGCCACACGAGGGCCCGGCGGCGATCGGGTTCCAGGCCCGCGTACACCGCGTTGGCCTGCTCGAAGCCGAGCAGCCCGAGGTTCTTCGACCACTCGGGCAGCAGCAGCGCGAGGGCGAAGAGGCCGCGTCCCTCAGGACCGAGGACCCGTGCCAGCAGCACCGAGGACGCCAGCGCCAGCCCGAGGAGGACGACCCGGGCGGCCAGCGTCGTCAGGATGTTGAGAGAAAGGTTCATGGGATGGGCGTGGCCATGTCCTGCTGGATCTCTGCCGCGGACAGGGCCCGGTTGTGGATGCGAACCTCGTCGATCGTGCCCCTGAGACGATCGGCGTTGCCGCCGAACTGGCCGATGAAGAGCGGGGCGGTGTTGGCGGCGGGGGTCAGCGTCTGCGCCGTCGAGGCGTTGAGAACGCCGTCGATGAACAGCGATAGGGTCGAGCCGTCCCACGTGCAGGCCAGGTGGAAGAACTGCCCGGCGACGACGGTGACGGTGGACTGGACGTCGATGCTGGAAGTGCCGTCGCCGAGGATGCAGATGACGCGATTGGTATCCGTGATTTCGAGGCCATAGTTGTGGGCGGAATCCCTGTTGGCGCTGCCCTTGGCGATCACGCCGTGCCATTGATTCAGCGCATCGAGCTTGACCCAGGCCCCGATCGTGCCCGCGATGCTGAGGTCGAGGCTCGCCGCGTCGGTTACGGCGATGCGGGTGTTGGTCCCGTTGAAGACCAGCGCGTTGCCGAAGCGGCCTTGCGTCGTCCACGCCACGGTGCCGACGACGGTGCCATGGTTGGCGTTGCCGGAAGCGTCGGCGACCACCGTGCCGGCGCCCTCGTTGAGGCCGTAGGCGGCGACGAGACTCTGCGGAGGCGGCGGCGCGGCCTGGGTGGTGGCGGTGGCGGTCGGGGAGTAAGGGCCGAGGTTGCCGGCGGCATCGGTGGCGCGGACGCGATAGCTGTAGCTGGTGGCGGCCTGCAGGCCGGTGTCCCCGAAGGTGGTGTCGGGGGTGGTGGCCACCTGGGTGAAGGTGGCGCAGCCGGGGTCCTGGCAGCGCTCGACGAGGTAGGCGGTGACGCCGACGTCGTCGGTGGCGGCCGTCCAGGACAGAGTGATTTGGCTGGCGCTCACGGCGGAGGCGATCAGGCTGGAGGGTGCCGACGGCGGGGTGGTGTCCGAGGTCGGGAGGACGACCGGCGTATTCATGTCCTGCTGGATGTCGGCCAGCGTGAGGGCGCGGGCGTAGAGGCGGACCTCGTCGATGGTGCCGAGCAGGCGATCGCTGTTGCCGCCGAACTGGCCGATGGAGAGCGGGGCGGTGTTGGCGACCGGCGTGAGGGTTTGCGCGGTCGAGGTGTCGAGGGCGCCGTCGAGGAACAGTGCGAGGGTCGTGCCGTTCCAGGTGCAGGCGAGGTGATAGAACTGCCCGGCGACAAGGGTGGCGGTGGACAGGGCGACGACGCTGGCGGCGCCGTTGCCGAGGGCGCAGGCGACGCGGTTGGTGTCGGTGATCTCGAGGGCGTAGTTGTGGGCGGCGTCGCTGTTGGCGGCGCCCTTGGCGAGGACGCCGTGCCAGCGGCCGATGGCGTCGAGTCGGACCCAGGCCTCGATGGTGCCGGCGGCGGTGAGATCGAGGGGGGCGGCGTCGGCGACGGAGACGAAGTCGGTGGTGCCGTTGAAGGTCACGGCGTTGCCAAAGCGGCCCTGGGTGGTCCAGGCGGCGCCGGTGATGGCGCCGTGGTTGGCGTTGCCGGAGGTATCGGCGACGAGGGTGCCGGAACCCTCGCTGAAGGCGTAGGCGGCGACGAGGTTCTGCGCGGGCGGCGGGGCGGCCTGCGTCGTGGCGGTGGCGGTGGGGGAGTAAGGGCCGAGGTTGCCGGCGGCATCGGTGGCGCGGATGCGATAGGTGTAGCTGGTGGCGGCCTGCAGGCCGGTGTCCCCGAAGGTGGTGCCGGGGGTGGTGGCGACCTGGGCGAAGGTGGTGCAGCCGGCGTCTTGGCAGCGCTCGACGAGGTAGGCGGTGACGCCGACGTCGTCGGTGGCGGCCGTCCACGTCACGTCGATCTGGCTGGCGCCGATCGCCGACACGGCGATGCCCGTCGGTGCCGTGGGGGGGCTGGTGTCCGGCGAGGCCCCCGCGCTTCCGATCGTCGTCTTCATGTCCTGCTGGATCTCGGCCTGAGTGAGCGCGCGGTTGTAGATGCGCACTTCGTCGATGGTCCCCAGGAGCCGGTCGCTGTCCCCCCCGAACTGGCCGATGAAGAGCGGAGCGCTGTTCCCGGCCGGTGTCAGCCGCTGCGTGGTCGACGCGCTGAGCGCCCCATCGATGAAGATCGAGAGCGTCGATCCGGTCCACGTGCACGTGATGTAGTAGAACTGCCCGGCGGCAAGGGTGATGCTGGAATCGAGTGCTTGAGACGCGGCACCGTTGCCGATGATGCAGCGGGCGGTATTGATGTCGACGATCTCGATCGCATAGTTGTGGGCCGGGTCGCTGTTCGCGTCGCCCTTGGCGATTACGCCGTGCCACCGCCCGAGCGCGTCGATCCGGACGCGCGCCGAGATGGTCCCGGCGTTGCCGAGGTCGAGCGTGGGGTCGTCCGGAATGGTGACCAAATCGTCGACGCCGTCGAACGCCAGGCCCTCGGCTGTCCACGTGGCGCCGACGATCGTCCCATTGTTGCCGGAGCCCGAGGCATCGCCGAGGATGGTGCCGACCCCCTCGTTGAACCTGTAGCCGGCCACGCGACCCGCCAGGACGGGATTCACCACCAGGGTACCCGGGGCGAGGCCGTTCAACGTCGCGGTAACCGTGACTGTGGTCGGGCCGGGGACTGCCGACGTGGTGGCGACGAATGTGGCGGTCGTGCTGCCGGCCGGCACGGTGACTGTCGCCGGGACCGTGACCGCCGCGTTGTCGCTGCTCAGCACGACGATCGCGCCCGAGGCGCCGGCTGGTGCCGACAGGGTGACCGTTCCCGTCGACGCGACCCCCACCTCGACGCTGTCGGGGGAAAACTTCAGCGAGGCCGGGAAGAGCAGGCCGTCGGGGTTGACGGGCAGCATCACGCTGGCGGTCCCGACAAGACCGCTGCTGTCTCGCACGGTCAGGACGACCTCGTAGGCGAACTCGCCCGCGCCGTGGTCGGCGATGAGGACGCTCCCCTGGCTCCCACTGGTCGTCTGGACGATGTGCACGTGGGTGTTGTGGTGAAGCAGCACCATCCAGCTCAGGGAGGCGCCGGACAGCGGGCCGTCGTCCAGATCACTTCCCGATCCCTGGTAGAAGACGGTCTGCCCCGGGAAGACCACCGTCCCGTTCTGCGGAGCGGAGATCGACGCACCGGGAGGGGTGCTCCCGACCGTGATCTGCACGGAGTCGGAGGAGCTCTGGCCATCGCCGTCGGTGACTGTCAGCGTCGCGGTGAAGGTCGCGACTCCCGCCGCCGCATACGTGTGCGACGGATCCGGTGCGGTCGACGTCGCGCCGTCCCCGAAAGCCCAGGAATAGAGCAGTGAGCCGCCGTTCGGCGCGCTCGACCCGGCGCTCGAGAAGGTCACGGCAAGGGGCGAGTACCCGGACGTCGGTGTGGCGCTGGCCCGGGCGAGCGGACCGTTGAACCGGACGCGTCTCACCTCGCCGCTGTTGAGGGCCACGTAGTAGAGGAGGCCATCGAGGCCCTGCTCGAGCGCCACCGGTCCCTCCACGCTGTCGGCGAACGGCAACACGCCGACCATGTTTCCGTCGGGGTCCAGAGTCACCCGCTTGATCCAGTTGCCGGTGTAGTCGGCGATAAAGAGACTGCCGACATACTGGGTGGGATACGCCAGACCGGTGTAAATGGGGCCGCCGATCACGGTGGAGCCCGTCACCCCGAAGGCGTCGGGCGTGGCGTGGTTGTAGGTGTAGAGCGGGGGCGTCAGGGTCGCCGGCGACAGCTGCTGGCACTCGATGAACTGATCCTGGTAGGAGGGCTGAGGTACATTGCCCTCATAACACGGCCACCCGAAGTTTGCCCCGCGCCCGTAGTTGACCTCCTCCCAGGCGTTCCACCCCACGTCTCCGTTCAGCGGCTCACCGCTCGTTGGATGCAGGCTGAAGCGGAACGGATTGCGGAGCCCGTAGGCCCAGACCTTCGAGCGATTGGTATCGCTGCCGTCGTAAAACGGATTGTCGACCGGAGCGCTGCCGTCGGGGTTGATCCTGAGGATCTTGCCGTTGAGGCTGTCGAGGTCCTGCGCGCGAAGCGCGAGCACGTCCGTGAAGTTGAACTCTGCCCCGTCGCCGGAGCCTACGAACACGGTGCCGTCCGGGGCGAAGCGCACAGTTCCGATCGAATGGCTGGAGCTGTCCGACGGAATGCCGTCGAGGATTACCACCTCGCTTCCGGGCAACGCAACGTCCGGATTGCCCGGATCGGCGGTGATGCGGCTGAGCCGAGAGGTCTTGGGGCCGCCATCGTTCGGATCGCCGCCGTCCTCGACGGTGTACAGCAGATACACGAAGCCGTTGCTGGCGAAGGCGGGGTCCAGGGCCACACCGAGGAGCCCGCGATCGCCGAACTGGTTGACCTGCTCCCGAATGTCGGCAAAGGGCGTGGACAGCAGGACGCCATTCTTCACGATCCGCACGAGCCCCGGTTTCTGCCAGACGAACAGCCGCCCATCGGGCGCGAACGCGAGTCCGACCGGTGTGAAGGGCGGGAGCGTGGCCACGACCTCGCTCGAGAATCCCGGGTCGGCGAAGACCTGGGCCTCCACGCACGGCGCGGCCAGCAGGGTGACGGCGAGCAGTCCGAGGCCGACGGCAATACCCAGGCGTCTGGTCACGAGCGCGCTCACGTCGCTAGTCACGCAACGTGGCCGGTTGATACTCGACTCGCCGCAATAGCGCATAGTCCCCTTCACGCCACACCGGTTGATACCTCCCAGACGTGGCCAAATCCTTCAGCAATGCCACGTACTGGGGCTGCAGCTGCGGACTGGCCGTCACCCGATCGACGTCGTGATCGACCAGGATGTAATCGGCGCGCGCCTCGGGATACAGGTGCAGTTGGGGCAGGTTGAATAGGCGGGTGCGATTCGCCAGGGCCGGCAGCGCGTAGCTGGGCGCGGCGACCGAGGCCTCGGCGGGGATCCGGTCGAGGGCCCGGCGCAGAGCGCGGGCGTCGTTGTGCACGGTGTAGGTGGTGAGCCCAGCCTGAACGGCATCCTTGGCGCCGTCCACGAGGTTCGCCGAGGGCATCAGCAGGAGCAGGATGACGACGAAGACGTGCCGGTCGCCGCGGTAGGTCCGGCCGAGGCGGCTGGCGACGAGCACCGCGGCCGCCACCAGCGCGCACGAGGGCAGCAGCGCGAGACGGGAGATGTCGTCGATGCCCTCGCGGGACATCAATGAATAGAAGAGATTCGCGCCGAGCACCGGCGCCGCGAGCGCGCCCTCGAAGCTAAGGACCGGCACGAACGTGACCGAGCGCAGGAGCCGGTAGAGGTAGTGCAGCCCGCCGTCGTGGAGCACGTCGATCAGCCGCGTGGGAGCCAGGATCTGGTAGATGCCCCAGCGGGCCGGCGCGCCGCCGGCGAGAGCGATCTCCGAGATGTTGTTCCCCCAGCGCCCGAACGCCGGCTGGACGAGCAACGTCGACGCTGCCCACCAGGCGAGGGGGACGCCGACGGCGGCCAGGAGCCAGCGCGGCTGACGGCGAGACAGGGTGGCCCACACGCCGAACCCGATCATGGTGATCGCAACGTCTTCGCGCATGCTCATGGCGAGCACCGTCCAGACGACGAACGCGCCCAGGTTCTGCCGGACGAAGGCCCGCAGCGCGAAGAAGAAGGGGAGCGGCGCGAGCTGCAGCGGCGTGAACTCCTGGAAGCTCTGAGCCATCACGGCGGGAGTCAGAAAGTAGAGCGTGACGGCGACCACGCCCGCCAGACCGCTCAGGCGGTCGCGAGCGAGAAGAAACAGCGGCCACGCCGCGGCCGCCATCATGACGTCGCGGATGATCAGCAAGGTCAGGAAGTGCGGGGCCAGGGCGTAGACGGGCAGGACGCCGACGAGGAGGAAGGGCGACACGTGCAGGGCCAGATCACTCGAGACCGGAGGCCTGAAGAGGACGTCCTGGTTCACGTTCCCGACGAGGATCCGGCCATGCAGGGTATTCCAGAGGATCTGGTTGTAGTACGCCATGTCCCGGGCCCGCATGCCCATGGCGAAGTGTTCGGCCTGAAGGACGTTGATGCCGATGGCGACGACGGCCGCCACCGCCACCATCCCCACTACGATGACCGTGGCGCGGTCGTCGATGGCCGTGGCCAATGCCGCGGCACGCCCGCGGAGGAGGCATACCCCCAGAAGCGCCGCGGCAATGCTCCATCCCAACAACGCGAGAGTCCATCGCGGGTTGGGACGCGCGAACAGGTACTCGGAGAGGAAGATGGCATAGCCCACGATCGGGGCCAGCGGCAAAGCCGAGGCCAGCCAGGGGGCAGCCGACCGCGGCTGCTCGGCGGCGATAGTGACGAGAGGGGAAGCGTGGCGTCGATTCACGGCGACACCAGTGGAATCGAGACGCTGGCGCCGGAAGTGAAGCCGGGGATCGTCCGGGAGGTGCCCTCGTCGTCGCCGAGGAACAGCAGGACCTCGGTGGCGACCGGCGCCCCGTCAGCGGTAGCGGCGTTCCCAGTGAAATCGACGACGACCTCGCCCGCTGAGAACAGGGCGCTGCTCAGGCGGGACTTGTTCCGCGCGTACACGTAGTCGCCGACCTGTTCCATGAAGCGGTGCCGGACCTTCTCGCCGTTCAGCCACGACGAGACTTGCCCGATCACGGCCCGGCGATCGGCCGTCGACGAGAGCTGGTAGTTCGAGGAATCGTGCGTGAAGATTTGCATCGGCGCCAGGCTCGACCAGAAGCGCCAGGTGTGGCGCTTGAACTGGTCGACGCTCTGGGCGACCGTCCACGACCCGTCGTCCGTGGGCCAGGTCAAATCGGGGCGCGGATCGCCTTGCCCCTGCACCTGGGTAGTGAACAGAAACAGCGTGCGCGGAGGCAGGCCGGCACGGCTGTGCACCACGTAGTCGTCGGCGAAGAAGAACGGCTCGTTCTCGTCGCGCGTCGACTTCGGGGGCTTCTCGTAGATCCAGAACGGTCGGGCGCTCGGGCGCTCGGCGAAGTTGTTCGCGTCGACGGGGTCGGTCACGCGCAGCTGGTACCCCGGGCGCTGGATGGACGTCACGTAGCGGAACCCCAGCGTGTTCCAGGCGTCATGGCCGGTGTTGTCGCTGAGGTTCCAGAAATGCGGGACCATGGCCCGTGAGAATCCGGGGATGGTGTCGGTGCCGCCGTTGCCCTGGCGCCACGTCTCGATGGCCGCCAGGTTCTCCAGCCACTGCTGATCGGTCAGGGACCCGACGGAGAGGTTCCAGTAGATGTCGCCGTCGGCAACCCGGTTGAAGGCATGCGGTGCGATGTGCAGGCGCCCGGCAGAGATGTCGGCGATGACCGAAGCCCGTTCCGCGCTGCCCGCCGGCAGGCTCGGGAACGTGTAGACGTATCCGGTGACCTTCCATGGGCCGCCGGTGCCGTCGGGGGTGACGTTGCCGGTGAGTGTCGTGTTGAACAGATCGCGCACCCGCGAGGCCCAGCCCGGCTCGGTGTCGTCCATCTGCACGGCCCAGAGACGCGGGTAGCCGCGGACGACGAACGGCTTGCGGGCCGCCCAGACCAGGCTGCGCCAGAAGAGATCGTCCACGCCCTGGAGGAAACCGAAGCGATCGGCCTTGAGGTACTCCAGCGTGCCGAAGTGCACGGCGCGGCCGCCGCCGAACGACGTCGCGACGATGAAGGGATCCTCGTCCGTCCGGGCGATCACCTTCGCCGATGTGCCGGTCAGCACGGTACTTACCACCGGCTGGACGATAGAGTCAGCGTCGAGATGGAACGAATACACGAGATCCCCCGCCGGAGTGTCGAGGAACCGGCGCTGGAGCCCTGCGATGTAGTGCGGGCTCGCGCCGCCTGGAATGACGCTGGCGGGCACGACGACTGTCGAGGCCGGTGAGCCGGCGACGGATCCCGTGGCCCCGAAGATCGTCTGGATGTGGCTCTGCGTCCCGATCTGAGCCGACCAGTCGAGGTTGACGAAGCCGCTTCCCCCGCTGACCGCCGTGACGATCGCGTTGCGCCAAGCGGCCGAAAGATTCAGGCCGCGGTGACCGGCGATGATCAGGTGGCGCTGCGAGAGATCCGAAGGCGGCGCGGTCGTCTCGACGTCGATGATCTCGTAGGGGACCTGCAGGTGCTCGAGGTACCGCTCGGGGTACCGCTGGAATTCGCCAGGCGCCGATGGATTCGGGTTGTAGCCCTGGGTGTTGGCGCCGTTGACGAGGACGGCAATCGTGAGGATCCCGGAATCCTCGGGCGAGAACACCGTTAGCGTTACCGGCACGGTGAGGGGCGAATTGGCGACACCGGGCGCGGTCACCGTGAGGGCGCCCTGGTAGCTGCCGGGGGCGAGGCCCGCCGTGGAGGCCGTGACCGTGACCGAGGCAGGCGCCGACCCGGCCGTCGGATTGACACCGAGCCAGGGTTGATTCGTCGTGGCCGTCCAGTCGAACGTTCCACCGCCCGTGTTCTCGATGCTCAGGGTCTTCGCAGGAGGGGTGCTCCCGGCGAGGGCGCTGAAGCTCATGCTGCTGGGGCTCGTCGCCAGCGCGGGGGGCACGGGCTGCGGGACCGTGAGGCTGATGGAGACTGCCCGGGGAGAATTGCTGGCGCCTGGAGCGCCGACCGTGACGGTGCCGTTATAGAGCCCCGGGGCCAGGCCGGTCGTCACCGCCTTCACGGTGACCGTGCTGGGCGCGGACCCGCTGGTGGGAATGACGGTGAGCCACGGCTGATCGGTGGCGGCGGTCCAGTCGAGGGTGCCGCCGCCGGTGTTGGTGACGTCGAGTGTCTGGCCTGGCGGGTTCTCGCCCGAGAAGGCGAGGTTGGTCGGCGTCACCCGCAGCGCGGGTGGGATCGGCAGCGACACCGTGCCGACCTCGACGAACTCCAGGCTCGCCGCCGGGAACGACGTCGTCGACGCGTTCCCGCCCACGACGATGCCCAGGCGGGGGTTCGTCATCGCTTTGACCACGCTCCCGGGCAGCTGGGTCCACGTCGCCCCCGTGTCTACCGAAAAGAACGCGGTGATCGTGTTGCTGGACGGGTCGCGGTCCAGGCGGAGCCAGACGTTCGCCGTGGCCGCATTCGGCGTGTTGCCGAGCACGGCCGCGCCGCCCGCGGTCTCGTGCCACCACTCGACGACCTGGCTGCCCACGTGGTCGCGGCAGAGGATCACGTAGTTGTCGTCGTCCTGATAGGCCATCAGACACGCGCCCTGATACGGCGCGATGGGCGCGAAGCTCGCAATGCCCAGCCGGACCGTTGTCCAGTCGGTCAGGAGGTCGCGGAACAGCGTGTTGCGCGTGCTGTTGCTGCTTCCCCAGAGCGTGCCCTGATCGGCGGGGATCCGGATGACGCCCGGGTGCGCGCTCTGGTCGTACGAGACGACGAGTCCGGTTGTCTGCTCGGTGTCCCGCGTTGCGCCGCCCGGGGTGCGAGCGAGGAAGTCCCACCAGCCATCGGCGAGGAGCGCCGCCCGGCTCGAATAGACGAAGTCGAGGTGGGCGGAGTACGAGGAGCGGACGCGGAGCGAGACGGGGATCGTGCGCGGAGAGCCCGTGGCGCCGGGCGCCGTGATGGTGACATTGCCGGTGTACGTTCCCGGGGCCAGACCGGTCACGGAGACGGCCACCGTGGCCGTGCTCGGCGACGACCCCTGGCCGGGACTGACGCTCAGCCACGGCTGGTCCGTCACCGCCGTCCAGCTGAGGGACGCCGCCCCCTCGGTATTCGCGATATTGAGCGTCTGTCCCGGCGGGTTCGGAGCGTTCTGGATCCCGGTGAAGCTGAGGCTAGCGTTGCTGACGCCGAGCGAGGGCGGGAGAGGAACGGACACGGTCCCGATCTCGACGAACTGCAAGTCGGCGGGCGGGAAAGAAGTCGTCGACTGGTTGCCGCCGACGACGATGCCGAGGCGGGGGGTGGCGAGGGACTGGGTGACATTCCCGGGGAGCGGGGTCCAGCTGACGGCGCCGTCGGTTGACACGAACGCGGTGAGCACGTTCGTCGATGGATCGCGATCGATGCGCAGCCGGACGTTGGTGGTGGAGAAGCTCGACAGGTTGCCGACCACGGCTGCGCTGCCGCCGGACTCCCGCCACCACTCCACGACCTGCGGGCCGATGTGGTCCCGACAGAGGATGACGTAGTTGTCGTCGTCCTGGTAGGCCATCAGACAGGCGCCCTGGTATTGCGCCGTTGGCGCGAAGGCGGCGACGTGCAAGCGGATCGTCGTCCAGTCCGTGGGAAGGTCGCGGAACAACGTGTTACGCGTATTGTTGAGGCTTCCCCACAGCGTGCCCTGGTCGGCGGGGATGCGGAGGACGCCAGGGTGGGCGGTCTGGTCGTAGGAGATGACGAGTCCGCTCGTCTGCTCGGTGTTCCGGACGCCGCCTCCGGGCGTGCGGGCGAGAAAATCCCACCAGCCGTCGGCGAGGAGTGCGGCCCGACTGGGGTATGCCAGGCCGACGTGCGGCGAATACGACGAGCGCACCGTGAGGGCGACCGGGACGACCTTTGGCGAGTTGCTCGCTCCCGGCGCGGCCACCGTGATGGCGCCGTTGTACGTTCCCGGAGCCAGGCCGGCGAGGGAGACCGCGACGGACACGGAGCTGGGCGCGGTGCCGCTCGCCGGGTTCACGGACAGCCACGGTTGATTGGGGGTGGCGGTCCAGTCGAGCGCCGGGCTGGCGGTCTCCGTGTTCACGATGCTCAGCGTCTGGGCCGGCGGGTCTGGGCTGCCTTCAGGGGCGACGAAGCTGAGACTCCCGGGGCTCGTCCCGATTCCGGGAGGCAGGGGCGTCGAGGCGGCGGCGATCTCCACGAACGCCAGGTCGGCGGACGGCGTCGAGGGCGCCGTGTTGCCCCCGACGACGACGGCGATGCGTGGGTTCGTCAGCGCCTGGGTGATGCTGCCCGGCAGCTGAGTCCACGACGCGCCTCCATCGGACGAAACGAACGAGGTCAGTGTGTTGGTGGTCGGGGCGCGGTCGATGCGCAGTCGCACGTTGGCGGTGGCGCTGGTGGGCATGCTTCCCACGACGGCCGCGCTGCCCCCGGTCTCCCGCCACCACTCGGTCACGTGGGAACCGACATGGTCCCGGCAGAGGATGACGTAGTTGTCGTCGTCCTGATACGCGGCCAGGCAGGCGCCCTGATAGGGCCCCGTCGGCGCGAACGCGGCCACGTGCAGTCGGATGCTGGTCCAGTCGGGCGGCAGGTTGCGGAAGAGCGTATTGCGCGTGCTGTTACCCGTACCCCACAGCGTCCCCTGATCCGCCGGGATCCGGATCGTGCCCGGATGCTGCGCCTGGTCGTACGAAACCACGAACCCCGACGTCTGCTCGGTGTTCCGCACGGTGCCAGCCGCCGTCCGGGCCAGGAAGTGCCACCCGCCGGCGAAGAGAGCATTCCGGCTGGCGTATGTGAAATCGATCCGTGGGCCCTGTCCGCCGGCCGGCTTCGACGCCGGGTTCAGCGGATCGGTGCCCGCTGCCACCTCGGCCCCGTCTGCGTAGCCGTCGCCGTCCGTGTCGGCCACCTTGGGATTGGTGCCCGCCGCGAGCTCTTCGGCGTTGGTGAGGCCGTCCCCGTCGGGGTCGTCGTCCGCGCCGAACCCGAGCCCACCGATGAAGTTGCGCTCCCAGGCGTCGGGCAGGCCGTCGCTGTCACTGTCGTCGCCCACGAGCAGCATGTCGGCGATCGACGGCACCCCGTTGCCGTTCACCAGGAACAGCATGTAGTAGCCAGGGGGCGCGAGGTTCGCGCTGGCCGGCATCTGCACGTTCACGCCGCCGGCAGTCTGCGTGAAGGGCAGGCTCACGAAGCGCTGTCCCGCGTTGAACGCGTGCGCCACGGCCCCGAGACCCACGAGCGCGACCGACTGGATCTGCGGGGCGTCGGGAGTGCCGACGAAGATGGTGCGACCGTAAATGCCCGCCGCCGGAATCGACGAGATCGTCGGGCGCGCCCCCTTGAAGAGGTACGGAGGCGAGTAGATCTCGGCGCTGAGCTGCGGCTGCGGACCCAGACGGCCACCGCCGGCCACCAGGACGCGGCCATCCGGGAGCAGGAGCGCCGTGGAGTGCGCCAGGCGCGGCGTCTGCATGGCGGCGACCGTGGTCCACGTCTCGCTCACGGGCGACCAGAGTTCGGCGGCCAGCACGGCGCTGGCGGCGTCGGTGCCGTCGAGCGTGGTCCCGCCACCCGTCGCGAGCACGGAGCCGTCGGGAAGTACGGTGAGGTTGTGGAAGGCGCGCGGGAAGGCCATGGGCGCCGTCGCCCGCCACGCCGGCGATGCTTGGGTCGCGTCCAGGACGTACGTGGTCGCCGCCGCCGCGGCCACGGACGCGCCCACGGACGCCGCGCTCCCCGACTTCACGACCCGGCCGGGCGCGTACATCACCGCGCTGTGCCCGTCGACGGCGCTCCCCCCGACCGCCGTCCACGTCTGGGCGGCGATGTCGAGCACCTGGCTGACCATCGACTGCTCGACGGAGCCGGCCGCCAGCACGCGGCCGTTCGGGAGGAGGAACATCATGGGGTGGAGCGGGAGGGGCAGCGACGCCGCCGAGAGCTGCGTCCACGTGTTCGTCAGTGGGTCGTAGATCTCCGGCGTCGGCACCAGGCACGTCTCGCAGGTGTCCGACCCCGAGGTGACGAGGAGCCGACCGTCCGGGAGGCTCGTGACCGTGGGATACCAGCGCGCAAACGCCATGGGCGCCGCCAGCGTCCAGTCCTGGACCATCGGGTCGAAGATGTTGGCGTCACGGAGGCCGACACCCGCGGAGGCCTGGCCACCGGCCAGCAGCAGTCGGCCGTCGGACAGCGCAGCGTGTCCGGCGCCGAACAGGTTGGAGAAGGTGTTGGGCACCGCCGTGAAGCCGCCGGTGGACGGGTCCCAGACCTGCGCCGAGGCGCCGCCGTCGGCCGGCGGCCCATCGAACACGAGGACCTTGCCCGTCGGCAGCAGCATGGTGTGGATGGCGACCAGGGGCCACGCGAACGGCCCCTGCCACTGCCCCGCCTGGGCCGGCGTCTGCGCCCCGGCCGGCATGACCGGCACGACGGCGAGGATCGCCAGCGCCAGGACGCCGGCCACGCCGGCGCCGCGTCGTCGCGCCCGGTGGCCCGAGCGGCCAGCGCCCGTGTTCCACCGCGTCCAGCTGCGCGCCGAATCGCCCGTCGTCGTGCTCATGTCGTCACCGGTTTCACGTTCTGCGGGTGGGGGGCTGCGGCGCGATGATCGGCGTGGCGAGTCGGGGAAAGACCTCACGCACCTGCGCGACGCAGTTGCTGGTGCTGTTGATCGCGGGATACAGCTGGGCCGTGGTGAGGACGAACAGCGAATCATCCAGGAGCGCGCGGCGGGGCAGCCGGGCCGAGTAGTTCACCGTCCACACGGGCTCCACGAAGGCCGCGCGGTGGACGTGCGACTCCAGGACGCTGCCGGGCGCGAACGTCGGGAACACGCGCCGCAGCTCGTCGATGGACCGCGTGATGAGGACCTCGGGGTCCATCGAGAAGAGCGGGTCCTCGCGGGGGACGTAGTTGACCAGGTAGACGAGGCTGATGCCGCCGAGATCTTCCCGGCGGATCAGGTTGGTGGTCTCGACGATGCCGGCGAACGAGACGTCGGACTCCACGATGGGCAGCCAGTAGTAACGGGTGAGCGGCTCCTTGAGCACGAGGAGCACGTTCACCGCGGCCTGGTAAGCCACGCCGTCGTGGCGGAAGCCCTCGCCGAGCGCGGCCGGGTCCACGAGGCGGAGCAGCTGGGTCATGGGCACCGAGGAGACGACCTTGTCGAAGCGCTCCAGCGTGCCGCCGACCACCAGGCCCTCGACCCGGCCGCGGGCGGTGGCGATGCGATCGACCCTGGTGCCGGTGTGGATCGTCCCGCCCAGCCGCCGCACCTCGTCGGCGAGCCGGCCGATGATCAGCCGGAAGCCGCCCTTCACGTAGGCCAGGCGCTCGCGCTGCGAGCCGCCCTGCCGCGTGGTGCCCTGGCGCACGACCCGCGCCCACAAGTAGGTTGCCGGCGCCTCCGCCCAGCGAGAGCCGAACTTGAACACGAGCAGCGGCTTCCACACCGTGTTGAACACCCGCTCGCCGCACATCCGCGTGAGCCACTGCTGCGCGGTCACGCGCTCCAGGGGCTTCCAGTCGCGCAGGGACTTCGTGTAGAGACCGGACACGCCGAGTCGGATGCGGTCCACGAGCGACAGCGGCGTGAAGCGCAGCAGGTCCCGGGGCGTCGTCAGCGGGAAGAGGCGCCCGCGGTGCAGGAACCCCATCTCGGTCTCGTGCCAGTAGATCTGGTCACCGAGCCCGAGCTCCCGGACGAGATCCAGCAGCGCGGTGTCGCTCGGCAGGATGCAGTGGTAGAACTTGTCGACCCACACGCCCTGCACGTTGACCGCGGACGCCAGGCCCCCGACCTCCGGCGCCCCCTCATACACGGTGGCCGCGTGGCCGGTCTTCAGCAGCCAGTAGGCCGCCGTCAGCCCGGTGATGCCGCCGCCGACGATGCCGACGTTCATCGGCGGGCGCCGCCTCCGCTCGCGCCGCCGGCCGCCGCCGCCGCGGCGCCCGCCGGGGCGCCGGCGACCGCGAACCGGCGGAAGGGCCGGGCGCCGGGGGCGACGAGGTTCTTGGCCACCATGCGGATGTAGCGGCGGATGGTCCGGCCGATGTGCATCTTGCTGGCGCCGGCCTTGAAGTCATACCGCAGCACGAGCGGGACCTCGCAGGCGCGCACGTGCATCCGCCGCAGCTTCAGGAGGACGTCGATGAAGCAGGTGAAGCCCTGCTCCTCCACGATCTGCGGGCCGTGGATCTCGAGCGCGCGCTTGATGACCCGCGCGCTGTAGGCCCGGTAGCCGCACGAGTAGTCCGTCACGCCGGCGACGGGGAAGACCGTTCGCATCAGGAGCCCCGCGCTCCGGCTCAGCAGCCGGCGGTAGGCCCTGAGCCCGATCTGCCGGCCGCCGGGCACGAAGCGGGACGCGACCACGAGGTCGTAGCCGTCGCGGATGCGCTGGTACATCGTCGGGATCAGCTCGGGGGCGTGGGTGTTGTCGGCATCCATCATCACGATGGCGTCGCCGTTCGTCGCCAGCCGGGCCGTCTCGAGGAACCCCGAGCGCATCGCCTCGCCGAGCCCGCGGTTGCGGCCGTGGTCGACGATGGTGAGGGGCATCGCGGCGGCGCGCTGCCGCGCGATCTCGAGCGTCCGGTCCGTGCTGCCGTCGTTGACGACGACCACGTGGTAGGCGAAGTCGCAGCGCTCCAGCGCCGTCCGGATCCGGTCGAGGAGCGGCGGCAGCGAGCCCTCCTCGTTGAAGGCCGGCAGCATGACGTAGACGGCGCCGCGGCGCGCGACGGACTCGGCCATGATCAGAACTGCACGCGGGCCTGGATCTGCGGCCAGTTCTCGCGGAACCAGGCGACGGTCTTTTCGAGGCCCGTGTAGACGTCGGTCTGCGGCTGGTAGCCGAGCAGCCGGCGGGCCTTGTCGACGCTGGCCCAGCGACGGCTGTGGCTGTCCCAGTCCCGCCGCTCGGCGTGGGCCACGCCGGCGGGGTTGTCGGTGATCTCGTTGATCCACTTCGCGATGTCGATGACCGGCGTCTCCCGGCCGGTGGCGAGGTTGAAGACCTCGCCCACCGCCGCGTCCATCACGCCGACGCGGAGCAGGCCATCGACGATGTCGCCCACGTACGTCCAGTCCCGCGTCTCGCGACCGGTGCCCGTGATCCGCAGCGGCTGGCGCTGCAGCGCCGCGTAGATGAAGTTGGGGATGACGTTGCGGTAGCGCCCCGGGATCTCGCCCGGCCCGTAGGAGTTGAAGAAGCGCACGCGCGCGATCTTGGAGCCGTAGTGGTTCTTGAAGTAGTTGCAGTACAGCTCGCCGACGAGCTTCGTCACCTGGTAGGGCGTGTGGAGGTCGAAGGAGACGCCCTCCTCGTCGATGGGCTGGCCGTTCACCTGCCGCAGCAGGGAGCTCGACGAGGCGTAGACGACGCGGTCCACGGCGGCCACCTGCGCGAGCTGCAGGACGCGCAGCGTCCCCAGCGCGTTGACCATGAGGTCCTTCTCGGGGTGCTCGACGCTCTTCTGGTTGGCGAAAAGCGCCGCCAGGTGGAACACGATGCGCGGCCGGCGGAAGAAGACGGCGTTCAGCGCCTCGTGGTCCAGCACGCTGCCCTCGTAGAGCGTGCAGTTCGGCAGCCCCGCGAGCGCGCTGGGGTCGGCGGACGACAGATCGTCCAGCACGACCACGTTCGCCCCGAGCGTGGTCAGCGCCCGGCACAGGTTCGAGCCGATGGCGCCGGACCCTCCGGTGACGAGCACGGTCTGCCCCTGATACGCGTGGATGTAGCGGTTGTCGGCGTCCATTGTCGGTCCTTTCACGGGAGTCCCTTCACGCGGCATCATGACCTCCGTTCGACCCTTCTCCGTCCCGCCCGGCGCGACGTCGTGCGCGTGGCATCGGACGACGCCGCCGCGCGAGGTGTCGGAGCCCGGCTCGCATCCCACTCACCCTCGGCGTTACTCGACCGTGACGCTCTTCGCCAGGTTCCGCGGCTGATCGATGTCACAGCCGCGGAAGCGGGCGACGTGATACGCGAGCAGCTGGAGCGGGATCGTCGTGATCAGCGGGGTCAGCAGCTCGGCCGCGGCCGGGATCGTGAGCACGTGCTCGGCCCGCGCCGCGACCGCGGTGTCGCCCCGGTGCGCGACGGCGATCACGCGCCCGTCGCGCGCCCGCACCTCCTCGACGTTCGCCATCATCCGCTCGTAGGAGCCGTCCCGCGGGACGAGCGCGACCACCGGGAGGTCGCGGTCGATCAGCGCGATCGGGCCGTGCTTCATCTCGCCGGCGGCATAGCCCTCGGCGTGCACGTACGAGATCTCCTTCAGCTTCAGCGCCCCCTCGAGCGCGACCGGATAGTGCACGCCCCGGCCGAGGAAGAGGAAGTTCCGGGCCGCGTGGACCTCGGCCGCCACGGCGGCCGCCTCGGCGTCCAGACGGAGCGCCTCTTCCATCAGCGCGGGCACATCGAGGAGATCCGCCAGGTGCTTGCGCGCGTCGGGCTCGCTGAGATAGTCGAGCTGGCGCCCGAGCGCGACGGCGAGCAGGTAGCCGGCCGTGATGGTGGCCACGAACGTCTTGGTCGAGGCGACCCCGATCTCCGGGCCGGCGTGCGTGTACAGCACGCCGGACGCCTCGCGGGCCAGCGCCGAGCCCACCACGTTCGTCACCGCGATCACGGGAGCGCCCTTGGCGCGGGCCGCCTTCACGGCGCCCAGGGTGTCGGCGGTCTCGCCGGACTGGGAGACGGCGATCACGAGGCTGTCGGGGCCGAGCGCAGCGTCCCGGTAGCGGAACTCGGACGCGACGTCGACCTCGGCGGGCAGGCCGCACAGGCGGTCGAACATGTAGCGGGCGGTCAGCGCCGCGTGGTACGAGGTGCCGCAGGCGATCAGCACGATCCGCCGCACGGGGCGGATGAGCCGCCGATCGAGTCCGCTCTCCGCGAGCACGCTGCTGCCGATGCCGGGCGCGATGCGGCCGCGGAAGGTGTCGGCGACGGCCGCCGGCTGCTCGTGGATCTCCTTCAGCATGAAGTGCGGGTAGCCGCCCTTCTGCGCCATGGCGGCATCCCAGGCGACGCGCACCGGACCACGCTCGACGGGCCGGCCGTCGAGCGTCATCAGGCGCAGGGAACGTCGGGTCAGCACGCCGAGCTCCCGGTCGTTGAGGATGACCACGTCGCGCGTGTGCGGCAGGAGGGCGGGGATGTCGGAGGCGATCCAGGCCTCGCCGGAGCCCAGGCCGATGACGACCGCGCCGGCGCCGTGCCGGGCGACGACGAGCCGATCGGGGGAGTCCTCGGCGATGACGCCGATCGCGAAGGTCCCGTCGAGCTCCCGGAGCGCGGCGCGCACCGATTCCGCGAGGTCGCCGAGTCGAGCGCGGTGCCGCTCCACCAGGTGCGCGATCACCTCGGTGTCGGTCTCGGAGCGGAAGCGATGGCCCTGCGCGATCAGGCGCTCCTTGAGCGCCGCGTAGTTCTCGAGGATGCCGTTGTGAACGACGGCCAGGGTGCCGGAGCAGTCGGCGTGCGGATGGCAGTTCGCCTCCGAGGGCCGTCCGTGCGTCGCCCAGCGGGTGTGGCCGAGCCCGATCGTGCCGGGCACCGCCTCCGTCGCCAGCCGCGCCTCGAGGTTCGAGATCTTGCCGACCGCCCGCCGGATCTCCAGGCCGGCGCCGTTGAGCACGACGACGCCTGCGGAGTCGTAGCCGCGGTACTCCAGCCGGCGGAGGCCGTCCACGAGGAGCGGCGCCGCCTCCCGACCACCGATGTACCCCACGATGCCGCACATGCCCGTGTGCCCTCCTCTAGGCCGCCGCCGCCCGATAGGTGGCGAGCTTGAGCGCAAAGGTCGGCAGGTCGTGCTCCCAGGGACCGCCCCGCCTGAGGTCGAAGAGTGACGTGCCGGGATCGTTGACGCCGAAGCGCGTGGACACCGCCGAGGTGAAGCCGGCGTCGCGTACGAGATTCCGGACCGTGTCGGTGTAGTCCTCGGGCCGCCCGTTCGGATAGGCGAAGGCCGTCGGCGCGCGGCCGATCGCGGACTCGATCATGGTCCTGGACCCGGAGATCTCGGTCCAGGCACGACGGGCCGAAACCCGGGCCAGGATCGGGTGGTTGACGGTGTGCGCGCCCGCGGTGAAGCCCAGCCCCGTCAGGGCGTGCACGTCGTCCCACGTCAGCATGAAGTCCTTGAAGCACTTCTGGTCGGTGGCGCCGAGCGTGGCCAGGAGCCGGTCCACGCTCGCCCGCATGTCGTCGTCGGGGAGCCGCTTGAAGTAGTCGAGCATCTTGTCGAGGGCGCGGAGCCGATCGGCCCGCGTCACGAGCGGCAGCGTCTCGCGCCAGGGAGTGACGTAGGCGTCCAGACGCGTCGTCTTGAAACCCATCGCCATCCGGTCGAACCAGGCGACCTCGGCCGTCCCGATCAGCCCCGTGGTCAGGTAGACCGTGGCCGGCAGCCCGTGCCGCGCCAGGATGGGGGCGGCGTGCGTGAGGTTGTCCCGATAGCCATCGTCGAACGTGATCGCCAGCGCGTTGCGCGGCACGCGACCCCGGCGCACCCGTTCCACCAGCGCGTCGACCGTCATCACCGTGAAGGCCCGGGCCACGTACGCCATGTGGCGCTCGAAGACCGCGGTCGGCACCGCCGGGAAGAACGGGTCGGCGTCGTCGTTCACGCGGTGATAGCAGAGGATGGGAAAGCGGGGACGCCGCGCGTAGCCCACCGCGACGGACAGCGGGCGCATCAGGCCCGCGTGATAGAGGGCGCTGGCGGCCCAGCGGACCAGGGTCGCCCGGCGAGCCGCCGTCATGCCCGGCCCCCGACGGCGTGCCGGCGGCACCACAGCTCGAGCATGAGCACCTTCCAGAGGAGATCGCCGTAGAAGGGCGTCGTGTCGGCGGCGTGCAGCTCGAAGAGGCGATCGAGCGCCCCCGGGGCGAAGTACGGGCGGACGCGCGCCTGGGCGCCGAGCAGCGCCTCGCGGGACAGATCGCGGAAGCCGCGATGGTCGCGCAGCCAGACGCTCGTCGGCACGCCGAACCCGTGCTTGGCCTTGGCCAGGATCTCGGCGGGCAGGAGCGACCGAAACGCGCGCTTGAAGAGGTGCCGCTTCTCGAACCCGCGGACCTTCAGCGGGGCGGGGAGCCGAGCCGTGAACTCGACCAGGTCCAGATCGAGCATCGGGAACCGGACGGCCACGCCGGCGAGCTCCGCCGTGCGCACCACCTTCAGGAGATCGTTGTCCCCGATGGTGAGCTTCATGTCGACGTAGAGCAGCCGGTTGAGCTCAGACGTCGCCCGGGCGCGCTCGTAGTGCGCCTGGACGGCGTCGTACGGGGCGTCGGCGACGACGGCCGCGCGGAGCTCGCGGGCGAGCAAGGCCTCGGCCTCGTGCACGAAGAAGAACTCGTAAGAATAGAAGCGGCGCGGGTTGCGGAGGTTCGCTCGACGGACGTAGCGCTGGGCGCGCCCGATCACGCCGGCGCCGCCGTCGGGCAGCCAGCCCAGCACGGGCTCCAGCACGCCGCGGCGCAGCACGCGCGGCACCCTGTCGTAGAGGGCGAAGATGCGGTCCGTACGGTAGCGCTCGTTGCCGCCGAAGATCTCGTCGCCGCCGTCGCCGGCGAGCAGCACGGACACGCCGCACCGCTCGGCCAGGCGCGCGCACGCGTAGGTGCCGATGGCCGAGTTGTTGCCGAACGGCTCGTCGTAGGCCTCCACGAGGCGCGGCAGCACGTCGAGGGCGTCGTCCGGCTGCACGGTGGCCGTGTAGTGCGTCGCCCCGAAATGCGCGGCGGCGAGCTCGGCGTAGGCCAGCTCGTCGTAGCGGTCCTCCCGGAAGCCGATGGAGAAGGCGTTCGGCCGCTCGCCGGTCACGCGCCCGACCAGACCCACGATGGTGCTGCTGTCGGTGCCGCCGGACAGGAAGGCGCCGACCTCCTTGGCCGCCGTGTCCCGCACGGCGGTGGCGACGGCGTGCTCGGTCAGGCGATACATCGTCTCCGCGGCATCGGCGCGGCGGACCGGCTGCTCGGCGTATTCGAGGTCCCAGTAGGCCTCGAGCGCCGGGGTGCCGTCGCGCACGACGAGGACGTGTCCCGGCGGCAGCCGCCGCACGCCCCGGAAGATCGACGCCGGCGACGGCAGGTAGCCGAAGTTGAGGTAGTGGTAGACGCTGCCCGGGTCCACCGCGCCGTCGACGCCGGGGGCTCCGAGCAGCATGCTGGGCCGCGATGCGAAGACGGTGGCGTCGGCCGTGGAGCGGTAGTGGAGCCGTCGAATCCCGAAATGATCGACGGCCAGGACCAGCGTCCGGGCGCGGCGGTCCCAGACCGCCACGGCGAAGCCGCCCCGCAGGCGACGAACGAAGCGGGCCCCTTCCAGCGCGTACAGCGTCGTCAGCAGGCGGTCGCGGCGCGCGCGGCGGCCCGTCAGCGCCTCCAGCTCGCCGGTGTTCGTGAGGTCCAGGTCGGCGACCGCCACCACGTCGGCGGTCATCTCCACGACCGCGGGCGCGCCATGCAGCAGCCGCGCCGGTCCCATCGCGGCGCCGTCCGTCAGCCGGGGGGCGCGACCGGCCGCGACGCCGGCCCACGGGCCGGGCGCGACCGGCGAGTTCCAGCCCACGTGACCGGCGATCATTCCTGCCACTCCGCGAGCGCCCCGCGCAGACGCCGGGCCAGCGGCCGGCCGTGCCGGTCCAGCCTGTGGAGGAGTCGGCCGAGCGCGGTGGGGGCATAGACCTCGAGCGTGACGGTCTCGTGGCGTCCCGAGAAGAGCGCGCTCGTCTCCGCCGTGGCCGCGGGCAGGTCGTATTCGTGGATGTCGCCGCGCTCGAACAGCGACTGGACGATCCTCATCCTGAGGTAGACGTCGGCTGCGTGCTCGCGCAGCGACGGATCGTGGTCCGCGCGGACGGTGTGCACGGAGCCGTTGGCCCCGAGCTGGTACTCGGTGGCGACCGGACGCCCGTCGACCCGCAGCATCCAGAGCCGGAGCCAGCCGTTGCAGCTCGCGCGTCGGGTCAGTTCGCGCAGGAAGCGCGAGGCGGCCTCGCTGCCGCTCGTGGCCAGGCGCCCGACGTGCGGCCAGGCCGCCCAGGACACCTCGACGAGGTCCCGGAAGATGGGGCCGTCCGGATCCACCTGGCGGTGCTCCTCGACGGCGATCGCCCCGCGACGGGCGATGCTGTCGGCGGCCCTGGTCCATGCCGCGACGACGTCGCCGTGGCGGGCGCGCACGAAGTCGTCCCAGGTGCCCGAGATCGTCACGAACGGCGTGGCCACGCCGGGCGACGCCGACCACGGCAGCGCCCCGGGCAGCGCCGCCATCAGGGCCTTGCCGATCATCGAGGTCGCGCGCACGTTGGGCAGCGAGACCACGTCCCAGTCGTGGCGCGACCGCAGCTCGGCGATGAGCGCCGTCGCGATGTGATCGGCGGCGCCGGCGACAGGCATGTCCACCAGCGGCGTGACCGCCGTCCCGAGGAAGCCGATCACGCGCACGGGCACGCCGAGCGCGCGCACGCGGGCGTGGACCAGTGGGACGAACGCCACCGGCTGCCCGGCCTCCTCGCAGACCCACACCTCGCGGCGCCGGTTCGGCCCCGCCGTGCGCCAGCAGCAGGCGAACCAGTCGTGGCTCAGGAGCGGGCAGATCTGGCCGGTTGCATGGGTGAGCCGGCGCCAGACGTCGGTGAGGTCGTCGAACTCCCGCAGCGAGGTGACGCGGCGGATGGTCACGCCCGGCACGCACGGACGAGCGCTCACGGCAGGTATCTCGTGAGCACGGACCCGAGCGCCGTCGCGACCGGGACCGGCAGCCGTTTCCAGATCTGCCGAGCGCGCGCGAAGCGGGCATTGGACGGGCTCAGGTCCGGCAGCGCCTCGCTGCGCAGGAGGATGTACTGGTAGGGCAGCGGGACCGGGTCGAAGCCCCAGTGCCGCTTGAAGTCGTACGATCCGCTGCCGACGCGGCTGCGGCCGAAATCGAAGACGCGGTAGCCGGCGCCGGCGGCGTAGCGCATCAGCTCCCAGTACATGAAGTCGTTGACGGCGTACTGTCGAGCGTCGAGGTATGCGCCGCCGTAGTACGGCAGCACCTGGTCCTCGAAGAAGAACGTCATGACGCCGGCCAGCATGCGCTCGCCACGCCACACGGTGAGGATCTGGGACTCCTTGTCGAACGCCTCGTGGAGCGCGCGCAGGAGCCGGCGGGGAAAGACGGGCGAGCCGAGGTTACGCAGGCTGTGCGCGTAGATGGGGTAGAAGGCGTCCAGATGCTGACGGCCGATCTCCGCGCGCAGCCCGAACTTCTCGCCTTGCCGTGTCATGCGCCGTTGCTTGCGCGGGATGGCCTGGGCATTCTCCTCGTCGGTCTTCGCGATGGCGCGCGCGAAGGTCACGTAGAGCGACTTCGTGGGCAACCCGAGGCCCTGGTCGCGCCGCTGGCGCAGCTCGATGTAGCGCGCACCGCAGGCGCGCCCCAGCGCGGTCGCCGCCTCGGCCAGCGCGCCGCGGGCGGCGTCCACCGTCGCGCAGATGCCGCCATAGACGGCGTACGGCACCGAGACGAGCGCCCGCCCGCCCAGCAGCCCGCGCACCTCGAAGAGCGGCAGGACGCCGACCAGGCGTCCTCGCTCTCTCGCCATCAGGTAGTGGGCGCGCAGGCCGAACGCCTCCTCGACGCCGCGCTTCCAGGCGACGAGGTGGAACGGCGTCCCCTCGTCCGACGTCCGGACGAAGGCGTCCCACTCGACCGTCTCGGTCGTGAGCTCAGTGATGTCCATGGTCGAGGAGGGTCCGGACGATCCGCGCGGCGGCCTTGCCGTCCCAGAGCTCGGGCAGGCGCCCGGCCGGCCAGCGGCCCGCGCGGACCTGCGTCCAGCCGGCGGCGATCTTGCCGGCATCCGTGCCGACCAGGCGGTTGGTGCCGTCCGTGATGGTGATCGGCCGCTCGGTGTTCTTCCGGAGCGTCATGCACGGGACGCCGAGCGCGGTGGTCTCTTCCTGGATGCCGCCGGAATCCGTCGCGACGCAGGCGGCGTTGGCCATGAGCTGCACGAAGTCGAGGTAGGGCAGGGGGTCCACGAGCCGGAGCCCCGCCAGCGTGTCCGGCGCCCCGCTGCCGAGACGGGCTGCCGTGCGCGGATGCACGGGAAACACGACGGGGACGTCGGCCCGGATGGGCGCGAGCGCCGCGAGCGTCTGCGCCAGCGTGGCCGGGTCGTCGACGTTGCTCGGCCGGTGCAGCGTGAGCACGACGTACCCGCGGCGGGTGAGGCCCAGCCGCTCGATGATGGTCGACGCGGACGCGCGGTCCCGGCACCGGAAGAGCGAGTCGATCATGACGTTGCCGACGTGGTGGATCCGCGCCGGCGGCACGCCCTCCCGCGCGAGGTTCTCCTCGGCCGACGGCTCGGTGGTGAAGCAGTAGTCGGCCACGGCGTCGGTGAGGAGCCGGTTGATCTCCTCGGGCATGGTACGGTCGAAGCTGCGCAGGCCGGCCTCCACGTGGGCCACCGCGATGCCCATCTTCGCCGCCACCAGGGCCGCCGCCACCGTGGAGGTCACGTCACCGACCACGAGGACGACGTCGGGGCGGTCCCGCTCGAACACGGGCGCCAGCCGCAACATGATCTCGGCCATCTGGACGGCGGCCGTGCCCGGGCCGACGTTGAGGTTGAGGTCGGGCTCAGGAATGTCGAGGTCCCGGAAGAACGTCTCCGACATGTTGCGGTCGTAGTGCTGTCCCGTGTGGACGAGCGTCGCGGCGACGTCCGGGTAGAGCCGCAGCTCGGCCATGATGGGCGCGATCTTCACGAAGTTCGGCCGCGCGCCGACGACGGCGGCGATCTTCATGCCGCCACCCGCGCCAGCCCCAGCGTGGCCAGGACCTCGCGCACGGGGCCGAACCGGAACGCGCGCAACAGCGCGGTGAGCTTCCGCTCGGTGGTGGCCAGATTGGCGTAGTGCCGGAAGCGCGCGACGCCGCGCACGGCCATGCGCGGCTGCTCCGGGTCGATCTCCCACGGGTGCAGGTACACCATGGCCGGCATGCGTTCGCGGCGGTTCAGCCGCCGGAGGCCGGCCCGCACGGCCGCGGAGGGCAGGAGCCGGAAGTAGCCCCCGCCGCAGAACGGCAGGTTCTGCCCGGCCACGCGCAGCGTGCTCATCGGGAATTCGACCAGCTCGCGGCCGGACGCGAGGTCGACGCGATGCGGGAAGCGTCGAGCGTCGGGAATCCCGTAACGGTCGTGGTGGATCGGGAACACGCTCGAGTCGTAGCGGAAGCCTTCCTCGGCGATGACGTCGAGCGCCCACAGCGTGCTGGCCACGACGGAACAGGTCGGCGCCCGGAAGCCGAGGACGGCGACGCCGGCGGCGTCCTCGATGGCCTGCTTGGCGCGACGCAGGTCGTCGCGGAACTCGACCGGACTCATGCTGTAGATGGGCCGGTGGGCGTACCCGTGACAACCCAGCTCGTGCCCCCGGGCGTGGATGTCGCGGACCAGTTCGGGGTGCCGCTCGGCCAGCCAGCCGACGACGAAGAACGTCGCGGAGGCCGAGTGCGCGGCGAGCAGGTCCAGGAGCCGCTCGGTACTGCGGGCCGCCCGGCCCGGCAGGCGCGCCCAGTCCCCGGGTTCCACCAGGTGACGGAAGGCTTCGACCTGGAAGTACTCCTCGACGTCGAACGTGAGGGCGTTGAGCATACCTAGAGGGTGACGATCTTCTCCCGGTGGTCCCGGACGCCCTTGAGGGCGTTGCGGACGTCCACCACCAGGCGGGCCTCGCGGGCGATGAGCTCGTAGTCGAACGCCCGGTGATCCGTCACCAGGACGGCGCAGTCGGCCGCCCCGAGCGTCGTCGCCGTCATCGGGAGCCCGACGAGCTTCTCGTCCTCGACGAGGAGCTCGGGGACGTGGGGGTCGGCATAGGACACCCGGGCCCCCTTGCCCCGCAGGAGGCGGATGATTTCCAGCGCGGGCGATTCGCGGACGTCGTTGACGTCGCGCTTGTAGGTGACGCCGAGCACGAGGATGCCGGCGCCGCGCGCGCACCGCCCCCGCGCGTTGAGCGCATCCATCACCATGGCCACGATGTGGCGCGGCATGGAGTGGTTGATCTCGTCGGCGAGCGCGATGAACCGCGTCTCGAAGCCGGTCATGCGGACCTTCCAGGACAGGTAGAGCGGGTCCAGCGGGATGCAGTGGCCGCCGGTGCCGGGACCGGGATAGAACGGCATGAACCCGAACGGCTTGGTGGCCGCCGCCTCGATGACCTCCCACGGATCGACCTGCAGCGCCCGACAGGCGAGGGCCAGCTCGTTGGCGAGCGCGATGTTCACGGAACGGAAGGTGTTCTCGAGCAGCTTGGCGGTCTCGGCGACGCGCGGGCTCGACACCCGGTGCACGCGCGCGGTCACCCGCCCGTACAGCGCCGCGGCCAGCTCGGTGCACGCGGCGGTCACGCCGCCGACGACCTTCGGGATGTTGGCCGTGGTGAAGGTCTGGTTGCCCGGATCGACGCGCTCCGGCGAGAACGCGACGAAGACGTCGCGGCCGATCGTCAGGCCCCGCGCCTCCAGGCGTGGCTGCAGCACCTCCTCGGTCGTGCCCGGATAGGTCGTGCTCTCCAGGACGATGAGCTGCCCCGCGTGGACCCACGGCATCATGTTCTCGACCGCAGCGAGGATGAAGGAGATGTCCGGTTCCTTGCTCTTGCGCAGCGGTGTCGGCACGCAGATCACGATGGCGTCCGCGTCCCGCGCGGCCTGGAAATCCGTGGTCGCCGTCAACCGTCCCGCGCTCACCAGCGAGCGGAGACCATCGTCGGCGACGTCCCCGATGTAGGAGCGCCCGGCGTTCACCAGGCTGACGCGCTCGAGGTCCACGTCGAGCCCGGTGACGTGCAGGCCTCCGCGACCCAGGCCGGCGGCCAGGGACAGGCCGACGTAGCCCAGGCCGATGACGAGTACCCGCCCGTCGCCCGAGCGCAACTTCTCCTGGAGGATGGCGGCGTGATCCACGGTGTCCGGAGCATCGGTCGGCGTGTTCATGTCCCCTCGGCCTTGAAATACGTGGAGTAGTAGGTCTTGTAGTGGCTGCGGAGCTTCCCGATCGCCATCTCGTTGATGACGACGCCGAGCGTCCGGGCGCCGATGCTGTCGAGCAGCTCCTTGGCCCGGGCCAGCTCGCGGCACGTCGTGCGGCCCGCCCGGGCGACGAGGATGACGCCGTCGACCGCGGCGGCGAGGAAGAGGTTGTCGGGAATCAACAGCACGGGTGACGAATCGCACAGCACCAGATCGGCGCGACCGGCCATGTCGCCCAGCAGCTCGTTCAGCCGGTTCGTGGCCAGCATGCCGCGCGTGTGCGGCCGCATCGCTTCGCCGCGCGGCGCCACCCACAGGGTGTCGTTGACCGGCACCAGCGCGCGCTCGACGTCACGATCGCGCTGCAGCGCGTCCACGAGGCCGCTGCCCGGCCGGACCTTGAGGACCCGGTGGAGCGTCGGCCGCTGGAAGTCGGTGTCGGCGAGGACGACGCGGACGCCGGCCTCGGCGAACGCGAGGCCGAGGTTCACCACGAGCGTGGACTTGCCCTCGGCGGCCATCGGGCTGGTGATCATGAGGGTCCGGACCGGTCCGGAGCGGACCATCAGCTGGATGGTGACGCGCAGGTTCCGCAGCGCCTCGCTGAAGATGAGGCCGTCGTCCAGCTTGCTCCGGCGCGCGAGCTCGTCGGCCGGCATGAACCGGGGAGGACCCGGGCGCATGCGGGGCAGCACCGCCAGCACCGGGAGATTGAGCGCCTCGACGTCCTCCTCGTTCTCGACGGTGCGGTGCAGCCACTCGACGGCCGCGGGCACCGCGGCGCCGGTCACCATGGCCAGCATCACGGCGGCGAGGAGGAACTTCATGCGCTTCTCGCTGACCACGCCGATGGGATAGCTGGGCGGGTCGATGATCTTGACCACCTTCATGTCGCCCTGCTCGCGGATGCGCAGCGCCGTGAGCTTGTCGGCGAGGAGCGACTGCAGGGAGCGCTGGCTCTCCACGTCCCGGACCAGCCGCGTGTACTCGGCCTCGCCGCGGGACAGGCCGCCGAGGTTCTGGCGAAGCCCGCTGACCTGCTTGCGGAGCGCCTCCTCCTGGGCGAGGAGCGTCTGCAGCGCGGTTTCCATGGCGACGATCTGGTGGGCGAAGTCCACACGCTCGGCGACGGGCACCGCGGCCGGCGTGACCGGCGTCGTGTCCTTCACGGCGTCGCCGAGCTGTCGCTGGACCTCCGCGATGCGATTCCTCACGACCACCACGCGCGGGTGCTCGTCCGTGAATCGGGTGCGCAGGTCGAGCAGCTGTCCCTCGAGCTGCGCCAGCAAGGCCCGGTGGCGCTGGACCTCGGGCGCCGGCTCTCGCCGGGGCGCCGGCGCCGCGGCGGGCGGCGCCTGGTGCTTCTGCGCCTCGAACTTTTCGCGGAGCCCGGTCAGGCGCGCCTGGATCATCCGGCGATTGGCCTCGACCTCCCCCAGATCCTGCTCGGCCTGCGACAGCTGCGCGAGCGTGGTCTTCGCACGCTCGGGAACGCTCATGCCGCCATGGGCGCTCGTGAACGCCCGCAGCGCCTCGTCGCTCTCCTTCAGCGTCTTCTTGATCTCGGCGAGCTGCTGCTCGAGGAACTCGCGCGACGTCCGCGTGTCGTCGACGTTGAAGCTGCGCGTCCGGGACAGGAGCACGTCGACGTACGTGCTGGCGATCTCGACGGCGGTCTGGGGCTTCGACGCCTCGGCCACGATCTCCACGATGCCGTCGCTGCGGCTCTCGAACCGCATGCGGGCCTGCTGGAGCTCTCCCAGGGCCCGCCGCCGGGGGCTGGGAATCTCGATCGGAATGCCGCGCAGGCGCTTGTAGGCGTTCATCACGCGGCCGACGTAGTCGACGTGGTAGGGGCTCTCGACGAGGTCCTGGAGCGCCGTCTTCGGCAGCGCGTCCAGGACGGCCTCGGCGAGGCTGCGACTCTTCAGGATGGCCAGCTGAACCGGCAGCGGCCGCACCGGCGCGTATTCCTGGAAGACGGGGACCTGGCTCGGGCGTGCCTCCAGGAGGAGCGTCGCCGAGCTGCGGTAACGTGGCGGCTCCTTGGAAAAATAGTAGGCCGCCGGGACGAACAGCAGCCCGCCGGCGGCGGCGAAGAGGACCACCAGCCGCTTGCGACGCCGCACGACGCCGAGGCCGACGCGCTTGAGGAGGGCGATGTCCACGATCAGCGCCCGCCGCGCGCGAACAGGACGACCTGGACCGTGTGGAGCAGGATGATCAGGTCGAGGAACGGCGAGAGGTTCTTGACGTAGTACAGGTCGTACTGGAGCTTCTCGAGCTGGTCTTCGACGCTCGCGGCGTACTGGTACCGCACCTGCGCCCACCCGGTGATGCCCGGCTTCACGGCGAGGCGTCCGGTGTAGAAGGGGATCTGCTTCTGCAGCACGCGGACGAAGTCCGGCCGCTCCGGGCGCGGCCCGACGAAGCTCATGTCGCCGACGAGGACGTTCACGAGCTGCGGCAGCTCGTCGAGGCGCGTCTTCCGGATGAACCGCCCGACGCGGGTCACGCGCGGGTCGGCGGCCCGCGCCCACACCGGGCCGGAATGCTTCTCGGCGTCGACGCGCATGGACCGGAACTTGTTCAGGACGAAGATGCGGCCGTTCTGTCCGACCCGCTCCTGGCGGAACAGGGCGGGCCCCGCCGAGTCGAGCTTGATGGCCACGGCGACCAGCACCATGACGGGGAACGAGATCACCATGGCGGCCAGGGCGAGGACGATGTCCAGGCCGCGCTTGATGGTCTGCAGCAGCTGGGTTTTCACGAAGCCGTCCGAGAAGATGAGCCAGCTCGGTCGCAGTCCGGTGACGAGCACCTTGCCCGTCTGCTTCTCGTAGAACGTCGGCCAGTCCTCGACGCGGATGCCGCGCAGGCGGCATTCGAGCAGGTCGCCCGTGGGCAAGGCGCCCCGCATGTCGGGAAGCGCGACCAGGACGAGATCGGGATGGAGCTCCTCCACGAGGCTCAGCAGGTCGTTGGGTTTGCCGAGGAGGACAGTGCCGGCGGGCACATGGTCGGGAGCCGCCGGATCGCTGTCGAGAAACCCGAGGACGCTGAAGGGTTGCAAGCCCGTCGACTCCAGGGCCACGAGCTCGTGGGCCACGGGACTCACTCCCACGACCAGCACGCGCTTGGACAGCCGCGGCGTCGAGCGCAGCCGATCCCAGCCGAGCCGCCAGACCACGAGTCCGGAGGTCACGAAGGCGAAGATCTCGATGAAGGCCAGCCGGCCGAAGCGCAACAGCGGCACCGCGAAGCCGACAGCCGCCGTGAGGATGGCCGCGCAGCCGAGCGCCAGCCCGAGACGGACGATCAGCTCGCGTCCGTTCGGGCGGAGGTCGACCTTGTACAGGTCGGTCAGATAGACCGAGAACACCGTGAGCCCGCACAGGGCGATGATCTTGGGCCACAGCGGCGCGTCGCCGATCCACTCGCCCGAGGCGTAAGAGAGTCCGACGGCGCCGGCGACGATGGCGAGATCGATGACCACGACCGCCAGGGAGGCTCCAGAAACATAGTGCCGGAAGAGTCGAAGCACGGGGCGGGTATGCAGGCAACAGATGTGCCACGCGATGGACGCTAAGTCATTGATTTACCGGAGTCTGCGATGGGTAACGGCATTCCTAGTCGTGACACCGATGGTGGTCCGCGCAAAAGTTGCGCCCCAGTTCTATGGCATCGCGGGAATGCGGCGTTTCCGGACAGGCGTGGCGAAAATTTTGCGCGGTATCGGTCTTCCTACCGCTCGCGGAATACCAGGCGGCGGCTCAGAACGCGGCTCTGAGGAACGCCTGGATGCGATTTTCCGTGAAGGTGTCCGCTTCGGACCGGTCGTCGCGCCTGTCCGTGTACGAGTACAGCAGCCCGACATCCAGCCAGGATCGCAGGCGAAGCGCGACGGAGGCGTTCGCGCCCCAGGACGTTTCCGTCCCGTCTTCCGCGCCTCCGGCCACGCCGGTGAAGTCGTTCTTGCGGTAGAACGCGCCGAGGGACGTCGAGAGCGCCGGCGAGAATGCGTACGAGAAGCGGCCCGTCACGCCCTCGGTATCGACCACGCCGAAGTTCTCCCCCGATTCGAACGTTTCGGAGAACCCCTTGTCCACTCCGAGGATCGCGGTGATGCGCCCGAACCGGTAGGCGAGGGTGCTGGCCGTCGAGAGGGAGGGGCCGAAATCGCCCCGGTTCCCCTCGTCCGTCGTGAGCATGCTGACGCCGAGGCTGGTATCCAGCGTGAGCCGGCCCGTCAGCGTACGGGAGGCGAACAGCGAGAGGTTCCAGATCTTGAACCTGTCGCCCTGCCCGGCCTCCTCCGACTCGTCGCGCATCGTCAGGCCGGCCGCGAGGCCGACGGTCGTGCGGGGATTGAGCAGCCGGGACACCGCCGCCGTGAGGCGGTGCCCGGTCACGTCGGACGTGTCCGACGTCGTGCTCCGCAGGTACTCGTAGCCGCCGGTCAGGGAGTTCGTCGTGTACAGCGGGACCGTGACCATCGTTCCCAGGGTGTGGGAGACGGTTTCCTGCCCGGTCTCCTCCTGATCCGAGAAGATCGAGTTGGAGTAGTACGGCCTGACCGACAGGCCGCGGAGGCGGTACGTCGCCTCGGCCGCGAAGCGGTTGCTGACAAACGTCGAACGCTCACGACGCAGGCTGAGCCGGTCGGCCTGGCTCGGCTCGTCGCTACGCGTGAATGCGTCGGACAGCGTCAGGGACAGCAGGGGTGTGGCCTCCCACGTCACGCTCCCGAGCAGGGAATGAAAGTGCCCGAAGTCGCCCGAGGCGGAGGAGTCGTGGGCGAGCCCGAAGGAGTACGCGATGACGCCCTTCGTGAGGGGGCTGTTGATGAGCAGCGTGAAGCCGGGCGTGAGGGTCGTTCGGAAATTGCTCTGTCGATCCTCGTTTCTCTGGAGGAAGTTGTCGCTGTATTCCTCGCTCAGTCCGATCGACGGGTGCACTTCGAAGACTGCGGTCGGTACCACACCGAGCGCGGCCGGGCTCGCGACGACCGGAGGCGCCGCGACCGACGGAATGGTGGGCCCCGGCGGCGCCGGCGGCACGTCGGTGGGCCGCGGCGTGACGGCCGGCGCCGGCAGGACGCGCTCGGTCGGCGTGGCCGGGCGATCGATGAACGGCCGCTCGGGCGGTGTCGGCGCCTGCTGATCCAGAGGCCGCTCGCCCGGACGCCGGTCCGGCGCATCGGACGGCGCCTCCCCAGGCTTGGACGGCGTCTCGGTCGTCGTCTGCGAGGACTGCCCGGCAGCGATGGACGGACCGACCACCGCCAGGCCCACGGCGAACGCGACCGCCATGGGCAGGACGCCGCCGCAGCGCCGCGGCGGGCGACTAGAAGAGCCGCTGCGGTACGGTGATGACGTCGTTGGGCCTGAGGGGGATGTCGTTCGCGGCGCCCGGATTGGACATGATCTCGTCCACGTTGACGCGCACGGATTCCTTCTTCTCGCCCTCGGTCCGCAGCAGCGTCACGCGGCGGGGAGCCGCGAGTGGGGTGAACCCACCGGCCTGGACGATGGCCTTGAGCACGGTCAGGTCGCGCGTGAACTTCACCGCGCCCGGCGTCTTGACCTCGCCATGCACGTACACGACGTCGGCCACCGGCACCACGATCGTGTCGCCGGGCTGGAGCGGAATGTTCTGGCTGACGTCGCCCTTCTGGACCAGGCGGTGGAAGTCGATGGCGATGCGCTTGCCGCCACGCAGCACGTAGGCCGACTCCGTGTCGGCCGTCGGCAGCAGGCCGCCGGCCGCCGACAGCGCCTGCAGGAGCGTGAGTTCCTGGGTGAGCTGCAGGGGGCCCGGCTTCGCCACGCCGCCGAAGAAGAAGACCGGCCGGCTCCGGATCTCGCGCACGCTCACCGTGACCTGGGCGTTCTTGATCGTCCTCGAGTACAGGTTCGTGAGCTGGGACGTCAGGTCCCCGACGGTGACGCCGCCGGCCTGGATCTCGCCCACCAGCAAGAGCGAGATCTTGCCGTCGGGTCTCACGAACACCGTCTGGTCCAGGTCTTTCTGATCCCAGACGGTGACCTGCAGCACGTCGTTGGGCCCGATACGGTAATCCGTCTCCGCGGTGACCACGGTGGGCACCAGCGTGGCGAGGAGCGCCACGACGCCTGCAACCAGCGAGCGCGCGACGGCGCCCCTCACTGCGGCAGGGGGCCCAGCAGGCGCACCGGAGACGACACGGCGGACAGTCCCGGATTCACGGCGGCGATTCTAGTCGACGCCTCCGAGTAGGCCTTCAATTTATATTGCAGGCACCGGAGGCTGATCCCGAGCCGCCGGGCCGCCTCCGCCCGGTTGCCGTCCACGTCCCCCAGGGTCTTGAGGATGTAACGGCGCTCCACCTCGCGGAGCGGCAGGCCGGGGCCGATGTCCAGGACGCCGGTCACGGCGTCGCGGGCGGTCGGGGGCTGGTCGGGGAAGATGTCCTGCTCGGTGAGCACATCCGACTCCGACAGCACCATGGCCTGCTCGACCACGTTCTCGAGCTGGCGGACGTTGCCCGGCCACGGCGCGGCCATCATCCGCTCGAGCGCCGCCGCCTCGATCCCGCACACCGGCTTCTTGTACATCGCCGCGAACTTCCGGATGAAGTGGTCCACCAGCAGCGGGATGTCCTCGACCCGCTCCCGCAGCGGCGGCACCTTGATCATCACGACGGCCAGCCGGAAGTAGAGGTCTTCCCGGAAGTTGCCGGCGTCGACCTCCTCCTTGGGGTCGCGATTGGTGGCGCTGATGAGCCGGATGTTGGTCTGCAGCGGCTTGGCGCCACCGACCTTGTAGAACTCCCGCGTCTGCACGACGCGCAGGAGCTTGGCCTGCAGGCTGAGGCTCAGCTCGCAGAGCTCGTCGAGGAAGAGGGTGCCGGTATGCGCGAGCGAGAAGAGCCCGTCACGGCTCTCGACGGCGCCGGTGAAGGCGCCCTTGACGTGACCGAAGAGGTGGCTCTCCATCAGGCCTTCGGGGATGGCGGTGCAGTCGAGGGCGACGAACGGCCGGCCGCGGCGGACGCTCATCTGGTGGACGGCGTACGCGATCAGCTCCTTGCCGGTGCCGCTCTCGCCGTAGATGCACACGCTGGCGTCGCTCGACGCGACCTTCTCGATACGCGAGAAGATCTCGAGCATGGGCCGCGAGCGTCCCACGATGCCGTGGAACGTCGGCACGTCCTTGGGCTCGCCGTCGGGTCCGCCGGCGCCCGCGCCCTGCAACAGGTCGCGCAGCAGCAGGTCGAGCAGCTCGTTGGAGGGAGGCAGCTCCAGGCACACGACGCCCGGCGTCTGGGCCAGGTAGACGCAGTCGGGCCGGGTGCGGTCCTCCACCAGGGCCACCACGCGCCCCTGGAAGCTCATGCTGCGCAGGCAAGCGGCGAGCTGCCACGCGGTGATGTCTCGCCCGAGGTGAGCGACGAGGAGATCGGACGGGCCGCTCTCGATGCCGACGACGCTGAGCTCGGTCAGCGAGCCCGCGAACGAGACGTCGGCGCCGGGCCCCGGCACCGCCTGGCGGATCCGGTCGCTGAGGACGAACGCCTCGTCAAGAACGATGATTTGCATCGAAGCCGCGCCCCCCGCGGCCAGCGAAATATGCCCCATGGCGCCGGGGTCGTCAACGGCCTTTTTCCCGGGCGGGGACCGCTATTTCCTGGCACGCCGGCCCCGGACGCCGGGGGGCGGCGTGAGGCGCCCGCGTTCGAGCTTGTTCAGCAGGGTCTTGTAGCTGATCTTGAGCCGCCTGGCCGCGGCCGCGCGGTTCCAGCCGACGCTCTCGAGCACGGTCCGGATCGCCGCCAGCTCGGCCTGCTCGGCGGCCTGCCGGGCGATGACCCTCAGCCCGGGGTCGGGCCGTCCCGGGCCCACGCTGGCGCCGGGTCGAGCCGCGTCCCGCCCTCGGGCCACCCGCATCCTCGCCTGGATCTCGTCGCGCAGGTGGTCCTCGTCGTCCATGACCACTCGACGCTTGACGACGTTCGCCAGCTCGCGGACGTTGCCCGGCCAGTCGTACTGGAGCATCAGATCGAGCGTCGGCTGCGACAGCGCGCAGCGTTCCCGGCCCAGTTCGCGGCTGAACCGCTCCAGGTAGTCCCGGACCAGGACGGGAATCTCTTCCCGGCGCTCGCGAAGCGGCGGGATCGTGATTCGCCAGGGGAAGGCGTCGGGCAGATCCTCGCGCATGGCGCCTCGCGCGGCCAGCTCGTGGAGGTCCTTCTGGGCCGTCGCGATGATCCGCGCGCCGGCCGGCTGCAGGCCCGCGCGTCCAGCCGTCGCGTATTCGCCGTCACGCAGGAGGTGGACGATCCTCGCCTGCGGCCCGGCCGGCATCTCGCTGATCTCGGCGATGACGAGCGATCCGCCCCGCGCCTGCTGCAGGCGGCCGACCTTGCCCGGGGCGGCGGCCTCGCCGAAGAGCTCGGCGTCGAGCACGGCTTCCGGAAGACCGGTGCAGTTGACCGTCACCAGCGGCTCGCCCGACCGCGGAGAGAGGTAGTGCAGGATCCGGGCGAGGGCCTCCTTGCCGACGCCGGGCTCGCCCAGCACCAGGACCGGCGCGTCCATCGGGGCGATCTCGAGGACGAGGCGCTCGACGGCGCGCATCTTGTCGCTGTGCTTGAAGAAGCGCGGGTAGGCGGCCAGGACGGCGGCGAGGTCGGCCGGGACGATGTCGTTCGGGGCGCCCCGCCGCGAGATGACCACGTCGCGCACCGCGCGGACCAGGTCCTCCACCGCCGTCGCCCGGTCGAGGACGTCGGCCGCCCCGGCGCGGACGGCGCGAACGGCGGCGGCCACGTCGGGCTTGCGTGACAGCACGATGACGGGGGCGCCGGCGCTTCGTCGGAACTGGTGAAGCAGCGCGGTGGGCGACACGTCGGGCAACTCGGCGTCCAGCAGCACGACCGCCGGCCTCGACGCGTGGAACCGGTGCAGGGCCTCGGCGGCGTCCGGGGCGATCACGGCGCGCAGGCCGACGGCCTGCAGGACGTCGGCCAGCTGCGCTGACGAGGCGGGGTCGGCGTCGACGACGAGACCGACGGCGGGGGCCGGCTGTGTCACGGCTGCCGGAAGTTGACCATGCCGGCCACTCTTGAAATAATCCGCGCCATGAGGTCCGCTCGGTGGTGATCCTGGTGATCGACGACCAGCCGATCGTGGCCGGCGCGCTCGCCGAGTCCCTTCAGGCCGCCGGCAACCAGGTGGTCATCGCCGGCGGCGGGGAAGAAGGTCTGGCCATCCTCGAGAAGCTGCGCGCCGACGCGGTGTTCCTCGATCTCGTCATGCCGGGCATGGACGGCCTGGAGGTGCTCCGGCGGATCCGCGAGCGCGACCCGAATCTTCCCGTCGTGATCCTCTCCGGCTGGGTCAGTCCCGAGGCCGCGGAGCGCGCCCGGAAGATGGGCGTCTCTGACGTGCTGTCCAAGCCGGAAGCGCTGAAGAATGTCGTCGACGCCCTGTCCAGGCCCGGGAAGTCCTGATCGCTCCGCCCCCCGCTTCGCCCTCGGAATTCCCGGATACGCTGGCCGTTTATGGTTCCCGCTCTGGGGCAGGGGCGCACTCGTAACCGTCGGTCTTCAGGCCCAACGATTTCCCACAAGGCGACGGGGTTGTCAAGTTTCCCGTCGGTGACGGCGCGCAGGCGGGCTCAGCCGCTGACGATGCGCTGCAAGGACCAGCGCTTGTATTCCTCGAGGATGCGCTCCAGGATCTCCGGCTTCTTCAGGCGGTCGCACGTCGTCCCGTGCACGACCGAGTACCGGCGTCCCGCCTCCTCGTAGTAGACGACGAGCACCAGGCGAGGCAGCAGGTGGGCCTGCTCGCGGTAGCGGTCGCGCTCCACGGCGATCTCGAACCCGTCGTCCATCCGCAGCGTCAGGGCGTAGTTCGAGCCGCGGCCGTAGATCTGGCCGCCGATGCCGTGCCGGGTCATCTCCCCCAGGAACTCTTCGAGCGCCGGGTAGACCTCTTCGGCGAGCGTGCGGTTCAGGACGTCGGCGTAGCGGTCACGGACGTTCTCCATGGGCGGGCGGGCACGGCTCACCATGTCGAGAAAGACCCGCAGGTCCTCCTTCCACGAAGTAGTGTGAACGGCCGAGGCTGCATCGGGCGGCGCCGTCGTCGGCGGTTCTCCCATCGTCGGGCGCGATACCGCAGGTTCTGTGCCAGCGCCGGTTTTTCCTGCGGATGCGCCTCTCCGGCTCGAGGCGTTGCTGACCGCCGCGCGCGAAGTGTAAAGTCCGGCCAGTTTCTGGGCATTGCTCGGACGCTCCCGATAGGTACCGATCTGCTCAGCCACGGCCACTCGGCCCGGGGCGATCGCATCGCGAAGCATCGAAACGGCCGATACATGGTGCGTTTGTTCCAGGGAACGCCGCCGACGGCCCCATCGCCCGCGGTGTAAAGATCCCGTGACGGGAACCTCGGCGATACGACCGGCAATATGCCGCTTGTCGCGCCGCCGCTGCCGCATAGGATAGGGGGCCTCGTGACGGCATGAGTGAGGAACGTCGATGGCGGTAGGTGGAGCCCGCATCGAAGGGTGTCGGGCATCGGTCGTCGGGCGCCTGGTGGCGACGGCTCTCGTGGTCCTCGCTGCGCTGGCGGGGTGCTCGGCAGACCCCGCCACCGTCAAGGCCCGCCACCTCGAGCGCGGCACGAGGTACCTGGCCGAAGACAAGCCCAACGAGGCCATCATCGAGTTCCGCAACGCGCTCCAGGTCGATCCCAATTTCGCTCCGGCGATCCAGGGTCTGGGCCGCGCGTACCGCGCCAAGTCGTGGTCGATGGATGCCCTCCGCTCGTTCCAGCGGCTCGCCGAGCTCACGCCCGACGATCCCGCCGCCCGCGCCGAGCTCGCCGAGATCCTCCTCGATCTCGAGGCCTGGGACGAGGCCCGCGTTCAGGCGGATGCCGTCCGTGCGAAGGAGCCGGACAGCGCCAGGGTGGCGTACCTGACGGGCTCCGCCCTGCTCGGCAAGGGTCAGACCCGGGAGGCTCTCGAGCTGCTTGGCCGGGCTGCCGCCTCACCCGGCGCGACCCCCGAGATGCACCGCGCCCACGGCGATGCTCTGCTGCGGGCTGGGCGCCTGCCGGAGGCGGATGCCGAGTACCGCCGGGCGCTGGCCCAGCGACCGAGGTACGGCGAGGCGCTCCTCGGGCTGGGCGGCGTGTTCGCGCGTCAGCGGCAGCAGCAGGCGGCGATCGAGCAGCTGACGCAGGCGCGCACCGCCGCGCCGGCCAATCCGCGGGTCAGGCTCGCGCTGGCCGCGGTGCTCGCCTCGGAAGGCAAGATGGCGGAGGCCATCAAGGAGCTCACGGACCTGCCGCCCCAGGCGCGCTCGCCGCGCATCGACCTGGCGCTCGGCGAGCTCTACCTCCGGGCCAAGCGCGCCGACGAGGCCGTCGCCGTGCTCAGCACGCTCGCGCAGCGGGTGCCGGGTTTCCCGGCGGCGCGGTTCCTCCTCGCCCAGGCGCTCCTGGCCACCAACCAGCCGTCGCGCGCAGCCGGGGAGTTCGCCGAGGTCCTGCGCGTGGCGCCCGACAACGCCACCGTGCGCTACGGGCTCGGCGTGGCCCATCTGAGATCCGGGAAGGCCCGAGACGCCCTTCGCGAGTTCGAGGCCGTGGCCAGGCCCATGGCGAGCTCCGCCGACTACCACATCCAGACCGGGCTCGCCCAGCTGATGCTCGGCCGCTTCGACGCGGCGATCCAGGCCGGCGAGACCGCGCAGCGCCTGGCGCCCCGCGATCCCGAGCCCTACGGGTTCCTCGGCACGGTGTACACCCGGCAGGGGCAGTACCAGCGCGCCCGGGACATGTACGCGCGCGCGCTCACCGTCGATCCCTCGTATGTCGGCGGGCACGCCGCGCTCGGCCGGGTCTACACGCTGGAAGGCAAGTCCGACGAGGCGTTCAAGGAGTACGACCTGGCGCTGGCCAGCGACCCCACGCACGCGCCGGCGGTGGCCGGGAAGGTGGCGCTCCTCGTCAGCCAGAAGCGGCTCGACGAGGCGATCGCGCTGGTGCAGGGGGCCGTCAAGCAGGACCCGCGCAGCCTCGCGCTGGCCTCGTTGCTCGGGGCCCTGTACGTCGAGAAGAAGGATCTGCAGCGGGCCGAGGAGGAGTTCGGCCGCGCCCTGACGATCGACGAGGCCTTCGCGCCGGCGCACTTCCAGCTGGCCCGACTGGCGCTGGCCCAGAAGCGCGAGAACCAGGCGGTCGTGCACCTGCAGCGCATCCTCAAGGATCAGCCCCGTCACGTGCCGTCGGCCCTGATGCTCGCATCGCTGCTGGCGCGCCAGGCGCGCTACGACCAGGCCATCTCGGTGCTCGAGACGGCCCGCGGCACCGACGCGCGGCAGCCCGAGATCACGCTGGCCCTGGCCGACCTGTACGTCAAGCGCGGGCGGCACGGCGACGCCATCGCCCGGCTCGGGCCGCTGGTGGAGAGCAACACGGACCTGGTGCAGGCGCGGATGCTGCTGGGGCTCGCGCACCTGGAGAAGCACGAGGTGGCCGCGGCCGTGGAGCAGTTCGAGGCGGTGCGCGCGAAGAACCCGTCGATCGCGCTGAACCACTACTACCTGGCGCGCGCGCTGCTGGCCCGCGGCGACGGCGACGGTGCCCGCCGCGCGTACGAGCAGGCGCTGCGGCTCGAGCCGAGATTCAGCGAGGCGCACCTGGAGCTGGCGGCCCTGACGCGCACGAAGCCCGACCCCGCGCTCCTCGCCGCCCACATCGACCGCCTCAAGACGCGGGTGCAGAGCGATCCCGGCGACGTGTCCGCCCGTCACAGCCTGGCGCGGGCCCAGCTGACCGCCGGCAAGCGCGCCGAGGCCGAGAGCGAGCTGCGGGCGATCCTCGAGACCGCGCCCGGATTCGCGCCCGCCAGCATGCTGCTCGCGCTGATCCGGCTCGAGGACAAGAAGCCCGACGAGGCCGCCGAGCACCTGAAGGCCGTCGTGCGCGCGAATCCCGCCGACCTCCGGGCGCACCTCCTGCTGGCGAACTACTTCGAGGCGAAGGGCAACCGCGAGTCGGCCGTCCAGCACCTGGAGACGGTGCAGCGGCTCAATCCCCGGCTCGACGACGTCCGGCTCCGGCTGGCGGCCCTCTACGGCGCCGTCGGACGCCTGGAGGAAGGCCTGGCGCGGGCGCGCGACGTCGTGGCCACGAGCCCGAAGAACGCCGCGGCGCACCTCGTCCTGGGGCAGCTGCTCCTGCAGCGCGGCGATGCCGCCGGCGCGGTGGCGCCGCTGGTGACGGCCACGCGCCTGGCGCCGGACCAGGCCGCCGCCCGGCTCGCGCTCGGCGAGGCCTACATGCGGTCGGGCGAGGCCGACAAGGCCGCGGCCGAGTACCGCCGCGCCCAGGCGCTGGCGCCGAAGCACTCGGCCGCGTACAACAACCTGGCGTGGGTCTACGCGACCCAGGGCAAGAACCTGGACGAGGCGCTCGCGCTGGCCCGGAAGGCCGAGCAGCTCGCGCCCGGGCATCCCGCGGTCCTCGACACGCTGGGCTTCGTGCACTACAAGCGCGGCGAGTACGCGGCGGCCCAGCCGCTGCTCGAGAAGGCCGCCGCCGGCCTCGCCAGCAACGCCAGCGTGCAGTACCACCTCGGGATGGTCTACCACCGCCTCGGCCGGAAGGACGACGCCGTGCGGGCGCTGCGGGCGGGGCTGCGCCTCGACGAGTCGTCGCCGGAGGCCGCCGAGGCGCGACGCGTGCTCGCGGCGCTGGCGAAGGCCGACGCCGAGCGCGAGAAGAGCTCCCCGCGGTAGGGTGCGCCGCGCGCGGTGAGACGGGCTCTTCGCCTGGTCGGCGCGCTCACGCTGCTGGTCGGCGCCCTGGTCGTCGCCACCCCGCTGCCCGCGGTGCTGAGCGGCTGGCTGTCCATGTCGGCTCTCGCGGTGCCCGCCGACGCCATCGTCGTGCTCGGCGGCGGCGGTGTCCGCGACGACGGCGAGCTGACGGACACCTCGCTCCGCCGCACGCATCACGGGATCGCGCTGTACCACCGCGGCCTGTCGCCGCTGCTCGTCCTTTCCGGCGGCGACTCGCGCGGCGCCCCCCGCTCCGAGACGGCCGCGCGCACCGCGCTCGCCCGCGCCTGTGCCGTCAGCCCGGACGGGATCGTGCCGGTGAGCGGGGCCGGCACGACGCGCGACGAGGCCATCGCCGTCGCGCAGGCGCTCCGCCCGCGGGGCGTGAAGCGGATCCTGCTCGTGGTCGATGCCGAGGGAATGAGCCGGGCGCACCGGCTCTTCCGGAACGCCGGCTTCGACGTGGTCCCCGCTCCGGTCAACGAGGTGAGGACGATGGGCGGTCCCGAGAGCCAGGTCGAGGTCATGCGCCGCGTCGCGCTCGAGATGGTGGCCTGGGTCTACTACCTGCTCGGCCGGCGCTTCTGACTGATGCAGCACCTGGTCGTCTTCGGCGTGGTCTCGGTCACGACGGCGGTGGCGCTGTGGCTGGCCGGACGGCTCGGTCGTCTGTCGCGCGCCAGGCTGCGCGGGGCCGTGAGCCTGACGCTCGAGTGCGTCGGGCTGTCGGCCATCTTCCTGATCGCGAACGTCGCCCTCGCCCTGGCGGCCGTCCTGGCCGTGCGGGGCGCCACCGGATACTTCGTGTCCGTCTACCTGATCAACGATCTCGTGCTCGTGGCGCTGTCGGTCGTGCAGGCGCTGTTCGCGCGCCCGTTGCTGCTGTCGGACGGCGCGGCGGCGCGGGAGTGACCGGCGAGGCGATCCCGGCGGATCGGGAGGACCTCCCGGGAAGCAGGGGGATATTCCCTCTGCCCGGAAGCCGCAAGCCTTCGATTTACGGGACTAAATCACTGGAACGGGCCTTGCTCTACGGCCGGGGCGGGAGGCAGCCATGAGCGATCGGAGCCGCCGGATCCTCTTCGCGACGTTCATGATGATCGCGGTCACCTGGTTTCCGTTCCCGATCGCAGGCTGAGCGCCTGCGCCGCCGGCAGGCGGCGCGGCACCGGAGAGAGGGGCGTCCCGTGCCGGGCAGCAGGGCAGGCGCGATGCCCGACGGATCGCGAGCGACTGAGCAGAGCCTCTCGCCGAGGCCGGTCGACGCGCCGTCCAGCCCCGCAGCAGTCGCCCTCCTCGTCTTCTGATCGGAGCACGCAACCGTCGTCTGCCTGAACTCATCCCGGGCACCGAGACGCGGCCGCCGAGGACAGCGCACGCCGGTCCGGCACTGAGCCGTGTCCGGCGGGGACCGGATGGCACCTCACCTCGCCGGAATGACGCACGAGGCCCCTCCAGCCTCTTCTTCGCGAGTGCGTCTCAACTGCCCTGTCCATCGGCAGAATCCGAGAAACGTCCTGGCCCTGGCATCCCCGATGCTACCCCTGTCGCTGCGCTGCTCGGGAAGGTCCATGCCGACGTTCCGGATGTCGAGTCGAAATCGTCAGCACCGGAGGAAGGGTAATTGGACGCGAGCTTCGGACGACGTGAGGCGCTCGGGCTGGCGGTCGCGCTGGTGACGATCGTCCCGGCGTACCTGCTGTCCGGATACGCGCCGGCCCAGCCGGCCGGCGACGCCGGTAGCGAGAGCGCGCTGCCCGCCGAGGGCAGCGCGGCGCCGGCGCTCGCCACCGCGAGCCGGGCGCTCGACATGCGCGAGATCGAGGCTCACATCCGCGTGACGGCGGCCCGCCACGGCGTGCCGGCCCGCCTGGTGGCCGCCATCATCGAGGCCGAGTCGGACTTCGACCCGCGCGCGGTCTCGCGCAAGGGCGCCCGCGGCCTGATGCAGCTCATGCCGGAAACGGCCTCGAGCCTCCGGGTCCGCGACGCCTTCGATCCGTACGCCAACATCGATGCCGGCGTCCGCCACCTGCGCCGGCTGATGGACCGCTTCGACGGGGACCTGCCCCTCGTGCTGGCCGCCTACAACGCCGGCGAGAACGTCGTGGCCAGCTACGGCGGCGTGCCACCGTACCGGGAGACGCGCCGGTACGTGGCGCGTGTCCTCCGGCGCTTCGGACAGGACCCCGCGCGACGCATCGTGCCGGCCGCCCGGCGGCCGAACGCCTGAGCGGGCAGCAAAGGAGGCCGTGATGATCGAGCAGATGATCGCCAGGCTGCCGGACGCGTGGCGGGAGGTGGCCATGGTCCTGGTGGCGCCGGTCGTGTGGATCCCGCGACTGCAGCAGGCGCTCCTCGCGTTCTTCCTCGACACCTCGTCGCCGTGGGCGGCGGTGGTGCGGTACGTGTTCCTGCTGCTGCCGGCGCTCCTGGCCGTCGTCGCGCTCTGGTGCACGCAGCTGACGCTCTACACGCTGCCGTTCCGGTCGACCCGCGGGCGCCTGGTGTCGGTGCTGCTGCTGGCGTGGTGGGACCTGGCGCGCATGGTGTGGATGTACTGGGTCGGCCTGGTGCGGCTGGCCGGCGTGCTCGCCGGCTGGGTCCTGAGCCTGGCCCACCTGGGCGTGCGGCTGGTGGCCGGGCTCGTGCGCCACGTCGCCGGCGCGCCGATCGCGATGACCAGCATGATGACGCGCAGCTACCTGCAGCCGGGCGTGCCGTGGGTGGCCTTCCTCATGCTGGTGTTCTGGTGCGCGCTGGAGGCGGCGGTCTTCTCCTACACCCTCTATCCGACCATCGCCGAGGTGCTGGCCGACGTCGTGGGCTCCGACGAGGTGCCCCGGCTGACCAGCCCGATCCTCTACATGCTGCTGCTGATGCTCATCATGGGCAGCTTCGCCTGCGTGCAGGCGTTCGTGGAGGCCCTGCGCCAGCGCGACTTCAAGTTCATCGTGCAGATCGTGCTGGTCGAGATCTTCGTGATGTTCTTCGAGGTCATGTTCCTCTACCGGGAGCTCATCGACTGGCTGACCCCGTGGATCGCCCAGGAGACCGGCGTGCGGATGGGCCTGGGGTCCACGCTGCTGCTGGCGACGTTCGGCTGGACGGGCATCCGCGGCATGACGTGGTTCCTGTTCGGCCGCTACGGCACCCCGCCGCTGCTGGCCTTCATCGCCCGGCAGCCCATCGAGACCGCGCCGGGAGAGGCGGCGGCGCGGCCCGGCACGGGCGGCGGCTGGTGGCGGCTGCCCATGGACGACTTCAAGACCGAGATCGGCTGGCTGCACGAGCGCAGCGAGCAGGTGCTGGAGTACCTCGCGCTGCCGGTGCTGCACCTGCTGGGCGCGGCCCTGAACTTCGCCACGATCCTGACCTCGGGCCGGCCGGTGTTCAGCCTGCCGTTCCGGAACCTGAAGGAGGTCACCGAGACGCGCGAGGGCCTCTCCACCGCGCACCTGCAGCCGCGCAAGCAGGCCAGCGGCGTATGAGGGCGCCGGACCCGGCCGCGCTCCGCCCGCTCGCCGCCGCCGCGCTGGCGGCGGCGCTCCTGTGGGCCGGCGCCGGGGACGCGTTCGGGCAGATGCGCGAGCGGACGCCCCGGCAGACCCTCTTCGTCGGCCTCGACACCAGCGGCTCGTTCCAGCGCGCCGGCTACGCCGACGCGGTGGCCTTCCTCGCCTACTACATCCACGGCCACCTGAACGGGCTCGGGGGTCTCGCCGTGCCGCGTGACATGTTCGTGGCCGCGGTGGGCGGCAAGGAGGGCGACGAGGCCAAGTCGTTCCGGCCGATCCACGACTTCGCCGGCAAGAGCGTCGGGCAGATCGAGGCCGACCTCAAGGCCTGGTTCCCGCCGACCGACGCGCTGACGGACTTCAACGCCTTCTTCCGCCGCGTGGCCGGCATCGTGAAGGAGCGCAACCTGCTCCTCCGTCCCGTGAACATCGTCCTCGTGACCGACGGTGTGCCCGACGTGGCGGGCGCGCCGGCGGGCTCTGCGGACGCCTACAGGCAGATCGACCTCGGGCCCCTGGAGTACCTGGCCCGGAGCGTGACGGTCCGCGTCGCCTACCCGAGCGCCCCCGTCGGCGAGCGCTGGCGCACGCTGGTCCCGCGGCAGCGGGTGCGGCTCTGGACCGTGGACCACGAGGTCATGAAGGGCTGGCGCGCGCAGCTCAGCCCGGACGCCGAGCCGGCCGTCCAGGGTCGCCTGTGGAAGTGGATGATGGAGAACGTCGATTTCCGCGTCCGGAGGGGCACATGAACGTCGTGATGCACGCGGAGGTGGTCCTGGTGGGCGCGGTGACCGGCGGGCTCATCGGCTTCTTCTGGCATCCGGTCGGCGCGCTCGCCGCCCTCGGCATGGGGGCGCTGCTCGTCCTCGGGGCCCGCGACGGGCGGCGTCCCGAGGCCCGCTCGTGAGCGCCGTCCCGGGGCGGATGGGGGAGTCGTTCGGCGACGATGACCTCTACGACGACGACGAGAACGCCGAGGCGCTGGCCAAGATCCGCGCCTTCTTCGGCGTCGTGTGGCAGGTGGCGCTCCACGTGGGGCTGCCCGTGGTCGCCGTGTGGGCCATCAACGCCAGCGAGCGCGTGGACGTCTTCGCGCCGTTCATGGACGGCGCCGTGGCCGGCCGGCTCGGGCGCCTGGGCCTCTTCCTCGGCATGGGGGCCGCCGTCGTCGCCACCGAGAGCCTGACCCGGATGGAGCGGCCCTTCGGGCTCGGCGCGTTCCTGCTGACCGTGGCCGGGATGGCCGTCGCCATGCTGCCGTTCGTGGCCGGTCCCAACGACGTCAGCCTGGGTCTCACCAAGGGACAGTTCGCCGTCGTGGTCTCCTACGCCTACCTGATCCTCAAGGTCGGCGTCGGCGTCATCGTCGGCGCCGTCGTCAGCTGGGTGCTGCTCGTCCACGCCGCGCCGCGGCCGGCGCTCCCGCCCCGGCGGACCACGCCGCGCAAGTGACACGGCGTCACGTCCCGGTGCCGATTCCGTGACTCGACCGGCAACTTTTGGACGGTGGCCGCGCGCGTTTCCCCGATTTTCGCGGGAAGCGAACCTGGAACGCCTCTTGCCTCCACGGACCTGACATGAACGATGAGCTCCGGATCGTGGTGATCGGCGTCCTGCTCCTGGCCGTGGGCCTGATGGTCGTCGGTACGGCGTTCACCTCGGCCGTCACTCCCTGACCGCCCGGTCGGGCTTCGGCCCGCCGCCCGCCGCCGGCCTCAGACGAGCCTTCTCCTGAGGCTCCCGCTGAGCCAGTCCACCACCGCCACCATCGCCACCGTCACCAGCAACACCGTCGAGGCCCCGGCATAGTCCATCATCCGCAGGTAGGTCTGCAGATAGAAGCCGATGCCGCCCGCCCCGACGAACCCGAGCACCGTCGCCGCCCTGATGTTCGTCTCCAGCCGGTAGAGGACGTAGGACAGGAACAGCGGCAGCACCTGCGGCAGGACGCCGAACCGGAGCACCTGCAGGCGCGTGGCCCCGGTGGCGGTGACGGCGTCCACCGGGCCGGGGTCGATGCCCTCGATGGCCTCCGAGTAGAGCTTGGCCAGCGACGTGGTCGTGTAGGCGATCACGGCCAGGACGCCCGGGAACGGCCCGAGGCCCACCGCGGCCACGAAGACCAGCGCATAGACGAGCGTGTCGACGCTCCTGAAGAAGTTCAGGACGCCGCGGGCCGGATAGAAGACGGCCGCCGTCGTGACGTTGCGGGCCGAGACGAAGCCGAGCGGCAGGGCCAGCACGGCCGCCACGGCGGTGCCGAGCAGCGCGATCTCCACCGTCACGAGGGCGCCGGCCAGCGCCGCCGGCAGCACGCGCGGGTCGGGCGGCAGCATCCTCCTGACGAAGTCGGCGATCCACGGCACGCCGCGCGCCAGGCGCACGGGATCGGCGCCGGTGTCCCAGGCCGCCCAGGCGAGCACCAGGAGGGCGACGAAGAGCCCGGCGCGCTTCACGGCCCCTCGGCGGCGTAGATCGCGGCCGCGGCGGCCGGGGTGAGCGCGGCCGGCGGGCCGTCGAAGCAGACGCGCCCCCTGCGCAGCCCGACGACGCGAGTGGCGTAGGCCAGCGCCGTCTCCAGCTGGTGCTGGCTCACCACCAGCGTGAGGCTGCGCTCGACGTTGATGCGCTTGAGCAGGTCCATGATGTCCGCCGTCAGGGCGGGATCCAGGCTCGCCGTGGGCTCGTCGGCCAGGATCACGGACGGCGCCTGGGCCAGGGCCCGGGCGATGCCCACGCGCTGCTGCTCGCCGCCCGACAGGCGGTCCGCGCGCCGCTCGGCCATGTGGACCAGCCCCACCTGCGCCAGGCAGTCGCGCGCCAGGGCGCGGTCGCGGGCGGGGAAGCGGGTGAAGAGGCTGGGCAGCGCGGGCACCCAGCCGAGCCGTCCGGCGAGGACGTTGTCCATCACGGTGGCGCGGCGGACGAGGTTGAACTGCTGGAAGACCATCCCCATGCGGCGGCGGGCCTGCCGGAGCGCGGGGCCGCGCGCGCCCGTCACCGGATGGCCGGCGACGCGCACGGTGCCGGCGGTCGGCTCCACGAGCCGGTTGAGGGCGCGCAGGAGCGTCGTCTTGCCGGCTCCGCTGCGCCCGAGGATCACCAGGAACTCGCCCTGGCGGACGGTCAGGTCGATGCCGTCCAGCACCGTGACGGCCGGCGGCAGCACGACCCGCAGCCCGGCCACCTCGATCATGTCGGCCATCGCCGGCGCCGCGCCTCAGCGCGGCCGGTAGCCGAGCAGGTCGATGGCGGCGCGGACCGGATCGTAGTCCCGGTCGTCGGCGGGCTCGAACCCGTCGATGTCGTACAGGCGCTCGAGGAGGTCGGCGTGCGCCGGGCCGCGGATCTTCAGGAGCGCGTCGCGGACCCGCGCGAACGTCGCCTCGTCCAGGCCCTCGCGCGCCGCGATGCCGGCCTCGGGGATGGGCGGCGTCTCCGCCACCCAGGCCACCCGCTCCCGCTCGGCCTGCTCCTTGAGGTACTGCTGCGGCGCCATGTCGAAGGAGGCGATGGCGTCGACGTGGCCGTTGAGCAGCGCACGCATGGCGGCGTCGTGGGAGCCGGCGAAGACCACCTCCCGGAAGAAGGTCCGGGGATCCCGGTCGGTGACGAGGCCGCGCTGGATCAGCAGGACCATCGGGTAGATGTAGCCCGACGACGACGCCGGATCCACGAAGGCCACCGTGCGTCCCCGCAGCGCCTCGAGCGACGCGATGCCCGCGTCGCGGCGAACGTAGAAGCGCGACGTGAACGTCGCCTTGCCGTGCCAGACGTTGCGGGCCACGATCCGGGCCTTCGCCTCGCGGTTGGCGAGCACGTAGCCGGCGGGGTGGACGAAGGCGAGGTCGGCGGTTTGGTTACGTAGCGCCTCGATCACGGCGGCGTAGTCGGAGGCCACCGTCACCCGCACCGGGCGGCCGAGCAGGTCGCCGAGCACGCGGCCGAACTCCTCGCCGGTCTTCAGCAGGTCGGTGGGCTTCTGGGAGGGCGTGAGCACCAGGTGCAGGGGCGGATCGGCCGCGCAGGCGCCCAGGGCCGCGGAGAGCAGCGCGAGCGCGAGGAGCAGGACGCCGGGCTGCCGGCCGACCGCCCGCGCCCGCTTCACCGCGACGGGGACGATGCGACGAGGAGGAATCCGGAGTCGGGCCGAACGCGCCGAGCGATCTCGCCGGTCCGCCGGGCTCCCTCTGCCAAGGCGGGGATCACACTAGCGCAGCGGACCGGCGGCTGTCGAGCCCTCAGCGTCCCCAGCGCGGCGCGGGCTCGACCTTGGCGATGCGGATCTTCCCCTCCTGCGCCAGCAGCGAGAGGATCGATTGCACCGCGCTCTCCGAGATGGAGAGCTGCCGGCTGATCTCGGACGGCGTCATGGCCCCGTTGCGCTCCAGGGACAGGCGAACCTGCTCGTCGATCTGCTCCCACCAGCCGTCCATGCGGCACCCCCTACGGCGACGTCGAGACGCGCAGCCTAGCCCGCCGGTTCTCGGCGGGCAAGGCCTGAAAACGTTTTCCCGTGGCCAGATGTCGGACCGGCGGCGCCTCGACGCCGCGCCGGATGCGGTCGCGCCGCGACCGGCGCGCTCGCGCGACGAGGGCGCAATCGGGTCGGGATGGCGACGCGCCGCGGCCCGGCCGCCGCGGCGCGTCGCCGGGGGATTCAGGACGTGCGCGGCGTGGCGGGCGAGCGGTGATGCCGGTGCCGTCCGCCGAAGTGGCCGTGCTTGTCCATCATCGCGGCGAACTTCTCGCGCTGCTCGGGCGTGAGGATGGGCGCGATCTCCCTCAGCGTCTGCACGCGCATGGTGACCGACTGGGCGAGCAGCTGCTGCAGCTCGGCCTCCTTGGCCTGGATCGACGCCTGGTCGGCCTCGATCAGCACGAGCCGGCGCAGCTCGGCGCGCGCCGCGCGGATGGCCTGGTGATGCGGGCGTGCGGCCTGCATGCTGCGCTGGAAGACCTGGCCCAGCTGGCTGGCCTGGTCGTCGGTGAGGCCCAGGTGCTGCTGCAGGCGCGCCTGCCAGCGGCCGAGCCGCTGCTGACCGGGAGCGGGCTGGGGCTCGGTGGTGCTGCCGCCGGCCTGGGCGGAGGGCCCGGGGGTGCCGGGCGACGTGGCGCCGGCGGCGGCGAGGCCGACCGTCGAGGCGACCAGGCCGGCGGCCACCATCAGGCCGAGAGCACGGAGCGTCGGGCTGGATGTCATGCGATCTGTCCTCCATCTGCGCCGGGTCTCGTGCCGGCGTCACCTCGTGAGACGGCGGGCGATGGAGGCCCGTTTACCCCGGCAGGAGCTCCTCGGCCACGCGCTTGACGTCGGCGGCCTCGACCTGCCCCTTGTGCGTCTTCATCACGTCGCCGACCAGCCGGCCCACCTGCTTGCGCTCGGTGACGCCGAGCGCGGCCAGGCGCTCGGCGACCAGCGCGCGGAGGGCGCTCTCGTCCAGGCCCTTCGGCAGCCAGCGCTCGAGGAAGCCGATCTCGAACCGCAGGCTGTCGACCTGGGCGGCGCCGCGCTCGCCGGCCTGCTCGTACTCGCCCAGGGCCTTCTGCAGCTGCTTGCGGTAGGCGGCGATGACGTCGCGCACGAGCGCGTCGTCGACGGTGCCCGCGAAGCCCTTCGCGGTGCGCCGCTCCTGCAGCCGGCTCTTGACCATGCGCACGACGGCGGCCACGCGCTGGTCCCTGTCGAGGATCGCGCGCCGGAGCGTGTCGTCCAGCTCCCGCTCGAGGCTCACGCGCGCCTCCCGGCCCTCACGGCTTCACCGGCGGATACGTCCGGTCGTAGGCCGGCGACCTGAGGAACTCCTCGGGCCGGTACGTCCAGAACTGCGAGACCATCGGGTAGGTGTGCAGGACGACGTTCTGCAGCCGCCCGCCCGTCTTCTCGACCTTCCGGACGTAGACGTTCTGCGTGGGATTGCCGTACTGGTCGAGCGCGATCGGGCCCCGCGGGTCCTCCACCATTTCGCTGGCGCGACGGATCGCGGCCAGGAAGCGCTCGCGGTCCTGCACCTGGCCGCCCACGGCCTGCGCGGCGTGGCAGATCCACCGCCCGGCGCTGAACATGAAGGCGTGGAAGGAGTCGGGCGGACGCCTGAGCCTGGCCTCGGCCAGCTTCATGAAGGCCTGGTTGGCCGGCGTGGTGAGGGTGGGCGCCCAGGGCAGGGCCGTCACGACGCCGACGGCGTCGTCGCCCATGGCGCCGAGCGCGAACTCGTCGGACAGCACCCCGGCGCCCAGCAGCGGCAGCTTCGCCTTGAGCCCCGACTGCGCGTACTGCTTGACGAACTGCACCGTCTGGGCGCCGGCGAAGGTGGCGACGACGGCGTCCACGTCGCGCCGGACCTGGGAGAGGAACGGGGCGAAGTCCAGGATGTTGAGCGGCACCCACAGCTTCTGCACGACCTGGCCGCCCGCCTCCTCGAACACGCGCTGGAAGCCGCCCACGGTCTCGTGGCCGTAGCCGTTGTCCATCGCGACGGCGGCCACGCGCCGGTACTTGAGGTGCCGGGCGGCGTAGTCGCCGAGCGCGTGCATCGGCTGGCTCGCGCTGAAGGTCGAGCGGATGATCCACGTCGTCGGCTTGCGCTTGGTCAGGTCGTCCGGCGTGGTGATGAAGATGGCGGGCAGGCGGTCCTGGGCGATGGGCTGGGCCAGGCCGTAGCCGATGTGCACGAGCAGGATGCCGGCCAGCACGTCGATGCGGTCCTGCTGGACGAGCTTGCGGTACTTGCCCTGCGCCGTCGCCGGGTTGCCCTGCGTGTCCTCCTCGATCAGCCGCACGTTCGGGCACTCGAGGCCGAGCTTGAGACCGTCGAGCATGTCCTTGCCGATCTGCGCGAAGATGCCCGTGAGCGGTCCCAGGTAGCCGACGCGGATCGGCTCGGCCGCGCTCGCCGGCGGCGCCGGGGCGGCGAGGAGGGCGACGAGGGGCAGCGCGGCGGCGAGGCGGGCGAGGCGGCGGCGCATGGCGTTGATCTCCTTTCGCGTCCGGAGCCGCCGGCAGCCTGTCACAGCGCCAGCGCGACCGTCAACCCGCCCGCGGCGCGGGGGTCAGAGCAGGTCCGTGAGCGCCCTGACGTCGCTGACCGCGTCGGCGCGGAGCGCCAGGTGCACCACCTGGTCCGCGCGCGCCGGCCCGAGCACGGGGGTGGCGAGCGCCCGGAACTTCTCGACGACCGTCTCCGGCGCCACGGGGCTGGCCGCGTCGCCGCGCACGACGGTGGTCGACTGCTGCAGGCGCCGGCCGTCCCCCAGCGTGATCGTCACGTGCGCCGTCGGGTGGTCGATCCGGCGCGGCGACATGGCGGGATCGGCGCGGACCTCGACGCGGCGGGCGAGCGCGCGGATCCGCGCGTCGGCGAGCGCCGGCGGCACGAAGGCCGTCACGTCGGCCCGGCCCAGCACCAGCGCCGCGGCGACGGCGTACGGGATGGAGAAGCGCGCGGCCAGGGCACCGGGCGGTTCGGCGTCGGCCATCCTGACGCCGAAGGGGATGGTGACCACCTCGACGCGCGCGACGTCCCCGGGCGCGATGCGGTGCGCCGCGCGCAGCGCGAGCACCGCGTCGAGCGCGAAGTGGTTGTAGCGGCAGCAGGCGTGGAGCTTGAAGTAGTTCTGCTCGATCCGCCAGGGCCCGCCCCGGCCCAGGTCGTCGAGCCCGGCGACGGCGGCGTCCGGGTCGAACCGCTCCGCCAGGATCGTGCCGTAGACGTCGGCCGGCGCGTCGTCGAGCCCGGTGAAGCCGCAGCGCTGCAGCTCGAGGGCGAGCAGGCCCTGCCAGGCCGAGCGCCCGGGGTAGAGGTTGCGGATCGTCGCTCCCCGCAGCGCCGGAGTCCAGGTGTTGGCCGGGCTCATCGACGCCGCCAGGTTGACGATCTCGAGCATCGTGTCAGCCGATGCGCCGGAAAGCCGCGCCGCAGCAGCGGCCGTGGCGATCGTGCCCCAGGTCCCGTGGGAATGGACGTTGTCGCGCGGCGTGGTGGCCCCGCCCAGGCGCGAGCCCACCTCGTAGCCCGCGACCAGCGCCTCGAGCAGCGGCGCGCCTGGCAGACCCTGTTCCTCGGCCAGCGCCAGCGCGCCGGGCAGGGTGTGGATCGCGGGGTGACCGCCGCCGAGCCGGCTTCCCTCGTCCACCTCCAGCGCGACGCCGGCCGTCGCGTTGCTCAGCGCGGCCCAGTAGGCGTCGGCCTTGACGCCGTGGCCGATGAGCGTGCTGCCGCCGGGGTGCCGCCCGGCCAGCTTGGCGAGCGCCGCGTTCTCGGGCTCGGCGCTGCCGGCGACCATGGCCCCCAGCGTGTCGAGCAGGACGAGCCTCGCCGCGGCGATGGTGGAGGGCGGCAGATCCTCCAGCCGGACGCCGGCGGCCACGCCCGCGAGACGGCGGAGATACTCAGCCATGGCTCGCCGGCGCCGTCAGCGCACGGCCCCGGCGACCGGCGGGACGGGCCCCGTGCGGGCCAGGTAGCGGCCGGCGCCGGGCTTGAGCTCGAGTTCGCCCTCCGGGTTGAGCAGCGTCTGGCCGCGGAGCAGCGTCATCCAGGGCCGGCCACGGACCTTCCAGCCCTCGTACGGCGTGAAGCCCGCGATGCCGAGGTGCCGGGCGCCGGCGATCGTCCACTCGGGCTCGGGGTCCCAGATGGTGAGGTCGGCGTCCGCGCCCGGACGGATGGCGCCCTTGCGCGGCCACAGGCCGAAGATGCGCGCCGGGTTCTCGGCCATCACGCGCGCCATCCACGTCGGGGGCAAGCCGCGCCGGCCGACGCCCTCGCTCCAGGCCAGCGCCACCAGCGTCTCGAGCGACGGCGCGCCGAAGGGGATCGGCCGGCCCTGCTCGTCGACGAAGATGTTCCGCCGCCCCGGCTCCTTGGCCGCGGGCACCCGGGGCGAGTGGTCGCTGGCCACGTTGGCGATGAAGCCCTGCTCGAGGCCGGCCCAGAGCGCCGCCCGGTCGGGCCCGGCGGCGGGACGCAGCGGCGGGCCGATCTTGGCGAACGGCCCCAGCCGCGCCATCTCCTCGTCGGTCAGCAGCAGGTACTGCGGGCACGTCTCGCACCACACCTTCTGACCCTCGGCCTGCGCGCGCTTGATGCGCTCGAGCCCGAGGTGCGTGGACAGGTGCACGACGTACGTCGGGCAGCCGGTGAGCCGGCCGATGAGGATGGCGCGGTTGATCGCCTCCTCCTCGGTCCAGTCCGGGCAGGTGGGCGGGAAGTCGGTGGCGGCGGTGCGGCCCTCGGCGATGGCCTTGTCCTCGAGGTAGCACAGCACGTCGCCGTTCTCGCAGTGCAGCTGGCAGATGCCGCCGAGCGCGGCGAGCCGGTCCATGGTCCTGGCGATGAACTCGTCGGAGACCATGCGCTTGGGACGCTTCTTGTAGGTCATGAACAGCTTCAGCGAGGTGACGCCCAGGCGCACGGCCTCGGGGATGCCGTCCAGGACGTGCGGCTCGTGGTTCAGGATGAAGTGGAAGCCGAAGTCGAGCACCGAGAGCGCCTCGGCCTCCTCGCGCAGGCGGTGGATCGCCCGGGGGAGCGTCTCGCCCTCCTCGTAGGTCACGAACGGCAGCAGCGTGGTGAGCCCGGTGCGCGCGGCGGCGAGCGGCGCCGTCTTCCAGTCGTCGTACTCGGCGCCGACGTGCAGGTGGCAGTCGATCAGGCCCGGCAGCACGAGCTTGCCGGTCGCGTCGATCACGCGCTCGGCCGCCGGCAGCGCGCGCTCGGGCGCGACGGCGACGATGCGCCCGCCGGCGATGGCCACCGCCACGCCGTCCAGCACGTCGGTCGCCGTCACCACCCGGCCGCCGCGGACGAGCGTGTCGACGCCGCGCGGGTCGCTCACCGGTGGGGCTCCTTCTCGGTGACCGGCTGCAGGAGCGTCCCGTAGTGCTGCGGCTGGCGGCGGCCGAGGAAGTTCCAGCGCCTCCGCACGGGGATCGCCTGGTCCAGGTCGAGGCGGGCGACGACCAGCTCGTCACCCGTGGTGGCGGCCCTCGCCAGCACCTGGCCCAGCGGGTCGATCACGCAGGAGCCGCCGATCAGCTCCACGCCGTCCTCCACGCCGGCCTTGGCGATGCCGACGACGAAGCAGAGGTTGGCGTAGGCGCCGGCGCGCAGGCACAGCTCGTTGAGGTCCAGCGCCAGCGCGGAGATCGGCGTGTTGTAGCCGATCAGGACGAGCTCGGCCCCCTGCAGCGCCAGCGCCCGGTAGGACTCCGGATAGCGCCGGTCCTGGCAGATCGCCACGCCGACCTTCGTCCCCGCGCAGTCCCACACCCGGTAGCCCGTGTCGCCGTGGGCGAAGTAGTACGGCTCGTGCACCTGGGCGAAGCCGTCGGGCACCCGCGTGCCGGGCAGGTGGATCTTGCGGAACACCCCGCAGAGGCGGCCGTCGCGGTCGGTCAGCAGCGCGGAGTTGAAGTACCGGCCGTCGGCCTTCTCGCAGAACCCGACGTGGACGGCGATGCGCGCCTGGGCGGCCCGCCGGAGCAGCGGCTCCAGCGCCTTGGGCGGCACCTCGGTCTCGAAGAACTGGTCGAAGTCCGGGCGGATCTTCTTGGGGAAGTAGGTCGTGAGCGCCATCTCGGGATAGGCGATGATCTCCACGCCCTCGGCGGCCGCCTGCTCCAGCAGCCCGAGCATCCGCTCGACGATCTCCTCGCGGGGCGTGCCCTCGTTGTTGGGTCCCAGCTGCGCGGCGGCGACCTTGACGTGACGGGCCATGGCGCGTCTCCTCTCGCTCGGGCGGCTGCCTCAGGGGATACCGCATCCCGGCCCGCCGGGCAAGGATCCGATCGCCCTCAAAAGAATCGTTACCGAAACGGAGGTCGGTGCCTCAAAACCGGTGTTACCGAACGGGACCCCGGAAAGGAGGCGCCGTGACCGAACAAGGGCGACGGGAGTACGCGGCGGCGGTGC